>ERZ500991.2-NODE-2-length-692376-cov-7.973294_pt1 | contig 692376 bp, 489 predicted proteins | sample MGYA00248823_ERZ500991 | MGnify/ENA primary metagenome ERZ500991 (study PRJEB25958, sample SAMN03398537) | human skin metagenome | study: EMG produced TPA metagenomics assembly of the Human Skin Microbiome Metagenome (human skin metagenome) data set. | reverse complement strand
AGCACAGCGTAGCGTGCGGGAAACTGCGTAGCTAGGTACAGCGGCACCGCACGCTGCCGCGGCAGATGCTGCACAAAGTGCTGAGACGCACGCAGCGCCAGCCCAGTGCCGTCGTCATGCGACGCGCGGCGCTCCAGCTGAGCTACATGCTCCGCATCACGGCGCAGCTGCTCCTTGTGACTCGCGCGGATCATCGCACTCAACCGCGTATGCAGCGACGCAGGCATGCTCACGATCGCATTCCCATGCACCTTGCTGCTGCCTAGCCGCGCCGCAGGCGATAGACGCTGCCGCGTCGCAGACGCTTCCTCGTGCCGCAGAAACGCATACCGCAACGTCGGATCCAGGGGCTCTGTCGCCTCGTGCCCTATCGCGGCACTCATAGCAGCCGCTTGGGCGAGCTCCGACGCCTTGGGCGTACGGCGCGGCTCCGCAACACCCGTGGCCACTCGACGCCACCACAACGAGGCATGCATGACGTGGACAAGCCAGGGCCCTCGTTCTTCCTCCACACGCCGCATGCTACGTGCCTGGCCAGGACGGTGGCGGTGGCGGCGGCAGCGGGCGGCGACGTGCCACTTTTGCGGGTGTGCGTCGGTGCTGGTGCCGCCATCAGGCGATGCGCCAGATGCGCTCCCCGCATCGGATATGCGCCTGTCGTCCGGCACGCCCGCACGGTGGTTTTGCTCGGCCTGTGCCTCGTGGAATCATACCGACGAGCACGGGCGCATCCTCGACCTGTACGAGCGCCGCATGTGGGACGCGTCTGTCAATGATGTGCAGTTTGCGTCGCGAGACAAAGACCCTTATCCTGCCTCGCTCTTCTGCCGCACATGCCTGGCGAATCAGACCCTCGTGACCAACCTCCTCGCCAGCTACCTGCCCGAGGAGGACGAGCAGCTCGACGACGAACGCATGCGCGCCTACCCCGACTACAAGCGCTCGCTGGAAGAGCGGTACCCACTCGCCTGCGAGGCGTGTCATGCGCGCGCCATGGCCCATCTTCAGCAACGGGATCAGCTGATCCAACGCACCTCGTTGGCCTCATGGCTCCAACGCCAAACATCGACGCCCACGCCCACACCGTCCCTGTGGCCATGGCATGCTGCGCGCCTGCAATGGTGCGTGTGCCATGCACTCGGCGTATGTATACCCCTGCTCGCTCCACGCCTGCTCATTCTCACGTGCCTCGCACCGTATCCCTGGGATCCATGTCGGCCCCACATCCACAGGTACCGCACACGCGATGTGCGTATCTACTCACACGGATATGGCACGCTCACTTGCGTATCTTATGCTTTGTGGGCTGCGCGCGTAGGTCTCTACTTGTCCGGCTATCCTGTCCAGCGTGTGTCGTGGGCCGTACTCCAGGTGCTCGTGCTGTCCATGGCATACCGCGCAAGATACATTGCCACAGACGCGCCCTTGAGTCTCGTGTCGCAACATGCCACCACGCCCTCCTCCGCCCCCGCGCGCGATCCTTTAGCGGCCATGTCGCTTTGTGAGGACCGCGTCGCACAGGCGCCTCTGGACTCGCTCCTCGAACCATCCGCCGCGGCCGACGAGCCAGAGGACATGGACGTCGAGCCCATGGACGTGCGCACACTGCAGTGGGGTCCGCAGCGATTCGGCGGCCACATGTCCAGTGGCCTCGAAGACCTGTTGGGACACGCCCTGTCCCTCGACTCGGATCGACGCGCCCCGCGACGATGGCCCTGGGCCATGGGCGGTGCCTTGACTGTGCTCGGACTATGGCTTCTACACAGGGCCATGGCGCCTACTTGGGCGGGTCGTTCGGGCCAATCATGAGCTCAGGGCGCACCTGCGCGTCAAACTCCTCCGGCGTCAGGAGACCCAGACCCACGGTCGACTCCTTGAGCGTCAGACCCTCATGGTGTGCCTTCTTCGCCGCCTTGGCGACATTGTCGTAACCAAGACGGGCATTGAGGGCCGTCGCAAGCATAAGCGATTCGTTCAGGAGCTGGTCAATGCGCTTCTTGTTGGCCTGGATACCCACCACACAGTGGTCCGTGAACGAGTTCGCACCATCCGCCAGCAGGCGAATGCTCGACAGCAGGTTCTTGGCAATCACCGGCTTGAACACATTGAGCTCGAACTGACCGTACGAGCCACCGACCGACACGGCGACATTGTTGCCCATGACCTGCGCTGCGACCATCGTAAGCGCCTCGCACTGCGTGGGGTTCACCTTACCCGGCATGATCGACGAGCCAGGCTCGTTCTCCGGCAGAGACAGCTCACCCAGACCGCAGCGAGGACCCGAGCCAAGGTAGCGAATGTCGTTCGCGATCTTCATAAACGACACCGCCACCGTGTTCATAGCACCCGACGCCTCGACCATAGCATCATGCGAGGCCAGCGCCTCAAACTTGTTCGGCGCCGTGACAAACTCTTCGCCAGTGATCCTCGAAATCTCCGACGCCACCTTCACATCAAAGCCCTTGAACGTGTTGAGTCCCGTACCCACAGCCGTGCCGCCCTGAGCCAGCATACGCAGGCGAGGAAGCACATTCTCCACACGCTCAATTGAGTTGGCCACTTGCTGAACATAGCCACTGAATTCCTGGCCCAGCGTCAGCGGCGTCGCATCCTGCAGATGCGTACGGCCGATCTTGATAATGTCCGCAAACTCGTTCTGCTTGGCTTGCAGCGCCTGGTGCAGATGGCGCAGAGCTGGCAGCAGCTCCTTCGTGATCTCCAGCACCGACGCAATGTGCATGGCCGTGGGGAACGTGTCATTACTGCTCTGACTGCGGTTCACGTGGTCGTTCGGGTGCACCGGCTTCTTCGAGCCCAGCTCGCCACCCAGCATCTCGATCGCACGGTTCGAGATGACCTCGTTCACATTCATATTCGACTGCGTGCCCGAGCCCGTCTGGAACACGACAAGCGGGAAGTGCTCGTGCAGCTTGCCCGAAATCACCTCATCCGCAGCAGCACAGATCGCGTCCGCGATCTTCGGGTCCAGACCAAACTCCTTGTTCACCGTCGCAGCGGCCTTCTTGAGCACACCAAACGCCGAAATAATCGGCTCAGGCATGCGCTCCATCTTGCCACCAATCTTAAAGTTCATCGACGAGCGCTGCGTCTGCGCACCCCAGTACTTGTCAGCCGGCACCTGCAGATCGCCAAACGTGTCGCGCTCAGCGCGGAACTTGTCGCTGCGAGCCACGGCGTGGGTCATGGACAGCGCACGCACAGGCATGCGCACGGAGCCCACCATGCGCGCAGGCATACGAAGCATCGTGCCCCTAGGCACAGCAACGACAGTACGAGCAGCCAACATGTTCTGCATGAAAAAAAGGGTCGGAAAACCTAATGTGGTGAAAGGCCAACGCCGGAGGGAGCCGGTCGGCCGTGCCACGCTCTCCTCCACTTGCCCGTGCGTGGACCTGTCCCTGACGCTATACACCATAATTGTGCCACGTGGTTTCTACGCACGCGCAAACGAGACCTTGAGATGCTCGCCGGTCGGAAAGACGTAGCCATTCGTAGCGTCGCGGGCAGCCACGCTCGATGGGATATCATGAAACTCGACAAACGCAATGTCCGTCCGACCTGGGATCGTGCGCACTTGGTATAGATTCGCGAGGTGCCCAAAGATGCCCATGAGCTGCGCATGCGTGACGGTATCGGGCATTTGCTGCAGAAAGAGAATGCGGTTCGGTGGCACATACTCGTCTGGCAGCTGATGCGCCTTGGTGCGCGCTGAAGTAGATCTGCGGGCAGGTAGTAAGCCCGCCTCGCCTCGTGCCACAGCTTGTTCATGTGCCTTTTTCCGTTCAAATAGACGCTGTCGTGTACTGTTTCGTCGACGCGTTATGGGCTTTTGCGCTAAGCGTGCTTTCTTGTGCTCTTCTAAATCCTTTTCAGCTGACCCGGATGCCTTCCCAAGGTATGCCACGACGCTGTCCGATTTGGTTCGTGCAAACGACAAGCGCTGGTATAAGTGAGGTGTACGTACCATACTCTTCCCATACAGAGGAAAGCCATTGACCTCGTGCTTCGCTTTTGAGGCTGTGGCCACGTCCTGAAAGCTTACAAACGCCTGGCCACGCATCCGCAGATTCTTATGCGCCACAATCGACAAGACGGGGCCATAGGTCGTGAAAAGAGCTTCGAGCGTCTGTTTCATGACTGCATCGTTAGCCGCACACACACACATACCTGGTATGGCGACGCTCTCATTCAGGTTTTGAATATACAATGTCTCATTCGGCGCGACAGGGGCACCGCTCGCCGACGCGCCCGCACCTTGTGACATGATCACAGAAAAAAGGAAAGGCTCCGCGTGGATCTCTTAGCCCGATCTATACCCGATTCACTACGTCGACGACGGCTTCTTTTTCGATTTGGACAGGGCACGCTTCTTGGCCTCCAAACGCAGTTTTTCCTCCTGCTTCTTACCAGAAGCCTGTCCAACACGTGTGTACAGCTTGCGCTGCTTGTTAGATAGCAGCGTCTTGGCCATATCGCGCGCCTCGGCCTCCTCAGAAAGTTGCGGCGCACGCTTCGACTGCTGCTTCTTGTGCGTCTTAAGAGCCTTGGCATGCTGATCGCGCAAAGCAAGAAGGGCGTCCTCCCCTCCCGCAGCTTCCGCCTCTAGCTCGGCCGCCTCTAATAGACCAGCTCCTGTAGGATCAGCGAGAAGAGCGTCCAAGGCAGGACGAGATGCGGTCTCCTGAGGCTGCTCCTCTTCCTCTGCTGCTTCTTCGTCCTCATCATCCTCATCCTCTTCTGCTTCTTCATCCTGTTCCAAGCCAAGCTGCTTCTTCGCCTCTTCAGGCACATAGCCACCCTGGCGAGCCACCTCGCGATCATCCACAAAGGGACTCAGGTGCGGCGGTAGTGTCTGGCCAGGTCGATACGGATCGGTCGGCAAGACTTTACGCGCATTCACACAGTCGACAATCCACTGGGGCTGAACGTAGACTCGCCTGCCAGGGTGCTCCAGTGACAGGCCTTCCACCGGTCGGTCGAGGATATGATGTGTCACACGCTCGTCGTCTTCGCTCACCTGGCTGCCTGCACCAGCCACAGCGTCCCATCCAATGTTGTTCGGCAAGGCACCAAAGGAACGAAGTATGAATTCAAACACAGTTCGTGGCACTTCACGGGAAATGTAGAACACATACCGACTGAAGAGCATCGGCAGAGGATCCTCACCAGCCTGCTTTTGAAGATCCTGCAGCGTAGTAAGTTGATCAGCATCCTCTTTGGATGATTGAGGAACGAAGGCGTCATTGACATCCTCTTCGTCCTCGTCGTCGACATTCGTGTCCAGTGCCGGCACGTCGTCTTCGTTTTGGTTTTCCTGTGTGTGCGACAGACGCGCAATTTGACGCTTGACGTCGCGTGTTGACAGCTTTTTGCCGTCGTTCTTCGTAGCTGCATTCTTCTCAGCTTCAGCAGCCGCCGTGGATTCCATACTTTGCAGGTTGTTTTTGCCAGAGAGCATATCAGCATCGGCTGCCATAAGCATAAGCGAGCCAAAGCCAGCACCCTGGTCATCCAGACTCTCATCTAGTTTAGGCGGATACACGAGATTTTCATCCGTGTAAAGTTTGTACAAGACAAAGCCCATTAGTGTCTGGTACAGCTCCAAGAATGTCATCATCACGCGAAAATCGACGTCTGTTGGGATGGTGTGGGTAAACATGTACGGCACAAGCCATGTAATCTCCTGGCCATGTACCACAGCCTGGAAATATATACCTTTGATACTCAAGAATACCTTTCGCAAGCAATGCGTTCGCATCACATACAGTTGCCATTCTGTGCAGAGACGCGCACAGTATGTTGTGATTTCAGGGGCAATAGTCTTTTGCGATGGGATGTTGGCAAAGAGGAACAAAGTCGACAGTGCGTCATCCAAATCACGCAACGAGTCGACGAATGTCGGATACCGCTCCTTGATGATATGGTCAAGACGGTACTGGGGACGGTTGTCATGAAGGTTCTTGGCGGCAAACCATTCGCGACGAGCAATAGCACGGTTCACTTTCTTTGCAAATGCCTTGTGCTCACGGAACGCCTGGAGCACTGGCTCATGCTGCAGGTAGGCGATATCCTTGGTGTAGTAAAATGTGGTAGGCGCTGTCGAGCCCTTGTTGGCTCGCTTGATATGCCGTGGCTGACGAGGAAAAATACCTTTGAGAATGCATAGTCGACGGAACTCAGCCAAAGTGATCTGCAACTTCTTCAACGCCTGGTTACGGGTGATGTAGTTTTTGGCCGCACCCGCCTCTCCTCTCTTTTTGATCTTGGCCATCGTCCTAAGTGAAAGAGATGGGGCCTGTGGCAGCATCCAAAAAAAAGTGCGTCACGTGTTCGCCACTTTTTTTTGGGCCCACATGCACGACCCTCCATCGTTGTCTGCGGCTGGCATAGTGGGCGAGGTGCATGTCATCTCCCAAAGTGACTTTAGACGACAGGCGCATACGTGCCAAATTGCATCAAGCAGTCAAGGTAGCGCATTCTGCCGCAAAAAAAGCAAGGCAACATGAGCTGCAAAGACACGTGCGACGTCTTAAGCAGTGTACGGAAGCCGAACGATCAGACCTCGAGAAAGAATTGTACTACTTGAAAACACTTGATATTCATGCACTCGCCCTACGTGCATTGTCAACCAAGCTTGTAAAAGCAAAGATACTCCCAAAACAGGCTCAGGGAGCGGACGAAGAGCGCTTCCCCTTATTACCCTTTGCACTCGAGGCCAAAGTGGATCCGGCCACCACTGAAACCTTGCTGTCGTTCGAGCACAAGGCACATGAGCACATATGCAATCAGGTGCTTAGCTCGAAAGTGCTTGCTAGTGAGCTTACTGCGTGTCTTGCTTCCCTCATACCCCTCGTGACTCAGCAAAAGGCACCCAAGACACCTGTCACGGAACCTGTTAAGAGCGACAAGGAAGCAAGACAGGTAGAAGTTGCCCCTCCTGAAGATGGCTATGAGAGCGATGATGGCATGGGAAATCAAGAAAATGTGCACATGCGGGGCGACATGGATACACTGGTCGCATCCGGCAGCGATACAGAAGAAGATTCGGACGATGAAGATACCCCGCGAAAGCGTGCCAACACATCAGAGGAAGACGACGAGGAGGACGCTTTCTTGCCTAGCCTACACACAGGCTTCATCCCAGGCGATGACTGGAGTGACGCTGAAGCAGACTATGCAGATACAGGAGGCAAAGGTCCGGCGAAGTCACAGCGCAAAAATCGCCGCGGCCAACGCGAACGCCGTGCTATTTGGGAGAAAAAGTATGGACGGCATGCCAATCACCTCAAGCTTCGTGAAAAAGAACCTCGCAAAGCACGCGAACATCGCGCGCCGGACCGACCTACGAAGCGCCCCAAGCCCATGCAAGCTTCGCCACCTAGGCAACCTCGAACCCAGGACCCTCATCCTCCGTCATCATCACGCGTAAAGCCAGCACCACCTCCTAGCAATGCGCCCCTACACCCCAGCTGGATTGCCAAGCAGCGAGCCAAAGAGGCACAGCATGCGGCGAAACCCCAGGGCACCAAGGTAGTTTTCGATTAGTTGCGCACGGCCAAGTTTGGAACATGTGTGCCTTTGGGGGGCAAAGCGTGTGCCCTAAGAAAAATGAACCAATAAGAAATGTATGTTACGAAGCGGAGTCGAAACCTCACGCTTGGACATGATGATGTCTTGGCCTGCTCTGTCCTACCCATGAGCCTATACGTGACGCCAACGTCGCTCCCCCATGGCGCGCAATTACTGCAGGACCCTGTCAATCTAAATGGAATGCCCACAGAGTATCATGACATTGTATGTATTGGAGCTGGATTCAGTGGCATAAGCATGGCATGCAAACTCAAGCGGCGCTATCACAAGATGCCCGATATGGTCGTCCTGGAGCGTCTTGGTGGGCCGTCTGGCACATGGGAAGCGAATCAGTATCCGGGATGTGCGTGTGATGTTCCTTCGCCCCTGTACAGCTTGAGCTTCCGTCAGAAGAGTGACTGGAGTGGGTTTTTCCCACGCCAGCCCGAGCTTCGCGCGTATATTCACCAAGTCATGGCAGAATACGGCATCGAAAAGCTATTTCGTTATTACACCGTTGGTCTTGAAGCTAGATATGACGCTGACACGCATCTGTGGCACGTGGTGACGGCAACGTTTGACCCCCAAAACCCCCAGGTCGCCACCCAATACACACACTATGTATGCAAACTTTTTATTCAGGCTGTGGGGGGTCTTTCAGAGCCAAATCACTGCGACATTCCTGGACACGAAGATTTTCAAGGACCCATCTTTCACTCGGCCTGCTGGGACCACTCGGTGGACCTAAAGAACAAGCATGTCATTGTGGTGGGGAATGGCTGCTCGGCCACCCAATTTGTGCCTGAAGTCGCCAAAGAGGCCAAGCACGTAACGCAGTTTGTGCGCTCAAAGCACTGGTATGGTCCCTCGCCCGACTTTGAGTTTGCCAAAAAGGACTGGTATCGCTGGCTCTTGACCAAGTTCCCTATACTCTTATGGAGCCAGCGCTTCCTGATTTGGCTGGTTCTCGAGTCGCATTTCTCCATGGCCACGAATACTTGGTATGGCAAGCTTATGCGCCGTATGTATGAGAAGGAATGCCGGGCGCATGTGCAGAAATTGGCGCCCCCCAAGTATCACGATCAGCTTATTCCTCGTTCGAATGAGCTCATTGCCGCATGCCGTCGTCGCGTGCTGGACAACACGTATCTTCCGTCTTTGTGGCGAGAAAATCTTGACCTAGAGACGAGTGAGCTCGTGCGTATCGAGCAAAACGCTGTGGTGACAAAGGATGGCCGTCGTATCCCGGCCGATGTCATTGTGATGGGCAATGGATTTTCTACCAAGGCGGCAGGCTCTCCCCTGAAAGTGCGCGGTAAAACTATGAGCATCCAAGAACACCATGACAAGTTTGGATTTGGATCTCCTGTGTCATACCGCACGGCCTACTTGACCGACTTTCCAAATATGTGCACGCTTGTCGGACCGAACTCGGGTACCGGGCATATGTCAGTCTTGTTCACCTCGGAGCGTGTTCAGGAGATGCTCTTGAGTGTGGGAAAGGACGTGCTAGAGTCACCCAGGCCTCATGACGACGCCATTGCGCATGTGCCAGGTGCGCCCATGAAAGAGGTGCCTGGCCCAGAGATCCCCACATTTGAGGTCAAAGCAGAGGCTTTGGTCAACGAACGCAACTGGATCGATGCCAAGATGGAGAATCTCGTGTTTGTTCAGTGCGATTCATGGTATCGTGACAGCAAGACGGGACGTGTGACTGGTGTGTACCCAGACTGGCAATGGAAATTCATGTTGCGTTGTTGGTTCCCTGTGTGGAGTGACTTTGTCTTTACGGGCTCAACGTCAGGCGCCACGCATCCAGCCTCTTCGCTGTGGCAAAAAATTGGTGGTTGCTTGGGTCTGGGTACGATTCCACGCGTCGCATCACCCGCTGCGTACGTGACCGCTTTCGCCGCGGAGAAGTGAATGTAGGGTGCCGCCATGTGGTCAGTCTCGCCTTGGCCCAAGCGTCGCTGACGTGCTTATTCCCTCGCCGCGGAGCATTTTTATGCAGGGATGAGTCAGCAAGTCTGTGCTGGCACTGAGATAAAAGCGGGGCTGGGAGCGCCCGCCACCGACTCCCCTTACATTGACTTCTATACAATGGGTGTGCAACAGATCAAGTCGTACGATGAATTCAAGCAGGTGACCGGCACCGACAAGATTATTGTCATTGACTTTTGGGCAACGTGGTGCGGTCCATGCAAGATGATTGGCCCGATCTTTGAAAAGATCGCCGAGACCCCGGCTGGTGAGAAGCTCGGCTTCTATAAGGTCGACGTCGACGAGCAGAGCCAGATTGCCAGCGAGGTTGGTATCCGTGCGATGCCGACCTTTGCGTTCTTCAAGAATGGCGAGAAGATTGAGACGGTGGTGGGTGCCGACCCCTCGAAGCTCCAGGCCGCCATCAGCAAGTTCGCCGGCGTCTAAGTTTGTAGATGATGCATATGTATTTTCTCGCTATTCACAGGATGGAGGATGCATGGTCTCTGCCACGATAGATGCGACTACATAGTCGGCGTCGTGTGATACGCTCGCATGCAGTTGCAGTGCTTCCGCGACGGATGTGGCGCACGATCCATGGGCGTTACGAAACGCTCGCTGACGAGCCAAGGCCACCAGAGGTTTTTGGAAGGTATGCGTGTAGGAGATGTCGGTGGCATAGAGATGCAGGTGTGGGTACACGGCTTTGTACACGGCTTCCTTGACAGCCCACCTACGTCGTTAGTTTGTACGAGGCGTACCTAGTCGCAAGGAAGCGCATTCGCTCATCGTGGGTATGACAGTGCATGCCTAGAAAGGCATCCATCTCGGCCTTGGCGAGGGTACGACGAGCAAAGTGCTGAGCAGACGTTTCGAGCCAGGCGTGCTGCTCTTTTTTTTCATTCAACGGCCGGAGCGTAGCCAGGGAGCCCAAGGGCTTGTGCGGCATACGTTGGAGTCGTTGGGCGTGTCGCGATACGAGCTGAAGCATGCGCGGCATGTGCACAAGGTCGACACCGACGCCAAGTATGGCGAGCTGCGCGGCCAGCGTAGGCGACACGCCGAGCTCTTTGGGGTTGTCGGCCGTGGGCACATAGTAGCCGCGGAGCAGACTGCCCTTATCCAGCATTTCTTTGGCGAGCGGATCACCGCGAAGAGCAGCAATGCGATATTCGACAGCGTCGAATAGGCGCTCGACCACTGTCTCGACAGGATGGTCAAAGAGGAAGGGTAGCAGGGGCACGGTCAGTAGGCCTGCAGCCGTTGGGCCAGCGATGCGCATGCGTGGCGACTTGAACTTGGAAAACAGGTGAGCGGAGTGCTTCACGACGCTGTGGATCGTGAAGGCAGGGAGCACGATGGATGCCAGTGTCTGAAACGTGCCGCGACGCGCAGCAATCCAGGCAAGGTCAGCGGCGAGCGGTGAGTCGTGCTCTCTATCCTGTGCTGCTTGCCAGCACGTGTATCCCACGTCGGTGAAGATGTAGGCCCAGCTGATACCATAGGCGGCCGTGACGACAAAGGGACGCGCCAGGGGTCGAAAGGCTTCACCCACGTCAGACGAATACGCGATATACCGCGACACGGACGACACGAGTGTTTTCAGCCGGACCGTGTACGCCGTGTACCGCCCCAGACTTTCGTCTACGTGTGCGCTCTGTTCATGGTGTTCTTGGACCAGGTCCACAATATCGTCCATCAAGGGGTGGAGGAAGGAGGAGAGGTCATTTCCTCTCTTGGCACCTCCATGGCTCCGGCCAAGTTGGCACCACCCGGCCGCGGGGATGTGACGCTCAAGTCGGCGTCGCCGCCGCTGGGGCATCTCATGACACTGTACCAGCGCTATGACTCGCTGCGTAATTCCATTGCGCTGCTGCGTGAGCAGACGCTGCATACGCCTGGCATCGAAGATTGGCCCTCGGTTCAAACGCACTATGCGAACCTCTTGTCGCACACGTTTTCGATTGCGGCAGCGCTACAGTCGCCGTCGCCCACGTTCTTGTCTTCGCAGCTATCGACGCTCACGGAATTTCTCGAGACCGAGGCACAAGATGCGAACCTGTTTGGCGACGACACGAAAATGGACGCGCTGCTGGGTGGCGGAGATGCGAAAGCGACGTGTCCGCCGATGGAAGACAAGGATCCACAGAGCCAGTTGCCTCTGCTCGCTGTGCACCCGTGCCAGCCCATCCCCGACAGCAAACTGAATTGGCTCGGCACGCTGCTGAGCACGGTGCCTGAGACGGAGGTGGCGCAGCAGGAGGCCGAGCGCCTAGCGGAGTATGATCAAACGCACGCGGCTGCGGACGTAGCTGCCGAGAGAGAGGCGCATGATGCGCGATGTCTACAGGCTTTGCGGTCATGGTACCACACGCTTTACGCACCTGACGAAGATGGCGATACGTACGATTTTGCTATGCGTGTGGAAGACGACGAGCCGGTTGGCTAGAGGCGCCACACCAGCTGGCCATGCACATAATACCAGCCTACGACGCCAAGCAGCGCGAGCTCCACGACGGCCAGAACCAAGTAGCCGTGTCCGAAGAACAGCAGGCCTGACCACACGAGGCCCACGACACGGTCCGCAAGGAGGCCCACGGACCGCCACGTCCGCCATTGGGGACGCAGAGGGAATGGCGTCTGCATGTGATCCGAGAGCGGGTGAATGTGCGGCGGGAGTTGGACAATGGCTGTGACGGGCTTGTGGTCCGAGTACGTGTACCGCATGATACTGCGGTACAGCTCACATTGGATCGCCTGGTTTCCTGCTGACGCATCACTCGAGCCCCACAGGAGCCGGTCGGGCCAGCCGGGCAGGCGCTTGGTGCTGAGCTGCTCCATCTCGCCTCGCGCCTTGTACTTGTACGTCGGGGGAATATGGTACACGCTCATATCTGGCACGTGCAAATGGTGCATCGTTCGCGGCGTAGGCGCGAAGCGCTCCCGCACCAGTTGGTCGTACGGAGCCAGCGAGGTCCATCGCTGGGACTCGAACGTTCGTGCCACCTGCAGCACATCGCCGCGCGTGATGGGAGGGAATGTGCCAGGGGCCGTGTGGCGGCCCGCTGGCGATACGCCTTCGACGCCCGTAGCCAGGCGGTAGTTCAGGTCGCCGAGCACGAACAGGTGGTGCGTGTCGTAGAGCGAGTATGCATGAGGGTCCACCGCGTCGACCGTCGCTGGCTTTTCCTGGGACACGGGCTCCTGCAGAGGCGGCAGCACTTGGACGCTCATAGGGTCGAACACGAGGCGCTCGCACACCGCGCGCCACTCGGCATGCCGGCGCTGGACGTTGTGGTCGTGTGCGGCAAGGTGCGCGCAGACAAACGTGCACACCTCGTCGCAGCCACCCGGCACAGCTGAGGAGAGCACGACGCGTGCGCCCACAGCGCCCTTGTTGCCCATCACCATGCCGATGCCGGTACCGACGAACGATGTGCGCACCTCTTTGATCCGGTGCGCGGCACTCAGCTCGCGGCCCTGCGTGCGCTGCGGGGGGCGCTCGCGGGCATAGACGAAAAGAATCAGGCCCCCATGGCAGATCTCGGCCATCTTCGCATAGTTCTCGGGGCCTCCTCCAAGCTCCAATGGATCGTACATGCGATCGTCTCGCACGACCGACTGATGCAGGCGCACAGTTCGGCGTATGGCCACATCGATTTGGTCCACGGCCTGTGTATGCATGCCAGCGAGTGCCTTGTGCAGCGGCGCACACTCTTGGATCGCGACCGCATAGATATCGGGCGCCTCGCGCGGGCCCAGCGACGTGGCCGTCGTGGCCGCTGCCGCGTCGGTCGTCGCGTACCCACTGCGTCGGCTCTCGCTCACCGTGGGGACCAGCCACTCCTGCAAATCCGGCACGCCCGATCCGTCGAACATCTGGCCGGCATTGTACGTCGCCAGCTGGACCCGCAGTCCCGACCGACGCTCCATCGTCCTCCACCGCAGCGTCCGTGCAGCGAAGCAGGCAGCCCCCGCCCGCGACTTAGGTAAGCAGCCCTCGCTCGGAAGGCGCCCAGCGCCGCCGTAGGGAGGCGCTTCGCCTCCATGTACGTGTAGCCGCCGCTGACACGCAGGTCGTCGGAAAGTTCCAACCTGATCCAGAGACTCGACAAGCCGGAGCACGACGAGGTGCGTCGCCTCGTTGCACAGGATGCAGAGAGTCGTGGCGGGAGCTCGAACTCGGTCTTCACACTCGATGGGTACGTGTGTGCGACTGACACGCAGGGAGCGTGGACAGCCCTCGTCTCGCTTATGTCGCCAGCTGCCCAATGGCCAGGAGCAGTGTGCGACCGTGTCACTCGAGAGTACGTGTCGTGTGTGCTAACGCCAGCTCGCGAACTATTCCAGACTATGCAATCCATGGGCTTTTTCTGCATCTTGCCGCACGACCCTACCAAGACATTCATCCGGTGCGAGCGCATCCCACAGTAGCGGCCTAAGCAAATGGCTTGATACTGCATGTGAGTGTGGTATACGTACCCTGCCTGTGAGCACATCATTCATAGAGCATACGTACCTGTCCATATCGTGGCCACACCCAGCGTCAAATTTTCCCATGCACCGTGTCCCACGAGCGGCGGCAGTCCCATCGACGATGCCTCGGCTGTGCCTGGCAGCAGGAAGCCAGCCTCGGCCACCATGCGCGCGAACTCGGCCTGCGTCGGGAACCGCTCGATCGACTCGACCAGGTACTGGTACGAGTCGCGGTCGCCCACGAGCAGCTCACCCAGAGGCGGGATCACTTGGAACGAGTACTGCTTGTACATGTGCGCCAGCAGCGGAATCGAGACCTTGCCAAACTCGAGGCACGCAAAGATACCACCCGGCTTGAGCACACGGAACGCCTCGGCAATCACGCGGTCAATGTGCGTGCAGTTACGAATGCCAAAGGCAATCGTGTACAGGTCGACCGACGCGCTCTCGATAGGCTCGCTCACCAGCGGCGGCAAAATGGGCTGGCGACGCGTGCTGGCCACGGGGTTCTTGCGCTCCGGCACGGGCATGACCTCGTCCAGCGCCTCGGCATTGCCCAGCTGGAACTTGACCTGCGGCGTGTTCCAGTACATGCTCTCTTTGACCCGCTTCTGCCCTTCCACGAGCATCTGGGCATTGATGTCGAGGATCGTGACGTGCGTCTCGCGATCCAGGTGCTTGGTCCTGGCATGGTCCAGCAATCGAAGCGCGATATCGCCCGTGCCGCCCGCCACATCCAAGCACCGAATCCCGCCGCGCGGATCGAGCATGTCCACGAACCGGTTCTTCCACAGCCGATGAATACCCAGCGACATGGCATCGTTCATCAAATCGTACGAGGACGCTACCGACGAAAACACGCCGCCGACCATGCCTTGCTTCTGTGTCTCATCGATCGTCTGGAAACCAAAGTGCGTCTTGCGCTCCTCCATACGGATAGCACAAGTGCTCAACATGCGCGGCCGCACCGCGCCCCACCAGCTTCGACGCGCTGCACAGATCAGCATGGCACTGGGACAAGGAGCGTCTGACCTGAGAACTCCACTCGTAGCTTTTTTGCCCCCTTCTCATGCTGTGGCGACGCTTGCGGCGCCTGTACAGCTCGCGCGCTTGGGGCGCATTTGCGTGTGACACGTCGCTCGCACTAGATCACCGACATCAAATACCTGCAGCGCCCTATGATGCGTCGCCGTTGGCCGGCACCGTATCGCGGTCGGACGCACACTTGATCCTGCATCCCGCGCAGTATGCACGGCCTCCCACGACGTGGCCGTCCCACGTCGAGTCGGCGAGTGCGCTGCTCAGTGAGCTCACGAGCCGTACGAAGCCACACGGGTCGCTCGACGGCTTTCGCGTGAATCTCTCCTCCGGCGACGATGCCGCCCTGCCGACCGCGGATGCCTGGGATCCAAGGCGCAGCGCCGCCACGCGTTGGCCGCCGAATCACCAACAGGAAGACGAGCAGTACTGGATGTACGCGTACTCTATGCCCGGTCGCCTAGTCAAGTGGCCAGAGCCCGTGTCGCTCCGCACGCTCCCAAGTGGCGCCGAACTACGCGCGTCTCTGCAAGCCCTGTGGCGCAAAGCGGAGGACCAGCACGAAACGCACATCTATGTATGTACGCACGGAATGCGCGACTGCCGCTGCGGCGTAGCAGGCCCGGCCCTGTATGACGCCTTGAATGAGGCGGTCGAGAAGCACGACACGCAATGCCGCTTCGAAGGCACGCAGCCAGCCCGCCGGATCCGCGTGTGGCCCATCAGTCATGTGGGCGGCCACAAGTTTGCTGCGTGTGCTCTCGTGTATCCGCATGGCGACTGGTACGGCAACTTGCGTGTGTCTGACGCGCCTCTGCTTGTGCGCGCTGCGCTCGCGCCGCCATCGTCGCGACATGACTTGGACGACTTGCGAGAACGGCTCGTGCTGTGGCCGCGGTGGCGCGGTAGGCTGGGCATGTCCGAGGCCGAGCAGCGCGATCACATCGACACGTGGGGCCCGCCGATCGTCCATACTGCGCACATCACGCCGCAGCGACGGGCCGGTCCCAGCCCCCGAGATACCCCCCACCTGCTGCCGCTCCGTTTCCACTCGCACGATGGCCAGTGGTACGACGTGGAGGGCGAGGAAGGCGAGTCCCTCATGCAAGTGGCGCGGCGCTACGACCTGCCCGGTATAGAGGCTACATGTGGCGGCGAGCTCGAATGTGCTACCTGTCATGCCTACGTGTGTGACGCACAGCGAGACGATCCGCAGGCACGTGGCATGACGCACGAGGCACCCAGCTGGAGTGCGGACGAAGTATCCCAAGAAGAAGACGACATGCTCGAGTACGCCCCCTTCCGCCAGGCATCCAGTCGCCTCACCTGCCAAGTCCGCGTGACGCGCGCCCTGTCTGACTGGATGATGCAGGACGGCGGACGCGTCGAGTTGAATCGCTACTGATAGGTATATGATGTTCGGCCGAATAGTACGCGTCCCAGCGACCACGCCACGACGCGACGATCGACGCGTTCGCTTTTCCGCCCTGTATTGAAAATGGTCCGCCCCATGTTCGGCTCGCTTCCCCGTGTGCTTCAAGCCCGCGTACGTATAGTGTGTTCTAACGACAGTCGTTCTCGTCCACGCCAGCTTCGGCTCTCTCGCGCGTCACGCTCATCGGCCGCCTCGTCTCGTCGCCCGAGGTGCGCGAGAGCCGTAACGGCAAGGAATACCTTCGCTACGTGCTCGCCACGAACGACCTGCCCGGCCCGCCTAACGAGGACGGCACGCCCGCTGCGCCCACGTCGTCGTTCCACTCGATTTTTGCCTTCGGCGAAAACACCGTCAACCGTTTGCGCGAGGTGCCCAAGGGCACACTCATGTACGTTGAGGGCGACTTTCGCGTAGTGCGCACGCCCAGCGACGAGCAGACGCCCCCTCAGGAGCAGTGGCTCGTGCAGCACCGCAACTACCGCGTACTCATGCGTCCCCGTAACACGGAGTAAGGCGCTGCCCCCCTATGCGTCTATGCATTGTCTGTCTGCACCAATCCGTAGCATCATACAGTGCTCTTTCCACCGACTCGTATCTGCTGTGCGGCTGAATAGCTCATACGTCGGCATGTACCGCTGCACGAACGCATGCACCTCGTCGTCTGACATGCCGCGCCCGCCATTCCGCTGCTTCATGGCATGCTCCGCTTCCAGGCGCCACGGGTACACCAGGGACCACGGACTCGCTTCGGGATCAGCAACAACTGGCACAAGCTGAACGAACGCATCGATCAGGGGATACCATGCCTGCTCCCACGTAGCCAAGTGGCGGTTCATCAGCTGCAACTCTTCCAGCGGGTGCGCTGCATACTCGGGCCGCGGTGACGCAGCTCGCCCCTGGTCATACCTTCGCACCAGCTCCGAAAATGGCATCGACGGAAAGCCTAGGCACCATCCCTCGAACAAGACAACATCCACCTCGCCTTGTACATGCCGCCACGCCCTCTGCCGGTCCCCCGCACCTCGATGAGCACTCTTATCATAGATGGGTATCGACACCGACTCACACGCCCGGAACGCCTGAAGAACGTGCGTGCCAACGTCCACATCCTGCGTACCCGGTGGCCCACGGCCCTGATACAGCGCAAAAGAGGCATGCTGCCGCGCCAGCGCCGTCATCTCTGTATGAGGAAGGTACAAATCAAGGTATCAGTAATATCGACGCACCATCCAACGAGAACACTTCGACCCGAACAGGCGGATCTCGCGAACCTAGGTACTCAGCGATACGCGCACACGTATACGATTTGCCTGTCATAAGCCCATGCACACGCACCACTCCCTTGAGGACCTTGGAACCCTACGATGCATGGCCTCTTCAGCAGCTTATGCTTCTCTACTTCACCAAGCAAAAAATCACTAATGACCTCCTCTTTCGGTCGCGGCATGCTACGCCAAGCTACTATGCCACACGCGCTCAGACCCGCTGAGGCGCCAACGCCCCACGTACCCAGGTGGGGGTGGCGTTCTGCCGGATGTGGCATGATTATGTCATAATGCGATGCAGTACCCGGTTGGCCCGGTCTCCGCTGCATGTGTGGAAATCAGCCTATTCTCGATTGGACTGGACGGTCCCGAGGCAGGCCGACGGCCTCAACCTGGAGTAGGTGGGTGGCTGGGGTCGGTTCGTATTATCAACCATCATAATATGTCGAACAACGCAAACGTGCAACAAGCCAAGGCTGACGCCCATGCTGCCGTAAACAAGACTGCTAACAAGGCTGAGCAGGCGGCCAAGTACGTTCGGAAGAATGCATACGGACACTAACACCATGCAGCCAGGCTGGCGAAAAGTCCGAGCACTTCTACGACGAGGCCAAGGCCGCCGCTGACAAGGTCGGCGAGTTCATCTCGAAGGAAGCTGAAGAGCTCGAGGACCGCGCTAAGGAGGCTCGCAAGAGGTACGTGTTCATATAAGCCGGATGACTCACACTATCGCTAGCCTGTGCTCCAGTGTCAGCTCTGGTTGGAAGAAGATCCATGGCGCCTGGAACAACTTCTCTAGCAACCCCAAGTACTGGCTCTCGACTCTGAGCGTCGTGAACGTCGCTGTTATTGGTGCCGCTAGCTACTTCGGCTACCAGAACCGCAACGAGATCCAGAAGTGGGACAGGAGGCTGCTCTCAGCCGTCATCGTGGGTGCCGCCACGTTCTTCGGTGCTGAAGGGTTCGTATACCATGGTTGTGTGCGCATACGCTAACATAACAGCTACCTCGTGACGAAGAACACGAAGAAGCAGCTCAAGTAAATGTCGTATCTCAAACGCAGACACGGCGACATTTTACGCTGCTTTCATCGTGAGCTTAATTTCGTGTAGATAGTCGCCGAGTCTCTATAGGCCCACGCTGCTTTACACTCCTACCCCTACGTGGGAACGATGTGCCCGGGGATACGTGCCACGTGGATCAGGACTCGTGGAGGCTGACTAGCAGCGGCTGCGCACCCATTGTCCACGCCGCCTCTTTCCTCGCAGGCAACGCCACCTCTGTGATTCGTACCTAGCATGAACGCGGCAGCCAATTTCCTCTCTAGGTTTGCAGGTATGTCTTTGTACTCCTAACTCTTAGTGCCGCTGGGCATGAGCGCCCTCTTTGTGCAAGCCAGTATGTACGATGTGCCTGGTGGATATCGAGCCGTCATGTTCGATCGGTTTACAGGTGTGAAGGAGCGAGCTACGGGCGAAGGTACTCACTTTCTGATTCCCTGGCTTCAACGTGCGATCTTGTACGATGTGCGGATCAAGCCGCGTACGATTTCGACCACAACGGGATCTAAGGACTTGCAGATGGTGACGCTCTCGCTCCGTGTCCTCTCTCGTCCCGATGTCGGCCACCTGTCCAAGATTTACCAATCGCTCGGCCTTGATTATGACGAGCGTGTTCTGCCTTCGATCGGTAATGAAGTGCTTAAAGCTATTGTCGCCCAATTTGATGCCGCTGAACTTATTACCCAGCGTGAGGTCGTCAGCGCTCGTATCCGCGAAGACCTATTGACGCGTGCGCGCGAATTCAATATTTTGCTCGAGGATGTATCGATCACCCATCTGACATTCGGCCAGGAATTCACCAAAGCCGTGGAGCAGAAGCAGATTGCGCAACAGGATGCAGAGCGCGCCAAGTTCGTCGTAGAGAAGGCCGAGCAGGAGCGCCAGGCCTCGGTGATTCGCGCTGAGGGTGAAGCTGAGGGTGCTTCTTTGATTACCAAGGCGCTAGACAAGGCTGGTGATGGTCTTCTGGCTGTGCGTCGGATTGAGACTTCGCAACAGATTGCCAAGACGCTGAGCAATGCCCGCAATGTGACGTACCTGCCATCGAGCGGAAATATCCTGTATGTATGATTATGTGTACTAACCAGCAGACTGGGCGTCAACGGACAATCGTAGCCAAAATAAATCCCCATAGCGACTTTTATCCTCGGATCCACATGTTGTGCAACGAGTCAACGGTGCTGCGCGGCGAGCGCGTGGTCCTGGTGCCGTATCGGCCGGAGCATGTAAGTTTCGTGGTCTAACGCAGGTTCCGACGTACGTCGAGTGGATGAAGAGTCCAGTGCTGCGAGAACAGACGGCATCGGAGGCACTTAGCATCGAAGAGGAATTCGATATGCAGCGGAGATGGCATCTTGACCAAGATAGTGCGTTGACGATATCTCACCCCAAGAGCTTACGTTTATTGTCTTGACATACGAGCATGACGTGCCTCCGAACGCAAATGTGTCAACACTTCTACAAGCATGTACCATGGTGGGGGATGTGAATGCGTTCCTCTCAGAATGCCACGACGATGACAACGGAGACGCGCCACCAACGACGTGGGCAGAATTCAATATTATGATTCCCGAGACGCGCTGGCGGCGCAAGGGCTTGGCCACTGAGGCACTGGGACTACTCATACACTATATCACATCTGATCCCACACCCCGGCCGCCTGGCCTGGACATGCATCCCTGTGCTGCATTCCCTCTTTCCAAGACCCAGCTCATTGCTCGGATATCACATGACAACGGACCGTCTCATGCTTTCTTCGAAAAGCACGGATTTGTGCGTGTCAAGCATATCGAGTACTTTGGCCTGACCGAATACGGAGTGCAGGATGCAACGCGAGTCGTTTGTGTGCCGCCACTTGAAGTGCTGGCATGGCCTTAAGGTGTATCGCCAGAGTTATCAGGTGCTGGCGGCTTGCTCTGCGCCTTTTTTGGGTCAAAAACGTCGTTGGTCGCAAGCTTGAGCTCATACAATTGATACAGCTGCTCATCAGAGAAACGATCAATCAAATGGGGATCCAAGCTTTTGCCATGCACTTCGCCATTCGAATTTTGCGCCTCGCGCAAAATAGCGTCTAAATACATCTTCCATTGTGAGCAAAAACCAACAATATGAAGTGGATTGTCAATATGTTGGTGTCGGCGAAATTCTGCCTTAACATAGTCATCACCCAGGCTGCGCATCTCCAGCGGCAAGTGTAGGCGATGAGCACGCAAGAGTGCTCGGAAAAGCTGTTTGGGAGGCAAAAGCATATCAGAGGCCATTTGTACTGGCGAATGCGAGGCCGTTTCAACACCCAGACGCAGTGTGCGCCTCATACCAAGGAGCCATGAAGCTCGCATGGCAACGATGGTCAGGACACAAAACGCACGAAACCACGTGTCACCCCACCAGACCGGGGTGTCAACGCTCGGTCGCGGGTCGCGTGGATGCCCTCCACTCACCCTCGTCTACCATGGCAGATTTGGAGGCAGGCCAAATTGCGCAACTCAAGCCACGGATATTCGACGTGCTGAACGAGTCGGACTTGTCGAATGTCTCAGCTAAGAAGATTCGGCTTGCTCTGGCTGACATGCCTGAAGGAAGCCTACCTGAGGGTCTGGACCTCACGGCTCAGAAGAAGGCGATTGACGCTGTTATTCGCGACTGCTATAATGAGCTGACACAGAAGAAGCCCGCAAAGTCGACAAAGAAGGCAGCTCCCTCTAAGAAGCGCTCGAAGTCCGAGAACGACGACGAACCCAAAAAGAAGCGCGCGCCCAACCCCAACAATCCCCTTAGTAGGCCGCTACGTCTGTCGTCTGAGATGGCTGACGTGTGCGGCGGCTCGGAAATGCCACGTTACGAGGTCGTGAAACAACTATGGGCGTATATCAAAGACCGAAAATTACAAAATGAGAGTAATAAGCGCCAGGTACGTGCACAAGCCTTAATGTGTTTAGATCGTGTGTGATGAAAAGCTCTCAGGTCTATTTGGCAAGCCTACGGTGGAGTACGTACATGTGACACTGACCACGTTCACAGTTCGTTTGAAATGGCCAAGGTATGGCGCTTCATCCACATAGACACAACTAACTTCCAGCTCATCGGGCGACATCTGGAAAAGATCGAGCCCACGAACCCATCTTCATAATGTCACTCCAATGTACTTGCTCTTACGCGTCGTTTGTATAACGGGACTCGAGCGCCCGGAACGCGGTTCCATCATGTGGAGGTGGACGCGTCTCTGTACGTGGACCTAACGGGACGTGTAACATACTTCATGTACAAGCGGGCACCGCCGCTCATAGGTGGAATGCCAAAGAGTCTCTTGCGTCACAACCACAACCAGCACGTCTGTTTGACACGGGGCGCGTTACGTGGTAGGTTTTGTGTGCCTACTAAACGCCATAGTTTAACGGCTTGACAATGTCGTTCTATCCTCAAGATCAGGGCATGCGTCCCGCAGGTGATGCCATGCATATTCAGGGCCCAGCCGACATGGCCAGGATGCAAGACGTGCCCGCGATGACCATGAGCACGCAGGACAATGTGATGGAAACTAGTCCTGGAAAGCGACTTGGGGCCCTACTCCAACAATTCTCGCGTAGTCCGGCACAGTTTCAGCGCTACTTCTGGCGGCATCAAATGGACCTCGTTGAGAATGGCTTTGACTCGGATGGCAAAGCGATTGACTTTTTCAACTTGGGATCCACACCGAGTGGAAATGGCAGCGCTTTGCCGCTTGCCCGCATTAAAAAGGTTATGAAGAATGACGACGAGGTCAAGATGATTTCGGCTGAGGCACCTATTCTCTTCTCACGCGCTTGTGAGATTTTCATTGCAGACTTGACGTGCCGTGCTTTCATGGTCGCGGAAGAAAATAAGCGACGCACAATTCAGCGCTCAGATATCGCTAGCGCGATTTCGCGCTCTGAACTCTTTGATTTTTTGATCGACATCGTGCCACGCACAGAAGGCCTGCGTCACCGCAGCGCCAGCGTGCCCATCCGCAATGCTATGCCTTCGGCAGCGCTGTCGTCCCCGTTTTCTGGTGCGGACATCGCTCCGCGGCTTGGCATGAATGATTCAGCGGGTGCCCATCAAGCAGCGCCCTTCTTGTCGCTGCGTCCTACTCAGCAAGATGTGCGCACGCGCCTAGATCCCATGGACCCTTCGCTGGGCATGAATCCAGCGGGTCAGCCACTAAAAGGCCTGCCGAAAGCACCATTACCGAGTGACTGGTATTCCTTCCCTACCAATCCTATGGGTGATGCGCGTATTCACCCGGGCACGGCAGCAGGTCTTGGTATGTCTTCGACCAATACGGCACCACCCTCCATGCGCTCCGTGATGGGTCGTAGCACTGTGGATGCGCCCACCTTCATGGACGCGAACTCGTCCCTGTCCATGCCACCCCCTCCAACACGTGGTTCGTTATTGAACATGATGCCATACCCTATGGATGAGGCGGCGTCAAAAGGCACTACGAATCCAAACGAGTAACTAATTTGTACTCATACCCATAGTTTGTGTAGTATGTGTTTGGTTTTCCAAGTCGAGGGTGGGATGAGAAGCCAGCCGATGGTAGACTCGCTCTGCATCAGCGTCCGAGACGTACGCGGCGAGTCCGGAGGGAGATTCCGTCGGACCTAAGCCACGTAGGCGGATATCATAGACGACTTCTTCGACACGCTTGACATCGTATTTAAGAGTGTCAAAGCGCTTACGAAGTAGGTCGTTCTTGAGATTCAAAATCTGGAAGGCTGCATGAACTTGCTTGACAAGAGAAGCAATACGAATAGGCGCGTCATAATCGCCTAGCGTCACCACATGAATGGAAAGACGCGGCAACTCATTCACGACAGAGATAAGACCATGTAAGTACTCCTCCGTGGTAAGACGCATCTGATTAGAAGGCAATGCATTCACTTATGTGAGTTCATCATACGTACATCCCAGCACGTTTATCACCATCTCTTTTGATATAATGCGCCCTGTCTCAATGTAAAATGTGAAGGCCACGGCGTACACGCTGTGCTTCATACACCACGACCAAACGTCTACCCACTGAGGTGAGCATGGCTGTACATACCTTGTAGAATTCGTTGGGCGGTACATGCACCGCTAGCACTTTGATGCATGCGCGAATATCTTCGAAGGACGCCTCGACGCTTTTCATGTGTGATTCGACTAAGGTAAGCGTGAATCGTACGTACATTGCGACAGGGGAATGGTGTATAGCTGGATTAAATGCATCGCCGAGACACGCTGCGCTCGATCCCATGCTCTCGCATAATCGCGAAGTGTCTACAGTAAGTGTTTATCTACGCACATCATGCGTAGCTCGCTCAGCTTCAATGTCAGAGACAACCGATGCCAGCATCTCGTGGGACAGGCCATCCATGGTCATCGGTGGAGGTAGCAAAAATGGAGGGCCGCGTCATCCCCGCGCGTCGACGCACTAGCTCAGGATGGAGGCGCCGCCCGATGAGCTCGTCCCGCCTCTGCCAACGAGCATCAAGCCTATTCCCACAACGTTTATATCTTCATTGTCGGCATGGTGGGGCTTATCGCGGCGTCAAACGGCTGAGGCAGAACTCCATTTGTACAGGGCCTCAGGTCTGTTTCCAGGTGCTGTTTTGGGGAATGCCGCGCACGTTACCGATGATGGTCCTGATGGGATTGCACAGGCCTTTTACATACACCCTCAACAGGAGAACAGGGGACCCATACCAAGGAGCAATGCCTTTTCCACGGTCGCGAAGCAGCTAGCCACGTCCGAGGCCGTGAAGGGCAAAGTGGGATGCATTCGCAACATCCATTTGCACGGCACAAAGACAGGCACTTGGATATGGCCACGCTATGCATCGCGTTATATTCATATGCTAGAGATCGGAACACCAATCCGCAAAATCGAGCGGCCTAAGGACGAGATGCAGATTGTCGTAGTGCACGGCTACGGCGCAGGCGGTGCTTACTTTTTTCGCAACATTCGCGCGTTAGCCAGTATACCAAACTCGCGGCTATATTGTCTCGACTGGCTCGGTATGGGTTGTTCTTCTCGCTCGCCGTACAGGATGCGAGGCACTGCTCCACGGACGCAAGAGCGCGTGGAAGCCAGTGAAACGTTTTTTCTCGAGGCACTCGAAGAGTGGCGCGACAAGATGCAAATTGAGAAGATGGTCCTGGTAGGCCATAGTCTCGGTGGCTATCTTTCCACAGCCTATGCGCTCAAGCACCCCGAACGTGTATCTAAACTCGTGCTCGTATCGCCGGCCGGCTTCCCTGATGGGACTGCGAAAGAGATCGTAGGCAACGATCCGCGCGTACGCAGATTCGGTCCGCGTACATTGCGTTTCATGGGCTGGCTCTGGGATCGAAATGTCAGTCCATTTGGTATTCTGCGCGCATCCACCGTGTTTGGGCCGATGATCATGGGCATGTACACGCGTCGGCGCTTCCAGACGCTGACACCGGAAGAGCTACAAGCTCTACACGCTTATTGTCATGGCATTTTCACTGCCAAGTCAAGCAGTGAGCAATGCCTGTGTGATATCCTTGCGCCTGGCGCATTTGCGCGCTACCCTCTCGTCCATCGAGTGGCACCGCTCAGAATGCCTATGGTGTTCCTGTATGGTGAACATGATTGGATGGATAGAGCAGGCGCAGACCAAGCACAAGCGATCCTACATGAGGCCGGGAATCACAACGTACAGGTGCATACGGTCAGCCGTGCCGGGCACCACTTGTACCTCGACAACCCCGCTGAATTTGGGGCCCTCGTCCAAGAAGTGTTGGCCTCGTAGTGTTTAGTCATACAAGAATCCCAAGGTCGTCGCGGCCGTCGCGAGTGGCAAGACGGACGACCACGACGCCCCACCCTGCTTGTCGCACGAGCATGCTGATACGCATACGTGCCAAGGATGGCCAGTTCAGGTGTGAAGTACAGCCGGGTGATGATGCGAGCAAGCTGTTAGAGCAGATTCTGGCATCAACCAAGGCTGATGCTGAGACACTCACCCTGTCCGACGCGCCACATTCGCCTGGGCGTTCGGCTAGCGAACTGCGAGATCAATCCATCTCGTCCCTTGGGCTCAGGCACGGTGACATGCTGTTTGCATCGTATCAAGATAAGCAGGAAGAAGCGTCAACGAGCCAGTCGTCGGCACCTGTCAGTGAAGACGCGGTGGATGTGTATTGGTCGCAGCAGCGAGGCCTGATCCCGCGACAGCACGATCGACAGTTTTGCCGGCATGGAGAAAAGGGCATGTGTGACTATTGCATGCCGATCGAGCCATATGATATGACGTACCATGCGCAGCACGGTATCAAGCATCTTTCCTTTCATGCTTACCTTCGACAGCAAAACATCGGAGTGCCCTCGGCATCGACGTCGTATGTGCCACCACTCGAAGAACTATCTTATCGTGTCAAAGTACCCTGCCCGTCGGGTCAGCATGAGTCGTGGCCGGCGAGCATATGCACCAAGTGCCAGCCCTCGGCCATTACGCTGCAGCGACAAAAGTACCGCATGGTCGATCATGTCGAGTTTGTGCACTCGGCGCTCATCGACCGTATGCTCGACGCATGGCGCAAAACGGCGACACAGCGCTTCGGATACCTGTTGGGACACTACGAGCCTTATGACAAGGTGCCGATGGGCATCAAGGCTGTGGTCGAGGCGATTCATGAACCGCCGCAGGCCGGTGAAACAGACGGTATTGTCCTAGGTATGCCATGGGACGATGAGGCACGTATCCAGGAGCTGGCAGAATGGTGCGGTCTCTGCGTCGTTGGCATGATCTATACCGACTTGGAGGTGGCAGATCCGACGCACTCGGATCCGACGCAGGCAGGTCTGGTGTCGTGCAAGCGCCACGCCGACAGCTTTTTTTTGAGCGGTCAAGAGGCGCTTTTTGCTGCGCAGCAGCAGTCTCAACACAAGAACGCATGTCGTTGGAGTCAAAGCAGTCTGTTCAACAGCAAGTTTGTGACATGCGTACTGAGCGGGAACCCGATGGGTGAGATTGATGTGTCGGCTTACCAGGTAAGTGAGCAAGTGATGGCGATGGTCGACGCGGATATGATTGAGGCGAGCGTACATCCCACGACAATCCGCTTGAAGCCGAGCGATTCTACGCGGTACGTGCCCGATGTGTTTTATCGGTACACAAACAAGTACGGCATCGACGTAAAGGAAAATGCATCGCCCACGTTTCCCGTCGAGTACCTGCTCGTGACATGCACACATGGCTTTCCCACAGAGCCAAAGCCGCGTTTTCTGTCAAGCGCATTCGCCATTGAGAATCGCCCCGGACTCGAGGACCAAACGCTCGATGGCCTGTTGGCCGAGGTTCGTAATGTGACGCCCGATACGCTCGTGTCGTGGCTCAGTGACTGGCACCTACTTGCCTTCCTCGGCCAAACGGGCTTTTTCTCGCCTGACGACATGCGCGTCGCGTGTCGTGTGGCAGTGACGCACCGTGGCCAAGAAGCTTTGATGTCGTCATCGGGCTGGCAAACGCTCGTGACCATTGCACAGGAAAGTGCGCCGCAGCCCTCGCCGCCGCCGCCGGCCGAGGCCGAGCCCGAGGCGCTTGCAGACGCGCCATCCGAGGGCTCTGCTTGTCCGCACTGCACATTCCTAAACGCACCGGGCAGCACGGACTGCGACGTGTGTGGCTTACCACTACACTAACGCCTATGGAGTCATGAAGCGCAGAGCCCGAAGGCCCTTTTTAGAGAGCGTATCTCTCCCACCAGGCGCACCTGGCTTGTCGTGGCACAGAGCCATGCAATTGTCAATGACATTGTCACATAGCCACCGCATGCGTTGCGCCAGCTGCTGGATGTACGTAGCATGCACAGAGAGCGATTCGAGCATGTGTTCAGGCGCCTGAATGGAACGTTGTGCTGCTTGTAGTATATCGTGCTCAGCCTCTAGCAGGGCATACGCATGATCCGCCCGAGGATGCAGCCATGTCAGCTCGTCTGTCGCGTGATTTTTGAGGGCCAACTGAAGCAGTGGATGAAGAAGCGGGTACGTTACGCGAACACTCGGCGGCAAGAAGACAGCGATGCGGGAGCTGGATTGAGCTGGCACCGGTTCTGCTGTCTTGACGGGCTCCGTGTCGGCTTTACGACGCTCATTGGCCAATGCATGACTCTTTGGCATATCGTGCGTCACGGCCTCGGGGCATGGCACGCCCAGATGGTCAGCCATGCGTTGAAGCTGCTCGGCATAGAGGGACAGGGCCTCGTCAATGTATGCGTGAGCAAAAAGCGAATAAGTGCCCTTGCGACGCGCATGCATCTCTGCTTGAAGCTGTTCAGGCGAGCGAATACCGATAGTGGGTAGCCCCTGCGGGCCAGAAGACAAGCGCGAGAAAAGTGGGCGAGACGAACCTCGCATGGCCGCGTTCAAAAGGAGCTGCGCCGGCGGCTGCATGCACGCGTACTGCACAAGCAGTTTGAACGAAGTCGTGTTGGGTAAGACACGCTGGCGGCCACTTTGCGGCAAGGGCCGCGTAAGCACCTCAAAGGCCATGGCCATATCGGGCATAGTCGCGAGTTCGCCCAGTCCCAGGAGGGTCGTATTTAGGGTATGCGTCGTGGGCTCGGACATGGACAGCGTCTGAGCATCTGGGAAGTGCATGTCAAGCCCAAATCCAGTGCGCAAGAGCTGAAGAAACTCGGGGAGGCGGCCGGTGATGCGCAAAAGACGCGCTGCGAGATCAAGCGTCATGACACGCGGCAACGTTCCCTGCTTTTGGAGGCTACGCAGCACCATCGATACGGTGTCAACGGCCAGCTGCGTCGCTGCATTCACATGAGCAGCCGCGAAGGCCGTGGCTTGCGGCGACGCCGTGGCATTGAGCAACTCGCGCTTGTACTGAGTTTTGAAGCGTTGCAGCTTCAGGTTAAAATTGCGCACAAGCGCCACCAGCATAAAGTGGCACGTCTCCTGATTCGGTGCGACGTGACTGTGCCCCGCCTTACCGGCCTCAACCATGTCATTCCACAGATTCCGAAGAAACTTATACCGACCGCCCATGGCCAGCACGCAGAGCACGTCATTGTACATTTTAGTCTGGCGATGCTCAGGCGAAATACGCAAAAGAATCTCGCGCATGCGCTCCGCGAAGATTTGTGCGTGTTTGCCGCCCATACGAGGCGCATGAGGCGATGGATCTAGAGTACTGAGCGATGACAGATCGAGGGGTGTGCTGGCTGATGTTAGCATGGACGAGGGCGACATGTGAGCGTGTCTCCGAACTCGAGATACGAGCTGATAGTCGCGCAATGACTGCGAGTATTCATCTAGCGTCGGCAAGAGTGCCTGGAACATCATGATATGGTGTGCATCATTGAGCTGCGTCGGCATGCGTATCGACCCATCCGAAGGCTGGCTGGGTCGCTCATGCAGGGCTTGCTGGTATATGTTCCACAGCTGATCAGGCATAATGCGCTGTGTCGATGAAATAACGCGCACAAAGTGATCGCATGCGCTGTGGCTGTCCGCATGCTCAGACGCGTCACCTCGCGACGACACAGCTGGCATCGAGATTGTGCTATAAGCAAAGTGCCGCGGTCGAAATGGTATCATAGAGCGTGACATGAGTATGTGGCGCATGCATACAGGTGGCACCACCCGTTGCACCCGGTACGCCACGCCCATCCCACGCCAATCCGTATAGTGGGGGCCTTCTTCTTGCCTCTTCGCTGACGCTGCGCCGGCTGATCAATACGTTGGACTTCGTCACGTGATTGTATCGCCGCGCGTGGGTGCACAGGGACCTGGGGAGGGTGTGTGTCTTTGGCCAACAGGATGGACGAGCGGGCCATCAAGGCAGAGCGGGCACGCAAGCAGCTCTACAAACACCGCGAAGCGCTGCGCAGGAAGCGCGAGTCTGCGCTGTTGGATGCTGATGCTCATTCAAAGGAGACGCAAACCGAGCGGGAGCAGCCAGCAGCGCCCCCTGCGCCAGCGCCCCTTGACAAGACTGACACGGCTGGCGCCGAGGATGCTGTGCCCCGTGAAGCGTCGGATACCGCGGATCTTTTTTCTGCTGATGTATCGGAGCCTCGGAAAGAGGCCGATACAGCGGCTCTGTTTGCTGTGGATGATGCGGCCTCTCGACCAGAAGCGCCTTCTGACGTACCTGCGACCGAGCCTGCACACTTTGCGTCCGAACTGTGGTCGACCGACGCACAGACAGATGCTTTCGACTTTGAGCCAGGTGTTGAAACAAACATGGAGCAGCTAGCTGCTCCATCATACTCGACCGCGGAGCCCGCGACGGGCCTCTTCGACGCAACGGCGCAGCCACAAACGACCACCAACTTATACGCTCCCTTTCCTCAACGTGCAAAGTCCATGGACAATTATGCAGAAAGCTTTGAAGCATCAGTATTTGAGCGTGATGAAGACCAAGCAGCGGCATCCCTATTTCCGTCGCAGGAGCCAGATGCGTCAGGCACACCCGCAACCATGTTTGACTATGCACCTGATGAGGTGTACGAGCCCGATGCTGTCGATGATGTATATGACTATGGGGCGTATGCTGAAGAGTATCCTCAAGCTTACGTTTCTGAGCATGACCATCCAGAGGCTTATCTGGACGACACAGAAAACCCTCACGAGCTTCCTTTGGAAGAAAAGGACGCGCATCAGACGCTCTATCCAGAAGAAAGAGAGACCAGCCAGGGTTGCTTGGATATCGATACCCACCAGGCGTATCCTGAGCATCAAGATACATACGAACAACATTTTGATTCGTATGCCGATGACGAACAGGACGCGCATCCTGAATACTACGAGCATGACACGTCGTACGACGATACACTGGATGCTAGTGTGCGAAGCATCCAAGAAGTGGATGTGCTCGAACCCATCCCTGAGATCCAGGAAACTCGATACTCGCTGGATGAGGCAAAACCGCCTGAACCAGATACCACGGAGGCACCAGCCGAGTCATCTGAGCTACTCGCATCCCAGGAATACGATGCTGTGGATGGCGTGCAAAATCTCTCCCTATTGAATGAGCCCCCTTCCAGTGAAAATGAGCCTTTGGCTGTCGAGGACGCCGCCGACGAGCTACGGGCTCAGCTCACGGCATTGCAAGCAGACCACGAGGCGTTACTGAGCGCTCATGCGGCGCTGACCACTGAGCACGAGCAGCTCCAGCGGCATGTGTCGCACACTCTGGAAGAGCAAGTATCGCAGCTGCAGCGCGAATTGGCAGCCTCACGAGCTATGGAGGCCGAATACAAAAAGACTTTGTCAGTTCTTGAAGAGGAACGACGTCAACTACAGGAGCAATTACAGGTCGCGAAGACGTCAGTCCCAGATTCTGGCCGCTCGAGCCGTGATCGGATGCACAAACGCAGTGCGACCACGTCGGCCACCGCCCCACGTCTTCCACCACTTTCTCAGCAGGAGCCCCATGTCATGCTACCTCGACGCCAGCCGACGAACATGCCACGTATGCGACCCAATCCAGATATGACGCCGAATCAGCAGCACCGTCGCCAAATGAGTTTGTCCATGTTACGTGCACGTCTAGCCGGTGATGCAGATGATGAGACATTTGCCCCGTCGCTGCCCACTCGCAAGCTGTCGATCGTCCATGACGAAAAGCAGGCGTCAAGCTCTGTGCAGCGCAGCGTGAGTATGGCCCACACACAGTCTCACCAGTTTTCGCAAGACGACGCACTGCTATTCTGTGGCTCCTGCAAGGGGGATCTATTGATTGTCTAAAGCACCATATTTTCATACATGATCATCCAATGCCAATACAAGCTCTATAACCTAAATGTTATTTATATGGACAGCAGAAATGGACAGTACAGCGCTGTCGTGAATATGAAGGGGAAATTGTCAAAGATCACAAGACAATACAGTTGTTCGGCTTTCGTCGTTTCATAGGTGCAGGGGATAGGACGCATCGAATGGCTTCGTCGAACACACCTTTCAGTCCCTTTTGCGTAAGGGCAGAGCATTCCAAGTACCGCACCGCGCGGATTTCCTTGGCCAGCTGTACTGCCTGGCTGTACGTAATAGGCGCCATGCGTCGGTCACGCAAGCGCGCATTCATTTCAGGGTCTTCGCGGAGATCCAACTTGGTGCCCACGAGGATGATGGGGGTATCGGGGGCGTGGTGTGTCACCTCCGGCCACCACTTGGTCTTGGCATTTTCAAAGCTCGATGGGCTCACAATAGAGAAGCATATGAGAAAAACGTCTGTCTGTGGATAAGACAGCGGACGCAGTCTGTCGTAATCTTCTTGACCTGCCGTATCCCATAAACCTGAACAGCGTCAGTGGCGCACAAAAGATACGTACCAAGATTGACAGGTCGACCATCCACCATGACACTCGCCGTGTAGTTGTCAAACACGGTCGGAACGTACTCGCTCGGAAAGGCATTCGTGGTATACGAGATCAACAAGCATGTCTTTCCCACGGCACCATCACCTACGACGACACCTGCCGTATTAGTCTCCCGAAGTACCACATACATTTGATATTACGCATAGTAGAAACGCTGCGTCTTTCCTGCACACCAAGGGGCTTCCTCCCACTCCAGACGGGTCGAGGTCACGAGCACAGGACAGAGCGCGGACCGTCGCTAGTGTAGCCAGTCGCTCGCACCCTTCTCACTCCCAGGCCGGCCGAGACGTGTGCACAATGCAAGACAATCAAAACTAGCACACTTGCGCCCACTCCACCAGCCAAGCGTGGCTGGATCCACATCGGCCGAAAGCCTTGCATGCACCGGCCCATCAACATCTACGCATGCATGTGCGCACGGGCAACATCCAAAAAGCCAAGAGACGCACCCTGGCCTATCGATGGCGTATATAGGGAACGGTCGTTTCTTAGAACGGCTTGTGATAGTTCCGTGCGTGTGTCCCATCGTGGACCCCTTCTCAACAGCCACTCCATCCCTCCCCCGTGAATCCCCTTTCCCCTGTCCATCCCACGTAGCTCGTTGCTACGACGACGAACACGATCCCCTCCCAGCCCTTCCCTACCCGAGCCCCATCCCCACGCCCCTTTTTTTTCATTCTGGTAGCTCGAGCAGGTCTCGAGCATTTTTTTGCGCAACTTTCCCCCCAGCCCGCTAATGACAGTGTCGATGATGTCACAGACGACTGATTTTGGACCTTACGAAAAGCCACGAATGCCTCGTATGACCATGGCCCTAGACACAAGCATGCCGCAGACACTGGAGCGTCCAGCATCTTTCGAGTCGGACAGCGTTAATGACAATGATGATAATGATACTACCCTCCGATCAGATTCCAGTATTGATGGGACACCGATACAACTACCTCAGCGACCAGATGTCGCCCTCACACGCGACGTGCATTGGTTCAGCCCTCGTCAGCGAACTAAGTGCATGTCGCCTTCGCACTTAATGCCCATCACCAATCACGGACTCGCCTTGGCGTCTGTGCCCTTGCATGTCAAAGAAATAGGGCCGGCGCCACGATCCGAGGATCGTGTGCGTGCAGCTCAACGCATGTTTCATGCAGTGGCCAACTCAACAAGAAGGTCTCGGAAACTACAATCTAATGACCGTACACGCCCAAGCTTGTCTGCAAATCCTCGACAGAAAAGAATGCTGCATGATCCCTCTAAGGATCCTCTCGAATTTGTGCCGACCATGGATGGCACACAGCACTGCGTCATTGCCACCGATCGCAATACCTTTGAAATGGTCGTGACACCTCCCTCGCCGAGACCTGACGAGCACGAATGGGAGCGCGGCTCCGTTGTCACGGGCGTCAGTATTACATCGCACAAAATGGCGCAAAGTTTGCCGCCTCAGCAGCCGACACTCACGCTTCAGCCCCCACCTTTTGAGCTGGCACCAGGTCGTGCACTCCAATTAGCGCGACGAATAAAGCAGACCGGTCAGCAGGCACAAATACATCAACAGGCACGTGAGTCAGAAGTGGCTTCCGTGCGTACATCGATGCTGCACACTATGCGAAAGTATGCGCAGCATCGTCAGAAAGTGTGGCAGTGTGAAAGAGGTGCCAAGGCGGCAGCGGCGCATGGTACCTCGGATCGATATACTCGTACGCCCGTGGCCGCCGATGATATCATGGCATACATAGCGAGGTGGAACCGTGGTGCAAACTCACCTCCTTATATTCCACCGAACATTCGGCGCATGGCTGCTCATCAAATGCGCTGTCGGTCCACGATTCATACGTAACGACTTAGGCACTGTATGGCACTCTTCCCCATAGCCCTTGGACATCGCCCCAGGACCTGCATAAAGACGCGTCTACTTGCATCCTCCACTCGTATGGGTCACGTGTAAACGATACCTAGTTTTGGGGTGATCACGTGTATTTGTGCAGCAGAGGGGATACGAAGCCTTTGAGCATAACGCTTAGTCCCAACCACCCTTTTCATTCAACGAGTGTCGTTGTCATGGTATGTACACACGCAAATGATGCGCATAACATGCCGCTGCCGTGCCAGGGTAACTCTTTCAAGTACCATGTGACGGTATTGCGATATTGATGCGCTTCAATACATCAAAGAACAGTATGTACTAACTCGTATCAGGCCAAGGTTCGCACCCAGGATCTCCAGAACAAGTCCAAGGTGGACCTTCTCGACCAAGTGGCTGAGCTCCGCAAGGAACTCCTCAGTCTTCGTGTCCAGAAGGTTGCCGGTGGTGCCTCGAGCAAGATCGCCCGCATGTACGTGCAATCCGATTGTGACCCAAACTAACCTTATCAGTAACACGGTCCGCAAGAACATTGCCCGTGTGCTCACCGTGATCAACCTTAAGCAGCGTGCTAACATGCGTGAGTTTTACAAGAACAAGAAGTTCCAGCCCCTGGACCTTCGCCCCAAGAAGACTCGTGCCCTTCGCCGCAAAATGACGAAGCACGAGCTCTCTCAGAAGACGGAGCGCCAGCACAAGAAGGACGTGCACTTCGGTGTCCGCCGCTACGTTCTCAAGGCATAAGTAACTTGCATTCGGTGTGAATGTAATTGTGCTATGTGATATGCCTGGCGACGGATGCATGCAATGTAGTTTGTATTCCGCCATCGCGTTGCATCTGTAGCCCTTGCTACCCCTACCAAAAATGAAGGATTCGACTAGCGCGTACGCGCTTTTCCCTGAAATGCATTGTGTGTGATAGAAATACGCCGGGTGGTATGCAGGCCGAAACCGGACATGAACATAGGGCTGTCTATGCTACTATCAGACATATGTATCGTCCCTCAACGGCTTAACCACCGTTTGCATAATAGAAAGGGGGATGTACGCGATGATTCCACATTATGCGCCACTCCTGGATCGTTAGAGGCATGTAACGTACACAAGCTGAATATAGTAATCATATAGACGCCCAGGGTTCAATGTGAGATTTGTGTTAGCGCTTTGTTCTTACTTAATGCACATGGATACATACGATGTTGTTAATAGGGATGTGAATGAGCTTGACCATGTAGCCAATCAAGCCCATAATGACAAATCCCAAGCCGACAGCGCGGCAGATCTGGATGAATTCTAGATCGATTAGATGATACCTGAAAGACATTGAACGTACCCTTCTTATCCGGTTTCGTGCATCGATTCAGAAACTGTGTTCCTTCGTTCAAAAATGCAATGGGTTCTTCCACAAACTCCCGCATACGCTCCGACATATTGGCAATCGTGACACGTCTACCCAACGCGGCGAGCCTCCAGCACGACAAGGATTGTGTCACGTGATCTCGATTTCGTGGTCTCGAAGGAATGGGCGCTCTTTACCGGCCATCAGCTTGTTAGACCATAATGTTGATGCCGTTCGCAACAGTTCGTGCAGGAAGGAGTCCACTGGCTCGCATTCCGCAGTATGTTGCACAAATTCGTCTTGAAAGCACAGTGGCGGAAGCTCCAGTGGATACATCAGTAACATCGGCACCGATGCCTGTCCGCTACCCCTACTTTGTATCGCGTGTGGGTCTGGACGGCATGAGTTTACCCGTGTACACAGATATTCGGAACGGTGGTTCAAGGTGGCTTACACAGATCCGAAAAGTTGAAGGCGATGCTTCCGCATTTTGTCGCGATCTGTTTGACGAATTTGGATGGGGCGACCCGTACGACAAGTCCAACCCTTATGCCAATAACCTCGTCCGTGTCTCCAAGAATGCTGGACCCAAGACAGTATTCTTGCGTTCAAATGTCTCGCGCGAAATTAAAGCATGGCTCGAAAGCCGCGGCTTTTGAATATGTAAATGTGTTATACATGACATCATACCCCTATGAAGCTGCGGACCACTTATGGACTGCCGAATCCCCATTTGGACAAGTCAACGCGGTTTGCGATGCCATATGACGTGACCACAACCATGGCCGTCGTAAAAGCCACCAGGGGAAGTCCTCCCGTTTTCTTCATCCACTGAACTTCCCAAAAGGCCAGAACAAGCTCTACTAGAAGGAGCGCGCACAATGTATATCCACTCATGCTGTTGTAAGTGATGCAGTACGTACCGATGATATTTCCACATGGCCTTGGCGCGCGACTCTGTGCCATAGAAAACATTCTTCCAGTACAAAGTCGAGGCACCAAAAAGAACTTGAAGCCAGAGTAGCATAATGATACAGAAACCGAGTAGGCCGTGCCAAGAGATAAAGTGCTTCTGGCCGGGTAGACTGTGCAAGTGCCATATGATCCATGCACCCATAGTCATCATCGGCAGACCAGCGCACAAAATGAGAATTTGGTGCCACTGTAGCCCGAGCTTCTTTTCCGCTTGCGCCCTAGTGGGCTGGAGGATAAGTATGCTTTGTACCAGGAAAAAGAGGCCGAGGGTGACCAGGAGTGGATGCCATGCAAAAGTAGGGATCTGCCAATTCTCTGAGACATAAAATACAGCGACGCATACACTCGCAACGACGGACGCGGCCCCCATCTGCGCCAACCGGGCACCGGAGATGTTATTGTACCATAACAATTCGCCTATTGTAGGCATGGTAGATGGTTGACCGGGTCCTTCTCCACATGCGCAGGTTAGGATCCCGAAAAGAAAATTTGGACGACTACACAAGTGAGGCTGAAGTTGCCCCACGGAATCTATATCAACACTCTATGAATCGTTTCGTAGAACGCCTGAACATAATTGCATGCCGATAAGGATCGATATTACCGTTCATTCGTACTCGAGCGCCAATACACGCATGGCACACTGAGTCGGAGCAAAGGTGGCCCTGGATGTCATGCTAAGAGTGTGTATCGTAGCAATTGTGGGAGTTCCTGTGGTCGGGGCAGCATCGCATATCCGGTCCTGTGTCTTAGATGTGTGGTATTTTTGTAAATATAAATGATCGGCGGAACGACTAGTGGATGCTGCACGTGCCCAAAGAGTGGCGGGCTGCCTGGTTTTGCCAGAACCGACAGGGCCGCGGTAACTCATCCTGTACCAACCGAGTTAGGACAAATGTCGTTCCTCCGCAGCAGCATTACACCTTCGCTCCGCGCTTCTCTGCGCACTGCCTCGATTCAGCGTGTGGCTATGCGCTCGATCGCCACTACGCCCCTGCGCTTCTCTGAGCACCACGCCCCTATCATCCAGGGTGAGGGTACGAAGCCTGGTACCATGGGTACCGACGAGAGCCAGAGCACTGGTCTGGAGCGTTTCGAACTGATGGGTCGTCTCCAGGGTGTTGATGTGTTCGACATGTCGCCACTGGATGCCTCGCGTCCTGGCACCATGAAGAACCCCATCAAGGTTCAGAGCATGGTACGTTGAGCCATCATGGTGAAACAGGCACTAACAAGTTATCAGGCCAAGGAACAGATCGTTGGTAGCACGGGTTTCCCTGCCGAGTCGCACGAAACTGTTTGGCTGAAGCTGACCGTTGATCAGCCCATTGCGCGCTGCCCCATGAGTGGTAACGGTACGTCGTGAAGAACACTGACATGATAGTGTACCAGCTCGAGTACATTGGCCCTCAGGATGACCACCACCACTAAATGCAAGTATATGATGTGGTGCATCTTCATAGTCGACGTACTCCATCGAAATGAAACCACTCTATATTGGCCGCGGCAGGGTTTGCACAGCAAAGATGCGCCACATGCCATCCCACTATAATGAGTGTACGCATCACACCCAAAAGAACTCACTCTGCGCGCTAATGCGCACCTCACTTCGTATCTCATTAACAACTAGCATTAGCATGCGATACATATAGGGTGCCCCCTTTAGGTTGCACAGATTTTGCAACCAATTTCAACCATGGTAGTACATCATTACTTAGATCAAACGGAGGTAGTTGCTTGGCACAATACCGAGCTCACCATTTGAGCGCTGAGCCTGCCACCACTTGCCAGAGCTGTCGACAATCTGGAGAACATCGCCCTTGGCGAACGAAATCTCAGTAGGGTCGTCCTCACTGGCCTTGTACGAGTAGAGAGCCTCGGCGCGCTGCAAAGCACTCTGCGTGCCTGAAGCGCCAGCGGCAGCAGCCGGAACGGCACCGCCAGCAGCCGCACCGCCAGCAGCACCTGCAGTCGAGGGGCCGAGGTTCGAGGAGAGGATAGGTGGAGCGAGGTTGTCGTCCTTGGCAGTCTCGTTGAGAGGCAATGAAGCGTCCTGGCGTGGAGCCTGAGCAAATGGCGTCTCGGTCGACGTCGCGTTAACAGCACTGCCGGTCGTGGGCATGCCGATTTCAACATTATTAGGGCGCGAGTAACCATTCGACAGAGGGTCTGATCCAAGAGCATTCGGCGTGCCGAGGTCAGGCGACCGAGGAGCCATCGAATTGGCAGCCTGAGGAGGGTACGACGTGCTGTTGACTCCGACCGAGTCCACAGGGTTTTCGCCCTGGAAACCTGCGCGCTGGCGAAGACCGCTGCCGGGGAATGAGCCGATGATGCCACCTGGGCCGCTAATGCCGGAGCCTTTGATACCGCCGAACGAGTCGTCAATCTGCTTGTTGGGGCGGTGCTCAAGGTCGAACTTGACGGCAAAGTAGCAGAGAGCAAACAGGTTACCGAGAGCGAGGATCAGGAAACCGGTCGTGAGCGCTGTCATGGAGCCGCGGTCGTTATTAGCTTCGACCTCCAATAGGTTCATACGCGAATCAGCGTAAAGGTGAGCATCGGAGACGATCAACGTAATGGCAAAGCAAGCTCCAAGGAAAACAGAGACCATGAAGTCGGTCGGGAAGGGAAGGAAAAAGTGGCCAAAGATGGCAAAGCAGAGGAAAAGCTGAATCCAAATGATGAACCATGCGGAGTGGGAGTAGTCGAACCGGTCAAAGTATGACTCCGACTGGCCGTAACACAAGCTCACGAAGGCAATGAACCAACCGCAAATCATCAGGAGAGCGCCGAGCCCAAACACGGCGAGTCCACACTGCTTCATGAGATCCAACTTGGGCAGCTTCAACATCTTGACAATGAGTAGATCGAAGTACAAAGAGACACGCGGTGCGCACCGAACTTGACGAATGTGGCGTGCGCAGAACGTACCAGTTGGCGGTTCGTACTTTTTCGGAATCGTCGCGCCATTCGCGGCAAGGCGTGTTTACACCCAATCATGGCTTGCGTTTCAAAGTGAGGTGATTGGGGCACAGGGCATCATGTGATTCAGGGTCACAGAGATAGTAGGTGGAGGTGGGCTACGCCCAAAGAGGCAACTCGGCGCCTCAAGCAGCGTCCCACACCATGTGGCAGAGGCTGCAGGAACGCTACGGCAGCCAAAGCGCACATGGTGGGGATGGTAGTAGGGTCGGGACCGATGCCATAGCATTATCGAAGAAGCGGCGTGCGCAGATGCGCATGCGTGCAGATGCACTGGCCAAAAGTGCAGCGGACGAGGAAGCGCCAAGCACGCCGCACGAATCTGGCCTGGTACGAGAGGAAGATGAAGCGGGGCATGGTGAGGAAGAGTATGCGGAGTATACGGGTGCGACGGAGCGCATTCCGCTAGGTCGCGAAGCCGAGCGCAAGCGGGCCGTGTTGCGCCGGCAGCAAATTCGCTCCATGATTGCATCAACGCAGGGCGGCGATGACGGCGGCGATGAAGACGATATTGCCATTGTGGTGCGCCAACCACGCGCGCAGGCGCCGGTGCCCGTTTCCGCCGAGACGCTTATTCACGATGAGCAAGAAGTCCTTCCTGATGATGGCTATGGTGATGACGATGACCGAGAGGCGCAGGACGCATGGGAACGCGCTCAGATGCGTCGTATGAATGTCGACATGGGTGACCCGCTTGAGGCACCGCCTGTGGCTGCGCGGATTCCGCTCGTGTCAGCTCAGCCGACACCGCGGTCATGCATGGCACGCTTAGAGGCGCTCCGTGCCCAGTGGGAGCACGAGGCTGTCGAACGCAACGATGCTGTCCGCACCATGGAGCAGGAACTGGGCGATGTACGAGAGGAAGAGCGAGCGCTGCAAAGCGAGATTGTGGAACTCGAAGCCAAGTCTGTGTGGCTGTCGGATATGAATGCGTTCACAGACGCACTCGCGAGTTTCTTTGATACCAAGACGCCTCTTCTCGAGGCGCTCGAGCACAACGTACAAGCTCTGTTGATCGATCGCTACGTGACGCGGCGGCGACTGCGGACCGCGGCGGATGCTTGGCTCAGCGATGCGGACAAAGAGCAGTTTCTCGAGGGATGCGTGCAGCTGCGCAAGGAGCATGCTCTGGTCATGTCAGATGTGGAAAACGACGCGTTCCGTGATCCGGCCTCGGAACTCGTGCCGCGTTTCGAGGCCTGGCGAACCAGGTATCTCAGTGACTATGACAAGGCGTGGGGCGGCTTGGCCCTCGCAAACGCATGGGAATGGTACGCACGCTATGAAATGGCACTGTGGGACCCACTGTGGCGCGCGGCTGATGACGACCTGTGCCTCGGTGGCCCACTAGAAGGTATACCCGGATTTGCGTGGGAGCACGCCGTGTCCGCCTATGTGGGCGAATCGAGCGCAGGCGGCGATGACGAGATGCTTGCGACCATGTTGACGCGAGTCGTGGTCCCGCGTCTCGAGGCTCTGGCACAGGCGTATGACGCCTACAGTGACATGGAAACAAACGCGGCATTGCAGGTGGTCGAGCAGGTATCGTACGTGGTAGAGAAGACGCCTATGCGCTCGCTTCTCTCAGCGTACCGTGACGCGCTCGACAGAGCTGTTCGCGAGCCAGTGAGCGATGTTTTCGCGCGTCTGGCACTGGTCCGGCACGTACTATTATGGTGCACGTACTATGACGACGCGTGGGACCATCACGCGTATGAAAATGTGGCGCGGCAGGCTGTAGCCTCGGCGTGGTCGGCCATCCAGCAAACGCCACGCATGGATGACGTTGTGAAAGCGGTGCGCGAAGTATGCTGTGTATGGCCCACCTCGTTCCTGCCAAGCGAGCGACAGGCATTTAGTGTATATTAGAGGAAGCGGTACGACGTGTCGGTCCCCGTCAGCATCTTGCGTGCTTGTGACGCTCCGACCACACGCTCTAGACGCAGTAGGTCGTACTTGCAGAAGAGCGTCCATACCTGCAAGTCGGCGGGGTCTGTCGGTGCCGCGGACGAAGCATCGCGGACTGATAGCGGCGCACGAATGAATTCTGGGTAGTAGACAGCATGCTCGGGCGGCGCATAAAACACCACAGTGATCGCACCGCGAATCAGGTAGCGGCGGTAAAAGTGGAAGCGCTCCGTCAATAAAAGCACACTTTTCTTGCCGGAGAAGAAGGCCTCCCGCGCACGCGAAATGTCACGGCCCGTCGAGTACTCGGTCAGTGTCGTATACGACATCGGCGGGTCCATGCGCCGAAAGTCGTCCTCCAGACGCACAAAGTCAAAGTAAGACGGGACGATGATCATCGTGTGTGACGCGCTCACCGCCGACTTTTTCAGCAGCGACAGAATACGCTCTTTAAACGCTGTGAGCCGTTGATCTCCCTCACTCTGCGGATTAGAGCACTCGAAGCGGAAAAAGGTTTGGCGGACGCCTGGCGGAACGAGCGACATGCTAGGCACGTCGTCAGGTCCAAGTGCCGTCGTGCGCACCTTCCCTCCCACATTGCGAAGCGAATGAAACAGCTGCCGGAACTCGGGCGCATCAAACGTAGAAAATAAGATCGTCTGACGCAAGAGCGACGCATGTCCATCGAGGTACCAGGGCCGCACCCGCGAAAAGTCGGTATCATGCGCCTCCTTGGGGATTTGATTCACGCATGCCAATATAAATCGCACATGATCCCAGTTCTGCATCAGCATCACGTCCATCTGGTCAACCATGACCACCTCCATGGAGGAGAGATAGTCGTGCTCATGCTCCTTCTCGATAAGAAGACGCAAACCCAAAGGACTCGCAACAATCACGTCACTCTCATAAAATGGACTGTACAGCTTCAGAGTCTTGCGCGTGAGTTTGATGCCCAGCTTAAAATTGTCGTCAATGTTGCCTTGGAACGTGTGCCGGTGGTCGTCGGGGTATCTGTGTGCGAACTCGGGGTCAGCAAGCTTGTCAAACGAGCCAGGTGGTAGAGAAAACTCCTTGTGAAAACGCGTCTTTTGCTCGACTTGCTCACACCCTGCATAGGACATCAACATATCGACCCATACCTTGGCCGTGTGTCGAAACGGCACGACAAGAAGTACCTTGGGTCGCGTAAAGCCCTGGTCACGAAACTCGGGCAGCTCGTCGTCATCATCCGTGTGTGCGGCAGCAGCTTTGGCAAGTTTTTCATTGTTCTTGAGGATGCGTTGACGAGTCTTGGCAATGTGGCTCATGGCATGCATGGCACAAACTTGGCGAAGCAGGTCATGGTCCTGAATCGCGACGCGCGAGTGCCAAAAGTCCGTGTACGTGCCTATGCACTCCAGAACGTCAGATTGCATGCGCGATAGGGCATGTTTGGCCTCAAAGGCTCGCCACACACGCGCGTGCGGACGAGAGACAGGACGTTCCTGAAGCGAGCGATCCGCCCGCGTGACGACGGCGCCGCCCAGGATGCGAATGTGCTCCGGCTCCTTCCACGCTAAATTTTCAGGATTCACCTCCGCAAAGTGGCATTGAAATGCATCGGCACGGTCCTCGTCGTCATCCTCAGCCACCAACACAGGCGCCACGGGCTCATCAGGCTCCGTCTTGGTCGGCGTCTCAGGTCGTTCATTGCGCACAGGCGCAGCGTGAGGCGGTACAGATGTTCGCACTCGCTTCTTTGGCATGTTCTCATCTTCCTTGCGTGGATGTGTGGCTTTGACGTTGAGCATGGTCATAAGCCGCACATGCGCCAAAGGATCACTCATCGTGGTAAAGAGAAAAAAAAGTTGACCTAACCTCCACACGTAAGAAGAACGCTTTTTTTGGTTCTTGCCACCATGCCGCTTGCTCAGTCCAAGAACCGCGTCGGACTTGGCCATGCCATTATCAATCGGCGCGCCAAAGAGTCGCGGAATCCCAAGTACTCGGACTATCATACGACAGATATGCATATTGGCCAGGCTAAATGGACGAAGCTGCAGTCCGTAACGCACGAAGGGGCGTTGGAAGAGTTTCTGAACACGGCTGCCATGGCGGACGCCGATTTTACTGCTGAGCGACGTACTGACAAAATCATCGATACGCACTCACGGACACGCCATAATCCTTACCTGCTAACGCCGCAGCAGGAGCAAGAAGTGCTGCAAAACCAGCACGCCAACAAGGACCGCCTGCGTGTGCCACGCCGTCCTGAATGGGACGCACATACAACGCCGGCGCAACTTGAGCGCATGGAAAAAGACGCCTTTTTGAATTGGCGCCGAGGTCTTGCTGAGCTGCAGGACGGTATTGGCTTTGTATTGACGCCATTTGAGCGGAACTTGGAGGTATGGCGTCAGCTGTGGCGTGTGATTGAGCGCAGCCAGTTGATCGTGCAGATTGTCGACGCACGCAATCCGCTGCGTTTTCGATGCGAGGATTTGGAAAAGTATGTGCACAGCATGCCGGCGAATCCAGGCGACATGGCGTCGATCCCGTCAGAAGAAAGAGCCACGTACCGTGGTCCACGTCGCACGCTTCTTCTCATAAACAAGGCCGATTTATTGGATACTGAACAGCGGCGCCAGTGGGCTGAGTATTTCCAAAAGCAAGGCGTGATGTTCGCATTCTTTAGTGCACACGATGAAGTTGCACGCCAACTGGCCAAGCTACAGCGCGAGGCACAATTCGAGCACAGCGCTGTTGAGGAAGTGACAGGCGCCGTGCAGGATACGCTCGCACTTGATCATGACCCCTCGCGAATTCTTGGCGTGCTGGAATTGGAACGTCTCTTTTTGCAGTGTGCGCCAGACTTGGCTTTGTTCCGCCGGCATGAGCCGAATTTGCCCCACGACGGTATACCAGAAAAATTGACCGTAGGGTTTGTCGGCTATCCTAACGTCGGTAAGTCATCCACGATCAATGCCCTGTTGGGCGAGAAAAAGGTGTCGGTTAGCGCGACGCCAGGAAAAACCAAGCATTTTCAAACAATCCATCTGAGTCCCACCACCATCATATGTGACTGCCCTGGTCTCGTGTTTCCCCAGTTTTCCACGTCGCCGGCAGATTTGGTGTGCGACGGCATCTTGCCCATCGACCAGATGCGAGAGTATACAGCACCTGCTGAGCTTGTTGCACAGCGCATCCCGGAGGATATCTTAAGTCGCTTCTACAATATGGACATTCCGACGCTCAGTGCGGAAGAGGGCGGCCAGGGCCGTCCAACGGGTATGGAATTGCTCACGGCTTATGCCATGGCCCGTGGCCTTGCGCGGCAGGGTCAAGGAAATCCGGACGAGTCGCGGGCAGCGCGCTACGTGCTCAAAGACTATGTGAATGCACGTCTTTTGTACGCGCACCCGCCGCCCGGCATTGATCCAGCCGCGTTCAATGCGGCTCAACAGAACAGGCTGCGTGAAGAACTCCCAGAAAGGCGCCCAGAAGCGGCGCCGCTCGTCACGCCACACATGCATGGCGGACGTATGGCCGAGTCGTCGTCCAAGACGGCGTCGTTGGATCAAGCGTTTTTTGGTCCGTCGTCAGCTTCGGGCGCACACGTCAAGGGCCGCCGCCGCATGCCGCCCGTGGGACGTCTGGGCCTCGAATCTGAGGCTCCAGCTGGCCTCGGATCAAAAAAGCATCACAAGGGCCACAGGCGACGCAAGCAGCGATCAGCTCAGACGTAATGTAGCATAGCAACGCAGCCAGCCATTGACTTGGTGTGGAGGTCTCGGCAATGACGCAAGAACTTCGATCGAGGCCTTGTCGGCATGCTATTTGCGAGCCGCCGGTCTCTTGTGCATCTTCCCATTTCGCGAGTAGCACCCACCATAATGGCAGCACATCATCATTGGACACCATCGGCGTACCCCTATCCGTCTGCGCGTCGCTCGGATGCGTCGACTGTGTACGCGAGTAAAGCGCACGGCCATGTCGTTGTGCCGGAGCCATACGATTGGCTCGAGACGCCACCGTCGCAAAGCACAGAAACGGCCGCGTGGACCAAGGCCCAGTCGGAGTACACAGCGCGGTTTGTTGCGCAGTGCAAGGACAAGCCCGCGCTTCAGGAACGGCTCAAGCTGAACTGGGACTATGCACGAACCAGTGCGCCGTCACTCAAGCCGGATGGCCGGTACTATTACTCGTACAATGCGGGACTTGCGCCACAGAGCCAGATATATCGTGCGACGCGCGAGCAGGTGGATGCGGCGCAGAAGTCGCCTAGCAAGGAGCCCGTCGGCGAGTTATTCTTTGATACGAATGTGCTCAGCTCGGACGGAACTGTCGCACTCAAATGGACGTCCTTCTCTCACAGCGGCAAGTACATGGCGTACGGTATCTCTCAGAGCGGATCAGACTGGTTCAGAATTTTCTTGCGCTCGACAGAGCAACCGATGCTGTCGCGCAGCGAAGGCACCGATGTGGGCGGAGACGGACACATGCCGGATGTGCTAGATCACATCAAATTTTCGGGCATCACATGGACGCATGATGACCGTGGCTTTTTCTACCAGCGCTTCCCAGCAACAGAGCACGAGGACAAGGGCACGGAAACGGATGCGAACCAGGACGCTCAGCTGTACTACCACCGCCTTGGCACACCGCAGGCTGAGGACATCCTCGTGGTTGACAGCGACCCTGTCACGCGTAGCTCTATGTGGCACTGCGACGTGACTGACGATGGCCAATGGCTGATTCTAGCCAATTCGAAGGACACGGACAACAAGATGCGCTATTACGCGGCTTCACTGGCCGATGGCGTGTCTTCGCGGATGGCATGGATCCCCATCTCGAGCGACTTTGCATTCATGCTCGACTACATCGCGAACGACAACACACGCTTTTACATGCTTTCGAATAAGGATGCACCGAACTATCGCATTGTGTCGTTTGAGCTCGATCCGACGAAGGCACGCGTCGTGGACCATGTGTCGCAGCTGACGGGCGGTATCAGCTGCTTTACTGACATTGTGCCAGAGGATCCGCAGGCTATTCTCACGACAGCTGCCGTCCTTGACCACAACAATCTGCTCGCGGTGTATTCCCGCGACGTCAAGGACGAACTGTGGGTCTTTGACCTCACGACGGGAGACCGCATCACGCGTCTCCTGCCCGAGCTCGTCGGCACTATTGCTCAGCTCACGGGCCGTCGCGACCATCGCGAGTCGTTCGTGTCGTCTGTGTCATTCGCCAACCCTGGCCGTGTCGACCGCGTGTCGTGGGAAGGTCTTGAACGCACCGACCGCGCTGTGCCGCCCGCGTCAGTGACCGAATATGCGACGACGCATGTGGCGGGTATTGACGCCAACGACTATATCTCGACGCAGGTCTTCGTGACGAGCAAAGACGGCACACGCATTCCCATGTTCCTGACGCATGCAAAGGACACGCCGCTCGATGGCTCGGCACCGGCGCTGCTCTACTTCTACGGCGGCTTCAACATCCCCATCACACCCGTGTTCTCGCCATCGATGATGACGTGGGTCGCATCGTATCGCGGTGTGCTCGCGTTTGTGAACGCCCGTGGCGGTGGTGAATACGGCGACAAATGGCACGATGCCGGCCGTCTGTTCCACAAGCAAAACGTGTTTGACGACGTGCTTGCTGCTGCCAAGTGGCTCCACGAGTCCAAATACGCACGCAAAGGGCACATTACGATTTGTGGCGGCAGTAATGGCGGCATGGGCGTCGGTGCCGTCGTGAATCAGTGCACGGACGAGCATGGTATCGGAGCAGCGATTGCGGATGTCGGCGTGCATGACATGATCAAGTTCCCGCTGTGGACGATTGGCAAGGCATGGACGGCTGACTATGGCAACCCGCAGGAAGATGGCGCGGCGTTTGACTACAACATGACATACTCGCCACTGCACACGGTGCGAGCCAACAAGACCTACCCGACCGTGATCCTGGCATGCGCTGATCACGATGACCGCGTCGTGCCGGCGCATTCATTCAAGCTCGCAGCTGAGATGCAACATACGCTCGCCAACAATGCGAATCCGATTCTCCTGCGTGTAGATCTGCAGGCCGGCCATGGTGAAGGTAAGAGCACACAGAAGCGCATGGAAGAGGCCGCAGAGAAGTACGCGATCGTCGCGCATGTGCTCGGTCTGCCTCTGACGCCATAGTGGGGTATAATTACTGAAGACCACCGCGAGAGCAGATGGCCCACAGATCGTCACCAAGGTAGTGTACATTGTCCACAGCAATGCCCTTGCCCTTGGCGCGGATCTCCTCTGTGTCAACTTTCAGCACGCCGATCGCGACCTCAAACTCTTTGCCCTGGGCCTTGATGCTCACAACGGTCTCTTTCGGCAGCGGCTTCTCACCCTTGCTGGGGTCAGGGAGTCGACCGCCTGCCGATGTCAGACCCGGCGCCATGACAGCGGCACCCGACAGGAGGAACTTGATCGCACCACGATCCACCTGGATCGACGGCAGGAGCGCCGGGTACTTGTGCAGGAGATGCAGAGTCGGGATGTATGGGCCATCATAGTGCTGGAAAAAGATCGGCATGTTGCGCAGCAGCAGGATTTGGATGTGTTCTGGCTTGTACTTGGCTGACGTGATGGACTCCTTCTTCGGCCAGATGCTTTCGAGGAGTGCGCCATCGTCGGCGCCAAGCGTGTCGGGGTACTGCTCCAGCAGCTTGGTACGGATGCCCCGCTGCACAGACGACTTGAGCGACGAAGGCGTACCGAGATCCGTCTTGGGATCGAGCTTCCTGAAGAACGACATGGTGGCGATAGTCGTGTGCAACGTAAGCAAAGCGCAGCCATTTTCCACACGTGGATCCTGCCTACGATGGCGATCCACGCATGGCGAATGACACTGCGGCCGGCCGCACGGCTGGCTGTCGTGCCCCGAACGGTGCGCGCGTATGCGACACAGCGCACGTCAAAGATGTCGTTCGTGTCCAAGCTATTCTCAGACCCCGTGATCGAGACGATCGTTGTGGCTTCGCGCATCGCACGGATCCTCCTAGGATCCGTGCTGGTCGTGGGCGGTACGACGTTGGTGGCCTGGGAGGGCATGCATCAGTATGTTGAGTACGCTGCGATGCCTTCGCGGCGTCCTCGTCTCGTGGATGCAGATGACAAGTACGGTTTCGCCGCTGATGCGCACCTCGATGCATGGACGCAGTGCGAGCATACAGACAGCAGGCTTGGTATGTTTGGCCGGCACATAGTCCGCTCGGCATGGATGGCACAGCACTGGGGCAGTGGCATTACGCCGTCCGTCATGTTTGGTCACCGCTCGGGGAGCATGGATGTCCAGGCGGCGACGGAAAATCAGGGCCTACGCATGGCCGAGCAGTTCCTCCATACGTCGTTGCACATCGCCGAGAACAAGCATATCGCTGTGCCGGACGAGGCAGATAGTGGCACTGCGCCCGATCCAGCGGCTGTGCGGCTTGAATTGTGGCTCGCAAGCGTTCGCGAGCAGTTGGGTACACCTGCTAGTCTAGAGCGCGCCATCAATGCATGCGAAAAGGTCTACGATGTCGTGCCTGACGATATTCTGCGGACGCACGTCGCAACGCGTCTCGGCACGCAATACACGCTGCTTGGTAAGGCCGGCCATGGCGTGGCTTGGCTCGATCGGGCCATGAAGCTCGGAGGCACACAGACGAGCACGTCGGAGGCTGTCGACGCCCTCTTGGCACGTCGCATACCTGTGCTGGCACCGCGTGACGAGCGAACGACCCTCTCGATCCTACAAACGCTCTCAGCGCTACATGCACACCAACCGCAAGGGCTGCACCAGGCGCTCCGGACACAGCTCGCAGCCCTGCGATTGGCCAGCGCTGCAGCAAGTCCTACACCCACATCCAGGGACGGTGCCTTGCATCGACTCTGGGTCGAGCAGAAGCAGAGCGTGCTGGCCATGCATGTGGCTGAGACACTGTACGCGCTCAAGCCACGCCGCTCGCGTATCATCGCACGCCTGTGGCCATCGCTTGTCGATGCCCAGCCGTCCCAGTACGGACTCGTCGGCCCCACTCTCCGTGGTCCCTATGCCCAGAGCCGCACATGGCTCACCACAGCGCGTGATCGCGCAGCATCCGTATGCGACCAGTTGACGCGCCCTGATGATGCACAGGCTCAGCAGATCCAGCACGAAGCCGAGTACGTGGTCCGCGAGGCAACGCGGCTGCTGCAAGCACTAGACACTCGCACTTAGGGCAATGAGGTTAAATTGGACTTGATCTGGGTCGGCGGCCATATAGTGCTGCTGGATATAGGCGGCAGCCTTGGGCAAAAGTTCATCAGCCTCGATATGCGGTAGGCGCACGATAGGCCCGCGTGATTGGCGCCCATCCAGCTCGATAAGGGCGCCGGACGAGGCACTGCGGACAAACGCGATAAAGTGCAAGTCGACATCGTCATCAGCGTCCGGTGCGGTTGTCTGGCCTTGAGCCGCTGTCGTGGCGTGCGCATTGCGCAGGGCCTCGCATTGGACCAGCACATCCGGTCGAGCCTCCGCGGGCACCGAACGCGCCTGAGACAGCAAATGCGCTAGAGCCGTGTCAGGCTGCACGGCCTGGGACGCAGCCGAGTTGGCGATGGCGTGCAGGAGACCAATAGTGCCGCATGCATTGCCAATGGTCTGAGGAAACCACAAGAGGTCGTCCTGCGCGAGGCACGTCTCTCGCGCCTGACGCGCCGCCTCAATCTTGGGCGAGAGCGGAAAAAGCAGCAGCACGGCCTCAACGGGCCCTGGTACCATGGCAAGCAGCTCGGGATCAAGCCCGAAGATATCATAGAATGCATACTTAGACGTGTCGAGGCCAAGTGCTGATGCCCACGCGTTGAAGAGCTCCGGATTCGCCTCTAATGGCACCCACGTTGTCATGGTGGCGAGGGACACGCGTGCCACGTGGTGAGACGCGTCTCGTGGACGCGTTGCATGGCGAGTCACGTATGCATCGTTCGATTGCGCGTCTCTGGCAACAAGGCGCGAAGATGAGCGTACCCAAACGAGCGCGCTCCCCAAGTGTGGATGAATTTGACGGGTTGGATGCAGATGATCTGATTCGGGCCGTACAAGAATCTGAGACACCCAAAAAGGCGCGTGTGAACGAGACAGCGCCGACACCCGCGCCATACACGCAGCCCTACTCAGGTACGGCTGAGGACCCGCTCCTCCTCGAGCGCACAACCATGAGCAAAGCGTGGTTCGAGAGGCTCGAGCCAGCCATGCGGCAAGAGTCGTTCAAAAAACTCAAGGCGTTCTTGGATGCCGAGAAAAGAGCCGGCAAGACGATTTATCCGCCGCCACATCTTATTCACAGCTGGTCCCGCACGACCCCGCTTGAGCAGGTCAAGGTCGTGATTGTGGGCCAGGACCCATACCACCAGCCTGGCCAGGCATGTGGCCACTGTTTTTCCGTGCCCAAGGGCAAAGCCGTTCCTGCCAGTCTACAGAATATATACAAGGAGCTCAAGGCAGAATTTCCTCATGACTTTGTGCCACCACGCCACGGGTACGTATCGATTATGAACTAACGCAAGGTGCCTCGACGGATGGGCTCGACAGGGTGTGTTGCTCCTCAACGCATGTTTGACCGTCAATGCAGGCGCAGCTGGTTCACATCATAATCACGGTTGGGAGCCGTTTACACGCGAGATTCTCAAATCCGTTCTCAAGACGTCGTCTCAGTCGGCCCATAGCGGGCCCCTTGCATCCATGTTTGCGAACCAGGGCGTCCAAAAGGAAAGCGATGGACCGCACAAGGGCGTCGTGTTCCTTGCATGGGGCCTCCCTGCCGCCAAGACACTGGCCGAAGCAGGCATCACCGAAGTACGTATGGCAGGCGCTCACGCCCAGAAAACACCCAATGTCTTGCTATTAAAGTCGCCACACCCATCACCACTGAGTGCACATCGTGGGTTCTTGGGGAACGGCCACTTTGCCAAGGCCAACGCATGGCTCGAAGAACGATACGGAAAGGGTGGGGGCATTCGATGGAGTGATTTATAGACAAGTTAGCTCTCATGAAGCTCCGGCGGATGAATTGACGTGTTGAGGTCCACAAGACGACCCGTACTAAGGTTGTGGACCCAGCCGTGGATTGTCACACGGGGATTCACCTTGCCATTAAGCGGCGACACTTTTTGATTCCAGTTGTCCTGGATGACGGGATGCTCCACAATGTTTTGGATCTGGCGGCGCACACTCGCTTCGGTCAGTAGCGGCACAAGATGGTCCTGCATGGATTCAGGCGACATCAAGTTGCGCTCACGTACGCGCACGCGGAGGTAACGGGCTAGCCCCGTGAGAGGCGTCAAGTGCCGCGTCAGCGCCGAGGAAGATGGCAACTCGTGGTCCTCGTCCTGTTCCTTAATAGCCTGGTTTACAGCGGCGGTCACACCACCACAACTGGTGTGCCCGACGACGATAACGTGCTCGACTCCAAGGGCTTGCACTGCAAAGATTAATGCGCTCACCGCACTGTCGTCGTTCGGGTGGAATTGGTTCGCCACGTTGCGCAACACAAATAGTTCACCAGGGCGCGCGTTGCATACGACACTCTCAGGCACACGCGAGTCACTACATCCGATCCAGAATACCTTGGGATGCTGACCCTGTCGAAGGGCATTCGCAAGATCCGGCTGCTGAGAGATAAAGTCTTGCGACCACAATGCATTGCGATCGAGCAGCGAGTCCAGTAGCGCTCGTGAAAAAGGTGGTGAAGTCGACATGCTACTTTGACAGCGTCGTATCCAATTCTCTTTGTAGACAAGAAACGCTGCCCCTGAGGCAATAGATCACTCTGCTGTGTGAATCACCTGCCCGACAACGTTGGCCCGTTCCGACGCAAAAATACAGGATACAAGAGCCTGTGCTTGTCGTTGCGAATATCCGAGCCAATAGGAAAATTGCACATTCAAGTCCGTGGGACGCTATCGGCCCCTGGGCCCCTCGGCACCAAGAAAGTTTATGACGTTGACATCGAGAGCAGTTCGGCCATTAAGGATCGCATGCAGGATCACGGCGTTGGCGACAACGGCATGATGAGAATCAGGCGCATCATGAGCTGGGCCCTATAAGCGGCGCTTGAGTGTAGGACTTGAAAGTGCCTACCGACGGATCTACATAATCAGAATGGCTTGTCACAGTCGGGCGTCTTGTCTGTCATGTTAGTCATGTAGTACGTACCCTCGAAGAAGGAAGCCTGTAGTGATAAGAATAGCGGGAACCATGCAAATTCATGCCATACACGCATGTACAAAACACACAGCTCAGGCCGACATGACACATGTTGCATGACATGGCACAGCGTCGCAAAGAGTTCGAGTAAGCATCATGACCAAGACAATTCAAAGGTACGTACCACCGGCGTCTTGAGCAGCACATCGGTCTTGAACAGCGGCACGCCGCTCATCGCAATCGTCACAAACATACCGCCCGTGGCGCCCCAAAAGAAGAGGGAAGGAACCCACCTGCATTGTTAGCATGCCTCGACGAGAATATCTACGCACTTGAGCGCGTACTGAGAGTTACTGAGTATGTTAGTTTTCTCACACCACAAGTAGCAGACACGTACACTGAGCCAAAGTGAGGCTGAAAAGCGGGCTTGTTGAACGCAACACGCGAGGTGGCACGGAATGCGCCTAGAACAGCAGGCGTAGGACGGAACATGATATGGCGAGTGTGGCTCTACAGTCCAAGAATGAACGGTGCCTGCTCTGAGGACGAGTACGTCCTGCCTGTACCTCGGCCGAAATGGGTCTTAGACCGGCGACGCCCGGCAAGACGAGCGCAGCATCCAGGTGGGTTTGTACCTCCACTATGTGTATCTCCACGCCGCTTGGGCCTCACAGGTCCTGCTCAAGAACGAAGCGGTAACGAACTGGCGTTAGTCTTAGACGTAACAGATCACGTACCATCTCCTTTCGCTACACGCTCAATGGCCTTGGAGCATTCCTTCATAGGAAGCACTTCGATCCAAGGTTCGATCTTCTTCTCGGCAGCAAGACGGAGCATGTCTAAAGCCTCCTTCTTGGAACCAATGTGACTACTGCCGATAAAAGCGCCACGACCACAGAGCTGCATTACAGGCAACCTGAAGCCTTCCTTCGGCAGGCCCAGACAGTAGATGTGGCCACCAACCTTGAGGCACGAGACAACCTTGGCCACTTCTACGCTGGACGAGCTGGCCGTGTTAATGATCACGTCCAGGGGAGCCTGTTGCAGGCGCTTGAGCCAGTCATCCGACTTGTCCATCAAAATAAACTCGTTAGCACCCATACGGTGTGCGTCCTCTTTTTTAGAGGCAGTGTGGGAAAAAGCGAAAACCTCGGCTCCCAGGGCTTGCGCAAACATGATACCAAAGTGGCCCAAACCACCCACGCCAATGACACCTACACGGCTTCCTGTACCCACCTTGCTCCGATAGAGAGGGCTGTACACAGTAAGTCCTGCACACAGCATAGGTGCCGCGTGCTCCGACTTGATACCGTCCGGAATAGGGAATACAAACTTCTGGTGCGCACGAATGGCGGTGGAGTAGCCGCCTTGTGCAATACTGCCATCAGGCCAGCGAGAGTTGTATGTGTCCACCATGTAATTTGCACAGTAGTTCTCGTTGTCATGCGAGCAGTCATTGCAGTTCATGCAAGAGCCGACTTGCGCACCGATACCGACACGGTCGCCCACTTTGATGTCCTGGACAGATTTACCGACGCCTGCTGTCAGTGTCGTGTGACCTGTACGTACTCGTGACGGTGCCAACGATCTCGTGTCCGGGAATCACAGCAGGTACACAAAAAGTGCCCCTGAATTGTGAGCATGGTTCAAACGTACCAATCGCCGCGCACCGTGTGCAGATCGGATCCACAGATACCACAGTGCGTGATAGACACTTCTACGTCATCGTCCGCAGGGTTCTGGTGTTGTTAGACACGACGTCACATACTTTCAAGTCGAAGTCAATCTTCTGGAAGTCAGACCACTTGGCCTGGTCGAAAATGGCGTATCCTTGGGGCATGGTAGTCTTGTGCAAGCCGCAAAGCTTCACGCCAAGTCCCGTATATGTCGCAAGACCCTGGAGAAGATGGTGTGATGCTGACAAATGATGACTATCTAGGAGCGTCGTAGGCCGTACACGCTCCGGGCGCGTTGCTGGAACGCTTCCAACATGCTAGAAGACAGCTTTTCAAACACTTGGCCCGCGACGGCCGCATAAAACGGGCTGGAGAAAGCGAAGGCAAGAGTGAAGGTCACCTCTGTACGTGGTATGCTGGCACCTGCAGGCAATGGCCGAAAGTGCCAAGCCGTATGTAGCTCTTGAAAGAGAGGAGAGGGCTTGGCATGGGCGAGTACCCATTCATTCGGGCGCATAGATACTTCGCTTACATAGCTTTCGCGAAACGCAGAAAACCCGATAGTGAGTTCGGCATCCACAATACTGCTCGCGTTTTGTCGATTTTCCTTGGCACGTGGACTGTCCGAGGGACCTATGACGCGAGATCCAAGGCAATAGGGCAGAAAGTGATGATACGAATCGACGTCTGATACAATGCTGTACAGCTCCTTGGGCGTGTATGGTAACACAACTTGCTCTCTGACCTTTTTTGGAGAAGACGGCTCCCGGCTTGTAGGAAGAATGTTGCCGAGGTTCAAAAAAGTTCGCACTTGGCCAACATGCGTCACGGGTCGCTGCGCTTTGGAGTAGATGGCATTTTTATACGCCCTGATTGTCTGTCTCGCCGACGAACACGATGCCCCAGAACGAAGGTACCACATACTGCCCTTCCGCCGTGGTCCTTAGTCGCGCCCAGTTCAAGTGGAGTCGGTGGGGGGCAAGTCCGAAAATGGGCCCTAATTTTTTCTTAGCCGCACATTGTTCGCTCCACCTTCCCTCAGTGGCATGCCGCTCAACACGGCACAGTACCTCACCAAGTATGGATGGAAGGGGCATGGGTCGCCCCTCGACGGTGAAGGAGGTCGCGGACTTAAAAAGCCACTTTTGATACCCAAGAAGCGCAGTCTGAGTGGCATCGGCCAGGATCGTGACCGTGCCGTAGAATGGTGGGATGACGTGTTTGCTGTACGTATACGCGCTTCTGACAAAACCAGGCTAGTGCCAAAGCGCTCACTATAGGAAGAGAAACAGGGCATCAAGCAGAGAATTCTACTGTGCCACGAAGGGCCCTGTCTACAATCGCCAAACAGGAGCATGCGCGCCGCACACTTATGAGTGGATTCCGACGCGGACAAGTCCTCGGTGGTACGATCATCGAGAAAAGCTCTACTGCTGAAAAACAGGACCCAGAACTAGCATCGAAAGAAAAGTCTAAGAAAAAATCGAAGGGCAAGGAGCGAAGCAAGTCTAGTGAATCAAGAGACAAAAGCCAGCCCAAAGTCAAGCGCGAAAAAGACAAGGACCGGTCGAAAGACCAGCGCAAAAAAGGAAAGGGCCGGTCTAAAGACAAGCACGAAAAAGACAAGAGCGAGTCCAAAGACAAGCGCCAGTCCAAGAAAAACAGCAAATCAAAAGACAAGAGCCAGTCTAAAGACAAGTCGGGCAATCTATTCCCTGACAAACTTACCCCACAAGATACCCCTAAGCGCAAGAGGGACGAATCGTCCGGTGGCCCACAGAAAAAGCAGCGTGCATAACAACTATATATAGAAGGGGGGTTCTCCACAAGTTGCATCTGCCTCGAGTGCCTCGGCGGCACACGATGGAGACGGGCGCACAAAGGGATGAGCGCACCGAGAGATACCCAACTGTGCGAAACTACTCGATTATCGAGAAGTCGCGCATGATATGGAACTGGATCGTAGATGCAGTGCTTCGGCATGCACTGTACTCTCTATCCACGGGTCCATTACCGAGGCACATTGCCTTTATCATGGACGGTAATCGGCGGTGGTCTCGATCGCACGGCATGCCTGTCCAGGAAGGACATGCTAAAGGATTCGAAACACTGAAGCGCATACTGGAGCTGTGCTTATCGCTTCAGCGCATCGAAGTCGTGACTGTCTATGCTTTTGCCATTGATAATTTTAAGCGCAAAGCATCGGAAGTCGATGCTCTCATGGAGCTTGCAAGAACACGGCTCATTGAACTATACCAGGAAAGTGAATTCGTAGCAAGGCACTCGATTCGGATTCGCATTGCAGGGCATCGCGAGTACCTGCCGCCCAGCGTCCAGGAAACAGCAAGGCGCGCCGAGGAAGAGACCTGCCATAATACGGGCCCTATCCTCAACATCTGCTTTCCGTACTCGGCTCAGGCAGAAATATGCTATGCTGCACAGAAAGCGGCCAAAGCTGGTGAGCCCATCATTCCCGATACAGTGGCTTCACATTTGATGGTACCGGCCAATATCCCCGTCGATATTCTCGTGCGCACGTCGCACGTCTCGCGGCTCAGCGACTTTTTGCTATGGCAAGTTAATGAACATACGCAGATGCACTTCATCAAGCAATACTGGCCGACGTTTGGAACGTACGATCTTTTATCTATCCTGCTAGAATACCAACGAGCACACATGTAGGAAGCTATATGGCCAATCAGTCCTCGTGTCCTCCGACCGGCAAAGTGACGCTGTCCGTTCATCTGGGCCATGCATGAAGATGCAACCGTGTGGGATAGCACGGCCACACCGATGAATAGGCCGGTTTCACTGACTCTGACTCACAATCAATGGTTTCACATAGTACATTCCTGTTGTATCGTTAGTCCCTGTGGGTGCCGTAATCTGTCGACCACAATTTCGCGGAATGCATCCAATGTACAGAGTTCAGGGCGTCCGCTCCAATGCTTGCCAGGTGCCTGGCATCCAGGCAGACGGAGCTCCTCGTCACCATAGCGGCACCGCACGTAGTATCCAGGCATATGCTGCGCCGTTACTGGCTCGGTGCTCGAGCGATCGCGGAAGAGCTCCAGGCCCAATCCTGCACCAAACGCTGGCCACCGGTGGTTACATACGTCCAGCATATGCGTCATTCCGACCAGTGTCGCATCGTGACCGAGTAATATCGACATGCGGCGTGGGTCCGCATCGCCCAACGTCGCACGCCGAGCAAAGGTATCACACAGGCTCTCGAAGAACGTACCCAGCGCCATGCGACGGTACTGCCGCCGCTCATCTGGATCACGGGAAGCGTAACCTCCGAACCACTCGTCCAGCACAGCGTGTTCCATAAGCGTCTGCAGCTCTGGATTTTCCAACGACTGAGGCAGTTGAATGCCATGCGCAGTAGCGGAGCGCATGGTGTCAAAGAGCCCACTTAGTCGTGGCCCGTCATTAAGCCTCGGAGCAGCACCACCGTCCAGCGGCGCAACCACATCATCATATTTAGCTAGCCGGGGGTTGTAGACATCCACGGCCAGGTCAGCAAACTTTTGCATCAATACACCTAACTTTGGACACTTGCGTGGGTTAGGCAGCAAGTCCTCATCGAAGGTATTCCGCACAAGAATCTCTGGCGTAGACACGGCATTCGGTCCAACAAGCCCTCGGACCAACTCATCGAGGCTCTGGATTGTGCGGCTCATGTGCGTACTCCGAAGATACAAGGAACGCGCATCTTCTTTCGCAAGGTTCGGGGGAAGAAGATGCTCTGCATCGACATAGCGCGCACGCAACGCCTCACCGATATGCTGCATCGTCTTGCGCCCCTTGTCCGTCAACTCACCCAACAGACAGTCGCCATGCTCGCCGGTTTGGGGGGCATCGTTGTGCACGGTGAACTCAATGCGGCGGGGTATGTGGGGCTTGCCATGTGGCAAGCCAACGTCAGAGCCTGTATGCTGCATCACACTCTGCCCGAACACCTGAGATGCATGGCACAAATTCCAGCGGTGCGGTAGTGGCGGCTCGGCGGACGTGAGCCGCCGACGCACGGGTGTTCTTTCACCATGCCGCAACACATAAATGACTTGAAGAAGGTCTAACTGCTCTGGCGGAGGTACCCAACCAAGAGATGACGAGATCTCGCCGCGCCCTAGGGGGACGGAGGAGGACGACGCCACCGACGTCCTTACATCCATCGGACTAGCGAAGAAAAGAGCTTCGCCACGGCTGGACTCGGCTATACAAGCTGACTAATCCACCTACGAACGGAGCGAGACACTCGACAAGGTACCAGGCAACTCGTGCGTGCCTTCGCGGTACAGGAGCGCACAGCTCGCTACGATCGACACAAAAAGAACCAGGAATGTGCCGATGAACAAAAGCGTCTCGGAGGAATAGTCTTGCTTTTCGCAGGCAGCACCCGCCCAAACTCGGCCTCGGCCTTGTTCAGTCGTCCGCGAGCACGCACAGCGCCAGCAGAGACGACCGCCCTTAGTCGATTGCACAGGTGTACCGCGTCCATGGCACTGCTGAGTTGTACGCTCCAGTTCCTCACGCGTCGCTGGGCACACAGGTACCGAGGACTGCATGCCTGGCGACTGGACAGCGGCATGAACCGGCTGCGGAGGACGGAACACATGCAGTGGATCTGACGTCGGCGCCATGGGAGCCGCGCGCCGTTCATGGTTGCTCGCATCAGTCGTGTACACCACAGCGACGCCAGCGCCAGCCATGTTCTTTACACGCTGCACGAGAAGTTCAAGTGTCTGCTTGACTTGGCGCTGAGCGTCCCGGTATGTCTGGCTGTGAGTACCGTATTCGCGCCCGACATCAGCAAGCGAATGGATACGAGCTGTCGAGAGAGCCTGTATATCGTTGCCAAGACGTGCGATATGAGCCAGCTCTGCCTGCAAGCGCTCAAGCGATGAGGTTGCGCTGTGCTGCACGGCATCCCATGCTTTGTGTGCGCCATTCGCTGTCTTTTCATATAGCGAAGCAAGCGCTTCAAAGCTGTCACGCAGAGATGACGACTCCATGGTATGTGTGTGTGTAAGCGTGTCTGGCAGGGCATGCAGATCGTCTGGACCATACATGGTAATAATCACATTTCCCCCACTTGGTGCCACAGGCTCAAAAAGTACTGATGCATCATAATGCACTTGTTCAGCAGGTGCATGATGCCAGAGATTTGCATGTCCAGACCGCGCCATCGGCACGTCTGGCAGCACATTGACACGCATGTTAAGATGGTGCGACAGCACACGATGCGCATCGGGCGGGGTGATCTGAACAGGATCAGATGCGCCAATCTTTCGCGTATTTAAAAGGATGCTCGTGCGCGCAAATGCCTGCGCACACAGGACCAACGCCACCAATGTATATACGAGCATATTGCTGGTCGATGGCCTACCATGGCTCTGCCCACCTCATAGTGCCCGGGACGCCGCACCGCAAGTCGGCCGAGCCTCCACTTGTTACTTATGGGCTCTGGCCAGCTTCTTCGAAAGTGGCGCAGAAGCCCACACTGTAGTGGTGTGGCAGTGTGGGGGCAGCTATGAGTGCGCAGGCCGAGTCACCGCCTACGCAAGGCCTAAATCGTGCGACCAAAGATATATTGTTTGGATCGGTACGTGAATACGGCTGACATGTGACAGGTAGCTGGCATGGTCAGCAAGGTGTTTGAGCACCCCTTGTATGTTGTTCACACTGACGCAGTGATCTTGTAAAAGTACGACTACAAACACAGCCACACGAGAAACCCCATTATACCGGAGCATTGGATTGTTTTCGGAAAACGATCCAACATGAGGGATTTCGTGGTCTCTTTCGCGGCGTATCCATGCCCTTATGGGGCGCGACGCTCGAAGATGCAGCGCTCTTTTTCACATACAACCAAGTCCAGCAAGCATTGCGGTGGTCTAGAAACCTTTCAGAGTCCGCCTCTCTGCCCATGTCCGATCTGGCGATAGCTGCCGCTGCGTCTGGTGCGATGGCGGGGCTCGTTCTGACTCCGATCGAGCTAATTAAATGCAAGATGCAAGTTCAGATGATGGGCGCTGTACACCAGGCATCCACCCCGGCGACGACCAACGCTCTCGGTCTGATTTCCAATACGATTCGCAAAGAAGGCGTGGCAGGCTTGTGGCATGGCCTATCTGGCACGCTTCTTCGCGAAGTGGGTGGTGGCATCGCATGGTTTCTTACGTTTGAGTTCGCCTCGCAGGAGTTTCTGCGCAGGCGCCACTCTCAAGCGCCGCTCACTAAATCAGACCTGAGCAGCTTGGAACTGGCAACGAGTGGCGCACTCGCTGGCATCTGCTACAATGTGAGCTTGTTCCCTGCTGATAGTGTTAAATCAGCAATGCAGACCGAGCATGAGCTGCGCGCGCAAGCGGGACTCGCCAAAGCCACACCGACCGGATTTCTCCAGACGCTGCTTAACATATATCAGACGCGAGGCATCCGCGGCCTCTATGCGGGCGTGGGTGTGACTTGCCTACGGAGTGCGCCTAGCAGTGGTACGTATACGCATCACTAACAACACAGCTATTGTATTGTATGTATGCCGTCGACTAACTCCAGCCTTGTGTATAACAAACTGGAGCAGGCCGCCGAACGTGTGGGCTGGTGATAAATGTCAGATAGATCTGCAGGATCCGATGTCACATGAAGCATCCGTGCGGAGGGTCTCTATCTTGGCACGTGCTGATGCATAGATACGGGCCCCCATTATATGTGATTTGCTGGCGATGTGTGTCAAGCCTATCAATTGCTGCAAGTGTGGACGTGGACCAGTTGGTGTGCGATCAAGGGCCCTTTCTCCTGTTTGCCACGAAACGCATGCATTGCTGGGGACAACCCGTTCGCAGCTTGTTCCAACGTTCTGTGCCCGCTCTCTTGCCCACGACTTCGCGAGTTTCTCAGGTAGCCAAGATGTCTTCGGTGTCAAAAATCAAGGTGGCTAACCCTGTCGTTGAGCTGGATGGTGACGAGATGACGGTATGTGTGTGCGACGTGCGGCTGTGCTAACCCACTCAGCGCATCATTTGGAAGCAGATCCGCGAAGATGTAGGTGCTGGTACCTTTGCTGACTTTTCTAGCTGATTCTCCCCTTCGTTGATGTCGATCTCAAGTACTACGACCTTGGCATCGAGAACCGTGACAAGACGGACGACCGTGTGACGGCCGAATCGGCAGAGGCCATCAAAAAGTACAAGGTGGGTGTCAAGTGCGCCACCATTACGCCTGACGAGGCTCGTGTGAAGGAGTTTAACCTCAAGAAGATGTGGCTCTCACCGAATGGTACCATCCGCAACATTCTCGGTGGCACCGTGTTCCGTGAGCCCATCATCCTCGAAAAAATCCCCCGCCCTGTCCCTGGCTGGACGAAGCCCATTTGCATCGGTCGTCATGCATTTGGTGACCAGTACCGCTGCCAAAACTTTGTCGTGCCTGGCCCCGGTAAGCTCACGATCTCGTACACCCCGACGGACCCCAACGGCGAGAAGATCAACATTGATGTGTTTGACTACCCTGAGCAGGGTGGTGTGGCTATGGCCATGTACAACACCACCGAGTCTATCACGGGCTTTGCGCACGCCTGCTTCCGCATTGCCATTGACAAGAAGATGCCATTGTATATGAGCACGAAGAACACCATTCTCAAGGCCTACGACGGCAAGTTTAAGGACATTTTCCAGGACCTGTTCGACAACCAGTACAAGCCCGAGTTTGACAAGCTCGGTATTTGGTACGAGCACCGCCTCATCGATGACATGGTGGCTCAGGCGATCAAGGGTAATGGTGGCTTTGTGTGGGCCTGCAAGAACTATGACGGTGACGTGCAGTCGGATATCCTAGCTCAGGGCTTCGGCTCGCTGGGTATGATGACCTCAGAACTGATCACGCCTGAAGGCGACATGATCGAGAGTGAGGCTGCACACGGTACGGTGACGCGCCACTACCGCGAGCACCAGAAGGGCAACGAGACGAGCACGAACTCCGTGGCTTCCATCTACGCGTGGACGCGTGGCCTCATCTTCCGGGGTAAGCTCGACAACAACCAGGAGCTGATCAAGTTTGCCCGTGCTCTCGAGGAGGCATGCGTGCACAGCATTGACGTTGACAACGTGATGACCAAGGACCTGGCCCTCTCCATCCACGGCAAGAACCTGAAGCGTGAGCACTATGTGAACACGTTCGAATTTCTTGACCACGTCAAGTCGGTGCTGGTCAAGAAGCTTCAGGAACAGGGTCTGATTTCTCATCTCTGATAGACGCTATAGACTACTGACCATCACCCACATGCAGGCAGCGATCAGGGTGCATGCTACGACCGTGGTGCGAACGTGAACCGATGCAGCCGACGAGTCAGGTGCTGGCGGGTCAACGGCGCCACCTGTGCCCGTGGTGTTGCCCTGGTAATAATCACGACGAGCGGCGCTCATTAGTATAAGGAAGGCCAAGCTCTCGGTCGACGTAACACCCACCTCACCGGAGCTCATCTCGTTGACGGTCTGAATGCCATTCGTAAACTGACTGAATGGGTCTAGGGCCCTGGACAAGGTCTGGTATGCATTTTCAGCCCACTGAATCTGATCGCGGCGCTGCTCGTCCATGCTGCCGAGCCGAAATGCGGCATACGCCATTAAAGCTGAGCCACTTCCATCATAGAACGTCTTGGGGTTATCCACCACATTGCGCATGAGGCCCGTGCCGCGATCAACGAAAAAGTAGGTGGCCGACACTATGTCCTCCGCCCAATCCAGCAGCTGATGATACTGATCCTTCATCTTGTCCGTCCACGGGCTCTGAGATATAATGGCTGCGACACGCAGCATACCCGCGGCGGCCCAACCATTGCCAGTGAGCCACACTCGCGCATCAATCAGCTGCGTGTCACTCTTGTTCCTCGCATTAGGAAACCTAACAATATGGTGCCACAGATTCCTGCCTGTGCCCTCTGTGCGCGCCAATGCCTTGTGCTGCAATCGCAACTGATCAAACGCCATTTGCACAAGTGTCTGGTTGTTCGTTACGAGACCGTAGAAGGCGATGAACGGCGGCCCCATGTACGCCGAGTCGGACCACAGCTCAGGGTCCGAGGATCCCGCACGCTGGCTCAGGGCGCCACTAGGCGTCCGCGTCACATTATGCAGCAAGTACTCGAGTTGCTTCTGCGCTGCATGGCCAAACATACCACGGGCATCTGGCTTGTTATTGGGGAAACCTTCACGAATCCACGCACCCACCAGCACACCTTCGCCACAGCTCGCCGAGTCCATCGAGGCGCCTCGGCCTGTCGATTCGTCACCAGTAATCACACTCGCAAGGCGGCCTGCACTGTCCTGGCCATCAATACTTGACATCGCCAAACGTAACAGATCAATGGGCTGGTCCTTGATGGACAACGTCTTCGGCTTAGGATACAGCTCATGGCCTGGCTTCTTAAAGACGCTCCACTGTGGGTAATAGTATTCCGTCACTGCCGATTGAAGGACGCCCTGCTCCCAAGACGCCCGCTGCATCGACATGATACCGCTAAATGCCTGGTCGATCATCGTTGTGTTGACATGGTGGTCCTCGCCGCGGCGCATCAGCTGGTCCTGCGGATGCAGCGAGCGCTTCATGCCATGCGCATCGACACAGCTCACGCATAACAAGAGGGTGAGCATCGCAGTGGTCCGCGTGACGCGGCGCGGCGTCTGCTGTCGAATGAGTGTGTCGCTTGCGTCGGTGCTCGTAATGGTATTAGGCATCATGCCTGCCTCGTTCGCGCCTCGCGGAGCCACAACCACAAATGTCCCGTTCGTGCGCACTAGCGCCACATCCCCTGTGTTGTGCCATGGTGAAATACGGGTGTCGTTGTGCCCTGTTTTCGATACGGTATATCCACGCACATACACCTCACCGATGGGATCATCGCAGCCATCGGCACGCAAACGCTCGATGGCTTCAGCATGTGCCTTGACCGCTGGCGAGTCTTGTACGAGCTTTAGTTCAAGCGAGACGGACGGTGGGCCGACAGAGGCTGGCAGGCATCGAGCCGAGTCGTCCCGCAGGAGCTGCGGCGCAAACACTTGTAGATCATACATATTGGATGTGCAAACCGGCGCTGTAACCATGCTTGACATACCTTGTGACTCAAGGCGGCGTGGGACATAGGCATGCATTACCGGCACACCCAGATACAGGCGCAGCGAGTCTACCAGCGACTGCTCGGCCGCACAGCCGTCGCCTGTGATGATGGCTGCGCGAACATGATCGAGGCCCACACGATGGCGCACACCTTTGCAGACGAGCCTGTCAAGCAGGCGGTCTTTAGGCAGAACGCCGTTCCGTAGTAGGTCCATGTTCATGCGGCGCATCAGGGACCACAGGGGTGAGGCGGTGCTTGGCATCCACACACTCTGTTCGACACACTGGGCGCCGTATGTGCTTAAAAACAGCAGCGTAGGATGCAGCACACGCAGATTCTGAATGAGCTCTGTAGATGGCTCCATGGCGATGCCTGTTCCAGTGAACAGCACCGAGAGTAGCAACGTCACGTACACGGTAGCGGGAGCAGCGCGCGCATACATTAGGTCCGTGAGCACAAGGTCGCCGCGCTGTGGAATGGCATCGGCAGGGAACTGACTGAGCCATGAAGTGACACCTGACGTCATCGACGTCTCTGACACAGAGACCCACGCACGCTCGCCATCCCAAAACGTCGCGAATGTATTGGCACCGAGACTGTCCAACTCGGCATTGGTGAGTCGCGAGACATCCGGTAAGGCCGGTGCTTCGTTTTCTGTCGCATGACCCATTACATCGTCCCAGGTCATGTACGAAGCACCCTTGACGTCTGAATTTTCATTCGCAATTATGAGACGCGCATGAGCGAGGATGGGGAGAAGCGGTGCATCCAGGCACACAATCGCAAGATCCTTCTCGTCCACGTCCGCAGGCAGCGAGGTCGGCGGCATGCCAGGTGGCAAGACCAAGACACGGGCGCCGCCACCGATCAATGCCGGCGCAAGCAGCGCCGTCAGTGCGTGTGACGAATTCACAAAGCCACACACAACAATCACAGGTGTATCAGTGTGCAGTATCGTGCGTACCGCACTCATGAACGCGGCGGCTTGCAAGCGGATTTCCTCGTTACTCATGGAGGCGTCCAGAACACGGCGGACTACCTGCGGCACGCCAGCTTCCACGCCCCGCGCGAGCATGGTTGCTACCGTAGGTGTATCGCGCTGCGGACGCATAGCAAGGTCAAGGCCAAGAGGCGCATTCACATTGCGGTACGATGCCGACTCGTTTGGCATACGCACTGCTGACGCCTCCGACTGCCGCTGCAAAATCAAAGGATGCAAAACTGGCTGGTTATATTGCCTGCAGAACCTCGCATATAGCAGGAGTGCTAGGAGCGTGACCAGAAGCACGATCGTCGTATTATCGACGTGGACCATGGACTGGCTCATTGTCACAACCGCCCGTGCCGCCACCAAGCCGGTTCCGGGTGAGGATACGTTGGGCCGTGATCGCCTGACCCCAGGCCATGCAAATGGCTGCATCCCTTGCGCCTCCTGCATACAGGGCGGCCTTTACCTCCACTCCATATGGACTTGGCACGTCAAGAAGAGCGCGAGGCATATAAAGCGCTGCGGCGTGAGAACAAGGATGTATGGAGTCGTCTGGCCAGCATCGCGCATGATGCGCAATATGTCGAAGACGTACGAGGCGCTTGTTATCCGCTGCCACTCGTCGCTAATTTGCGGTGTGGCGCATGGTATACAGACCCAGCGCACCTGGTATCTACAGCGTATTTTAAATCAACAGATGGCCACATGCATCAGTGGGACTTTAGTCTGAAGCGCGCCAATTTGCATCTTGTGCATGTGATCCAGTCGCCAGACGTAGATTCCGCACTGACAGGCTGCCTGATCATTGATTCGACTCGCCGCGGCAAACGATACCCAGATGCTCTCTCAAAGACTGTGCCTATTTGGTGCGCTGTACTAAATCGCGCATCACATCGTGTACATGCAACACCTGCACTCATACCAGCGCTACAGGTACCCCTTGATCAAATCTCACAAAGTGAACAGGCGCAGATCGAGGCGCGGTTAGACGTGTGGGTAGACAAGCTTTGTGCGTCCGACCTGCCTGTCCCACGCCTCGCCAAGCCATTACACCCTGTATTTGTACATGCACCACATATACCCACGCTTTCATCAGATGTTCAGCACCATGTCGTGCTGGTCAGCGTTTCACCTAGTTTGCCGCCTCCCTCATTTCGTACCATGCATGCATCGTACGTCCAAGGCGCCGGCGATGATCACGAAGCATGGGCGCATGGACTTACACCCAGGCTGTTTTGGCGACACAAGCGGCAGTTGATGGCACCCGAGCTGCAAAGAGACGAACGCATACAACTGGTATGCGATATCGTAAAGACAGAGCGCGAACAAGCTGGCCAGGTGGCTTGGTTGTCGAGTCATGATACCGCCATCCAAATTGAAGGAACTCCTATCTTTATCCAGGCACTTCCAGCGACGCACATGTTTTCTGAACGTGATCGTGCCTCGTACGCACTTATTATCCACTGCGCTCAGCCAGATACAAGTCCCCATGTCCTGGGCCTCGGTCTCGACGCTTCCAAGCGCGGGCTGAATGCGTTTTCTGCGGCTCTTCCGCGTGTCGTGGATACAGTCACAGATGTGCTGCGAAAGGAAGCACACGGCCGAGGCGTTCTCCTTTGCTGCACGGACGGGGGCCAGTTGAGTGGAGCCATGGTGGTAGCGATTCTCGCTGCCTCGTTTGACAGGCACCGGCACTTTTTGGGAGTGGGTGATGATGCATACGCTCGCCTTACCCAACACCGGCGCCAATTGTCCAAGGACGATACGCAACGGCGCCTACAGTGGCTTACGACCTCATGGATGCATGCATCACCGAGCCGAGCGCACTTGCAGCGGGTGAACGCCTACCTGTTAGGCCCTTTCCGCCAAGTGCGCTTGTGGACATAGAAGCCTATATTACATCATCTTGCATAAACTCCACTAGGGAAAGTCTGACCGCCACCGCCGTGGTGTGAATCCTGCAGCATCATGTCGAGCGGCTGGGAAGTGCGCTTCAGCAACTCGCGCAAGTTGCCCTACTTTTATAATGCAGGCACACATACTTCCATGTGGGAGCTCCCTGAGGGCGTGTCGGAGGAGCAAGCTCGCGCTCTTCCTGGCGGACATTTGCTGGGCGAAGCATCACAGGGAAATCAACCTGCCCAGGTGCGTGCGAGCCATCTCCTGGTCAAGCACCGCGATAGCCGTCGGCCCAGCAGCTGGCGTGAGGCGAATATCACGCGCTCCAAAGACGAGGCGATAGCCCAGCTGCGTGCCTTTCAGGACCAGCTTGGCGCGCAGCCGAGTGTTCAAGCCTTTGCGCAATTGGCGGAGCAATTCTCGTACGTATCGCTCTACTTACATATACAGTGACTGCTCGTCAGCGCGCTCGGGCGGCGATCTTGGCTCATTTGGTCGCGGTCAGATGCAGCGTCCATTTGAGGAAGCTGCCTTTGGCCTCGAGGTCGGCCAGATGAGCGACATTGTCGACACGGACAGTGGTGTCCACCTGGTCCTACGTACAGCCTGACTTGATGTCCCTCACCAGGGCTGGCGCGGCGCATGTCCTGATTCGCACATGCCTACGCGTGCCAGACCCGGGCATATCACGTGATAGAATCGGTGGTCATCCAACCACCGCGTAGCGAAGCGTGCCTCCAGGGCCTGTAAGAAAATCGGTGGACCTGCGCCCACGCATCTAGCGTCCACACCCAACGACTACGCTGACGCCGGTGGCAAACGATATGGCAGCTCCGACCGTGTCGATGCCTTTGCCCACTGTGCGGAAGGAGTCGTCTGCGACCATCACTACGGGTTACAGTGCTGTAAGCTTTGTACCGACCGAACATGTCCAGACAGCCGTCAGTGAGATGGATGATCATATTGTGATCGATATCATCGTGCCGCCCACACGGTACCTGCCGCCGACGCTCACCGTCGCACAAATCATGAAGCAGATCCAGGAAGACCTCATTCGGGAACTAGAAAACCTTGGCCAGGGCCTGGGCTCGAGCATTGCCTCTGTCGCGCACCCTCGGAGCATGTACGCCGAAGCTGAGCAGTTCATGCGTGACTCAACCGGTCGCCTGATTGACCCTGCCCTACTTCCTCAAAATCGATCTGAATTTAACCGTGCGCGTTTAGGCATCCGCAGTTTACGTGGCGAATCACTCCTTACCTACTTTCCCTCGCCCGCTGCGGCCGAGCCCAAGCTCGTGAACCAGCAGGTAACAACATGTCCATGCGTGTGCTGCCGGAGTGGATGCGCCGGTGCTGATCCACGTACCAAGCGTCTACCCTTGCTGACAGAGTCTCTTGCCAAGGATGCGAACGGCAGCACGATCGTGGATGTGCCACCGCCACAGTCGACGGCACGTACTGTCCTTGGCGAACCTTTCACCGAGGCTACCAGCCTACGACGCGACGCATCACGTCCTATTCCTGCCATCAGATCCATGGACAACCTGCGCGATGCAACAGCCATGAAATATAATGACGTCAAGATCCACGCCAATGCGGCGCCCGTGCCCACAGGACATTCTTTCCCCGCGATGCCTACGTCTCAATACCGCCGCGAGTGGCAGATTCCACTGCCATCCACAGGCTCGAAGCCATCTTCTCACCTGGTAGTGCGCCCCAATTCGCAGCGCCATATGGACTCGCACGACCAACGTGCGCAAAAGGGCATGAGTGTCTTTGCGCCCCTGCAGCTCTCGGACGACCTGGCGGCAGCGTTGACGCTAAATGATTTGGGGTCGACCGACATTTCGCCAGAGCTCAGCCGTCACACGCCGCCCCTTTCGAGTCCGTCGTCTATCGGCTCGACGCCGCGTGTGCGTGGCGATACCTCTCGACGACAAGACTTATCCCCACCCGATTCGAGCATTGATGCCACGGCCACGCCCATTGCTGCGCGTTTCAGCCGGTCATTGTCCAACTTGCGGCAGAAAGCGCAGCGAGATGCCGAAATTCCGCCCGTACCACAGACACCTGCGACGCTGCTGCATGCGCCGAAGGCGCCAACTTATGCTGCGCCCAACTCGCGTGTGCGCATTCTATCTGGTCCCACACAGCAGTCGTACCGCTTCCACTAACCTTGCACCTTCTTTATATCTAGCTAGTCCCGTAGCTCTGTATGTAGCCTACAACACACTCTGGTACCACTTGCCACGGTTCGGGCGGGGCAACATGCCGCCATGAGAGGCGACGCCCTCGATGCGGTGCGTGGCGTTGAGGTTCTTGGTCACAACAATCTGGAAGACACTTGAGCCGCCCTCACGTGCAATAAGAATGGAGCTGGCAAGGAAAAAGTGCCAGATGCGATAAAGCCTCTCACCGTACTTGGCCTTGACCTTGGCCTCGTTTGCCTTCCAGTTCTTGAGCCAGCGGTCAATGGTGGCCGAGTAATGGATGCCGGCGACGTCGCACGAGCGCACTTCAAAGCCGGCACGCTCGAGCTGACCAATAACCCAGTTGAGCGGGCACGAGGCATCAGCGCCGGGGAAAATGTACTTGTTCATAAACAGACCCCAAATCAGGTCCCAGTACTGCCAGCGTGGACGTAGACCCGCTACTTGGAACACCATGACGCCGTCGTCGTCGAGCAGGTCGTACACGTTGCGCAGAAACTTGGCATAGTGGCGGATACCGACATGCTCGGCCATTTCCAACGACACAATCTTATTGTAGTGGCCGGGCTGCACGGGAATATCGCGGTAGTCCTCACACAGAATGCGCGCCTTGTCCGGCGTGATACCATTTTTCTGCAAACGCTCATTGCCAAAGGCAGCCTGCTCCTTGGCCAGCGTCACACCCGTCACATCTGCGCCGTAGTTCTTGGCTGCAAAGGCAGCAAGCGTGCCCCAGCCGCATCCAATGTCCAGCACACGATCTGTTGGTTTGAGGGCGAGCTTCGAGCACACCAGCTCCATCTTGTTCTCTTGCAGCTCCTCCAGCGTCTCCTCGCGGTCCGGATCCGAAATCACACCCGACGTGTAGACCATCAGTGGTCCCAAGAACCACTCATGGAAGTCGTTGCCTCGGTCGTAGTTGTCGCGAATCTGCTCCTCGTCCTGGCGCTCGGTGTGCATCAACACATCGGGCAGCATCTTGAACAGCACATAGCGGAAAAGCTCCGGCGTAAAGTGCATCGCAGCCCAGTCCCAGCGGTACTCAAGCACGTCAAGTAGCTCGCCCTTGACTTCAATTTTGCCGTCAAAGTATGCTTCCCAAAAGATCTGCATTGGAATCTTGGTGAAGCCCGAGTACTTTTGGCGGAGCACGGGATCTTGGATGTCAAGGTAGTCCTCGATTGGGCGGTTCGGCAGCGAGACCTTTTCGTTGACGCGCGGACCACACATACTTGCAACAGTCCAGTATGCAATAGCGATCGGAACACCTAGCAAAGCAACCAGGAACAAGTACGACGTCCATCCAAACCAACGCGCCTTCACAAACGGAAGCAAACGCAGCAGCACAGCTGGGCCCAACAGGATCAGCAGAGCAAGGTGCACATTGCTAAAGCTACCATTGCCCTCGGCGGGCAGCGGCGCATTCTTAATGGCCGGCGAGTTGGTCAGGCGCACCTTGCCGCCGGGCGCAAGCGCTGGCTCGGTCTGCACCGGCTTCGATGGTAGGTTCAAGCCTGGCACTTCCTCGCGCAATGCATCTGCACGATGGTCAAGACCCGTCGAAGACGAGTTGATCGCATGCGTGGGCATATTCGAAGGCGACGGCACAACACCCACAGGCTTGCTGGACAGGGTTCCGTCAAGCCTGTCACTTTCGTTCACGACTGCCTTGGGAGCGAATGACTCATTCGCCTCGCTGACCTTCTTGGAAAGCAAGTCATCTGCTTCATTCTTTGTGTGCGATAGTTTTTCGACGGCATCGTCTGCCAAAGCACGGATGTCGGTAGCGTCCATCGTGGTTCAGGAGAGATTCTATTGGGCCCGCACGTACCGCCTTCACTCCTGCCTGTCGGCCGGCCTGACCAGGGGCTGGGCACTCCACTTATGTCGACGACGTTTGTGGCTTTGACCCAGGGGCCCATTCTCACGTTCGTCTTTCGCGATGTGGCGTCGCAGTACGAGGCGCTCGCTCGTGTAGAGACATTTTATGAGTCGGAAAAACATGCGGGGCGGTACCTGTCGTGGGACGAAGCGCGACGAGAGCGTGTATGCAAGGGATACCAGGCCTTTAATCTGCCTCTGGCCTCGGTGGCAGCTTGGCTTCTTGCCATGCGCACATGCGTGCCATGTGAAGAATCAGACAACGAAAAGCCATTTTGGTATGCTCACTGTTCCGAGCAAGAGCGAGACGTACTGCATCGCCTCAAGGAACATGGTGTATTAGACGAGGATGGCACACTCTTGTCCACAACGCCCTGCACCTATCTCATTTCTGCCACAGCCACTCACACCGAAATCTCCCTGGCTCATGAGCGCTTGCACGCACTCTACTTTCTATCGCCATCATATCGCGCGCTTTTGACGTCGCTGTGGGACACTATGCCACGTGCGATTGCTTCAGCGATAGAATGCGACTTGAAGATGCGCGGGTACAAACCATCGGTCTGGCAGGACGAAATGGGCGCGTACCTAGGCGTGCGCATAACAGCCAAAGGCCGTCGCCACGATCCGTGCCATGAGTTTGGGAACAAGTGTGCAGCTACATGCGCCGAAATACGTGTTCTTCTTCTTCAACGGATTCCATTATGCTGGCAAGAAGATGTAGGCATCCAAGAAGACTACGTCACGATTTCTGATTCAGAATGGACACAGCTCATCAGCGCTTTGACCCCTGCACCTTGCCCCCCTGCCCCACCTACACGTGGTGGCCGGCGACGCCGGCGGTGAGCTGCTGAGCCCATGCCACGTGATCTCCACATACCCAGACGGTCGCCGTGCCATCGTTTTTTTCCTCCGCTCGACCTTGTAGCTGCATGCCGAACTCAACGAAGCGCAAGGTATGTCTTTCAGGCCACTCACACACAGATCCTTTTGATGGGAAAGTCCGGAACGGGCAAGACTTCTATGCGGTCTTTTATCTTCTCGTCTTATCGATCTGAAGACACCAAACGCCTTGGCAGTACCATTGACGTCGAACATTCTCATGTGCGATTCCCGGGGAATCTTGTGCTCAACTTGTGGGATTGCGGTGGTCAAACATCGTATATGGACAGCTATATGAACGCACAAAGGAATCAGGTGTTCAGTTCGGTGTGTGCCTTGGTATACGTGGTCGACGTGGTCAGTACGGACGATGAAGGCGGTGGTGACACGAGCGAGTGGGAGACAGACCTGCGCTACTTTCGCGACTGCCTTTCGGCCCTCCAGACCCACACACCCGATGCAGAAATCTTCTGCCTGCTACACAAAATGGACCTGATTCAGCCGGAACGTCGCAAAAGTCTGTATATGAGCCGCGTAGCCGACTTGCGTAAAAAGGCCCGCGAAGTGCTCAAAGAAGCGGCATCGTCTCCATCGCACCGTGATCGCTCCATTCACTTGCGCTGCTATGCCACTAGTATCTGGGATGCTACGCTATACAAGGCTTGGTCAAATATCGTGCACACGATCGTGCCCGATGTACAATATTTTGAGACGCACTTGTCGGAGCTAGCTGATATGTGCTCGGCGTCCGAGGTGGTACTTTTCGAAAAGGCTACGTTCCTCGTCATGTCGCACTATAGCCCGTCGATTCATGATCAGCGGCAGTCTCAGCAGCACGGGAGCACGAGCTACATTGTCCGGTATGGCGACGGTCCCGATGCACCTGAGACGCTGCTCTCGGGCTTGTCTCTATCCATGCTTCCTGCGCAAGACAAGCCAGCCAATGCGGATGAAATGACTGTGTATGACGACCGCTTTGAGCGTGTGAGCGAGTTGGTCAAGCAGTTCAAGATGTCATGCGTCGAGACGCAAAATCAGCTCCAGTCGTTTGAGCTACGTACCCCCACGTTCTTAGCGTGCATGGATGCCCTCACGTCGACGACTTGCCTCCTTGTGATCGTGTCTGATCCGCGCGTACATATCCGCTCGCTGAAAAATAACATTGAGGTGTGCCGCCACCAGCTGGAGCCACAACGCATACTCCCCGATGCCTCCAATGTGCCATGATACCCTCCTTCCCTGCCTCCGTATAAATAGTTACATACACACCTCCATTTGATCATATCGCCCTGCTCTGTGCCCCACACACCACGTGGATCGCGAACGACGACATGCGGCTGTGGTCGGCTGTGCCGCGGGTGAGTGTGCCCCTGGGAAAGCCCGCGCCCCTGTTGTTGCGGCGCGGTGCGCATTTTGACTCCAATGCGTTTGTACAGAGGCTCGAGCACGCTGGCATTACGCGGCAACAAGCGGATGTACTCGTGACAGCGCTGACAGATGTGATCAACGAGAGCATTGAAAATTTCGCTCAAAGTCTTGTGCGGCGCAATGAAGCGGAAAAGCATAGCTATACACAAAAGGTGCGTGTGACTCGCTGCTGACGAGCCAGGTCGACTTTGCGAAGCTCAAGTCCGAGATTCAGTTGCTGGAGCGCAGTGACTTTGTGCTGATGAAGTCGGAGAATGAGCGGCTCATGGCAGACACGGAAAAGATCAAGCAGCGGCTACGTGAGGAGATTGCGCGCACGATGGCTGGCGTGCGTCTGGACCTGAATCTTGAGAAAGGTACGTATGACCGATTCACACCAGGCCGCATCCGTGACGAGTCCTCGGTCCACGCCCTCAAAATCAAGGAGGTCGATACGCGCATTGAGTCGGAGATTGCGGGCGTGCGCACAAGTATCCAGAGCGCCAAGTTCAATGTGCTGCAGTACCTCGTGGGTGTGGCTACGGGTGCGGGTGCCTTGCTCTTGGCCTATCTCCGCATGTTCCGATAGCGCTTGTCTTTATATTCTCATGTCGGCTACGTCGGACAGCACGCGCGTCACCACCCATCACCAGTACGTAACCAACGGCATGCCTGAGTCGGCACTGCTGCCGACGCCGATGCCCCTGTTCCATCAGTGGTTCAGGGATGCGATCGATGCTGGCGTGCCCGAGCCGGAGGCCATGACGCTGTCGACGACGGCGCTGCCCGATGCGCCGAGCCCCGCGCAAGCTTCGTCGACCATTGACAAGGCCCATTGGCGCGTGCATGCGCCGCGCCCGAGTGCACGTACGGTCCTGCTCAAGGGCGCTGACGAGCGCGGCTTCTACTTCTACTCCAATTATGCGTCGCGCAAAGGCGACGAGTTGGCCGCCAATCCGTGGTGCTCCCTTTCCTTTTACTGGCCGCCATTGCATCGCGCCGTGCGTGTGCTTGGCCGTGCTGAGCGCGTGTCGCGCTCAGCGTCGCAGGCCTACTTCGATACGCGCCCGCTCGGCAGCCGTATCGGAGCATGGGCCAGTCCTCAGAGCCAGGTGCTGTCGTCTCGCGAGGCTCTTGACGCGTGCGTCGCCGCGAGCGAACGCAAGCTTGGCATGCCGGCGTCCGAGGATGCGCACGTCCCTGTGCCCGAGCATTGGGGCGGCTATATGGTGATCCCGGACGAAATCGAATTTTGGGTCGGTCGGACCAACCGCCTACATGATCGCTATCGCTACTCACGCGATCCGAACACGACGCTGCCGCTGTCTGATGCCAGCTCGTGGACTATTGAGCGCCTTGCCCCGTAGCGATCGCCGCATGGACTGCGGCACACACCGCTTCTTGTCCAAAGGCGCCTGCCGCCGTTGTCTCTAGTGCGTGCCAAAACGTATACGCCTGGCGCACGCCGAGCCAGTGCAGCCATGCGCCGATCAGGACGCACACGTGGAAGATTTGGTGTGAGGCACCGATGATGTCAAACGTGTACGGCGACCACCGCTCGGGTATGTGCGCCACGTAAATCAAGGCGCCCGCAATGTACACGGCCCCGCTGTACATGATGTGACGAGCGCCCAGGACCTGTGACACAAAGTGCCAGTCGCCTGCAATCCATAGTCCATGGACTACGGGCAGAACGGCACTGAGGCCCAGCGCGATAAAGATGCCGGCACGCAGCGGCTTGTACTTGGGCACCGTGTACTGTGGCTGCGTCACGACATACATAGCCAACACGCCCCAGGCTAGGGCGAGCGTCACATAGATGGTGCGCAGGTGCGGGTGACAGTGGAATCCAAAGTGCAGCGCAGGCACATTACTGCCGACAATCAGGACCACAATGCCGACGTAGTCGAGGCGATTGAACTTTTGCGCCACAGGGTTCGAGCGACACACGACCGTGTGGTACGTCGCGCTGCATCCGAGGCACGTCATGGCCGCGAGCAGAAAGATCGAGAGAGCCGTCAAGTCACTGCGACTGGGCTGCATACGCTCGGGGCGGCCATGGATCGCCAGGCCGAGGTGCGGGTATGGCTCGAGGATCGTCGGTGGCGGCAGCGTGTCGAGCGACAGCAGTGACCACGGTCCGCCTGGTAGCCAGTGGTGCAGGTCAGCGAGCTGCAGGGCTAACAGCGCGATAGCGAACACCGCGCCCCACATGTGAGTGTGGATGTTGATGGTTTCATTGTGCCAGTACAGCCACACGCTCTTCCAGCACTTGTACCACGAGTCGTGTATGTACGGACGCTCGCTGTCGTCCTTGACATGCATATCGCCTGGACGGCGGTACCCACTCCGAATCAAAGGGGTTTGCTGCGCATACGCTGGTAAGGCGTCATGATCCACCACGTAGGGAGAAGGCATACAGGTCAGCGGAGGTGCGCGCCGCGTTTTCCCTACTCACCTCCACATGGTCGAGACCGACCATGCCACGCGTCCCGCTGTGCCTGCCGATCGTGCTGTGCCTGGCTCAGGGCATGCTGTGTGTCGTCGCAGCGCATACGGACCATGCGCCTACGTTCCGGATCCGTTCTATTCCTCCGTGGCATGTGTCTCCGTCTGAGGCACGCGTGCTGCCGCCCCCCGTGAGCGATGTGTCGGACGCCCGCCCGCGTGGGTACCTGGCGGCCGCCGTGTGGCACTGCGTGGCGACGAGTGGGGCGATCGTGCGGTTCGTATGGGCCCCGATCGTGTGTCTTTGGGAGGCGTTTGTCACGGTCGTGTTTCTGTGGCCGTACCGCGCGCTGGCCACGCACGCCCGGACCGTGTACGAGCTATACGTGGTGCTGGGCGTCGGCGTGTGCCTGGGCATCGCCGTGGGCCTGGTCGGCACCGGATGGCTGTACATGGAGCATGTCTTGTATAGAGCGCGCGTACGACGCGCGTCTGGATAGTGACATCACGTGCTTGTGCCTAGAGGCGCAGCGTCCGACGACGCGCTGAGCGAGCCACGAGCCATGTCGACGTCGGCGGGGTACGAGTTGCCGTGGGTCGAGAAGTACCGACCGCGGTACCTGCGCGACGTGGTCGGCAATGCGGCGACGATCGAGCGGCTCCAAGCGATTGAGGAGCATGGCAACTGCCCGCACCTCCTCGTGTCTGGCATGCCGGGCATTGGAAAAACGACGAGCGTGCATTGCCTTGCGCATGCGCTCCTGGGCGATGCGTACAAGGAGGCTGTTCTCGAGCTGAACGCGTCAGACGACCGCGGCATTGACGTCGTGCGCAACAAAATCAAGGCATTTGCGCAGAAAAAGGTGTCGCTGCCGCCGGGGCGGCACAAGATCATTGTGCTGGACGAGGCGGACAGCATGACGCCCGGTGCGCAGCAGGCCCTGCGCCGAACGATGGAGATTTATGCGCAAACGACGCGCTTCTGTTTTGCATGTAACCAGTCGAACAAGATTATCGAGCCGATTCAGAGTCGGTGTGCGATTCTGCGGTTTGGACGCGTGAGTGACGAGGAGCTGCTTCGGCGCCTCGTCGAGATCTGCGAGGCGGAGAAGGTGCAGTACTCAGACGAAGGCCTCGCAGCGATTGTATTCACGTCTGAGGGAGATATGCGGCAGGCCGTGAACAATCTGCAGTCGACGTGGATGGGTCTGGGCTTTGTGAGCCCGGACCATGTGTTTACCGTGTGTGACCAGCCGCATCCGCTGGTCGTGCGCGAACTGCTCGAGCGGTGCCAGGCAGGCGATGTCGATGCGGCGCTCGACAAGCTCGAGCACCTGTGGTCGCTGGGGTACGCGAGTCTCGATATCATCACGACGCTCTTCCGCGTCGTCCGCACGATGGACACGCTCCCTGAGGCGCGCCAGCTCGAGTATATCCGTGAGATTGGCTGGACGCACATGCGCACGCTCGAGGGCGTGGCGACTTTCCTGCAGCTGAGTGCGCTCGTTGCGCGTCTCGCCAAATGTGTACGTATGCCCGACTAACGCGCGCTCAGTCTATGGATCCGCGGTGCTTTGCCACATAGCATTAGGGACTACGAAACGTGCGTGTACTTGACAAGGGCGCATGAGGGCTCTGCCCGGCGGCAAGCACGCGCAGTTCGGCGTTGTCGTGGCGCAGCTTGTTGTGCTCGTCCTTGAGTCGCCGCAGCATGTTTTCCGTGTTGCGCACAAACTGCACGGCCGTCAGATAGTCGTTCTCCAGCTGTGACGTGCGCTGATCGTGCGCCTCGGTCGCCTCGATCAGCTGCCGCTCGGCCTGCTCGGCACGCAGCCGCAGCGTCTCGAGCTCCTGCCGCGACGAGGCGCCCTGGAGACGCCGCACCTCCCACTCCTGGCTCATGTGGTGCAGCTGCTCCTGCGCACGTTGCAGATCGAGTGCATTCAGTTCCGCTGTGCGCTTGTGCACCTCCAACTCGCGCTGCAGCTCCAGCACCTTGCGGCTCTGCATAAACTCGGGACGTGCCAGGGTGTCGTCGTCAGGCACATCGATCCTGTGCTCGTGCAGCAGCTGCCGCAGCGCCTCGTTGCGGATGTGCGCCGCTTCCATGTCGCGCTTGTGCTGCTCGTCCTCGGACAGCGATACCTGCGCCCTGTCGCGCAGCGTCGACAGCTCATGCAGGGCAGCCGACAGCTGCTTGCGCTGCGCCGACATCTCGGAGAAGAGCTGGTTGTTCGTGCGCTGCAGCTGCGTGCTGCGTTCCGTCGCCTGCTGCAGGGTCGTGGCCATCGCCGACAGCGAGGCACGCGACTCTTCGTGCAGCTGCCGCAGCGCCTGTGTCTCGTCCTGCAGCGCCTGCATGTGCGAGTGGTGCGACGCAGTCGTGTCGCGCGTCGCGTCCGCGCCGGACGAGGCATCGTGCGGCGCATGCATCGACAGCAGCTGCGCCAAGCCACCCGTCGCCGCTTCGCGGTGCTTTTGCGCCTCGTGCTGCAGCGACTGCACCATGCTCTCGAGCTCGGCGACACTGGCCACGTGGTGCTCCAGCTGCTCGCTCTTCATATCCAGCTCGGCCGCCTTGGCCTGCAGCTCGGCCCGCAGCTGCAGCACGAGCTGGTTCTGTGTCTCGTTCTGCCGCTGCTGCTCGCCGTGCTGCCGCTCATAGTCGGAGAGACGCGTGTGCGCCGCCGTGAGCGCCTCTTGGAACTGCGTGAGCATCGAGCGGTTCGTGTCGATCGTACGTGTCGCCGTCCCGAGACGCTCGTCGAGCGCATCGCGCTCGACTTGCTGGGCGGCGAAGCGCGACGTCAGCGTCGAGATCTGTGCCGCATGGTCCCGTAGCGATGCCTCCGTCTCGTACATGTGCTTTTGCAGCGCCGAGTACTCTTCATACACCTTGAGCTGCGACTCTTCGGCGGAGAGCGCGCGCCGCGTCGTCTCGGCGAGTCGATCCTCGGCGAGCTGCCGGAGCCTCGCCTCCAGCTTGGTCTGATCCGTCAGCATCGACACCTTGCGCTCCAGCTCGCCGTGCTCGGCCTTGACATGGCCCACGAGCTTCTCTAGCTGGAAGATCCGCTGACGATCAAGTCGCGCACGCTCGTCCGTGTCATGCAGCTCGTGCGCCGAGAGCTTCGCACGGTAAAACGCCGCTTCCTGCAGCGCCGCGACTCGCGCACGCTCCTGCACAGCCACGCGCTCTTCCTCATGCTGGAGCTGCCGCTGCAGGTCGGCGCGCAGACCTGTCACCTGCAGCTTGAGCGACATGACCGACTTGACGAGCGCCTCCTTCGCCGAGTGCTCGGCCCCCGTATCGAGTCGCTCGACGTCCAGCGCCTCGTCCGCGCCCGGCACACGCGCAGGCGGCACAAAGCCCTGCTTGACAGCCAGCGCGAGCGTCGTAGCAAGCCACATCTCTCGACTCGACGATCCACTCGAAGCATCGTCCTCACGGAACAGCTGCCGCGGATGCACGGGAAAGTGCGCCTGCGGCGTGTCGGCCGGATCGGACTGGAGCGGCGTGCTGCCTGGCGGGACCACGGGCGTGGTCGCCGTGGCAGTCGCCGCCACAGCCGCTGCATCAGGACTCGACAAGAGCGGGGCCTCGGGCGCCTTGACGGGCGAGGCAGGACGAGGTGGGCGGGGAGAAGGCACGGTCGCGGCACCCGCCGGCACAGGCGCAACGGATGGCGCTGTAGCGGGTGGCGAATACTGCGACGAGGCCGAGAGCGGCGTGCCTTGCGTCATGGGCGCCGTGGGCGGCAACGGCTCCGGCACAGGCACGGGCTCGGACACCGGCCCCGATCGTTCGGCGAGCGGAGCCTGACCAGGCGTCGACGGCGTCGGCGGCGCAGGCACCACGGTGGAGCCGGGCGTCGCAGGGGGCGCGCCATGCTCGTCACTGGGCTTGGGCGCGCTGCTGCCGGATCGCTCTGTCTTGACAGGGTACTTGATTTTCGACGTGTCCAGCACGTGTAGGCCTGTCGGCTCGTCCTGTGCGTCGCCTGAGAATGCCTCACCACCGACGACGAGAATGCGGTTCTGTACACTGACCATAGTATGGCCAGAGCGGCCAAAGGGCGCGGGGCCCATATGGGCAAACATGAACCAGCGGTGACTGGAGATCTTGAAGCTCGCGAGGTCGCCGAGATCCTTGCCGTCGGCCCCACGACCACCAAAGATGTACATAATGTCGTCGATCATACATGCCGAGTGGCCCTCCCGCGGCATGGGAATGTAGCCGACACACTTGAGCTCGGACCACGTCATCGTGGCAAAGTCCCAGCACCACGTGTCATTGTAGTGGAACTGGCCGTCCGTGCCGCCAAAGATGTACAGCCGGTCCTTGTACACGACCGCCGAGTGCCCCGCGCGTCGCGGCGGACCGCCCGTCGGTGGCTGCACGAGCTCCCACACGGGTGTGTCTTTGAGCGTATTGAGGTCAAAGCGCCACAGCTCGTTGAAGTACTGGTCGTCCAGCTGGCCACCAAACACCACGAGGTTCGAGCCCATCATCGACAGCGTGTGGCCGTAGCGGCCCACCGGCCCTGGCGTGCCCTGCACACCCGGCGCCGCCACGCGCGTCCATTCGCGGTTGTTGAGATTCAGCAGGTACAACGCGTCGTCCTGCCGGTCCTCGGCATGGATCTTGGTATCGCCACCCCACAAAATAAATACGTTCGATACAAGTACAGCTGCATGGCCCACGCGTGGGAGCGGTGCGTGGCCCGAGGTCTGGATGAGCGTGGCTTGCAGCGCAATGTCCATCTTGATGCCGCTCGAGCGCTGGATTTGCACAGGTTCCACACGCATAATATACATATCGTTCTTCACACTGTCCCGCACCAGACCACCAAAGATGTACACTTCCTGATTCGCGCCCGTTGCCTGGTTCGTCGCGTGGCCGTAGCGCGGGAACGGCGGCGGACTCAGTACGCCCGGCGGCGGGCGCCGCGATTCATCGAGGAACCGGGGTGGGTTCATGGTCACATACTTTTTGCCCCATGGATACACCACATTCGGCTGGCGCGCGCGCTCCGGTGTCGACGGCGTGGGCGCCGCTGGCGGCGCTCGCATCGGCACCGGCAGCGAGCCGCTGGGCGCGTCGATGGGCGGGCGTGGCTCCTCTGTCGATGGACGCAGCATCACGCCGCTGCCATCCGGTGCGCCAGGTGGCGACGATGCAGGCAAGCGCGGCGGCGGCTGCGTGGGAGGCGGCGCGGCAGAAGGCGCGGCAGGCGGCGGCACCATGGGCCGTGGGGCCGCATCGCTCGCGATGTGAGAAGAGGACACGTCTTCCTCATGAGGTTCGTGGCTGCGTGAGTTGGATACCATGCGCGTAACAAAGCCACCGGGCCGCGTTGGTGGCCGCATACCTAGGGGCATCGTAGTAGCTTGGATCTGATGCGGATCTGTCGTGTCCGCACTGACATCGCCCGACGCGGCATGCTTCGGTGCGCGATCCTTCTCAGATCGCTTTTTTCCAAAGATGACCATGTGCGGGTCTCTGAGGAAGGGCGTCGGTAGTGGGGACAAGGCCTCTCTTTCAGAAGCGAACGACTATGCTGCGCCGCTCGCGGACGACCGCAATGTCTCTCCTGACCGACGACGTGCGTGCAAAGCGTCGCCTGCGGGCGGCGCAGCACGGCCGTTCCACGGCCACGCCTGTGCTTACCAAAACACAGGGGACATCTACGGGGTCTGGAGCGAATCAGGTGCGAATGCCACGGCGACCGCGCCACGGCCGCGCCAGGCCTCCTACGTGCCACGTGGTCCAACGTTGACCTCGCTCGCTGGGATGAAGCTCGGGGCGTGTGTGATAGCGGCGCTCGTAGGCGTCGTGTGCGCTGCCACGCCTGCACCTACACGCACGCTGGCGGTGCGTGGCGATGAAGATAAGCTGCCGGCGGGCGGTCTGACGATCACCGAGCCGGCACAAACAGCGCAGGCGTCCTACTACAAGATTGCGCCTCACGAGACCATCACGTTCGGATGGAATTTCACATCCCTCAAGGCTACACCGACGCGTCTGTACGTGGTCGCTTCCTGCTCGAAGAACGGCAACACGTACCCGATTGCGCCCTCACCCCAAGGCATCCCCGGCGATGCCACCTCGGTCACATGGTATCCGTACGGCTACCATATCGATGCGCAGAAGAATGGCGACCCTGACTTGGTGGTGGACAAGTACCGACTGATGATCTATGACGAAAAAGGACCGGGCGGTCTCGCCAAAGGCGGCGAGTTCCAGCCCAACAACATGGCTGAGTTTTCCATGTACTTTCCGATGAAATATACCCCCCTCTCAGGTACGTGCGCTCTTGGCTGACCACAGAATGGACATGCCATGCGTGCAATGGCGCGTCGCGACCCTCTGCGCCCGCAGCGCCCGCCATGCTGGGCGCCCTGTCGGCGCTGGCGTGCATGGCCGCCGCCGGCTTCGCTTGTTTATAGTCACGTGATAATCGCGAAAGAAGTGTTGTTGTTTGTTGTTGTTGCGCGCGCGGAACCAAAGCTCTCGTGCATTGCGTGGCTTGATTTCCAACGATTGCGCAGCCCCCTTGATGCTCTCCGTGGGTTCGGTAGAGCCATCCCAGCATGCAAGTCGTGATATGCCCGCGTGGGTTTGGGCTCCCGCCTCGATGCCCCCCGCGGGCAGCAGCAGTCACGCCGGCGGCGCCCATGGAGCTGCGGCGGTCGGCAGCACGGGTCATGGCACGGATGCGAGCGCAGCGAACGGCAGTGCGCCTCCCAGCAGCGCACCGCTCCCGTCACCCTACTGGGACATGGGCATGCCTATGGAACGCACGGCGCACGGCCAGTCGCCGTCTCGATACATGATGTACCGCAGCGCCGCACCATCGGACTTGTTCCCCCCTCCTGCCTCATCGATGATGCCCCCGATGCCTCCCCCTCACGCCATGTATCCTCCTCACGCAGTAGCTGCGCCTTTCGCTCTTCCTATGCATCCTGATCCCGCCGCTCTGGCCCGCTCGTCCGGTGCCGCACCCAGCGGCTATCCCCTGCTGTCCTTCGGCGCCGCGGGCGGCGCCTATCCCTACGTCGATGCGCAGTCCATGCCAATGCTCATGCAAGTCCCGCCTGCCACCGCTGCTACGATGGCGTCGCAGTACACGGCCTCGATGCCAGGCCCGGGGACGGCGCCGCCGCCGTCTGTGCTGGAAGCACGCACCGATGCCCTGTCCGAGACATGGGGCACCTTGGCGCCCACGCCCGCGGCGACCGCCAACATGGAGGATCTGCTGGCGCTGTCGCGGCAGGCGCAAATGGAGGCGGATGGCGGCCCGAATGCCAATGTGTTTGTGTGTCCGCACTGCGAAAAGCGGTATGTCGGCAAGCATGCACGCAGCATTTGGCGGCGCCACTTGCAGGACAAGCACGCGATCCCCCTGAGTGTCCAGCCGCGCCGGACGCGCTGGGACCGGGACGTGAATCGGCCGCGCAATGCTGCCGAGCGCCGTGAGCGCATGCTGGAAAGCAAGCGTCGCTGGGCGCGCAAGAAACGCGAGCAGGAGCGGCGTTCCGCGTCAGCCAGTCGATCGAATAGCGTGGCGCTGTCCAAGTCGGAGGTCGCGACGAACGCGTCCGGCACGCCGACGCCGAGCGAGCCCGACTCGGAAGGACGCGAGCCATCTGTCAAGGTCGAAGAGGTGGCGCCCGGCAAGACGACGACTCAGCGCACCGCCCTCGCACCCTTCGATACCAATGTCCCGATGCCGCCGCGCGTGGCCGAGGCCAAGTCTCCCAGCACGCTGGATGGCACGAAGCTGTTCATGCCGTCGCCGCTGCAGTCTACACCCATGCGCAACGCTTTTACGCATCCCCGTGGTCTCTTTGCGAGTCCCTCCGAGGCGCGGCCTGCGCCTGACTCGGTGCGGCGGCTCATGCCCTTTCCTCCGCCCTCGCTCACGAAACGCACCCCCTTTTCGCGTATGGAGCCGTCGCCGCGCTCGACACTGCATGCTCCGCGCCAGAGCCACTTTGATGCACCCTTGAGCCCCTCGGTGCGCTCGTTCCGTGCACCTCGAGCTGGTGGCGACCAGTTCTCGAGTCCGCAGCATCTCAATTTGACGCAGAGTTTGGGCCTGGCGCCGCAGTCGGCCAGCCGGGGCGGTGGCGCCACGTTTGGGTCCATGTACGCGGCGTCGAATATGACGCCGATGGGCGCGGGCGGCACGCCATTCGGACGCATGCCCATGGGCTTCACCCCGACGATCAACGGCCTCCTTCGCGGCGGCATCGGCGATGTGTCGGGCCACGGCTTCCTGGGCGGTGGCGATCTGAGCATGTTCGGCCTTACGGACTCGCCCCACATCCTTCGCAGCAGTGTGCGTCGCTCGCCCAAGCGGTCGAGCGGCATCACGTCGTCATTCCAGTCGAGCTCGGAGCGCGATGACGACGACGACGACGAGCCCGAGAACAGCATGCGCATCATCTCGCCGTCTGTGCGTCAGCGCGTACGTGGCCATGCCAAGCGGCCCAGCCACGACACACCATCCAAGGTCGGTACTCCGCTGCGTGGTGCACGCGGCAGCGGCCGCCTACGCTCTACGCCGCGGCACTCGACCACGCTCCGATAATGCTCCCCTGTGGTACCCCCGTGGGTTGTTGGTAGGCTTCATACCTCCACCTCTAGCATGGCGCCGAGGCCGCTGGCCGATGTGTGGGTGCGGTTTCTGGCCACGCCGGACAAGCTGTGCTTGGACTTGCGCTCGCGTGCGCACTTTGATGCCGGCCACATCCGACACGCCGTGTGCATCGAGGGCTTGGAGGCGCTGCGCACGCGATTTAGCACGCTGCCACCACGCCACGTCCCCTTTCTCGTGGTGTGCCATGCCCACGAGGCGGAGCAGGTGTGCTCGGCGTTTGTGCCCAAGGAGCGGTGGCACATTGTCGGCGTCATTGGCGTCGGCGATGCACACGCTCTGACGGCGCTACATCCGCTGGCGTATGCGTCGCTGGCGGATCTGATTCGACTCGCCGCGTCAATCGACGCATGGATCGAGCCGCCGACGCCCGATATACCCCACCTGCTCTTCACGCCTGCGCCTGTCGTGAGCCGCGTCGTGCATCAGCTGATCGAGTCACGAGGCTCAGATCCCGTCACGCTGCTGGATCTCGGGTGCGGCGCAGGACGCGACGTGACCTTTGCGCTGGTGCTGGCCCAGCGCACATCCACGCGCCGCTGGTACGCAACGTGTGTGGACCGATGGCGTGCGGCTCTCGAGCGCGCCGCACAGCTCCTAGCTGACTACGCCCTCCTCCCTCCCACGTCCAGCACCGCCGTATGCGATGCGATACAGGCAGCCGATCTGCTGGACGATGGCTGCGTGCGTGACGTCCAAGCACCCAAGGCCTGTACGCCGCTGCCGCTGGACGCTTGGGCCGCGTCGAGCTTACCACGTGCGGAGTACGACGTGGTGTGGCTCATCCGGTTCTGGCCGCGTGCATGCCTCGTGACGCTCCCGAGCATCGTCGCGCCACGCGGTCTCATTGTTGTGAGCCATTTTGCGCACGATCCCGACCCACGTATTCCGCGCCGTGGCGAGCCGTATCTGCGCGAATACACTTCGCCGCCTATCGACAAGCGGATCCAGCGCGGCGAGCTGCGTGCGCTCCTCGACCACTGGGACGGCATGTATGGCCCACACGAAATCCTAGATGAGTGCATCGAGCGCGTCGAAGACGGCCGGCCCGTCCATAGCCTTGTCCTCCGCGTCCATCTCCACCGACTGTAGGAGAGCCTGCGCGTCTGATGCCACGCCTGACCGTATCGACCTGCTCGCTGAATCAATGGGCTCTCGACTTTGACGGGAACCGCGACCGCATCGTGCGCTCGATCGAGCGCGCAAAGGCGGCGGGCAGCACGCTCCGTATTGGTCCCGAACTCGAGATCCCCGGCTACGGCTGCTACGACCACTTTCTAGAGAGCGACACCGAGCTGCACTCATGGCAGGTCCTCGCCGAGATCTTGCAGTCCAATCTCACCGACGGGATCCTCTGTGACGTCGGCATGCCAGTGTCGCACCGCTCCGTCCTGTACAACTGCCGCATCGCGGTGATGCATCGGCGCATCTTGCACATCCGCCCGAAAATCTGGCTCGCCAATGATGGCAACTACCGCGAAATGCGCTTCTTCACGCCATGGACGCGCATCGGCGAGACAGAATCGTACGATTTGCCAGATATCATTCGCGAAACGACCGGGCAAACGCATGTGCCCATCGGCGATGCCCTCTTGCAGGCGCCCGATACGGTCCTGGGCGTCGAGCTGTGTGAGGAGCTGTTCACGGGCGCCTCGCCTCACATCGCACATGCTCTGCACGGCGCCGACATCATCCTCAACTCGAGTGGAAGTCACCACGAGCTCCGAAAACTACATCGCCGCATCGAACTGATCCGGGAGGCGACCCTCAAGCTCGGCGGCGTCTACCTCTACGCGAATCAGCGCGGCTGCGATGGCGATCGCGTGTACTATGACGGCTGTGCCTTGATCGCGCTGAACGGCGAGATCATCGCGCAGGGCGACCAATTCGGCCTCGAGGACGTCGATGTCGTCACGGCGACCGTCGACCTCGACGATGTGCGTGCGCACCGCACGTCCAAGAGCCGCGGTATGCAGGCCGTCGCCCCGAGCCAGTGGGCAGGACACGCACAGCCCATGCGCATCTCCGTCCCCTCGCCACTGACGCACAAGCTGGAAGATCGGCCGCACGCGCGGCTCTCGATGCCCATCGAAGTACGCTACCACACGCCCGAGGAGGAAATCGCGCTCGGTCCTGCATGCTGGCTGTGGGACTACGTGCGTCGCTCACGCACACAGGGCTTCTTGCTGCCCCTCTCCGGTGGCATGGACTCGTGCGCCACGGCCGTGATTGTGCACAGCATGTGCCGGCTCGTGCATGCGGCGTGCCAGCAGGGCAACGAGCAAGTCATCACAGACATGCACCGCGTCAGCGGTACACCCGATACGTGGATGCCTGCCTCGCCTCAGGCGTTGGCTGAGCGCCTGTTTGTGACGTGCTACATGGGCACGACCAACTCGAGTCAGGCGACACGCGATCGCGCGCATCAGTTGGCCCAGGCCATCGGCTCATACCACTACGCCTTTGACATTGACACCGTCGTCTCAGCCATCCTGCGCCTCTTTTCCACTGTGACAGGCAGGAGCCCGCAATTCAAAGTGCATGGCGGCTCACCGGCTGAGAATCTCGCGCTCCAAAACATCCAGGCTCGCTCGCGCATGGTGCTGGCGTACCTATTTGCCCAACTGGCGCCCTGGGTCCAGGGGCGCAGTGGCGGCCTCCTGGTCCTAGGCAGTGCGAATGTGGACGAGAGCTTGCGTGGCTACCTGACCAAGTATGACAATTCGTCCGCCGATCTCAATCCGATTGGCAGCATTTCCAAGCAGGATTTGCGGCGCTTTCTGACGTATGCTAGGACCGCTTTTGACCTGCCTGTGCTGTCGTCGTTTTTGGAAGCGCCACCGACGGCGGAGCTCGAGCCTATCACAGCCGACTATGTCCAGAGCGACGAAGCAGATATGGGCATGACATACGAAGAACTATCCGTATTGGGCCGACTGCGCAAACTGCAGAAATGCGGGCCATACAGCATGTTCGTCAAGTTGCTGGCCATATGGCCGTCGCTGGCGCCGGACGCCCTGGCGGCCAAGGTCAAATTGTTCTTCTTTGAGTATGCCCGCAACAGGCACAAGATGACGACGCTCACACCAGCGTACCATGCTGAGTCGTACTCGCCTGACGACAACCGATTCGATTTGCGTCCCTTCTTGTACCCTGTGCACTTTGCATACCAGTTCCGGCGTATCTATGAGCTGATAGGTCGTCTGCGTCCATAGCTACTGCTGCTTGGCCAGGCGCTCAGCCTTGCGAATCGCCCGGCGGCGCGTGTCCAAGCTCGATTCATACGCTTTGCTCAGGAGGAACCAGCGCGGCACAAGGTACTGGGTCGCCCAGTCGATCCATGCATGCGTCGGGTAGGGCGTGAGAGTAAAGGGCCGGCCCACGGCCCCCGACGCCAGACCAATTCGGGAGAGCACGGACTGCACGTATGCCTTGGGCGTCGGCACCATCCACGACGCGCGCCGCACCTTGGACATGTTGCTCACGACAAAGAACGTGTTGAGCACCTGGACATCGACCTTGGAGCGGCGCAGCTCCTCACCGAGGGCCTGCGACCACGCAATCAAAAAGGCCTTCGAGCCAGCGTACACGGACAGGAGCGGCGTCGCCCACTGACCCGAGAACGAGCCCAGATTGAGAATGAGTCCACGGCCTGGGCGACGCACGAGGTGGGGTGCTACAACGCGCGTCATATGCTGCGTCGCCATCACATTGACTTGGCAGATCGATGCCAGCTCGTGCTCGTCCATCTCGAGAAAAGAGACGGGCATCTGATGAGACAAGCCTACATTGTTGACAAGCACAGCCACGTCGAGGTGCTGGATCAATGTCGCCAGGCCCTCGTACTGCTCCGCATCCGCATACAAAAAGTCCATCGAGTAGTAGCACGTCTTGATGCCCGGGTATGCACGCTCAAGATCTTTCACAAGGTACTTGATCTTGTCAACCGAGCGACTCACAATCACAATGTTGAAGCCCTTCGCTGCGAGTTGCATCGCAAACTCACGACCAATCCCGTCTGTCGCACCCGTCACGACCGCCCAACTGCCGGCGCCGCGCATTTTCGAGTTCGCGCCATAGGCCGTCAGCGGACGTCCAGAGAGGATATGAATCTGCAGCACCACATACACCAAATAGAGAAGCGCCGCTGCCACCACAGCGGCACCCACGGCTTGCAGCAGCGTTTCGAGCATGGAAAAGGGCAACGTAAAAACGCGTCCCTGGCCTGTGTGTTGATGATTAAACATGGCGCAGGCCGAAGCGGTGCCGGCGACCGAGCCACCCGTTTCTTCACGAGGGCTCGGCACACGGACCGGCCCGTCATGGCAGCTGCGCTGTCATCGCCCTCTCCCAAGGCATCCGTTACCCAGCCTGCTCATGACATGCAGCCGCGCTCGACCTCAGAGGTCCTGCTGGTCTGTGTGATGCACGACAGTCCGCGTCTTCGAGCCGCGTGGGACGATGTGTTTGTGCGCACCGTCGAGCCCCTGTGCCATTCTTTCGCACGCCTGTACAGCTCTTCGTGCGTCATGGTGGGCGGCGTCATATACCGTTCCAGGTCATCCCGTGACTTCGCGTCACCACTGCATCCACTCGAGTCGCTTTCGTATATCCCCTTTGTCCCCATCCGGCACTTTTTGCCACGCGTGCGCTCAGCGTTGTGTGCTGAATGCATGTACACACTCGACCAACTCGATGGAGCTCAACTCGAGTCGCCCCTCGCAGAAGCCCTGGCAGCGACGATCGATTTACTGGACCGACAGGAAACGCGTCCTCAGGTCATTCCCTTTGCGCGCGCAGCTATGCGTTCCAAAGACACCCAGGTCGTAGCACGGCACTTGATGCATGTTGTCGCGCTCGACACGAATCTGGTCGTCACGCCTATGGGACAAAATGGGCCACATGAGCTGCCCGCCTTCTCCAAGCGGCTGCACCCACACCTGCATGCACAATCGAGACTCGACATGTGCACGTATTCGGACTTGGTGCATGATATAAATAAGCGGCCCATGAGCTTCAGTACGATCGTGTATGCTGACACTGCTGTGCCTGCCGAAACACGCGCCTCCCTCACTCAAACGGCGCACGATACCCTTTGCTTATCTCGTTCCGCGGATGATCGCGTCAGTCCCAGCGATCTCTTAGGTGCCCAGGGCTCGATACCCGCTACTATATCCGCATACATAAGCGGAGCAGAAGTCACGCGCTTGCTCAGAAAGCGCTCCAGCCCTGATACGGCCTCGGAAGCGCCCAACAAGCGGTCGCGGCTGCCCCACACGCCACTCACACCGACGTTCAAGATGGACCAGGCATCGTTCAACAAAATTATCATGATTCAGCAGCAGCAAGCGAAAATGCTCAAGAATCTTGCGCAATACGTGGCTCTTGGCCAGACACCTGGCTCCAACATGCCGTCCAAAGCGCTGGATCAATTCCGACAGCGGATTGCGGCGCAGCAACTCGCACTCAAGCACCAGGCTGAGCGCCTTCGAGCCAACAAACCACTGGACCTCTCTCCCATCATACATGCGCTTGCAACCATTACGGCGGATGCGAAGGAGTGGGGTATCCATCTTGGCGGCTCCAACGAGCAGGCGCCTGCTGCACCCCGAGCTTCCGAGGAGACGGCCCGGTCTCAGCTCGCTTGGCAAGGCATGATGCAATGGAACACATCGTCTCAGTCTAGTCCCCTTTGTACGCTTGTCACAGCAACATGTGGCCACGCGCAAGTCAAGCAAAACCTCCAGTTGCCTTGGCCCTCGATGATGACAATCAACGGTTTCTTCACAATAGACCCTGCGCGGCTGCAGCAGTATTTCACGCAGCATCGTTTACCGTGTGCGCTTCTCTCGTTGTGTGCTCTGCCTTCGTCGGCGCCCATCCAGAATGCCGAGTACAACGCCGCGAACTACCGAAGCCTAGCCACGATGCTCGAGCAGAACAAGCGTGCAGCATATATCCAACATGGTGCACCTGAATGTGGCATTGTCATTGTAGCGCTGTCGTCAGCGCGACTACCGCCGACACAGGCAGCGCACGCGCCGCGTTTGCTCGCCATTGTGTTTCATGCACCCATACCTTTTGCCGAGCTCGGCGCGCCTACCACATCGAGTACCTCAAACACCCGTGGTATGATTTCAGTACCTCCTAGCTCAAGTACATCATTCCCCGCACCGTTCATGTCAAATCCTTTTCCCGGCATGGCAGCACCCACTGCTGTGCCTGCCATGCCACAACCGATGTCTCTCCCTCTCGGCTCATTGAGTCCCATGTCCGCTCAAGTTATGGGCGCTCCCGCTACCGCCATGCCAAATTCCTCGCTGATGACAAGAAACGCTGCCCCTTCCTCTATGATGCCCTCCTTCGTTGGCACGCAAGACCTGCTGTCAGCAGAGCAGCTGGCCTCGTCCTTAGGCCTGCCCCCTATGTAGTCTGCCAAAAACCTCCACATCAAGGAACCCGATCCTGTCTCTTGACATGCTGCTGCCGTCCGCTACGGAGCAAGCGCGCCACTTGCGGCGTCAGCGCATGTCACTGTTTTCGCGCAACACGTCGCTAAAGGACGATGTATGGAAAGGGTATGAACGCATCGTAGGTTTCGACACGATGCCGGACGCAGAGGACACGGCGAGCAGATCGTCCTCGTACACTCTACAGGTAAAAGCCAAGGGCTATACGCGCACAAAACATACACGCACGTTCATGTGTGCCGTCGACGCCACAGAAAGTAGTGAGCGCGCGCTCGAGTGGATGATGGAGCATCTCGTGGACGACGGCGACGAGCTCATTGCTGCTCGTGTGATGAGCTTGGACCAGGACCATATTTCCCAAGGCGCCATTCGGGATGGCGCACATAGTCTCTTGTCGTCGATTGTCCACTTGAACAAGGCAACGCATGACGAGCGCAAAATTTCGATCACGGTCGAGTTTGTTCGAGGCTCCATCAAACCGACGATCCTCGAGTTAGTCAGCATGTACCGGCCTGAGAGCCTCACGATCGGAACGCGCGGAAAGCAGGTCAGTGCATTGGAGAAGATGCTTGGAACAACGCCACTTGGGAATCTCAGCAAGTTTTTGATTTGGAAATCGCCTGTGCCCGTCATTATCGTGCGACCTGAAGACCGGATCCAGAAGCACCTGTTCAAGCGCCTCGCTGACCCCCGGCGGCATGAGTATGCCGCTCTGATGAAGAAGGATAGCATCCTGCCCATAAGCCGCGCGCCCGAGGCTCATACTGCATAGCTATCCGCCTTTTTGATCATAGCGTCTCTTTCTCCACCTACCGACTTTATTTCCCCGCGCATTGACAGCGAAATGATCGAGCGGCTCGTGGTGGTGTCCAACCGGCTGCCGGTAACGATCAAGAAAGACGGGTCGGTGCCTGGTGGCTACATTTTCAAGCAGTCAGCAGGCGGACTTGTGTCTGCGCTGCGTGGCACGAAAAAGCTCATGAGCTTTACGTGGATCGGGTGGCCGGGCGTGAGTGTGCCTGAAAGCAGCATCCCCTACATTGAGGCAACGCTCGAAAAGAACTATCAGTGCAAGCCCGTATGGCTTCCTGAAGACGTGGGGGAGCGCCACTACAACGGATTTTCGAACTCGATCTTATGGCCGCTCTTTCACTATCATGCGGGTGAAATGAACTTTGACGAGGAGAATTGGCGAGCCTATCGCGAGGCGAATTGGCTGTTTGCCCATGCAGTACGCAGTGTGCTGCGTCCAGGAGACTGCGTTTGGGTACAAGACTATCATCTTATGCTTCTCCCGCTCATGCTAACCACGATCTTGGAGCATGGCGATATCGAACGGCTCGTCCCGAAAGAGTGCTCCGATATGGATGTGACCAACTCACTGGGACTGGTTACGCAGGCTACTAGTGATGCATTTGATCCTTCTCGGGCATCCCACGCGCAGCTGCGGCGCAAAGATATTCAGCTGGGCTTTTTCCTGCATACGCCCTTTCCCAGCAGCGAAGTGTACCGTATCCTTCCCGTCCGTCGAGAAATCCTGCTTGGTATCTTGTACTCGGACTTGATTGGATTCCATACGTACGACTACGTGCGACACTTTTTATCCTCGTGTGCGCGTATCCTGGGCATACCCACGTACCCGAATGGTGCTGACTTTGGTGGTCGCCGTATTCAGGTCCGCACGTATCCTATCGGTATTGATCCCCATCAATTCGAGACGGCGCTGCAGCAGCCTATGGTCAGAGAGCGCATTGGCACACTGTCTCGCCGATTTGAAGGTGTCAAGATCATTGTGGGGATTGATCGACTCGACTATATCAAAGGCATGCCTCAGAAGCTCCAGGGCATCGAAACGTTCCTGGAAGAGCATCCAGAATGGATCGGGAAAGTGGTGCTGATTCAGATCGCTGTACCGTCTCGACAGGATGTGGAAGAGTACCAGAACTTGCGTGCGACGGTGAACGAGGCTGTCGGTCGCATTAACGGCCGATTTGGCACGGTCGAAAGTATGCCGATTCATCTTTTGCACCGTTCCGTCGAATTCAACGAGCTCTGCGCGTTGTACGCCGTCAGCGATGTGTGCCTCATCACCAGCACTCGCGATGGTATGAATCTCGTGTCGTACGAATATGTCGCGTGTCAACAGGAACGCAATGGCGTCATGATCCTGTCTGAATTTGCTGGCGCTGCTCAATCTTTGAACGGCTCTTTGATCGTGAATCCCTGGGACCGATTCGCTGTGGCTGATGCTATTCACACAGCGCTTACGATGGATCCCGAGACGCGCAAGGCTAATTCGGAAAAGCTGACAAGCTATGTCGAAAAACACACAGCCGCCTGGTGGGGCCGCAGCTTTATCGATGACCTCGAGCTCGCTGGCAATGCCGCGCCCGCCACCGCTTTTAAGCATGCATAGTTTTCATGACATGATTAATGACCAGCTCCGCCACAGCATCCCGACTGTTCGCGTGCTATCTCTTCCGGCGTCTTAAGGCGCAGGCTGAGTGCGTGCAGTCCGCGGTCGAATTCGGGGGCTAGCAGCGAGTTGACAGCACGATGCCTGGCAAGAGGCGGCTTGCCCTGGAAGGCGGCTGATACCATTTCGACAAAAAAGTCTGCGTCAGGTATTGTCATACGTACGTGTCTCGCCACTTCCGCCGCCTTGAGCTACCATAGCGGCATGATGTGCATGCTTCGACGAGCTGCGGCGTAAATCCCCGGGTCGACTTACTCATTTCGAATATACAAGTGTACGGGCTCAAAAGCGCCCGTGAGCTTGTGTCGCATAGACTCTTCTACAGACATGACCTGCGTCACGTAGCTTCTCACGCTTCGTACAGCAGCACGCCACGGCCCAGGCAGCATCCACGTAAGCCCCAGCAGGTGGAGTGGGAGTAGCGGAACAAACGTTGGCTTAGTAAGGTGGCATTCAGACTATGACAATTACTGGGGCAGCGCATAGGCTTTCTTCGGATCCGCTCCCGCCATACCACGGTGTGCGAGGCCCAAGCCGAAGCGCTTAAGGCGGATGGACTGGACAGAAATAAAGCCTGACGTCTCTTCAGGCTCAAAGCCACCGAGCTCATCCATCGACGAGAACTTTTCGTCGTACAGGAGCTCGTCCGAGCTGCGGCCTTCGATCGACACATGGCCCTTGTACAGCTTGAGCTTGACCGTGCCGTTCACAGTGAGCTGACTTGGCGGGATGCAGCTGCGCACGTACTGGCTCTCCGGGCTGAAGAAGAAGCCGTAGTACAAGATCTCTGAGAGCTTCGTAGTCACAATCTGGTCGCGGATACGACGCACCTCACGGTCGAGCGTGAGGCCCTCGAGGTCAATGTGCGCCGCACGCAGGATCGTGGCGCCTGGCGACTCGTAGCAGCCGCGCGACTTGACTCCAATGAAGCGGTTCTCCACAATGTCCACACGGCCAATACCATGCTTGCGGGCCAGCGCATTCAGCTCCAGGAACACATCGCATGCATCCGTGTACTCCTTGCCGGTGGCAGGAACAATGAGACGCGTCGGAATACCCTTGGTAAACTCGATCGAGATGTGTTCGGGATCATTCGGCGCCTGCTCAGGCGCCTGCGTCAGCTTCCACATGTCAGCCGGCGGCGTCGTGTTGGGGTCTTCGAGAATTCCAGCCTCGTACGAGATGTGGAACAGGTTTTCATCCGTCGACCATGGCTTGGACTTGGTCTGCGTGACAGGAATGCCCTTCGAGGCAGCGTACTCGAGCAGGTCGCTTCGACCAGCAAAGCGCTGGTAGAACTTCGGGATGCGCCAGGGCGCAATGACCTTGATGTCCGGGTTCAAACCGTAGAAAGCAAGTTCAAAACGGACCTGGTCGTTGCCCTTGCCAGTACATCCGTGCGAAACAAACTGGCACTGCATCTTCTCAGCCGTCTCGATCATGCCACGAGCAATCACAGGGCGCGCGAGCGACGTTCCGAGGAGGTACACATCCTCGTAGATAGCGTTAGCCTGTATGGCAGGGAAAATGAGCTCTTCCACAAACTCGCGGCGCACGTCGTCAAGGATAAAGTCCTTGGCACCACACTTGAGCGCCTTTTCACGCACGGCATCAAAGTCTTCCTCCTGACCGACATTGGCCATGTATGCAATCACATCATAGCCCTCATCAATGAGCCACGCGAGAATCGTAGAGGTGTCAAGACCACCAGAATAGGCAAGAAGAACGCGTCCGTTACTCGACATGATAATAGAGAAGGAACATGACTCGAGTCCTCCACGCCACTTCTCTTCGCGGCCGCTCTTGCCACATGGCATTTTTGGCTGCGTGCCTGGAGGAAAAAAAAACTCCTTCACTCCACCTCATTGATGGGTCGAGGCGCCACAGACCGGCGTCGAGCGCCCAAGCGCAGTCGGCACGCCGAGGAAGAGGAGGATGCGCCGCCTGAATGGATCGCGTCGAGTGATGCCAATACACCATTTGGACTTGTGCCAGCCGATCTGCATTCCTATATGAAAGAAGTAAATGCGCAACTGACAGAGCGTATGCATTCCGGTGACGCGGACGACGTACAGCTACTTGTTCAAGCCGTTCTCTCCGAAATGAATGGTCACGAACTCGCGCTCGCTACAGATCCTACGTGCTCGCTCGTGCTGGAAAACATGTCGTCAATGCTTCAGGAAAAGCCACTCCGGGTGCTGCTGGATCGCATGACAGGTAACTTTGTGACGCTATCATACCATCGATACGGATCGCATGTACTCCAGGCGTTGTTTTACGCAGTGCAGCGCATTATGAACACGGGCACGACATCAGACTCTGCTTCGACGAAACAGGGTGTGCTGCGCTCCCTGCCGGACATTATGTCTGACATGTACGAAGAAATGGAGCCGAGTCTGGTGCCGATGCTGACCGATGTCTTTGCTACCCACATGCTGCGCAGCATCGTAGCTCTTTTTGCGGGCGTGTCCATACCATCACTGGACGATATGCGCTCGAAGCGCAGTGCCAAGTACCGCTCCAAAGAACGCCAAAAAGCCATGGTCGACGACTCTTTTACGACACCGTCGAATGAGCCGATGCATGTGCCCCCTGCATTTTATACGCTCTTACATCGCTTGTACACACATATGCGCGAGAACTTGACAGAGGAGGACATGCACAGGCTCGTGCCTGAGGCCACCGCCGCGCCCACACTCAGTTTGCTCCTCCGGCTCGAAGCTGGACTGGCTGATGGGAAGGGCAGTACGGTATACGAAAAAGACTCGATGGCATCATGCATTCTTGGACCACTCGATCAGCGGACGGACTTTATGGAATCGGCGTTGCGCGATGCCGTCGCGACGCACGTCCTCCAAAGTGCTTTGCAAGACATATCGCAGGAGAGGCTCGTACACTTTTGGCGCACCTATATCCATGGCCGTGTGGCCAAACTCGGCGCACATCCATGTGCCAACTATGTTGTGGCTACGGCCCTGCAGCTCTTGCCGGCCGATGAGACCCTGGCCGAGGCCATTCATGAGCTCGGCAAAGCCGGCGACCAACTCGTGAAGAATCAGGTGACGGGCGTCCTGCAGACGGCCGTCGATCGCAGCGTGCAGGTCGGTGCGTATGCAGCCGATGTCATGCAGGCCATCCGAGCAGCGTTCCGATTCAGCGAGGATGCATCCAAGGACGATGTAGCCAAGTTTGTGCCAGCTGTCTTGAGCCTTCACACTCTCAAGGCATTCACACATGTCCAAGATGCGCCACAGAAGCGCAAGCGTGACGATAATGGCGAGCGGATGACGACGCAGGGAAGTATCTTGCTTCAGCGCATCGCACAGCTTCCTGCGCCACACCAGACATGGCTGTATGAGAGCCTGTGCACGGATGCCCTCGGCTCGTGGTGCCGATCGTCCACGGCTGCGCATGTGGTCATTGCCGCTCTCACATCCAAGGCCGCCTCATTTGCACAGCGGCGCATGCTCATCCGCGCTGTCATGCCCATGCTGATCGATTTGTGTGACGATGCATGGGGCAGTCGCGTCGCAGATGCCCTATGGCTCGGCGCCGACGGATTCACCAAGGAAAAGATGGCTCAGCTCGTGATCGGGCACGAAAAGCGCTTGCTTGCGTCGACGTACGGCCGGTTCTTTGTGCGCCGCCTCCGACTCGGTGTGTACCGCAAAAACGTCGACGAGTGGAAGGCATGGGCCGTGCACGAACACGTACCTGACGCAGCGACGCCCGCCGCCCCACCTGCCAATCCGTTTGCGTTCCTACGCACTACCCACATCCATCGCACACCACGTGATCAAGCCGACAGGGAACTCGAACGTATTTTAGCACAAGTAGAATAACTATATATATCTCGGCTAACAGGGCCAGCGCGACGTGCCAGTGCGCAAGTCGCAATGGGCCGTGCAGCACACACTCTTCGTCCCGACGAGCGCCCGCGATCCCCAGGGGTGTGTGTCGTGCACAAGGAGCGAGTGACTCTAAAGCCAGGACAATGATGACATTGTAAGGAAACCGGCGCGGTCAGCGCTGCTCGCCTCTGGGTCTCATGCTGCGGATGATCACGTGACGTGACTGTGTATGCACGGACCATACCGGTTTCGTGCTAAGCGAGGTTCTCTCACGCTATGACGTCGGTAGCGCGCAGTCCCCGCAAGTTTCAGGCCTCGCGTGCCATCAAGTGCGAGCCAAATGCTCAGTCGAGCACCGAAATGGTGGTACAAAATACTCCGTGGAGCGCATCTATGAGCAACGTGGATGGCGGATCTCGCACCGAGGTGTATGCTCTCGTCAACGATCGGTACCCTGGTGCGCCCGGTACGGCTCTCGCGAAGGCCGAGGAAGCGGAGGAACGCGCTAAAATGACAAAGAAGCGCGAGCAAGTTCGGAAAAAGGCAGCTAATGCTGAGCTCGAACACCTAGGAGTCAAGAACCTGACCAAGCGACGCAGGAGCTCAAGCCCCTACGCGAGCAGCTCTCCCAGCGAGTCGGGCAGCTCTGTGAACGGTGACACAGAAGAAAAGTCCTTTAGGAGCGGCTCACGTCATCGTCGCGCATCGTCGCGCAACAGCTCGCCCATGCCTCTGACGACGGAGGCAACTCGACTACCTCACCACATCACCAATGCGCCTGTGCATCCAAGTCCGCTGGCTACGCATGCTATTGCCGCTCATGACGTGCGCTAAAGATCTTTTACGAGTGGTTCGCTGAAGCAGCATGTACAGCGATCTCGACTTTCTCCGACGGACCATACGGCGGGCTCCAAACGAAGCTGCAGCGCACGCTGAAATACATGCTCCACGACACGCTCTAATTCTTCGCCGCACTGTGCAAAGTCCGGTTGCTGGCATTAGTGGTGTGGTACATACCGCATTAATTTCTAAAAGCCATGTACAGAGGGCATGGGGCTTACTAGCGTCGTGTCCCACCAACAAGTCGACGCCAAAGATCTCAAAGGCATTCGGCCACATTTGCCAGTGAAACGAAGCCTCGCGCCCGACAGCCTCAAAGATCGCCCCGATGGTCGCAGCCGCGCTTAGGCGCACGGCATCAATATGTGCTTGAGTGAGAGTAAAGCGCTCAGATGCAAGGCACGCCGGTTGGCCTACTAAATCGCGCCAGAGATATACATTTTCTTTTTCTGTACCGTTTTGATAGCATGTATTTGTTAGGTGTCCTCGTAAATCTTGCATTTCGCCTGTGGGCGGTGCGTACTCAGTATCAGAAAAGAGCGCCAGCATGTCGTCGTGCATGTAGACGTGCAGGCCGCCGACGCAAATGACGTAGACGCGTAGATGGAACTTGCGCGCGGTGTGGTCCGGCGCAACCAGCAGCGGCGCGGATATATAGTCTTGTATGACAAAATGGCGCAGCTGACTAGTGATGCCTGCCTCTTCGTCGTCGTCGTCGTCTTCAAATGCCTGAAAAATGTGCTCGAGTTGCTCCACGGATGAAAATAGGCGGATCCCATTGCCCTGATCCGCCATACCCGGCTTGAGAATAAACCACGAGGTGGGACACGCGGGATCATTGCGCTCGAGCGCCTCCCGTACGTCATAGAGGTCATCAGACAGAAGCTCATCCAATTCGTCGGCAAATTGGAGATCCAAGGTCCACGTGCGCGGAGCAGGCACAGGCCGCGTCGGGTTCTTGACGCTAAAAGCATGAAGAACGTGTGCCAAATGATGCTTTCGAATAAGTGCTTTACGTATGACATAGCTACTACACAGCGCCTGAGAGCCTAGAAGCGACTCGAACGGCAGTACGTCGTAGCCAGCCAAGTATACGTCCGCTCCATCCGGCAGCTTGAACGTGTCGGGACGCTTTTCCGACGTGGTATCCCGAATCTCCCATCCGGCTGGTCTCAGTAGTTTCTCAGCCGCGCGTCTTGCACATTGGTGCGTATACGGGGCGCCTGGAAACGACACCCACAAGACCGGTGGCATGGGAGTGGAAAAAAGTAATGGACCTCCACGTTGTCTTTGGTCTCCATGGTCACCGTTGTGATTGAAGAAGTAGGCGACACAGACAGTTCGATGCTGTCAGTCGCGCCATCGTCTATTTCGGAAAGTGATGATCCTAGTTCCCTCTTGTACTTGTTGGATACCGCGCAAGAGGACCAGCTGGATGCGCTACTTGAGGATGATGTATTTGCCACAGCCATGGGTCAGCGGATGCTGGCCGTATCTGGTCAAGAGGTGGATGACAGTTTGCTGTCGCTTGGGCAGCTCCTGCTAAGTCGCCCATCTTCTTCAAGTCTCCAAGCGTTTCGTGCTCAGCACCCGCGCCGATTCACTCCTTACCGTCAGCGTGGCGAGACATACCTGCTACCGCAACTCCGCGATTGGGACTTGTCGGAAGAGCACACTACGTATCATGTCCTTCCTGGTGGCTACATCACGGCTGTAGGGTATGCTGAGGAAGATGAAGACAACGACAAAGAGGAGGAAGAGGATAAAGAGGAAGAGGACGAAGAGGAAGAGGACGAAGAAGACCTAATCTTGCAAGATGATGACGACTATATGGACTGGCTGGGCGAGCAGCTGCTGAACCGCAAGTCGGGTGCACCAATGTGGGTTATTGATGCCGTGCATGAATCACCCGATGATGAAACGGCATATACACTATGGGAAGCAAGTGCGTTCGTGTCTTGAGCGATCTAGGTGTGCATACTAACAAACAGGTGATGGGGCTTATTCACCGATGTGGACGACGCGCGATGGCAGTGAGGACGGGATCCTCTCTCCCTGCGCCACATCGCCCAACGAACGGCCCCGCAAGTCGATGCGAGGCACTTGGTAGCGGGTAGACTTACTTGGTACGTGCGTCGCACGTGATGCGATGACGCGTCGAGAGGCCGTAGAAACCTGGGCAGGGATACGGCGGCGACACAGTCGATGAGGAATGATGCGGTGCAGAACGATACATGGCTGCTAGATCCTCTCATGACGGAACAAGTCGCGCGTCCTCCGATCCTCACGCATGATATGTCCATACAACCCAGATTGAATGAGACGCCCGACATTTTCAGCCGGCGTCTGTATCAATATACCAAAGGTGCACCAGCCTTATGCGGCACCACGGCGCGGCTCCTCAGTCTGCACTCGACGCCATTCTTATGCAAGGCACTTGATGCGTACATGTTGCGCTTCCATTTCCAAAGATACCCGATCGATATTGCACTGCGCTACTTTTTGGCGCTCGAGCACCTGCCAACCGAGTCGCAGCAGATCGATCGAATTCTCATGGCTTTTGCGCGGCGGTACGCGGCATGCAATCCAGATACGACGAATACAGATACTACATATTTTCTTTCTTTTGCCCTGCTGCTTCTTCACACTGACCTTCATGCCCAGCACGCTCGGCCTCGACTGAGTCAGTCGGCATTCGTGTCACTGGCAAGCCCCAGCAAGATGCCAGCCGTCGTGCTCGAATGTCTATATGATAATACGAGCCTCGTTGAGTTTATGTTTATGCGCGGGCGTCTGAGTACGGATAGCCGACGTGCTGCAGATCGCGAGCGCTATGCACTGTACAAACTGATCATGTCAGGGCAGGTGTTGAATCTGCAGAGTCAACAGCGTTTGATGCTTCCACTGCAGTATGCGTCTCGCTCGTGGACAGCCCAAGATATTCAGCATGCCAAGCTCAAGGCGCAGACAATTTTGGTCACGGTCCCTTCGCGCTGGCGCAAGCGACAAGCTGCACAGTACCGTGTGCAGTGCTTGCTGAGCGGCGCGGTACGGCTGTGCCGCGTCAGTGAGGACGAGCTAGATGACGTCAAAAATGGCCGTTGGCGGTCATGGATAATCATGGTAACGAGTTCAGCGCTATTTTGGTGTAAAGACATGCCAGATACGACCCTGCGTCTTGAGCAAGTGCAGCCCTTGTCTGATGCGCTCTGTGTCCAGGATGCATTGATGCCACATCTTCTGCGTCTGCGCATTCAGCAGCGATGGCTTATGTTGGATGCCGGTGATCAGCGTGATGCATGGCTCGATCACCTGAACTACGCGGCGAGCCTGGCGATGTGCCAGGATCCATTAGACGAATCGCTGTGCATACCCGTGGGACTGACGCTGGCATGCCAGTTCGTGGCGCCCTCCATGGCAGAGCCAATGGCTGGTAATGTGTACCTCATGCGTGCTCAAAGGATGCTGACCACTCGGCAATATGTTACGACGCTGTGCGTACGCCACAAGGCGCTCGTGCATGCCGAGGAAGAGAGCCGTCGGTATGCTCACCACCTAGGTATGTTGACACCGCTGCGCAAGTCGATGCGCGATTACATCGAGCACGCGATGCACGCCGCGCTGCGCTCGCTCCGTGCGACGCAATGGGAGCTCGCATTCGTGGCATGTCGCCTAAACTTTCTGCGTGCCGAGCAGCGCCTGCTGGAGAGACATTTACATCATCACTACGTATAATTACATGACACGCGGTCTTTTCATTGCGTGAGGCTCCTCAGGCATCAATGTACATAGTTCAGCATCACTCAGCGATAGACCGTGGACACTCGCTAGATGCCGCCGCACATCGTACAGCCTCGCAAACTTCTTGGGACACGACTCCGAGCCCACCTTGTCCCATGGGCATGGCAAGACACGCGCTCGTTTTCGCTTCAGTTGTCCGACATGCGACGTGTCCTGATGAGGCTCGCATTTCGTGTGTGTGTGTTCGTGCCGCTGAAGGAGATGCTTGTAGCCAAACGACTGCCCACACACCTTGCACACAAATGGGCGCTCGCCGTGATGCACTCGAGATATGTGCACACGGAGTGACGACGCGCGCTGAAATGCCTTGTCACAGCCATTCCATGGGCAAAGAAGCGGCTCACGCAGTGCGTGCGTGTGCTGATGGCGACGCATCTTTTCACGATTGGCAAACGCACGGCCACAGACAGGGCATGTGGGGGGATGACACAGCCGCATATGCCGCTGAAGATGCGTCCATGTCGCAAACGACCAGCTGACGCCTGTATCGGTATGGGGCGGATGCTCAGGGGGAAGCGGCGCTACAGCGTGAGGGAGAATGCACTGGTAGCGCCCCTCTTCGTGGATCCGCATGTGGTGTCGCCGCTTGGCGTTGGTAAGAAAGTGCTTGTGACACACGTCACACACAAAGGGAGCATGGCTACACGATGGGTCAGCGTGCGCCTCGCGCCTGTGCTGATACAGGTGCTTGCGCTTCGAAAAGACAAGGTCACAGCCGGGACTGTCGCAATGGTAGAGCCCCGCGACGCCCGCCTCGCCCAGCGCGGCTTGAGCGTCCAGCATACGCATTGAGTGTGCCCCAGTTTCCATCGCATGACACGATAACACGTGTCGCCGCAAATGCTGCTGCGTCCAAAATCGTTTCGTGCACCCCTCGTGCGAGCATGCTAACGGCTTCATGGACTCGTCCATGTGAGTGCGCATATGCGCGGCAAGATGCGTGGAACGCATGTACGATGCACCGCAGTGCTCGCACACAAATGGCCGCTCGCCGGTGTGCACACGCTGATGCTCGAGTAGCCGTGCCTGCTTGACGTACGTCTTGCCACACCCATCGACGTCACATACCCACACGCGACGCGCGCCTTGCTCTGCCTCGACCATCGACGCATGCCAAGGAAAAAAAAAGGTGCCATTTTCTATCACGTGGAGGCATATTTGGCCTGAGCGAGCGAAGCTGAGATCAGCCTCGCCTCTACCAACTTGCCACCGAAAAAGCGGCCTTGAAGACTTGCGCATGCACTCTGCGCCTCTTCGGGACGATGAAAACATACGTACACCTCGCCATCGTGACTGTCCTTATCGACAAAGACGGAATCGACATGTCCATGCCGAGTGCATTCGAGTCGCACGTCCTCAGATAAATCCACGTGCCATTGCGGCTCCGTCTCTTCTCGCGGATCAAACATATGCCGCAACAGAACGGCCGTTGGTGCCGCCTCATGCGATGGACCTACGTCGCGCCTGTCAGATCCACGCGCATTCACCGGTCCGACGCGCATCGCACGGCCTGCAAGGTCCATGCCATTAAGCTGCTCCATAGCCTGCTGCGCATCTTGTACCTCTTGAAACTGCACAAAAGCGAAGCCCTTGCTCTTACCCGTCACAGGATGGTAATACACCTCGACATCGTCCAATGGCCCAAACGGCTCGAACACCGCACGCACATGCGGTGCCGCAATATCAAAGTGTAGATTGCCAACATATAGCCGCGCATCCGTATTCGATGGCACAGCGGCGGGCGGCGGCACACTTGTCGTCGATACCGACGCCCGTGGTGGCTCGTACATGCCGACAACTGGGTTTTTGCGCGCCGCATCTGCATTCTGCACAAGAATCGGCCATCCAAACATCCGCTTCCCGCTCAGCTCTAAAGCTCGAGGCACGAGTGCTGCATCGCTGAGTTCGACATAGCCGATTCCTCGTGATGCACCCGTTTTTACCTCGACTTCAAGTCGCACATCCACAACCGAATGGGGACCCAAGTTGTCCTCAAAAAACTCACCCAAGTCACGCTGTCCTACACGCGAGTCCAGCTCACTGCAAAACACCGACTTGGTCTCGTATTCAGCACCAAACGGCACCGCCCGCGATCCGCGGCCAACCGGACTTCGACTTCGGCGTCGCATACGTGCGTCGTCGCCATGGTGCGGTCTCCGTCCACCTGATCTCTGATGCCGATATGATGCTTCCTCACGCCAACGTCCATCGCCACTATCACGCGGAGCTTGTGACATGTACCGGTCCTCAACTTCCTCTCCACGCCTTCGCGACGCTCGTCGCATGTCGTGCGATTGATGATGCGTATCGCGCCGCGAATCAGCGGCTCTTCGACGCAGCTCTTCTTGCAGCTGTTTCTCACGCTCTTCTGGCGTCATAGGTCCTGACGCTAGCGTTCGGCGCAATGCTTCTTCCTTATCGGCGTACATGTCGAAAGCGAGAAAAAAAGAAGCTTTGGTACGCAATGTGCAAAAATCAATGGTAAAAAGTGGACACGACGGGATTTGAACCCGCGACCTACCGCTATCAGTCAGAATGCAAAGCGGACGTGGTAACCACTCCACCACGCGCCCAATTATGCCGATGCTACGGTAGCTTTGGGTATATCTGTGTACACAAGCAACCTATGAGGCGGCTTCACCGCTCGGCCCTGCGTCTTCCGTTGCTGTCACGACGCAGCAGAAGCTATGCGTGTCAGCCAAGAGTAACGTTTTTCCATCGGGAGAACATGTGATATGCGACGCTTGGAATTTGTCGTTGGGAATGGCCACAGCCTCACAACACTGTGTGTCATTCATCGACCAACAATATACAGAGCTCTGACCAGTCACAAGGACCAAACTGCAAGCATGCTCAGGTCGCCAAACGACATCTCGCACAGGTGAAGAAAGCACAATAATGCCTAAAAGTCGCAGATGGGCGTCGACGCTGCGCTCATGGAGACCGAAGAATTCATACAAAAGCACGGCCGTCGGCATACCTTCGTTTCGACAGGCTAGCACACTGCCATCGTTATTCCATGCGATCCAGTTGGTACCTGTTTGCAAGGTTTGTGTATTCAGAAGTGTCGGGACGTCTGCAGCCGTTGATACTTCCATCGGCACAATGCCTCGGCCTCCTGTAGCATCAAACCACCGATACGGCTCGACCCATATGTGCGGTAGACTCTCCATGCAGCTCAAGGCCGTCACACTGACATCCAAAGAGTATGAAAGGGACCAGTCACTCAGGCTCAGAACATGGACGTGATCATCGTAACCACCGACGGCAAGGAATTCAGATGATGGGTGCCATGCCACTATGCGCACGCCCAACGCATGACTTAAGCGCCGCGTTGTGCCGCTCGATAAGCGACGCGATGAAGTACGTGATGCGCGCAGTGATACGCGACGTGCGCGCCCGGTCTCTTGAGGAGTCAAAGCCGAGCGGCATTCGGCAGCCGAGATCGGTACATGAGTACTTGGCACGTCGTCGTCTTGGATCGTGAGAACCACTTGGGGTGTGCCGTGTGCCGTGTACACGGATAGTTTGTATTCGAGTATGTGATCCCAAACGGCCACAAATTGGCCGTCGGGGCTCCAGGTTATGCCCGATGTATGTGACATATTGGTGGGCACGGCACGGTACAACTGCCATTGGACGGGTTGCTCGAGTGACGGAGCATCTGAAGTGTGTGGGGTATAGAGACACACCTGATCACACTCTTTTTCGCGCTGCACCACACCAAAGTGTTCCGAGGGAAGTGCGCACACGCGATTCAAAGCTGTATTCGGCAGCATCGTACAAGACTGGTCAGCAAGCGAGTATATAATGGCAGTGTGAAAAGGAAAAAATTGCACAATAGCAGGGATGCGTCGAATCGGCAACCAAGTGGCGTGCACTAAGCCCTGTGCCGCTTCGATCCGTGCGATCCATCCACGACCGTCGTCGGAGTTATCAGTCACACTTGCATCTGGGTCGAGCGGGAGCACATAGGATACCCCTTGAAATGTGCTGTACGCACTTACCAGCAGATATAGCCCATCCAACGACCACTCCAACGAATCCAGCGGTTCATCCAGTTCCCAGGAACGGACAACTTGTAGCGTGCCTACGACGCGCACCGTCACACTTTTGCGAGTGGAGCTATCCACATAAGCCAGAAACGTCGATCCTGGTGAGAAGGCTAGGCTGTTCCACGACGCGTAGCTATACGTGGACGTAAAGTCCATGTCGTGCAGCGCGACACGCGTCACTTGGAGGGAGGGGCACGAAAGCGCCCAGCCAAACAAGTTGGAGCAACGATTGGCTCCAATAGGTCTTTGAGGGCCATACAACGTGGTCCTTGCACGTGGACTATGTTAGTCAGCATGCGCCTTTCCCTGGCACGTTCGTGCGTGGGTGCACCCCAACGAAAGTGGCGTGCTATATCCAGCGCTACGGACTTTGCCGGCCGCCTACCTGCTGGTTGTCGCACCATACACGGGCCTGTGGCCACTAGAGCGGCTTATTCTAAATATCCATATATACTGTCATGGTGATCGCCACGTCTGATCCAATTTTGGAGGCGGTTTCGTACCCATACCCTATGGACCGGAAGCGGCGCAAGTTGCGCGTGGCTATCGTGACAGGTAAGTTGTGCCCCACCCATTAACGCGAGTACAGAAAACTTCTTGCCCAAGATTGATGGTGTTACGCGTACACTTGGACGTCTGCTAGAGCATCTTCACTCTGAAGGACACGAAGCTATCGTGTTTGGCCCCGATACGGGCCTGAAGGAGTACCTAGGCCACCCTGTTGTCGGCACCTTTGGCATTCCCATCCTGGTGTACCCTGGCCTGAAGCTTAACTTTGCGCGCCTGCGCTTCATCCGTCGTCTCCAGCAGTTCCGTCCGGATGTTGTACACTTTGTCGACCCTATCTGGCTCGGTGCTCAAATGATTCCCCTCTGCAAACGATACCTTCCTAACGTTCCCCGTGTCTCTTCTTACCACACGAATCTGCCCACATATGCATCTCTCTTTGGTGTTGGTTTCCTGGAGCCAGCTATGTGGTCGCTATCACGCTACTTGCACTCGCAGTGTGATATGGTGTTTTGCCCCAGTGAGAGCACTCGTCGTATGCTCCAGTCCCGCGGCATCCAAAACATCGAGATCTGGGGCCGCGGTGTCGATACGGACATGTTTACGCCTGAAGCGCGCGACGAAAATCTTAGGACTGGCTGGGGTTGTAAGCCTAAATCCCAGGAGCTGCTCAACACATTGCACGATCAGGTTGTCTCCACGATCGAGCGGAACAAGGTCGCTGAGGAATCATTTATACGTACACCGGAAACGCTACCTGTATCGGAGCTGAGTCCGCCGCCTGCTTACGAGAGCGTGTGTGATGTGCCACCGCTTCCAGGCACCAACTTTGCCCTGCCGCCACCTGTCCTTACCCGCACGGCGACGGCGGCTTCCTCGTCATTGTCGAGCGTGGACAATGACAGCAAGGCCGTCGTGCTTTTTGTGGGCCGTATCAGCTGGGAAAAAAATGTGCGTTTGCTGATTGAGGCCTTCCATTTGTTGCCAGCCAGTGTCAAGTCGAATGCCAAGCTTGTGATCGTGGGCGATGGCCCAGCACGTGCTGAGCTTACGCGTCTTTGCCAGCGGTACGGCCTCGACGCTGCCTTTATGGGTCACCAAAAGGGTAAGCGCCTTGCTTCAATGTACGCAAGCAGCAGCATTTTCGGTTTTCCATCGTTTACTGAGACTTTCGGGCAGGTTGTGCTAGAGGCCCTGGCTTCCGGCCTGCCTGTGGTTGGCTTGCATGCTGAAGGCACCTCCGATCTCGTGTGCCATGGCACGACTGGTCTGCTCCTAGACACGGTGCGCGCTACATCGTCGCATTCTTCGCAGAGCATGCCTGATGTGCCTCCGCCTAGCCGCAACCGGCGTTCGTCGCTGGCCGAAAGGCTGCGAGAAGGCTCGGTACCCAGCGATGCGCAGTCGCTGTCAGCCTCGAGTGGCCGCGCCGTGCCGTTGGCTGCGTCGAACACCGTCAAGCCTGGTCTCCCATCGCCGATCCCCTCTGTCAAGGAATTTGCCTCGATGATGACGCCGGGCTCGCAGTCGTTTTATCAATGTGCTCAGGCGTACAGTATTTTGCTCGAGCGTTTGATCCGCGATCGCACTCTACGTGCCACCATGGGCCAGCGTGCGCAACAGTATGCTTCGAACCGAACGTGGTGGGACGCGATGGAAGCGCCGGTGCGTGGCTATGAGCAGGTCATTGCCCGCGCGGGACAGATCAACCTGACGGACGCTGAGCTGGAAGCTCTGCGCAATGCTCAGCGCAAGATTGCGCCGCTATCTGGTCCGATTGTGACGATGACGGTGATCTTGTATCTAGCTCTCTTTGTGTTGCTGTGGACATATCTTTTGTAGTTGTCAAATCATACTAGCTACGTGGTCCGCGGTTCCGTGCAAACAAGTCCAGGGCGCTTGGCTCATGCTTGCGCGGTGGCTCGTACTGGTTCTGGCGCTTGAGATGCTCCTCGCGTCGGCGTGCCTTTTCGTGCTGGTACTTTTCGCGCAGTGCGATCGTATTAGCGTCCACCACATTCTGGCGCTTTTTGCGAAGGTAGCGCTTCATCGAGCTGTTTCGGCCACGTGCGCGATTCTTTTCCTTCGCGGCTGCGCCTTTGGCCGGCACGACTGGTCCCTGCTCTTCGTCACTGTCGTGCACTTGCTCGTCCGGTGCGGCTTCACCACTCAGCTGCAACCGCTGCATTCGCGTCAAACGAGCATATGGTGTACCATCAGCTGCACGCGGGACGGCACCAGACCGCTCCGGCGCGGCTGCCACACCCTGTGCTCGTGATGCCCGCGTATCGAGCTGGCCCATGGTATCTGGATCAAGCGTGATCATATCCGGCTGGATCTTGTCCAACAGGCTGTGCACTTCACGCTCACGGCGGCGAGCCTTGGTTTCGTAAGGATCGGCCTCGCTCGAGTCAAAGTTGGGCTCACCTGCGCCAGGCACCAGCAGACTCGTAAAGCCTTGTGCATGGCCCACGCCCAGCACATCCTCAAAGGGGCAAAAGCGCAACTGCAGTGGCGCACACTGCGGTAGACCATGCGTCATGTAAGGACCAGGCGGCGCATGACCCAGCTCCGCCTCCGTATGGTACAGACTCACGTGCGCTCCCCATGCCACACCCAGCAGGCCACGCTGGGAGTAAGCCACATCACTGGCAGCACGACGACTGACCCATTCGCGTCTTGGGCCGCGACCCAACATGCGCATGTCCCACACCTTAATCCCGCCGTCTAGACCACTTGTGACCATCTCGCGGCCATCGCGGTATGAATCAATCGACAGACCTGTTACAGGGCCACGATGCGAAAGAAGCTTCACAGCCGGTGTAGACATATTGGGCGTCCACAGTGTGACCGTGCCATTCGCATGACCCAGGTGAATAACAGCGTTGAGCGGGTTCTGAGCCATGGTGGCACATGATCCAAGACCTGTACGGTGCGACGCGACCATCATACCCGTCGATGTGTCCTGGTACTTGAGATAGCCTGGCTTTCCGATTGTAGCGAGCAGAAAATGATACGGCAAAAACTCCATGCGCTGCACCTCAATGTGATCCTTGAGGCGATGGATCTCAAGGCCATTCTGGTCATAAATATAGGTATATTTCTTTTGTGCAGCGGCAAAGAATGTATGGTTATGCAGCCAGCGCACATCACGCACCGTTTCACGCACCTGAATCTCACAAGATAGCTTGCCACTCTGCCAGTCAAAGGCGGCTAGGTGACCTTTGCGGCCACCTAGCAAGAGATGCCGACCATTGCGTGTATAGTCACAGCGGTAAGGCCCGAGTCCAATATTGTCCTTGCCTGCTAGCTTGAGCTCAAACGACTTGCGCGCCGTATCCACGCCCACTTGCTCCTTGATATCAGCCTGCGTCACCCGCGCCGTGCGCTCCATCTCGTCGTCCACCTCGATCAAACCTGCATCCTCTCCTGGGGCTGTCACATTCAAATACTCATCTGCTAGTCTCGCATGAGATTCAGCACGCTTGCGAGACAGATACTGCTTCGAGAGCTCAGAACGTAGCTTCTTATCCTTGATTTTCGTCAAGGACTTGGGCGGTCGCATCCCCAGCGTTTCTGCCGGCGTCGACTGCTGCAATGACACTGGAAGACGAGTAGCACGAGCTATGCTATTAGCCTGATGCTTTAGCGCCTCTGCATCGTGCTTGCTTTGTCGTTGCTCGTGCGGTGCCATAACGGGCTAACGACGTCGATGGGTGCAAAAGTGGAGCACATCTTTTTTTTCTTAGGTGGTACTCTCCTCTTGCCAAGCCCTTTGAGCTGCCACTATGACCATGCTCAGTGAGCCTGATCGAGTGTGCGCCTCATTCACACTGAAACTTTGAAACTCAACACTATAGAGATGTGCTGTGGTCGAGGTGGACGAAAAGGTGAAATCATAAAAATAAAAAAGAATGACCGAGACCCGATTCGAACGGATAACCTTCTGGAGACTCCACTGAGGAAGCGTTGCATTCCACATGCTGGAATCAGACGCGCTACCGTTGCGCCACTCAGCCAAATCTGAAAGTGGGAGTTTCGGCTTGAGTTTATAGACCACAAAACAAATAACTCCATCGCAGCTTGGCCTGTTTCCTCGTTCAATTCAGGTGCCTTGGCATCACCTCGTATAGTTGGAGTAGTAGTCATATTGACTGAAAAATTTCTTTGCATCCTTAGTTTCTCCACTGACAATACGGCCGCGCTTTACACCTCGGCTTTGCTCGTACTGTTCACGCAAAACGCGGTCTTCGCGAAGCCAAGCAAGTGCCAACGGCAATAGCGCAGGTGAATAGGTAGAAGTACTTGATTGAATAGTTTCCTTAATGGATGTAGGGAGGCAAGTGAGGATATCAGGATGTGTGTTTGCGTCCAGATGCAACGGCCAGGGCAGAGGTAGAGGTGAGGTCGTACGGCCCATCTGCAAATGGACAATATGCGTGGGGAAGTCGTGTATGCCATCAAAGATGTGCGTTGCATATACAATGGTTGCTCCGCGCATCTCACTTTCCTTGCGCAGAAAGTCGAGTAGATCGCAGCGGACCTGCACGTCCAGGTCCACGGTCACTTCATCCAGTAGGAGCAAGTCCCAGGGCGCCATAAGCCCCATACAAAGCTGGACACGTCGTCTCTCGCCATCGCTAATCATGTGCATTTTCCAGGACAAATCGACATCTAGAAGGTCTAGCAGCATATCGCGTCGTTCGCTGAAGCGAAAGCCACCCACCGAATCGAGAAAGTCACTTACAGTGATATCACCTCGCACGACTGGATTCATAGCCCATTCAGTGCCTAGGAACGTGATACCACATGGTGGGGAATGAAATACATCTTGTCCGAACACAAGAATGTTGGCCTCGCACAGACGCTTTCCAGCGAGCAGGCGAAGGAGCGTGCTCTTACCAGCACCATTTGCACCGATCAACAGGCAACGAGCACCGCGTTCCAACACCAAATCACATCCTTCTAGTGCCGAAGAAGTACTCGATGCAAAGTGGTAATGCAAATTGTGTACTTCTACGGCAGGCAGAGAGGCTGACATGGTAGGTGGTAGGGCCACATATTGCTTACCAAACGTATGCACATCTTACACATGACCCGTCTATACAAATCCTATGCGTGTAACGACGACACGGAGGGTGACCCCTGTTGTCCCAATTCTTGCTGCTGTTGTTGAAGCAAGCTTCGCCGTTTGTTTTTGTTCATTTCTTTCCTAAGCGCAGCTCCATCAAGTGGCTTGAGCAATTCGAATGCACAAAGTAAGTCCTCAGATACACTCATAACTGCACCAAAATTGTCGAATTCACCGCAATAGTTTGGTGCGCTGAATACAGTAACTAGTGTGCGCTCATTCCAGAATTCATACCCATCCTCGACAACCATGTGGGCGCGGCATATAAGGTCAAAGTCATATTGTGCCAAGAATTGCTGGATCACCGCTTTACCGAAACAGTAACTGACGCCGCGTTCATTGTCTTCCCAATCTAGAGCCGTATCACTGGGATCGCTCCACAATAAGTCATTCAGCAAGCCATAATCAGGCACCCCCGTGGGCCGCTCAATCCTGCGAATGTCGTTCATGCTGGAAAGGGATGGAGAGAGACCTCCGTGCACACAAAAGATTTTGGATGCGACAATAGCCGCAATGGGAAGAGTGTTGAAAACATCAATGAATGTCTTCCAGACTTTGATATTTAGTCGGCGCTTGCATTCATCATAAAATCCATACACACGCGTTACATTGGCACACTCGTGGTTGCCTCGAAGGAGAAAAAAGTTCTCTGGGTACTTGATCTTATAGCACAACAGCAAAAGAATCGTCTCTAACGATTGCTTGCCACGATCAACATAGTCCCCCAAGAAGAGGTAATTGGCTGCTGGTGGGAAGCCACACATTTCGAAGAGTCGCAGGAGGTCCTGGTACTGGCCATGTGTATCGCCCACAATTTTGACGGGGGGGCTCAACTCAATCAGTGTGGGCTGGCTGAGAAATATCTCCCGGGCTGCTTGACAAATGGCCATGATTTCAGGCACTTTGAGGGCAGGTTTCGGTATCTTCGATGTGTAGCCGGCCTCAATAAGGCGACTGATCATTTCGTCAATATCAAACATTTTCACGCCATCTGAGCTCGTTACACTGGTAGAAATAGGCGATGCACTTGCCAACACGCCAGGTGCTGGCGATCCTATAATCCTTTCTCCCGATGCATCTGAGGTGGGCGCCAGATGAGAACGCATTGCTGCCCCACCGCTCTTACCAGCAATGGGCATGGGGGAAGGGACGGTGTGCATCTCTTTTGCATGAGCAGCAGAGTTAGATCCGTGCGCGGTTTCGAGGGAGTCATGCTGTTCACTAGGCAAGTTATTGTGAGGCGCCGTGGTTTCTTGTTGTGCATCTGAGCCATCCTCTACGATGGTGCCATCTGGCGCGCGTGTCTTGCTGCGGCGAGAAACTCCGCTAACTATCCGCCCAAATGAGCGAAACATAGTATTACGCCTATTTGGTGCCCAGCGTCGTTCGGCACCGACGACGTACGTTACGACAACGTGACGACACTAGAGGGCGGTTAGATCGTCCCCTTTGCCCGGCACGTTCCGTTAATTGGGTGGGGTTGGTGCAGCCAATCATAGGACCGAACTATTCAAACTCCACAACGCCAACGCGTGTCGCCATTAGATAGGCTATGGTGGAGCAAGGCTGCCAAGGCTTAAGTGGCTTGATCTAAGTACCCCAAAACCGGTCGCCCATTTGACCGCAACCTGGTATGATGGCAAATGCCACACGATCTTGTGGATGACCATCTTCGGAAGCATCGGAAGACTTTCTCTTCGGATAATGATCCTCTGACGGAGCACGATCCGGTAGCGGTGCATGCCATTCAAACCGCTGCAGCCCTGGGTCTACACCGGCGGTGATAATAACAATACGAGGAAATGCGTGATACAAAGACCAAACACCACCACGTGCAGACGATAAAAGAGTTAAGATCAAAATCTGGTTTTCTGGCACACCGTGATCCAGCAGAACACGGACGGCCATAAAGGCTGCGGCACCTGTGCCAACCTGTGCGTCTGTCAGCAGCACCCAAGTCCGTGCAGCACGCTGGCGGTCTCGAACGAACGATGGAAGCTCAACAGAATACAACAAGGGGTGGTAGTTTGAATCGGAACTCTGGATTAGCAATGATCCAAGCGATAGGGCAGGCAGCGCTCGGCGAAGCGGATGTTCCAGCATCGCGCCTGACCGGAGAATTGACACGCCACATATGTATTCCACATCTAACTCGAGACCTTGATGCATTTCGCCTTGCGGCGTCTCGACGCTCCGTGCCCGGTAAGGCAGCAACTTCATGGCCTCTTCGACCACAAAAGCACCAGTACGCTTACATGCCCATGCGTACTCACCTGCTGGAGTTTCAACATTGTGCATCATTGTGAGAAGAGCCTGAAGCTGAGCCTTGGGTTTAATCACACAAACGTTGGGTGGAAGCGGCAAAACTTGGTCCACCGCTACAAATGGTTGGGACGTATTAAAAGGCTCATGTTCCACGCAATGTGAGTGTGTTCCAGCTGCCGTGGTGCCGACAATGACACGAGCTAATGGGAATATATGATGTGGCATGCGCATCGACATGTAAGAGGAAAGTGTATGATCTGCATCCATTTTGAGTCGCAAGCTGCGAGATCGAGTGAGATGTTTACCGATATGCTGGCTAATCACATCGATGGCAACCTTGTTGTTCAGCCCAGGTACAATGATATCAGCATAGCGTGCTGAAGGACTGACAAATGTGTCGAATGATGGCTTGACAAAGCGCAAGTACTGATCCAACACGCCTTCTACCGACCGCCCACGATCAAGAATGTCGCGTCGAATACGCCTGGCGAGCATGATGTCAGGATCTGTTTGCACAAATATCTTGAGGTCCAAAAGCTCTCTAAGAGCCGGGTCTTGTAGCACAAAAATACCCTCAACCACGATAACTGCGTGGCCATATAGGTAGGTCGATTCAGACGTGCGCTGATGCTGTGTGAAACTGTACACGGGAATCTGTACGGCGCGCGACTCCTTGAGATCCTTGACACATTGTACCAGCAGTTCCTGATCAATAGCACAGGGATGGTCGAAGTCAAAGTTCTGGTTGAATGCCATCTTGATTTGCTCAGGCGTCAGGGGCCGGTAAAAGGCATCTTGACTTACAATGGCGACCCAAGGTATGTTCGGCAAAAGACGAATCACTTCCTTCGCAATGGACGTTTTCCCACTTGCGCTACCGCCTGCAACACCCACGATATACGGTGCAATGGGCTTGCCGTCTGCGTCGTACCACGGTTGGCGCCCAGCTTCTGTCATGATCGTTGTCCGGCTATACGAGCGTCGAGGCTGTGCTGAACCACCATGCAGACGATACATTGAGCTGTTGACATGCGAAAGCATGGAAGCTGTGCCACGCAGCTCTGAACCCGGTGTAGACACGCTTTCGTGCATCTCAGGCCCCGTGGCTGTCATACCAGGGCTGAAGCGAACGAGCCAGGGCAAGTCCCTCCATTGATTTAGGGTGGAGGTCCCATCAATTTGAACTATACAACCCGTGCAAAACACGATTTCATACCATGCTAGACACTCTAATCTTTAGATGAACGTTTCACAAAGGGAAGCGTGTGTCTCTTAGAAGGCTCTTCTTGCTTTTTGCGTTTGCGCTCCATCCGCTGAATAGCTTGTTCCTCAATTGCCAACTTGACCCGGTTCTTCACCACTTCTGTCTTGCGTGTGCGATTCCCACCCTGCCAGATCAAGATGCCTGCGATAGCATTGCACGAGAGCGAGCAACTGATAATTGTCGCAGTTAAGACTGTAGGACGCCTCTCATACCGAATGCCCCATGTAGTTCCTGCAAGACATGCCTGCAGCATAGAATATATATCAAGGAGAATCACAATGGTCATCATGAGCCAGAGAGGAAATGGACGATGCGTCGCCGTCTCACGGTACCGATAGAATGTGTGAGATGAGTGGAAGCTGTGCTGATGATGCTGCAGCTGGGCCTGTTCAGAGGGGGTCAAGACACTCACTTCATGCGTCTCCTTATCCACCATCGATTGGATCGATGGTGCACGTGTGAGTCGTGCTTTTTCAATCTCCTCGATGGAAAGTTCCACCGTATTTGGTTGACCAGGCAGTGGTTGAAGAAGCTGCTCAAAGTGGTATGGCTTCGTTCGTACATGGTGAGCATTTTTTACGCCAATCGCCTCCAGATCGCGTGATGGATCCAACAGCTCCATATCGGCCTCGACGGGTGAAGGTGCGGGGTTTTCATCATCATGTTTGGTGGCATTCTCCAATCTCTCGCGCGTATAACGCGGCAATTCATTTTCATTTTTGAGTCTTGGCAAATTTAGTAGTTTACGGCGCTTGTACGTCAAAAAGTGAAAGTGTGCGATGTGCGCCATGCGGTAGGTATCAACAACACGGAACGGCATGAAACCCACACCACGAAGCACGAACAAGGCACAAAGTACTTGATCGCACACCTCGATCCACACGCGACGCCGGTGGTATGGTTCAACATGGACCCAGTTTACAATAAGCAAGAAAATTACAATACCCCAAGAAGCGATAAGAGAAATGTACGTTGTGAGAATGAAACCCATAGGTGTGCGCACAAAGTTCCAAAAACCACGCAACATGCGTTTGGTCTTAGACTTACGCGTCAATAAGTAGCGCACATGTGCTTCCAATTCGAGGCGTTCCTCTTTATCCATTTGCCAGTATCTTTCGGTATGCGGATCGTCAGTATTCCTATACTCGGCAAGGTGCTCATCTTCTTTAAATGACTCGTCGATCGAATTGCCACTGCTATTCTCAGAGGTTGGTCTTTCTTCCTCTCCTGAATAAAATGTCGCGGGTAGCATCTCGGGCATGGGAATCGTACACATATTACCGTCGCTGACCGGTTTGCATGTCGGAGACATAGAATCCATCGAGTTGACTGCATCACTACCCCTCCTTGATTCCGGAGAGATAGGCGACTCTGGAGATTGTATTTCGTCTCGAGCCTCAGGTGAAAACACTTGGTTGAGTCGGAGAGTAGGTCGCCGACTGTATAACCATGGCAAGTTGGGCAACATCGCACTATTACCATAGTCTTGCAGAGTATTGAATAGACCGACAGCAGGATCAAGGACGTCAAGGTAATCGACCAATTCATCTGAATGCAACGCCACATCGCCGTTTTTCGTCGAAGACTGTGTATGGGTATCTTGTGCTTCACTGTTAGTCTGATCCCTCCCCTGCTCATCTCGATCACCTGAGTCACCACCTAAAAGCCATAAAGAAGAAAACTTGGGCATGAAATTGCCCAAAAGAGGTGTTGAACGACTCGCCTCTGTGCCCTTATTCTTGTCATTTTCTGATGGAGTCTCCGGTGGGACAGGCCCAGATTCTTCATCAGCGTGGTTCACAAGGATCATGGGTATATTGCGGCCTGAATCTGAAGGATGCGCGGGGGCTTCCAGGTCGTGTCTGTGTTCGTCATCCGAGTGCATTTCCCACGGCATGGATGCAATGCGCGCGGGCGTTGATATGGACGCTCGTAAAGCGGAATGATCAAAAAGGTCTGATTCTCGTGAGATTGCGTCCTTCGATGTACTGGCGGGGCTTTCGGCTCGAAACGTGTCATCCATGCTCGAGTTGGACGACCAACGTAAAAACCGATTCATATCGAGATTCGATAACTCAGGGTCATTCGAACTCTCAAACAAGCCAGAAGAACGGCGTTGAGATGGATGCCTTGATATCGAATCGTGTCCTTGATCACCATGACCGTGGCTCTTACGACCAGGTCTGCCAATAAGGTGTCTCGAGGAGCCGGTCCTACGCTCATTCGATCCCTGAGACTTGGAACGTCGCACATCCCCCTCAGGTGCTTGGGAATTCGTGCTAGTACTGCGCTGAATGCGCACCGTCGGTGGTGGGAAGAATGAGTCGCTACTCATTCTCACTAACGTCGACGTCGGTCACGCCGACCTAAGCAAACGTACGTGAGGCTGCAACAGAAAGTACCTAGGAGCCTGGGGGCGGTCGAGTCTGCTTCAACAAAAAAGTCCTCATGTTCGGGTTAGTCGGCCAATCCAAGGCCGCTAGGCACAATACCGCTATCTTACGCACGAATTAAACTGTCCACCACGTGAACAAGTAACGAATCACATCACGCAATATACGCCTCAGAGATATAGCGGCCTCATATCTACTCTAAGGCGAAATCGTGCATCTATGGTGAGCCATAATTATGGCGAGGCCGATGGAGCCGTAGACCACTTTTCCTGGAACGAAGGCGTCTTTAGGACAAAAGCCTGGACACACTTGGCCATCGTAGGCGAAGCACGCGACACTGGGTCCGTCTGGTAGAAGTTATCAATAGGCAGATGCAGCGGGGCACCAGATGCCTTGGCCTGCGATGAGGCAAGCTGTTCAAGACCCACCGTCGCCACTTCAACACTAGTGGGTTCACATGCGTCGTAGCGTACAAGCGCGGGCGAGATTTCGTGCATACGGTCGCGCACAGCCGTGACATCGTCATATGGCAACGTCGAGCCCACCACTTCAGAGAGTGCACGCAATATCTTCCAGTCATCACGCGCAGCACCGGCGCCAGACACAGCGGTGCGCGTCAATTGCGTACGGCCTTCGGTATTCATATATGTGACGCTCTTTTCTGTGTAGGCAAGGCCGGGTAGACAAACGTCGGCGAATTGCGCGCCGACATCACCGTGATGGCCCTGGTACACCACAAATGCATCCTGGGGGATCTTAGTCGCAGAGATGTCATCTGCGTTCAGCAAGTACATGAACTTCGGCTTGGTTGACGTGCGCGAGCTGCTGCCCTGGTAGCCCATCTCACGCGCAGCCATACGCGAGGCAGCGCGGTGCATGAAGTTGAAGCCGTTCCACTCAGACGTAAGGAACTTGTCCTTGTTGTTCAGAATCAGCTTGGACACGTTCTTAAGTATGGCAGCACCATCAGGGTGGTCTGCTACACCGCTGCCCACAATCACCAAGGGTTTCTTGGCAAGCTTCAGACGCTCAGCACCCGAGCCCTTGCCGGCCGCTAGCTCCTCGACGGCCTTGGCGTCCGTGCCAAGGTGGTCGTAGTCATATGTCAGGTCGACCTTCTCACCGATCAGGGCCAAGTCCAAACCGTTGTGCAGATAGCCCTTACGCAGACGTGTATTGATGATCGAAGCCTCGTGGCGAGGGTTCGTTCCAATGAGGATCACAAAGTCAGCCTCATCCAGGCCGGCAATGCCCGTGTTGAAAGCAAAGTTCGAACGAATGTCCACGCCATGGACAGGGGCCCTATCGCCCACAGGCTCATCCGTTACGAGGTTTTCTGAGCCCAGGCGATGGACCAAATCACGGAGCACCGTCATCGATTCGGCATCAGCCAGTGCGCCGGCCACACCCTGAATCTCATCGCCCTTAGCGCCACTCTGCTTAAGACCATCAGCCACAGCCTCCAGAGCCTCTGGCCAAGAAGCAGGTACAAAGCGATCGCCCTGGCGGATCAAAGGCACGGTCAGGCGCTGGTACTTAAGACCATCGCAAGCGTAGCGCGTTTTGTCGTTAATCCACTCTTCGTTCACGTCGTCATTTGTGCGAGGCAGCACACGCATTACCTGCAGCTCGCGGGCGTCCACACGGATGTTGCAGCCAACAGCGTCCAGCACATCCACCGACTCGATTTTCTTCAGTTCCCATGGGCGGGCCTGGAACGCATTCGGACGCGACGTCAGCGCACCGACGGGGCAAAGGTCGACCATGTTTCCAGACATTTCTGAATCGAACATCTTTTCGACATACATGCCGATCTGCATTTGGTTACCACGGCCCGTCGTACCCATATCCTGCACACCAGCGACTTCGTGGGCGTAACGCACACAGCGAGTGCATTGAATGCAACGGGTCATCACGGTCTTGACAAGCGGACCGAGGTACTTGTCTTCCACTGCACGCTTTCCAGTCGTCTCATGGAAACGCGAACGATCTTTACCGTAGCGCATCGATTGGTCCTGCAAGTCACACTCACCACCCCAGTCGCAAATAGGGCAGTCAAGCGGGTGGTTCATGAGCAAAAACTCCATGACACCCTCGCGGGCCTTGGCTACAACAGGCGAGTCAGTGAAGATCTGCTGTCCAGGCATAGCAGGGAATGCGCACGATGCAAGCGGCTTAGGCGCACCCTTGCTCTCAACCAAACACATACGGCAGTTACCCGCCACGTTGAGGCGCTCGTGGTAACAGAAGCGTGGGATGGTAGCTCCAGCCTTTTCACAGGCCTGAATTAAAGCTGTTCTACCATGTTAGTGTGCGAAGCCTCGGGGATGTATACACGTACCCTTGTTCGACTTCCACCTCCTTGCCGTCCACGGTCAACTTAACCATCTTTGGTGGCTCTGGCGCCGGCGTGGCCTGGCGGCGCGCCGTTGTCGTCGAAAACGCGGCTGCACGCAGGATGGCAGCCGACGTCTTAGATGACGAACCTGCGGTAATCCGCGAACGCGGCATCGTCGTCGCTGCCCTCAACGAGCCCAGCATCGTCGTGACAGTTTTTTGGAAGTGCCAGAACGAATGCTGACCTCCGACCGTTGCTGGGCTTTTGCTCTCCCGTGTTCTTCCGACCAATCATAGCCTTTCTATTGAAGGACACTCACACCTTCGTCACGTGAACATTCTTGCGCACAAGCAGCGCGCTGGCCGAAGTGGGCGGCAGCAGCGCCACTGTAGCGCGTGAGTTGAGCAACAGAATTTGCCTGTGCACGAGGCCATGTACCACTTGGTGTCGGGCTTGTACAGTGCGTAGTACATGATGATTTAACGCATAGCACAATTCACTAAAAAGCCTGTATACAATGTATTGCTGATCGGGTTCGAGGGCGCGGGGAAAACGTGGCTGTTGGAGCAGATTCGGCACACCTACTTGAATGGACGCGTTCCGTCAAATCGTATTGCGCCCACGATCGGCCAGAATGTGCTAGACTTGCCGTATCAAAAATGCGTCTTGCACTTTTGGGATCTGGGCGGTGCATATGCCATGCGCAAACTTTGGGATCAGTACTTACCAGATGCGCACGCCATTGTTTGGGTTCTAGACGCGCTATTATGGGCGGAGGATGCCCCTGTTCGGGACGAGACTGGCGGCACGTATCGCGAGTCGACGCGTAAGTCACTCTTCCCTATCGCCAGAGAAGCTGCGATCAGGGGCCAGGCAGTCGTTGTGCTTATCAATAAGATGGATACCCTAGATGTCCAGCACAAACAGGAAGAGGCACAGCCAGGGCACATTCGAGAGCATGTCGAGTCTTATGTGCTGAAAGAATGGGCCCAATTCGCTGATGCCTCTGATAATGTCGTCACACCGTGGTGGTCTTTCCACTGCGTTAGTGCCATGGCAGCGTACGTATGATGATCTAACATCCAGAACTGGACTCGACGAGGCACTCGCAGCCATATTTTCCACGGCCAAAAGATCCATACCCATGCAATGAGCATCCTGATGTTCCATATACCCCTTATCCATTGGTCTATAGTACAAATCATGATATGAATTCAGTCGAATACCACATTACTCTCCTTGCTGATCAGCAATTCGACGCCCCACATGGCAAGGGTGAATGACACGGCGAGTATGCGCCAGTAGATCTGATGGTTTTGGTCCAGCAATAGTAGGTGGCTGTACACAGTAATCAAAATGAAACGAGAGTAGCGCACGAGAACGATGCCAACGGTCGAAGGCCGCGGCTTGCCCTCTGGCTTACGCTCATCCTCTTTTTCGTCGGCAGACTCAGGGGCAGACTGGGTTCGCTCGTCCGACACGTGCCTTGGTTCACTCGGCGAATCAGGCTCTTTGGCTTTGTGCAACAACTCAGACAGCTTTGCGGACTCGGCCTGTTCTGTAAGTGTCTGTTTGCTTTTTGGGACGTGAACGCGCTGCACATGCCGTACCTGGAGCAGAGCCAGTACGCGCGTCGCGAGGTACATGATGGCTAAGCGGTACACCAAGCTCACAATCACAGACGCGGGCAGTGTTTCAAGAGCAATAGACAAGACCCGTAGTCCGTTTTCCAAAGCACGAAGGAGCTTGTCCTGCAATGCCCCTGTATGACCATGGAACGACATGGCTGCGAAACTAGCACCACGGAACGATTGTAGTAGGTGCACCGGGTCAGTGCCAAGCACAAGTGATGAGCTGAGTTGGTACACATTAAAAACGACGTAAGCAAAAATCAAGCTCGTTTCCACAATATTGGCTTTGCGGAATGCTAATGCGAAGCCCGAGATCCACAAGGTCGATGCGACCGAGGCACCGATGGCTGCAGACGTAAGTGCACGTCCATTGGTGACAACATCGAAGCTCATCACCAGCGCCACAGCCGATGCCACATATACCGTGGCTGTCAGCAAAAGAAAAACGAGTTGCCACGCCTCTGAAGCCTCAATGCCTAACTGCAAGAGCCGACGAATAAGCAGGCTGCGGCTCATTTTTTGCGTTCGCTTTCCATGGGGGTCCTGGATCAGCCACTGCGAAAATCGCGCAACCGCCTGGACGACAATCAAACTTGCTAGTCCTTCAAGTAAAGAAAACACGGGGCTCATGTAGAGGAGGAATGCGTACCAAGTGCCAGGCACATGTGACAGTACAAGCCTTGCATGCTTCTGTATATACATAAGCACCGTATGCAGAAAATCAGAGTGCATCATAGATTCCGTATGTGAGTGCCACGACAAGGGTGTGCGTGACATGAGCCATTCTTTGGCGATCGTTGCTGACTGCAACCATGGCACGGAGTTCGGCGAAATCGCATGGGTCGTATCAGGCATATACAAACGCGCGCACAGGAATAGGGAAGCAGGTATGACGATATTTTGGATCAACATGAGGAATCGTGCGATCGGCGCCAGTGATGTATTGAGCGTGGCCCATCGCAGTGTTGTAATTGTGAAGTAAAAAGCCGCCATAAGGGCAGAGAATGTCAGGAATGTCTCCTGGCTATGCTCCAAAGATAGAGGGAGGAATACTAGTAATTGTAGCAATGAAAGCAAAATGGCTGCATACTTGATCGCATGCAAGAGCTGCCGCCCTCGATCTCTGAGCATGGTTCCCCACGACATGGAGAAATCGTGGGCATCGTCGCGTTCATGGCCTTTTACATCACGTGATACCAAAAAAGGAGGCCGCCTGCAAGACGTCGTGCCATTTTTTGTCTTTCTGGTGACCATGGCTGCGGCAGCTGTGAGCATTCATGTTGAGCAGGGCGAGACGCCTATACAGCTCGACATGGGCCTCCTTGCATCTTGTGATGTGAATCCCATTGATGAGCGCGAATACAAAAAGGATCCCGAGTCTGTCTTACTGTCGCGCACTCGCAATGCGACGCAACATCTGGTCAATACCTTATTTCAATTGCCGATCGAACGGGACCCGTCATATGGACCACTGGCATCTCTTCCTGCATTTACATCGCTGTTGCCGCGCGAAAAGCCGCTACCTAAGCCGAAGCCCCTCACCAAGTGGGAGCGGTTTGCGCGTGCCAAAGGCATTGTGAAGCGCAAAAAGGACCGCCTTGTCTTTGACGAAGAACGCCAGGAATGGGTACCGCGCTGGGGATACCAGGGTAAGAATAAGGAATTGGAGGACCAATGGCTTGTTGAGGTACCCGCGAATGCTGACGACGACTACCGGCCTGACAAGGAGGCAGCTAGGGATCGTGAGGCTCGGCGCAAAAAGAACGAGATGCAGCACCAGCGCAACTTGGCACGAAGTGCTGGACCGGCTCATGCGGACGCTGCTCCGAAAAGCCAACTTGGTTCCGGCCGTGCCCTTCAAGCTGCACGGAAGCGTGCAGAACTCGAGGCCACCATTCAGCGTGTTCGTGGCAGTACTGCATCGCTAGGCCGCTTTGACAAGCAGCTGGAAGGCGAATCAAAGCCGCGTGGAGTCAAGCGCTCATTCCAACCGAACGAACTCGATGCTCGGCAGGAACGGGCGTCTAACCTCAAGCTGCTCGCCAACATCGACAAAGGCAGCACCGAGTCAGAGATGAATATGCGCAAGGCTATCAAGTACGCCAGCCAGGCACAGGGCTCCAAAGCCTTGGCCCAAAAAGCCGAGAAGCGGCGCAAGTGAACAGACGCTGTATGATAGTTGTATGAATGCTATGTCCAGAGCTTGATTAGGCCGTCCCATGACCCTGTCACGATCTTCGACGTTTCATGCGGTAGCCATTCGTGTGCTATTACAACGTCCTTGTGGGTATGCAGGCGCTTGAGTTGGTGTCCCGATTTCCAGTCCCAAAACACCATATCTCCTTGACTATCACCCGAAGAAAGGAAACGGCCGTCTGGACTAAAGCCCACTTGGCAAGCAAATCCAGCCGTCGTGTGTCCGCGAAAGGCCTTTTTGCGCGCCTTGAAGTTCTCAGCCGAGAACACAGAGATGGAGTTGTTCATCGTTTGACAGGCAAGCCACCGATGTGAGGGATGCAAGGTAACTGACGGCATCGAATGCATGAGAGGATCAGCTACCAGCTTGATGGGCACAGGAATATCGTAGTCCCAGGCACGCAGACTCTTGTCGTCGCTCGTCGACACAAAGCGGCGGTTCATGTCGACAAACGTAATTGTGTTCACAGCGCCCTGGTGCTCATTGTACTCTTGCGTGATTTGATCGGCATTCAAGTCAAACTGCACAATGCGCCGGTCATCCATGCCCGCCAGGAAAACATGCTGTTGATCTGGATGGAATCGCACGCACACCGGCACGCCATGAAAGCTCTGGGCAGCTAGGCACGCGCCCGTTTCAGTATCCCAGAGCTTGATTTGCTCATCGTACCCTGCCGAGAGGAATCGTCGCCCATCGTTGGAGAAGGTAATGTCACGCACCGCATTCGAGTGGCCAAGGAACGTGCGCAGACAATGGCCCTCGTGGTACATATCCCATAGTTTGATCTTGGTATCCATACTTGCGCTGAGCAAGAGATGTCCACTCTGTGGAAACAGACGCAGCGCTGTGATGCCCTTGGTATGTCCCGTAAAGGTGTGTATACAGTACTCGGGCAAAAACGATTCGACATCGCCTGGCTCTCCTCTCAAATTGACATCTGTATCGGTGGGCACATGCATATAGGTCCGCCCCTGATAGTCATACATGGAATGGCCATGGAAAATGCTTTTTTCTGTGCCATGTGCCATGTCCAACTGCCGACGACGTTCAATGGCCGCGGCATCTTTGCGCCGCTTTTCTGCTGCTGCCTGCGCCGCACGTATCTCCTCATCGGTAGGGCCGACAGGCACATCAGGCGCCGGCACAAATTCAGTTTTGGGCGCCTCATCTTCCCAGCCACCCCATGGACCGAGATAAGCGCCCTCCCCATCTGCGATCGACGCGTCTCCCGCACGTCCCTTGCGCTTTCGCCGCATGGCACGCGATGCCTGACGAGCATCCGCTGAGCTACCGCGCATTTCCGCGAATGAAGCACCTCCTGTACTCTTTGCAGCCGAAAGATCGCCCACGAATGCCTGAGACGTAGCGGCAAACTCACTAGGATTGCGTGCATAGCCGTACAAGTCGAATGTGCGCTGTTGGTTTCGAAAATCGAAGTCGGACATGGTCGTGGCCTCGACTGTGCCAGTCAGTGTCCTGGTGATTGTGGGAGCTGCCTGTGGTTCGGCGTGCGGAATCACTGACGACTCGGCCACCTGTACGTCTGGTGCGGCGCTTGCCTGGAAGCACGGCGCCGGTGCCACCGATCGCTCTGGGGACTGCGCACGATGGAGCCCAAACGCATCATTCGAGTCGGCACGCTCATCCTCACTGTCACTCTCGAGTTCTTCGTGCACACGCTGCGGGCGCACGTCATCTTCACCCTCGCTCTCTGAGCGATACGCCACCAACGCGTCCATGGCGACGGACAAGAAAAGAAGATCACGTGGCGAGCGGTGGGGCCGCGTACCTGTCTGGGGGCGCATACGACACTCGTACGGGCCTTGAGACGCACTATGCCAGCTGTCAAGATCGCACCGAGTGTACTTGCGTCCGATCTCGGCAATCTGACGCACGAATGCAAGCGCATGATCCAATGTGGTGCTGATTGGCTGCACATGGGTACGTACACTGAAGTCGGCTCATGATCCAGATATCATGGACGGTCACTTTGTGCCCAACATTGTGATGGGTGCACCCATCATTGGGAGCGTGAACAAGAGTGTGCCAGGTATCTTCATGGACTGCCACATGATGGTGTCGGAGCCGCTCAAGGTGTGTTTGTCTCACTCACCCGCAGTGGATCAAATCTATCGCGGAGGCAGGTGGCAAGTCCTACACGTTCCACCTGGAAGCGACGGACGATCCTTTGGAAGTCATTCGTCAGATCAAGGCATCGGGCATGCGTGCATCTATCGCCATAAACCCTGGCACACCAGCTACAGAAATCTCAGACGAGGTGGCGCACGCTGCCGATATGATTCTCGTCATGACCGTGTGGCCTGGCGCCGGCGGCCAAAAATTTATTGCCGAATGCATGCCCAAGGTGGCAGAACTACGCGCACGATTCCCCGATCTCGATGTGGAAGTCGACGGCGGCGTTGCGCCCAAGACCATCCATGCGTGTGCCGACGCTGGCGCCAATGTCATTGTGGCGGGCACCGCTGTGTTTCGTGATCCGCGGCCGGACGCCGTGATCCAGTACTTGCGTGAGCAGTGCGAACAGGCTCAGGCACGCATCCGCGAAGAACGTCAGCGCATTATGCAGGGTGAGTCTGTGCCTGGTGCGGGCATCGCGCACACGACGGCCTACCTGTCCGGTGACACGGAAGCATGGCATCATCCACGCGCCTTTCTCCGCCACGAGATGGCTCCGTAGAAACGCACCTCCATTGCATGGGACCGTGGGCCTGGCGCCTCGACTTCCAGCGTGTCCACGTCTCCACTATGAGCTCGTCGGCGTTCTTTGCGTATGGTGCGCTGCTAACGCTCGCATCAGGGACGGTATACGTCGGTAGCCTTGCATCGCTGCGCACGCCTGAGGCAACGAAAGCTCTACGTAAGGAAAAGGGCTTGAAGGAGACGGATGACGACGAAGAGGAGGTACAAGGCGTGTCCAGCGAGGGTGCATGGATGTTCCCCTTGCTGGGCAGTGCCGTGCTAGTATCTCTGTTTTTGGCTTTCAAGTATCTGGACAAGAAAATGATTATCCTGATCGTCAACATCTACTTTGCGGTGGTGGGCTGCCTGGCTATCCCCCCGGTGCTCCTCCATCTGTGCAAGATGGCCTTTGGATCGCATTCTCTCGACTGGTGCACCAAGCGAGCGCTCTCATTCAAGGGCCATGTCTCGTGGACGACGCCTTCGACCAAAAAGAATCTGTATGATACGGTCATCAAGCTGGACAGTGCTACGATGGGCCTATTTGTGGTGGTGGTCGTGCTGATGGCCATCTACATGTATACCAAGCACTGGGTACTTGCTAACATCATTGCCGTGTGCTTTGCTATGCAGGGTCTCTCCCTGATCCTGCTAGACTCGTTTCAGACGGGGCTTATTCTTTTGGGCGGCCTGTTCTTGTACGATATCTTCTGGGTATTCGGCAGTTCGAAGTTTGCCGGTCAGTCCGTCATGGTCAGCGTCGCGACCAACTTTGACGGCCCGATCAAAATCCTGGCCCCACGAAACCTGCTGGAAGTCCTGAGCAGCGTCCAAGAAAAAGGCTGGACAGCGGCCGATGCATTCCAGTTCTCGCTCCTTGGTCTCGGGGATATCGTGGTGCCTGGTGCCTTTGCCGCCTTGGCCCTGGCATTCGACCAGCACCACGCGTCCACCAAGGCCCGCTCGCTTACTTTCAACCGCTTCTTCTACAAGTTCCCCAAACCCTATTTCCATGCGTGCATGGTGGGCTACGTGCTGGGCCTCTTCACTACCATGGTTGTCATGCATATCTTCAAGACCGGTCAGCCCGCCCTCTTGTACCTCTCTCCGTCATGCTCACTCTCTGTGCTTTTCGTCGCATGGTACAGAGGCGAATTGCTCGACATGTGGTCGTGGGTCAGTCCGGCGTCACAGGGAGCGCCCAAGACTGCGCCCGACGACAAGAAACAGGCGTAAATAGTCCTCCACCCAACACATTTTTTCTCGTTCCTCCTGAATGGTGCGTGGCGTAGACAGGGCGCGCTCTACGACGCGGCTGCCAGCTGCGCTCCGTGAGGAGCTGGGCATTGAGGATGCTGCACAAAAGGGGCGTCCGGCCAAAAAGGCACGTCTCTTCAAAGTCAGTGCGCGTAAAGAAGCGCGCAAGGAACAGAGGCAAGCAAAGCATGCGTCCAGAGCGCCCAAGCGGCGTCCAGCGCCTGTGGTCCCGAGTAAGGGGCCTCCTACGACGGAGGAGCATGCAAAGAAACCTCTATCAAAAGTATCCCCGCCCCAAGGGGCGCCAGCACGCCTCGTCATGGACCCCATCACGGGCCAAATGAGGTCCGCTCCATCGTCGTCGTCTAAGCCCACGAAACTCGAGCGCATGATGCGAGCAGATGACAGAACATCTAAGGAACCATCAAAACAGCATAACATCAGTGAGCTCGAGCGGCAAGAAGAGGACGAAATTGCTTGGCTCGAGCACCATTTGTACGGCAAAAAGGGCCCGTCGCAGAAAGAAGGCGACGATGTGGATGACCTGCTCGACGATCTCAATCGCTTTTACCCTGGCATGTATGAAGCGAGTGAAGGAGAAGCTGATGAAGATGACCTCGAAGGCAGCGACGCGTCCGAAGACCGACGCAGTGACGAGGATCGCCCAGAGTGGGAGGAGCGTGGGCTGGTCGAGGACAGCCAAGAAGAAAGTTGGGACGAGCAAGATGATGCCAAGAGCGACGTGAAAGAGGAGCATCTATCGCAGGAAGACGATACCGCTAAGGATATGCCACCGCCCAAGTATGTCCCACCCGCGCTTCGAGGCAAAGCCTCGGATCCCACCTCGCTTGAACAGCAAAAACTGCGGCGCCACATAAACGGTCAGCTCAACAGGCTGGCGGAGGGCAATCTAGACACGATTGTGTCTGAATTGGACGCCCTGTACCAGACGTACTCGCGTGGTGACGTCACAGCCTACATTACGGAGCAATGCCTGGATACCATTACAGCCCAAATGAATTTGAGCGAGTCGATTATAGTGCTGTATGCGGCTCTTCTCACGGCTATGCACCGTATCGTCGGCGCCGAGTTTGCTGCGCACGTTCTGCAAGTGTGCATATCGCGGTTTATGACAACGTATGGGCGCCTTCTTCAAGCGGACTCGCATGCATCGACTCGCGAGTGTGTGAATCTCGTGACGTTGCTGTGCCACCTGTTTAATGTAAAGATGCTGTCGGACGTGATTTTGTACGATATGGTGCGCCTGTTTCTTGGACAGAGCTTTGTGCACATGGTGCCTGGTGTTGCCGACGAGAAGCCGATCACAGAGATGGACATCGAGCTCCTCTTGCGGGTGGTACAGAGCAGTGGCCAGCAGCTTCGGCACGCGGATGCCGAGTCACTCTCTGCGATCGTGGAGCTGACGCAGCAATGCATGCAGGGTGCGCCTGTCGTAGCCGAGTCGAGCCGTGCTCGGTTCATGCTGGAAGCGTTGATACATTTGAAGCAGAAAGGCAAGCACCTCGGCCGTGATGTCTCCGCGACGGCAGAGAGTGTGCAGCGTCTATCGAAGTACATTTCGTCTCTTGAGCGCAAGCGCACATTACGAGCGCATTCCGCGCTGCAAGTAGGCTTGCAAGACTTGCAGGACGCCACACGGCACGGGCGATGGTGGCTTGTCGGTGCCGCGTGGACGGGCAAGGAGAGAGAGCCGGCATCTGTGCCGATGTCAGAGCCTGAGGCGACGGACTCGCCCGGCCACGACTTATCGCACCTAGCGCGCGCGCAAGGTATGAATACTGAGGCGCGCCGCATGGTGTTTTCGGCGCTCATGTCGAGTCTGGATTACCAGGACGCGGCGCATCATGTGATGCAGCTCAAGCTGAACGATGTGCAGCGCCGCGAAGTGATTCGCGTCTTGCTCCACTGCCTAGCCAACGAGCGCACGTTCAATCCATACTACGTGCTGGTAGGACAGCAGCTTGCCGACGACCACGTCGGTATGCGCGTCACGATGCAGTACGTGCTATGGGACTACTTCCGTGAATTGGGCGAGAAACACGTGGGCGGACACAAAGTCGTGCGTGAAGACGAGGAGGGCGAAGAGTATGACGTCCACGTCGGCGAGCGCCTTCGCAAGCTGCTGCACATGGCGCGTGCATACGGCTACTGGATCGCCCGAGGCGCTCTGACGCTGCTCGTTCTCAAGACCGTCGACTTTACGGCGCTGCACGAGGCGGGCACCCTGTTTTTGCAGCATTTGCTGCTGCACACGTTTCTCATGTCGCAGACGCGGTTGCCGATGCTTACGCCGCGTGCACGCCAGAATCTCTTGCGTGCACCGAGCCAGGTCGATCGCGAGCGCATCGAGCAGCTGCTGGTCAGAGGCACTGTCGGGCAGCCGCGGCTTGCACAGGGTCTCTTTGTGTTTTGCCATATGCATCTGCCAAGGGAGACGCTGGCGACGCTGCTTGGTGACGAGGCGATCATAAGGCGCCTCGAGTGGACCGTGAATGTCGCGAGAGACACGCTCAGTGTGGGTGCGGCGTCGGCGGATGCGAGCGATGCATGAGTTTGCGTCGCTTGCTTGCCTGGACCATGTCCCGCTGCCGATTCGCTAGGCGGCGGCCCAGGGAGCTGCTGCCGGACGCAGCGCGCACGTCCTGGCGTGAAACGGGTCGGCTGCGCAGCTTCTTCTTGAGCATCTTGGACGGCTTGGGAAGCTGGGTCATCCACTCAGGCACGTCGCAGCCCGACTGGCGCATCACATTGACGACAGACTTGAGGTACGGCGCATCGTCCTTGGTAAAGTATGTGATGGCGCGGCCCTGTTTGCCGGCGCGGCCTGTGCGACCGATGCGGTGGATATAGCTCTGCACCGTCTGCGGGAAGTCGTAGTTGATGACGAGGTTCACGCCTTGAAAATCGATACCTCGAGCCATGAGTTCTGTACATATAAGGAGCCAAATATCGCCGCGACGGAAGGCCTCGATGACCGCTTCGCGCTGGGCCTTGGGCCGCTCGCTGTGGATCACATCGACGTGTAGGCCGTCGTACACGAGCTCGTGGAAGAGTTCGCGCGCGCGCTGAATTGACTGAACGAATAGGAGCACGGGCGGCTGCATTCCACCTGCCTGGATCAGCGCTCGCAGCGCGTGCAATTTGCCGTCCTCCGACCCAGTAAACTCGAGGCGCTGGTCAATCGTGGCTGTGGCGCTGTCCTTTTGGCCGACGAGCACGCGGCATTCGTCGACCATAAAGGTGCGCGCGAGCTCTTCTACGCCGGCAGGGAGCGTCGCACTAAACAGTGCCTTGCGCAGGTTGGGGTTGGTGCACGCTGCGAGAATCTCGTCCGTCTGTGTCAGAAAGCCCTGCTCGAGGAGTCGATCGGCTTCATCGAGGACGAGCATTTCCACGCGGTGCAAAGCCACCTCTTCATGCTGAATCGCATGGACTAGGCGCAGGGGCGTCGTGATGAGGATATCAAACTTTTTCTTGGCCAGCGCTTCACTCGTTTTTTTGGTCACGTTGGTGAGGAGGCATGTACGAAACGCCTGGCCCTGTGTCAGTAGTTGCAGCTGCTCGTAGATCTGCTGTGCAAGCTCACGCGTCGGGCTCACAAGCACGGCACGGAATCCTAGCTTGGTATGCTTTTGGAGAAGCTGGAGCGTCGGCAGTAAGAACGCCAGCGTCTTACCGGATCCCGTGGGAGCGCCTGCCAGCAGGTCGCGCCGCTCGAGCATCACACTGATGGCACCGCACTGGATAGGTGTCGGCGTGGTCCACGGGCCCTTTTGCAGATTCTCAAGGAGCCACGGCTCGAGGTGCCACCGCGTCTCGAGGTCGTCCCAGGTCCGGAGAGGCAGGGGCACGTCTGTCCCCGTCAGCTTGAGCTCATGGGTCCGCAAAAAGGCAGGGAGTTCAGCGCGCGAGAGCGGCGGCATACGCTCACGCGAGGCTGTCCGAGCTGGCTCGGGCTTCGTAGCCTCGCGCTCCTTTTCATGACTGCCGAAAAAGTCCAGCGCGGCCGGTAGCGCTGCGCCGGCGCTCCGCTGAGCCGCCACATCCTGTGACGCGCCCTGCTCGTCTCGTCGCGAGGACTGAAACAGGGACATGTCCCTGCCAAAGCGCTTCTTATCGAAGCGCGCGGCGCCCGCTGTCAGCGTGCTGAACAGGTCCATGGCCGCACGACGCCAGCCACAAAAAAAAGCATGGCCTCCAGCGCCTCTGCATCGCTGACTAATCTACAAGGCTAGGTGTCCATCGTGGCCTGAGCGTGTGTGATGGCGTAGGCCAGGGCGTGGGGCGAGTGGGCGTCCTTGGCGAGCGCGCTCTGGATCATGTGGGCGAGTGTGTCGGTATCCATGTGGCCGTACACGAGCGACACATGCACTTGAGGAGATAGCGGTGACGCACGCGCCAAGTCGATGTCCACATGGACGTGGGCCTTGGCCTGCGCGCGCTCCAGCAGGACAGTGGCCATGACATCGAGAGCTGTGTCCGGCCCTTTGTCTCCGCGGGACGGAGATACGACGACGGGCACATGGAGGCGCAGTCGGTCGACCTGGGCGCGTGCCTTGACATACGTGTGCCAGAGCTGCGCGACCTGTCGCAGTACTTCCGGCACGGACGCCGGCATCTCCGATGCCATGCGGGTGCGGATCACAGAGATGGCCGCCATGTGCATATGCGAAGCCTCGACGGGGCACACGGGTGAGATGGCGACGCGCTTGACGCCACCCTGACGCCCATCCAGCTCGATCGCTACCGTCAGCGCACGCGCATACACGAGTTGGAGCAGGGTCGAGGTCTTGCTCGATAAGCGCCACTGGAGCAGCACCTCCAGATGACGGATGCGCCGCTCGAGGCGTACGGCTTCGCCTGATGTGCACCCATGGATCTGATCGCTCACGACACGCGCTGCGCGGATGAGCTCCTCTGTCTGCTCACGCTTGACAGCTGTCTCGTCCAGCCGTGCCCGCACGCGTGAGAGCTGGTCTGCGACGTCGCGCTGCTTCGCCCGCATCGTTTGCAGCACATGGTCCTGTTCGTCCATAGATGCGTGCAGATGCCGCAGCTCTTCTGGATCACACGCACGAATTGCCTGCTGCCGCGCATGTGCCTCCTGCACACGGCGCTTCAGCTCCGAATGACGCGCACGAAGCGCAGGCAGCAGCTCGACTTCCAGCTCTTCGCGCCGTGCGTGCACGCGCTCTGCATCTGCCTGCAATGCATCGCGGTGCTGCGTGAGCATCGCGACGATCTCGTCGTCGTACTGCATATCCGTCCGCCAGCCGTAATAGTCGTGCATCGCCGCGGCTCGCGCCGCCTGCTTGTGCACGTTCAGCTGGCCCTTCATACTGCGACGCATATCCTCGTCGTCCAGCTGACCCCATTCCTGCACAAAAGCCGGCGGACGCGCGAAAAAGTCTTGCTCCATCGCACGCAGTCGCTCGCGTCCGTCTTCCACATGCTGCTTGAGCTCCTGGCATGCGTTGCGCAGCGCTTGCAGCATCGGCGCCGCAGCGCCCGCCATCTTGGCATGGTGCACGGCCATCGCGGGCACGGCAGGCGCCTCGGTGTCACCAGGTCGCTCAGCGTGCGTGCGCGATGCCGTCATGTCCTCGTGGAATTTCAGCCCAATCACGCCCAAAAAGTCGGCCAGCTGCATGTGAAAAGAAGTCTCGGACACCACCTCACTGTCACTGTCGGAGCGTGGTGACATGTGCGTGATGCGCCCTCCGCTGCGGTGCTTGAGCAACGAGTGAATAAACGGCGAGCGCGGCTTGGTATGCAATTCAGAGAGGCGCACACGCGGTGTGCGTCGCGCTGGTGAATGCTTGTACTCGGGCGAAGGCACGCCACCCCGGAGCGACTGTCGAAAGCGTGTCGGCGTGCTGGGCATGCTGACGGGCGGCGTCGTGATAGGCTCGGGCGTGGGCGCACGCGCCTTCGGTGTGCTGCCTGCCGAGGCCGTGCGCGCCTTGCGGTCCGGCGACAAGAACATGGTCTGGCGGCGGACAGGCGAGCGCTTGGGCGAGAGAGAGGCCTCTCGACGTTGCCGGGTGGCTTCGTCGGCAAACTGCCCCCACATTTCCGTCATTTCCATCGCCGAGCGCTCCGCCTCGCTGTCGAGCGTCGTGTCCTGCGATGCGTCCTCAGGGACGTACGCAGCTGTGAGGTCCATGGTCTGCGTCGAGTCGAGCTCCGCGGACACGTCGTCGCTCGCAGCCGTGTAGCGCCCCGTCAACTCCATATCGCTCTCGTCGTGAGGGGGGTCCGGCTGCCAGGCGGCCGTCAGCTCCATCGTGCCGTCAGATTCCAGGCTCATCGACACATCGCTCTCGTCGGATGACGTGCCATTCGGCACGGGCGAACCTCTGTCCATCAGCGTACTGCGCTCTTGCGCCTGGGCCGGCTTGATACTCATCGTCGGCTCGTCCTGCTCAAAGTCCGTCTGCTCACGCACTGCACTGAACGTGACTCGACGACTCTTCCGATCCGCTGTGTCTGTCGCGGGCGCTTTGATGGGCGACGCACTCGACGCACGGTACATGGCTGTGAAGGGATTCGGCAGACCGGGCGAGCGCAGTCGCTCGTCTACGAGCTCGTCGAGCATGTCGTGCCGCCGCATGTGCTGATGCTCCGGATTCGGACCCAGCTCGGTCGGGCTCTGGAACACCTGCGGCGTAGACCGAATCGCACTCTTTCGCGGCTGTCGCGGCCGAGATGTAGCGTCGGCGAGCGACGCGGGCTGGGCCTTGGTGGGCGACAGCATCCCGCCCAGGCTCTTGGTCCGGCGCCGCTTCGCATCGGGGCTGCGTCCCGGCGACATGGGCGTGTTCTCCTTGTCTGTGCGAAGCGCACTCGGCAAGGACGGTCGTCCACCGAGAGCCGGCATGGAAAACAACACGTCCCTGCCTCTCGACGCGCCGGGGCGTGTTGTTCGTACGTCACGTGAGAACACCGCCGAGGCGCTCGGCGCCACTTCGCCCCTGGCCATGCAGGGAGGAGCGCCGCGGCCGTGGTATCAGTATGTGGCGGCGCCGATGGTGGATCAGTCGGACTTGGCGTTCCGGCTCACGACCGTGCAGTTCGGAGCTACAGCCACGTGGACGCAAATGTACCATGCGCAGGACGTGCTGACGGATGTGGACCTGTACGAACGCGCTCGACGCGCCCTGGAGCTGGGTCGCCATGCGCCGGAGAATCACGATATCGTGACGGGGAAGCGCGCACCACAGATCGTGCAGCTAGCAGGCAACGACCCTGATGACATAGTGCGTGCCGCGCGCCAATTCCTGCCCGTCGCAGATGGCATCGATGTCAATTTGGGCTGTCCTCAGACACGGGCCCAAGTGGGCCACTACGGCGGCTACTTACTCCGGCGGCGGGACTGGCCGCTGGTCGAGCAGATCGTCCAAGCTCTCTCACAGGCGTGCCCTGTCCCCATATCGACCAAGATCCGCCTGTGTGACGCGGCCACCGACACGTACGAGCTCGGACAGCGACTCGCCCACGCAGGGTCTTCGCTCATTACTCTGCATGCTCGGCATGTCGCTCCGAATCGACGGCGAGCCGGTGCGGCCAAGCTCGAGCACGTACGCGCGCTTGTCAAAGCTTTGCACGACCAGGGACTGCACGCATCGCAGCCCAGCGGTCGGACGCGCGTCCTGAGCAACGGCCATGTACGAACATGGCACGACGTACCTGCGAATCTGGCATATACCCAAGCCGACGGCATCATGGTCGGCGAGCCACTCCTTGTGCATCCCAATCTGTTCGCGCCACACCGTGGCCCAGCCATGTCCACGTATCTGGACATGTGCGCACGATACCCACACGACACGTCCCTGCCACACATCCAGCAGCACGTGCGGTACATGCTTCGAGGCCAAACACCCAGCCGCGAGACGCGCGCCTTGCACGACGCTTTCATGGCCGCGCCGGACGTACGCGCGATGCAGTCGATCATGTCAGCTGCGCCGAGCGCCTCTCTTCCTCGAGAAGCACACGACGTGCATAGGGATGCAGAAGAATCGACGGGGTGCTCCCGCTGAGCGCTGCCTCGTTCTTGTGCTGTTCTTGGAGCTCTTTCCATCGTCGAGCGAGCGCACAAATAGCGTCCTTTCGCATGAGAATGGCGTCAGAGCGGAGCTTGTCGATTTCCGGCTCGAGCGTCATGAGGAACACGATGAGCGCTTTGATCACATGCGGCACGACGGCCGGGGCCGGTGGGCGAGGCGGCATCGGTCGCTGCTGCTGAGCGGGCCACGCACGCGCCTCCCATAGGATGCGCCGCGGCTCGGTAGGTGGCACATGCTCAAAGCCCATAGCCACTTCCTCTTCCTCTAGGCCGAACCAGGCCATGCGTTGCATCCAATACCTGCATGTGGTGGGCGGCACGGTCGGCATGCGATGCGGCAGACGGGGTATCTCGAGCGTGAGCTCAGTCGGAGAAAGGGGGGCGGACGGTGCTGCTCGCACGGGCGGCGATGGCGCAGTGCTGGAGGCGGCCGCTTGTGCCTGCGTCCGTCGGCGGTGCACAAACCACATGGCCGCTGCCACATGGAAGACGAGTAGCGCGGCCAGCACATGCCAGAGATGATCGGCGAGGTAGTTGGGTAAGAAAAAGGCCACGAACATCAGGGTGCGCCCAGCCATACGCAAAAGAAAGCCGAGCAGCGCGAGCCAGTCACGTCTTGTCACCGGCCAAGACTGCCGATGCACGCTGGGCGTGTCGCGACGCTCGGTGTCGTGAGCGTGAAAGTGAGCATACAGCATGAGCAGGGTGACGATGCGCGTTTCCAAGAGAGGCAAGAGATGCGTCGGGGCTCGGGGGGACATGGTTCGCAGAAGAAATGGCAAGTGGCATAGCGTGACGTGCTCGTATCGTGGCTCTTCTGTGCAGGCTTTTTCGCTTTCCGCTCGGAGAGGCGTCCAGTGCATAATGTGCGACTCAATCATACGGATGGCCGCGGCACGCACGGCCGGGTCGTCCACGCGCTCGACGTCGTGCATCGGCACCGGCCGTGCCAGCACGCACGGTCTCGCGAGCGACTCGCACAGGTTCTCATAGTACGCATAATAGGAAGCGAGGGTCATGTACAGGGCCGAGAGCATGGGAGCGAGTTCCGCTCGAGGCAGTGACTGCAGCGTAGCGAGGGGCGACGCTGCCGAGTCGTCCTGCGCGGGTGGTGTCGGTGGCGGCGCCGGGGCAGCGGGTGCGTCCGTCGGCGCAAAAGGCACCCACGCCTCGGGCTGCACTACCACATGCACGACGACAGGCTGCTCCTCCGAGAACAGGGCAGCGAGAGAGACGTCGTTGCCAAGGATACCGCCACGATGAATGCAGCGCATGCCACTGGCCTGGGGCCATCCTTCTCGCGAACACTGCCTCGTGCGCACGTACTCGGAGATGCTTTGCTTGAGGTCAGATATACGCAGCGATGTGTCGGCGTGAATGTGCACGACCGACGTGAACGACGCGTGGCGCGCGTCGAGCACGAGCGGCCGAGCTGCTTCGGCCATGGTGGAAGCCGAAAACGCTGTCGTCCCTGCCTCCACGTGGAACGGTCGGGGGCTCGTCGGGGGCCATGAATGTGTACGAGGTACGTGGCAACCAGCTGATGGCAGGAACAAAAGCTGTACCATACAAGCCAGGAGCGCGAGCGATACGAGACGATGGCGACGCTGTACAGCCTCATAACGTGTCTCGATTACCTGGAGCGCGCGTACGTGCGAGGAGCCGTGCCGGATGACGCCTACGCCACACAGTGCTCGCGGCTGCTGGGGCAGTACAAGACGGTGATCAAGCTCGTCACGGATCCGACGCAGCCGCCGCCCTACGTATTCCGTGATGTGCACGACTTTATGCGCTACTTCCACATGGATCACCCGGCAGCCGTGCATCGTCTCGTGCTCGGCATCCCGGCGACGATCGAGCATGGCGAGTCACAGGCGCCGTCGATGAGCGCGCACGTCGTCGCTGAGACGACGCAAAACTTTATCACGCTCATGGATGCACTGAAGCTGCAGATGCGTGCCAAGGACCAGCTGCACCCGCTGCTCAGCGACGTCCTCAGCGCGTACGCACAGACGGGCACCGAGCCTGAGCCGCTGCGCGCCAAGTTGCTCGACTGGCTCATTGCCCTCAACCAGCTCAGCGCAAGTGAAGAGTTGGACGAGGCGCAAGCGCGGGAAATGTTATTCGACGTCGAGCAGGCATACACGGCCTGGTTCAAGGGACTAGCACGGGGCGCATAACATGGTCTAGGTATCGGCGCTAGCGGCGTAGGGGGATCATGGACGTGAGAAATATGCCGCTGAGCGGGAGCACGAGGTTGTCATTTTGTTCCGACACGCCTTCAATGACAGCAAGGAGTGTCATGATCGCACAAAGCGCCCCTGTGTGGAACGCTTCCACGAGACGGAGCATGCGCAGCACCATCACACTCGCTGTCATACTCACGACGAAGCCGAGCGTGCCTTCCACCGTCTTGCTCGACAGGGGCCAGTGGATACGGCCGTACTGGCGACCCACAATCGAAGCCACCGAGTCGCCCACGCCCAACACGAGCACGCCGAGCTGCTGCGTGATGCGGCTCTGGCTCTCGATCCAGACACCCGCTGCACATCCTGTCAACAGGTACGCATGGCTCAGGATCACGAGGCCACAGTCCTTGCTGTCCAGAAACTGGCTGAGGAAAAAGTGCAGCATGGCGCCCAGGGGAAAGACGGCACAGTACCGCAGGTACTCACACAGCACAAAGAGGGCCAACGCCGCACTAAACGCCACATGCATAAACGCCGGGTCCCACGCAATGCCCGGCACGAACAGGAGCACAGCGAGCGCATGGAAAAACTTGCGGCGGCCATTCACACTCACAGCGACGCGCGGGCCGAGCGAGGTGCTTTCCTCCCGCTCGCCCCGCTCAGCAAACTGCGTCGCAGCGAGTGTGCTCGCACGCTCGGTGGCCGTCGGCACCGTGCGCTGCGGCTGCACACTCGGCGCCGTCGACGGCGGCAGCGCGCGCGATGACGCCTTGACCTGGTCACCGACCGTAGCGTACTGCCACATGCGGTTGACCATGAGCTGGATGCTGAGCAGCGCCGTGTTGCACAGCAAGCCCCAGTAGACCAGCAGAGCGAGCCTCGACCACCAATGAGGGCCCTGCAGCATGAACCTGGCAAAGTACAGCCATGCACTTCGCCTGTGCAGCTGCCATGCAAGCCAGGGACTCAGGACGCACAATACCATCGCCGCCGAAAGCAGGAAAAAGCTCAGCGCCAGCAGGCGCCGATGCAAGTTGCGCTTGAGCGGCCACCGTAATCGGTGCGTCGGGCGCTGCGCCAGATTGCGCGAAAGGACCAGGAGCGGGCTCAGGACGAGACCGATCAAGAGCATGCCTGCCACGAGAGCGAGTTGGCCCAGCACGATCGCCGAGGGTTCACGGAAGTAATACTGCGCATACGACGGCACCAGGCGCGCCATCGTAGAAATCACCGTCTCCTGCCACAGAGCCGTGCCCACGCCGCCAATCATCGCAAGCTCGCCGAGTGTGCAGTTTTGCCGCGCGACACGCGTACAGAGAAACAGCAGACACTGGTACAGCACCGCGATCAGAAACGTCGCCCACGTAGGCGTGTGCGAAAGAACGAGGTGCCCATAGCCACTAGAGCGAGCCAGCACTTGGACGCCCACGCCAGCCACGGCCACCAACAGCGAAAACGTGTAGAAGCACATGAGCAATCGGGACGTAGGCCCCTCGTGCGCGTGCGAGCCGCGGCGCTTCGCGTACGCACGCGCCAGTTGCGATGCCATGAGGTGGACACAGAACACGAACGAGCAAATGACGTGCAAGTCGAGCAACGCACCGCGGCCCACGATCCGGTCGGGCGACGCTCCCACACGGTCGGCACGCCAGGTGCCTCTTCGTCCTACCTGCATCCATGGCGGCGCGAGAGCACCCCCGCCATGCTGCATGGCCTCGGGCGCAATGTCTAAGAGCTGTGCACTCGACACAAGCGGGAGTAGAAGGGCGTACAGCGGATCACTCGGGTCCGTCTTCCGCAGGCAGCTGATCTGCGTGGCCCATATGCCACACGCCCGGCGCGCGTGGCACGCAAAGCACACGAGCACGAACGTACTGAGCACGATCACCCCACATGCCTTGTCGCGGATCTCTGGCACACTGTGCACCATGCGAATCAGCACAGCCACCACGCCACACACAAACAAGGCACACTCACACAGCGAGCGCGCGAGCGATGCGTTCGCCTCCGACTTTATCGCAGGACGCACCTTACCTGCCAGCCGGTCACAGTGCGGCTTCGCTAGTGGATAGCTCATGGGATATGTACGTGCGTTGGGCGACGGAGTCCGCGCGTCAGAGCTCACTTCGGCATCATTCTCACTATCGTCGTCGCTGTGCTGCGCCGTGGCCCGCACACGCGCAAGAGGCCCTCGATTCGGAGAAAGATGCGCACTTGCACGAGCCCAACACGTTCCCCCTGCCTGTCCCGCCAGCGAGGCTACAGACGCGTCGGAATCATCGGGCTTGCCCATCCACCGTGGTTCGCACTCGCACACCGCCCACTTGTCGTCGCCCCCTGCTTATGTGGAGCAGGGACCAGCACTGCCTACCTACGGCCATGCATCGTACCGCATGCGCTTGGGAGCGCGGTCGTCGTACGTGCGCATCGGTGCACCGTACGACAGCGAGCCGCCACTCCCATCGTGCAGACCATCTCTATCACGGTAACTGTGATCGCGCGGGCGACTGAAGCGGTCGCCGCCGTAGCTGCGATCACGGCCGCTGTCGCGAGCACCGCCGCCGCCGCCGCGGAATCCACCACGTCCACGACCACGTCCGCGGAATCCACCGCCGCGTCCGCCGCGGAATCCGCCATAGCCGCGTGGTCCCCGCGTCAAGTCTACCACCACCTTTTGCTTGGGCTTGCGCGATTGGCCTCCCAGGCCCCCGCCCAGTCGCTTGGGCTTCCAGTCCGACACGGTGCGCCCGCGCTCGACATCCACGAGCACGCGACGTCCATCAATGTGCACGCCCTCAGCACGCGAATAGGCCGTCCGCATATCTCGCTCACGATCAAATAGCAGAAACGCATACCCTCGACTCCGGCCGTGCTTGTCACGTACCAAGTGGATATCTTCAATGCGCCCGTATCTCTCAAATTCATGCGCCAGCTCACGCTCTGTGGTATCATATGACAGGCGCGCCACAAAGAGCGTCTTGAATGGGTCGCCTGCCGCGTGGGTATCTTCTTTGGGCCGGTATGTGTCCATCATGCGCTTCTGCGTCTCCGCACGCTCCTTCGCACGAGCCTCACGTCGCATTTCTGTTTGTGTGACCACCGCATCCGACTCTTCTGCCGTGTCTGTGGGGTGCTGACTGATTTCCTGCCGTGCTCGCTCGAGAAACGCCGCCACACCTTCTAGGGGACGGATCTTGCCTTGCTCCACCTGCTGGACGCCTCGCGGTGCGGGACGAGCATTAGGATCCTTGTCACCCGGGAGCGGTTTCGCGTACTCCAGCGGCGGGCGCGGCGCAAACAGCCGCAGCAGGGGCGGTGGAAGTAGATGCGTCATGGCCGCCCAGCGTCGCGTGCAATGCAGAAAAGCGCTTCGGCGGCACGACGTGCGAGACAGGTCGGAAGGTCTTGTGTGTCGGCCGAGATGACGTAGTCAGATCGACAGCCTCTCGCTCGCGTGGCGCGCGTCGGATTACGACGACAACGATGGCGTCGCAGGGCACCGGATACGACCTGTCCGCCAGTACCTACTCGCCCGATGGACGCATTTTCCAGGTAGAGTATGCTACCAAGGCTGTGGAAAATGCCGGCACAGCCATTGGCGTTCGCACGAAAGACGGCGTGGTCCTGGGCGTGGAGAATCTCATTCCCTCCAAGCTGCTGGTCCCTGGCTCCAACAAGCGCATCTTTGGTGTCGACAGGCACATCGCCCTCACGTCCGCTGGCCTGACAGCCGATGGAAAGCATCTGGCCGCGCGCGCGCGCGATGAGGCGGAAAACTATCTCGATACATACAAGGAAAAAACGTCGGTCAAGACACTGACGGAGCGTGTGGCACTGTATGTGCAAGCTTTTACGCTGTACTCGTCCGTGCGTCCGTTCGGTGCATCGACGATCATCGGTGGCGTGGACGCTGTCCGTGGTCCGCAGCTTTTTGTTGTCGAGCCCTCAGGCATGTTTTGGGGCTACCACGGTTGTGCCGTCGGTAAAGGCAAGCAATTTGCCAAGACAGAAATCGAAAAGCTGGGCCTCGAGACCATGTCCATGGAAGAGGCCGTGATCGAGGTCGCTCGCATGTACGTATACTTCGCTAACACATCGCAGTATCTACAAAGCTCATGACGATGCTAAGGACAAGGAGTTTGAGCTGGAACTATCATGGGTGGGTCCCGATGGCCGGCATACCTCTGTGCCCGCGGCACTGCGTGAAGAGGCCATACGGCGGGCGGAACAGTCACTGGAGGAAGAAATGGAAGATTGAGAGCCATCGCTGTACGATAGCTAGCAGTATAGTCAAGTACAGCTGTGTGAATACCAGAGCCAATTCGAGGCATGTCGTGACCATGGCTTCAGTCAGCGGCGGAAGCATGGTCGAAAAAGACGAGGTCAAAGGGACGACGTAGGATATTCTGCGCGGTTGCGAAACAGCCCAAAGTAGGCGGTCGTCCGATGGGGTATAGGAAAGCAGGCGCAGCATGGCCCGCAGCACATACGAGGGATACCACCGCAGTATGACATTGGCATGCGGGCTCGCGTCACGATCCACTTGCGAGCGAAGCGCACACGCCACAATGGAACTGGCGCGACCTCGAAGTTGTCCACTCACACCACGGCGCAAATGCAAGGAAGGCGTCAGCAACGGCGCATGAAGCTCCATCGATACATGCCACACCCATCGCCACGATGGCGCGCCGCTCCACGTACGGGGTGGCGGCTGCGGCATGGCGACTGCTGCCCTGGCCATGCGCGACTGGTTCGGCGCAGCTTCCTGAGGAAGGAAACTCGACCACAATGAGCTAGCACACTCGATTTGTGACTGGAGCTGCTGGATAAACACATCCATATGATGGCGTTTTTGGGTATGCGACTGAGCACTTGGGCGTTTGGCTATACGTGCCTCATAGTGCCATTTACGCTGCGCCTGCTGTCGACATAGCGCTCGTTCATCAAAGCAGACGTGGCGCACCTCTTTGGATTCCGGCATGACATGGGCCGCCGGCATGGGTTCCAACTCGTCGGGCGGCTGCCATTTGTGCCGCATGTCGTGCTGCAAAGAGGCTTGAAGTGATCGTTCTGCCTGCGACGATGTGTACTGCGCAGCAGACGTATGCGAGATGGTATCAGAGCGTGGGCCCAGATCCGTAGCGGCCTGCGCTACGGCAGGCGTCGCAGCGTACGACAATGCGGCGGGCTGTTGCACCATACGGAGCAAGTCGGGTCGTCGCCCAGGCGACGACGCTGTCGATCGCACCGACCTGCATGACTTGGCCGAAGGCGAGCTGTGCTCCCTCATTCCCGCAGGGAGGAATGCGAACCGTGGCTACAGGTGTACCGTGACTGCTTGCGGAGGGGGATGCAAGGCCCGATGATTCGGCCCGATCCCGAGATCGGACCCTATGGCTGGGGCGTCGGCGGCGCGTCTTCCTGGCCAGGTGAAGAGGGCGCGGTGCGTGACATGGCAGGCTCATCCAGATGAACGGGGCCCATCCACTCCCATATACGCTGCCACTCTCCGTGCCACTGTGCCTGTCGTGTGCGCACATTGGCATTGCGCTCCACCACTTTGGCTACATGTTGCCACAATTGCCGTCGCACACGGGGATTGAGCTCTGCCTGTAAGAGCTGGTCACGCAGGTGGGTCACGGGCAAACCACGCACTAGCGTGCCATCAGAGACAGCCTGCGCGGCCTGCAGCTTCAGGCGCTCGAACACAACCTGAGCATGCGTGGCCACCACATGCCGACGGACGCGCCGGCGCTGAACACTTCGAGAGAGCGCACATGTACTGACGACGGCCACCAATATGGTCAAAAGTACCATGCGATACCTCCATACCCAGTCGAGCACGTACATTCGCAACCGGCATGAAAATGGCATAATCTTGCGGCGCGAAACGAGCCAACGCTGCGTCTGATGGGTGTATGCCTGCATATCACCTGGAGCATGCTCCAGCAAACCGTCCATCACCATGTGCCAGAGGAAGTCAAAGGTGGCAGCGTCAACAGACTCGATCGTACGGGTCTCGAGCGCATCCCGCACTTGGCGCTCAGGTAAAGCGTACCGACCCAGCGGCTCTTGAAGCGGGGCCTGCCCATGGGGAAGAGCTAGCTTACATCGTACCTGTCCGTGGAAGTGTGCGAGATAGTCGACCACCGCATCCGCGAGTTCAGACGCCAGCAAAAGTTTATGCGTGTCGGGCACACACTGGCTCGCCCGCCACGAGAAAGGTATGAGTTGTGCCAGGAGCGGGATGTGCCCTTGCATTGGCTCTTCGACCTTATAGTCGGATGCATCGCACGCATCAAGACGGCCACCCACGCAAATACCGTGGTCGGGACACGGCGTGCAAACGGGCGTCAACGTCTTCTGCAGGGCCTGCCAGACATTTGTAGGGCGGTCCCAACTAGGCAGGTCGGCACCAGTAGAGCAAAAGCCCTCAAGACGCGACTGCCAGCAGTGCCAAATCCATACAAGCAAACAGAGCCATAGCGCCCAGCGGACGAGTGTCTCTTGCCACCGCGCCCGGATTTGCTGCCAAACAGGCGCCAGCTGGGCGGCACGCCACTGGGGCCGGTCAGAGGACTGAGCCATTCGGCGCACCTTGTCTGGTGAGCGGGTATAAGGCGGCGTCGGCGTCGCTACAGGCGTCGTTGGTGGTGCGGCTTGAGACAGGCGCTTTTTGCGAGGCGTCGACGACTGGAATGGGTTTTCGTCAGAGAAACGGATATCGTTGGCGGCCGAACATGCATTGGCCGTCGACGGTCGTCGAATACCTGGTGTGCCAATGCGCAAAGATGGCTCGGGCTTGGGCCCGGCACGCTGGGAGGCAGATGGCAACTTGGGCCGCACATGCTCGTTAAAAGCAGCGACCAGAGCCGACTTGCGCGCATGACCCGGCACTACGATACCATAGTCCTGCAAAATCACACGCAACGTGGCTACGCGCAAAGATGACGCATCTGTCTCGCGCGTCACATCCAGCGGCATGGACGTCGCTGTCCAAGCTTCCCAAACAGGGCAGCCAGGCACAGGTGCTTTCTTAAATGGAGGTGTGTATGGATACATATGTACTCGCCAGCCTCATTCTTGGGCATGGAGCCTCATTGCACGAGAGAAGGGGGACGTTGGGGGTACCATAAAGTAGATACAGGCGGCACGGGACGACTCAGCACATGGAGCGCGTTCATAATGGGGTTCCTGCGCTGAAATGGGGCTCTCGTCCGGCGTGGTGGGCGTGTGCGATTGGATTGAAGTGCACGTGGCATAGGCATGCTAAATTCCTTGGGGACCATAGCGTTGCGCAAGTGGATCATGTAGCGTGACACGGCACGCAAACATGCATGATCATCAGCCCAATAGCCAGAACGTGAGCGATGTACGTCATACATGCTGCCTGTCGACTCGAGTCGGATTTGCTCCACCGTTGTTCGATTTTGTAAGATGAGCCATGTATGATAGATCCACAGACACATCACAGGGATGGTCCAGACGAAGCTAAGAAAAAAAAAGACAGCACTTTCGGGAGTCGTTTTTAGCGCATGCACAAATCCACGCGATGGGTGCGCTTGTGGGCGGCCTTGTTTCGACGTCTTGGGCGATGCAATATAGTATAACTTGAGTATGCATCCCACCATACCGATCAAAAGCAGGAGCGCTGTATGGACAAGAAACGCGTAAAAAGTCGTATAGTTACGGCGCCCAATGCATGCGTTGAGGAATATACAATGGTGATCAAGAGTATCCACGCAGTTATTACATGACCGACAATGACTCGTTCGCGGTGGGCGATACATGTGGCACGTTGTGCACCACACGCTGGGTATACTGGTCATAGTTCCAAGAGTGCCATCACCGCCGTCGTCCACCCGCCGCATTTCAATGAGGCGGTCCTGGGGTCGATCCACTGGTCGCTCAATGTCGAAACTAGCATCAGTTGGCGCAGCATCAGGCACAGCATCCAGCTGCCGCGGCAGAATACCCGGGTTCATGAGAGCTGCTTTCACCATGCTCACAAGAGAGCTGAGCCAGAAGTATACGAATAGCACAACCGGTGCCACGCTAACGGCGGATGACAAGTACGGCGCTTCCCAGGCGAGCCAACATGCGGGACCGGCCGTAAGAAGGCCGCCTGTGATAAAAAATGCCCACGGTGCATCTTTTGACACAATAATACGATTTCGACAGAGAGACAGCGTATTACCTGCGCCTGACACCAGATGACGAGGCGTCATCGTGGAGCAAGGGATGCGAGTGGAACGCCTTGGTTTCTATACACCTCCACTGAGCTACGACTAGAAAGCGAAGGAATCTTGGATCGTACGGGCCGAGCTGTACTTGGCCTTGCCGCCCCCATGACGACGACCTGTCTTGGTAGACTGCGCCTTACGACCATGATGCTTTGAGGACTGGCGCTGTGCATGCGCTCGCGACGCTGCCGTGCGAGAGGCAACGTATGACACGTCGTGGCTATGCTTGGCAGGTCTCGCTGCCGAGGTATCATGCCGAGCCCTTTCCACTCGTTCAACGTCCGCACCACCTTTATCCAGCTCACTTTCCTCACTGACTCTTTCTCCGTCATCTCCTTCTTCGTCATCACCTTCTTCGTCTTCGTCATCTTCGTCTTCCTCCTCTTTAGCGTCATCTTGAATATGCATACGTTCATAGTGTGATGCTAGTAGGTCATCTTGGTCCAGGCTCTTGTTAAAACCACTGGCCCGCGAAAGCACATCGAGGCGCTCTGATTCATCCCGTCGCACAGTCTCCATGACCTCAGCAAAAGTGGGAAATTCTTCTGACTCGAATCGAAAACGCTTCCGGAAAAATCGGCGGACACAGTTCACGTCGCGGTCAAATAACATGTCAGCGTTGGGGTGGTCAGTGCTGACCATTTGGGGAAAGTCAATCAAAATGGGCTCGACTTGAACACCTTCACCCAGCTCAACTACTTGATTCAGCGGACTCGTATCGTCCTCCTCTTCGTCCTCCTCTCCGCTTTCTTCTTCTGATGCTGAATCTGTCTTGACAATTCGTGTGAATCCTTTTCCGTGTTCCTCGACACCTTCGCTCCTGTCATCCGTGGCTGGCGTATCACTCTCTGCACTCACGCTGTCATCCTCCTCCTCATTGCGGATTTCACGCACAAGCAAGTTGAATTCGTTAAAGTCACCGTGAATCAAGCCAGCACGCGCCAAGCGAACAATCAAGGCCATGAGAGCCGAATACAGGCGGCGAATCTGATCGAGAGGCAGCACTGAAATTTGCCGAAGGGGGTATGCGTCTTCATAACTCATAAGTAGAGTGTGTCTATTTTGATCCACTGGCGTAGGAACAGGAAATCCATGCTGATGCAGAATTTGCATAAACGCATATTCCTTCTCAGCAGCCAACCGGCTCATATACATCCAGCTCGCACTCTTGCGTTTGCCCATATAGTCACGCTTCTCCTTAATATTCCGGAAACTGATGCGACCGAGTCGGTGAATTTTCAGTACTCGACACTCGCCCTCTTCTGTCGACACAATGTATATATCGCTCTCTTTTCCGATACCAATCTGGTTACCAATACCATACACACTCTTGCGCTTGCTCAATGCGCGAACTGCAAGGTAATCATATCCACCGTAGGTGAGCCGAAATCCATCATAGACATTATTTCGCACACGTGCAACAAGCCGACGCTTGAGCAAGCCAGAAAGCAACTTGCTAATACCTGTATGACGAAGAGACGAAATTTGGGCAATTAGATGCGTAGGTACCACCTCATGATTTTTTGATCCCATTTCCACAGCTGTGAGTACACGAAACTCATCCGGTGTAATGTACCTGACATCTGTAGCATCCAACTTCATGTGCGATGATCGTCGCTAAACCAGAGTGTACGACTGCTTTTTTTTCTGAAGTGATAACTCCACAATTTTTCTCCCCTCGCCTCTCCTACCCCCATCCATGTGGTTTCATGGCACGGCATTTCTCGGATACGTGGCTGCTACGGCTTTGGTGCGAGCTCTGCCATACGAGCCAAATAGAGAGCCAATGGATCTTGTGGACATAATGGAACATGAAGCGACGGCGAAGGGGATTCCTCTAACCAAAGACTTATACCCTAAACCCGCATCTGGCAGGTCATGGGAGTGGGAGTGGTGCAATGACGTTGATGCTCGACAGTACCTGATGGAACTTGAGGCGGTTGAGCTGTCTCCAGACCCACCCATCCTGGGTACCAACTTAACATTTCACGGTACTGGTTCGCTTAATGGCCCTATTACAAATGGAAGCTATGTGGATGTGAGTGCCTATCTTGGATTTCTGCGCGTGTATGCGGAACGAATGGATTTATGTGAAGTACTTGATAAAAATAATGTTCAGGTTCGATGCCCTATGGAACCTGGCCTGTATGACATTACTCACGTGGTTGAAATACCTAGTGGCCGTGTACCTCCTATACCTTTTCGCTTTAAGATAACGGGCATGTCACAAGACAACAAACAGATTGCTTGCATCCATGGAAAAATCAGATTTTACAATTCACTCTCTGCATGGACGCGTTGGTTCCAAGTAGCGTGGCAGTTCCTGGTTTCGTCGATGTACATATAGCTTCTCCACATAGTAGCAAACGACGCGCGTCCCTTGTTTCTCCCCATGCAACATGACTTCACATGGGGAAGATCCCGACGAGGTGCGCTTTCTTTTGGCGTCGGATACACATATTGGATTTATGGAACGTGATCCTGTACGCGGCTCTGACTCTATCAACACATTTGAAGAAATTTTGACCATTGCGCGACAACATCGCGTCGACTTTATCCTACATGGTGGCGACTTGTTTCATGAAAACAAGCCCTCAAGACCTACTATGTTCAAAACAATGGCACTGTTGCGTGAGTACACGCTGGGGGATGATCCCGTCTCTATTGAACTTCTTAGTGATCCGTATTCAGACAGTCGCCCAGGCACAAAGTTTCCATCCGTCAATTACGAAGACGAAAACTTCAATGTGAGCATTCCGTTCTTTTCCATTCACGGAAACCACGATGATCCTCAAGGGCTTGGTGAAGAGGGCAGCTTATCAGCACTTGATATTCTGTCAGCAGCAGGGCTTCTTAACTATTTTGGCCGCATGACACTGCCGGGCTCCAATGCGTCTCGTAAACGGCCTTCTTCGACTTCGTCGCCTTTGTTAGCACTTCGACCAGTGCTTTTGCGTAAAGGGAATACTCACATCGCATTGTATGGCATGGGAAATATGAAAGATGAACGCATATCACATGAGCTCATGGAAAAGCATGTATGCATGTATCGTCCTGCCGAGGCCACGAGCGAATGGTTTCAAGTCCTCGCTCTGCATCAGAATCGAGCATCACATAATCCCAAGGCTTATGTTCCGGAGCACATTCTTGATAATTCGTTTCATCTTATTGTTTGGGGCCATGAGCATGAACAGCGTATCTCGCCTGAGGCTGTTTCGGAAAAGAATTACCACATTTCGCAACCAGGGAGCAGTATTGCCACGAGTTTATCACCAGGCGAACTTTCACCGAAGAGTGTGGCCATCGTTCATGTCAAGCATAAGGACTTTAAACTAGAGCCTATTCCGCTTCAGACAGTACGCCCATTTGTCATGAAGGATATTTTCTTGCCGGTTGAAGCGCGCAAAGAAGGTGTGGATATCACTGACCGCATGAGTGTAACAAAGCTTCTCCGCTCTCACGTCGAATCATTGATTTCTACGGCTTCCTTGCAATGGTCTGAACGATTTGCGTTGATACCCGAGACAGAGAGACCACCTCCTATGCTACCCTTGGTACGCCTACGTGTGACATACGATACCCATCTCCCTCTCGGTAATATTGTGCGTTTCGGGCAAGAGTTCACTGGACGTGTAGCGAATCCAAATGATGTACTGCAGCTCAAGCTCATCAAGCAGAGGCAGACGCAGGTTTCACGCCCAATATTGTCGGCGGCTCACTTGGACCAAGACATGCTTCCAGCCGAAAAACTCGAGCGCGTAAACTTGTCTTCACTAGTCATGGAAAATGTACGCGCGCAGCATTTTGATCTGCTGAACGCTTCACAACTACAAAAAAGTGTCATGGGCTATGTCGAGAAAGATGAGCGAGACGCCATTGAGTCTTTCTTGAATACTTCCCTGCAGGCCGTGGAACAACGATTGGCCAGGCAACAAATGCAAGAATCACAGCTCCAGTCGGAACTGGAGCGCATATGTGCACAGCAATCTTGTGTCGATCAGCCTGAACGCACGGTTGGCTAGATGGTAATAATTTTCCCAATGAATCGACACAGCAAGAAAGCATTCGACATGCCTCCCACGATTGAGGTATGTATACAAACCCATCAATTCAGCACATGTCTTCATGTGCTTTTTATCATGTGCTCAGGGGCACGGCGGTATCGAGGTATGATGGAGACGGGTTTGTTTTACTGTTCGGGACGATCCGATAAGTTCAGCAGCAATGTAGCGAGACAGCGCTTGGTGATGTGGTCATTTTTCAGAAGTTGTGAGAAGGTTGCGTCACGCAACGGTGTTGGAAGACAAGAACGTAGCGCCTCACGAGCCCTTGGGTTGTCACTCAGTCGCAAGTAACACCGCACGACGTGCTTCAGTAGGCGAATCGCTTGACTCTCGACGATCTGCGCCACCATATTGCTCAGGACTGTTCCCACAGCATAAAAACGCTCGTACGTCTGGCAGATATAGTTTAGACCCAAGTCGTCGAGCAAAATCTTCTGCACAATGAAGATGGCCACTGTCTTCGAGAGCTCGGAGCCTGTCTCCATGATACGCAGGCAAAGAGGAATGATTTCTGTAGATAGAAGGAATGTTATGACATCCGATTTGTCATTTTGCTTCACGAGGGCACCAATGACGCCCAGGGAAGTCAAGCGGAGGTACTCAAAGGGACGCGACTTGGAGGTTGTATTCAAGAATGGGTACAGGAACAACGGAATATGCGCCTGCAGAAAAGGACCACGAGTATCATTGTGGCTTGCCACACATTGTAAGAGGGCCAAGACGTTGCAAACGCGATTAGAAGCGTGAGCCGTGAGGACAGGAGGAGAAAGAAGCGGGTACACGGAGATAATCTCTTGGAGAAGCGAAGGCATCACACCAAAACTGTTCCAAAGTACGAGAGCGAGATCCTCGTACTGCTCGCGCTTTTTGCTCAGCTCGAGAAGAGCATGCTCGCGCTGCGCGGAGCTGCCAGGCAATGCATGCGCATTAGGCGCCATCATGTCCGCCGGATCAGGCCGCTGACAAAATTGAGTGATAAGATGATGCAAATCGACGGCCGTCATAGCATCCGTGCTAGGAACCGCATTGACCGGGACTTGTGCGTCTCCCATTCCGCGCGCGAGACGAAAGCTACGTTGTAGCACTTAGCCGATAGGAAGCACGTCGGCAACGATCGACGCGAACACTCGGATTGGGATTTCATTGATGACTAATACGCTGTGTAAGGCCTCGAAAATGCCACCCCGTGCTACTTGTGGCGCTGGATGGGTCCATCATTCGCGTGAGCCATGTACAACGGTATCGGGCTACAGACTGCGCGTGGAAGGTATGCAGCTCCGAGACTAACGTGTTAGTGGTACCAATGGATACGTTCAGCGGAATTTGTCATACATACGGCCTCGCGACAGCGCTCCTACGCAGCGCCTGGAAGAGGTGAGCAAGCCGCGCTCTACGCAGCCAGACGCGGCTATATTAGATCATGAACGCCGGCGTAAGATTGAGATACAATGTATTGAGCTACAGGATGAATTAGAAGAAAAAGGGTACGTAAGACAAACTAACTGTAGCCTTCCTGATGATGAAATTCAGGCAAGAGTTGCATCTCTGCGCCGTGGCCTTCGCGCCCGCTTGGAGCGAGCGCCAAAACAGTACTTCTCTCACACTCACGAAGAAACCAAACAGCTCCGTCCTTCAGATACCCATAATCGAGGTGCAGCCAAAGAGATCGAGGCTCAAACTATGCAACGCGCTCTAAAAATTCGACCCGACTACGAAGAGGGACAGGCGTTTGATCCTGTTTGGCAGGAAAGAAGAAAATGGGAACGCATCGAGCAGTACGAACGGCGTCGAGAGGTCGCTTCGGGATCTGAGAGTGCATCGAGTCGCATCAGCCGATGGGACCGAGAAGAACGACCATCTCCCGGCTCCTCCTACCGCGAGCACTCTCCGCCTAAACGTTCACATGTATCGTATGACGATGTATATGACGCACCGCCCGCGGACGTTTCGTCACGCACGCCTTCCCCCCCGCCAACGACAGAGAGGCCGTTGGATGTGCATCCTGTCACGTGATGCTAGCGAAGCGCCCGGCACCCTGCAATTTAGCACGTGGTCTCACTCGGCCCGTGCACGGCCGCAAACGCATATATGTCCGTGTCGGTAGGAGCCATACGCTCTTTTTCCACAACATTTTCCCCACTATGTCGAATGTACCGAGTTTCGCAGAGCGTAAGCAGCCTGGTGTCTTGTGCCTCTTTGATGTAGATGGCACGCTTACGCCAGCACGTCAGCAGGTGTCCGACGAGATGCTCGACGTGCTCAAGGCTCTTCGTGAGCACGTGGCCATTGGTTTTGTGGGAGGAAGTGACCTCTCCAAGATCCGTGAGCAGCTCCAACTTGCTGGTCACGAAGACATTGTGCACCAGTTTGACTACGGTTTTGCTGAAAATGGTTTGACGGCGTACAGGCTTGGCTCGCAGCTTCCGAGCCAGTCGTTCATCAACTGGCTTGGTGAGGAAAAGTACAAGAAGTTTGTCAAGTTCGTTCTTGCATACATTTCCCAACTGGATATTCCTGTGATGCGTGGTACCTTTGTCGAATTCCGCAAGGGTATGGTAAACATCAGCCCTATTGGACGCAACGCCTCGGTAGCTGAGCGTCACGAGTTTGAGGCGTACGACAAGGAGCACCAGATTCGCGCTAAGTTCGTGGAGGCTCTCAAGAATGAGTTCCCTGACTATGGTCTGTGCTATAGCATTGGCGGTCAGATCAGCTTCGACGTGTTCCCGGCTGGCTGGGACAAGACCTTCTCGCTGAACCACGTGAAGAAGGACGACTGGAAAGAAATCCACTTCTTCGGCGACAAAACCTTTGAGGGCGGTAATGACTTTGAGATCTTCACGCATGATGAAGTCCAGGGCCACTCGGTGACTAAGCCTGAAGATACCATGGCCCAGCTGCGTGAATTGTTTCTCCACCTATAGAATCTGATAGGAACGTCGGCCTAATATCCTTCTTGGTTCAGATGTCGAGTTCGTCCCGCAATGTGACGGCCTGGGACTTGGCGGCCATGCGCGTATCTAGACTGCAGGCGTCGGATGGCATGCAGGCGCTGTCGCGTCCTTCGTCTGTCAAGAGCACATATGGTGTGCGGCCTTTGCCTATCAATCTAGGATCGATGGATGACCTGGGCTTACCGTCTTCACTCGCACCAGAGAATGCGTCTGTGCCGAGCCATGGCATGCCCTCACGAAGTCGACGTGACCCGCTAGATCTTTTCGATACGTCCTTTGTTTTAAAACAAGATACCCTGTCGCCATTGCCTCACCACTGGGAAGGTCTTTCAGATGCGACAATTCGTTTGCGACGCCAGCAACGGGTCGTCGACAAAAGCGTAGAGAGATCCTCTCCCTACGTGCCGGCTTCTGATGCTGGCCCTATGCGTGCGCGTATCCCCATAATGCAACGCGAGTTTGAGCGCGCTAATGCTGCGTATCAACGAAGCTTGTTCTCGACACGATCCCAAAGCCCATCTAAAGATGTATCTTTGAACGATGCCCACGATCCAGCCGAGCGTGTCCGCCAAGCTTTGCCTCATCGGATTCTTTGGACTGACAAAAATGAATTGGCGTGGAAACAGGATCGCTACGGCTGGCCTTTCTCGCCAAAGCGAGAAGAATGCATACCTGACAGTCTGCTTCTAGAGGCACTGCATTATTATGCAGCCCAATTTTTCCACACAAATGACGTGCTATCACCCGCACTCGCTGCAGCCACGCCGTCGGACTCGCCTGCTGGTGTATGCGAACAAATTCGTGATCAACATGCGGCCGATGAGCCGGACATGGAGCCAGGTTCGGAGCTATGGGAGTATTGGGCGCGGCACTCTCTTGGCTGCGGGCGAACGATGCTGAGTCGTCTAGACGGCAGTGCCCTCGTGGCTCTGGCGTGTCTAGTCCAGGCTTATACGCAGAAGCTCCTTCCGAAGCACGTGCCGTCCTCACCGAAAGAGGAGCTCGATGACGCATGGCTGAACGAACGTCCTCACAAGCGCCAAAAACGCCAAGAACGACGCGCTCAAGTTCGCGAGTTTTTTCATACGCGAACATGTACATAACTGGTATCCACTATTTAGGTTACAAATATTGACGCTGTTCCCTCTTTGGATGTCGCATGCGACTCGGCGCCATAATCGAGCGGGGATTTGCCGGGCTCTAGATGCACAGGTGTGCTTGGATCCATTTTTGGTGCAGGACCGCGAGCCTGTTCGTCCCAGACGACGTGACTCGCAAGCCACGCAGGTGACTCGGAGCGGTGGTCATCCACGGGTGCAAGATGCCGACCCAGCGGCATTTGCGACGAGCTCAAGTGGACTTGAGCGCCCTGGACGCGCAGCTTACCTTCATAATTTGAATCGTGCACGACGTTTACGTGCCCCACTTCGCTGGAAGCGGTTGACTTGAGCGGTACGCCAGGTGTCTGTTCCACATACTTGATGGACACATTGCCATGCGCAGCAAATTGTGCCTCCACACGCCGGCCTTGTTCCGTGCGTAAAAAGTCGTCGTACGGCACGTCAACGAGGGCGGGTTTTTGGACCGCTACAGCTGCGTCGATGTGACCATGGGGCGCAGACATGGCCAGTGAGAAGTTCGCATGCCACAATGCCGGGCCCGTAACGGAGCCGTTGTTGGCAGTCACGACCGCCTTGGTACCGTACATGATGCTGCCTGGCTTAGACTCAATGAATCCATCGGACGTGGACAGGTGCAACAGTTTGCTGGCATGAGCGCTCGCTCGCTCCAGCAGCGAAATCCTTCCTTTCTCGGTGGTCATGTAGATGAAGTTAGCATACAGCTGTGCCGCGCTATCGATCACGCCGTGCATGACCTTGGCAATGATCTCTGATGTGGAGCGAATGTGTCCGTTGACATAGATGTGGCCATACTGCGTGTGTAGAGTAAGACTTCCGAAGAAATGCTCCTGGTCGCGGATGCGGAAGGCCGCCTTGAGCTCAGCCGCCGTAAGTTCCATGTCCTTGAAGGACTGGTACATCCACTCGAGTAGAGTCTTGGGACGGTGATAGGCTAAGTGCCGGATTCGCTTGGCATTGGCAAAGGCTGTCTCCGTTAGCACATCGATATTGCCCTCACGCATATCGATACTCAGACCGGCAATGGGCTGGTGCGACGGAATCGATACGAGGATATCAAACCGCAGTGGGTCATGGTTCGGATGCGAATACAAGCCATGGGGACGTTGGTGCGTCACGATAGCTAGTCCCTCAGAAAAAAGGCTGTGTGACATTTTGGCCACATAGGCATGGGTGAGGAGAGGCCACGCATTCTTGTCGTGCGTAGCAATCACGTCGACGAGAATCTTGTCACGCAGGGGATCGGACTCAGACACGTCGCGCGATACGACGTAGATATCCGCAGGCGCGCGTGGCGACGGGCGGTTGGCGAAATCATCCGAAGACGCTTCCTGGCGCTTCGATGGATACCAGCCTTGCGCCTCATTGATCACAGGGTTGATATGTAGGTAGGCATGGTCGGTGCTCGTGAGCGAGTCCACATGGGGAAAGGCTGGCATGGTGAAATTCCAGTGCTCCTGGCATGCAATCGCATCGGAGAATCGAAGGGGACGTCGCGTCGAGAAGCAGCGCAAGCGCCGCCATTCTGGCCTCTCTGCCTCGTGACCGTCGCCAGGTCGCGGCTCGAGTATGGAGGACTCGAGTTCTTCCGAGAGTCGCGTAGCGTAGTCCAGCTTCGCAGAAATATCCACCTTGCGCCTCGGGAGTGACTCGCTGACCGCCCAGCTCGTGTAGCTGAGCATGATCCACAGCGCAATCACAATCAGAATCGTCTGGTGCATGCGGTTTTGTGGCCACAAGACCCGCAGCGTTGTACCCACACGTGATATGGCAGAGTAGAAGCGCTCAGGAGGACGCAGCGAGTCAACGATATGCCAATGCTCCTTCGCGAACGCGTACCAATACAGAGGGTGCCACATGGGCCGCTGTGGCGTCATGGCCTGCTCATACGACATGGGTGCATACAGGTACCGTGTGGGCCGTGGCGACATCACATACTGTGCATCTTCTTCCAGCATAGACACGTGTTCATCATCTCCAAGCGCGTGCCCTTCTTCCAGCAGTGGCACGGCATCGCGCTCCGGCATGGTCGGGAGCGCTGGTGGCTTGATCGCCCAGCGTGGGGGCCTCCAGGTCGCTGTTGGTACTTCGGCCGAGACGAAGAAGACGGCGCCACGCACGCTGAGGCCTCGCGTTGGTTGGCGAGCGATGCTTCGACGGTGCGTGCAGAGCGCGGGCCGTTGGCGGCTTATGCCGCTGCTGCGCCCTATTACGCATGTGGCGCATGTTCCAGAGATGGGTATGCTGCGATCGGGGTTTGAGACACGCGATTTGGAGCAGGTGTGGGAAGCATGGGCGTCGCTTCGGACGCAGCAGCAGTTGCACCTCCTTCGGCGCAACGATTTCGCCGATCTCCTTGCACTTGTGCGTGCGAATCTCGTACACACACCTATTGGCACGCGACGCAAGGCGGCGTGGAAGGAGCGGTGCATAGAATGGGGTCTGCATGCTGCTGAGCGCAGAGACCTGTTCGGCGTGCTGGGCTGGATGCGCATTGAGCTCTTGTGTGACGACGCCGATGGCGCGATCCAGCTCTTCGATGCGTACTTCGATGCAAGGAAGCGTGCGCGCGTTCCTGCGAATGACAGCGTGCACATCCTGGATGCCGGTCAGGCGAAGGAGCCAGTACGTGACACGTTGGAAATGCTCATTTTGGCACATGCCATGAAACACGACCTGGCAGGTCTCGTGCGTACGATGCAATCGTTCGACGTCGGCACACACACAGAACTATTTTTCGACATGGCGCACGCGCGGCGCCAGTATACCAAGCTGTTGCGCTTGCTCCATGGGACGGATACCACAGCGACAGAGCTCGCTGCGCAAGTGTATGAACGTGCTTTCGATTGGATATCGCACGCTGAGCTGGCGCGTGGACTGCTGGGTGGCTGTGGCGGACGTGCGGGCCCGAATCGCATTGCGCGCCTGCTGGGCAGTCTGCTGGCGCGGGGCGATGTGACGAACGCGTGGCGGCTCTACAGCACGGCCAAGGCCGCAGGCATCGCGTCTACGGCGGAAGCTTCGGGATGGCTTGCTGTAGAGCAGCTTGCACAGCCGGGGCAACTCGGGGCCTGGACGGACAGTGCATGGGTCGTGTGTCTTGGTGGCTTTCTCAGTGCAGGCCGGCTTGATCTCGCCGCGCATGTCTGGCGAGACATCGTGGGTATGCGCCAGCGCATGCCGGAAGCATGGCCGCCCATGGCAGTGTGGAACGCGATGCTAGATGGCTATGCACGGTCAGGTCGCTACGATCTCGCCAGCAAGACATGGCGTGTGCTCTGCGGCAAAGCACGGCCAGAACACCTACCACTCGCCCTCGAGACGTCCCAGATGCTGCCCGTCCCGTCGCACGGGCCTGATGCCGTGTGCTATACCACCATGATTGCCGCCACATTTAGGGAGCGCAGAGCAGATGAGGGCATGAATTTGTACCATGCCTTGCGGGCGAAGCAAGCGCGCCAAGAGCTGCATGTGCCTGTGGAAACGTACAATGCCGTCCTGCATGGTCTGTGCCTGACCCACCACCTCGACAAGGCATACGCACTCCTGCGAAGTATGGGCCAAAACGGCGTGCCGTCGCCTTCCATCACCACCATCAATGTACTTCTTCGTGCCCAAGCGCGCCAAAAGCAACTGCATGCCATGGCCGACACACTGCGGTGTATCGCTCCATTAGGTCTGCACCCTGATGTCGTTACCTTCACCACAGTGCTAGATGCTCTTCTGCGTACGTCGACGAGTCCGGCCATGGCACAGCAGGCCGTGCAGCAGGTCATGCAGCTGATGCAGTCGATGGACGTCCAGCCCAACTCCGTGACCTTGACCTCGATGATCAAGGCATGTCTCCATACCAAGGACGATGTTCCCCCCCGTATCGGAGTCGCATTGCAGCTCATGCATACTATGTGTACGAACCTGAAAGTGGCACCGACGGCCATCACCTTCGAGACTCTGATCCTCGGTCTCGTGCCCTTCTCGTCTCGCTTGGACCGGGAGGCATACGAGCTGCCACCATCTCTGAGCCAGCCATGGCCACCGCTGTGGCCGAACGAAGCACCTCCCCAAGAGCCCCTGCCAGCCGTGACGCGTCTCGTGCTTCTCTTGTGGCACATGATGGTCCAGCAGCACATTACGCCCACGCCTGACACGTATCGCTCGCTCGTGCGTCTGCTCATGGCGCCCCAGGCCCCCATGTTCTGCTTCCGTCGCGGCGTGTGCATCGCGGATGCCCTATTGCATGCACACGGCGCCCTCCTCCGTCATGCACAAGCGCCAGCCGGCGTCATGCCACCCGCCTCGCCGCCGGCCTTGGCGAGCTGGACAGCCGTGCTCAAGGCGCTGATGCGGCCGAATCCCGCGGTGGATGCCGAAGTGCGTCGGCAGGTACTCGAGGCCGTCTTGCAGCATTTCCGCACGTCACCCCACGGTGCCAAGATGTATTTGAACACGTCCCAAGATCGCCATGCGCATCTCGCACGCATAGTGCAGCTGGCCGAACATAGCATTGAATAAGATACCCTGCTACACCTCGCCGACAAGGACACGCTTCTCACAGTGGATGTGCGGTTGTCCCTCCTCCAGGTATACATCGCCGACAATGCGGTAGCCTTCTGCCTCATAAAAGCCTCGCACCGGCTCTTGGGAGCTGAGCTGGAACGCGACGCCGAAGCGGCCAGAAGCCGTCTGACTCTCCTGTACAGTACGCCTGACCCACTCTTCGGCATCACGCAAGATGATACGGCCATATCCTTGGCCGCGAAAATCACGCTTCACAGCCAGTCGTCCGATCTTGGCTCCTGAGTACCAGCGCACGCCGCGCTCATCCTCTTGCACTACTTGGTGCTCGAGGAAGCTAGCCTTCATATCGGCTTCTGAGCGGCCTGTACCAGGAAGAGCATCGGAAACTAGCTCTGAACGTGCGTAGAACTCGTGCTTGATCTTGGGCAATGGCGCCGGGAGAATACGTATCACGCCGACAACGTCTTGCGTACCCTCGTGTTGAAGCAGCATGGGCACGGCTACGCGGTCATACGAGTCTACCTCTGGGTCGTAGCCCTGCTCCCCCGTAAACACCTCGAGCCTCAAATCATAGGCACGTCGCAATAGCTCGGGCGTATCTGCAAGAATCGTACGAACAGACATGTGGGGGGAAGGAACGCAGCTTTCTCATTTCTATCCGTCCACCCCTTCCATTATCAGACTGCTCAAGGCTTGTCTACTGCGCCCCTCGCAAAACTTCCCACGGCAACACACGTCGGCACTCTGCATCTATGTACATCGAAATGGCAGAACCAAGGCACATACAAAAAGGTGGTATAGAGAGCACACTTAGACATGTTTAGAAAAGCGGGCAAGATGGTAGTTGATCGTTGGCTTGGCCTGCTTTCGAGGTCCTTGTTGCTGAGCAAGGGTCAGAAAAGCGTGCGATACATACCGCTGTGGTCATACAATCACGCAGCAGTTTGGTGACTTCCGCGCATTCTGACTGCGAGCGCAGATCCTGCGAGCTGGCCCAGCAGGCGAGCACTGAAGCAAATTCGGCAGCACAAGGCGCCTTGCGAGCCAGCTTCTTGGGCCGCACCTTGAGCTGCTCAAACTTCATGATGGTCGATAGAAGAGGAGCATGTGACGACGCTCAAGGCTGGGAAGAAGCGCTGCAGGGGAAAATGCCACGTGGTCGATGCCTCGCCGCGCGTCCATCGTCCGACGTGGCAGCGGAGGTCTTTTCCACTCACAGTGACTTGCTGCGACGATATCATGGTACGTGGCCGCCCATGCATCACCCTCACACCTCAGTCGGAGAAGAAGCAGGGAACGCATACGCCTCTGACTCAGGCTCAACTTGCAGCGCTGGCCAGCCGCAACTCGAGCGCTATGCGGTACGTATGCCCAGCTTCATGACTTACGCTATCAGCCGGAAAGCCGCTGTGCAGGCCGCCAACAAGCCCCACAGCACCCGCGAGGCCGGCGCAGGTGGTAGCACGAACACTATGATGCGCATCAACACAGAGGACAGCAAGGGTCTGAGCGTGTACGTACGGTCCTGTGTGGAACTGACTCTTCAGCGACCCCGTCATTGTGCTTGTGCTGTCCGTGGCATTCGTGCTAAGTGTTGTCTTGCTGCATATTCTCGGAAAGGTGGCACGCTACTTTATTAAGTAATGGACTGGCACCGCACTGGTATGCGATAGAGTGACTACGCTAGGGTGTGCTTGTTTTGGAAAATATCACTCGCTAATGAATGTATGCTCCTCAAAGAGTACGCCTGGCACCTCGATCGACGAGTCTGTTCCGATGGCCTGAGCCACCGATTCAGGCAGTTCGAGCTTCAATTGCGTGGGATTCAGTGTTTGATAGATGTACGGCTTGGCTCCAGCCACATAGTTGACGAGCTTGCGAACCATGTACGGAATCTCAGCAAGCACGTCAACTTTTTCAATCAGGCCCTTGGTGGCCGAGGGAGAGCCGAGGGACACCTCCATAGATGCTTGGACAACGGTGTCAGCAGATGGCTTGTCTACACCGACGACAGCCGGACCCTGCAGAACAAACTTCATCACCTGAGGCACATCATAGCCCGTCAGCTCGTCCCTGGCACACGATTCATGCTGTACACGCGTAGCAGGCACCTCGCTGGCATTAGAAGCACGCGTGGCACCCACAACAGACACGAGCTTACCACCGCAAACCACTGAGCCTATTGTTACAGTTTGCGGCACGCGAGTCTGCGACGACGCATCTACCTTGCCATAGCCAGACGTAGTCGTAAACTCCATCACAATGGCACTGGTGCCATGGTTTTCCTTGCTCTGGAAGTTGCCAAAGTTCCAACGCGTCGCGACGAGGTTCGGGCGCATACCTTGAATGGCCTGCACAAACATGCCCTGGCCATTGGCCTCCATGGCACGACCGTTGATCACCAACATACCGGACGTCTTGGTATACGGCCAGAATCGATGCACCACGTATCCATCCGGCGAGTTCTCATTTTCTCCAAAGTAACTGAAGCCTCCTTTAGGACCCTGACCCAGTTTCCAGCCCTTAGCTTCGGAAGGGCGGGTCATGGAATACATCAACTGGACATCGTTGTCTAGCGTGGCAGAGACATTGTACGATTGCGAGCCATTCGACTCATCTTTGAAATCGATGGTGAAAGCACTCGACTTGCACGAATGCTTGTTGTTGGGAAGCACCTGAAATGAGTCGACATTCTTCGACTTCCACACATTTTCACCTGTGTTGGGATCATAGTAACGGAATGTCATCTGGACTTGCGGCTGGAAAAGACCCACGGGCGAATAGATAATTTGGTTCATAAAAAATGCACCATTTTCAAGTGTCGTATACCAGGTTGATGTCTCCGTAGAAAGACCTGAAGGGCACGTCCAGTGCAAATCGGTTGGAGCCAGTTCGCCCAGCAGCTGCGTTTGATCATACTTGTCCGTGACAGGAAAGAAGTTTTCTTTGGGGCATGCACCATCAGCAGGCTTAGCATCTGCCGGTTGACTCCCCGTTCTGTTCGTGAATTAGTATAACCTGAGGTGTAGTCACGTACAACCAACTCCCCCAACCTGACATGGTCGCGGCAATGCTGGACCCGCGTGCTGCTTGAGAATACAACATATTTGTACCACGTGCTGAATAAAACTCGGCCGGAGGAACAAAACGAGAGACATGGGCAGCACGACGCGTGTCGCGACGGGTGAACGTTTCGACGGGCTAGACTGGCCATAGGAAAGCTGTGACACAGCAATGCGCTTGCGTGCATATGTAAATAATGTGTCACTTCTGTCGGGTCTTGCACAAACATCTGCGAGTGTAGCATCTCCATGTTACTTACATTTTACGCCTACTACATTACGGCTTATTTCTCCAGCAGGGCAGTACGGTGTTCAGATTTGGGCAACCCTCGATGTCGAAGCAGTGTTTTCCAATTATCGCATTGAGTCGCACCATGATAACGAAATTATTATAGAAGTATCCGCCGACAGTCTGGCGCGTGTCCTACGGTCAGCCTCAGGAGCCTTGGAAGTAATGCTCCGGCTAGGTAAACGCGAGAAAGACCCGTTATTGAGCTGGAGTATCGTAATGACAAGTCAAAGTGGAACACGCCTTGATGTTATGCAAGAAATTGTTGTTCGTATTTTACGTCAATCAGAATATTCACTTATATCTGAACCACTATGTCCCAAGCCAGATGTACGTCCTAAGATTCTAACGACCCCTACAAGGTATATATTGTCACGCCTCCTTTATCAGAGATGCGACTTGTTAATGATCAGATGCGCTCGCTATCATCGCATGTCGTGCTCGCAGCCAACCATGACGGAACTCTCAAACTCGCTCTAGCCGATGACGACGTTATTGGTAGTGCCTATTGGACCAGATTGGAGCATCCTAATGTACAGGGAGACATGGAACAAGATTTATTAGCAGAGTCGTCACGCAAAAAATTTCATGAAGTGCACATGCACACGAAGGCATTGCAAGGTGTACTTAGCTGCAGCATGCTAGCTAAATCCACTGTAGCTTGCTTTTGTTCCGGATACTGTGTCGTATTCTACGTGTATCTAGCTGGCCAGTCTCGGCAAACGCGCCCCATGCAGCGCACTGGCAACAACGACCGCGGCGTTTTAAATGTGCGTATCACATTGTTGAACAGTGGAGGATCTAACCGTGTTTCGCAGTTTGTGGTGGCTGGATTGGCGCATGATGAATAAAGCGATACCCACTATTACGTCGAATAGCTTATTCAGAGTCAGGGGCGGAGGTTAAATCCGAATTTTCCGTCTCGGCAAAGTACGCGAGTGGCTTTTACTTGCAAGAAGGCACTCCATTGGCGCTTGTGAAAACTGCTGTCGTCCGCCCATTCACCGTTTGGATAGCAAGGACAGGAGTGCGACTCTTTGCCTAAGGCTGTGGAGAAACCTGTGCAAATGGGCGCTGGATCCACGTACGGCCGAAATGCTGCGCCTAAGGCCTTTTCCCTGAGAGGACTACAAATTGCTATAGGTGTGCCTCTTACGAAAACTCGTTTCGCGGCCATATCTCGGCAGAGGCCACACAAGGGGCTATCTTTTTGCACCTCGAAACACCCCACTTACCGCACAGGTCGCCAGTGAGTCTCTGATTGGTCCTGTTTGGATAGACGACAGGGCTTGATCGTGGGAGCATGAGCGGCAGATTTTCACATCCGCTCACAGAATACCCAATGTCAATGTATGTGACCGAGTCGTTTTCCGGCACAGATGCTCCTGATCCTCATGCTCCAGCCTCGATCGGTATGGATGGAAGAACAGCAACTAAAAAACCCACCACGCTTAAAGGTACTTATCCCTTATCTGGCTGGAATGCTGCTCGTTCGACGAGCGCTGCGCGAACCAATACTTATCCGTTTATTGGAAAAGATCAACGCGATTGGAATAATGCCTCTATGTATGCCACACAGGGAAATTCCGTCGCCCGTCATGGCTCCGAGTTTCCTGTTGGAATGGACATGTTAGGTGCTACCCATGACGCTAGGACATCGGCAGGAGCATCGAATTGGGAATGGAGTGCTGCTCCCATGGTACCCCGCATGCCTTTTCCTTCCGAAGTAGTGGACGAGAGTCGGTATTCATCTGTACCTTCTACGATGCATTTAGGCTGGGCACCCAATGTAAAGCCAATGCCGGGAGTATCGCACGGACTCGATACGCTGCCAATGCGGTCAATACCTGCGCCCTATTCGTCATCGTATGGCTTACATGGACGTAAAGATACCTTTGCTAATGAGCGACCAACTCAGGAGATCACGACCCTGTTCCTTGCTGGTTTCCCTGACGATATCACCGAACGCGAGTTTGCCAATATGTTTCTTTTTGCGAAAGGATTTGAGGCGTCGATGCTCAAACATCCTACTACCAATGGTGCCCAAAAACCTGAGGAGTCGGCTGATTCTCGTCGTGCTAATGAGAAGCTGCGTACAGCAGGCTCAGAGAAAGAAATGCGTGAATCCGAATCGCAGACCTCAAGGAACAAACAAATTATTGGCTTTGCCAAATTTTCTACACGTGAAGAAGCATTACAGGCCCGTGATGTGCTTAATGGTTTTCGTATCGATTCTGACCGTGGCTGTATACTAAAGGCAGAACTTGCTAAGAAAAATCTTCATACCAAACGCAGTGTTCCTTTTGTGGTAAGCAAACACACTCATCCTGTGCTATCCACTCGAGCCATGTCTATGTATGATATGCAAAATGTGTCACAGGATGGGCCCATGTCTGCTCCCGCGATGCTCAACTCTGTGCGTGGAATGAGCGTACCTAGGCCTTTGCAATCTTTGGATGTGTACATGAACGATCCTCGGACAACATGGAATGAGTCTTTGGGCTCCCCACAAAGAGCTGCTTATGGAACACCAGAGATCAGTCCTAACAATGCGCTGGGTGATGTGACTCGCGTTAACTCACCAATTAACGACATGGTGGTACGCCTTGAGTCTTTCTCCAGAAATATTCCGACCTATGCAGGCTCAAATCCATCAGCAGAGGACAGACGGTCTGACAGTCCCAGTGCTCCTTGTTCGAGTCTTGGCAATGCTGATGTCGGATTCCAAGGCGCTGATGTGATGTCTAGCTCATTGGAGTTACCACCTCGGCTTCAAACGCGTGTATCAGATGATGCCATATCCAGAGCCGAACAACAATTTCAGCATCTTTCCATGAGCCGAAGCACGTGCTCCCCCCTCCTAAATGCATCGCAAGGGGTGTATGAACCGCACGCCTCTGCGTCAAATTCAACCCCTCCAGTGTCTCTCGCAACTGACCCCCTGCCTTCGGAGGCTTCGTTCTAATCATGTGACGAACCAGCACATGTGATTCCTCCACATACATATATTCATGTCGCCCCTTTTCCACCATCATGTCTGATGCTGGCGTGATGGCACCATGCAGCGCTCAGGACGAAAATAAGTACGTCGTCTTCCTTACATTTCACCATAAGGATTTCAACTAACACATAAAGGCAAATTGTGCTCGAACAATTCAACTTGGACGACGTCACTCAATTGGAAGATTTGTACGTTGAGATTCGGACTTCTAATTGTTAGGCCACTTGCAAAGGGACGTCAGCAGGGGTATGAAAAAGGTCGAATATTTGGTAAAATGGAAGGAAGAGCGCTCGGTCGCGAAAAAGGATTCGACTTATGGAATGAATTGGGTTACTACAAAGGTGTAATATCTATGTATAAACGCATGATCCAATCGCAAACGTCTACAATTGATGATGCAACTCGCAAGAAACAGCGACAATGGCAACAACTCGAAAGTTTTGAAGCATTATGGAGCTTAATACCACAATACAATGATTCGTCTGGTCACAACCCCCCACCTCACCAGGATGACACGCAGGCTGACACGTATAATTTTGGCAAGCTAGTGGAGCGCGTTCGAGCCCGTTACAGGCTTGTATGCAAAGCACTTGGCTTTGATCCTCCCCATTCAATTTCACCTCACATGAATACTTCTGGCACTTCGCTAACGCCAAACCTGCCCCCACAGAATATGGTCCGTGTGGCAGGTCAATTGGTGGATCAAAAACATCTGCACTATTGAGACTATCGCTCATCATTTCCCAATTTGACATATATTTTTCATCGCGACAACCATGGCAATAGTATGTATGAACGGATTCCCGCTTAGGATTTTTCATAAATGATAATTTGAATTTTCATGTTCATTGTCAGGCTTGTTCAACAAATTTCCTATAGATGGCAGCCAGGGCTGGGCAATTCCACATGGCCATGTATGGCTCCACATGAACGACGGTGATTTGATACGCTTTTTTTTGAACTGACACGGTGTCCACATAAGTACTCACTAGGCTGGCTGGCACCCAGCCTTTATACATGGAAAGTGCTGCGAGTCATGCACCTACATTCATGAGTGATTCAGATACGACAATTTATGAAGATCAACCCTGGTTTCTGGACAAGCCAGCCCATCAGCATCACGGCCATCATAACGAACATGGCCATGATCACAAGCATGGCACAGATTGGTCAGATATCTTGGATGGTGGACGAAATGTGACCCGCATCGCCATACTTTCTCTTTCTTTGAACATGGTTGTGATGCTTTTGAAGTGCGCCGCTGGCACGTATCTACACAGCTTATCACTTATGGCAGAAGCAAGCCATGCCGTGTCCGACTCACTCAGTGACCTTTTAACGTTAGTCTGCATGTACAAGGCAAGGCAAAGACCTAGTGCCAAGTTTCCGCTCGGGTATGGCAAGCTGGAACCCCTGGGCTCGTGTCTTTCGAGCCTCATGCTCCTACTGACGTCTCTCGGTATAGGCGCCCAAGCACTGTTTCAGTTTATCAAGACCGTTTTTCCATCCTATCTCGCATGGGCGAATCATATCTTATCTTGGATTCCTGTACTACATGAGCATCATCATCACCATTCTCGAGACATTGAAAACGAGCATGGAAAAAGCTTATACGGTTTGGCTTTGGTCGTATTTTCCATGCTGGCAAAAGAAGCCATGTACCACATCATGCGGAAAACTGCGCGGGTCGCACAAAGTTCCGTTCTTGAAGCTAGTGCACTGCATCAGCGGATGGAGAGTTTGGGTTCTGCCATGTCCCTAGTGACCATCATGTTTTCGTCTTTCGGATACGAATGGCTCGATTCGCTTTGTGGTATCATTCGTGCCCTGTATAACGGCATGGATGCTTGGCATCTTACACTGACGTCTCTTGGACAATTGTGTGATTGCAGCGCAAACCCCGAGACCATAAAAGAGGTGCAAGAACAAATGGAATGCGCAGTGATACAAGCTCAACATCTGCCCGAGCTGCCAACCTTTACTTGGAACAACGTCATCGTGGTGTCGCATGGCTCAGGTCTGAGCATGTATGTGACTCTATTACTACCATCTCACACAACACTGAAACGAGCCCTCGCTGCCGAAGCATGGGTGCAGGAATACTTCCATACACACTATACCAAGGTACGTACGACCAATGGTCACAAACGGTGGTGGTAATGGAGCGCCGATACTAACAATACGCTCGCAGATCCAAATCCTACGAATCAAGATGGACATTCGCGAGAAAATGGAGTAGAATGACAATGTGAATGCTGAATATGCCGGCCCTGTAAAGACCGTAGATAACTTAAGGAATGCCATTCGGGTAGCCTGAGTTGGGCGAGGGCTTGTAGCGCCACTCAATACCCGCCTCATCCAGACGCTTCTCAGCTTCTGGAGCGGCCCATGTCCGGACACTGCGGTCGGGCTTGAAGTACATCACAAGGGCAAACACGGCGGCACCGCCATACATGCCCAGGTACCAGGGCATTTCCCAGGCATCTTTTACACGCTTCGTGCCTGGTGCAGGTGGCTGAAGTTAGTATACTCAATTCCTGTATTAATCATGTACCTTTTCACCAAACAAGTAGCCTAGACGGGTCAGCGGGCAAGAGTACGTACCAGATGGCTCGTTGTAGCTAGGTCCGTGGCCGCCTGAGGCAAATCGGCGGCATTCTTTGACTGGAGAGATAGAGCGCACTACTGCGCGTTGTGTTACAGCGCCAGACATCAACAAGCTGGCACGACCCAACATTATGGTAATAGATGGACAATCGTAAGCGCCGTATACAGCCGCCAGACCCCAGCCAGGGCCGCTTATTTGGTCACGTGAACGATACGGGATTTACATACTTGGGATGTAAGTCGAATGCGTAGGTCGGTGGCAAGTTCCCCCTTGGCTAGGGAAGGCTGCGTTGAAGCCACGGTGATTCTTTGTTTCGCGTCATTTTGTGAGGCAGACGTTGGGCAGCCGTTCCGACCCTCGTTGGGCGCATCTCGGCGTGATGATACAAACACAATCTTTTTTGCATCGAGAGGGTACGACGCCTCATGATGTGTTTTACTCGACAGGACGCGCTCCGTTACTCACCAGCGTTAGGGGAGCGTCATTGGAGACGGCAGAGGATGATGATGACGACGACAATGAGGGACAGGAAGTGCCGCAAGAACTGGTAAATGAGCAGGTGATACATGCTGGCTTCCTATTAAAGCGCAGTGAGAAGCGCAAAACGTGGAAACGGCGTTGGGTTGTGCTTCGTGCGTCTCAATTGGCCTTGTACAGAAACGAGAAAGAGTATTTGCTTTTGAACGTGCTGAATGTAAGTCAAATGCAAGCGTTCACAGCGATGGAAATGAAGCGCGTAGACTTCGTTATCTGCATTATGGCGCCTGAGCGTACTTGGTACTTTCGCGCGTGCGATCAACAAGACATGACAGCGTGGCTCGATGCCCTGGCTCTTGCGCGTGGCAAAGTGTCTGGAGACGCTGTTGTGTCATCTAACGTGCAAGATACGAGCGCTGCTGCCCTTTTGCCGCCCCCCATTGTGGAGCCTACGCCCGTAACAGCCCATGCATTCAGCAGCTCCGATGATGAAAATGATGCGGATGAAGAACCGGTGCATTGGGCACCGCATGATACCATGCCAACCGCACCACCACCAGAAGATGGTAGCCGAGTTATTGCGCAGGGCTACTTGCTCAAGCTAGGCAGTCGGCGCAAGCAATGGCGAAAGCGCTGGTTTGTTTTAACGTTTGATACGCTTTGTTATGCACGCACGCATATGGATGTGCGCCCGCATCGCACTATACCCACGACCGCCATTTTTGATGCGATGGAAAGTACTATGCCGAGTTCCTGTGCACCGATGCTGTCGCTCTCGCCTGGCTCGATCGCTCGCCTGGGCTTTGGGGCAGAAGTGAGATCGCGCTCTCCGCTGGAGCCACAAAGCCGAGCGCCATCGTACTACTTCCAAATTGTGACAGCTACCCGTACGTTTCAGCTTTGTGTGCCAACAGAGGAGGACGAAATTCGGTGGCTTAGTGCACTCCAAACCCTGCTCAACCGGCAACGGCGATCGGCCAAGTGAGTATATGTATATACTATGCGGTAAAATTTTCGTCTACATTGACCACCTTGTGTGCGGCATCTTCGAGGTGCGAGACGTCAGCCCAGCGCACAATGACGCCTGGGGCATCGGCAGGCAGATGAATGTCGGAGATGCTGCAATTCCAGCAGCGATGGGGGGTAATAGATGGGGCAAATACAGCGTCACCTGATCGCACGATCACATGGTGGATGAGAGAACTTATCGCACCTCCATGACTTACGAGCACAATGATAGAGGGCCTGGCTTGAGCGTCGCGCTTCAAGTCTTCCCACATGGATGCCAGGCGGTCTCGTAGCTGATCGCGAGGTTCCATGCCCTCTGCATGTGCTGGCCAATGTGCTGGACTCTCGAAGGCGCGCCCTTCTATTTCTCCAAAGTAGCGTTCTTTCAGTCGTGCATCGAGTTCGACCTGTATACCGGGATGGAACGATGCGATGGCTTCTGCGGTGTGCAGCGTGCGTTTCAGCGGACTCGTGATAATGCGCGAAAGTGGCTCATGGCGCAGCGCCATGCCCGTTTTATGTGCCTGCTCATACCCGATCTCGTTCAGCATAGTATCTAGCTGGCCTTGTACAATACCCTGCACATTTTCATTGGTCTCACCATGCCGTACAATCAAGATGCGGCTGTGTGACATGAGACGCGGTGGAGGGAACAGGCGCGTTGACTCGGACGCTCTTCTCCACGTCATCACAGCCCAGGCGGCGCCCCAGACATGGCGGGTCAGCCGTACCTGCTGCAGGGTCATACAGTGGCGTTATTGCTGATCATCGCATTTTTTTGCCTGAAGCGAATTCCAGAAGAGGACAGGGCGCGCCGCGTAGTCCTCTTGTACGTCGTTCGTGCTATGGAGAATGTATGTACGCGTCACTGACGCACAGATCGATGCACCGCCTGCGAACCTCGATATCATGCGACATCGTCTTCGCATAGCACTGAGTCCTTTCTCTAAAACGTACCATGAGCTTGATGCGCACATAAAAGCCCAATTTGACATGTTGGAGAGCGTGGATGGACTTATGCAGCTATTTGGTGAACGTACGTTCGGCACGACTCACAACAGAACTTAACGATTGTATGCACATGATCGGCGATCCAAATCCTGGCTCTCAAGCTGAATTTTCCCTCCTTCACCGGCGCTCGTATGTTGGCCTGTACGTGCGCCGCGCTTCCTTCCAATTTGCCATGATGCTCGAGCACGAACGCATGCAATTACTGCAGCTGTGTCGCGCATGGCGCGATGGCGATGCGCATGCCGTGGTAGACAGGTGGCGTACGAGTGCTCAGGCGCATGCATACTACATGTGGCGCGAGAGTGCGCGCCGTGGCGAATACGTCATCCTCAAGGAGAATTTGCATGCTTTTTTTAATTATACCCTCCCTGGTTGTGACCGAGACTTGCATCAACACGCACTATTGAACTTGGCCCACTTTCATACGCAGACACAGGGATATCAGGCAGCACGTACTGTGCTGGATGAGGCGATCCTGCTTGCTCGTACTGTGGGCGATACCGAATGCATTCGAGCATGTGACCACCTGCTAGATCAGCTGTCGTATCTGGATCCACGACCGCACCAGGCTGGTCTGCTGACACAACAAGATGCGCAAGAATCGCTCCAATGTGGGGCGTATGCGCCATTGGCCCTGTGGAAGGCCGACATGGACCGGCAACAAGGTCGTCCCCTCCTCGACATCATCCAGCGCATCTATGATACCACGTGGAAACCACGGCCGCCCATCCCAACGACGCAGCCAGAGTGGGAGCCGCGACCTAGTATTGAGCGATGTGCCGCGTGCCCCTCGGCCATCCTAGCACGCACATGGCTTCAACTTGGTGTACCTCTCGTAGCCGAGGTGTACATGGCTCATGTACGTCGGCTCGGCTCGTTCCGCCCGGAGCATTGGGACGAGCTTGTTGTCGACACGGCTATTACAAGAGCATTCCGTGAAACGGAGCGTGGGATGTATGATCAGGGAGTGTCTGCGCTCCTAGAGCCATCTGTGCTGCGCCAGGTAACCTCGTTAGCTCTGCATCAACGTTGGCAGGATGCCATCTGGCAGATTCTGTATACGCGCGCACGGCGACAGAGCCATACGTCCATGCTTCGACGCATCAAGGCGCTGAGCCCACACGTGGGTGAATGGTATACGCCTTTGCCCTCGCCCACCCAGCGATCGGCATGCGATTGGCTCGAAGAGGCTCAGAACATGATCCAGGCGCGACAGCCACACCAGGGGCTCGAGGCTCTGATGAGGGCATTGGCTGCCAGTGAGGCGCGGCAGCTGTATCCGCTTCGACGCACATGCCTCGCGGTCCTGGCTGACGTGATGGTGCTATCTCTTGGCATGCCGTCGGAAGCCCGTGCGCTCCTGGACGAGATTCTGCCACAGGCGCTCGCGGATGAGAATGGCGAGCGTCGTGCGTACGTGCACTTAGTCGAGGCCAAGTACTTTATCTCCACGAAAGACTTATACCAAGCTCGCATGTCTCTTCGACGCGCCGCCCTAGACTATGAGCGCACCGAGACGTGGAAAGACTTGGCCTCGTGTCTGTACATGGAAGCCCGTGTCGCGCACGCACTGCACGACGCTGACCATGACGACGTACAGGCTCGGTACGAGCGTGCGCAAGCGCAGTATGATGCGGCGCTCGTCGCGCCGTGTCCATCGACCCTCGACGCATGGGTGCAGTTGGTTCGCCGGCTAGGCGCCTTTAGCCGGCGCCGTGACACATAGCACTTAGTCAGCGCACCTTCGTGGCTCGCCGTTCCCCACCATGGCTGCTGCATCATCGACGCCTGCGCCGCTGATGACGCTCGACGCGGCGTGTGAGCTGGCGCAGAAGATCCTAGACATGCTACGAGATCAGAATAAGACGTGGGATGCCAATCTCTTTCGCGGCGCAGAGTGCTTCGTGTCGTACGCCGAGCGTGACGGCGTGGTGTACAGGCAGGACCAGCGCTCCAGCACCGAGCGGCCGATGCGAGCTGAGGCATCGAAGATCTGCTTGCGCATGAAGGTGAACGGCCAGCTAGGTAACCAGTTCGGAACAATGCATGGTGGCTGCCTGGCCACCATAGTCGACACGTGCTCGTCGTTCTTGACGCTACTGCACTCGAGTGGCGTCGCTGGCGAGCCATGGTCGATGATGGGTGTCACGCAGGCACTCATCGTGCAGTACCTGAAGCCGACACGTGTTGGTAAGTGGATCGAAGTGGAAACGACGATGAGGTCGATCAGCAAGACACTGTGTCTGCTGCATGTGAATATATATGAGCTGGACGGCCGCGATGGACAGCGGACCGCCCATACGGTGACTGGCTCGCACAACAAGATGGACATTCGCCCCAAACTGTAAGTAGACTACATAGGCCGCCAGCCTCGGTCGCGCAGGCCAAGACGCGCCGAGTTGGGGCACGCATTGGCAAAGTGATTGTATTCGCCGCACTTGTAGCACAGGACATCGTTGAGCTTGCGTGCGTTCATGTCTTGTGAGGCCGTGCTCTTCCGCAGTTCGGCTGCTGCTGCCCAGTCCTTGGCGGGAATCATAGCTCTGCCTGTATGACGGTCGGTGGGGAGCTCTTGAATGCCGGGCGCTCCGCCAAACGCCTCCATCATGGTCAGTGGACGGTGCGTCAAGAGCGGCGTCGTCGCGCGCGACTCTGGCGACGGCACAAACGGTTTAATATGACCCATATTGCACTCCGTGCCCAGCGGGCAGAAGCCAGCTAGGTAGTACGGGCAGGCGGTGCGGCGCACATGCTTCTTGGGACACTGGGGACCCAATTCACAAAAGCCACGCTCATAGCGTTCGCACCGGCGGCGCTTGACACTAGGCTCAATGTGCACGTACAAGCAGTCTTCCGTCGAGTTGCAGAATCCAAAAGTGGCGAAAAAGCGGCACTCCGGCATGCGCCGCAGGTCGTACTCGTGCAGGTAGTCGCACATGTCGCCCTTCTTGCACAGTCCTCGCAGCCAGTGCTTGCAGACCGTGCGCCGTGACACATCACGGGTCTGGTTCGTTGGTATCGGGGGCGATGGCGTCAGGCAGTGGCGCAGCGTGCACGCACCGCCCAAGTGGCACGTACCACGTCCACGCTGGAAACGCGGGCATGTCTGGTCATCCGTCTCGAGCTTGATTTGCAAGTCGTTCTTCACGAACGGCTCAAAATCAAACTCATTATGCGCCCAATCGTCATCACTGGGTGGTCTGCGCTGCCGGAAACTAGAAAACAGCGATGTCGTAGCGTGGCTCGGCACATACTCAACAGGCAACGCCAAGACGTTGGTCATGCTGGCCGCGGGTGAGAGAGGATCGCGCTAGAAATCCGCCCTTTTTCCTCCTCCACCCTTTGTGCATGACGCCACCCACATCCGCTTGGGGTCGAAGACCGCGTCCGTCGTCGGCGGCGGGGCCGTCTTCCTCGGCGTTTCCTGATCTAGCAGCATCACAACAAGTATCACAAACACGCCGCTCTCGTGCTGCACGCGCTGCTTGGAGTGATGCGCCTGCATCATCGTTTAATCCGTATCCTTCGCGTGTGGAAGAAATGAATGCTCGAGCGAGCCAGTGGCGGCGCACGGGGCAGGCGCCACACAGCGATCTAGTGCCTGAGCTTGTACTGGATCGGCACGACTCATTGGAGTCCCATACATCGCGACAGGCCTATGCGAGTATAGTAGTCCGCGACAAGACAGCTCCCGCCGGTGCGTCGAGCGGCGGCGCTTGGGCGTCCATGTTCCATGCCAGGCGCACAGGCACAGCTGCCTCGCGTACTATCCTACAAAGTATTCGTGCGGCTGAACTGCGTCAGCATCGACCGCCCCCTCTCTTCAACGATACGCTCGATCCGGCCAACGACAACATCCATCGCGCGATTCACACCTTTACCAGCAGAGACACGGACGATGAACGTCATGAGGCACAGATAGCTCTTGCTGCGTGCTTGTTCGACGTCGCAGCATCATGCCCTAGCGCTCCTGACGTGCTGGCAGCGCTAGAGGGCAGCGCTCACGTATCGCGTACGTGCACCGAAGCCTTGGCCTCGTCGGTCGATGCGTCCATATCGCCCTATGTGCGCGTCTATGATCGTGAGCGACTCACGCGCATCGTGGATGCACTCACAGAAGCACTGAGCTGGCATGTGGGAGCCCATGGCGCTGACACTGTGCCCGAATCCCTTGTTTACGCTCTGTCCTGCCTGTACGATGCTAATGCCCACCGCCCTGACCCTCTTGCTCGCTCGCGATTCTACGTGGCTGCGACAGAGCTGCCATCTATTGTGCCTGCCTATGCTGCCTGGCTCCAGGGCGCATCCAATATATGTGCCTTACCGTGGTCTCTGACGCTCGGCGCCAAGGCGCAAATTCTCGCTTGGGAGGCGCAATCGGCGATGCGGGAGGCATCCAGCGAAGCATGGTCCCAATCGGCTGCGTCATGGCCTGAGTGTGGCACTTGGCCGATTCAAGTATCGCGCGCTACGATCGTGGAAGACTCGTTCAAGGCATTTTCTCTAGCATCACCCAGTATGCTGCATCGGCCGTTGCGCGTCACGTTTCGCGATGAGCCCGCCCAAGATGCGGGCGGGTTACGGAAAGAATGGCTACAAGTGCTATGTGATACGCTGCAACAGCAGGCCCCATGGTTCGACTTGAGCCAAGCGAACGAGCCTCAGATGCACGGTCTTTTGTACTTGCACCACACGTGCACGGACAAGGAGATCCATGCGGCTGAACTCCTAGGCATGGCCGTGGGCCTTGCGCTCTTTCACCAAGTCACCGTCCCTCTTCGTTTCGCGCCTGCCTTGTATGTCATGCTGCTGGCCATGGCACAAGGACAGGCTCCTCCATGTACGCTCGATACGCTGGCACAGCTCAAGCCTGATCTTGCTCAGGGCCTGGAGCGTCTTTTGCATGCAGACGCAGCGGAGGTGGAAGGTATGCACCTGGCATGGCACATCGATACGCCGCATGGTCCCCACGATTTGCGGCCGCGTGGATCTGAGACAGGACCCGTGCAGGCATCTGAACGAGACGCGTACGTGGCTCGTCTCTGCGCATACACACTGCTCGAGTCCGTTCAGGCGCCACTTGAGGCATTGGCACATGGGTTTGCTAGTGTGGTAGCCCCTGCGAGTGACCGCTCGCCTTTGGTCTTGCTCACGCCACACGAGCTCGCGACGCAGCTATGTGGACGCGAAGAGCACACACTCGATGTCGAAGCGCTGCGCGCTCATACGGATTTAGTGGGATTCCCAGATCGCGATGCCGCCGGTGCCCAGCGCATCTTTGCCAATCTCGAAGCCTTTTGGCACGTATGGTCGACGCTCGCACCGGACGAACAGCATGCACTTCTTGGCTTCATTACGGGCTGTGCACGCGTGCCCGCTCTAGGGGTCCGGTCTTTGGGATTGCGTATCCAACACATCGAACTCGATCCTATGCAAGCTGCTCGTGTACCTTGGAGCAGCACTTGTACGTCGACGCTCTTTCTGCCTGTGTACGCGTCCACATCTGAGCTCCATGCCAAAATACGCATCGTCGTGCGCCACTGCACGGGCTTTGGCCTCGCGTAATGCAGCATCCCACTACCAAGCCCAGCGCTGCGGGCCCAAGGCCAGGATGCGCTGACAGGCCAAGTCACGATCGATGACCGCTGGCAAACCGATACCCCGCTCGTGCTCACCCAGTACCATCTCGAGTCCCTCCGTACACTCTTCCAGCACGGGTGTAGACTTGCGCAGCTTTTTAAGGCCTCGAATGCGCTCAATCGGCACCTCGAATAGAATATCATATCGCTGCGGTATACGCGCGAGAGGCACAGCAGCAATGGTAAACTCTGTCTGGCCTCGGCCCGCCATTTCGTCCTCGACCATGGCAACAATCTCATCAGGCGCTAGCATCGGGTAAAAGGGCCGACCATGGACGGAGCGAACCAAGTCTTCTTCCTCCTCCACCGAAAGGCCTGGCGGCGGTGTCGTTCGCCGATGCGGACCGTACGTCATGAGAAAGACGACACGCGTCGGAAGAACAATCATGTGGCCCAGCCGTTTGCGAAATACGGCCAAGTACAGTCCATCCGTCAGTGAGTGTGGACGCTGCGGCGGCGAGCTCATGGCCGGGGGCACACGCAGCCCCGATGGCGTGGGCGACGATACAGTGTACATAGCTTGCGTCGGAACAGGTGGGGACATGAGCGCCGTGTGCTTGTGCTGACGCTCGAATGAGGGGACCGTCTCAGACTGGCCTGGCATGAACGGTGATGACATCACGGACTCACGTAGAGTCGAATACGATGCATGCCGCGAGATGGGAGGGCCGCTGGTACGAGGCGGCGAGGTCAGCATAGACGGGGGCACAGGAAGGGGTATGGATGCCGCACGAGATTCCACTCGGGCAGCGACTGGCGCATCGGATGTAGACATGACAGGAAGCGACGGCCCCATGGGGGGCGGAGACGAAGCCGTGAGGGGATGGGGACTCGCTCGGCTTGACTCTTGCACAGATACTGGACCTGGCGCCGTCATATCGAGTCCGACATCCGCTCTTGTGAGCTGTGTGGGCGTCTCTGCCTGAGGCGGCGGGACGTGTTCTGACTCAAACTGCGTGTTCCATGGCGTATGGGCCATGACATAAGGCTGTACATTGTCATGTGCCATGATGGTTGTTGACTCGCCATCCACATTGTCGATCTTCGCAGTCAGCTCCAGCTGCGATCCATAGTCTGACAGGCTTTCCAGCTCGGCCCGGTCATGTATCACGTTATTAAGCGGCTCTGGGTCGCTCTTCTCTAGCCGAGGCGCCATGGTACTCGGATGCCGCTCGCGAGGTAAGCTACTCGACTCGGATCGGCCCGCATAGCTCGACGGATGGCGGTTTGTCAACTCGTCATCTTTCTCGTCCACAATGCGATTTGCGTCAATCCATTGACCCAGTCGGCGCAGCTCACGCTCGGCTTCCCAGTGCGTTTGGGCCAATTTTTCGTGCAAGTACTCTTCATCGGTCGGGACACCGACTAGAATGCTGTCCAGCAGCGTGCGCGTCACAGGGTATGGCATAGCTGGATCAGGCACAGACACACCCGTAATGCCACACAAAAGTTCCAGAGTGCGGTGCCAGTGTCCGTACTCAATCATCGGTGCCAGGATGAATAACAGCACAAAGATCAAGGCGCCAGGCAGCCGCATCATCATCCACGTCGTAGCCTGCACACTCAGCAGACCAAACAGAATAAGCCAGCCGAGATATCTCATGGTCATGATCGGGTTGCGCCACATCATCAGGTTCTTGACCCGCTCTTGCACATCTGCCAATCCATGTGCCACTACAAGCACCTGATCACCGACTTGCTGTAGCGTTTCGTGCGACGGAGCTAGCATCAAGAGGGATTGCGAGTCTGTACCTGGTCGAGTAAGAGAGCTCGGAGCACTCGTTGCGCGTGATGCCTCGCCAACCTGCTCGCTGCCCGGTACCTGCCATATACGGAACGTTGCCACATACAAACATGCTGCTAGAAAAAAAACAGCCAACAAGTCGCCACGCCACCAAACCACTAGGTAGAGCATCGCCATGCATCCAGTGACCCATGGATTCTCCCAGCGCCACAGTTTGCGGAGCGTGGCAAACATACCCCAGTACAAGATATAGGTGCTCACTGCAAGACGCGTAGCATTGTAATTAAAAAGGTGCATCTTGCCGCGCTCGGTCCTAGCCGCAGCGTACCCCATAGCGAACATCTGACTTGCATCGTTCGGGGGGGCACGCTCAGCTACAGCATTGGGTGGCGTACGCGATGGAATATCAGCCGGCTGAGATTCTGTCACTGTAGGGCTGTTAGTCTCACCCATTGTTGGCTTCGGCACATCTGCACTAAAGTAAGTCACCGATGTCGTCACGTCCGGCTCCAACACCTGCTCCTCTTGCGACACCGCCGGCACTGGATCCGCTACTGGCTCATGTAAAAGGTCTGCAATAGGTTCAAGGTCATGGCCCTCTCTCGAAGCATTTTGAGAAGTCTTTTTGATCGGCTTCTTCGCGTCTTTGGTCACTGAACGCTCTTTCTTTTTCTTCTTCTTCGGCTCACCATCGTTTTTTGGAGTACTCTTTTTGACTTTTTTACGGCGCACGGGTTTCGCCTCATCCTCGGTAGGATTGACAAGCCGTTCGAGAGCAGTCGCAGCAGCATCGGCCACCGGAACTTCGCCCTTCAAGTCAGCCTCATTATGAGGTAATACTGTCTCGTCCAAATTTTTCTGCATGGCCGTACGGATACGCTGTTCGGTGAATACGTTTTTAGGCGCCTCAACATCTTCTTCATCGGAGACTGTTGGAACTGGTATCTTGCGCATGATAGAAGAGTCGGCTTGCATACCTTCCAGCAGACCCTGCTGCTGCAGCTCGCGTTGATGGTATTCGGTTAAGAAGCAACGCTCCTTCATTGATTTAGGTTCAGAGGCATTTGAGGGGAGAGCATCTGGCTCCGAATCAGTCCACTCATCGTCATTTTCACCATACAATGCTCCCCCGTTTGACTTGAGGTTTTGCAGGGCAGAAAGGAGCGTCTCAGATTTGGTCTGTGTCGCAGGTGGAAATACATCGGGCGGCGGTTCAGCCAGGGAACTGCTTAGCTGATCCGCCGATATTCTTTGCAGCCTCGCATTGGAGGCGGAGTTATCCTGACTCGTACCATATCTCCGCGAGCGCATCTCAGGAGAAGCATAAGCATTCATCAAGACGCGTTCAGCAGAAATACGCCCCAAAGAAGCTTTGGGGTAGAGTGCCAGTCGCGCTTGGGGCATGTTGCCTTGGACTGACTAATGTCCACGTTAGCACAAAGAGCTAGGGGCAATATTTTTTTCTGTGCCGAAAATGTGCCGCCCTGAGTACGGGCCTCATCCTGCAACGTTCATCTGGGTTTGATCTGACAGTATGACCCGTCAACCTGAAATGGGAATGATCCCTAACGCTGTGCAGGGTGAAATTAAGGCTCTGGAAAAGGAGCTAGATGCTGCTGAGGTCGAAATGGCTAAGTATATGCACAAGCTGCACGCGCCTATCCTGAAGAAGCGTGCCGACGTACTGGCCAAGATCGATGGATTCTGGCCGCAAGCCCTGACAAACTGCGTGTCGACCAACGTGTACATCGACGATGATGACCATGCCCTGCTGGACCACGTCACCAAAATCGAGGTTGACCGCGATTTGGAGGACCCGCGCGCTGCGAAGATTGAGTTCCACTTTTCGCCGAACGATTTCATCAACGACACAGTCCTCATCAAAGAGTTCAAGCTGCTGCCTGAAGCCTCTGAGTTTACATCACAGTTTGACTTTGCTTCGGATACGGTGCCCGTGAAGACGCCTATTTCTTGGAAGTCTGACGAGGTCAACCTGTCGAAGAAGAAGCCCACTGTGGGTAACATTAATGCTGATAAGGAGGATGAAGAAGACGAAGAGAATGAGGAGGACGAAGACGACTTTGAGCCTGGCTCGTTCTTCTCGAGCTTTTTCGATAACGAAAACCCTCAGGTGGCTGGCAGTATTGGACGTGCGATCGTCGAAGACTTGTACCCTAATGCTGTCCACCACTTTGAGGTACCAGCCCTCTTTGATGAGGAGGACGAGGACGAAGAAGACGAAGAGGACGATGAGGAAGATGAGGATGACGGTGATCGTGAAATTGATCTGGAAGAAGAAGAGAAGCGTCCTTCCAAGAAACAGCGCAAGTAATCTTTACGGGCTGCCTACCGACAGAATCTATTTTAGCAAATGCACACGCTTGTTTTCTGACGTGAGCCGCGGGCGTACGTTTAGCATGGCTTGTGGCTTGTGCGGCGCACGATCGATATAGTTACCTAATATTTACTAGACATATGCATGCCTGGCGATCTGTCAACATCCCAAATGTCGTCTCCACATCGCGAACGCAGCAGCCTTTATCAACCACGCTGGCATGGTGAACAACCTGTTCACTCGGGATAAGAAAGAAGATGTTCCTGATGCTAAAGATCTGCAGAACAATTTGAAAGATAATCTAGAGGCTGAGGGAGCTAACGTTGATGTATTTTCAGAAAACGCGAGCCCTGAGGAAAAGGCTCGTGCTGCTCTCAAGGCCCAAAATGAAGTCAAACCACGCGGTCAGTTCGCTGAGCACATGGAGCAGCAAAAGCTCGCTGAAGCAGTGAAGCTCAATCGATCTGTCCCATCTGACATGAATGGCGTGCGTATTCGTCCTAATGTCTCACTAAAAGATGTCGATGAGGCTAGTCGTCAGCAGGGTCAGTTGGGGGACGGTGTACTCGTACCCGGCGCACTACCAGCTGGTGCTCCATCCCTTTCCATACCTGAATGGTACAAGGTAGGATGGATTGCAAATTCACGCTATCTGCAAGGATTGCAGCCTGGTGAAATCGATGTACAGCTGGACCGTTTACGTGACACGGCTCTGGTGAACACACTTTTCAGTGACCTGTACTACGGCTATCTGTGGTTCGATGGTGCTGCCATCGTCGGAGCTGTGGCTTTGACCTACATCTTCACCAGCATGGGCGGTGGAATATCGCTTGCTATCATTGTGGCGGCTGTGGCTTCTACATACTACACGACGAGCATTCGCCGCACTCGTCAGCGGTGCCGTGACGACGTGGTGCGCGAACTTGCTCGCCATCGTATGGCTTCCGAAAATGAGTCGGCCGGCTGGGTGAATCATTTCTTGTCGCGCTTCTGGCTCATTTATGAACCCGTGTTGTCCGCCACCATCATTCAACAAGTCGACACAGTGCTGCGAGACAACTGTCCTCCTTTCCTAGACTCGCTCAGTCTAACAACTTTCACGCTCGGAACTAAAGCGCCTTTAGTTGATTCTGTACGCACTCTTGTCGACACGGAAGACGACGTGATTATCATGGACTGGAAGTTTAGCTTCACGCCAAATGACGTGCAAGACATGCCTGTGCATAAGGCCTCGACCCGCATCAACCCCAAGATTGTACTTACTGTGCGCGTGGGTAAAGGCATGGTTGGTGCAGGCATGCCGATCCTGCTAGAGAACATGAGCTTCGTGGGAATGATGCGTATTCGCCTCAAGCTGATAAGCAGCTTTCCCCACGTGCAAACGGTTGACTTGTCGTTTATTCAACCGCCTTCATTCGACTACGAGCTCAAGCCTATCGGTGGAAGCCAATTTGGACTCGATGTGTCGGCTCTCCCTGGTCTCTCTGGCTTCATCCAAAACCAGGTTCACTCTGCCTTGAGTCCTATGATGTACAGTCCGAACCAGTTCACGCTGAATTTGGAAGACATGCTGTCAGGCACACCTCTCGACGCAACGTGCGGTGTACTGCAGGTCACAATCTGGCACGCTCAAAACTTGGAGCGTCTCCAAATTGACGGTGGTGTGCCGCGTGCCTATGTGTCCATATCACTCAATGGAGGCCCCGAGATTGACCGTACACGCACGCGTGAAGCGCACCCGAGTCCCAGATTCCGTGAGACCAAGTATATTCTGCTCAAGAACCTCGAGGGTCTGCTGACCATGTCGCCCATGGAGGACAACGGGGTGCTGCCTCCTTCGCGTCTTGGTGTAACGCGTTTTGATCTCTCGACGCTTAACACAAACCCATCGCCGGGCCGTATGAACAAGGCCATTATGTACAGCGATGCGCCCGTGGGTGCGTTGAGCTACTCGCTTGATTACTATCCGATTATGAAGCCGGAAGTGGGTCCTAATGGTCAGTTGCTGCCCTTGCCCGAGGTGGCTGCTGGTGTCATGCGCCTGACTATGCACCAGGCGCGTAAGCTCGTCAAGCCCGAGGTGCTGGTCTCGCAGCAGCTCAGTGTCAAGGCGCGCCTCTTACTCAACAAGAAGGTCATCAAAGAAACAGGCGTGATCAAAAACACCAACGACCCTGTGTTTGATGATGTCACTGAGTTTCTGGTGATCGAGCGCTTCGGTAGCGTTATCACAGTGGAGCTGGTTGACTCTAACAAATTGACGATGGACCAAGTCGTGGCATCGATGAGCGTCAAGGTTGATGACCTGATCAGTGCTACGAAGCGTAAGCAAGACTGGTTTCCTTTTCCTGGTCAGAACGAAGCTCGTATGCGCATGTCGGCTCAGTTCAAACCTATCCTTATGTCCGGCAGCATCAACGGCAGTAACAGCTACCGTCCGGCTATTGGTATGCTCAAATTTTGGCTACGTGGCGCACGCGATGTCAAAAATGTCGAGGCACTGTCGGGCGGTAAGTCGGATCCGTACGTCATGCTGAGTGTGAACAACATGCCAGTCCACGGCTCTGCTGTGATGGACGATAACCTCAATCCTGACTGGCACCAGATCCTGTATGCACCTGTGCATGCCCTGGCCGAGGTTGTGCGGGTCGAGCTATTTGACTACCAGAATAGCACGGCAGACCGCTCGTTAGGGTACTGCAATGTGCCAGTCGGTGTGCATGCTGATTATGATACGGAAGACGACGCGTTCCAGTATCGGAGCACAGGTCGCAAAGCGTATCGTGAGCCACTAAAGCAGCCGAACGGAACCACGAAAGGAGTCTTGGACTTTGACGTCGACTTCATTCCAGCCATGCACGTGGAAGGTGCCAGCTTTGTCGAGCAGAACAAACGCCTTGAGGCCCAGCGTTACAGAGAGGCTGGGGTTCAGCAGAACGTTGGCATTGGCTCACCCCTCGACTCACCAGATGCAAAGCTTGAGGCTGGTGCCGCGTCTCATGCTGGTGATGCCAATCTGCGGGATGAAGACGACAAGGACGAAGATCAAGGTTTGGTTCTGACGAAGGAACAACTCCTTTCTTGCCCATCTGGTGTGCTTGTGTTCAACATTATCAGTGGTAACATTCGTCGTCAGCGCGCCCAGCTCGAGGTCATCTTTGATGACAGTTATTGGCCTGCGCACACAACTGAGCGCCGCAAGAACTACGAGTGGGATGAAGTCGGTGAGGCAGTCATTCGAGAGCTCGATGTGTCGAATGTATGGTTCCGTCTTCGCACAGGTCGCCGTGACAGCGACATTTTTGCCGAGTACACATGCTCGACGAGGTCGCTGTTGGAGCGCACGCTGGAAGAGCCTGCCAAGATTGTGCTTGTTCCGACTGAAGGCAATGGCTCAATCGACCAAACCATGCTTCTTAATGCACCCGGTGCCATGTTAGAAAAGGGCATGGGTGCCTCCAATGCAATACTTGACAAGGGTAAGAGCTTTTACCGTGATGATCACTCCAAGATGTCTGGCAAAGTCTCCGACATGAGTCAGAACGTTGCGGCGAGCGGCATGGATAGCTCTAGCAAGGTGGCCTCTGGTGAAGGCATTCCCATGCCTGCTGGCGGTGGAGAAATTCTTATCAGCTGCCGCTACATTCCTATGAACATACATTTGGAGCCGGTCGAAAGCGTCGTGAATCAGGGTGCTCTGACCATCGAGCTGCTTCATTGCTCTAATTTGCAGTCAGCTGATGCTGGTGGCAAGTCGGACCCGTATGTGCTATTCCAAGACAATGGTGTCACACTCGCTCGATCCAAAACAGTCAAGCGGAACCTCAATCCCAAGTTCAACGAGGTGCTTCCTGAAGTGCTCATCAAATCACGCCTGACGCACGAATACTGCTTCAATGTGCGTGACTGGGACCAAGTTAGTGCCTCAGATCCGCTTGGCGTTGCCTACGTCAACCTGGCAGAGCTCGAGCCTTTCGAGACACACGAGCGCACGTACCAGCTGACTGGCAAAGGCGCGCTGCCGGAAAGTACCATTACAGTGCGCCTTACCTTTCATCCACGCTACTTGAACAACATTGTTGGCAAATATGGCAACATGGTGGGCAACATGGCTCAGGGCGTGATCGGTGGCATCGGCAGCCTCGGCAAGGGCGTGGCTACTGGCGGTATGTCATTTGGCCAGCAGCTCATGAGCAAAGTTGGTCTTCGCACGCATCACGACAAAGAGCCATCTTCAGAGGAAGTTGCGCAACAATATGCGCAACAGAGTGCAAGTAAGCAGTCCGCAATGCAAGGCGCTGACGCCCCAGACAAAGGCGGCGCTTCTCAGCGTGAATTACCAATGAAGGACCCCATGAACACAAGCCACTTTGAGGTGGACAATTCAAATGCATACCAGTTCCATCCTGCGACGGATGCTAGCTCGATTCACACAAGTGCGGATCGCACCAGTCTCTCTAGTCGTCGTCGCGGCATTACCCATCTGTTCAAAAAGCGCTCATAGACCACACTCTTTGCCTGCATAACAGCCACATGTTTTTTAGTAATCACAACTGCTGTGGACCGCTTCGAATCGGGTGTTGCGGAGAAGTCGGAGCGTGACGAATCGCTGCGATCGGGCCAAGTACCTTTAGGCTTTCCCCACCTTTTACGAACGCTAGACCTCAGTCGGACGTTTTTCTTCGCACATACTCCCTATTGAATGCGTCGGACCTCGGTGCGACCGAGTGGGAATAACCTAGCCGGCCCCTCGCCCTCGCTGCCCTCTTGCAGTAGCCCCGATGTACCCACACACCTTAGGGAGCCACCGCTGCAAAGTCTCGGTCTGCACCGGGCGGCCGGCGCAGGCGACGTATCACTAGTCCTATTCGCGCTTGAAAATGGTCAACAAGTAAATCAGACCATACATGGCATTTCGCCGTTGCACGTGGCCGCTTGTATGGGCTTCGTGCCTGTGATCAATGTACTACTAGCCTATGGGGCCGACGTCAATATACCAAAAGGGAAAGACAAAGTGGCCGGACCTGGTGTGGAAGGCTCCACACCTCTACACTTTGCCGCTGCTAATGGGCATTTGCATGCAGTGCGCGCACTTCTCCAACATGGTGCTCGACCACAGCCTTTGGACCGCGATATGCAGACGCCCGAGTCGCTGGCCTCACTCAATCAGCACTTGCAATGTACCACGCTGCTGAAGCAATGGATCCAATTGTACGGAAAAGATGGTCGTATCGATCCAGCAGCGACAAAGTCTGCATTTCTTTGGAACGATCAAAGTCTCCTCGAGCTCACGCGCGAAAGCGTCCAAAGTCGATCCCCACATTTGGAGACGGATGTGCTACCGTCGCGCGAATCGGCCATGCCTGGGTCATCGCAAAGCTCGCCTGTGCATTACGATTTCAAGCGGCGCACGAGTATCCCCACTCTGATCGAAAAAGCCTCCAATCCGGCGATCTCTATCCGAAATGCCTTATTCCCTTCATCGCCCTCGACACCTCGATTGGATGAACTATCTCCATCTTTTCGCATTCCAAGAATCAGCAGCAGGGCGAGTCTCACCAATTTGTTTGGTCGTCGAGGCACCACACAAACTTTTGATGAACACGTGCAAAGTGATGGCGATCCGGGGCATGCGTCCTATGCCTCGTCATCACGGCTTGACTCTTTTTCCTCGCGGAATCGCTCATACCCAAAAAGCTCAACCAGCGCACCAACACCACCACCCTCCATTCCAATGCACTCATCCTTCGGTTCGCCCTCCAATAAGCAACGTTATCGATTAGACCAGCCTGCGTCAGATCAACACAGTCGGTCCCACTTTTCCATGGCTCTTGCGTCATCACACTTGCGTCGACTTCGAAGCAATAGCGCATCGACATCAGCTCAGGAGGCTGAGCGCGTGTGTTACAACCGTGCCCGTGCGCATTCCGAGGCTGCTGCGCAAGAGCCTAAGCGCGAATCATTGCCGGGTGCATGGACAGATCGGTCCTCGATACGCTCGCGCGACGATGACAGACAAAGCGATAGCAGTCTGTGACGTGCCTCATACATGTAGCTGTTCGTTGTACATATCTTCCGATCACTCTATGCAACCCTTTTTTCCACGCATGGACAGGCGAGGCAAACACGCGCCGTAGTCTATGGGACCTTTATTGTACAGTACGGACCCTCTGACGTGCTCCTGGCTTCTATTACATGTTTTGTGCCGGGCCGAACTGGAATCCAGTCTGGGGCGTAGCAACCGATGATGGGAACGCAAATGCTCCTGTATCATTCACTTGCGGTGCTTCAATGCCCGTGTCCTGGTCCTCTTCATCATCAGGGAAGTACTTGTCCATAATATAGAAGCATTTCTTGTAAATGTCAAAGTTCTCGTGGTTCTGCAGGGCATGAATGGCCACCATGCCACCACACTCCTCAATGTACATCGCATACTGGTTCGTAGCACCAGGACCCAGCGCCTCCTTGTCCTGTTCGCCGATCTTTAAGATGTTCTCCAGACCATCCAAGGCCACTTGAATAATCTTGTTGTCCATGCACTTCAACAAGTCGCACAGCGGCTTGATGCATCCTTGCGACACAAGGTACCGCACCTGCTGGGGTTGCTGCAGTCCACCACTCGTGGCATTACTGATAGCCCAGCAAGCTTCTTTCTTTGTCTTGAAGTCGGCGTGGCTCAGGATGTGGACAAGAGGAGGAATGATATTCGCATCAATCACGGCCTGCACCTGACTGGGCGAGCCGGCCGTAATGTTACTAATCGTCCAGCAGGCTTCCTTCTTAATACCATCCTTGGGCGAAGATAGAAGAGCGAGAAGGGGCGTCAAGGCTCCGCTGGCGATGATCACTTGCGTCTGCATGTCGTCACCCGTAACGATGTTGCCGACCGAGCGAAGGGCAGGTGTCTGAACAGCAGCTGATGGATGCATCAGCAAATCCACCAGTCGGCGGCACACACCCGACTCAATCACGGCCTGAATTTTTTCATTCGCACCGTCCGACAGATACGATATCGCCCAGCACGCATCGATGAGAATTTCGTCATCCATGGCGTATACAAGCTTGGTGAGAGTTGGGAGAGCTGGGGCGACGTACTCCCAAGCTGGCTGTGGGTTCTTACCACGACAAAAGTTGCTCAGCGTCCACGTCGCATTCCGCAGCATGCTCACCTTGTGGTCTTCACTAAGCAGCTGCAAGAGAGCCTGCATACCGCCATGCTGCAAGACAAAGTCACGGCACTTGGTCGAGTCACCGGCAATGTTACCCAAGGCCCACACGGCCTGCTCACGTACATCCAGCACTGGCGAAAGAAGGAGGTCAATGAAAATAGGCACGGCGCCGCAGTTGATGACCACCTGCGTGTGCTCCGAGGTACCAGAAGCAATGTTGGTAAGAGCCCAAGCAGCCTCAAATTGGATCATGCTGTGAGGACTGCGCAAGAATTCGACAAAGCGCGGTACCACGCCGCAAGCAATAACGCGATCGATGGGGGGATTCTTCTCCTTCGAAAGGAGCTTCCGGAACTTGGTAGTGGCCTCGAGCTGCTGGTCCAGGTTGTCACTTTGTACACCCTGTACCATAGCAGGCAATTCAGAAGTGATCTTCATATCCAAATCGTCCATCACTTCTTCTTCCTCTTCCGAGTCAGGAGCATCGGAGATCTGGTGCATGTTTAGGTTGCGCCGCTTGGCCATGCTCTCTTCACGCTTCTGACGCCGAATCTCAACTTGCGCCTCCTCACGGCGACGACGCAGCTCATCCTGCTTAAAGGCACCCTTGGCCTTGTACGTGTCCTGACGCCTACTCGAGTCACGGAACGCCGACATCGCCAAGCTCTGGTGTGGAAACGTGGGTTTAGGCAGAAGTCGTTTCCAAGAACGACTCGGACACGGCAACGAGAAAATTGTCTTACACCAACACAGCCTAACAAGGCCCCTCTCGAACAAAAAACACTGCACGTGATGAAGCATGGGGTGGCACCTCCATGCTGGCCTCGAGCAACGCCCGCACCCACGGAAGGTTGGACATGCCGCACAAGCGGCCACACTCTGCATCGGGCGGCTCAGGCGTTCCGACGCATGAAAAACGAGCTCGCAGTCATGCATCTGGACCTTCCTCAGATTTGAGCAAATCTATCGAGGAGGCACGTAAGCGTGCCATGGCAGCCTTTCAACGCACAGGCCTACCATCTGCGCCATCTGCACCGCCACCACGCCCCAGGGCCCCTACGTCTTCTCCAAGTGCCGTGCAACATAATTTAGAAGATAAAAAACAGACTGGTGAACAAGAAAGCAAACCTGTGGGCATTCATCCGCTGCTTCTCGGTGATGCAGCGCGCATTCAAGAAAAGTTTCGTTCTTTGGCACCCAAGTTTGCATCTATTCAAGCCAACAAGCGTCAAATACCAGGAAAGCCGCCACCTTCTTCCTCTTTTTCCTCTATTCTTGATGCTAAGCCAATACCAGTCAAGCCGAAGAACCCGTACCTTCCGAGCGAAGTAGACAGGGTCGAAGGTCCTAAGCCCAAAAGTATGCACCGTGCCCTTCAGTTCCACCGGCCGGGCAAGTATATTTTAGAGGCCGAACAAATACGTCGTGATGAGAAAATGAATGCTTTGAAAGAGCGCATTCAAGCCACTGCTCAGAAAGTGGGTCTGCAAGACGAACTTTTAGGTGACGAACGAGTCCTTCGTGTACGTACAAAGTCATGCACCGCATACTAACCATTTTCAGCGCCCGGAACCACCACAGGCGGAATGGTGGGATATGGCCCTTCTTCCCACCAAGTCTTATGACGATGTGCCCATTTCGATACAGCCCATCAACGATCTGCCTCCTGACGCCAATACCGTCGAGCACAAAGACTCCCCCATCGACCATCTTGTGCAGCACCCTATTCCTATACCACCGCCTACTGAGAATATCAAGGTGCAACCACACGGAGTGATTCTCACCAAACAAGAGATGAAAAAAATGCGTCGTCAGCGCCGCGCCGCTGAACAGCAAGACAAACGCGATCGGATCAAGATGGGTCTGTTGCCACCAGATCCGCCCAAAGTCAAGCTTGCCAATCTCATGCGCGTGCTTGGAAATGAAGCCATCGCTGATCCCACTAAAGTGGAAGCTCGCGTGCGCCGCGAGGTCGCAGCCCGCCAAGAGTTGCACGAACGCACAAATGCTGAGCGCATGTTGACAGACGAAGAGCGCCGCGATAGGCGTGCATACAAAACCAAGGTGGAAGAAGCCAAAGGTATGTGGTGTCAAGTATATCGCATCGAGAAGCTCGTGAGCCCGTCACACCGTTTCAAGGTGCGGAAGAATGCTCAGCAACACCATCTGAGTGGGATCATCGTCACAAACCCCCATTTCTCCCTTGTTATTGTTGAAGGAGCAGCGAAAGCTCTCAAAGCATACAAACGACTCATGCTGGTGCGCATCAATTGGAAAGAGTTTGGGCAGGCGAATCGAGAAGATAATGCCCCGGAGGAAGAGGAAGGCCGCATGGAGCCTGAAGTGGACCTTAGCAGCAACAAATGCGATTTGATTTTTGAAGGCCCTGTGCGCGAACGAACTTTTCCTCCTGGCTCCGTGCGTATGGTGGACTGCCCAACAGACTTCAAGGTTAAAGAGCTACTGGGACCCAAACTGGCAGGGTATTGGGATGTGGCGAAACGTTCCGCTATCGCTGAGCAGGATGTATAATTGCAACCTATAATACATATAAGCAATACACGGTTTTTAGCCCAAGAGGCGGAAACCATCATTCTCGGACCATGTTGGTTCATCTGACTCGGGCTCCTTCGTGTCAGAAGATGCAGTTGTTGTGGATGCCAGCTGAGAGAAAAGTCGTTCCGTTTGTGCATCGTCCCATGTCACTCGAGGGATAGGAGGCATAAAATTTTGCACTTTCTCCATAACCTCATACCGGAGCCGACGGCCTTTGGAGGCACGTACATCGACATTTCGCTTTCGCTTACGCGACATTAATGCATCAGATGCAGCATTGGATGCTCCAGTCTCCATAATACCCGCGTTGTCAATTAGGTCTCTCAGGAGTTGGGCGTAAAAGTCGCTATCATCAAACACTTCAGTATCGGTCGGCCGTGATTCTTGAGATGCAGTCGCAATCACGCCAAGTCGGTCCATGTCATCGGCACGCCACACTTGGGTACGTTGCACAAGCCTGTCCATCCCGTCTCCAGCCAATGCCTGACGGATTTGGTCCACAACATTCTGGTTCATTGCGCGCAGCTGAAGCCGTGAGCTACTCGAACTGTTCCGAGAGTGTGGCGCGGAGCTAATCTTGTTTGACCATCGCGTGAGAAGGGTATTGATGTGCGGTTCTAACACGTGTTCCAAGTTTTCGAGAGCTTTTGATGCGCTTGCATCGACCCGAACATGTTTAGAAAGATCAGCGGACATGCTGGAAAAGTTCTGCTTCCATAGATACAATCGGAGCTCGAGCATTTGTGTGGCGATGTCCTCTAGCTCCGCGGCGGCAGCGTCAATGTCGTCGTGCGCATTTGGCGTCTCCTCGAAATATTCACTAAGTAAGACAGGTGGCGGTAAGCGCGAGACTGTTGTCAGAATCTTTTGGAATGAGATACGGAGGCGCAGTGTCTTCTCCCAATTTTTGATTTGCTTTCTCACATCTTGCCCTTTCTTTGCGTCTTGAGCGCGCTTTTCACGAATTTGTTCCATGAGAGAGAGGCTCTCTTGTTCTTGCATGGCGACGGTAGCAGCAGCATCAACATGCTGATGTTTAAAGCGCTTAGAGCCATCTTTAGATGCAGAGTGAAGCACTGAATTTTCTTCCTGCACATCCTCCTCATCTTGTTCGTCTTCTTCCTCGTCTTGATCACCATCCATAGAGACACTGATATCCTGATTTCCATCATCATCATCATCATCATCATCATCATCATCATCATCTTCTTCTTCTTCTTCTTCTTCTGTATCTTGTCCCTCTGCGTCTTCCTGGCTGTTATCATACAGCTCTTCATCGTCGCCCAGATTTTTCTCATCATCATCATCGTCATCGACTTCCTCTCCATTGCTTCCATCCATATCATCACCGAACATTTCTGCACGAGATGCTTTTACGCTTTGATACTGTGGCTTGTCTAAGACGTCTGACTCAGTAAGACGCGCCTTGCGACGCATATGGCTGGGCCCTACATCGACATAATGCTGCCGAGCGGCCTTTTCAGACATATTCTCATCATTCTCCCTTGGTTCTTCATCTGATCCATCCACATCATTTCGGTACTCATCTTCAGGGTCAAAAGATTCAGGTGCTACATTTAGCAACTCATTCAAGTCAAGGCGCGCCATATTGTTCTAGCGTAAAAGAAGCGTGGTGCTGCGCCTCAAATCGGTTTCGAGTGGATAACATTTTTTGTCAAACTCCATGGATTACGTAAACAAAAGAGGACGTTGGCGTGTCAAGACCCACTGATTGCGTAGGTACGCCGAAGTCCGGATCTTCTTGATTTATCTGGTCGTGGATTATCAGGTATAAGACACGATGGTGGACGATACAGCATGCCATCGTGTCGACACAAGTAATTCAAACCCATTAAAAGCACCAAAACCACTGGAATATGCACAATCTCTAAAGGAACAGGGGATTTCTCACCGTAACTTTGATACCGATGCAGCATTGAGGAGTCCCCCGATTGATCACGTCACGGGTGCTTCTCTACATTCGGGACCAAAGCTGACGCATGTCCATCATCAGCTCAATGATTTAGATGAAAAACGAAAACTCAATGCCTTAGTGGCTTCAGGAGAACAGTCGCATAGGGTGGACAGACATCAGAACGAGATGCATCCAGTGAAGGTGCCAACTACTACACTTTCGACGTCTTCTGCTAGCCACTCCTCGCAAGACGAGAAAAAATGCCCAGATGTCATGTTTATCCAACAAAATTTACAGAATGTCAAGCTGCCAGAAAACGAGCAGGAAGTTTATGATTCTAATGCCATCTCCAATGCAGTCGTCACCCCAATTATTCGCCGCGAACCAGAACTTTTAAGGTCACAGTCCTCGATACCACCTCTAGAAGTCCGCTGCTACGGAAGAACACGTGTTCCAACACCGCATGGGGAAGTTTTTTGTCACTTGTACCGTAACAATTATGACAATAAAGAGCATATGGCTCTGGTGATCGATCCATCGCAGAACAATCTGTCGATTCAAGCGCGCCAAAAACAAGGACTGCTAAGCAGTCCGCGTCATTTGCGCAGTCGCTCGCTTGATGCCATCTGGCACGAGGATGAGACGACTATCGAACGTCTTGTACGTGGGGCGTATGTCAATCGCTTGAGCGACACATACCAAGTGCCCTCTGAGCCTATACCGATGCTGAGCACGGATGCGTTGGATCCAAATACACCATCACCACTTGTCCGTATTCATTCTGAATGCTACACGGGCGAAACTATTGGCAGTCAACGCTGCGATTGTGGCGAACAGCTGGATGAAGCGCTTCGTATTATCAGCACATCCATGACGCGTAGCTCGAGCGGCATACCTGTTCCGCCACGTGGTGTGGTAGTATACATGCGTCAGGAAGGCCGTGGCATTGGGCTGCTTGACAAGCTACTTGCCTACAATTTGCAAGACATGGGTCATGACACTGTGAGTGCGAATATACTACTGGGGCATCTGCCCGATGCTCGGCGCTACGACATTAGCAGTGCCATCTTGCGAGATCTTGGCATTGATCAATGCCGCTTACTGACAAACAATCCCGAAAAAATTCAGTCTCTAGAGGCAGAAGGCATCCGAGTGACAGAGCGGGTGTCGATGATACCGAGGATATGGAAGTTGTCACACCACACGCATGCATCTCACAAGCCGCCACGGCATCGTCGCGGAGAGCCTACAAATCGAGTCGATGACATGTTAGCACGCAGTGATGTGCACTCGCTAACTAACAGTACTATGTCTCAAGGCTCTACCTCGAACGAAATGCTGGATACAACTCAGAGCGGCGATGTGCTGGAGTCTGATGACAGTGCGAGTAGTCATGATTCCCTCGCTCAGCGCAGCTTGGGTGTTACACTTGTCGGCGGAAGCACTACTCGTGGGAATGATCTGGAAAGATATCTTCGCACAAAAATTGAGCGTATGGGCCATCTTCTATCTGAACCTGTACATTCAACAAAGCCAATTCATTAGATGTTCTTTAGCTAGCTTGATAGGCGAACCACGCATAAGTGCCGATCTCTCTACCGAGTAGTCCGTAGCCCAACAGGACTTCCATCTTATGACTGTGCCACCCGATAAAGCCTTGCACACTTCCACTTTGGCTAGACAAATAATCTAAGACCCTATGCCGAGGGTGGTCGGCAGGCAGATTGCGAAGCACTTGAAATTCAACTTTGGGTGGCTCCATACCCGAGCTTCGAGTAGTCCGAGCCCGCGGCGGCTCCCTTGAAGTAGATAGAGACAATGACCGAGACCGTGTCTCGAAAGGTGTGCTGGGAACAGTGATTATATTGGGCATATGAGGCGCATTTGATATTGTGCGATTGATACGGCGCACCGGGCGATGATGCTGATGTTCTTCTCCAGGAGAAATACCAGAGACAGTGCGGCCAAGCTGAGAGCCACTACGGCGTAAGTCCATGGGCTGCTTCATTGTCCTGTCTCGTCCTCGATCAGTGTCATCGCTGTCTTCATCTTGCAATGGAATGTCAAATGCTTGAGGGTGAGGTCCAGCCGCTGTGTCAACAACCCAGCCTCGCCTACCAGCACCCCAGATCACTTTCCATGAACCCACACCACCACGAATAGTGCCGAGAGCTGCGGAGCCCAGTTCAAGAACTCGAAGGTTGGTTGGAGGGTGCCAAGGTTCAGAGTTGTCCTTTTTAATACCTAATGCTCGAAGCTGCTCGGCGATTTCCAACGCTGGTGGTCTTTGCGTGCATGGTGCCAAAAGGTCATGGTATAAGTGCACAGCATGAACGGGTCCATGCGCCGTGCAGCTGTGTGACAAGTCAAGAATCTGTACGTTGGGAGCGGTACGTAAGAGAAAAGAGCACACCGCACCGAGTGTAATGTCTGGAATGGCGCCTAAACCGAGGTCTAGTAAAGCATGTTGCGGCGGCATAAGGCTAAGACTTTCGTTCGTGAGCGCACAACCACCCAAGTCAAGGTATCGAAGGGCTCCGCTTCGCATACATGGTGCATTCGAAAAAATGAAGCACAAGTCTTCTGGTGACACCGGTGTGGGGAATAATAGTGTACCCTGGATAGCAAGCTCAGTTAGGTGAAATGTGGTAGGTGAATGCACCAGAAGTTTGACCAAACTTTCAGATGTAATAGCTCGACATCGAGAAAGCGACAGGCTCTCCAATCGAATGGTAGATTGACCTAGGGCATCCAAAATGGGCGCATCTACGCGTGTTTCCGACAAGTCTAGAAGTCGGAGGTTGGGAAACGCCAGTACAAATGGCGCCAGCAGATCTCGTGGAAGAGAAACACCTTTTAATCCAAGTCGCTGCATAGACGGAAACGTTCGTGTGCGGACCCGAGAAGATATATCACGCGATGTACGTTTGGGATGGGCGATGGAACGCGATCTGCCGCGTCGCTCCACGTTCAGGTCATCATCATCATCATCCTCTTCTTCCAAAAGGTCATACATGGGTCTGCTGGCTGGGACAGATTCCAAGTACTTGTGAACGAAAGCGCGCATGGCCTCGAGGAAGCGAGGGCTAATGCAGCCACACAGATCCAAACTCTGTAACGCGTTATGCACTGGACCGGTGCCACGCTCAGTACTCACATCGCGGACACGACTTGGTCGGCTTGGACCGCCGTCGCGTAATAACAAGGCCTCCAAGACTTGCAGGGAAAGAGCGCTGTCCATCGTCTCACTCGAGCCAAAAGCCACAAGACCGGCACTAGCATGGATCAATGTGTACAAACGCTCTGGCGTGACGAAGCGTCTCTCTGTGCTCTCACCCACCGTGCGCCCCAATCCTGTTGCGCGGAAGGAAGAAAAATCCATCAATCGGATATTCGATAGTGTAGCTTGCCTCGATGAGAGTGCATCATCCACAAGCAGCATGAATCGGTAGGGAAGTGTGAACTGAATTCTGCGACTTATGAGCGGCTTGGCATAGCGATAAAATGTTTGGTTTACGAGGCATAAAACATAAAGAACACGCTGCGTCTCGTATATAGAAGTAGAAACGTTTTGACCATCGAATGCTGCTGATGGAATCGTGGGGGGATCGAGGAGTCGCAATGAGCACAGCGGCACGCTGTCCAGGTATACGATTTCGCAGATACGCTGAACTATATCAGCAGGAAAAGTGCGACTCGTAGACATAGCATCAGGGGATGGCTAGGCGTATGTCAGGGTCATAGCAAGGCTTACCAAAAATCGCCTCAAGATATTCGCGATCCGCCCGGCTCCCAGCGTAAAATTCTGTGTGGAGTCTGTGCTAGCCCCCATTTTCAGTGGAAATCACCCAATGGGTGCAAGGCACTTACAGCTTCCATCGTTCCCTGCCTCAGACGATTGCTTGCTGCTCATCTCGCCGGCTGAGTGCAGCATGGTACATTTTGTGCATGCCCTGGTGTATGCTCTGTGTCATACCATATATACCATCTATTATTATTTGAAACTATGCCTAAATACCATTAGCCACGCTTCATGGGCTACTTCGGACGTACTGCCTGCCTACAATGACAATCTTCGAGCGCCCCCACATTTGGCTGTCATTTTTGCATGGTCTTCGTTTGAACCAAGTAAAGTTTACAACGCTTTGCAGGATGTACGCCGTCTAGTAGCCTGGTGCGCAGCGGCTGGCACGCGGGAGCTCACCGTGTACGACGAGGACGGATACCTGGCCCAGGCCCTTTCCAAGACGGCTGATCCAAAGTTACACGAGCAGGCACCGACTCTGCTTGTCGATATCCATTTTGGTGCGGAGACTGCGAAGGATTTTCGTCAGAAGAATCCAATAGCCATGCGATACCCTCTCTCGCCCACGTTCCATGACCCAAGGCTTAAGATGCATGTCAACATACTTACCAAAAAAGACGACAAGCCCGTGCTGGCTCGTGCGCTTGAATCGACTCGGGAGTCCGGCTTCACCACGAGTGAAGTTAGTAGGCAGCTGCTGCGCATTGGCCCTATGCAATCCATACCAGACATGCTCGTGGTTTGTGACGAGCGCGCAGGTCCGCCATGCTTGCACGGGTTTCCGTGCTGGATGGTTCGCATTACCACCATTCAGCCCCTACCGACTTGGTCACTTCTTGGTCGCTGGACCCCTAGGCATTTCATTGATACCCTTAAAATCTATACTTCTGCTGAACAGAGGTATGGTGCGTAATGATACAGTTACGAGACCATGTCTATTTCACGTCGTCACCAAGCATGTACGTAGGCATCATGAGTCGAAGAGCATCGACATTCCCCCTGAGAAGATGGTCGTGCCCTCCTTTTTCCAATTCAACGAACGTAAAGAGAGCGCTCCGTGGAAGGACAAAGCGCGAATTTGGCACAACACCACGATGCTCAGGCGGACGTGCTGTCTTGCTCATGATAGAGCGCACGTACCCGAAGTCCGGGAGACTCGAAGACCAAATATGATATCCAGACATTGTATTCGTCGCTCCCGTGATATTGAGAGCTCGAGTAAACATGGCCTCACTGTGGCTCACGTTGATGACAGCATCATCCAATGCGTGCATGATTATGATAACTGGCTGATTTACAGATTTTGGATCGTTCGTGCCGTTTAAGATTTCAGTCAAAGCCTCAAGTGAGTGGAAGCGGTACTGCAGGAAAGTATCCAGCAGGAAGTCTTTGATCGGGAGCCATTCAAGCGGTCGGAGAAGAGGAATGACACCGCCCAAACTAAATTCTGTCACCATGGGACGAAGTTCCTTGAATGCGGCAAGTAGAATCAAAGCATCAAGATGCTGTCCCTCACGATACATACGAAGCGCCGTCTGTGCTCCGATGCCGGTTCCGAGACTCTGCCCAACAATCGCAATACCTGGCCCAGAATCAGCGGTTGCAGAGCGGCTTCGCTCCCTAACATACTGAACCGCGCTATAAGCATCATCCACGACACCCTGTTCGGTAGGATAACCAGTCGAATCGCCATAGCCACGGTAATCGATGGCAAACACATTTGCGTTCAGTTCTTGCGCCATATCCGAACAGGTCCGGACACGAAAGCTGGCAGCACGATTCAGACCATTACCATGGAGAAACACATACGTTGGGTACATGCGCAGGGCTTCGTCGAACAAGGCATTTAAAGCCTCAGCTTGTGTGTTCTGCAGTTCGTTCACATGCGCATCATAAAACGCTTTGGGCAAATAGTGCCACGCTCCTAAAGTTACATTGTCAGTGGAAGGGATATACAAGTTACGCGTTTGCCCGACGAGCGATCCATACAGATGTGGCTCGCTGTACTTGGCAAACATCGGGAAGCGCACGTTGTGCAGGAACAAGTATTGACGCTGTAATACTGGATGAGACATACTCAAGCATGCTAGCAGGTATAGCACGCATGCCAAGGCGGCATATAGATGCGCTTTGATCAGAAAAGAGACGGTACTCATACCCATGTGGACGGAGCGCGGACCAAATCGAGCTTATTCCTCTCGCTCTATCTATTAGGCTTACAGGACCACGTGGGCTACGCGAAAACCCTTACCGAATCTCCACCTGGCAGCGCTGCACGAGGGCTTCGAGAACGTCAGCATGTAGTATATTGACTTGGTCGTTCTCCAAATTGTGGTCCATACTGCGATAATTGATGCGATAGCAGCGACTGTGCCGTTTTGTCTTGGGGTGTACAAAGTCGTCGATACACACGACATCTTCCACCAAGTCACCTGCACGGTCGCGAACCGTTTCAAACATGTCATTTTCATGGAATGTCGGTGGCATCCAGAATGAAACGTCTTTGTAGCAAGGAGGGTATTTTGAATATGGCTTGAATGTGACATTTTTTGGATCATGGCCCATGAACTGGTTCAGAAATCGTGGATCTTGAGACCAAAAAAGGCGGATATCAGGGATCGAAAAGAGCACCATAGCAATGCGTTCCAGTCCAAGGCCAAAGGCCCACCCAACATTGTCAGGAATGCCTGCCTCATCCAAGGTCCTTTGTTTCACAATGCCGGTTCCCAAAATCTCGAGCCATTTACCACGGAACCAGACCTCGACTTCAAAGCTTGGCGCCGTGAAGGGAAACGTGGCTGGGATCCACCGTACGCGGAGAGGTTCGCCTGATTGTGCCTCTTCAGCCCATCGTTTTTTGAACAAAGCGAAAACGAGTGTATTGAGAGAAGCCTTCAAGTGCCGAAGCGCCAAGTTCGCCGCCTCTGGATGCTTCCGAAGGTGCGTGTCTTGCCAGCCGTCCGCTTCCGCAATATTCACATCATCATGGATTTCCATGCCAGAAGCGCGAAGCTTCTCTTCCATTGCTGCACATTCCCGTTCAACAATACCGTTGGATCCGAACTCATCCAAGCCCCATACACTAGCGCCTTCCATTTGATGAAAGACAGGGTAGTGTGAGGAGTCAATTTCGTCGCGACGGAACACATCAGCCGTGAGTAGCCACCGCTTATATCCATGACGGAACGTTGATACCTCATGCGCTGATGTATGCGTGCGCAAACACGTTGCTCTGTTGACATAGTACGTGTCAGATGGCTTACGACCTGGATGGTTTGCAGGGAAGCCCAGATCGTCAAAATTGAGCTTGGTGGTGACAACAGGCGATGGAGCACGGATAGCTGAGTATTTTTGTCCAAAGACACGCTCAATTTCTTCACGGAGTATCTTTAAAGGATGATGTTCGCGGTATGGCAGCTGTGGCGAAGGAAACACGCGCGACATGATGGATGAGGGGATATTGGTATAGTCGTCTGTGGCATATGTGACGCCGTGCACAACTAAGGAGGATGGATCTTGGCTGCACGCACGAGAGCTTGCATGGATAGTGCGTGTATAGCATGCCAATGGCCGACCCAGAGCACGAAGCGCTCTTGGATGCTGGAAAGACAGCATTCGTGGTTCTGGTGGACAGGAGGAAACCAGGCCGAGTCCGCCCCCAGATATTTGTGGAGGCGTGTTCCACGACCGGGTGGCGTGTGCGAATTCCGCCGAGATAAGATGATCATTCTATTCCTCCATCATGGCGGAAGAACCGATGAGTGCTGCCGCTGCCCTACTCGCTGTGACTGAAGATGAGCGTCTGATTCATCCTCGTGACACGAAAGTGGATCAATTCGCTCAGAATATTGAAGACCGCGTGTCGAATCTCGTAGGAGGTGTGTCGACATGGTTTAGTGGCATCAACACACAAACTCAGAATGCTGTTTTGAAGGCTCAAGATCATGTAGACAAGAATGGTGGCGTCTTGTCAACAGCCCGATCCCACCTTGCTAGACTCGAGTCCCAATTTCAATCCCAGAGTGACCGCGCTCGCGAGAAGTCGCGGGCCGTTGTGCCTGACGAAACCTTGTACGAATTAGACACATCAAATCATGAAGCAAGCTTGGAAGAAGAGCCTACTTCTGCCGCTGCTTCTGCAAACTCCTCCTCCTCTCTGCCTTCTACAGGGGTGTGGGATTTGCTGCGTAAAGTGACCGCGCATCCACACGTGGAACGCTTGCAATCTGCATGGACAGGCGCAAATCAAGATACCAGGGCTCAGTGGAACAATACACTCAAAGAAGCGGAGTCTCTTGCTCGCACGTATGTCAAGAGCAGCGGTGAGGCAATGCAACTAGCTGGCAGGGATCTGCACTCTAAACTGCAGTCCATGATAGCAAGTGTCCCTTCTGATGTATCTGTCGCAGAGGAGGCGCCCGGCGCCAAAGGCAGCACAAGACGGGGGCACATGGACGATGATGAGGAGAGTTTCCGATGGGATGATGACGATGATGATGTATCTCAGCCTACAACATCTGAGCCTTACAAAGGCAATGCACCTCTAACCAAGGCGATCAAGGCATCAAACGAGTCACAAACCGACGAAGCCGACTCTGATTGGGAATAATGCATGTATGTAGCAAGGAGATTTTTTTCGAATTCAGCGACTCCACCATGTCATTAGCAGTTTCTGCGGGAGAGTTTCATGGTATGTGCCATCTTCTTATGCAGCTATGACGTATGAATGCGTAACGCGTATTCCGTATGGTCACGTAACATCGTATGGTACGCATCTGCTGTGCTGATACAGGTCACATTGCTAAGGTGCGTAACTACATTAGCTCATTTTACTAGCTCATCGGATACCCTCAGCGTACGTGTAAACATCCTGACACCAGATTCACGCATGGTGGGAGCCGCTCTAAAGTTTCTACAAAACGATCGCGTACCTTGGCATCGTGTAGTGCGTGCCGATGGTAGCATTGCTGAGCGTGGAGATGGGGGTGCAGGCGCCTCCCGACAAGCTCAGCGATTAATGAGCGAGGGCGTGCCAGTTTCCGAGATACCCTTAGGGAGTGCTGTAACGCAGTGGCGCGTACAGTCTATGGCATCGAATTCAGGATATGGGTGGTGTATGTACCATTCGGCTAACCAAAGTTCCTACGACGTTATAGCACCAGCCGATGGTTGCTGCGCCACAAAGTCCTGCACAAGTTGGCGGTCGACGGTGTGTACATAGTACACGCCGCCGCCAGCTGTCCAACTGACACAGCCGCCCGTGTATTTGTGCTGCTCCATCCGCAGGATGGCCTGAGGACTGGAAAGTGTGCGCTCCGTCAGCCGGAAATCAGGCGATACAAATGGACGCAGCGAGAAAATCTTGGTACCGTCCTGCAGGTCGAGAAATTGCAATGAGAGTGTATCGTTCGTTTGGGGACGAAACGCATAGCTGCAGGTTAGAGAGAAAATACGCACTTGTTCACAAGAACGACATCCGCACGTCGAAGCACTTGACCGACGCGGTCCAGCGTGGTGAAGTCGCCCTGCCAGGATTCTACGCGAGGTCCACCTCGGACATGCCACATGCGCCAGCGATGCGACGCCTCGATGATTTGCTGCTCGGCCAAGTCGCTGGGAATGGGCATGTACTCACACCCGTACGCCTCGCATCCTGTTTGCAAGGACGCCTGGATTAAGAGGTTGCCGATACCGCTGCCCAAGTCGATGAATACAGAAGAGGGACCAAGCTGGGCGATACGAGCAATCTCGCTGAGAAACGGTGGAAGCATTTCACCATATACGTTATCTGAGAACGCCTCGTATTGTTTGAGTTTGTCGACGTGCGGTGACACGACACGGGCATACACTTGCTCTTGAATGGTGCGCCATACATGTTCGGGTACACCGTGTGATTGCCCCAGGGAATGGAGCTGAGCGGCGATGACACCTCGCTGTCTAAGCTCGCGAATTTTGGCATTGAACCGCTCTAGGGTACGAAGAAAAAGCGGCCCATGGCGACGATTACGGGCTTTCGTAAATGCACGCAGAATGGTTTCCTCCTCTTGCGGAGGTAGTGAGTCCTTGTCGTGATGGTCAGTTACGTGACTCGAATCAAGTTTCGAGAGAGAGGCCATGGATACTCTGGACAGTGGCATACCTGCACTACTACTCGTCTCTAGGCTTTCGAGTGTGCCAAACTCCTCGCGCATCTCGGGCGGGATATAGTTGGCAGCCATGGCGCCGACACAACATAGCAAGTCTGAGATGGGATCGTACTCGTCCGAATCAACAGGAACTAGTAACAGGAATTCTTCGCTTGCATCACAGGCTGGGTACTCAAGTACCACGACAGGATGGTCGTCTAAACCGTCAAAGTATGGCTCATACCGGCATGAGGAGGCTTCGACAAGTGCGCGACTCGTGATGCACCGCGTCGCCTTGGCACGCGTATCTTCAGATAACGGTGAGTAGGCATCGTCCGATACAATATCACGAGGTACATGGTATGAAAATACGGAGCGCGTAGATCGGCTGCCCTGAGCGATGCGATCGATTGCTGTGTCGTCTGCGTCATCGTCACCTAACATGGTTCTAGAAGTGGTCGCATCTGGTTGAGACGTCTTTTTGACTCGCTTCTTAGGGCGTGATGATGTATTCGATGGAGGTGCTGCCTTCGCTGCCGCCGTCTGATGCTCGCGTTGGATGCGCTGCTGGATCGCTTCGGGTAAAGCATTGTGCTTCTTGACTGTCGGAGCGCGAGAAGGCGCCTGGGGCGCGACCTTTTTTTTCGTAGTAGTAGTGGTGACCACTGTTGGCTTTTTGTTTGGAGCTGAATGCGCTTTGCTCCGCTGCCCAAAAAAATCCATGCTCGAGAAGGACCCAGCGGCGTTGGGATGACGCGTCGCAGGTCGTGGACCTCGATGGCACACACCTGGTCGTCACCTCCACAATCTGCCACGTGATAGGCAACGAGGGTGGCCCAGGGCGTGGCCCCACGCGCAGCGCCCCAGGGTGGGCGAGTGCGTTGTCCGTCGCGGGAAGACGGCACCACCTGGTCTAGCGATGTCGCAAGAGCAGCATCAGCAGCCTGTTACTGTTCCATGTGCCTATAAGACTGGGCGCACTCTGGGGCAGGGAACCTACGCCGTCGTCAAGGAGGCTGTGCATATTGAGACAGGCAAGTTTTATGCGTGTAAGGTCATCAGCAAGCAGCTCATGCGTGGCCGCGAGCATATGGTACGCAATGAGATCATGTCGCTGAAGCGTGTATCGCAAGAAAACAGCGGGGTGGTGTCTCTTGTGGACTACTTTGAGACGATGAACAATTTGTACCTCGTGACGGACTTGTGCCAGGGCGGCGAATTGTTTGATCGCATCTGTGAGCGTGGCAGCTATTACGAAAAAGATGCTGCTCACATTATCCGTACGGTGCTTAAAGCGGTCGAGTTTCTGCATGATCGCGATATTGTGCATCGTGACTTGAAGCCCGAAAATTTGCTATTCCGGGACCGGTCAGAGCACTCGGACCTGCTCATTGCCGACTTTGGCCTTTCGCGCGTGATTGACCATGACAAGATGACCGCGCTGAGTACGACATGCGGCACGCCAGGCTATATGGCGCCAGAAATTTTTAGAAAGACGTACGTCGGTGATCGCTGACACGGGCAGGGGACACGGAAAGCCTGTGGACATGTGGGCTATGGGTGTCATTACATACTTTCTGTTATGTGGCTACACGCCGTTTGATCACGACTCACAAAAGGATGAAGTGCAGCGCATCCTGACTGCCGACTTTCGCTTTGAGCCGGCTATCTACTGGCAGGGTGTGTCGCAACAGGCTCGCGACTTTATCTGCCGACTACTCACGGTGGATCCCGAGCAGCGCATGACGGCAAAGCAGGCATTGGCCCATCCATGGCTCGCTGATGTGAACGCCGAGGCGGAGAACGCACAGCGCGACCTTCTGCCTGACATTAAGAACGCTTTCAACGCCAAGCGCACTTTCCGCAAGGCTGTGAACGGCATTCGCATGATCAATCGCCTGCGCTCCGAGACGCAGGAGCACCAGACGGCTCGCCAGGAATTGGAACAGCGACACCAATTGGCACACGAAGAATCTGAAAACCTCGACCAAGTTTGGAATTCATGCACCGAGCGTGCGCCGTAGCCACGTGGCCATAGTATTGGACCGAGCGCGCATGAACCAGGCGCACGTTGGCGTGTTCTGCTGGCGTGGCGATCCTGCACGCTTGTGGAGCGACCGTGTCATTCCTTGAGAATGGCTAAAGGGAACATCGTCACCTCGCGTTCCTTATGGCGACTAGAGTTTTTTGTGGTGTCTCTGCTTTTCCATCTGATCTTCACATGGTCGATCTTTGATGTGTACTTCCATTCGCCTGTGGTGTATCCATCGCGCCGTTTCGATGCAGCGAATGCTGTGCCAGATGCACCATGGACAGGAGACGCTCCTGCTGATCGACTCGTACTGATTGTAGCTGACGGTTTGCGTGCTGACACGCTGTTTCAACGGCATGCTACGGCGAGTCTGCCTTCGTGGGCCCAGCACGCAGTGCAAGGTGATCAACTCGTATACAACGGCACGTACCCCGATGCATTTAAACGCACAAAGACAGTGGATGGGCAGGTATCGGGACCTCTGTATGCGTATGCTGCACCCTATCTGCGTTCAATCGCCAGGGGCCCAGGCGTGTTCGGCGTAAGTCATACGCGCGTTCCCACAGAGAGCCGCCCAGGGCACGTGGCGCTGATTGCTGGCATGTACGAGGATATGAGCGCAGTATCGAAGGGCTGGAAGATTAATCCGCTCGCGTTTGACTCACTCTTGAACCAGTCATCGCATTCGTACGCGTACGGCTCACCGGATATTGTACCCATGTTTGTGCTTGGGACATCGCCGGATAAGGTTGACTGGCAAGTGTACAATGAAGAGGCGGAAGACTTCACCAAAGATGCCGTGGAGCTTGATACTTGGGTTCTCAACCGCATGCGTGACGTATTTTCCCGTGCACAGCGTGATCCGAAGGCAGACGCCCGCCTCCGCCAGCCCAAGACTCTGTTTTTCCTGCACTTACTGGGCCTTGATACCACCGGACACACCTACCGCCCCATGTCACCCGAGTACGTCGGTAACACTATTGTGGTCGACGAAATCGTGCGTCAAGTATCACATCTCTTTGAAGATTTCTACGGCGATAATAAGACTGCATTCCTTGTTACAGCTGACCACGGCATGAGTCGTAAGGGCAACCACGGCGACGGCGATCCAGATAATACACGCACACCGCTGGTCGCTTGGGGCGCTGGTGTGCCCAAGGCGCGCCATCTCCCACAGCGCCGATTTGTGTACACCGATTACGACAAGCACTGGGGTCTGGATTTTCTCGCTCGCTCTGACGTCGAACAAGCTGATTTGACACCTCTTATGGCTTCATGGCTAGGCTTACCCGTTCCTGCCAACTCCGAGGGTCGTCTGCCACTCGACCTGCTCAACGCCAGCCCGGCATATCGCGCCCGGGCTGCTCTAGCTACGGCCAAACAGGTTTTAGAAGTGTACCGCGTCAAGTATGTCGACCGTGCCAGTCGGATGCTACATTTTCAACCGTTTCAACCACTTCAAAGCAGAGGCGATACCCTGCCTGGCGCAGCTCGCGTCGCCGATGCAGAGCAGGCTATCCGTGACGGCGAATTCGACGTTGCTATGGAGGAGAGTGAGGCTCTCATCCACGATGCCCTTCTCGGTGCCAAGTATCTCCACCGCTATGATGCCCCCATTCTCAGCACGATTGTCGTTTGTGGCTACTTGGGGCTCTTCATGTATGGTCTGACATTTTTGGCCTGGTATGCCCAAGACCAGCCCGTTCTGTCTTTGCGACCATGCAACGTTCGTATTATGTCTATGCCGCCCCTGATACTTGCATTGCTATGGGGCAAATTTGCTTTGGACCATGCACCATGGATGTACTTTGTCTACAGTGGCGCCGTCGGTGCGATATGGACGCTCTTCGCCTGCCGCGTCCATATTCTTGCACACGTACTGCGCCATGCACAGTCCATGTGGACGTACGTCAAGGGAGTCTCGTACGCAGTCATCAGTCTGATTCTCCTCGAGCTGGCCGTATATGGCTATTTACATCGTCTTGTATGGGCTGCCATCCTCTTGTTCCTTGGCTTCTCCTTACCATTCGCCTCACCCATGTCTTTTAAGGAAGGTCATCAGGTGCTTGTGCTTCTTGGTGCTGTTTTGTGTGGGGCTAACGGATGGTTCATGTCACTACCGACCGAGAAGGACGAGAGTGTTCCGCTGATCCTTGGCGGAGGCACGCTCCTTCTTGTACTTGGTTCCCTGGTATATCTTTTGCCCCGGACATTCCTCATGCCACCTGACTATCTCGGTCGCGATCGAAACGCCTATGCGATGATGCATGCCCGCACGGTGGATGAACTGAAAGAAATATCTGCTCAAAAAAATGAAGAGGAGCCTGACGCGGACGTGTTTTGGCCGCGCACCAGGCAGGCTTTGCTCATGGAGCTTGTTTGCTTGGTCATTTCTATGCTAGTAACACGCTCTTCAGCGCATTCACTCAACACGAAACAGGGTCTGCCGTTTGTCAACCAGGCCGTGGCATGGGTGGTCATGCTTGGCTCGATGAGCGCGCCGCTCGTGCTGGGTTTTCAGCGTCCGCGCGGTAAGCTCGCACAGCCTGTACGCGAGCGCCTCGTATTACTCATTTTCGCTTTTGCCCCTGTCTTTGTGCTTTTATCCTTGCGGGACGAAGTGCTCTTTTATGCCGTTTATACGCTGCTGGTACTTGCTTGGGGACACATGGAGGCCGAGTTGGCTCGAGATCGTATTGTTATCGAGCGCATTACGAGTGGCACACGGTCAGCAGTGACGGTGCAAGAACCTCAGCGACCACGCAATATGATCTTGGACGACATTAGAGTTGGCATCGTCTACTTGGTGCTTTTGCACGTGGGATTCTTTGGAACAGGAAATGTCGCATCGATATCGAGCTTTTATTTGTCGCCCGTATACCGCCTGGTCCCGGTGTTTAGTCCGTTCCTCATGGCGGCCCTGCTCGTACTCAAGTTGATTGTGCCCTTTATCATCTTGTCGTGCGTGCTAGCCGCGGTGTGCATGCAGCCTTTGGAGACACGTGCACTCGCACCTGTATCTAGCCGTGTTCCGATTGTGGCAAGCGGACTGGGTTTGCGGGACGTGCACATCCCCTTGGTCGTGGCAGCACTCGCAGGCGACGTGCTGGCCCTCAACTTTTTCTTCGCTATTCGTGATGAAGGCAGCTGGCTCGAGATTGGTCAGTCAATTACCCATTTTGTCATGGCGAATTTGTTGCAGATGTACATGCTCGCTATCGCGACATTGAGTGCGTTACTCCTAGGCGTTTCTCGTGTGTCGAACACGTAGGTAGACTCCCCACAAACTTCCCCTGGCACACGCTTGCAGCAATGACAGCAGTCGCTCGACCCTTGGCATTTTCGGCCGAGACGTACGTCAGGCCCACGTACGTCTGCTCGACCGGACGATGGGACCTCCGTCGTAACGCCTCTTTTTTCGGTGCGCTGAGTCAACGCACATTGGCCACCGATCCGAGCCCACCGTGCCTCGTTTCTCGCCTATTGCGCAGTCATTACGCACCAAGGCATCGAAAAAACGCTTGCCTACGAGTGAGAAAGAGTCGAGTGCGCCAGACGCCGAAGCTCTTGTTGCCGTACAGCGCCACGTCCAATACCTCGTGTGGCAGCTGTCGGACGAATCACTCGCTGATACGCTCAACGAGTTCGACACTCTTTGTCGTGACGCTCGTATTCAGCCTCAGCTTATTGCTGGTGCTCTACGACGCGCCGCCGCGCACGCGTTCCACGACAACGACACTCTTCGTCACCAGCGTCTTTTGGGCGTTCTTTCATACCCCTTGTTTGCCGACGATATCAACAGCGTGAAAGCGTCAGTCCAAAGCATGTCGATCAGCACGACGGTACCTGGCTTCGATGGTATCCAGGTCCCTTTGCCCATGGACTTGAGTGGCAGTTCGGCATTGTTCGACGCTTTTCTTGCGCACATTTCTGATCATGCTTCTCAAGAAGCAACACCTACTCAGTTGACCCCTCTCTTGGTGTCCATTCTGAAAGCTGATGCAAGGGTTCCTTTCACACTCGATCATACTCAGCGCCAACAGCTTATGGGTCGTCTCTCTGATGCGTTTGGTGAGACAGCTGCCCTCGCACTTGGTCAAGCCTTGTCACAACTCCCATCCAAACCCCTCGCTGAGCAATTAATGGATCTTGGTGATGCTCTCGTCACTAGCTCTAATCTCCATGCTCTGATCAAGCATTCAGGCTTCTCACGGCCCAAAGAGTCGGACGTGTCCGACCTACTGGCCCAACTTCTCTCTTTTACCACAAGGTCTATGACCTTCGCCACAAACTTTTCATTGCTGTCAAAATCCCTGGCAGCCACAGACTCAGCACTTGACTGGCGTGCCATCATGCGCGGCCTTGATGCCATGGACTCGCGCGTATTTCTTCCCTGCGAAAAACTTGGCACAGCCCTGGGCGACTGGATCCGAGGTACACCCAATCCCATCGAGTCTGTTAATTCCCTCTGGGGCGTGTGGACAAACAGGACACGCCAGTTGCAGATTCTCTACTCCCTCCTCTTGCTCAGTGAACACTTTTCGATGAAAGATGTCACGGCACGTCAGATTGTATCACCAAGCGACTTTGTGGATGCACCACCAACCATTCAGGCGCAGGCCAAAGTAGCCTCAGAGAGTGTTTGGAACAGTCTGGATCTAATCGAAACCTTGATGGAACTAGCCAACAGCGTCACCGGCGCAGAAAACAGCAGCGAAGTTGGTCGCCCTGTTACGGCCATCTTGGAGCGCGCAATTCAGACTAACGCTGAATGCGTACTGCTCGGACTCGTTGTTCTGCCTCCGTCGATGAATGCTGTCCACACCGAACTGGTAACCAAGCTGCTTGCCATGTTCTTGGTAGGATACTCGGCTCACCAGCTTGTGTTTTGGCACTTGTGGCATACCCAGCCAGCCCTACTCATGGATGCGTTTAAGCGCCTGTACGCTGAGAGCCCCTTGCATATGACCCGCATCGTCGAAGTCGCACAGGAGCTAGGTATGATTAACCAACTCGTTTCTCAACAGCCCTGGGCTTTTGCTCTGGATGCTGCTGCACTCGCTGCACGCCGAGATGCTCTTCAGCTCGAACCGTGGCTGGAAGAGTCCATTTCTGCAGCGCCAGCTGATGCTCACCTCATTACGGCGACACTCGACTTTCTTGAGATAAAAATAAAGGAAGATCTCATGCGCCGCGACCCACAGGCAGAACCTACTTTTGTCCCACTACATGTTCAGCAGGTTGCGGTGTTCCTACGTGTCCTGCGTGGCTTTGGTGACTCTATGTCTCTGCCAGAAATTGACCACTTTAAAATCGTACGGAATATGTGTCTGCAGCTGCATCCGCGTCTGATGAAGCTAACACCGGGACCTAGCTCAGAGCCAGGCCTGACAGTTACGACCTTTTCCAAAGACATACATCGCGAAGCCGATACATGGTATCGTCAGATGTATGAGGAAAAAGTGAGTGTTGACGATATTGTTTCTTTGTTGCGTCGCTGCAAGCATTCAGATGATGAGCGTGATCACCAGCTTTTCGCTTGCATGGTTCATACGCTGTTCGATGAACACCGCTGGTTCGAGCTGTACTACCCGCCACGTGAACTTCTCATGACGGCGGCCGTTTTTGGCGCATTGGTCCAGTACCAGCTGATTGAGTCGATTCCCCTTGGTATTGCAATTCGCTACGTTGTGGATGCATTGCAAGCTTCTCCAGATTCTACACTCTTTCACTTTGGTATCCAAGCGCTCCTTCGTTTCCAGAAGCGCCTGGCAGAATGGCCGCAACTATGCCAAGTGCTGCTGTCGCTGCCGACTCTAACACAGACGCACCCTGAGCTTATTGTCGTGGTAAATCAGGCACTCGCAGCGGCCAAGAGCGGCAAAGTACAGCCGCCGGATGACAGTGTCTTCACTGCCATCCAACCTGACGCTCTTCCTGCGGACATGCAGCGCAAGCCAGACGAAGTCCAGTCGGACCAGCTGCTCTTCCTCATCAACAACATGTCGCTGGCAAATGTGCATGAAAAACTGTCCGGCGCGCGGGAACTCGTCTTGCCTGACATTTTGCACTGGCTTGCACGTTACTTGGTGCTGGAGCGTGTGAGTCTAGAGCCCAACAACCATGACTTGTATCTTATGTTCCTCACAGGACTGGAGCAGCCACGAGTATTTGTTTATGTGCTTTATGAGACGCTTACGAAGCTCAAGGCTTTGTTGGATGCGGAAAAGACGACGCAATCGACGTCAGAACGTACGGTGCTCAAGAACTTGGCGTCATGGCTAGGCCTTACTACACTGGCACAGGAGCGTCCCATTTTACACCGCAATCTGGCTTTTAAAGATCTGCTGCTGCAAGGTTACGAGTCTGGTCGTCTTATTGTCGCAATTCCCTTCGTCTGCAAGGTATTGGAGCACTGCTCGAGCACGCGGGCTTTCCAACCGCCTAATCCATGGCTAATGGCGATCCTGCGTCTGCTTGTGGAGCTGTACCAGTTTGCAAATCTCAAACTCAACTTGAAGTTCGAAATTGAGGTTCTTTGTAAGAGTTTGCACGTGGATCTCCAAAAACTCGAGCCTAGTCAGCTATTACCAGGCCGTCGTCCTGAGCCACCGTCTGGCCCGTCTACGGCTGCTGTGGCGGGTAAGAGAGCAGCAAGTGGCGACCACAATACCATTGTGCCTGGCATGGAGCAACTCAGTGTAAACGAGCCTGTCGCGTACCATGACATGTTTGTCACGATGCTGCAAAATATGGCGCAGTACATTGTGATCAGCCCACAGATCGTGCCATATGCCAACAGCGCAGCATGGAAGCGTGTCATGTACGTGGCTCTTGAGCGTGCTATCCAGGAGATCATCACGCCCGTTGTCGAGCGTAGCGTCACTATCGCATCGATTTCGACACGCGAGCTTGTGAGCAAAGACTTCGCCATGGAGCCGGATGAGCAAAAATTACGATCGGCCGCGCACCTTATGGCTCAAAACATGGCCGGCAGTCTAGCTCTTGTGACCTGCAAAGAGCCTTTGCGGCTGAGCATCCTTGCACATGCGCGCACGCTGTTTGCCGCTGGCGGGGTATCCGAGCAAGCACTGCCCGAACAGGCTCTCCTGCTGCTGGTACAGGACAACTTGGACTTGGCATGCGTTGTAATTGAGAAGACGGCCATGGAAAAGGCATTGGCCAAAGTGGACGAGGGCCTGGCCAACGCCTACAGGACTCGTCGCGACTTTAAGATGCATGGCCACGGCGCCATCTTTTGGGATAAAGCCTCGCTATCGCACTACAGCACGACCTTGCCAGATCTCATGCGTATTGCACCACCCGGCCTCCAGCCTGCTCAGCTTCGTGTCTACGAGCAACTGGCGATGACGCCTAATGTGCCTCGACAAGAAGACGACCTTGAAATGGATGATGTGCCGGCCGTCGCTGGTCTCAACAGCATGGGAATGGGCAGTGGCTTTTTGATGCCGACGCAGGCACTTGAGCGTTTCGTCCTCATGGCTGCAGAACTGGAGCGTTTCTTTGCAGAGGTGAGCGAAACGCCTCAGACACTGTCGACGCTGCCCAGTACCCACTTTGTGCGACAGGTCCTGCCTCACCTGAACGAGCTTATTTTGCAGTCAACACATCGGGACGAGACGGTGCTGCTTATCGCGCAGAAGACTGTGCAGCTTCTCTACAAGACGGGTACTGATTTAGCTCGCGAAGTATGGGTGGCTGTGCTTGAGCAACTGTGTGAGCAGTCCTCTCGTGTGGCTCGCGAAGTAACAGCTTGGCTTATGTACGCCGAGGACGAACGCAAATTCCATGTGCCAGTGACTCTGGCTCTTGTCCGTGCCAATCTCATCAGTCTCGTCGAGCAAGACCAGCAGCTTGCTAAGCTGCTCATACGGACCCAGTGCCGATCCTCTGTTGTTGACTACAGTGCCCAGCTTGTTCGTCATTGTCTCCAGGAGGGTCTTGCTACCCGGGCCCAGTTTTCGACGCTGCTGAGCGCATTGGCACAGGCTGTGCAATACGGACGTGGCACACCAGCAGCACAGCGCTTGCTCGATGATCTCGACGAACTTGCTGTCAGTGAGTCTTCGGTTCCTCTGCGGGACCAGTTGGCATACAGCTTTGCTAGATGGGTGCGTGTGTTCCAGCAGTCGTCGAACCCTGAAAAGTCCTTCATTGAGTACATCATGCAGCTCCAGAGCCGCCATGTACTCAAGGGTGAAGAAGTGTCGTCGCTCTTCTTCCGCATGTGCACCGAAGTGTCTGTCGCACATTACACAAAGCAGCACGCGGTTGGCGGCACTCGTGCCAGTGGCATTTTCTCACCGATTGACACGTTTGCACAGTTGATCGTGTACCTGATCAAGTATCATGCGGACCCGAGCGGTACCAACGATGAGCGGGCTAAGGTGCATTATCTGACCAAGATATTGTCGATCATTGTGCTAGTTCTTGCCCAGTCGCATGAAGAAATGGGCGCCCACTTCCAGCAGCGGCCCTTCTTCCGTCTCTTTTCCAGCATGTTGCATGGTCTGCGTGCGGCTGAGTCGTCGCTACAAGGCGCCTATAATGGCGCTCTGCTCGCCATTGCGAATGCTTTGTACACATTACAACCCGCCTTTTTCCCAGGCTTTGCCTTCTCGTGGGTTGCTCTTGTCTCTCACCGCCTCTTTCTCCCGCAGCTCCTGCGGGGGCCAACATCTAGCCGGGCTGCGTTCCATCGTCTCATGATCGCTCAACTGCGTTTCCTTTCGCCGTTGCTGCGTCAGAACACGCTGCATGACACCACACGTCTGCTGTACTCATCAACGCTTCGCTTGGTGCTCGTACTCCTGCACGACTTTCCGGAGTATCTCGCTGAGTACCATCAGAGTCTGTGTGACGTCATTCCATCGATTTGCATCCAGTTGCGCAATCTTGTGCTCTGCGCTTATCCTCGCCCGCTGCGTATGCCCGATCCGTTTGGTGCAGGCCTGCGTCTTGTGACGTGGCCTGATCCCAAATTCATGCCGACTATGCACTATGATGCTCAGGCTATTGTGCGTGCTTTATCGCCCACGCCTGATGTCCTTGAGCGTCTCGATGAACTTGTGCATACCGGGCAGGCTCCAACCGGCACTGGTCGCATGTTGGCTGATGCGTTTGCATCGCCAAATGCTCCGGACACTGGTCGTTACAACGAGATTTTGATCAATGCAGCTGTGCTTTATGTGGCCCATACTACACTGCAAAGCACGAAAAACCATTTGTTGGCCAACCGCTCCGTGCATGATCCTCTTGTCGAGCTGTATCATGCTGTGCTGCCAGAAATCGAGCCGGAGGGTCGTTACCTGATGCTCAGTGCTGCAGCCAGTCAGCTGCGATACCCATCGCACCACACTGCGTACTTCCATGCATTGTTTGTTGTTCTCTACACTAGAGAAGAGGCATTCGTGCGCGAGCAGATTCTGCGTGTGCTATTGGAGCGTGTCATTGTGCACCGCCCACACCCATGGGGACTCCTCTACACATTCGCGCAGCTCTTGCGCACGCACTCTGTGCCGCTGCCGCAAGCCCCACCTGAGATTCACGCTATTCTCGAACACATGTCCAAAATGCTCGCACCAGAGCGTGCCGTATCTGCTTCTGCATAGGGCATCTTGATGTAGTTCAATACTTTTTTATCCGATATCGGGTTTCGCTTCCCTGATTGGTGACCTCCACCCAGCCTTTCGTTGCCACGCAGCTTCGCACTGCCAGAGATAATGGATTGTGTGGCTGCACCATGGGACGGGTCAGATTGGCGTCCATGCTTCCGTGCCATGGTGTTAGATACTACTTTGCCCGTTCTTGTCCTGGCAGTATGTACTTTTATGCTGTTTGCATGGCTGCATCGACGACGGCACAAGCCACGAGCACCTCCTGCGGCACCACGACACACGCCAACAGAGCGTGTGTTGGAAGCGGAAACAGCCGTGATTTTAGAAGAAGCCAACTCTCTTGCAAGAGATGATCAGGCCTACAGGGATTCATTGCGGGCTCCCTCATATCTGCGCACAGATATGGTGGTCTGTGCTTGTCTTGCTTTAGGGCAGATCTTGCTTTTCCGTCACACAAACAAGATATGGCACATATACACACTGTATGCTTTCCTCTTATGTGTATATGCCTGGTACACGCGGCAATCATTGTTCTTTTATAAATTAGGATTGGTTGTGCCGTATGCTATTGTGACATGTTTCCACGTGCGGAGCCTATGGTTGCAAGGCACACTGCACAGCGAATGGTATCAGGCATTGGGTATACTCATCGCATTACTTTCTTTGCTGCTTCGTCGCCGTCTCGATACGATTCCGGCCAAGATGGCATTTCTTGCCACAAACGACGAATCCGAACGTGGAACTGTACGTATATCCGAAGCTCTTCCTCCATCTGAGGCCTATGCCTCTTTATTGGGACGCATTACGTATCTTTTCATTACGCCTTTTTTGTGGCGTCAGTACTTTGCACCGACAACCTTTGACGCGATTCCCCAGCTGCCCCTCAAATATCGGGCCGCTGTGATTGTGTCACATGTCCGCCTAAATGCCAACAAGATGCATACGTCACTTTTGTATCGCCTTTGGCTTGCTCTTGGCTCTACGACCACGCGGCAAATTACGTTGTCTTTCTTTCGCGCTTGCTTCCGTATCGTCCCTATCGCTTGTTTATCACAGCTTCTTGACTTTGCATCACGGCGTGACGATGCCAAAGCTCGTGGCGAAGAGCCACCACCATTACACATCGGTCTTTTCTGGACAGGTGCTTTGTTTTCCGCCCAGCTGATTGAGTTCTTGCTGGAGATGAATGTATACCATGCAGGACGCACTCAGTCTATTGAGCTGCGCTCCTTCTTATCGACTGAGCTCTTTTCCAAAATTTTGCGGCGCGACGTGCTTGGCGCTAAGGCGCCGGAGTCGTCTGCGCGAATGTCAGATGGGCATATTGCTTCGCTTTTGGCTGTTGACATGTTCAAAATCGATTCCTTCATGGCTTTTGTGCATCAACCTGTCGTGGAATATCCACTCACTATATTGTTTTGTTCCCTTTATCTCTTCCACCTTCTTGGGCCTTCCGCTTTAGTTGGTTTATCCGTGCTAATCGTTACTGCGCCGCTTCAGACGCAGTTGTCCAAGTTTATGGTTCGGGTGCAGGATAGTATTCTACAAGCGACAGATGCCCGACTTGACTTGGTCAACGAAGTGTTCTTGTGCATCAAAACAGTGAAATTTTTTGCGTGGGAAAAGCCGTTTCTTGATCGTTTGTATGCATCTCGTGCGAAAGAATTGGTTATGCTGGCGCGAAACAATCTTATATCGGTTACATACAACTTCATTTTTGTTGGCATGCCGATGATGGTGACAATTGCTACTTTTGGCACCTATACCTACGTATTTGGACATCCACTTACAGCCAAAACGGCATTTACGGCGCTTTCGATTTTTACATCATTGCGTTTGCCACTTTCAGATTTGCCAGAAATGATTGTTTTGATGCTAGGTGCGATTGTCTCCGTGCGTCGCATTGATGCTTTTCTCAAGACGCAAGATACAAGCAAGTATGAGCAGCTCCAAGCAACAAACGAAGATGTTCACCCAGCTACTTCCTATTTGGGCTTTCACAATGCCACCTTTGCTTATAACCCGCAAGACCCACATTCTTTTCGACTGTCTCGACTTAACTGTCGCTTTCCTATCGGTAAGCTGAGCGTGGTTTTGGGACCAGTCGGGTCAGGTAAAACCTGCTTGCTCCTGTCTCTTATGGGTGAGGTTCATCGTCTTGAGGGGACCACTTTCACGCCGTGTCCCGCTAATCGCAGTATGCTTCGATCCGATCCCCAAATGAATCTTACAGAATCAGTCGCTTATTGTACTCAAAATGCTTGGCTTCTTGGTACAACTGTGCGTGAGAATATTTTGTTTGGAACCGAGTACAATGAGGAAAGATATCGTGAAGTTCTCTATGCCTGTGCCCTTGAGCCTGACTTGGACATCTTAGAACACCACGATGAGACCGAAGTAGGTGAAAAAGGTACTTCTCTCTCTGGCGGACAAAAGGCGCGGATTGCACTGGCTCGTTCATTTTACTCCTACGCCAGGCATATCCTCATCGATGATGCGCTTAGCGCTGTTGACGCGCAGACTGCTGAGCATTTGTATCATCACTGCTTCCATGGTCCACTTGGTAAGGATCGCACAATTGTGCTGGTAACCCATTCTGTATCTTTGGTCTTGCCTACTGCGGTCTATGCGGTTGTGATGGATAATGGGCGCATATCAGCAGAGGGAAAGCCCATGGACTTAATTCAAACAGGTCGGATCAATTCGACATTGCAGGATCCTGTTCCGGTTGCACCTTTTTTCCAAGCAGAAAACAGTGCATCATCAGAGCAAGAAGCCAAGTGGAAAGCAGCAAACAAACGACGTGCTCGTAAAAACAAGTTTGCAAATGCAGAGTCGATTGATCGCAAGGCTCGAGGCATGGAGCTTTATGTTTTATACATGAAGTCTGCTGCTCAGCGCACGTCTATCGCAGTGGGACTGTGGCTGCTTCTGCTTTGTATGTACGTCATTGTACGCACATCGGATATAATGAGCAATGCATGGCTTAAAAAATGGGCAAGCACTTACGAAACTGATGTGAGTGCATTTGACTACTTGGTCCAAATGTTGCATATATTCCATGAAGAGCCAGCACCAGGTATGGACCGGACTAAATACTACCTCTTTCATTATATTCTCTTGGTATTTTTGTTTATTCTTGTGTCCACACTGCGTGACTTACTACAGTATTATATCTCGCTTCGTGCTTCTCGCCTCTTGTATTCGCGGGTGCTTCATGGTCTCTTGTATGCCTGCCCTCGATTCTTTGATGTGACACCCATTGGTCGTATTATGAACCGCTTATCGAAAGATGTTGAAACAGTGGATCAAGATATGGCCCCAAGCCTACGAATGATGATTGAAGCAGTGGTCACGTTGGCTGCTATTCTAGGCATTATATGCTGGGCGACGCCTAGCTTTTTGTATATGGCAGGCTTTGTTTTGATCTTGTACTATGTGATTGCCTCATTGTATCTTGGTTCATCTCGGGAACTGAAGCGTATTGAGAGTGTGGAACGTTCACCCCTTTTCACGCTATTAGGAGAGACATTAGCGGGTACCATTACTATTCGCGCGTTTGGTGACAGTGAACGTGTCATTCGCCGTTGCTTACACGTGGTTGATCGAACTCACAGAGCTTTTCTGTATCTATGGTATGAAAATCGTTGGCTGAGTATGTGTGTGGACTTCATGGGTGCTATTGTCACATGTATTACAGCTACTTTGCTGGTAACTACTGGAGCTGATGCGGCCTTGACTGGATTCACCTTGGCCTACGCGGTTCTTATTGTACAAACTGTTCTCAGAATTGTGCGAAGATATACTACCACTGAAATCAATCTTAACTCGGTAGAGCGCCTTCAAGAATATCTTGATGTTCCTTCTGAAAGCCAAGGCGGAGAAGAACCACCAGCGCACTGGCCATCGAGCACGGGCATGATCCATGTCCGGGACCTATCGGTTCGCTACGGTCCCGAGCACCCTCTGGCCCTTTCTCGTGTGACTTTTGATATCCAGCCTGGCCACAAGATCGGCATTGTGGGTCGCACTGGCAGTGGCAAATCAACTCTGTCTCTCGCCTTTTTCCGCTTCCTTGAAGCTGAGAATGGCTCGATAACGATCGATGGCATTGACATTTCTCACATCACCCTCGAGTCTCTGCGCCGTCGTCTCACTATTATCCCGCAAGATTCACAGCTTTTCCGTGGCACCATCCGCTCAAACCTTGATCCGTTTGGTGTGTGTGACGATGGAGACATGTGGTTTGCCTTGCAGCGTTGCCAACTCGCTGCGACCGGGTCTAGTCCTCGTGTACCTGGCGCAGGAAGCGTCGTCAAGTCATTGGACGACCCTGTCGAGCAGGGTGGATCCAACTTCAGTGCTGGACAGCGACAGCTGCTGTCGCTGGCACGTGGCATGCTCAAGATGCGGGAGAGTCGGATCTTGATATTGGACGAGAGCACAGCGAATCTTGATGCTGAATCAGATGCTCTAATCCAGCGGACAATCCGTGAGCAGATGGCGCCTGGCGCAACCATCCTGACCGTGGCTCATCGCCTCAAGACGATCATTGATTACGACAAGGTCCTTGTGCTCGGAAAGGGCCGTGTGTTGGAATACGACTCGCCGTCACGTTTATTGGCAAATCCGGACAGCACATTTCATATGCTATGTGAACGCACCGGTGACTTGGCTCAACTCAAAGCGGCAGCAGACCAAGCACTGGCCACCTCCACACTGTAGAAAGTAAATAGGATAGATCGCAAGGGTTCTTCAAGACACCGCCTGGTATGACTGAGGACGAGTTTTTTATATCTGCGATAAGCAATGAGCCAGAATTTCGTGGGCAGACTCTCATTCTCCCAGCAATAAGTATTGGATCAGTACCGCAACTTGCTCTGGATTTACTAATACATGCACCGACACTCGCATGCAGACGTGTTGGATACTTAGACGGAAGTCAGTGCGTTCCATTTATTTCGCCGCCCGAACCATCCTTGCCGGCGCATGAAGTTTTCACTGCATTAGATGTTTACGAATCTTCCAAAGGTTTAACGCTTGTTCAGCAGCGGAGTCCTGTGATTAAGGCATCACGAGCTTTGTTTACGAGACGGCTGATGCATTGGATTCAAGAGGCTGGTTTTTCCGACGTGCTAATCATTTCAAGCATGGATGCGGCAATGCGAGTGGATACTGAATTTTCAACACCTATTCTGTATAAGCGCCCAAGTGAGGCTCAAATAACGCATTTGTCCAGTGCTATTTCACAACTGTACCCTCCTTTCCAACCACCTGCTTACAATGGCCCAGGTATCCCACCCATGCCAGGTAGCGGTATCACGCGCATGTATCTAGAACATGCTCCAAAATGTACAACAGCCCTGATTATGTTTTGTTCTGAAGGGGATAACCGTGAGGATGCTCACGAGCTGGTTCGTCATATTTCAGCTATTTGTCACCTGGGATTGCAGAGGTGTACCGAACCACCCAGCTGGACGTTTATGTATGGTTCTGCTCCTGCAGACCTTTTGTATGGCTAGGGTTTGCTTTTGAGGATATCTTGTAACAGCCCTTTGGTTTGTAAATGTGCTTGCCCATGCTGCACAAGCCATGTGTGCATATGCTCGGCGATTCGAATGGTATCATGAGGCATGTCTGCCAAGCGTGCAATATCAAGTCCATGAGACACGCGATTTACGCCTGGACGCACCCGATGTGAAAAGGACATGGCGTCACCCTGCTTCTCAAGCCGTGTGCAGTAAAATTCAATCGCTCGGCAAAGGGCCTGGATCTCAACTTCGTTAGAAACATTTTCACTCAGTATGTCGGCCAGTTCATAGTAATGCGTTGCAAAAAGAGACCGGCATTGAATGCGCATAACCAAAGTGTATAAGACAGAAAATGCGACAGACAGTCCAACAGAAGTGTTTGTGCCACGACCAATTTCATCAGCAATAACGAAGCTCCGCGGTGTCGCTCGATGCAAGAGTTCTGCTGTTTCCGTCATCTCGACCATAAATGTACTGCGACTGTGAAACAAGTCGTCTTTAGCACCAACACGACTAAATATGGCATCAACGAGGCCGAGGCGTGCTTTTTCAGCTGGAACGAATGAGCCTGCCTGTGCCAGGACAGCTATTACGGCATTTTGCCGAAGAAATGTTGACTTGCCACCCATGTTAGGGCCTGTTATAAGATGCAGCCGTGTTCCTTCGCCAATTTTCAGGTCATTCTTCGTGAACAAGCGCTCACGCTCTAGCAAGCCCATTTCCACACTTAGATGCCGTCCACCCTGTATGTCGAAACTAGTTGAATCGTCCATGATCGGACGGACAAGATTGAGTTCTTGCGCGACCTGTGCAAATCCAAGTAGAACGTCGAGTTGATCGATAAGACGGGCGTTACGACGCAAGGCGGCAGTATGCTCAAGAACTTCAAGACGTAGCGTCTCTAGCATACGGCTCTCGTATTCAGAAAGCTGCTCTCGAAGTTTTTGCAACTTCATCCCGATTCGTGTCCATTCGGCATGGTAAAAAGTACGTGTGGTCTTCGTTTTGTAGGCTAATGACAGTGAATCATCCACTTCACCCTTAACAGAGGGAAAATGCACAACGTGTCCCTGGCCCATGAGAAACTTGAGTGTGACAGCTTCTGAATGCTCTTTACGAAGTGCATTTTCAAGCTTACGCGCTTTCAAACGTAAAGCATCATACTCGTTAGTCAATGCTTGCAGAAGGGGTGAAGAATCAGGCCTTATAAGATGCTCGATATCATCACCCCACATATTTTCCGTCAAAATAAGTTCCGTTGATGCAGATGCTCGTTTCGTGCGCTTGGGCAGAGGGGGCGCATCCGATGTCAGCGTAGGACCCCCGGCATATGACGGGTCTTGTGAGTGAAATAGGGCCTCTCGCTGCTGAAGGCGCTTCTCCATAACACGCTCGTCGATCGCTCTCTCAAGTCGTTCACCCAAATCACTCAATGGAGTAAAGCGCTGCAGCATTTCCTGGAGTTCTTGGCTGTCTAACGGCATGAGAATCTTGATGATGTCCTCACCTGTACGAATAAAATCCCGGATCTCGAGCAAGTCTTGTTCATCATTTCGACGAAGACTTATGCGCTGAAGTGTTCGCAGAATATCACCAGCTCCGATACGCATAAGGGAGCGTAGATCCTGGCGTATAAATGCGTTTTGGAGAAATAGTTCGACCAGAACATGTCTCGCACGAATCAATTGTAGGGACATGCTGGGATTCGTAAGCCATTGGACACACAAACGAGCACCACCTTGTGTGACAGTACGACGAACAATACTAGAAAGACTGCCTCGAGTACTTTGGTCTTGTGTTTCACGAATTTCCAAGGCACTTAATGTTGACGCATCAAGTCGCATAGTACAATCGGTTGAGGCACGCAATGGACTTTGATTTACAGACATGTCCGACATGTGGTCCAAGAGGCGTGTTTGAAGATATGAGGTGAGAACTTGGATCGCGTTGTTCTCCGCCTCATACATATGCGCTTTCGTTGCATCGATTAATTCCGTTTTTATTTGTGAAGTCTCCGGTGCAGGAATGCAAGCCAAAGCTGCTTTGACTCGATCGGTAGCCTCATATACTGGATGCGAGCGATCAAATGCATCAGAAACCAAAACCACCTCACGTGGTTTAATCCTCACGATGGCATCACGCAACGCCTTGGCGTCATAGTGCACAGCCGTGCCAAAATCAGCGGTGCTCACATCGAGCCATGCAAGGCCATAGGAGCTTGCGTTGAAAGGTGGAGAAACAGCCAATATGAAATTGTTGTGAAAAGGGTCCAGAAATCGTTCGTCAATGAGTGTGCCAGGCGACACAACACGAGTGACGCGGCGTTCAAATGGTGCATTACTAGATGATGTCTTGAATTCTTCACATATGGCTACAAGTACACCATGATCTTGGACTAATACCTTGAGGTATTTTTCAAGCTGGTGGATAGGAAATCCTGCCATGGGAATACTTTGCCCTGCCCATTTTCGCGACGCCAATTTGATGCTAAGCATTCTCGAAACTTTGGGTGCCTGTTCAAAGTACGATTCATAGAAGCCACCAACGCGTGTGAGCAAGATACATTGTGGGAAGGAGCGCATATTTTCCATGACACCCAAGGCAAGTGGTGGCCACTCATTCGAAACATTTGGCGATATGGGTACGGGATTTGTCAAAGCCTTAGATGATAAACGTATGGGGAGATCTTTTATTGATTTTTGCACGAATTTCTGTGTACTGGTACATACATGGAAGCATCGTAGCATACATAGTGTTTTCCATACATGGGCACGACGCGCCAGCATAAAGTGTCATTGGATTGGGAAAGGCAAGTCGCGATGTGCGCTTACTTTTGTATGACATAACATGAGTCTTAATTTGGTCACTTTTTTGGCACGCGCTATACTCTGAACAACAGTCCACGATCCTTGCCCACGACTACCCTTGTCCTAGATGCTCGACGCCACGGATCCCATCATGGGCAACTTTAGCTCGTGGTGCTGGAATCATCCTTTAGGACCGTTGGACTGGAATCCATGCTTTCGGATTGGCGTACTAAACACATTTATCCCTCTAGCGCTGATTGCTGTCAGTGTGGCGATTTGGCTTGCTTCGAGCACGCAGGATATGAGTCGTGTGCAAGCTGAAGCAGCTGAAGAGGTCGCGCACTTGAGCTTAGAGTCATCCAACTTTTATGGTGCTACAATGGATTCTCGAAGGAGCCATCGTTCCCCCGCACCAGCCACCGCTTCCGAGAAGGTGGTGCAGACAGAAAATGCTGTCGTAATTGATGAAGCTCTGACAATCAAAGACGAACTATACACATACACCCAAGCTGAAGTCAATGAAGTAAAGAGCCGCCAGAAGTCTCTCTGTGAATTGGTTGGTTCAGGTTTGCTAGTTGTCTCATACCTTGTGGGTATTAGCACGACATCCGCGGACTGGGAACCTTACTGGCTGGCTCTATGGACATACTTTTTTGTGATTTCTCTCGTTTCGTTTTACCAGCACAGGTCCTTCTTCCTGCAGAAACTCTTGGTTACGACCGTGGCATCTCTCGTAACACTGTGCAATTTACGTACCTCGATTCTCATCTCTGGTGCCAAAGGCCTCACGCCCATGACGGCGATTCAGGCGGCACTCGCGATTTTCTTGCTTGGATGTAATTGGCTATCTTCATTCACACAACCTCTTTCATCTGAGATGGATGCATTGTATGAAACAATGCATAAACGCAAGCTATATACAGATGTTCGAACAGCTATGCCAACGCCACCCCTGGCTGCACAACACAATGCAGAGGATATTGAGCGTATTACACCGTCTTACTCAAAAGGAAATGAAACGCTCTATCCTCCACCAGAGCAGCACGCATCGCTTTTGAGTCGTGCTCTGTTTATGTTTGCGTTCCCAACCATATGGAAACATTACTTTAAGCCAATTACACTACCTGATGTTCCTCAGCTAATGCCTATCGACCGATCGGCCTCAGTCATTTCCATGTTCCGAATACATAATGGTCCTGAAACGAAGCGCTCACTCTGGGCTCGCTTGATGCGTCACTTTGCGCCACGGTACGCTTATCAAGGTTTGTTCGCATTCTTCGCTACCTTACTCTCGATTGCACCTATTGTGTTTCTTTCACATTTGCTTGACTTCTTTACAATCCGTACATCCAAAGGGACGGAAGGAGCTCCTTGGCACATGGGTGTACTCTACGCCTCTGGTATGTTTTTCAGTCAAGTGCTTCTCTCCATATGTCAATCTCAGGCGTTAATGACAGGGCGTCATATATGTGTTCAGATTCGCGCAGCGCTTACCTTTGAAGTCTTAAGCAAAATGATCCGTCGCGGTATGAGCATAAAAAAACCTGACGAACTGTCTGAACCGACCAAAAGAGATGAGTCAGAAGACGACTCAGCTCCTACCACAGATGGTGCTGTTATGAATCTCGTGTCTGTCGACGTCAATAAACTGAGCGAAATGGCGGCTTATATGCATTTTATTTTCCCCCAGCAGCCCCTCACGCTTATTTTGGGTATGATTTACATTGTCTTGTTGCTTGGGTGGTCGGCAGTGGTGGGCCTTTTTCTTCTAGTGGTGGCTGTACCTATTCAGGCTTATATTTCACGGCTTCTTGTATCTATCGGTCATCGTATGTTGCGTGCAACAGATGAACGGCTAAATTTGGCAAGTGAAGTACTTGCTTGTATCAAAACAGTCAAATTTTTTGCATGGGAAGCATCTTTTGAGAAGCGTATGAATGATACACGCTCGAAAGAACTCGCTCTTCTTCGTTTGCAGTATGTCTTTCTGATGCTGAACAACGTAACGTTTATTGCTACACCTATGCTGGTAACCATGGCCACTTTTGGTGTGCATACACTCCTTTTTAAGCAGCCGCTGACCGCACAAAAAGCGTTTACTGCTCTTGCTTTGTTCAATACATTACGAGGACCTCTCTCTGAATTTCCGGTGATGATCCAGTGGATGCTTTCAAGTCTTGTATCTGCTCGCCGCATCAACAACTTTTTAAATGAGCCTGAGACAAATAAGTATGAGCAACTGCTCAGTGACGAAACATTCGATCCCATGCCTAATCTTAGAAACTGTCCTAACTCGATTGGATTTTCACATGCATACTTCACCTACGACACTGAGCCTGAAAAGACAAAGGTGGAAAATCGGTTTGTGCTAAAAGATCTTTCTTGTCAATTTCCTGTTGGTAAGATTAGTATCATTTTGGGGCCAGTGGGTTCGGGAAAATCCTCTGTATTGCTTGCGTTACTTGGTGAGATGCAGCGAATCAAGGGTACTACTAGCATTCCTTGCCCCCTGGCAAGGTCTCTGCTTGAGCCAGACCCACTGACTAGTTTAACTGAGTCTACGGCGTATTGCGCTCAAAGTCCATGGCTTCTCGGTACAACTATCAAGCAAAACATTTTGTTTGGTACCGAGTACAATGAAGAAAGGTATAATGAAGTACTCCGTGCATGTGCGCTGGAGCCTGACCTGGATATTTTGGAATATCACGACGAAACGGAAGTCGGGGAAAAGGGTACGGCCTTATCTGGTGGACAAAAGGCACGAATTTCTTTGGCTCGAGCCTTCTACTCTCATGCGAGACACATTCTGATTGACGATGCACTTAGTGCTGTGGATGCCCATACAAGTGCTTGGCTTTGTGAGCAATGTTTCCAGGGTCCATTGGCTAAAGGGCGGACAATCATTCTTGTGACACATGCTGTGACATTAATGTTGCCGACAGCTTCTTATGCCGTTGTGATGAATAATGGTGAAGTGTCTGCGCAAGGTGCGCCTTTGGAGCTTAAGGAACGCGGTCAAATTCTGGAACCTGTGGAAGTGAAAGGAAATGGCAAGAAGATATTGCAGGCTCCGTTAGATGAGAATAAAGAAAAAGAACGGAAGAAGAAGATTGAACATCAGCGCGCTAATAAGGCAACAGCTGATAAAAATGAGGAGAAAATTGGTCGCGAGCAGTCAAGCTTGAATGTATATTGGTTGTATATGAAATCTGTCGCTCCTTCTCCGCACATCGCCATTCTTGCTTGGATCTTATTGTCGATCATGTACGTAAGCATTCGGGCTATCGATGTGGGTAGTGGTGCATGGCTACGTGACTGGGCAAGCTCTTACGATAATGCGGTACAAACTACGTATCAACTTATGCGATCGTGGAGTACATTAGCCTGGAGAGCACCCGCAGAGACTCTACCGGCGGACCAGACATGGTACTATCTCAAAGGATACACGTATATTGTGCTAGTCTATATCCTGGTCAATTTGTTGGCAAATGCATTGCAATTCGATACGTCAATTCGAGCTTCAAGGCGCCTGTACAATGCTATGAGCAAAGCGCTACTGCATGCTAAACCCCTCTTTTTCGACAAAACTCCTTTTGGGCGTATTATGAATCGACTTTCTCGTGATATGGAAGATGTGGACCAAGAACTCTCACCTATATTGCAAATGACCGTTGAGAATTTAATCTCACTCGTGGCTATTATTTCAGTTATTTGCTGGGCGACACCGCGCTTCTTGTTTGTTGTTGTGTTTGTGATGGCTCTTTATTACATGATTGGCACTCTATACCTTGCATCATCGCGAGACTTGAAGCGCATTGAGAGCATTCAGCGGTCACCTTTGTATACCGTGGTTGGTGAAACCATCGCTGGAACCGTCACAATTCGCGCGTACGGCGATAGTGAGCGCATATTGCGACAGAGTCTTGTGCTTATTGATAAATGGAATCGTGCATTCCTGTTATTATGGTATGAGAACCGATGGTTAAGCATATGCTGTGACTTGTCCGGCGCCGGAGTCACTCTTATCGCAGCTCTATTTCTACTCAATAATGGCGCAGACGCAGCACTCGCTGGTTTCACCCTTTCTTATGCCATCACACTGGTGGAAGTGGTTCTATGGCTGGTACGATTGTACACCAATGTGGAGATTCATATGAATTCTGTGGAGCGAATTGGAGAATACATCAACGTCGAGTCAGAGGATCAAGGCGGAGAAGAACCACCAGCGCACTGGCCATCGAGCACGGGCATGATCCATGTCCGGGACCTATCGGTTCGCTACGGTCCCGAGCACCCTCTGGCCCTTTCTCGTGTGACTTTTGATATCCAGCCTGGCCACAAGATCGGCATTGTGGGTCGCACTGGCAGTGGCAAATCAACTCTGTCTCTCGCCTTTTTCCGCTTCCTTGAAGCTGAGAATGGCTCGATAACGATCGATGGCATTGACATTTCTCACATCACCCTCGAGTCTCTGCGCCGTCGTCTCACTATTATCCCGCAAGATTCACAGCTTTTCCGTGGCACCATCCGCTCAAACCTTGATCCGTTTGGTGTGTGTGACGATGGAGACATGTGGTTTGCCTTGCAGCGTTGCCAACTCGCTGCGACCGGGTCTAGTCCTCGTGTACCTGGCGCAGGAAGCGTCGTCAAGTCATTGGACGACCCTGTCGAGCAGGGTGGATCCAACTTCAGTGCTGGACAGCGACAGCTGCTGTCGCTGGCACGTGGCATGCTCAAGATGCGGGAGAGTCGGATCTTGATATTGGACGAGAGCACAGCGAATCTTGATGCTGAATCAGATGCTCTAATCCAGCGGACAATCCGTGAGCAGATGGCGCCTGGCGCAACCATCCTGACCGTGGCTCATCGCCTCAAGACGATCATTGATTACGACAAGGTCCTTGTGCTCGGAAAGGGCCGTGTGTTGGAATACGACTCACCTCATGCTCTTCTTTCCAGTAATGACAGTGTATTTTACGAACTTTGTGAGCAAAGCGGCGAACTTGAACTACTAAAGTCCATGGCTGCTGATCACGCGAGGCTGTCGTCTCACGCTTGATAATTTGAAATATGAATTTAATGTACATGCGTTATGTCAAAGTAACACTTTTTGTTTTAGTCATCGTCGCACGAGCCTGAGCCCGGTGCAACGAGCCTCGAGTTGCCTTGAAGCATCATGTTGGGTGCCCCGACCATGTTTCGGGCAGCTGTCATGAGTGCGTCGAGGGGTAGCGGGCCTTGTATGCATCCCTTCCAATCAGTTCGCGTGCCAATGTTACATTTGACATGTAGGCTTATGGTGGGTTCCCGAAGCAACGTGCGTATGTTGCAACCTCAAGCCCCTTGTGCACGAAGCTATTCTACGATGCCTCAGCCCCAGCCATCGCCGGATAAAAATATCTCACATGCTTCACGGTTAGGGGATCAGCGGCAGGAAGAATCAAAGCACGAAAAAAAAGCGCCTCGTAAATCTATATTTCAACGATTTCGCACAATAATGAAGGAATATGGATGGTGGGCTCTCGGAGTGTACACGTTCATATCCGGCATCGACCTTTCGTTGACGTTCGCTGCGATCCACTTTTTTGGAGGCGAGCATGTCGAGGAAATCGAAGCTCTCCTTTTTAAATACATTGGCCCGATCGTCAAGAAACTAAAGAAAGAGGACGATCAGCCCAAGGAAAACGCTATGGTCACATACATTAAGAGCTGGTTCAGCTCTGAGGAGAATGCATACGAAATGGAACATCTCATTGCACGCCTCTCGGGCGAGTTCGTTCTTGCCTTCACCATACATAAGACGCTCATGTTACCATTTCGTTCTGGATTGACAGTGCTGGTCACACCCAGCTTCGTACGGTGGCTTATCAAGAAGGGATGGGCGCGACCGTTAAAATCGTCATCTATGAACTTGTAGCCAAGCGCGATAGAGAAGCTAGGACGCAAGAAGCACTTTAGTATTTTTGGTAGGGCATCAATCGGAAATACACTCGAGACTATGACACATGCTCCATTTCAGGAATAGTTTGTGGTGAGTGTCTGATAGTGACAGTCTCTATCCTCTTGCAAGAGAATAATGATGCACGAGGTATGATTTAGCGGTACTTGTGGAAACCGATGTCAGCGGACTTCTCACGGAAGCACTGACGGCAAATGTTCAAGCCATACTTGCGAATAAGGCCACCCTGGTTACCGCAGACACGGCTGTTAGTTTGTTAGCACACATTCTTTGGTATTTTGGGCAATACACATAGGTCAGAGCCGGAATAAGACCAAAGCAAACACTACCATCAAGTACCAGTGTCATAGATAAAGCATATTAAATGCTAAATTTACACGGGATACCGTATACAAGTAATGAAGTCCATTGACTGACATGCTAGTACAATCTGGCATTATGCTTTGGGTCTTACACAGTTCGACCACATGTATTCCTGCTGAAAACATACCATTGACGAGAACCCTTGCCGAAGTTACGCTGTACAATGTTAGTATTCGTTCATACGGCGCTTAAAACCTCATACGTACAGGGCGCGAGTACCAAACGTTCTGATGAGCCATATTGCTGGTGTTACGGAGAGGATGATTGATCTTAGGCGAAAGCGTGAACGACCTCGATGCCACAGTGAAAATCACGTGTACAAGTATAGGACATCACGTGTAATGACATGGCATACAACGATGGTGGAGTCATGTGGAGATATTATGTGGAGCAACAACTTGACTCCGCGATAAAATTTGGACGCATGCGTGCAAGTACCAACCTCGAACATCCCCAACGATATTTTTGCCATGAACACTTCGGGGCGGGCGACAGGCAGCAAAATAGGTGCTCCATCAAGACTAAATAATGTCAAAAATAAGAATTTATCGCCAAAAATTCAATGCATGTCACTCATATTTGTGCTGGCGCTGACTGGCGCTGCCTTTCTTGCTATCCCAATGATTTTAGCGGCGGGTGTCATTCCAGTGATATTCCCCGTTTCAATTTTGCTGCTCCCCGTGCTTATCATTGTTATCGTTTATGGATTAGCATGGTCTGCTTATCTTGTCGTGGCTCAAAGTGATCGGCCCCCCTATGCTATGATCGGCCCCCCTAGTCTTTCCAAATATATACCCTTCGTCCCATTTTCTCCGTTGCGGTGTCTTAAAGTGGCCAAAATTGTGTGTGAATTTATTTGGTTGGGAGTTCGATCCATGGGATCATTTTGGTATTGGTACTCTTTGTACAAGACGCAGAAGAAATCGCCTGAATACGAAACAGTGCTGTATTCGTTACCCTTCTCTCATAATTGCCTTGATATATACCCACCGGATGTGGGTGTTGTGAGTCAAAATGCAATCGTCTTAATGATTGTGCCCACTTCATTCTTCCCATCATTTATTTCATGCAACAGAAAATTGTACATGCCCATGGCTCTGCGCATGCGAAAACTCGGATACTGCGTCGTTGTCCCCGACATTTCATATTACCCAGCTTGCCAAATCCCTCAATCCGTGGTCGATCTACGTCTTGCTCTTAGTTGGGTCGGTGCACACATTTTTAGCTACAAAGGAGACCCTTCGCGTATTTATGTCATGGGAATGGGTATCTCATCCGAGCTTGTGGCACTTACACTCGTGCAGGAGGCAGCGGTGATGAGCCGTGTTGTCAGGCGGCAAGATGACGAGAATAAAGATCCGAGCTCTGAGGAAGAGCTTGATAGGCTTAAGTTCAACAAACTCATGGAAATATATGCACCACAGGTCCGCCTACCAAGTCTTGCTGGTGTGGTGCTTGCTGCTGGCATGAGTGATGTCATCAAATGCTATTTGCATAATGTGGAGATGGGCACGGAGCACCTTGGCATGTTACGGCGCTGGGCAGGTCCACGGCAATATCAATGCATTATACATTCTCCAACGCATTTGTTGAACAACACGAAAGATAAATTTGATCCTGCCTTTCTACCGCCTAACTTTTTATTGATTCATGGCGGGCGCGACAAGTTCGTGCCTATTTCGCAAGCAGCTCTTTTACAGTCATTGCTCATGGAGGTGGGAGTGAAAAATGTCGAACTATTCGCATGTCGTGATCTGGGACATTATGATACCCTCAAAATGCTGCTTGCATACCCCTCGACGCACTCGGACAGCTGCAGGTACGATACACCCATGATGAACACTTTGTGTAGTTTCCTTGTTTAGTCATCTACCGCGGTGAGTAAGCAGTGACTCGTTCGGCGCGGAGTCAGCGGCAAGCCCATTGGCGGCGCTTCCACGGTCATTAATTAGGTCGATTCCACCTAAGTATGCGGATCCTTGTTCCGTCGCTGCGATCGCTACTCAAAAAGGCCGTCATCGTTCGTCCGGCCCACCAATTCAGCGCTTTCCGTCATTTTTCTTTTAGTATTGCTATGAACTCGCAACCAGCGCCTCTCGACGCCAGTCGTGTCGTGATCAAGAAGTCTGAATCACCTAAGGAATGCCCCGCGCCACAAAACCTAGTGTTTGGCAAGACTTTTACAGACCACATGCTGAAGGTATCCTGGAACAAGCAGACTGGTTGGGCTGAACCTTCTATCGAGCCTTACGCTCCACTGTCACTTGAACCAAGTGCTGTTGTTCTGCACTACGCCCCCACATTGTTCGAAGGTATGAAGGCATACCGTGATGATCAGGGACAGGTGCGCTTGTTCCGTCCTGAGAAAAACATGGAACGCATGAATCGGAGTGCTAAGCGTATTTGTCTCCCCTCCTTTGAGGGGGAAGAATGTTTGAAGCTGATCAAGAAGCTTATACAAATTGACAGCCGTTGGGTGCCGTCAGAACCTGGTTACTCGCTGTACATTCGTCCCACTCTTATCGGCACACAAAGCTCTATTGGCATTTCGGAACCCACGGATGCGCTCTTATTTGTTATTTTGTCGCCTGTGGGCCCGTACTACTCGTCGGGCGTGAAGCCCATTGCTTTGGAAGCCAACCCACAATATGTGCGTGCCTGGCCCGGCGGAACGGGCGATGCCAAGCTAGGTGCAAACTATGGTCCTAGTATGATGCCTCAGAAGGAGGCTGCTGCGCGTGGATATAGTCAGATTCTGTGGCTGTTTGGTGAAGAGGACTATGTTACGGAAGTTGGCACAATGAACATGTTTGCTGTGTTGAAGAAAGATGACGGTGCCTGGGAAGTGGTGACACCTCCTCTCAATGGCCTGATTTTGCCAGGTGTAACACGTCTCTCAATCCTCGAGTTGCTCCGCGCTCATCAAAAGGGTGAGATCCAGTTGGACAATGTGCCTAAAATTGAAGTGAATGAGCGCGACATTACCATGAAGGAAGTGGTTGAGGCCTCTAACTCGGGCAAATTGGTCGAGATGTTTGGTGCTGGTACCGCTGCCGTCGTGACTCCCGTGGATCGCATTGGATACAAGGGCAAGGATATTCATGTGCCCGTGACTTCGTCGGGCTTTGGCACAGTGACAGAGGCTGTACTCAATAAGATAATGGCCATTCAATGGGGTAAGGAGCCACATGCCTGGTCGGTGCCTATATAAAAGGAAATATCGTACACATTAAGCTAGCCAGAATACTATGACTATTGCAAATCAGCAAAGAAAGAGGCGTGTCCATCAGGCTCTTTGTCAGACTTAGACAAGGGTGTTGACTTGACATCGCGTCGCTTGGCGAGTGGTGCTTCAGCTTCGTTGGAACTGTTATCTGAGGCATCCACACTGCGAGATATAGGCTCTGCATTTTCTGAAGCAAGCATGACCTCGGGGTCAGTATCATCGTCATCCGGTTCAATATCTCCCTCCTCGAATAGTGGGGCGAGATTTGTGAGCTTGCACTCGTTTCCATGGCCTATACTGGCCACTAGAGCACCTTTCCGGACAATACACTCAATGGGCATGCCGTTATGATCCCCTACAACGCCAAGTAGCTTGTGTGGAAATAGTTGAATTACACGGATAAGTCCATCAGAGGAGCCAGTAAGCACCGTGTCATGGTCGAGTGTGCACATAGCATCAACACTGGAAGGGTGACCAGGAAAGCGGTCCACATGGTCCAGCATTCCACGATCTGGAGCCCAAAGTGAAAGAATGCCTAGCTGCGTACCCACAACGAGTTTCTTTCCGTCCTTAATGGGAGCAATAGACAGTAATTCATCCTCTTGGTCCTCGCTGACTTCCACGCCTTTTTTTCCACCATGAACGTCAATCACACTTAATGTACCATCACCGCTCGTTACAACCAGCCGACTTCGCTCACCATCCGAATTCCGTTTCCTTTTCGCTCCCTCATCCATGTCCTTCGTTTTTGTGCGCGGCGCATCAAGATGAGTGCACCATAACATATCTGTGATCCAATCCGAGTGATGCTCGTATGACTGAATCGGCTTAGGTTTCGCGTCTTTTTTTGGTACATCATTCGGATTCCATAACCTTACTACGCCGTCGTCGTCACCAGTAGCTAATAATGACTCATTAATAGAGAGAATACGTGATGGCGCGGACTCATGGGCACTAGACCAGCGCGCTTTGACATGTCCATTGCTAGGATCCAAAGCAATAATAGACTTGTCTTTAAAAATGCAGAAAATATTAGATCCTGAAGCGTCGAAAGCGACGCCACGACAGCTCTTGTGCGAAGGGCGAACACTCCATAGCCGTTTGTATGCCTTGCTTTTGCCTGATTCGTCAGAGATGTCATTTTTAAGCATGTCCGTATAGTCATATAGTTGCACTTTTCCACTTATCAATCCGACAACTATCTGATTAGTGCTTTCATTGGGATGAAAGCATACGTCCAGAGCATCAGACGAGAGCTTGATGTCCATGACAAGGCACCGGCTTAATGAGAGGCTGCGGTGAGCCGAGATGCTGGTTGGTATGCCACGTGATCCGGGCAACTTTTTTCAGGCCACTTGCATCTGCAGCTGATACTCTACGCCAAGGCCATCATGAGCAAGGATGAAGTCAAGTTGAAGCGCAAAGAGCGTGAGAGTGATTCGAAGGATCACAAGAAAGAGAAGCGTGAAAGGAAAGATAAGAAGGAGAAGAAAGATAAGAAAGAAAAGAAAGAAAAGAAAGAGAAAAATGACAAGGCTAAGGAACCTATACCAGAGATCGGATCAGAAACCAAAGAGCCTTCTACGCCCAAGCCGGTTTCAAGTGGTGCGTCTGCAGTATCCACTCGCGAGTTTATGGAGTCTAATAATATTACGATTGAAATGGCTGAGGAATCGAATGACAAGCCTCCGAGGCCTATGCTTTCGTTTGATGAGCTGCATGGCAAAATAGATGCAAAGTTGAAGGATCGTTTGGACATGGAAGGTTTCGAAAAGCCAACGCTGATTCAATCTTGCTGCTGGCCCGTGCTTCTCGAAGGACGCGACATGGTTGGTGTGGCTGAAACAGGTTCTGGTAAAACTCTTGCCTTTGGAATTCCAGCTTTAGAATACGTTATACAACAGTCGCCATCCAAGAAAGGCAAAGCCAAGATCCAAGTGCTTGTAATCGCTCCTACGCGCGAACTGGCTATCCAGACTCGCGACAACCTGGCTCGTGTAGCCGAGCCCCTTGGATACGGTGTGTTTTGTCTGTACGGTGGCGTGTCTAAGGGCGAACAGCTGCGCCAAATGAAGGAATATGTTCTGCCTGTACATATTGTCGTCGGTACGCCCGGACGTGTACTTGATCTGGCACGCGAGGGCTCATTAGATCTCGGTCGTGTCAGCTATCTTACTCTGGACGAAGCTGACCGTATGCTTGACAAGGGTTTCGAGCCAGACATTCGTGCCATTATCGGCATGACTCGGTCACATGAAGAGGGACGCCATACGAACATGTTTAGTGCTACATGGCCGCCTGCTGTCCGTGGACTAGCTGAGACATTCATGCGCTTGCCAGTTCGTGTGACAGTGGGCAGTGATGTACTTAGTGCAAATCGGCGCGTTTCACAAACTGTGGAAGTGCTAGATGATGGCCGAATGAAGGAGCGCCGGCTCAATTCTTTCCTGCGTTCGATTGATGCACAAAAGACCAACGAAAAAATTCTTATCTTTGCATTGTACAAGAAGGAAGCGCAGCGTGTTGAAAATACACTTCGTCGATGGGGCTACCGTGTATCAGGAATCCACGGTGATCTGAGCCAACATGACCGCATCGCCAATCTTGAGGCATTCAGGTCCGCATCAACTCCTTTGCTTGTGGCAACAGACGTGGCCGCTCGCGGCCTCGATATTCCCAATGTGGAATACGTCATCAACTACACATTCCCGCTCACAATTGAAGACTATATTCACCGTATTGGCAGAACAGGTCGAGGTGGTAAGTCTGGCAAGGCTCTGACGTTCTTTACGGACGAGGACAAGGCACACGCCGGCGAATTAATCCGCGTGTTGAAAGATGCCGAGCAGCCTGTACCCAAAGAAATGGACCGATTCCCTACTACTATCAAGCGAAAAACGCACTCGAGCTATGGTGATCACTACAAGGAACTCGTGCCGGGCAAGGCCAAGAAAATCACATTTGACGATGACGACTAAGTTTCCCATAGATTACACGGGCGTCATGAGCTCTAGCGCGCCAACGCCAAAGTATTAGTCAAGATCGGCCGACATGTGCCCTCGCATGGGTTCCTGATGCTGCTCCACGTGGTTGAAGGAACAGACCAGCGCTGATCGTGCATCTTTCTCCCACAGGCCCATATATACGATGGCATCGTCATCTGACGGTGCAGCTTCAGCCCCAAATGTGCAGGAAACAGGTGCTGATGGCTCATATGATAGAATGGGTCGTATAGAGCGCTTACCATCGGCGCAAGAACAACTTCTGCGGACGCAACTGCAACAGCTTGGACTAGAAGCTGACGACGATGCACCTCTTCTGAACAAAGATAGGAATGCTGACATGGTAGCGCCTGTCCATCCTTGGCCTTCGAGCAATACATGGGGACATGATGCACTGGACTCGTTTGGTGCGGCACTTGCAGCTTCAGCCCGTACTTGGCCGAGTTCTGCCCCGTCACCGCCACACCCAACACCCTTCTCTTTCCATCATCAAAGCAATGACCTGGGTCAGAACCTCCGTTTTCCCTCATCTCGTCCAAACTATATGTCTGCATCAGAGGAGGTTGAGCAGCAGCGCCAGGCGATACAGCATCAGATTGAACAATTGCAACGGCAACATGAACAGCTTCAATTGCATCAACAAATGCTTCAGCCAGGTATGTCTTTGTCGTCAGATTTGCCACAAACCCGTCATCCCGTAAGAAACATGTCCATGGAGAACAGATATCACCCTACCCCTATGAGTGGCACATGGGCCCCTATTGGAAATGAGTCAATATCCCTTCGTTCCAACTTCACGTTCCCTCCTCGCTCGCAGTCCGAATCACCTATGCCGCCACAGCAGTCCCATGCCATGATACCTCCATCTGCCTACAATGACCGTACACCATCCTCTTTGCATACTGGGTATACTCGACAGGCATCGCAGCAGCTCACATCTGACTTGTCCCCAAAATTTTTAATGGCTGGTGGCGGTCTCATTAATCTGAACACTTTGGATCTTAGTGCAACATGGAACGAATATGATGATAAACATTCGAACTCTCCGCCTCAAGAACGTGCAGCACAGCGTCACGCACGCTCAAGCAGTGCTTCGAGTGCCGCTCTCCACTCACCAGCGATGGACACTTTGCTTACTGGCCTTCCACAGGCCCAGGCACAGCTAGCCGCGCTTCGCCGGAGCCGACACCACATTGGACCTAACATGCATAATAGGTCAATGTCACATGGACGCTCAGCCAGCATAGGCTCGAATGCATCAGGAGCTCCTCGCCGTGCATTGTTTGGCAGTTACCTTCCCCAGAACAGCCTCCCTTTACTTCTACTTGCGGGTAAGCTTGTCGTTGGTGTTCTGCGTATAAACAAACGCAACCGCAGTGATGCATGGGTCACGACTGAAGTATTTGGTCAAGACATTTTTATTAGTGGTTCAAAAGACCGGAATCGTGCACTGGAAGGTGACATTGTTGCTGTCGAACTGCTAAACGCGAAAGAGGTCTGGCAGACCAAGCGCGACAAGGCCGACAAGAAGAAGCGCAAAGAAGAATTTAGCCAAGGAGTGCCTGCCAGCGGTATTTCGACGCATCCTGCTGGACGTCGAACAGACAAAGCCCGCGATGATATTGAAGTGGAAGGTGCCCAGCTCAAGCTGGTAGAAGACGAAGAGGAAAGCGAAACTGGTCCCCCTCCTTTGGCTGGCCATGTGGTGGCCATTGTTGAACGCATGCCTGGTCAAATTTTCCCAGGTACACTAGCACTTTTGCGCCCAAGCAGTGCTGCGACAAAAGAAAAACAACAAGCTGAGCGTGGAGAATGTGATAGTCCTCCCATCGGTGCGGCTGGTTTATCACGTCCCAAAATTATTTGGTTCCGTCCGTCCGACAAGCGCGTGCCACTAATTGCTATTCCATCCGACCAAGCGCCTGAAGACTTTTGGGATGAAAAGAAGCAAGAAAGTTTCGCTCATTGCTTGTTTTTTGCCTGCATTAAGCGTTGGCCGATTACGTCGTTGCATCCGTTCGGCTCACTTGTCGACCGTGTCGGCCCCATTGGGTCATTAGATGCAGAATCACAAGCACTGCTGCGTTCTTACTGTCATGATATTGTTACACCATTCTCTGATATGGCACTCCGGAATGTGCCAACAATTGAATCATGGAGCATTCCTCATAATGAATATGAAGCACGCCGCTCTTTTTCTGCTTTTACTCTGAACGGTCGTGGGCCACGTCAGATGGCATTCTCGGTGGATTTGCACGGCTCTAACTCCTTTACTATCGGTGTACATGTGGCAGACATCACTTACTTTTTACAAGCCAACAGTGCTTTGGACCGCGAAGCGCGTCGCCGTGGTGCGTCCGTGCACCTTGTACAGGAGTCTTTCGAGATGCTGCCACCTGATCTTTTAAGAATCGCGGCACTCCATGTGAATTCTGACGCACTGGCTAAGTCTGTGGTCTTCACATTTCAATCGGATCGTGTCGTCGACATTTGGATTGGCCGTTCGATTGTGCATGTGAAGCATATGACATCTCATGCAGAGCTTGACCGCGTATTACTGGGAGAAGCCACGTCGTTCCCGGTGGCGCCTGATGCGCTTTGTGCTGTTTTGGACAAAGCTCAGCAATTGCGGCTTGAGCGCTTGGCACGCGGTGGTCTGAGTCTTCCGCGCACATGGCTCGAGTTTGACTTGGATGCCAAGCAGCACCCTACGGATGTCCATTGCTGCACAGATGCAGAATCGCTTTCACATTTGTTGGTGGATGAGTTTTGTGTTCGAGCCAACACGGCCGTGGCGCACCGCTTAGCCGCCGCGCTCGAGGATAATGCGCTGCTGGAGCGACAAGATGTTCCGACCGAAAGAGCTTGGAATTTACTTGCAAGAGGTCTCCAAGCATTGGGACTACCAGCCGAGTCCCTGTCATCGATGACGTTGGCATCCGCACTGAACATTTTGCCTGCCTCTTCTCGGTCAGTGGCTAATGCTCTTACTCAGAGAGCCTTGTCTGACTCAAAACTCTATACGCCGGCATTGGTCGATGCGACCAAGTTTATGCACTACGCCATCGGTGAGCCTGTGTATACACAGTTCGTGTCTCCACTCCAGCGGTATTCAGATGTATGTGTCCACCGCCAGCTCGATATGGTGCTGGATGGCACGTTACACGCAGAGCATCAAGGCACCGACACACTTTCCAAACTCGCGCATCAATGTACCGTGAAGAATCGTGCTGTTCGTGCTGCTGAGATGCAGAGTGCTCACTTGTACTTGTGTCAATGGCTCAAAGACACGAGTGAGCTGAGACCAGGTGAATTGGAAGCACGACGCGCTTTGGTCATGTCAGTCAATGCTTCATCTATGGATATACTTGTCCCGTCATTCACTCTCGAAAAACGTGTGCATCTTGATTGTCTCCCCGTGGAAAATATCCATTGGGACCCTGTGACCTACTCTGTCACGTTGACATGGCTGAGCGGAGTCGATTCTATGGCTTGGCTTGGTGAGGCAATCGATGATGCGCAATGTACCAAGTTGTCCAGCACCCGAAAAGAGACACGAGACACGAATGCTCCTTCTCCCAAAGCTATCTCATCACGGCAACAACGCATTACGTCCATGACAGAGCTGGATGTGTACGTTCTGTCCGACATGGAAAAGAGTCCACCGATCATCAAGGTGGTAGTATTGAACCCATGTGCTTAATACGCACACTTGTTTACGACGTTCTTCTTTCATTCCTATGCTGGTCATAGCTATGACTCGAGTACACAGAAAAAATACGGCGAACTACGCAATAATGATGCCGCCCTTTTGCAGGGCTTCATTCAGCTGCAGTTGTGCTTCATTAGGCATGCGTTGAAGAAGCAGGTTCAGTGTACCCGGGCGACGAGCATTCATGCCAGCTAGCTGACGTAGCAAGTAAGCCCACAAATCAGAGCCTGCCCATGCCACTGTATTTGGCGACGAAGCGTCGCGAATAGAGCCTGCTGCCGCTAGTTGCGAAAAGCTGGCCTGGAAGCCTTGTTCATCTAGTTCAGCATCTTCATCCACTGCCTCATCTGCAGCAGGTGTGCTCTGCGACAAGAGCGGCAGTATATTCGTCATGAGCACAGGCCATGCAGCAGAATATGTCGATGCCATGATGTCACTGTCTGTGAGCAGACGAATGAGACCTGCTGCGGTATCGAAACGCTGCTTGGCCGTGAGCTTGGTCAGGTCTGGCGCCACTACATTCTCAACAAGCTGACCAAACAGTCCACCTTGCACTGTGTCGAACGCCTGGATGACCAATTCTGGGTAGCCTGGCTTTTGAGTACCGCAGAAGCATCCAAAGAAGTAGGCAAACTGCTGCGAGAACTTTTCCGTTTTGCTTGACTGCAGGCGGACAAGCATAAGCGTCAATACAGGCTGCATATACGGTGACAGCACTTCCGACGGCAAGTGAGTCAGCATGGCGCGCAGCAAGTCGAATCCATATGTGTCGTTCAAGCGACTGGAGATCAATTTCTGGTAAATACCAAGACACGACTCAATGTGACCATTTTGCACGAGGTACATAGGTGCTTGCAACAAGTAAGCCTTGATGAGGCGCACAAGGGCTGGGACATGGCTCTTCTTTTCCCATAAAGCAGGCATAAGCAGTGGCGGAAGAAGTGAGGCATATGCATTGGGCAAGGCACGCTCGGTGCTCAGAGCTGCATGAGCTTCTAGAAGTTGCGCGAGAATTTGAAAGACGTAGGGGATGTATTCAGCTACGTCGCCTTGCAGGATATCAGTGCAAACTGGGAACAATCGTTCTTCCATGGTGGCAAGTTGAGCCAACGTCGAAGATCCCGCGAGCCTGACAAGCGCTGACACGGACTCGAACAAGAATTGCGTAAAGCGTGGGTTACTCGGGTTTCGGCTCGTCAACTGCACGATAGAAGCGAGGTGTGAGAGCACTTCGCCAGAATAAGGTTCTACCGCGTTTTTGGAAGTAAGTAGCACGCGCATCACACACTTCATGACATGGTCATTTTCCGCGACTTTTTCAGGAGTTTCGTGTTGTTCAACGGTGGCGAAAAGAGCCTCTAGCATCCGCTGGCTCAATGGGGCAATGTCACTAGAGACCATAAGCCGTTGGCCTTGCGTACGGATAAATAGAATACGTTCAATTGAAATGGCGGCATAAGTACATGTCACGTAATTGCTAGAGCTCAGGTGGTGCACCAGCAGTGGTAGTACTGACAAAAGCTGCTCCTTGGTAAGTTGATTGCGGAATGTGTAGAGGTACTTAATAGCATCCACTTGAAGAATGGGTTGGGCCCTTGCGATGGAATTGTCCGGTTGCAGGTCCTCAAGGACGTGCTCAGAGAAGAATTGGACCACGTCTACCAGCGCATTAGTCGACGATACACCATGTTGCATGGTCGAACTCTGCGCTGCAATCGAGGTCAATAGATAGATCGCAGCATCTTTTCGCTTCCAGTTTTGAGCAGGGCTTGCTTGGTACTCTGCAAGATACATTTGGATGTGACGCGAGCAGATCGTTGTTATTTGGGTGGAAAACTGCTCAAGCAACGCACGTACAAACTCACACGCTGCTCGGCGTCGCGTGTCAATTTCAATGCTCTGTTCAAGATCGCGACGAATGTATTCCATAGGATTATCTTCAAAGATCTCTTCATCAATATCACGCAACTGAATGTTAGGCAAGATAATGGCCGTGCAGAACTGCTCCAATGTGGAATCAGATTGGAACAGCTCGCGCTGGTTACCCATACGAACGACAGCAGACAAGAATCCAATTGCCTTGCTCACAATCACATCATACTTTTCTGATGGACCGTACGTGCTCAGCATGTCCCAAACCGCTTGAACATACTCAGGAAGCTGTGGCAGTACGTCTAGGTATCGCTTGGCATACAGCTCAAAAATTTCACATACGCTGCTGCGAATTTTGACAAGTGGACTGGGTGCCACGTCCTCTTCATCGCCAATCAGCTCAGGGCGACTAAAAGATAACAGGCTTGTGAACATAGGAGAAAGCATTGGTATAGCATCTTCAAACTGAGGCGGGAGATCCTGCGCTGAAAGGTCGTAAAAAAGTTGCAAAAGCAACATGAGACATAGCGCTAATGGTTGCATGGTCATTGATGGTGTGGATGGGTCCAGCAACATACCATGCATACGTTGCAGTAATTCAAGCAGAGGGTTGGCCATCTTTCCAAGCACCAAATTGATCTCGGAGTACAATGCATCCGAGCGGAATTGGCTGCGCCATTGCTTAAAAATAGCATGTGATGTAGCAAGAACTGACAACAAGACGTGGTGATTATCGGTAGAAAGTTGGGATACGAGTTCATCAATCAAAGCAGGCCATGCTTCAGGGAAATCGCTCGAAGCCACTAACGCAACGCTTTCATTCATCTGCGACAGGATCGCTTGACTAGGGGTCGAAGCGCTAGCTAGTGACACGAGCACAGGCACAAGTTGCTGCCGAATTGCCTGTTTTTCATCGTCGCTTATAGCACTGAAGACAGGGTCCTCTGTTTCCGCATCAACATTCCATCTAGTCTTGCATAAGTTCTTAAATTGAATGGCAGAAGCGAGGCGGATGGCCGTGGACGTTGACTCTGACTGAACAAGAGCAAGCAATAGAAAGCCAAAGCGAGGTTGGGCCTGCAGTTGCCCAATCTGATCCTCAGCTGGTTTACGCTGCTCAGGATTCAGCGTCTGCTGAAAAAGAGAGGCCAGCGACGCTAGTTGATTCGGGTCCGTTGGATCCATGCGAGCACAGTAAGTACTTGTGTCGTCAGTCGAGGCGCGAAACAAAAATCGATTGTCGATTTGACCGGCAGAGGCCGATCAGCCACTGAGCCCCTGACATACGTGGAAAATACCAACACGCGTCTGGCCACGTCGTATCACGTGCAATTGACCTCCACTGGGTCGTGCGTAATCGAATCTCCATGAGTGCGAAGCGCGAGTGTTGCAGTGACTCAATAGCGTCGAACGTGGACGGACCCTGCAGCTTCCAAGCATGACAGCGGCGTCGTCACAAGTATCATCAAAAGATGTAAAATGGATTGTCCAAAAGTATGGAGGAACCAGCATCGGTAAGTTTCTTCCTACTATCGTGGACTCCATTACCCCATCGTATCTCAAGACAAACCGTGTGGTTATAGTGTGTTCGGCGCGGTCAGGCAAGACTAAAGCACTTGGCACTACTAACCTATTGCTTCAGGCATGTAATGAGGCAATGCGATCAATTCAAGGAAACAATACCCTGGACTCCTCACGTTCTTCCTTATCGTCGTCTTTCCAGGCAGACAGCATGGGGCCTTTGTCGTCTCTCCAAATGGGTCTGTCGCGCCCCGAATTCGTGCCAGAGTTCCAAGCAACAGTAGAAAGAATCAAAGAAGATCATTTTGAAGCCGCGAGAGAATCAGTACGGAATACACGACTGCGACAGCAACTGGAACAAGATATTGCAGATGATTGTATGTGTCTCAATCAGTTTTTACAGGCTGCTATGATTTTACATGAGGTATCTCCGCGATCTCGCGATGTTATTATGGGAATGGGTGAGCGTCTAGCGTGCCGCCTAGTTGTGGCAACGCTCTTAGATCGCGGCATTCAGGCGGAGCTCGTGACGCTCGAGTCGATTGTCGATGAACTAGATGAGGAAATCATGCGACCTCCATCCTTGGCGTATGAAGCATCAAACTTCCTCGAACAGGCCTTTTATGACCGACTCTCGACAGTGCTTGCTGAACGTATCCTTAAATGCGAGGGTGTGCCTGTTGTTACGGGCTACTTTGGCAATGTGCCTGGCTCGCTTTTAAGTCAGGTCGGTCGTGGATATACGGATCTGTGCGCTGCACTGTGTGCTGTGGGTCTAAAAGCCAATGAGCTCCAAATCTGGAAGGAAGTAGATGGCGTGTTCACCGCTGACCCGCGCAAAGTGCCAACCGCTCGTCTTGTGCCAGCCATCACACCGGAAGAAGCAGCTGAGTTGACGTACTATGGTAGCGAGGTCATTCATCCGTTTACAATGGAGCAAGCCATTAAAAAGTCTGTACCTATTCGCATCAAGAATGTCGACAATCCCACGGGTTGTGGTACCGTGATTTTCCCCGATCACATTACGCCCTCGGTGGACGATGATATCAAGCACGATCCTTTCATGGATGGACATGTGGAACAGCCAGAGCCACCACTTAGCGGTATTTCCACACCTGTTCACCGTTCGCAAAAAGTGGTTCGCAAGATGCCAACCGCGGTCACAATCAAGGACAACATTCTTGTGCTCAACGTGCACAGCAACCGCAAGACGATTAGTCACGGCTTTTTTGCCGGTATTTTTGGCACACTTAACCGCTATGGCGTGGTGGTAGATCTGATCTCAACGTCAGAGGTGCACGTGTCGATGGCCATGACAGCCGAACTTCGGCCTCGTACGCTTGAGCGGCTGAGCGCCGAGCTAGAACACATCGGCACTGTGAGCATTTTGCGCAATATGGTGATCTTGAGTCTTGTTGGCAAGGAAATGCGGCAAATGGTGGGTGTGGCCGGCAGCATGTTTAGCACTCTGGCCGAGGGTAACGTGAACATCGAGATGATCAGTCAAGGTGCCAATGAAATTAATATTTCCTGTGTGATTCATGAAAAATCGGCACTGAAGGTACGTATGTCGTGACTAACCATGTCCAGGCACTCAATTTGATTCACTACTCGATTCTAGAAGGATCGCCAAAGCCGTGTAACATGGAAGGTGGCACCTTTGGGCGTTCATTTTTCTAGACTAGGCCTCATCGGGACTGGGTGGAATGCGGATCAGCAGCTTGCCTGTAGTAGTACGGCTCATGAGCTCTTGTTGGGCTTGCTGGACGCCTTCGGCGCTGAGCAAGTACTCGCGCCACACATTGGCGTGGACCTTGTCGCTGACCAGCAAGTCTAATAGAATGCCACTGAAATGCTCGTATTCTTCCTGTGTATTGAGGTAGCCATAGAGCGCAAAGCACATAAACTTGATATTTTTTGGCCTTAAAAGGTGCACTGGCAGGGGATCAGGCGCGCCACTCGACTCCCCAAATAGAATCAGTGATCCATGCTGAGCCAGCACCTCGAGGCTCTGGTCTAAAGTCGACTTGCCCACCGAGTCATATACAACGTTTACACCTTTGCCACTTGTCAACTCATTCACGCGACCAACGATATCGTCTTTGTACAACAATACATGCTCAGCGCCCAGCGTTTTGGCACGCTCAGCCTTCTCGGTCGTCGATGTGGTTCCGATCACATGCGCACCAAGCGCCTTAGCCACCTGAACAAGCATCAATCCGGTGCCGCCAGCCGCTGCATGTACCAGAACATAGTCTCCACGCTTGATCTGGTATGCGGCGTGCGTGAGAGTCACGGCTGTCAGACCTTGGAGCCAGGCGGCAACGGCCGTGCGCGTATCCAGCTCTTTGGGCAATTTGGTGACCTTGGAGCGCGGAGCGACGACACGCTCGGCGAAGGAAGATCCTGCTAATGCAACGACATAATCGCCTGGTTGAATATCTTTTACGCTTTCGCCGATGCGGGCCACCTTTCCACCGCATTCCTGGCCCAGCGTGAATGGGAGTTGAACGTGAAAATGACCCGAACGGAAGTATGTATCAATGCAATTGACACCTGCGATTTCCGGCTTAATTAGGACATCTTCAGGTCCAATCTCTTTGGGAGCAGAGACATTGTCGCATTGAATGACAGAAAGGTCTCCTGTTTGGTGAATTCGGATGGCCTTCATGGTGCTGGAACAGAGGGTCTTCAGGGGCTCCCATTTTCTCCACACATCCCACGCGCCACGCTGGTCGTTGGGCCCATGGCATCCAAGGCAGCGTCGCACTCTTTGGAGGAGTGGTTCTCAGATTATGCGCCGCTGACAGATGCTCAAAGACTTTCAGTGAGCGAGCTAAGTGCGTTCATCTCTGATGACGCTGAATCGTTCGCAGCGAACACGATTGCCCGCGACGACGCGGACTTGGAGCCAGATAGCACGCCCCAATCAAGCTTGTTCTGTTGGATGGCTTCCAAAGCACGGGGTAGAGAGCTGGCATCTCGCACAAACTATGAGCCTATGATAGAAGCATTGCGCACGAGTATGAAGGAAGTGGGGGCTTTAATGGATGGTGTGTGCAAGGCACAAGATTGCATGTCGCAGCTGCGTACTGGTCTGACCTACGTGCAAGATAACTCGTCAGAGCTTATGAAACACGCAAGCACAATGGTACAGGAACAAACCAATCTAGAGCATTTGCATGAGCAGATCATGCAGCGCCTACAGAACTTTTCCGTCCTGTCGCAAACTGCACCGATGCTGTCTGACACAGCCGACATCCAGTCGCCAGAATTTTTTGGCGCAGTAGAGCACCTTTGCCTTGCTTTACAGTCTATGGATGCGCACATGAATTATAAAGATGCACATGTATACCGTATCCGCATTGAAAACGCATTCGTGCGTGCTATGACACTCGTGAAACTGGCTTTCCAACGAGCAGGCACCAAGCTCGTGCAAGATGCGCCCTTGGACGAAATTGATGCGAGGGATCCTTCGTCTCATGATGTTCAGCGCGTGATGTATGCCTCGTTTCATGTATTGCACGAAAAGTTCCATGTGCACCTTGAGACACTGGCCCAGCAGGCACCGTCCAGTGAGGATGTACGTGAGATGCAGCGTGAATATGATCAATTGTGGATGCAGTGGCGCGTATCTCTGGTACAAGAGTATTTTTCCCGGACTCTGAAACAACTGCAGGATGTCGATCCTCTACCGCAACGACTCGAAAGCGCCGTGGATGTGGCTCAAGCATTGTATGTGTATGAAAAGAAGTTGTACTTGTACGTATTTTCTCGAAAAGCGACCGAGGCTGTGTCACATATCATGGAAAATACGGGCGACCAGCTTGCAAGATGGTTGTCTTCTCGTATAAATGCTTCAGCGACCATGGATGAGCTCATGCATCTGTGCACTACCACTAGCAAGTACCCAGATTCGGCTTGGTGGGAACCAGTAGTGCGAGACTTGAGTGTGCGGCTGGAAAAATGTGCTCTTCTACAGATCAAGGACAAAGTTGCAGCATTTAAACCATCTGCTGATGACTTGGACTATCGAGCACGTCTTAGCTTCGAGGATCAGAACCAGCGCGATACCTGGTATGCTCCCGTGCAGATGGTCTACGATATGTTGCATCTACTTCACGCACACATGTCGCCAAAAAATTTCATACATGTGTCTCTCCGAGCTATTGAAGTTTCTGAAGTCAAGGTACAAGAAGCATCGCACAGCATGCAGGACGGAAAGTTTGGAGGAGATGATGGTGATGTATTGGATGCTCTGCTGTTCGCATGGCGGCATTTTTCTGTGCTCCGTGAGCTTCTGTCTTTAGCAGAAAAACGGTGCGAATCTAAGACGACCTTTTCAACGGGTTTGTCATTAGCGATGCAATCGGTCTGGACAGTGGCAAGCGTAGCTACGGTCTCAAGCGACTTTGACGCTCTGCGTGATAAGTGCACGCATCTGGACATGTTGATGGAGCGTACTGTGCAAGATGCCGGCACTTTTTTGTGTGCTAGTCTGACACTGCCGCTCCAGATTTACGAGCAGCAAACAGCCAAGTCGCCAAGCAAGGCTCTTGCTGCGTGGCACACGTTCCAGCAGAGTCTGGATGTGAATCTAGACCTAGGCAAAGGCAAAATTCATGCTTATGTGCCTGTAAATGATCTTTCTACGCTCATACAAGCGACTTTGACACCATTGCATACTGCATATAATGCTTTCATTACGGGCCTACCGCTACTATCGGGCAGTGATCCAGACGATGTAGCCGCTGCGCAGCAGTTGCGTTCGCTGCCAACGGCAGACAAGTTGCAGGCTCAGCTTGCGCAGCGCTTCAAGTCTTTGTAGCTATGTATATCTTACAAGATTAGGGGGGCGGTTCTTCCTTGAGCATAGCCAAAGGTTTCTTGTGCGGAGGCAGGGGGGGAGAGGACGAGGCTTTACGTTTTCGCTGCACATCTTCATCGTCTTCTTCTCCTTGTTTGACATTCGTCGTGGAGCGAGCAGCATGGACGACTTCTGACATACTTTTGGCTGAATAGAAGCAACTAGCATGGTAATGATTGCCTTCGATGAGGACAGCGTTTCGCCATATCCATTCCTCCAAATCTTCGCTCCACTCACTTTGGAACGGCTCTTTGCAGATACGGCAAGTATGTGATGCAAGTTCAGAGCCATCAGGCACGGGCACATACGCATTAGCAATCTTGTCGCGCAGTGCTTGCTCGAATTCGGCGTCCTCACCTTCCCATCCAGGTGCACCACTCGCCCCAGGCATTACATCATCAATGCCACTCCGAATCCAACGCGATGCTGGATCGAACCATGCACGACTTTGACCACGGACTATACTTGCACGCGCACGACGGTTTTGCGTGAAATGCCAGTCCAAATGATCATCGAGACTGTGTTGTCCAGCCTCACCCTCAGGGTATCTATTGGCACATTGCCGACATGGGTGTGGCAAGTGCTCCTGCATGAGAATTTCAAGTTCAGGTGCGGGCCGAGATAGGTTGACGGTAACCATGCGCAAATCCAGTGACATGATGTAATCGGTATAGGCCTTGTCTTGGCTCTGAGTGGATGGCACAGATGTCGGGGCCGCAGTGGTAGTAGCCGAAGAAGGCAGCAATCCTGCCTTCATAAGGTTCGCGATGAGCTCAGAGGCCGATGGAGCGGCTGGCGCTGATGTGGGGGCCGGCGCTGGCACCGTTGGCACCGAAGCACTCGACATTTCATCCAGTTGCTTCTGTATGTGGCCAAGCAATTCAGCGGACACATCAGAGCCATTAACTTGCTCTTTGAGCTGACGCAATACATCATTTTGTTCTCGTGCGCGGGTATTGTGCGGTTCATTCGCCAAGTCTTTTGTGCACAGTGCCATGCGCCTTTCAATGTCAGCAATCACCTGAGATTTATTAGGTGCATTGGCTGCCTTGACAGGGGCACCTTGACTGCCATACAGGGAACGCTCGATGGCCTGTTGAGATGCGTCACCCAGCATAGGTCGGCCTCCAGGTCCTGCTTCGCGCCAGGTGGCTAGTAGCTCCTCCATGCGCCGGCGAGTGGGTTGATCAACGACGCGATAAGACTCCATGAAAAGAGTGGACGCTCGCGGCGCCCACAGCTCTGTGTAGGGCGACCCGATGTTCTTGCAAATCGAGTCAAGCAGGTAAAGCGCAGGTAGCCGAAGTGGCGGTGGCGCCTAAGGTAAGTACTCGATCTACATACTCAATCGTACGTACCATCATAATATGAGCATCCACAAGCTTCGCCACGACTGTGGACATGCGGTGCACATGTTCCTGCGCGATAAGAGTAAGATTTGTGATGATGGGCTTCGAGTTGAAGGTGAGCTGAGCAAGGTGACTTTTGTACATGGACTCGAATACGGCAGGGTTCGAGAGATCCGGTGGCAGAACTGGCATACCATAGGCGCTCACACCATTAGGCTGAGGCATGGCAGGTGCTTGCGGGTATGCCCCATAGCTGTACGGTCCAAACGCACCAGCGTACCCGTAACCCTCCGGCCGTACTTGGCCATAGCCATATGTGCGTGGATACATGGAACAAAAGTTTGACAATACACAACACAGCTAGCTATTTTACGTGTTTCAAAATGTGTCTCAAAGTGACAATCGACGAAAGTTACAACGGTGGCGCCCAACTGAGGGACACGACACCTGAGGCAACGTCAACGTCTACTCAATATGACACAGCGGACCGCGCTGCCGTCGTGTCGACGGTCGAGTTAACACGTGGTGTACACGTGTCGATAAAACTATGAAAAGTTCACGTGATGCAATGTGAGACAGGCGCACACCGTCTTACCTAGTTCCAAGCAGCAGCAGGACTCCTCCTCCTACCCATCTCGGCGCTTGTTCCAGGTGTGTATTACCGGCGTGCGCACGACGCAAGAGCTCTTATACTAACACAACAATAGAGTAATCCGCGATGCTTACCATCTACAAGGATTTGGATCTTGAAATCCCTGCCAACGTCACGGTTGAGCTCGAGTCGCGTATCGTGAAGGTCAAGGGCCCCCGCGGTGAGCTCCAGAAGGTATGTTTGTGACATTATTTAACAATACAGAACCTCCGTCATATGGCCATGGACTTGCGTCTTGTGAAGAGCCCCAAGGGTACTAAGCTGAAGTTTGTCGTCTGGCACGCTAGCCGCAAGCACCTCGCCTGCCTTCGTACGGCGAAGGCTGCTGTGGCTAACATGATCAAGGGTGTCACACTGGGCTTCCAGTACAAGATGCGTGCCGTATACGCCCATTTCCCTATTAACCTTATTCTTGCTGGTGACAGCAAGAGCGTCGAGATCCGTAACTTCTTGGGAGAGAAGCGTGTGCGTAGGGTCGAGATGGCCGATGGCGTCACGATCAAGGACGACAAGAACCAGAAGGATCAAGTGCTTGTTGAGGGTGTATGTATTTTGCTTGTTGAATGCTTGGCTAACATATTAGAACGACATTGATGCCGTTTCGCAAAGTGCCGCCATGCTTCACGGTGTGACGCTGGTCCGGAACAAGGATATCCGCAAGTTGTATGTACAAGCTATTTTTTATGGAAGCTAACCACATCAGCCTTGACGGTATCTACTGCACTGACAAGACTACCGTTGTCCAGGAGCTGTAAGCACAACCACCAAAAAGTACCCTGCCTGTGTAGAGGGTCGCATGGCACGCTGTATACAGGAATGTATCCTTGATTACTATACTGCACTATGTGGCATACATTCATAGTGATGCATGCGCATGTGATTTGAGAGGCGAAGAGTTGCTGCACGACCATAGCCCAACGAGCGCCCCATGGTGCCAAGCCGCACCATAAGAATAAAACTCCGTGCACATACATCGTTAAGGAGGTATGAAAGCTTTTTAGTCGTGCTGCGTCCAGCATCTACAAAGGCCCTAAAGTATATATCATCCGGATATAGCCGCACCATTACAGCATTCTCAAACGGGACGTAGCGTACACAAAACCTGCTCTGCCAAAAACATTATCTTTGGACAGATCCTTGGTTCAGTACAGCTACCCTGTAAAGAGATATCCAACATTTTTGTTAGCCATACATGACTAGCACATCAAGACCTTTATGGTAGGCAAGTATACATCTGCTTAAGCAGAGGCAGGCGTAGCAGTGCCCGTGCGGAAGCCGTTCTTGGCACGGCGAGGCACAGTCTTCAAGTAGCGCATGCGACCCGAGCCAGTAGTCTTCCGGCGGATAGCCTTCTGACCCCACTGGTAGTTCCGCGTCTTGGCAGATGGGTAGCCACAGGCAGCACAAGCTATCATGTGTTAGTATGCACACACTTTAAACAGACAACGTACTCTTGTGCTGACGGTGGAAGGAACGACGGTTGCAGCGACGGCACAGCGTGTGCGTCTTTGTGCTGATAGAGTTAGCATCTTCCAATGAAAAAAGGTGGAATGTGAGGGTGAATACACCGACTCACACGCAAACCACCCATCTCGAGAATACATACTGTTGGCGCTTACCCATAGACGTCGTACCCTTCGTCATCTGTAATAGTGTTAGATCCTGCTCTCACACGCTAGGCAGCATCATGAGACACGGTATACGAAAAAAAATACCGCACTCTCAAACAACGCCGCAACATTTACATACCTTCGGTTACTGACACTGGATGGTGAGGAACAGAAACCTAGGCGATCTTGTGCCACTCGAAGCCTGCGGCAGCTTGCGTGACCTTCAAGAACTATATCCGTCACGTGCCTGATCGAAAAAATATGGATCGGCCGAGAAATCGCGAGGCGTTAGGCCCCAGCTGGGAGAACTGCAAAGACTGCGCGGCACTTCGTATCTCTCACCGTCAAGCCACAAGTAGCTCGTACGTATCCTGGTGGTGTGACGACGTGTATTTCGCCGTATTGCTATGAAGCCCGGCGCTAATGCGCGACTATTCGTCTTAGCCCGACATAATGTGAGCAGCCGCTAACCCATTCCAGATCATGGCTCCTCAGACGAAGACCAAGAAGTCCAGCCAGGACAACATCAACTCGAAGCTGCAGCTCGTCATGAAGTCGGGTAAGGTTTCGCTCGGTCTGAAGAGTGCTCTTAAGAACATGCGTAGCGGCAAGGCCAAGCTTGTGCTTATTTCGGCCAACACGCCACCTCTGCGTAAGTCCGAGATCGAGTACTATGCCATGCTTTCGAAGACGGGTGTGCACCACTACCAGGGCTCGAACATTGCTCTTGGTACGGCTGCTGGTAAGCTTTTCCGTGTTGGGTACGTATAATTTGGAGCAGGTTGAGAACATGCAGCTGGCTCTTTGTATGCCTCAACCTGTATCTTCGCGTCGTACGGATATGCTAACATGTGTGCAGTGTTCTTACGGTTCTCGACGCCGGTGACAGTGACCTTCTGTCCACTATGTCGGCTTAAAAGGGCGACTGGTAATCCGCCCAATTTACTAGGAAGTGATGCTGTTTCAGATTAGGGGACTGTGTCACGCCGAGTCGCCTGCGACACTGGTCATTTTTTATATACTCTCCCGCAGTTGACAGGCACTAGATCGCTTCATGCAATTTATTTATGATTGCTGACAATCGTATGATGAGCACCTGACTACTGGAAAGGTGCATGCATTGATGCGCGTTCGAATTTGTGTCATGTACGTAGTACAATTGTTATGGGGACTATGTTGAACTCTCCGGGATTGTGGATTCCATTTCTACTCTTGCAGTCTTCGGATGCTTCGCCACTGGCCGCAGCTGAGCTAGTGACATCCATGAAGCTGTGACAACTGATGCCTTCTCGTTTGTTGTGATTGTCGTCGATACAGGACGGCCGGTTGGGCCGGCAGTCGAGGGGGCGAACCTTGACACATGTACAGGATTTTTCATGTTGACAGCATACACGCTCGGATCCTGGGCTGTGTGCAGTGAGAGAGGCGTCAATGGCATGCTGTTATCGTCGTCGTCTTCATCGCGAGTAATTGAGCGAGAAGGCGTCGAGAAAATCGACGTTACAGATTCGTTTGAACGATTTGATTCATTCTCGTCGTCACTAGAGCAAACTTCAACATGCATAGGTGAAGCTATCGCCTCCATAGCTTTCTTCAACTCAAGATGTTTGCGGAACCAGTCCAAAACAACTGTAGAGGCCTCAGTGTAATATGAGTAAGAATACTTCTTGATCAGGATACTAGAGAGTTCATTCAAATGATCAGCAATGAAGTTGTGAATTCGAGTCATGACATTCGTTACCAAAACGTCCAGTGGTTGTGGCTGTGGGCGTGAGTCCCGGCAGATGTGACGGGCGAAAAGCATTGCTCCGGCGGCCAGAGACGACGGTGGCAAAGTCAAAAAGCTTTCATGAAACAGAGTCACTTCCAGCAGAAACCTTGCCACGTTGTGGGTCGCAGGACTCGAAGGTGGTGCGCACGAATACTCGTAGCGTAGCCATGATTCGGCAGTGGGGTGTCCAAGCTGCCATCCAAGCGTAGAGAGTACATGGCCCTCCATTTGAGTAAATGCACTGGGATCGTACGCATTGCAGCACATCTGGCTCAGTTCCTGTACAGTTGGAACGCGATCCTTAGCATCTTCGAATTTGGCCGCAATTAGCAGTGCAGCACATCCGACCAATTGATAATGACGCTTGTAAACAATTCGCCTGGAAACATAGCGATCGACCAGATTCATCGTGAGGTATAAGGTTTCAGGACGTAAGCGGAACGACTGGTGAATTTCAATCAAAAAGTCGACAAGGTAAGGGCGCATGAACCAATGCAGCTCTGGCTGCATATTCATGAGCTCAACATTGGCCATCGTATGTTTCTCGAGCACATGCATGTATTCCAGAGCCTCCTGCTGATACTCGACTTCAAAAAGGATATTATCAGACGGGACTGGCTGTTGTCGACGAGACCTTATAGTGCCAGTCCTAGCGGGCGCCATCTGCTGGCTAGAATGAATAGGCATGAGAGTTGAATGACGTTGACGAGTCCTGCTTGCCGCTGTTGTCGTCACACCTGGTGGTATAGAAGATACACGGGTTGCCGTGCTTGTACTATTAGGAGGAAGTTGTTGCGTAGAAGACGTCACAGGTCCTTGACTGGTCAAAGGGCGGCCATAAAAACTGTAGCGGTTTGAGTGAGAGTAGAACCTCGAGAATCCTGCAAGTCCCTGGGTCATTATTATCGTCACCACTGGTATCAAGGATTACTAGACCAGAGAGAGGGAAAGGAGTGGGTAAAGGCGGCCTAGCAAGCAGTGACAACCAGGCAGGAGTGGCTATGAGCCAAGTGACGAGTTGTTTACCCCTGTTATATTACCCTTAGAGGGTGATAGAATAGACGATGAAAGGCATGCCCTGTGCGCCTTGCTTCAGTCTGTAAGGATTGGTACGGAGGGTTTGAAGAATGCGGAGGCTTAGACGTACAAGCTAGGCAAGGAACAAGAATTGCGCATGACTGGCCGCATAGCAACGCGCACATAGGTGAATGTCATTTCCTTGGGTTGTAACTTGGCTGCATGTCATGAAAAATGAATCAAATGCCAGGACGCAGGCAGGTCATATGCATATGTCCTAACCCTCCTGCATGAATCATGTAGTAAAAGTTGATCCCGCATGCCATTTGTTCACTGTTTTGCCATGTGCACGCCATGAAGATGGGGACACGGCATGCAGGTATGCCACGTGCATTCGATTTTTTGAGTCGATGCTGACTTGATGAGATCGAGCAATTCGATACTTCCTGCAAGGAGGCGGAGGCGTCCTTTTTTACTAACCCGACGTGGCGAGGATCGATCTAGGCCCAAAGGTGGAGTGATATGTCACGTGGCCAGCGATATCATAAAAAGTTTCAAGAGCCACATGGAAAACGCATAGGAAGAGGAAGCATCCTGTCGCGTGCCACAAAATGGTGAGCTTTGTGTGTGATGGATGTGGCGATGTAGTAAAGAAGCCCAAACTGCAGCAGCATTACAACAGGTGTTTTAGCCCAGTTACTTGCCTTGATTGCAGCACTCAGTTTGGTTCACCAAAAGAAGCTCATTCCTCTTGCATGACGGAGGATGAAAAGTATCAAAAGTCGTACGTATGAACAGACTGACATGTACAGGCTCTTTAAGGGTAAAAAGAATGTGAGTATATGCATGTCTAACTGAATAGCAGAAAAACTCTCAAGCAAATCCTCAGCCTTCGCAGAAACCTGAACATCCAGTAAAGCGGGCGGCAGAAGACCCTCAAGACTCCTTTGATAAACGGGCTAAGGCTGAGATGCCCATGGAGCAAGATACCTCGAGCAAAAGTGCCTCCAAGGAGCTCTCTCCCGCATTACTCAAAGCGACCGTGGTTCACCTTGCGAAGGCGAACAAGGCTATTTCTCTGTCTGATATTATCAAGTACCTGACCAAAGAGAAAGGCATGAACAAGAAAGACGTGAAAAACTATATGCTCAAGAAGGCATGCATATACTTGGAGCAGGACCGCTTGATCTTTGCTTAAACCATGTGTGGAGGGACAAAAATTATCGTGCTTGTACAAAAATAGTGTTTGGAAGTAGACACATCTATGGACCATGTGCAAACGTGACGGAGTGCGGACGCCAGGCGGACACGGTGCATCTCGTCGAAGAAACTCAAAGAATCGATTGAAGTATTCACCAGACCCCTTGTGCCTACTTCAAAGTCCTTCGCGAGGCGTTGATGATCCTGTCAACCTTCTCCAGCGAGACGTTCAGGATCAGTATTGGGAGTCCATTGTGAGAAAAATCCAAGAGCATGCAGATGTATATCAGGATGATGAATTAAATTTACCATGCAACAATGATGAACACGGTGTGCGGTGTCGCAACAATAGCTTGCAAGAGCTACTGCTTGGTATTCGCAAGCTGCGCGAGGGACTCGTGGCAAGCCATCGCATGGACCACCTGACTGTTCAAGTATACGAACTTACTGTATTTCTCTCGATTCTATGCGAAAACCAAGCGCAATTGGCATCCACTGTCTCTAGGCTTGTTCAGGAAATATATCCTGCTATACCCATCGGTACGGCTATCACCGAAGTACAGCGCCTGTACATCGGACGTGCCCGCACAGCACTGAAACGATATGAAGGGCAGACTCGAGACATGATTATGTGTGTATGGATGCTCGAACCTATTTATACACGCCGTCCTGGACATTGGCAAGAGTACCTGGAGAGGCGCATGTACATATTTCAACACGCGAGCGTTAAACCCAATATGTCTTTGACATTTGCACATCGCGTCTTTCACGCATTGAGACGTGGAATGTATCAGGATCTACAACAGGCATTGTGCGCGGATGAATTCGCGCCATGTATCTGGCCACGACTACTGGTTCTGTCCCTTGTTCCCATGGTACGCCTACAACATGCGCGTGTGTTGCGTAAAGCATACCTCCAGGTCCCCTTATCAAAAGAGGCTGTAGCCATGATCCAGCATACCCAAAATATAGGGTCGGTGCGCAATCAAGCGAGTGTGGAGTGGCTCGAGTCCATCATGTTATGTCAGGACCAAGAGCCGCAAGAAAAAGCTCGTGCTATCCTGTCATGTTTGGGAACGGTTCTTGGCTACGATACGTGGGATACCACGCTCGAACACCTCGCCTCGCGCGTGCGTCACTCGGATGGGGCTTATGCGTTAGCATGGCGAGCTTAACTAGCATGTGTAAAAAACAGGTCATAGAATCGCACCGAAGGCCACAACCCACGTGGCATGACTCCATCAGCGCCACCCAAGCGGTAGCGACCTTATTCTTCTCTCGTTAACATGTCCGCTTGGGATCAAACTGTCGTAATCGGACGAAAAGCCCGCCCTGGAGGCAGTGGCGGGGGTGGTGGTCCGCGTGGCCCTACAGCACTCGAGCGTGCCAAGCAGGTTGGTGCCGTCACCGCGAACGACCGCAAGGGTACGTATGCGAGAAGCTGACAAACCTAGTTGCCGCAGGCCATAATAAGGGTCATCAGGGCACCGATCACCAGCGCATTGCCAAGCTGGATCGCTCGGATGATGTTGCGCCGCCTCCGAGGGTGCCGCCCTCCGTCGGCAAGATTATTGGACAGACGCGCCAGGCCAAGTCCATGACACAAAAGGACTTGGCTGTGCGCATTAACGAAAAGCCCTCGGTCATCCAGGAGTATGAGAGTGGCAAGGCCATTCCTCATGCCCAGATTCTCAGCAAAATGGAGCGCGTTCTTGGCGTCAAGCTGCGCGGTAAGGACATTGGCAACCCCGTACGTGTGCATGCGTGGCGACTAACCCTGGCAGTTGGGCGGCCCCAAAAAGTAAAGGAGCATGTAGTTCACCCCTATGGTATTTGTTCGTTTGTATGCTTTGCCTTTGGTGATGATACATAGATCTCCGGCTCTTGGCAATCAGAGTCGTGAAACGCGTCCATCGTAGCCACGGGCGACAGGACCAGGGGTATAGCAGCAGCCCCTGAGGTGTCTGATAGCGGTGGGGTATCCATACTGAGCTTCCGACTATCAAGTGGTGTGGGCTCACTCGATTCAGTGCCGTCCAAAGTAGACGTGCTGCTATGCCGTGAACCGGCGCGCTTGAATTTGGACACGGCGCACGCTACAGCAAACATGCTGGATATGCGAAAGACCGCATCGTGTAAGTCTTCCTCCGTGACCTGATCAATAGCTTTGTCGTCTGTCAAAGTCAGAGGCGGCATGGGATCCCGGCCGTGATCTGTGACCCATGGATGCTTAAACATGTCCGGCACGCATATGCGATTAGGCTCCGCCTTGTCCAGCATGGAACGGAGCAGATCTTGGCACGCGGGACTGGCGCGGCAGTCCTTTAAACAGAGCTCGTCGTGCTGAATGGCTTCATAGAGTTCGAATAAGTCGTCGCGATAGAACGGGAGGCGGCCCATCAGTAGTGCATATAAGGTGATGCCCAATGCCCAGACGTCGTCTGAATACCCATGAGACTCGACGGCGCCGATATGGCACAGTTCAGGGCTCATAAAGGCGGGTGTGCCGACGGACTGGTGGACTAGATCGCTGCCAGACTCCCAGATCATCTTCGAGACGCCAAAGTCTGAAATCTTGCACACGAGTTCGTTTGACATGAGGATATTGTCAGGCTTGATGTCGCGATGCATGATTCCGTTGGCGTGCATATACTCTAGGCCACTAAGGATCTGGCGGAAGTAGAGGCGGGCCTTGTCTTCCGCGAGTCGCTCGCCCTGTCGACCTGGCTCAATGTGACACAGTGGTCCGCCTGCGCAGTATTCAAAAACAAGGAAGAGCTTGTCGTTCTCTGGATCGTCCAAAGCTTCGTAGAGTTGTACAACGTGCGGGTGAGACATCTTTTTAAGGATGGCCACCTCAGTCCGCACAAGGTAGAGCGGATCCTCTGCATCCATCGCCCGCATATTTCGTCTCATATGCAGCGGCAGATCATGGTGCCTCTTTTTCCGTAGACGGCGCTTGTCAAACTCTTTGATCGCGACAAGTTGGAGTTGTCCCTCTTCGTTCGTAAATTCACCCAAGTGCACCGTGGCGAACGTTCCATGTCCCAGGCACCGAAGGAAGCGGTACTGGTTGATTTTGCGCGAACCATCGCTCAGCTGAACGGACATGGCATGCAGTGACTCGCGGACCTGCCGCAAGCCACTGCTGCTGCTGCTGTGCCGTCTATGGTGCGACACTTTGCGGGGTGTCATCGGTGTTGATGGCACCAATGACACGGGCGGTGGTGGCAACGAGCGGCGCACCGCGGAATCTGGTTCCTCCCGCTGTCCGTGCGGTATCGACGCCACAGGCATGCTCAGTAGGGCGCAAAACCGGGTGGGTGAAATGGCCCCGGAGTGACTGCCATGTGAATTTTCGGTGGGGGCTTACGAATTCCCCCGACGCGCATGGCTGCAGCACAGCGCCTCGTGCGGCAGGCCCAGCAGTTGCGCAGTGCACAGCTCCAGGCATGCGTGAGCGCGTCGCCGAGTACACGCATGATTGTAGCGACGGCGTCCGAGCTCTCGCGGGACATGCATGAGCGCATTTTTGCGATCCTCGAGGCGAATATGCGCGGCATGTACGAGGGATTGGATGGATGGGACGCCTCCTTCAAGCGCATGGAGCTCCATCACCCCAAGTCACGATACCTGTTGGCCCTGCATGGCGACGATGTGCACCACCGCCGGTCACGGCGCATACATGGCCGTGCGCGCGGTCCCGTTCTCCAGGGCTTCGTGATGTGGCGCTACGATACGGACGACACGACGCCTGATGACCCTTTTTCTGAAGGCATCGTGGCTCCTGTCGCATACTGGTACGTGACAAAAGGCTCACCTTCAGCTACGAGCTGCAGGTAGCAGACGCGTGGCAAGGCCGAGGTATTGGAGCACACCTGCTCCAGACGCTCGAGCGCCTCGCATGGCATGCCCACATGCGCAAAACCATGCTCACAGTCTTTTACATCAACCAGCGTGCAAGATCCTTTTATGCATCTCATGGGTACGTCACGGACGCCACGTCGCCATCAAACGACGACGGAGAACGTCATCACTACGTGATCCTGTGCAAGCCACATCCCGACTTAGTCGACAAACGCGTCGAACTACGACAGAGGGCTGAGAATTCTGACGCGTGAGTCGATAAGGTACATACTTAAGAAGGTTGGGGCGCGGCTGGCTGCTCATAAAGCCGACGTAGATCACGAATGGGACCCAGCCATAGTGCACGATGGTCTTGGTAATGTCGACTAGACGGACGATCCGCTCCTGTACGGTCAGGCCACCCATGCTGCTTACCTTTGTGTCCTCCGAAAGCGCCATCTTGGGGAGTGGAAATGGGGGGACGGTGCGAGGGAAGCGAACGAGACGCTTACCGCAGCCAAACTCCACGTGGCTAGGATCGGAAGAGGGCCAGTCGACCACATCTTTTTTCTTGACAACGGCAATGACGGCAGGCCTAGATACATTTGCTGCCCCGTCGGCTCTGCATCTCAACTTCCCACCAGCGGCTTCGGGCGTCTTTCACTCGCGCTCCATCGCATGCGTTAAAGTGCACCCCGTATGTATTTATTTTGCTGACGCCTAGGTGGCTCTGTTTTCGATCCTCGATCACTTTTTGCGTCGCGACGCGTCGCAGCCTCGCGTCGTGGGCACACTGCTTGGTACACGCAGCGAGTCAGAGGTCGAAATCCGCAACGCATTTGCCGTGCCGCATAGCGAAAGCCAGGACCCATGGCAGATCCATCTTGACGCAGAGCACCACCGCCGAATGCTCGACTTGCACCTCCGTGTGCGTCCGGAGGAAGTCGTCATTGGATGGTATTCGACCAATACGGAGCTGAACTCGAACAGTGCACTAATTCAGGACCACTACTCGCGTGAAACGGCGCCGCACCAAGCAATTCATCTCACGCTTAATACCAATGTGGCGGACGAATTCCAAGGTCTCGGTGTGCAGTGCTACGTAAGTTCGCTGCTCGGTGCGACAGTCAAGCCAGAAGATTGCGCATTTCTCTCGCTCCCTACCAAGTTGCTCTCTTCGACGCCCGAACAAACGGCTCTGCGGCATTTATCCTCGTCCTCTTCACAAAACCTCACAGACCTCGATGCCCTCAGGGCATCGTTGCAGGAAGTGCACGCCAAGCTCGATCGTGTGCTCACATACGTCCGCCAGGTGCTTGCTGGAGAGATCGAGGGCGATAAGGCCGTGGGTCGCTACTTGAGCGACACGATTGGTGTCGTGCCTGCCGGCCTCGACGAGCCGGTGCTCGAGTCACTCTTCCAGACACATCTGCAGGATGTATTCATGGTCTCCTACTTGTCCAAGATCGTGAGTACACAGGCCGAGATGTCATCACGCCTTTCACTCCTCACATAAAAAGCTCTCTCTCGTAGGGTGTCTATGTTCATGATTCCTCGCCCACAGGAGGATCGTCTCGCCGCACAAACGCGGCGAAAAACTTGTCGCCTTCATTGCGTTCCACTTTGCGTCCCTCTTCCGTGCTGTACATCACAGCATCTACGCAGGGATCTTGTTTTAGCGCGTCATCAGGAATGCGCTCAAATAGAGGAAAGTCTGTCAGATGCTTGACCATCCATTCGTGCAGATCGCGCACATCTGTGACAGTGTATACGATACCTCCAGGTCGCAAGACATAGGCATACTCAGCTAACAGCGTGGGCGAAATAATGCGTGCCTTGTGCTTCCGTGCCTTGAAATGCGGGTCAGGAAACAGGAAAAAGATCTTGGTGAGCTGTCCCTGTTCAAAAAAGTTGGGCAAAAACTTCATAGCGTTGGTGCGTATAACACCAATGTTTTGGTAGCCGCCAGCCACATGGCCCGCCTGCTTTACAAGGTACTCATTTTGGCGACGCTCTTCAGAATCTTCGTCCTGAGCGTCTGCCGCAGGCTGCACCTCCGCCTCAAGCTCTAGCTTACCTTCTTCACTCATTGTTTTTGCTTGTTTGTGTGCCAAACGCAGAGCATGAATCTTGTCGTGCACATACTGTGTCACTTGCGCGCGAATTTCCATACCCAGCATAAGCGTGTCGGGGAAAAGAGGCGCTAGACGCATAAGCAGGCCACCAAAGCCACAACCTACATCCGCAAACTCGACCTTTTTCTGAACAGGTGCATCCCGCGCACACATCTCGGGAAAGTGGATCGACCAGTCCATGTCGCTCGGCTGCGCTGGGTACATCAACGAGTGGTCAGAGAATGGGTTGGCGTGCGCACGCTGCCTATACCATCGCTTCTGGGGAATGACAACACGCCCTGAAATTACATTTGGGTGCGTCGCCTCTTGCTGACGCAGCACACTTGGTGATGCGTCGCGTCCACTGCGCTTGCGCTTACCCATAGGACGCGATCGTAGTGGGAGTCTCGCAGATGGCAGGGCAGCGTGCATGCTTGTCGGCCGAGACATCTCATGTCCACCGCTCAGGCGGCGGTTAGACGCTCGTTCAAGACCGCCGATATGAGCTTGAACCTGACGCCGGAGAGCACGGCTGGTACGTAAAAGCCTTTAAGCTTATATCACAGCTACAAGGCAGAAGAACGAAGAAGCTATTCGAGAAGAATGGATTAAGGTCATGCAGGTCCGTCTCGTGCATGACGAACTGCAAAAGTGTCACCGTGCCGAGGGTGAAAACCACTACCAGGTGTGCGGTCCGATCGCCAGAGTGTACAAGGACCTGCTCAAGGAAGCCAAGGCACGTTCAAAGAAGCTAACACGTACAGGTCAAGGGCTACCGCTCGATTGATGCATAGACACATACTATCCAGATCAACGCTTTCTATGATACATGCAACGGTTAGCGCACGGCTACGATTATTCAATGTCACGCTGAAAATCCAATAGTTCCTTTTCCTTCAGCTTGTACTGCTTGACAAGCTCAAGCAGTACCTTGGTGAGCTGGTGTGAGGTTGTGAGTTGTACGTACACCGTCCATGGTCGTTTGGAGTGTGCTGAGCACATCTTTGACCGTGCGTTCCACAAGTACACCACCAACGAGACGGAAGCATGTGCGTTCTGGTTCACGCTCGTATACTTCTGCTAGCGTTTTGACAACAAGGCTGGCGTTAGTCTTTAGAACGTACCGATGCTCGTCCGCGTCGCTCTCAATCTCGCCAATTTTTTCGACTATCGTCTGCAATTCGTTGCGTCGCTGCTGGATCTTGGCAGTTTTTTCTAATCAACGTAAGTGCACACAGCATACCACCATCAATCCCACCTGGAGCCGACATGCTCGACGTGTTCCTCAGCCAGATTGCGCGCTGGAGGCGCTTTGTGAGGCCTTTGCATAAATCCCAGATTGGAGGCCGCGCGTCGCATGGAGCCGATCGACTTGAAACAACGTAGTCCCCAACTTGACCACTAGAGCCAAGATGGCGGCCCCATTAACGTCTGTGGCCGGTATGATGGCCCTCCTAGATGAAAAAGACGTCAAGTTGCAGGAGTATGCGCTGCAGAAGCTCAACACGCTTGTGGACCGTTTTTGGGCCGAGCTGGCTGATTCGCTGGCACGTTTGGAAGAACTGTATGAAGACGAGGCTTTCCAACAACGACACCTAGCAGCACTAGTCGTTTCCAAGATTTACTTTTACCTCGGAGAGTTTGATGAGGCTCTAAGCTTTGCGCTAGGGGCCGAGTCTTTATTCGACGTGGACCAGCGCAACGAATACGTTGAAACTTTGGTGTCCAAGGCGATTGATCAGTACGTGGTGCAGCGCAGCACACCTGGTTCGCCTGAAATAAACGCCAACATCACTTCTATCATCAACAAAATGATCACACGGTGCATTGAAGACCGCCAATACCACCAAGTTTTGGGTATAGCCCTCGAGGCTCAACGCCTCGATGTGATCGAACATGTGTTTAGCACGACGCAAGACAAGACATTGCTCACATATGTTCTGGAGATGGCCATGGGCGTTGTGAATGCAGTAGAGGTGCGTCGTCAGGTACTGCAATTGCTAGTGAAGCTCTTCCTATCCCTGGACGAACCTGACTACTTTTCGACGGCTCAGTGCTACGTGTACTTGAACGAGCCACAGCCGACATCCGAACTGCTGCGTACGCTGCTCCAGCGCTCTGATAAGGATGATCGTGCTGTGCTTGTTGCATACCAAACCGCGTTCGACCTTGTCGAGAGCGCAACGCAAGACTTTTTGCATCATGTTCGCTCTGAGCTAGAAAAGATGAAGTTTGACCAAGAAGCTCCAAAGCAGCAAGTTATTTCGATCTTGAGTGGTACAGAGACCATCCGCTTGTATCGAGACTTTTTGCACGACGCAAACAACGCAGATTTGATGATTCTCAAAAACACCAAGGATGCCTTGGATGCCCACTACAGTGCATACCATTCGGCTGTCAGCCTGTCCAATGCTTTCATGCTTGCAGGAACAGGCAGTGATCAGTTTTTGCGCGAGAACCTCGATTGGCTTGCCAAGGCCTCCAATTGGAGTAAGTTCACTGCTACGGCTGCGCTGGGTGTCCTGCATCGCGGCAGTCTAACAGAAGGCCTAGACATTCTTCGCCCCTATCTCCCGCCTGAAAACAATGCACCATCCAGCAGCGTGTACTCAGAGGGCGGAAGTTTGTTTGCCCTGGGTCTGATCCACACCAATCATGGTGAGCCGATCCTTGAGCTGCTGACCAAGACACTTCGTACCAACACAGCCGAAGTTGTTCAACATGGTGCAGCGCTGGGTTTGGGTGCAGCCGGCATGGCTACCGAAAATGAAGAGGTGTACGAAGAGCTGCGTACGGTGCTTTTCTCGGACTCGGCTGTGAGCGGTGAGGCAGCTGGTTATGCGATGGGACTAGTGTACCTCGGCACAGGCTCAGCGCAGGCTACGGAAGAAATGTTACAATATGCTCAAGAGACGCAGCACGAAAAGATCATCCGTGGTCTGGCGATTGGTATTGCTCTACTGCACTATGGCCGTGAATCGGCAGCGTCGGAAACAATTGACGCCTTGCTTACCCACAAGGATGCGACACTGCGCTACGGTGGTGTGTATACCATGGCTCTTGCGTATGCTGGCACAGGACACCATGCATCAGTTAGTCGGTTGTTGCATTTGGCCGTGTCAGATGGCAGTGACGATGTACGTCGAGCCTCCGTCATTGCGATCGGTTTCCTCTTTTTCCGTTCGCCCGAACATGTCCCTGAGCTCGTGGAGTTACTAAGCGAGAGTTACAACCCGCATCTGCGCTATGGCGCGGCGATGGCCCTGGGTCTCGCTTGTGCTGGCACAGGTCTGGATTCGGCAATCGACTTGCTCGAGCCCTTGACCAAGGACACGGTTGACTACGTGCGTCAGGCTGCCTGCATGGCGCTCGCTATGATCTTGATTCAGCAAAATGAACAGCTGAACCCACGTGTGCAGGTAGCTCGCACAACGTTCGACAAGATTATTTCGGATCGGCACGAGGAGGCCATGGCCAAGTTCGGTGCCTCTATTGCTCAGGGTCTGATTGATGCAGGTGGCCGAAATGCGACAATTGGACTGCGTGGTCGTGGTGGTAGTTCCAACACGTCTGCTATCGTTGGTATGGCTCTGTTTACGCAGTACTGGTACTGGTTCCCGATGGCGCATTTTGCCTCGTTAGCTTTTACGCCAACAGCCATGATCGGTGTGACGAAGTCGCTCGAGCTCCCTGCACTCGAATTTGTGTCGCACGCTCCTCCAAGCTTGTTTGCGTATCCGCCGCACCTGCAGGGTCCGAGCGAGAAGAAGCCTGAGAAGGTCGAGACGGCCGTGCTGAGCACAACGGCCAAGTCGCAAGCTCGTCAACGCACCAAAGAGAAGAAGAAGGCGGCTGCTGATTCGATGGACACAGATGAGGCATTGAAGCCGGAGGAAGAGGAGCCTGTTCAAGACAAACCACAAGAAACAGCTAAGGAACAACCGAAAGAGGAGCACCTGCCGAATGGATCGCGAGTGACGCCCTTCCAGCTGAAGTACGTGACGCTGCCACCTGAAGCGCGATACACGGCCCTGCGTCCATTGGCCAAGCAGACTCTGCACGACCTCAGTTCGGCGCGTGAATTGGATATGTCGGCTACGGCGAGTCGGGGTGGTATCTTGATGCTGTACGACCGAGACCCATCTGCGCCATTTGTGCCTGCTAAACCCAAGCCTAAAGAGGACGAGGCCATGGACCATGAAGCAGCAGCTAAAGCTCTGGCTGCCACGTCAGACGACGACAACAATAAGGCACAGACAAGTGTGAAGCGCGACGATGACAACGAAAAGCAAGAAGCGCCGTCTACACAAGATGTTGAGATGGACGAGCAGGCCCATTAAGTAGCAAATAGGCAAGCCAGTCGCTCAGGCAAGTCGTGATGAGTGAGATAGTGTATGACGATGCGATGTGTCCCCATCTGAATAGGGGGGTCCAAAGCGGCGGCTCGTTGACGAAGCGTCTCGCCGTCGATACCCGCAGAGGTGACATCAAAGAAAACCATATTGGTTTCGACAGGCAACGTGATTGTGACGCCGCAGTCCTGCAGTCGTGCGGCGACGCGGCGCGCGAGTGAATGTGTCTGACGCAGGCGTGGCATGTTTTCATGCAGTGCAGCATGTGCCGCAGCAGCTAGGACTCCTGTCTGACGCATCATGCCGCCGAACAATTTTCGGTGCAGACGCACAGCGAACAAAGTATCTGTGGGACCCACGAGGATAGAGCCAACGGGGGCTCCGATTCCCTTGCTGAGGCATAAACTGACCGTATCAAAAGGACGGCAAAGGTCGGCGAGAGAAATGCCGGTCTCGGCCCAAGCATTCCACAGCCGTGCGCCATCAAGATGCATGATTATACCGCGTTCGTGCGCAAAGGCACTGATCCGTTCAATTTCTGATTGCGGAAATATAGTGCCTTGTAAAGTGTTTTCAAGCGAAATGACATGCACATGTGTGGGCATGTACGGGTCCTGCGATTCGCAAAAAGGTGCAATGTCCTCCAGAGTCAGATGATGTGTGTTGTGGGGTATGACAGGCACAGTGGTTGCGCGCGAATGGTACGCAATACCACCCATCTCAGATGTGTGTATGTGTGATCGCACGTCGCATAGGATCGATACAGGCACGAGCGTGGGCCGCGTGTGTACATGCAGAGCTAGTTGGTTGGCTTGTGTGCCACTAGGGAGAAAGAGCGCGGCCTCCTTACCCGTGAGCTGCGCCACGGCATCCTCAAGACGAAGCGTGGGCTGATCTGTGCGGTATCCCTCGTCACCGCATACCGCCGATGCCATGCTAGTACGCATTAATGCACTCGGTAATGTCACGGTGTCACTAATCACGTTCCAAGACACTTGTGCATAGGCACGCTGGCGCTCGTCGTCGGTAGGCATCGGTGGCGCGTCAATCATGGGTGCCGTTTCGACAGGGTCGCTTTCATCTGCATGGTACCGTGGAACTGGCGCCGAAAACAGGCTTCGGTACATGGACACAGGGAATTGCCACTTTATGCATGTGTGGTTGAAACGGTAGTGGGCATTTGAGGGAGCCAACCAGAATCGAGGAGTGCATTGGGCCCTTTTTCGTGCTTAGCATGCATCCGATCAAAGCCACATCTTCGGTGGTGCCTGTAGATGATACAGCGTGTGATCACACGTTCGGATCACGTACGCTAAATGAAGATGATGATGTATGGAGCCATAATGCGTGGGACCATGTTGTGCCGCCACAGGAACATTCGAATATGGTGGAAGAATTGCTAGCAAAGCAGGCTGCGTCACGCGTCAGCCACGAGGACGCAGCAGTGTACCACGCCAATCCTGCCGCGTACTGGGATACGTTCTACTCGCGGCACGAGAACCGGTTTTTTAAAGACCGCAAATGGCTCCGCCTCGAGTTTCCGGAGCTCATTCAAGCGACGCAGCCAGATGCACCGCCTACCACGATCGTGGAGATGGGATGTGGTGCAGGCAACACTGTCTTTCCCCTTTTGAGTATGAACCAGAATCCAGCATTGCGTCTCGTTGCGTGCGACTACGCGCCACAGGCTGTGCAAGTCGTCCGCAACCACCCGCTGTACCAGAATCAGCAGACGTGTGAGGCCCACGTCTATGATCTGAGTGCGGGTGCTCGAGGCGAAGTTGAGCGCCTTCCGCCCAACGTGCAGCCTGGGTCTGTCGACGTGGTCGTGTTGGTATTTGTGCTTTCGGCGTTGCATCCTGACGAATGGAAAGCGGCCGCGGAGAATGTGTACCGTATGCTAAAGCCCTCAGGTCTAGTGCTACTGCGTGACTATGGGCGGCATGATCTTCCTCAGTTGCGGTTCAAGAAGAATCGTATGCTGGAAGACAATTTCTACGTGCGCGGTGATGGGACGCGCGTATACTTTTTTACACCCGAAGAACTCCTGCATATTTTTGACGCTGCGCCTCGTGGCACTCATACTCATGAACGCTTTGCCACGCAGCAAATGGCCATCGACCGACGGCTCCTAGTGAATCGAAAAGAGCGTAAGCAGATGTACCGTGTGTGGATGCAAGCCAAATTCCAGAAAGCTTCATAACGCTGAGATCTCGTGCATGAGAAGTGTCTCGGTACTGGACGCGAACCATCCGCGGTCGCCCGAGCCCGTCATGAGGAATCGGGCGCACGGATCCATCAGGATATGCGAGATCATACCACCATGGTGTCCTGCGACGATCTTGAATGGCACTTGTCCTGTGGCCTCCAAGTCCCACAGACGCACGTTATCAAAGGAACCACAAACGATGTGTCGATTGTTGGGCATCACTGCCACCGAACTGACAGGTCCACTGCCTCGCGGTAGACGCAGAGCACGAAGATAAGCAGGTGCAGCCCCATTCTGCGACCGAGAGCCTGGGTTGGACGTAATGTCCGGAAGCATACGGACGTCCCATTCCTCCACCAGCTCATTCCGACGTCCAACGTAAATCTTGTCGCCCGTGTGGTTCCAGCAGGTGCCGGTACACCAAGGCGGTGTACCATGCGGAAGACCCAGAGCCCGCACGCCATGCTTCGACTTGGTATCTACACGTCGATCCCATAGCATAACTTGACCGGACAGTGTGCTGGTCAACAAAATATCTTGGCTGAAATCACGCAGGTCCGCGTCATAATGCCACGATGTATTCATGGATCCAAAGAGCGGCTTGGGTAGGTGTGACTTTGGTTCTGGGGCCCGTACATCGGATGTGGGTTCGGACTTGGATGGCTGGCCAGGCAGCGAAATCGAGGCACCCGTTGATTTGGTGTCAGCCAGATGAGGGGTATCATGTCGGCCAGCAAACGGCTTTTCGTCCGCATCATCATTATCTGTGTCGCCTTCCGCATCCTGATCAGGAGCGTGAGAGTCCGACGTCGGTCCATCTCGCTCGCCACCAAAGAGAGAGTCATTATCTCCCTCGGCGTCTGTGTCATGTTGGGCATCGTCAGGCGCTTGCTCACTGAGTGTGCGATTCAACTCTTGCTCCAAGTCGTCATCGATTGCATCAACATCCATGGCCTCTGGTGCTGATGGATACAGCGCTGCATCAGGTATGGGTTGTTCGCCCGGCACGTACAGCGGACGAAACGCGATATTGGATACCTGGCCTGTATGTCCATCAAAAGAGCGCACAATTTGTCCTGTGTTGAGATCCCATTGGTACACGCCGCGATCCCAGCCGCCACTAATTAGATGCTCCTCTGATGGATCAAGTTGAAGCGCAGACACGGCATCTGTGTGCTTGTGAAGCACATGTCGGATAGATCCTGCTCCATGACGAAGACCCCACAAGTTAATGGTGCCCGATTCACCACCACTGACGCCCCACAGAGCTTCGCGTTGGCACGCGAGGCTGTGAACAGCACTCAGGGGCGCCTCCGCTGCAGAAGTGTCAGGATCAGCTCCTCTTTCGAGATGGGAATGACCCCACCACGTCATAAGCACGCCAACCTTGGTCACGCCCTCGACAAAAGAGTTCCTCAAGTTTTGCGTCAGCATGTTGTTGCCATTCATACTTGCAGGCAAGTCATACCATCGTATATAGCCATCGCTTCCACCTGATAATAAGATCGACGAGTCTTTTGAGATCGACATAGCATGTATGTGGGCACCGTGCAGAGCCGCACCCACAGGATCAATAACGTACCCCTTCCGGGTGTGGCGTGCCTCTTCCGACGGATGAAAGTGCGCATGCCGGCTCTTGACCGCCTGTATGTACTCTTCCATCGTGTGCATCTCTGGATATGCTGATATGGCATCATTTTTTCCCTCTTGGTCAGATCCGTGCGAGTCGGGTGGTTGGTCCATCCCTTTTCACACGCCGCCGCCCTACTCTCTGGCGGCGCTCACGACGTTGTGGGACACCTCCACGCCCAAGCGCTCTGTACGACAGGCGATGCACAGTCCTATCACGTGGCCTATGTTATCTACGCGGAAGTGCGGATCCATGACTGTGAGAGCGCAGAGCGGCCGCCCAGCATGGCTGCAACGAGGGTAGCGCCAGCGGCGGGAAATACGACCCAAACAGGTACGCTGACCCAATGCAGAAATGCGAGGACTTCAGTGATCCACACGCAGGCGAGAAGCGTCGACGCCGATCGACTAAGGGTAACTGTCTTGGAAAACAACGGGCGCCAAAGTGCAAGCAGAATCGACCACGGAGCAGCGAGGACAATAAGAGCATAGCCGAGACTCACAGCCTTGGGGGGCATGGTTTGCCATGGCTCGACTTGGAATGTGTGCTGGTGGAAGGGTTGGGGATGGAAGCCATCCGCAAGCTCGGCCTCGTATCGCGCCGACGGTACCTTTTGCGACTCGAAGCGACTTAGCATACTCTGAGAGAATTGCACGTCCAAAAGGGGCAGGGTCAGAGGGTCGATGGTCGACTGTGGGTCCTTAGCAAACGAGGCGAGTATCAGTGTCAGACGGAAAGGGTGATTGGGGCCAGCCTCAACCATCTTCCTCTTCAGATTTGGGCTGAGACGGTCGACGCGCAAGCTCCATGATGCAGAAGATGATGAGCCACGTACTTGCAATGGCCAAATGGATGTGCGCGAGGCATCCTCGTCGTCCATCACGACCCACGCTTGATGCGGCAGGGATTCACCCGTGGCCTTTTCACCGGACGATAGCGACGCAAAGAACGCGAGCTTGATCACATCGTCTGGTTCCATAGTGAGCGTCTCAGGCTCAGCGGGCAGGTCCCTAGCCGATGCGAACGACTTTTTGAGTCGTGAGCCACCATCAAACGAGGTGACGCTCAGTCGCAGGTCCTTTGTATCATATGATAGAGCTGCTACACTCATTGCCATGACGGCACACAGCAGCCATAGTGAGTGTGCGACCAGCATCATGGCCAAGGGCAGGGTTGGTGCGACTCGCTCAGCGCCTGACTCGTACAGGCGAGTCTAATCACTCTCCTAGTAGGCCCTTCTCTCAAGCACGTGTATGATTGGATTAAGTACACGTGGCCCGTATGTTGGGGCTCGTGCGTGCGCTGTCGTGAACGTCGAAAGCCCAGAAGCAGTGTGCCCACACTACGCCTTTCCCCCTCACCCGCAGACACTATGAGCGACGCACAGTTCCAGAAAGCCGTGGAAGTTATTCGCACCATGCCGAAGAATAGTTCCATCAAAGTGACGCAGACCCAGCAGCTAAAGTTCTACAGTCTGTTCAAGCAGGCTAATGATGGCGACTGCAACACGCAGCGCCCGGGTATGCTCGACTTTGCTGGCCGCGCTAAGTGGTACGTGCGATGACATCTAATCAATTAGGGACGCTTGGAACAGCTTGAAGGGCAAGTCGAAAGAGGATGCCAAGAAGGAGTACGTCGAGGCTTTCCTTGAGGTACGTGTGTTGGTATAGTGACTTACATATACAGGTCTTTGAGCCTGCTAAGGGTATGTGCATTGTGCTGGCTAACCGTGCAGATGACGCCGAGGTCTCCAAGTATCTGGAGGCTGTCAAGAATGCCTAGATGGGCGTGTGCTGGTCCTGGGTATTCCTCCGTAAGCCTGGTTGACATGAAATGGCCCAATTTTAGTCATACCACTCTCATGGTGAAAAGGGGTATCATAGTTCCGTAAGCTATCTAGTCCCAGTCGAGCTCGTCGTCATCAAAGTCGGCAAGATTAGGCATGTGGGCGCCTGCGTAAGAAGGCCCTGCACTACCCGCGCCCCCCTCAGCAAGTTTCCGCTGGAACGCAAGGGCAGCCGCTTGGTATCCACCCTGGTCAATTTTCGTTCCATCTGATCCAACCGCCTCTCGCTCCCTCACCCGGTCATCACGCATTATGCTGCTTGTCAGTACTTCGATACTTACCTGGCATCAACACGCCCATCCTCACCTTCAACTGACAACATAAGCTGTGGCGTCTTGGCCTCAATCACCTGGCCATGAGCATCGCTTTACTTACATAGTGATTATCGCAGTGCGGACAGTATTCATCTTCTTGTTCGTATTGCGCCATGTCCTTGCGGAATGCCCTGCGGCAGTTTTTACACAGGAACGCCAACTCCATCGTCTTGACCAGCGGGTGCGACTGTGTCTCTGCATGACATTGTGGACACTGCATCAGCACATACACTATACGTACATCAAAGAACTTGCGACAGCAGGGCGCACGAATCGCGACTTGGGCATTTAGAATATGTTTACTGGAGGCATGAGCCAACGACTCCAACATACCACATCCGCTGAGTCCCTCGCTGAACGCCAAAAAGGCATGCGCGCGTTGTGTTGGCTAGGCGAATTTCCCACAAAACACGTAAAAAGACCTATTGGGTAAATACAGATACCAGCCGCTCGTGGCCTTATTTTCTCGTCTGCCTGGGCCGGGGCGAGATTGTCCACCATGTCGAACAGTGCGCCCACGCATGAACTACACTTTGTGATCGGAGGTGCCGGATTCCTTGGCTCACATATTTTGGAAGCCTTGGTAGCACGCGGAGAGACAGCTGTGGCCTCCTTCGACATCCGAGAACCAACAGAGCGCGTGCCGAATGTTCATTATTACGAGGGTGATCTGACCCAGGCGGAATCGCTGACCAAGGCCATCACTGATGCGCAAGAAGACACGCGCACTGCCGGTATTGAAGGTCGCTCTGTGGCTGTGTATCACACGGCAAGTCCGGTCGCAGGTCTCGGTCCGGACGTGTACGAAAAAGTCAATGTGCTGGGCACAGAAGTCGTGATCGAGGTATGCAAGGAGCCTAAGAATGGTGTTGCCAAACTCATTTTCACATCAAGCGCAGGCGTTGTATTTAATGGATACGACCTTAAATTCATTGATGAGCGCGTGGGGTACCCCGAAACGCCACTGGATGCATACAACGATACCAAAGCGCGCGCGGAAAAACTGGTTCTGGAGGCTAATCACCATGAAAATGGTCTCAAAACTGTTGCACTGCGCCCAGCTGGCATATTTGGTCCTAGGGACCGACAGGCGCTCCCCGGCTTCTTCAAGGTCCTGGAGAACAAGCGCACTAGGTGGCAGATTGGCAAAAACCTTAATCTATTCGACTGGACTTATGTGGGCAATGTCGCTCATGCACATCTGCTCGCATCGGACTGCCTTGGCGTCAAGGGTCCTGAGCCGCGTCCGGAGTCCAAGTTCTTGACGTCCGAGCTTTCTGACGAGCATTTGCCTCTCAAGATGGGCGCGTCTGACCTCGAGGATGCCCGTGACGTACCCACTTCTCTCCAGCGCCAAGATGTATCAAAGCCAGCAGAGGACTACTGCCGTAATGTGAAGCCACTAATTGATTTGAGCGGCGTCGATGCCGTCAATCAACGCCCTGTCTTCCGCAACCGCTTTGATCAATTCTTCCACCATGCTTACCCAAACGTGGCATGCGGTGGTAATCCGATGCCAAAGTTGAGCTCATATGCAAAGTCGGAGCTATATGCTGATGGCGAGGCATTCTTTATCACGAATGGCCAGCCTATTCCCTTCTGGGACTTTCCACGTGCTCTCTGGTATCACTATAATGGCCACGTCGACAAACCAGAGCACATCATTGTCCTCAGTCTTATGTTTGCTCTGTTTCTTGCATTCTTGGCCGAGATCTTTTCGAAGCTGACTGGACGCCCCGTACAGTTCACCAGGTACCGCGTCACTTACACTGCATGTGACCGTTACTACAATATCGAGAAGGCGCGGCGCATTCTGGGATATGAGCCGATATATGGTCTCGAAGACTCTATTAAGCGCAGTGTCAAGTGGTGGAAAACCCTTCATCCGCCTACCAAGTCCATTCCCGGTGAGACAGCCAAGACCAAATAGCATGGCCATAGCCAAATCATCACGTGACACAAGGGCCATGCCCATGCCGGAGCATGGGGCCCATTGGCCATCCTCGAGCATGGATGATGATGCGCATGCTCAGAGTGACAAAGAACAGAGTGCTGTAAAGCGAAAAAAGCAACGGCTCGATATTCACGAGGCCAAGGTACGAGAATCCGCACGCATATCCCTCGAAAATAAGCGTCGTTCTACGTCGTCACAAATACAACACGAAGAGCGCTACGAACGCAGCTCTAGACACCTTGCAGCTCCTGCAAGATCAGATCATCCATGCATTGAAGGATGCGGCTCTGTATCATCATATGAAGTATTAAACCGCATTGAAGAAGGTTCTTATGGCGTCGTTTCGCGCGCGCGACATAAAGAAACAGGTGAGATTGTGGCCTTAAAACAGCTCAAGCTCGACAAGGAAGTGTATGGCTTCCCCATAACAAGTCTACGTGAAATACGAACGCTATTTCAAGCGCGGCATCCGCATATCGTCGAGATCAAAGAAATAGTCGTGGGTGATACCCTCAGCCAGGTATACCTGGTTATGGAGTTTGTTGAAAATGATCTCAAAACTATATTGAGCACGATGCGAACGCGCTTCCTACCTTCTGAAATAAAAACACTTATGCGCCAAATACTTTCTGCAGTCGCCAGTATGCATTCACACTGGATCGTGCATCGCGACCTTAAGACATCTAATCTGCTTATGACGAATCGCGGGCGGATTAAAATTGCTGATTTCGGACTAGCACGCATGTTTGGCGATCCTCTGCGTGAGATGACTAGCCTAGTTGTAACACTGTGGTATCGTGCACCTGAACTATTACTTGGCACCAAAATCTATGATACAGCTGTGGATATGTGGTCTGTGGGATGCATCTTTGCCGAGCTTTTGTTAAAGGAGCCTCTATTTCCAGGGAAGAATGAAACAGACCAACTTTCTCGGATTATTCGCCTATTAGGCCTACCCACCGAATCAACATGGCCGGGATACACGAAATTCGCCAAAGCTCATCTAAAACATTCTGTATATATCCAAAACAACATAAGACATCACTTCCGACATTTTTCTAAGGCGACCATTGACCTGCTCAAGTCCATGCTTTGCTATGATCCTTCTAAGCGCATTTCTGCAGAAGAAGCTTTAGAACATCCATATTTTCATGAGCCACCGGTGCCAGCACATCCAGACACATTCGGAAGTTTTCCCTCAAGTGCAGCCGGAGAAAAGCAGCGACGCAAGAGCCCCCCAGCTCCACATGGCGCACATACCCACACGGCTCATCCCCTAGTATAAAATGCGAACGTCTTGATACCCTCCACCCAGCCCATATCCTGACGTAATACGAAACAGCCGGTTGGCTAGGCCAATTGGCTCGTAACTGACAGCTTCATATCCATCCTCTCGTAACATCATGAATCTGTTGCGCGTGACGCAAGCAGCCGGCCTGCCACATCAGCGCATGGTGATGGCACAAATAAGCATAAACCAACTGCGCCACATTAGCCAGACATCAGCGCGGCACGATGCATCGACGCCTGCTGAAAAGCAAGACAAGATTATCCGAACTTTGACGGAAAAGTTCACGCCATCCGATCTTCAAGTTCAAGATATTAGCGGTGGATGTGGATCGTTTTTTGCCATAATGCTCAAGTCGAAAGAATTTAAGGGCAAGTCCACTATTCAGGCACACCGCATGGTGAATAAAGAAATCAAAGATGTAATCCAGGATATCCATGGTCTACAGGTATGTCGCCTACCTACTAACCCCAAGCTCAAGACCATTGCAGACAACTAAGCACCTTATCATTTCACCAAAGCATCATTCTTATTCTACTTCACGAAACGACGGGGATTCACAAAGACTGTGATATGCACGCTTTGCGCTCGCCTTGTACTTAAAACTGGCAGTCAGTAAAAACTGAAGAGGAACCGTACGTGACTGAAGCTTGACCTTTGGCCATTATTGTCACCATGTGAAGGGGTCCAAATTGACCAAATATATCACATAGCTTCGTGACAGACGTCTTTGAACCCAAAGTCGATACATGGACCGTAAACGGGTTCGAAGAATGTAGTATACAGTCCAACTTGTGAGGTAGTCCGCTAGTCTGTTTCTGATCAATCGATGACTTGGGTACCATATTTTGCTTATTGGAGAGCGTTAATACACCACCGGAAGGTGCTTCAGGATAGATTGGCGTCCAAACAGGACCATGATAATTCAGGTACGGCAATGACTGATGAACGTACGTATGCTGCGTTTCTTCTGCCACACAATTGTCCGGCATCGGGCCATAGGCATGCGCGATATCGGACATGCACCACCGTACACACAAATTGCTCATGGGCGCATGGGCCGATAGTTGTCGCAGAGCTGAATACGCTGCATCTCGGTGCTGAAACACCACATCGAAGCACGGCTTGCGCTCAGTTGTCTTTTCTTTAACCAAATCAATGCCTCCAAACAGACTTGCGAGATCAAAGAGTAATTTTTTCGTAAGAGCGGCATGAGGGAAGTCTTGTGCACGCTTGGGCTGGTACATGCGAGCCATTTTTGACGTATTCGTTTGAATCCATATGTACGATACATTAATGTAAGGCATATTCGCGTCGTACATAGTAAATCGCAACGTGCGATCACCCCGCGCAGGCTCTAAGCGCAAGTGCATATGGTAGAATATGGACGTCTGTACGCCTTTGAGAGCTTTAGTTGCATCATCTTCATTCGCAAAATCGGCAAACACACATTTGAGCTGACCATTTGACGAATAAGTGATAAGCTTGACGCTCTCTACAGGCGCCCATTGTGACAGGAATTGCACAAGCGATCTTTGCAGACTAGCACTAGGTGGTATACCACGAGGTAAACTTTGGTGAGACTGTGCGTACATACCCAGCAACAAACATGGTAAATGTCGACCATGTATGTGGCGTGCTTTTGTCCAAGCATAGGTTTTCCTCAGGAGACGTGCACTTTGACGAGAGAGACCTTGCAGCAATAAGTCTAGTCGAAAGACATGCATTCGAGCGATAGACTTGCCGAATCATTTCCGAATCGCTTTTGCATCGACTTAATCTCCTGGTGTGACCTGAAAACGTTTCTGTAGCAGCATTGGCATTACGCAGGTTGTTATTGTGGGTATCCAAACTAGGCATTGAACCAGACTGGGACTGTCGTGTGTTTCTCAAATGCGGAATGCCAAGAGGTAAAATCAGGTGGGGCCTGCATGTCATGCTGCACTCACTTGTATACGCCGGGTAGAAGCTTGTGTCATAGCTTCATCAGTGCCATGCGCCGACGGAAACGAACCACATTTTACGAGGTATCTTGGGGTCAAAACTTGAAGCACTGTTGTGCCAGTCCCTCATCCCTCCGTGACAGTTCTTCATAAAAACTTTATTTTTTCGATTTCTGTAGTCTAAGATAGGTTGTTGCTTACGTGCCAAAAGGCCAGGTCGCCTTAATGTACATGATAGAGGATGAGGATATATAAAAGAAACGGGGGTTTCAAGCAGCATAGTAGACAAGCGAGCGGGTCAGCGTCGTCTTTTTTTTGGCACAAGGGGCCAGATCAATGTCATGTGTTCATGCCGTCACAGCATTGGGCTGTGCAGCTGCCACAGCAGCAAAGTCGCGCGTTGAAATAGTTGGGTTCGTTCCATTGTTTTGCTCCATCTCCGGCTCTTCAGCCGTCGTCTGGGAAGGAGAGGGCTTGGACTGGTTGTCCGTACTGGGTGCCTTGGCTGGTTTGGGTGGAGCAGGTGCGCTAAGAATAGCAGAAAAGTTGGCCTTGTAAGACTTGTTCTGCACAGCTGTTGGCTCCGATGGCGTACCGCCAGGCAAGGCAGGGAACTCATCACTATTCGGCACGCGCTGTGCGGGCGTCTTGCGGCTCGCTTGAGAAGGCTGTGCGGTGGAACGGCGCGAGCCCTTACCACGTACATGATTCGCATTACTTGGGCGACGAGCGTTGTTACCCTTCTTTGTCTGAGGCGTCATGCTTCCACTGGAGCTCCCTTCTCCGTCCGAGTTTCTGCGATCCGAGCTCTGGTTCGTGCGGCGAGCGGTGTTCTTGTTCAGCCTGGCGTCCTGATCACTTGGGATATTCCTGGCATCTGTGCCGTCCGGAAGCACATGAGGAAACCGGCACTCATTAGAATACCGGCAAGCAGATCGAGCGAAGAAGGCACACGAGGGACGCACGCCATTCGGGCGACCGCGCTGCGTCGAGTCATGACGAGTCGTCTTGCCTGCTTTCTTGTTCGATTGGATCGTCTGCGTTGCTGTGTCGGTCGTGCCACCCATGGCTTGGTCATCTGGTTGGGACTGGCTTTGGGCCTCAGCGTCTTGGAAAGAGTGCTTGACTGAGTCAGCCACGCCGTTGGTCTCCGTTGCGCCGGGCATCGCGTTTATGGGAGCTGGGTACATCGGCACACCATTCGGCCCAAAAGGAACTTGGAACATGGGGTGACTCATGTCCATGTAGGGCGCAGGCACTCCATATGGGTTCGGCGGCGGCTGCAGCGGCATACCGTTGGGCGCGGCGAAAAACATGCCAGGGGGCGTCGGAAGGAACGTGCCATCCTGTGCGTTAAGGGGCACGCTGACCGGATGCTGAAATATGCAGCGCTCACCGTAGCGACAGTTGGGGAAAAACTTGCAAGGGATCATTCGTGCAATTTCTGGGGGCGGCAGATTCGCAGGCGGCGCATTGTTATTCTCGCTAGATGCAGGTGCCTCTGCAGAAGGTTTTGACTGATTCGCAATCATAGTATCAGCGCGCAGAGAGGCCTCGCGTACGAGAGCAAACGCCTCTGCGTTCTGCTCGGTCTGTGCCACAGTCACTTGCGCCTTGCGCGGGTCGGCATGTCGTGTGATGAGTTCACGTACGATGTCCACATTTCCACGCTGAAGAGCCTGTGTCAAAGGAGTGTTGTTGGAGGCGTCAACAGCGTGGACAAGGTCTGGCTGCTCGTCGAGCAACGTGCGGACGGCATTCACATCGCCGTGCTCACACGCCTGGAAAATATTGAAACTCATGATGTAAAGGGATAAAACGAGAATCCAAACAGCTCCAACGGGTCCTCAATGTATGTGCTGTTCCTCTTGTGCAAAAAACTCCTCTCGTACGCACAGCTCTTGTGTACGATGGATACCGCTCGAAGAACCCTGGGTTGGCAAGCGACAGGCAAGTTGCGTGGACCTTTTTTTTCAAATGTCGTTCGCACAACTTGGGCACGTGATAGACTGTGTGCGTGAGGCGCATTTTCTGCGCGCGCCCTGACCAAAGGGGCCGAGACGCGCAGATTGCCTCCACCAACCAGGCCAAGCGCGCTGCTCTTTCCAAGTCTGACAGGGGCGAATGTCTGTGTAGGAAGCGCGACAGGCGCTTTTCCGCATCCATGTAGTAGAAAAAAGGAACACAAAGCGTGTCTGTGTCGTTTTCAGGGCTAATTCGCTATGCAAGATTTATACATAGTACGCGCGAGGTTGCGTGTTGCGGACAGAGGAGGCATCTGTGCGAGGGTCGGTGGGAACGCCATTTGCCACGTGATTGTCTCTCTATCACCATCATGGACACGCTCGTGGCGCGTCTCCAAGACACGCTTTCGAGTGACCAGGCGACGCGTGATGCGGCGGAGCAGTATTTAGCACATGAGACGCTCCCAAAAAGTGGCACAGACGACGTGCTGGGTGTCCAACTGGCGCAGATCTTATCGGAGGCGTCCCTGTCTCTCTTTGTGCGACAGGCAGCTGCTATTGCGCTAAAAAAGTACGTGCGCAAGCGCTGGTCTATCTTTTTTGATACATTTACGCAAGATATGGTGGTGAATGGCATTGTACAGACTGTGGATGCCACACCGGTCGAGGCAAAAGAACACATTCGCACGTCTCTTTTGGCCTGTCTGTGCGATGCTGAGCCGAAGGTGCGCAGCCAGGCATCAGATATCCTCTCTTTGATTAGCAGCTGTGACTTTCCAGACCATTTTCCACAGCTTCTGCCTACACTACAAGGGTACCTTCATTCTTATACTGAACAGGACGCTCATGCGGCGTACAAGGTCCATGGCGCGATGAAATTCCTTCTCGACTTGGTCCATGTGGAACTGGACGAGAATCAACTGCTGATGGTGGCGCAGCAGCTGGTGCCTTTGCTCCAGGGTATTGTAAGCAGCTCCAGTGACTGGATTACGCCTCACACACGGGCGCGCTGCATCAATGTGTTCCACCAGTGCCTCATCTCGCTCTATATGGCAAAGGATACGTACGTTGATACGGTGCATATGGTCACGACGCACTACCTTCCACCCTGGCTCCAGGGCATGCAGGTGCTCATGTCACCCGACTTTTTCAACTCGGCGAATTGGCAGGAGCCTGTGACATGGGAGATGCTAGGCTTGCGTCACGAAATCGTCGCATTCCTTGGAACGGCCTCGCACTTTCGAAACATTTTTCAGGAATACGCACCGACTTTGCTGCGCCTTGTCATTGCTCAACTCCAAGCCATGGTACCGCTTTTTATCGAGTGCCATATGCTTGACAACATATCGTTTCCGTCCTCTGTCGAGGCCGATGCGGATGTGGCATGCAGCGTATCTATGCTAGCCGAGAGCTGCTTTACGTTTCTCACTCGCCAGAGTCGTGCTGCTGCTATGCGAGACGTTTGTGTTCAAGGCGGTGTTGGCGGCGATGGTGCCGCCACAGACACGCTGCATACACTCCTGGTACTCATGCGCACGTACGCACAAGTCACGAACGAAGACGTTGAGACGTGGGAAGCGGATCTGAATGCGTATGTGGAACAGGACGATGCAGAAAATGTCCTAGCAGGACTTCGACCTGCGATCTCCGACTTGCTGGAAAATATGCTCGACTCTTTCCCCCTGCCGGTGCTGCGCCAGCTGCGTGTGTGCGTCGATGGCATATCTACGGCGCAGGCGCACGCTAAGGACGCCTGGTGGGTCCCCATCGAGGCCCAACTCTGGCTCATTGGTGCGTCGCATGAGGCGGTGGATGATATTTTGTTGGACCGCGACGACGCGGATTTATTGTCAATACCGCGCATGCTGGAGCTTCTGGTTTTACCGCATCTCTCGATGCAGGCGCCCATATACCTCTGTGGCCGGTGCTTTGTTTTTGCTTCGCAGTACGTCCAGGCACTTCCGCAGGATGTGGCGCGGCGCATTTTCGTGGCCGCCGTGGATGTTGTACGTATGCCGGACGCGTCTCTTCCCCTGAAATTGTCGGCAGTGCGAGCTATATGTAACATCAAGATGGACCGTGCTGAAGCTACTGGGTCGGACGATGCGGCTGTGTTGGAGCACTTTACCACGCTACTACCTGTCGCAACACACTCGACGCTCGTGCTTCTTCTAGACACGCTCGAAGCCTTTATTCCCCGGGACAAGTCCAGCTCGCTGTCTCTCGATGTGCTGCAGCGCATGACCGAAGCCATCCTGCTGTCTTGGCGACATCACATGTCGGATCCTGCGATTGAGTTGTCAATTTCGTATGTGCTGGAATCGCTTCTCAAGTGCCCTGTACCTGGCTGCCCGGCCCAGACGCTTTACATGAGCATGCAGGCATTCGCGCCTTGCTTAAGCGTGGATGTCGAGCTCGGCGTGGCTCCGAGCGCGGCAGCGATGATCCGGAGTGTGTTTCGCGTTGCGGATGCCGAGATGCTGAGAGACGTTGTGTCTTTTGCCTTCCCGGCGGTGGCATCGTACATGCTTGTGGGCGAGGATGTCGAGGCACTCCAGAGTCTGATGCAAAGTCTTGCGATCCTTTGTGAGAAGTGCCCACATGACATCTTGGGGTGGCACGACGAGCACGACACCCCGTCTCTACAGATTCTCTTGCGTATCATTGAGCGTCTGCTGTGCATGGACGAGCAAGTTTGTGGACAGGCCTTTGGCAAGTTCCTTGTTGCGCTGTTTGCACAGGCAGGCAGCATGTTGGCGCCGGTGATGCCTGCGCTGCTACATGCTTTGGTCGCCAAGCTGGCGCAGGCAACGATGCCAGACTGCACACTCACCCTGCTGTACGCGTTAGCGTACCTGATGGCGCACCACGCCGAGGCTGTTGTGGCCCAGCTGGCTGCGACCGAGCTGGAGGGTGGCGAGTCTGCGCTTGTGACATTTGTGCGTCGATGGCTTGCCGATGTGCTGTATACCACGACGCCTGACATGCTTCAGGAGCACATGACCGCCCTGATGCAACTCTTTCAGCACTGGACACCGTCGCTGCAGCATCTCTTTGTGGATGGCGACGTTCTCCCTGCGCCGGACCATGTGATCATGACTCGCTCGCGTGCCAAGGCCTACCAGCAGTATGAGCAGATTCCTGCGTCGACCAAGGTACTCAAGCTTCTACTGCAAGAGTACGCGACGAGTCGAAAGCTTCTGGACGAGGCGCATGCTAGGGACGTGCAGGCCAAGGCACCGCTCGAAGAGCAGCTGGATCATGATGAGTGGTCGGACGAGGATGACGTGGACTTGGGCCTGGATATCAACTGGGCCGACTTCCAGGACGAAGAGGAGGAGGGGGATGTCATGGACGAGGCGGACGTGCGTGAGGCATTGCGTGCGGTGGGCATCGCGGATGTCCCATCAGGTATCCGCACGCGCCGCGATGTCGACCGCGTGCGCAGGACGCACTGCCTGGCGCAGTTTCTGCGTTCGCTCGACGCGCGTGTCCCGTATGTGGGCGAAGCTGTGTCGCATCTGAATGCCACAGAGAGGGCGTGTCTATCGTCACTGTGAATACCGACGGATCTCGACGATGTGATCAGGACCCCCGAAGGCCATGACGGGGCTGTGTGGATGGAAGGCGACTGTGCTCGTGCTCGGTGAGTATGGCGACAAGGGAGCGAGTCGCTCGTAGACCGGGCGTATCGCATGAGCTGCCGAGGCGGAGACTGTCATGGACGAGGAGGAAAAGGCCGTGGAGTGCAGTGCGCGGTAGAAGGGGCGGCCCATGGGAGATAGATCGTGTAGGCTGTACAGTTGCGTGGTGTGCACAATGGTCGGTCCGGCTGTATGGGGTGAGCTGGTCGTCGCCAGCACGGGGATACGGTCATGCACGGCCATATCTGACAGCGACGCATGGTCGGTCGGCACGCGGCTCTGCAGGATCGAGGCGCGCGCACGGATATCCCATACACGGAGCGCGCCGTCCACACTCGCCGACACGAGCTCGCGTCTGCCGTGCTTTTGGAGATGGACGTTCTGGACCCACGCATGGTGCTCGTCCCACAACTGCACCAGACTCGAGGCGGGTGGATGGCGCTGATCGTACACGCCCAACGAGCCATCGCCAAAGCCGACCATGAACAGATGCCCAATATCCGCATCGCTCGTGAGCGATGTCGCACACGCATTCACATGCGTCGGCACATCGGCAATGCACAGCTCGCGGTGTGCATCCCACAGGCGCACGAGCCGACTATCACCAGCTGTGAGCAGGCGGCCATTCACCTGCTGCCAGTTGACGCGTACGCCACTCGGGTAACGACTGCGCAAGAGGTCCGGGAGCGCGCGGAATGCGCTCACGAGCTCGGGCACCGCGCGGTCATAGCGTCGGAACAGGTGCACGTTGCCATCCGCCGACGCCGTCAGCAGCAAGGCCTCCACTTCCTCGTTGATGAAGGCCAGCGACGTGATAGGCCCGTGCGGCTGAGGCCCATGGCGGAACGAGCTCAAGAGCCGGTGGTCCTCCCAGTCCCACACACACAGCGTGTCCTGCTCGGTCACGCCGACGAGATGGGGATCGTACTCGTGGAACATGAACATGCGCACGGGTGCAGGCATCGTCAGTACGGCTACGCGCTTGGACCACCGCACATCGCCGGCATCGTCGACCTGCTCCATCGCCTCGGCGATGTGCCGCTCACAGCGCTGGCGGCGCCACATGTGCCGATTGTACTGGGAGCTCCCGGGCTCATCGGCCTCCGTCGACTTCATCTGCGGCTCCGTGAAGTACTCACTGCACCACTCAAAGAAGCTGCTCTTGAGAGGCAGTCGCTCCCGGACGCGCCCTAGCCACGCCGTTGTCAGCCCGTCGTCGTGGCGGCGCACATTGAGACGGTGAAGATCACTCGCGATACACTCAGCGAGCACGTCCTCGATACGCACCTCGCGTCGCGAGCTTGCCGTGGTGTCTGCCACCACGGGCTGCGGCGTGGCATGGTCGTACGGCGGTAGGTACGCACACGTGTTGCGGCTGTGCGGTGGTTGCTTCGGGGCGGCCATGCCAGGCTGCGTCGGTTCGGCATGCGTCGGTGCATACGTAGGCGCTGGCGAGCCGGTCATCGACGATATCGCCCGAATCGTGCGCGACAAGGCCGAGGCGGACGTCCGCCGCACAGGTCCCTCCCTCGGTGGATTCGCCGCGGCGACGGGCGCGCAAGTCGGCCCCTCGGCCGTCGGGAAGGCATGGGGCCTCGACAGCTGCTCGAGCGACTGGTGCCGCATGACCGAGTTGGCCGCGTGTAGCGAGCCGTGCTCGAGCAGGGCTGACATGATTTGATCGACGACCGTGCCAGCCAGGTTGGCCACATGGGGGTGCGGGTCGACGCTCAAGTCAAGCAGAGCGACGAACAACGTCACAAACGCCGGGACGTGCGCAATGTCACTTGGCTCGACGGCGTGACCTCGCTGTAAGACGCCCTCGAACACGGCCGCCAGCAATGTCTCTTCCTGCGCAATGCGCTCTTCTGTCTTCGTGCTCATGTTGGGTGCGTCGCTGCTATCATGCACAGACGATTCACGCATGTAATACAAGTACGCGGCAAGCACGAAAAAGCCGTGGTAGTAGTGCACGAGCGCACTCAGCACGATGACCAGCTCCCTGCGCACAAGCGGACTGCAGTCGCTGCCGGACGCCAGGATCGCCACGGCGATACCCACCTCCAAGTTGCGCTGGCGTACCGGTGTGAGCCCCGTCAAGGCGCCGGTGCACACACACGGTGGCCGAGCCGTGCCGTGCGTCCGCTCCCTGCGCCGATGCTGCTCGGCTGCTGTTGGGTGGGCCACGTCGATGGTCATGCTGCCGCTCGTGCCAAGGAGCACGCCGAGCGCATACAAAATCGATGCACGCACCTCCGGCGATGCGTCGCTGAGCAGACAGCACAGCTTGCCGTGGGCATCCTTGGCGATCGCGCGTGCTTTGCCCACGTCGTTGTTGTCCCAGAGCTGGGCGAGGCACAGCGCCGACCACTGCCGCAAGAGGTAGTCGTCATCCTCGAGGTGCTCAAGACACGCGTCCATCACGTCTGTCTCGAGGCAGGCATCCTGTCCGAGCGGGAAGTCGCGGCAGAAAACGGCGAGGATGAAAGCGCACATGGCGCAGTGCTCGCTCACATTCGGGATCGGCAGCGTCTGCCCGCCGTGCGCGGCGCCCGGCACGTGGTTCGGCTGAAAGGGGCTCAGGACCGACGCAAAGTACATGTATCCATTATCGCGGAGCAAATCGACCTGGCAGCTTTGGTCGACGGCGAGAATGCGCGCCCAGATGTAGATGAGGACCGGCTTGAGATCGGCGGCGGGGCTTTGCAGCAGTTTGAGCACATACGGAAAAATACCGATACTCAGCGCGAGATTGACGGCCCAGGGGCCCAAGTCCAAGAACTGACTTAGGAGGATGAGGGCACGCAGACGGTGCACTTGCGATAGCAGCACCTGGAGCACAATCGGCAGCTGCGATGGAGGATCGTGCTGTACACGCACGTCGGGGTCGGTGTCGTCGTTGACGTCGCCGCCTGCATCCAGGGGGTGGGCCGAGTCGTCGCCGTACAAGCGCACGACTGAATGCCTCTGAACACGCCAGCGCGGTGGTCTTCGGCTCACGTCACCTTGCGAGAGCCATACCTCAAACGCCTTGAGCTGCTCGCTGAAAAAGGTCGAGTGCTGGTACTCGAAGGCCGCGAGGTGCGGGGGCATAGGTGTGCCGTGGTTCTCTGCCTCGGCGCGCGCCTGCTCCTTGGCGAGGAGGGTGGGCAGCTGCGAGAGGCACTGATCGACGGCGAGGTCCCAGCTGTCCCACAGAGGGTGATTGTGCGTCGGCGGCAGGCGTGGATGGCTGACGGGCGTGCAGTGGTAGAAACGCATGATGCGCTCTGCGAGCAGGTAGTTTCGCAGCAGGGCAGCGACCATGAGATCGTCGCGGAAGAATCGGCGGAAGAGGGCCCGCGGCAGGACGGTCCATGCGATCGTGTCGGTGACCGCGGTCAGGGTCCAGTTGAGTTCGCCCAGCGGCGTGCGTCGGTCTTGCAGCTGACCTGGGATATTCATGACCATGTCGACGTTGAGGGGGCTGGGCAGTGGGTTCTGCAGGACGAACCATCGCAGCGATATCTCGATGGGCGAGGTCAGGCAGCACGTAAACAGATCCGCCGGCAGGTCGGGGTTCATCGGGAGCACTTCGTCGGGGCCACAGGCCGCTAGGTGAATCGAGTCGCGCAGCGGGAACTGCGGCTCGCCAGCTGCATCGGTGAAGATGCCGTCAGAGCTGGGTATCGGAGGCGGCTCGCGTCCCTCTGCCGCCGCCAGCTTGACCTCGTCCTCGGCACGCAGCTCGGCGAGGCGCCGGAAGTTGGCGACAATATGGCCGGCGGCGCTCGTGTCCCACACGTAGATGCACGGGTGGCCCAGCCATGTCTGCAGGTCGTACAAGGTCAGGGGAATGTACTGCGTGTACGCCTTGTTGAAGACCCAAATTTCGCCACCGGGTGTGGGTTTCGGCACGCCGTAGCCATTGTAGTAGAAGAGCACGCGCTCGTCTTTGGCCGTGCGGCGCAGATTCGTACAGAAGCGCTTGGTCTCCTCGACGATCGGATCGAGGTACTGCTTGTACCGCGTCTTCATACTCAGCGTCTCGAACTGCACCTGCAAGTTGCGCCCGATCGCCGGCAGTGCCTTCGTCGGGTCCAGCGACTCGGGATCCATCCAGCAGATCAGCTTCGAGCATGGGTTCGTCTTGCTCACATCCGGCGGATCCACGCCGATGTTGAGGCACATCACGAGGGCGGCTGTGACCGTGCGCAGCCGCTCCCGCATGCGCCAATCGGGCAGATCCTCCGCGCGTCGTGGGCGCGGAATGCCGTTCGTCGCATGCCGCTTGTTGCTCCAGTGCGTCATGTACGGCAGCTCCAGGACGACCCAGTCCTCGGCCTCGGGCTGCAGCAGCGCACCATGCCGTGGGCCCGCGGCCTCGTCGGCCTCCTGCTCGTCGCCGTCCCTGGCCGCACTGCGCACGCGCACCGGCATCGTCGCGGCCTCGAGCTTTTGGACATTGGCCTCTGTCAGCGGATCGTGCGGCGGTGTCTCAACCATGGCGCGGCACACGCGCTCCCTTGCTCCGCTGGGCCCACACGCCACCTGATGGACGTGCCCACACGCCCTCGGTGGGCGTGCCACGCTCCACGTACTCGGCCGACAGAAACGCCACCACGACGCACCGGCCGGTCCTGGGCGCCGGGGGCATGCATCGACACGCCCGATGCGTTGACCGGTGGCTGGCTATGGTACGCGACGCGCCTCGACGCCGGGTCCAGCTTGTGACGCGGCATTTTCAAGCGGGCGTACGTGCGCCGGCCAAGTCACTGACGCCGGCGACGGAGCTCGGCACGTTTCGTCTGGGACCGCACGTCGCGATCCCCGTGCATGCGGCGGATGCGCCGGAGCGCGTCCCGCCCACGCGCCTGATGCTCGATACGGAGGACCCGATCGTGCTGGAGCACCTCGAATTCCTCGGCAAGAAGTGGCAGCTGCGGCAGGATGTGTTCTTGTCGTCGCCACCGGGCCCGTACGCGCGCCGGCTGTGCCAGACATTTGCCGCGCTGATCCAGGTGCCTGTAGAATACGTGTCGCTGCATCGCGATATTGGCGAGGCGGAGCTCCTGCAGCAGCGCTCGCTCGAAGCCGGCGGCAACCTGCGCTACGACGACGGGCCTGTCGTCCGTGCGATGAAGCACGGCCGCCTCCTCATTCTTGACGGCATCGAGCGCGCGGAGCGTGGCGTGATGCCGATCCTCAACAACATCCTCGAAAACCGCGAGCAGAATCTCGCGGACGGCACTCAGCTCGTGCCCGCCGAGCGCATCGCCGCCGATGACGCCGGCCACGGACACGCCCGCTTTGTGCCTGTGCACCCCGACTTTCGCGTGTTTTGCCTCGGCGTGCCTGTGCCGCCGTACCGCGGACACCCGCTCGACCCGCCCTTCCGCTCCCGCTTCCAGGCGCGCTGGGTCGAGGGCGCCGTGTTTGGACCCGCGCTCAGGGCCGCGACCTCGTCGCAGGGCTCGTCCCTGCTGGAGCGCTGGGGCGAGTGGCTCGCTTTGCTGCGCCTGCACCACGAGGCTAGTCAGGAGGAAGGCATACTGCCCGCGACCGAGCTCCTGCCGCATGTGCCGACGACCGCCATGCCCCTTCTCCGCGACATCGCCTCGGTGTACCCGCCGACGACCGCCCTGCCTCCCGCGCACGGCCGACCTGAGGCCGGCGCACGCGTCGCCGAGTCGTCCCTCGCGATGCTGAGTACCGCGTACCCAGCTATATTGACCTTCGATGCCAAGAAGCGCCAATCCCTCCATGACATGCTGGCACGCGTCGCACTCGACGGCGGCGTGGGCGGCCCGGCCACCTTCCGCGCGGGTCGCGGCCTGGTGGGCTACACCATCGAACGTGTCGTGCGCGTGTCTGCGACGTCGGCGCGCCTCACATTCCGCCACGACGGCGGCGACGTGCACGTCGAGGTGCCGTGTGGTCCGCGGCCGCTGGTGCCGCTCGATACCCTGGACCAGGAGCACGTGTCGCTCACGCCGCGCGTCAAGTCGCTGCTGACCACGATGCTCCAGCTGCATAGCCTCGGACGTGATATCTGTATGGTGCCTGCCACGCTCGACGCCGAGTCGCGCTCTCAGGCATCGTCGTCCAAGTCGACGTGCATACACTTGTTTGCCGCCTTGCTCGGCTACCGAGTCGAGACCATTTGGCTGTGGAAAGATGTGAGTGGCACGGAGCTCTTGATGCGCCGGGCCACGACACCCAGCGGTGCCACGATCTGGGAGCCGGCGCCTCTGACTCTGTCGGCCCTGCGTGGCTCCCTGGTGCACCTCGCTGGCGTGCACGTCCTGGGCCCGACGCTCGAAAGTCTGTCTCGGCTCACGCAGGACCGCGAAATGGAGCTCTGGGATGGCACGCGTCTCACGACAGAGGCAGACGTACCGCTCTCGAACGAGCTGGCCGACGGCCATGTATGTCGCATGGCACCGAATGTGCGCATCATCGCTACGGCGCCCCAGATCGGCGACTGGCTATCGGAAGGCGTAGCCAACATGTTTGCTACGCTAGCTGCGCCTCCGATGACGGCGGACGAGGAGCGCGCTGTCGTCCAGCAGCAGTCAGGCGTGTCAGACACCGCCCTCGACCCCGTGTGGGCCTTTGTGCACAAGTACCGCACGCAAGCGTCCGACGCGAATGTCGGCCTGCACAAGGCCCGCCGCTTCGGCACGCGTCAGCTCATCCGCATCGCTCGACGTCTCGCGCGCTGGCCTGACGACGACGTGTACCGCCTCCTGTTCCGGAATCAGCTCTGCGACTTTTTGCCTCGTACGGTGCGCGATATCGTGCACCACATGCTGCTGGATGTGGGCATCGTGCCGCATGGCTCAGAGGGCGCGTTCCAGTACAAGCCTCCGCTCCGCTTGTCCGCGCCTGTAGTCGAAGCAGGCACCCTTGCCTTCTTCGACGAGAGCGGCAAGCCTGTGCTGCGTGTGCCGCGCTACGACTGGCGCACCAAGGATCCTGAAGGCGCCTCACTGATTCCCAACGCCCACGGCTCTTTCTTCCACAACACGCAGCAGACGGGGCTGATGCACTCGATCGTACAGGATCTCGAAACGCTCGACGAGCATCTCCTGCTTATGGGTGCTCAGGGGACAGGCAAGAACAAGATCATGGACCAGGTACTCGAGCTCCTCGATCGTCCGCGCGAGTACATCCAAATGAACCGCGACTCGACGGTCGGCGAGCTCCTGCAGCGCGCCTACCTCGAAGACGGCCAGCTCAAGTACGCCGACTCGCCGTTGGTCCGTGCGATCAGATGCGGCCGCGTGATGGTCGTCGATGAAGTGGACAAGTGCTCGGCGTCCGTCTCTGCCGTGTTCAAGTCGCTGGCCGAGCGCGGCGAGCTCACGCTGCCCGATGGCCGACGCGTCGTGCCGCAGGGCAGCGTGGCTGATCCGACGGCCATTACCGTGCACCCCGACTTCCGCCTTGTGCTCCTGGCCAACCGACCCGGCTGGCCGTTCCTGGGCAACGCCTTCACCGAGGTGATCGGCGAGGGCTTTAGCTCGTACGCCGTGTCGAATCCCGATGCCGAATCAGAGGTACAGCTCCTGTGCCGCATGGCGCCGAACTTGGATCCCAAGCTGATCCGCTCACTGGTCCTATCGTTCCATGGCTTGCGCGAGGCATTTGACCAGGACCTCATCAGTCATCCATACTCGCTACGTGAGCTGATCCACATTGTGCGCCATTTAAGTCGCTACGAGGGCGAGAACCTTGGCGACGTGATGCTGAATGCTCTGGCGTTTGACCTGCACCGTCCCGAGTCGCTTCGACTGATTGCGCGTGTATTTGCCGACCACGGCCTCAAACTGGGCGGCATCACTCTCGAGCAGGTACAGCAGCGTCTCGAGAAGCAGGCGCGGGCCAAGCAGCTGCGTGTCGAGTACAAGCCCAAGGGCGATACGAGCCTCGACAAGCCCAAGAAAGGCAAGGACGATCCCAACAACGACCCGCACGTAGGTGGCAACACTTGGCGCGGCGGCACAGGCGGTCGTGATACGGCGGGTCTCGGCGGCCGCGGCGGCTTTGAGCGCCTGTACAAGGGCCACAAGATCCATCAGATTCCCAAGGAGCTCAAGGAAGAGGTGCCGGACCACATTCGCGCCGAGGCACGCAAGATGGCCGAGCAGGCCCTGGCCGACAAATTAGCCGAGGACCGCTTGGACCGAGACGAGGCCCAGTTTATGCGGCGCATCAAGGCCAATGTCGAAGGCCAGGTCCTGCACTTGGCCAACGTGCTCAACGGTCTCACGGCAAACGAGCACGAGCGTCGCTGGCTGGTGCGTCAGCAGGAAGGCCAGCTGGACGAGCGCCGACTCACCGAGGGTCTCGTGGGCGAGCGGGCCATTTTCAAGCGGCGCAGCGAGGCACCACCTGAGGTGGGGGCGCCGCAAATGAAACCGAAGCGAATCCGCATTGTGCTTGATGCATCAGCGTCCATGTACCATATGCAGTTTGATGGGCGCCTGTCTCGTGAGCTCGAGACGTGCCTCATGATCATGGAGGCGATGCAACGTGTGGACCCAACGCGCTTCGAGTTCGACATTGTGGCACACTCGGGCGATCAAGTCGTCATTCCTCTCGTCAAACTCGGCGCCACGCCCAAGAACGACGGCGATCGCTTCCGCATCTTGCGCGATATCGTCGCCTACACGCAATACTGCATGTCGGGTGATCATACGGTCGAGTGCATTACCCAGTCTATCAAGGACGTCCGCGATCGCGAGGCTGACGACTACTTCGTGATTGCTCTCTCGGACGCAAACTTGAGCCGCTACGGCATCACGCCCGAGATACTCGGCCGCGCGCTGAAGCGCGACGAAAAGGTCAAGGCGGCTGTCATCTTTATCGACAGAGGCGGCGTGGAAGCTGGCAGCGTGGCTCGGGCCCTGCCTGGCCGTGCCTTTGTGGCCGAGGATACGAAAGACATCCCACGCGTGCTGTCCGACATTCTCACGTCGCTCATGCAGAGCTAGTGGTCCACTTTCAGACTAAAATCAATATGCCGTGTCGACTGATGGATGGAGCTCGTAGAAATAATGTCAATGGCATGGTTCACCCGCTGTCCCGTCGAGAGATTGGCTAAGGTAATTCCGCCACTGCTTTCCAATAGGAAATGATAGTCCTTGCCTAGTTCTTCCTTGAGGCGCTGTGCCGTCTGCACCAGCTCGTCTCCGGCCATATTGTCGAGCATCACCACATCCGCGCCAGCACAAATCGCCTCTCGGGCTTCTCGGTACGATGGCACTTCGACATCAATGCGAATAGAGAAGCCGGCAGCCCGGCGCGCCGTAGTCACAGCCGACGTGATCGATCCCGTGCTCCATACGTGATTATCTTTGAGCATGACCATACTACTCAGATCATAGCGATGCGCATCCACGCCACCCACAATCATACCATACTTTTCCACCAGGCGGAAACCTGGCGTTGTCTTGCGGGTGCCAGCCACGATACCCTCGAAGCCAGCCGCACGCGAAGCATCTAGCAGATCGCGCGAAGCTGTGGCAATGCCTGAACACCGGGCGAGCGTGTTCAGCGCCACACGCTCGCCCAGCAGCAAGTTTCGCACAGGCCCCGAAACTTGTGCCACAGCGATTTTGACCGTGCCATAGGCCACGTCATCGACATTGTCGCTGGCTGTCAGGTATCGCCCCTCTTCAAAGAGCCAGCGCACGCTGTCATAAGTCGTCTATACATACTCGCATTGCAACTGCTCAAAGATGGCATCCACGAACGGCACGCCAGCCAGCACGCCTTCCTGCTTGCACCACAGCGTCGCTGTGCGAAAAGCATCACCTACAACGTAGCCACCCCAATCAAAGGCTGGGCAGTCTTCTCGGAGCCAGTCTTGCACCACATGCTTTCATGACGGCGGGAGTAGATGTGCGTACTTGGCTTGGGTGGCCATGAGAGGCGTGGATGGTCAGAGAATTTATGATAAGCTATAAACGCGTTGTGCTTACACAGACAAGAGGCCCGATCGGCCTTCTTCCTTGAGCGCGCTGGCTACGGCCTCAATCACCTTGGCATGCATATTCGATTGACATGCGACTACGCCCTTGTTCGCAGACAAAACACGGCCCAGCCCAAAGTTGAGGGGTCGTCCAGCCAGGTCTGAGACGGTACCACCAGCCTCTGCCACCAACAAGGAGCCTGATGCATGGTCCCAGATCTTTTCCTGGTAGGAGCCATCGCCGACAGGCAGGCGCAAGTACACGTCACCATCACCGCGTGAAATACTGGCATACTTTGCCTGGCTATCCATACGCACATGCTGGTCGCCCATACCAAGGATCTGCGCAATACGCGCGTTGGTACCAAGCGACGAGTGACCTGCTTCCACCGACTCACAGAACGTCGCCCTGGTGAAGTCTCCCTCCAAGTCACGCATATGAATGGGCTCCAACGGCGCTTCGGTATCATTGATCGGCGCAACAAACGCACCATGTCCACGTGCAGCCACGAACAACACACCCAGGCCCTCCATGGAAGAATGGCGGATGTCACCATCCTTCGGCTTGGGTTGACTTACATCACGAGGCAGGTTAGGACATCCCATGACGCCCAGCTCGATGTGCCCATTAACAATCAACGCAAGACACACCGCATACTGACCACCACGAAGGAAGCCTTTGGTGCCATCAATAGGATCAAGGGTCCAGAAGCGCGCGTCGCTACCGCCTTCGAATGCACCTTGATCAATACTCGAGAGAATGTCATCGTCCGAAAGTGGCTGCTGGATATCGCCTGATGCTTGCAGAGCCTCATTCACCAGATGAGACACCTTGTCGCGAATCGACTTCCCCGCATCGCCTTGAAGGTCCGTCGACGTCTCTTCAGCCACAATACTGTCTTGCGGAAAGTGCTTCTTCAAGATATAATTCACAGCTGCCTGCGCACTAAAGTCCCCAATCGTGACGGGCGACTTGTCTTTCTTCGTGACAGACTCGTCCGATGTAAGAGTCTTGAATACTTTTGTCGTGATAGCACACGCCGTACGCACAGCAGCCATAGCCACCGCTCGTTCATCGGCCATGTATGCTCCCATTGTAGATATTCTCTGAATACGAAGCGTACTTTGATATGCGGGTTTCACACCAACTCGGAGGGCCCGTGTGAACCAAGATAGCATCTGGTGCCAAGTATCAAACAGCGCTTTCGATTCTGTGCAGTGATGACTAAACTTGTTCCACCACTGCCATCACCCCCCCACCCCAGCCTACTGCTTGACATGTCATGAACTCGAGCCAGTTTCTCACGCTACTAAGCCTACGTGTCTTTGAGATGTAAGCGGTGATGGCACAAACATGGCTGTGCACTATATTCTCTCGCTGCACACATGAGATAGAGACGAATATCTATGTGCATGCGTGTCGTCCCACCATGGGGGCCCGCGTCGAGCCGCTTGCAGGTGCCACGAACGGACATGTGCCCCCTCATGCACGTCCGGCTCATCCGGGCGGTAAGGGCACTATGCCAAGAATCTGCCTGAGTCCTCTCCAAGGTCTCGCGGAATAGGTCTGTGCTTGCATATCACGATAACACTCCGACGGGCAACCCCTATGACCCAATTATATTCTTCCAGCGTGACTGGCTGACATGTCGTGAAGCCGTTGTTGCCGAAACGATTTATGCGCTGATGTAATTTTCATACCTTTCATTGGATGACAATAAATGATTGGTCTGTGCATGGACGCACGGACGGGCGTATACTACATGGCAGCTTGCAATTGTCCTGTTCTACGCGGCCCGAACGTCGCTATGCGGCAGGCCCAAAATGAATAAATAGGGCAGGTATGGAACTCCCCTTCCCACAACTACATTACCATGTCCAACTACCTTGATCAAGCTAAGAACGGTATGTATCTTGAGTGATGACTAGTTCTAACCGGAAAGCCGCCTCGCAGACGGGCGACAAGGTGAACGAGTACGCCGGCCAGGCCCAGGAGCAAGTTGGCAAGCACAGCGAGGGCATTTACGGCCAGGCCAAAGAGCAGGCTGGTAACTTGAGCGAGCAGGCCCAAAAGTATGCTAGCCAGGCTAGGGAGCAGGCTGGAAACCTTGGTGAGCAGGCTCAGCAATACGCTAGCCAAGCCAAGGAGCAGCTTTCCAACTGGGGAAGCAAGTAATCTCGAACAACCATGTAGCATCACTACTGTAAAATTCCAGATGCCTTTACGTCGCCAACATGCGGGTAGATGTGCACGGCCACAGGGCATACATAAAGGCGCCGAGGCCCGCAAGATGGGCGCATGCACAAGCCGCCTTCTGGGCGGAGTTGGCGTGCGGGAACGGTGCGAGCCTTGGCAGCCCCATCATGTTGCACAAAACGTGAGCTAAAAAGGGAGCCCATACAGTGCCAGTGCGCATAAACAGAAAGTTTGCGTACCAACCAAAAACGGTGGTGTAGGCAAACTGTAGAGCAGATGTCAGAAGGGCATTGGTACGTGCACGCTTAGTGTATCCGCCAGCTTGGTACATTTCCCAGGCATGATGCAGGTGGGCGATACCAAAATACAAAGGTGTCGTTAGCATTAGCCATGTGGGAGATGCATGCGGATGAAAGCTTTTCATGGTCGCCAGCATGCATGATCGAAAAACTAATTCTTCTGTGCCAGGACCCTGTTACGTTAGGAAGCTCAACGTACTAGGACATAGTTCCGCCAACGGGCCAGGGCCGTGTCAGGAGAGGACGCTCTCTTAGACCGCGTGCGCTTGTCCAAGATGTTTGTGAAGAAAGTGCCCAAGTACATACAGGCGGTCAGTGCCAAAGCCTTGATACCGATCCACCCGAGACGTGTGACGAAAGACGGGAACGATGGTTCGAGAGGGAGATATCGCGATGTCAGAAACGTCGGATGCGGGAAGGGCAGTCCCATAAGGCTCAGGATATGCAGTGCACGAAATGGCTGCTTGACAGGCAAGACGGTAGTTCGTCCTATCAGACTCGCTGTCACGAGCAAGTCGATGACGGTGGCCACGCACACAGACACAAGACGTTGCTTGATCACAGGGGGGTCGTCGCGACGCCTATGCTTCGCGCATGGTTTTCGTCGTAGCCAGGCGAATATACGAGGTAGCACATAGAGTGAGCCGACATAGATGGTGGCGTACGAACTACATGCGAGAGCAGAGGCCGTGTGCATGGCCGTGCGTTGTGGGCATGCCCAACGAAAAATGGGCGGCGACGTGGATCGAGCTTACATGCCCATGTGGCAGACAAAGGCGACGACAAAGAACGATCGGGCGTCGATCGGCGACGATTTCTTTTCCTCCCGCGAACACAATGCGCGTGTTGCTATTCTTGGCCGTGCTCGTCATATGCTTGGTGGGCACCAAGGCCGCTAATGACTGGTCTCATACGGACATCGAGATGTTTGAGATCCAGGCAGCACTTGAGAAGGCGGAGGGCGAAGGGGTCAACTTTTACTCGTTCTTAGGGCTCACGCCGTCGGCATCCATGTCCGACATTCGCAAGGCGTATCGCCAGCGCAGTCTCGAGTGGCACCCTGACAAAAACCCCAATGCAGCCGAAGTCCACCAGCGGTTTGAGCGTCTGGGACGTATTCACAGTATTTTGCGTGATGAGCGTCGCGACCGATACAATCACTTTCTGTCGTTCGGATTCCCCAAATGGCGTGGCACTGGGTACTACTACTCTCGCTACCGTCCTGGACTGCCTCTGATTCTTTCTGTGCTGCTCCTGTTATCTGTGGGTGTGCAACTCGCGGTCAAAAAGTCACAATGGCGCAAGAGCCAGCGGCGTTATGAAAACTTGTGCCGCAGTGCCCTCGCCGCTGCCTGGGGCCCGGCATTCCAGACGCCTCTGGCCCCTTCATCCAAGCCACGGCCGGCGGAGAAAAAAGTTAGGGTCCCGATGCACGGCTACTTCGACATGCCTCCCGCACCCAGGGAAGCGGATATTATCGCCGGCACGGTGAACTGGGACAGGGAGGCAGACAAGGTGCGTGAAGCGCTCCATGCTCCTTCGCCGGAGACAGATGACGAAGTTCCCTTGATTGAGCTGGTTGTATTTGGTGACGGCAGCCTGGCCCTCTATGAAGCTGCGACACGCGAGCTCATTCCCCTGGAGCCTGTGCTGGACTCGGACATGCCCACTCTCATGTCCACATGGCCCTTTCAGTTGTGGAAGAAGCTGGCCGGGTCCCGCGAAGTGGCGCCTGAGGCTGTGCCAGAACAGGCAACTGAACCGATCGCTGAACCGACCGCTGAACCGACTACCAACACGAGTGCTATCTCCAAAAAGGAAGCCAAGCGCCGTAAGCGTGCTGGCAAAACATAACTAAGGAGATAGGAACTGCGCGTGCCAGTGGACATGCTCAGCAGCAAAGGTGCTCACAAAGTAATCTCATGTTAGTCTGCTCATACGTACAGCTGTGGTCATAACCTTCATGCAGCCGGAGCTGAATGCGCGAGGTGTCTACACCGCTCTTGAAAGCAGCATCGACGAGCGCCTCTGGCTGCAGTTGCTGCTGCTGGTAAAAGTTGTCTGCCAGACCGCAGTCCACGAGAATCTGCAGGGGGCGGGTCTTGTCCTGCTGGCTCAACAAAATACTAGCGTCGTACTGTTTTCCCTCGTCGATGCCGCCTGCCAAGTACCCCTGGATCATCTTTTTGCCCGTGTCGCAGTTGGTTGGGTGGCAAATAGGCGCAAATGCCGACGCCGAGCGGAATGTGCCCTGTTTACGCAGATAGAGGACCAGGGCACCGTGGCCACCCATGGAGTGACCGAGGATAGAAGCGCGCGAAACGTCGATAGGGATCTCATTCTTGGCAATGACGTCGGGAATTTCTTTCAGAACGTGATCATACATGTTGTAGTGCTTGCTCCAAGGCTCACGCGTCGCATTCACGTAAAAGCCCGCGCCCGTGCCAAAGTCCCAGCTATCGTTTTCGCCGGGAATGTTGGCGCCGCGCGGACTCGTGTCAGGAAATACGATAGCGATCTGCTTCTGGGAAGCTGCCTCGAATAGGTGGCCCTTTTGAGCTGCATTGTCCTCGGTGCATGTGAGGCCCGAAAGGTAGTACAGCACGGGCACCTTGTTCGACGCACTCGCCTCCTTCGGTACAAATACGTTCATCTTGGCCTCGAGGCCGCCTAGCACGCTCGATAGGAACGAGTACTTGGTGAGCAAGCCAGAGAACACTTTGTTTTGCGATACGATAGAAAGACTCATGGCGGTGAGAGACAAGCGGTCCGTGTCCTCAGTGGAGGGGTCCGAGAGAGTGTCTCGTTCCGCTCATGTCGTGGGACAATTGGAAAGAAAAGGCGTGGTCGACGGGTATGTGATAAGAATTAACAGGGCAGCCAAGAAGATTGAGACCAAGGCATGGCGGACGGTTGACCCCATAGGCCATTGGACCAACAAGCAAATTGGCCGGCTGGGGCTCGAGGCCTTTTATCCGACGCAGTTGGATGGCGAGATTGACAAGGCTGCTCGCATTGTCACCAACTTTACTTCGAAGGGCGAAGCTGCTGTGCCGAGTGACCAAGATGGTGAGTACAAGGACGGCCAAGTCAATGATGAGTATGCGGCTCGCAAGACGCAAAAGGTGCTTTACAACATTCCGGCTCCCGTGTTACGTGGCGCCAAAGGTGTGGCCATCTTTACCGTGTTTCGCTCCGGCCTCGGTATTTCTGGTGCGGGTGGATCGGGTATCGTCATGTCGCGGTACGAAAACGGCGACTGGGGCGCACCGTCCGGTATTCTCGTCCACACAGTCGGCTGGGGCCTGATGGTCGGTGTGGATGTGTACGATGTCGTCCTTGTGCTGCGCACGCAGGAGGCTGTGAACGCATTTAAGTATCCCAAAATCAGCATCGGTGGTGAACTATCTGTGGCAGCTGGTCCCGTCGGCAATGGTGCGATTGTCGACTCGGGTCTGGAAGCTTCGCCGTGCCTGTCGTATGTCAAATCCAAGGGCCTCTATGCTGGTGCACAGCTTGACGGCTCGATTTTCCTTACGCGCTCTGATGAGAACGCGCGTTACTACAACTATCCTGGCATTCCGATCGAGACCATTCTCGACAACAAGCTGCCCAAACACCAGATTCCCTACACGTGCAAGTCCGTGTGGCAGGCGCTGTACGTGGCTGAGGGACGTCCTGACTACATGGGCACAGATGCTATTCCTGAGGGTCCATCGCCAGGTAACTATGAGGCCACAGATGAAGAAAAGGCGGCGTTGGCGAAGGAGCAGGACGGCACAAGCACATCGTCCGCGCCTATTCTTCCGCCGCCCCGCCGGGTGTCCAAGGCAGCCGAGGCCGAAAAGGACCGAGAACCAGCAGCACGACAGCCGCCACCGCCGCCCTATGACGCCTCTCATTCGAAGTGAATATGACCGTGTGCATCTGCACGATCGCGGAAGCCGCGCCACCAGTCGGCGGCGGAGCGAACAGGTTTACCGCGGGTCTGGATACGCGTAGCGCCATAGACACCAGACAACGTCTGTAGCGCTAGAGTCTGTTCCTGGGGCAGAAAGACGGCGTGACCGGGCCGATCGAGGCTGATCGATTCGCTCGGCATGATGTGTCCTTCGTGAATCGCACAAGAGACGGGGGCAAATTGGGACGAGGCGGGCACGAGCGTCGTCGTGAGCGGCTGGGCATACCCAAAGGCACGCATTCGGGCGTCCAGCGTGGCTGCGTCCCAAGAGTCCCATCGTATGTGGGAGAAGCGCGGCGCCAATTTCGGAGCGCGAGTCGCACGGTCTGGATCCTGGGCTTGGACGTTCGCAGCGTACGACGGCAAGTGTGCGATGACATCCACAAGCAGCTCGGCAGCATGAGGCGCGAGTGCCGTAGCCAGGGCTGGATACGTGGCGTGGGGGGGTATGGGCACACGTACCTGCTTCAAAAGGCCGCCGCGGTCAAAGTGCGTGGGATGCAACTGCTGCACACTCATCCCCGTGTGGGTATATTGCCGCGCAATAGCCCACTGCAATGGGGCTGCACCCCGGAGGTCAGGGAGCATGGATGGATGCAGGTTGAGCGTGAGCGACGGAGAGGGAAAGTGGGACAAGAGATGCGTGGGAATGCGGTGCCCAAACGAAGCCGTCACGAGCAGCGGCGCATGTGAGTCACGAATGAGCGACGGAGGCTCGTAGGCGTCGATGCCTTCGGGCGGCACAGCTGTCTGTGGTATGTTGTGCAGTATCGCGAACTGCTTTACAGGCGATACACGCATACGTTTCGCGCCCCAGGCATGCTGTACATCCGGGGGGGTCAGTACGTGTAGGGAGCGGTACAAGTCGGGCCGGTGCGCGATAGCAGCCACTGCCTCGCACGCAAATGCATCCGAGCCGCAAAACAAGACGTCGTACGGCGCCGGCGGCACGGTGGCGTAGCCACGGCGGCCCCACGGCCGTCGTGACAGCGACCCTGCGCGCCGCCAGATCATGGTGTGTTAGTAAGCGCTGGGGCGTTTTTTCCTCATGCCTCTGGGCTGCGTCCGCCGTAGCCTGACACGTATGCCGTCGGAATCAGATCGGCCGCTGTCGTGCCTGTTTGGCATTATCAAGCCCAGTGGACCGACGTCCATGGACTTGCTGGACCGACTCAAGCCGCTGCTCGCATCGTCGGACCTGTTTTATGCGGCACATACGCCTCGGCGTGTCAAGCCGCCACGGCGACTCAAGCCGTGGGAGCGCGAGCTCGTCGCCAAGTGTGGCCGCCTGCCACCCAAGATGGGGCAGGGCGGCACGCTGGATCCACTCGCGGAAGGTGTGCTTGTGATTGGCCTTCACCACGGCACGAAGCAGCTGCAGCAGTTTCTGCACTGCACGAAAGAATACGAGACCACGGGGCTTCTCGGCACAGCCACGACGTCGTATGATGCCAAAGAGCCCATTATGTCTTATGCACCGCACTCGCACGTCACCGAAGACATGGTGCGCGACAAGCTGAGACTATTTCGTGGGCAGGTCCAGCAGCTTCCACCGCTGTACAGTGCGCTGCGTATGGACGGAAAGCGCCTGTTTGAATACGCGCGCGAAGGCATACCCCTTCCGCGGCCCATTGAGCCGCGCAACGTGTGCATTGACGAGCTGGAACTCGTTCAATGGCACCCTCCCTCTGCACACACATACGCACCTCCTACGACGCGCGTGTCCGACGACGACAAGGCCCTGTTCACGAGGGTGCGTGCGATGGCTGGCGCTCAGGCACTGGATACCACGAATCAGGACACGGCATGTATAGCCGCGCCTGAGGACCGCGAGGAAACGTCGCCACCCGCCGCCTTTACCCTCCGAATGACCGTGTCGTCCGGCACCTACGTTCGCTCGATCGTCCATGATCTCGGCACAGCGTGCGGCAGTGCAGCACACGTCGTACGCCTCGTGCGCACGCGACAGGGGCCGTTCCACTTGGGCAACTCGATACCATGGGAGGTGTTTGAGCGGGGTCTGGCTGAGCTCGGCCACGAGAAGGTAGAGGGGGGCCTGCGTGAATGGGAACAAAGGATCCTGCAGCACATGCAGCTGTGTGACTAGGAGGCATCACGATCCAGGGGCACGATCGCGTCCAGCGACTTTTGCAGGTGCTTCGTGTACTGAATAGCGTACTCCAATGCACGCGCTGTCTCGTCCTGCTGGCTCTTGGGAATGCCGGGCCCAACGTCGGACCGCAGCGTCGATACCACGCGGACGTGGATCTGTGAACTCGGCGTCCACTCGATGGGTCGATTGGATGCATCGATGGACCACTGCGTTAGTAGGCATATACGTACATCCGTAGCGCGGAAAATGCGCAATTCATGCAGGACAAGCGGATGATCGGACGGCAGCACATACCGCAGGCCGTACCGCATGACCTGGCGTTCGGGCGCCCATTGCAGCAGAGCCACAAGTTCGTCCCACCCAGCGCGGTGCTGGGCATGCTCCGCGAGCTCTTCGATAGGCATGGCAAAGATCGTCGTCGTCTCAAGGGGCGTGGGCGGCATGTCAGGCGCGGGCGTCAAGACATCGACGATCACGACCGTGCGGACGGCCACGGATGGTGCGGCGCCAGGTGGCACGGGCGGCTGCGGGAGCACGAGCTGCGTCATTCCGTGCTCGGTACGCACGGACAGACGAATTTGGTCGCGCGCCCGGCGCACATTGTTCCATCGCGTGTCCGACGTCTCCAACGCCTGCGCAGCTTCGTCGTCACATCGGTGCAGGAGGGTATCGCGCTCGACAAATGCCTCGGCAGGCGTATGCACCATGCGTGCTAGAGCATCAAGAAGAGATCCCACATGCAGCGGCTCCATATGGCCCATCGCCGACACTTGGGTGTGCTGCCTCTGCACCTCGGCGGCATTCATGATGGAGGCTCGACACCCCAGTGCCTCCACACACCATGTCGGCATGGCAAGACGCGCCCGATTTGGGCGCGTATACGGCCCAGGCCGACAGTGATGAGGAAGTGTTGGCTGAGCTGGAGCGCGAGGTTGAGGCGCTCAATGAGGCGGATGCCGACGATGCCGAACGCGTTGCCGGCAAGGGACGGGCCTCGGACGACCGCGATCTTTCTCAAGTGTTTGAGGAGTATCGCGCGCAGCGCCTCGCTGAAATGCAGGCACAGTACGTACATGCGACTCACGGCAGAATAGCTGCACGTATCGGTGCCGATACAAGCGATCCTAATCGCGGCAAGTACGTGCAAGTCGAGGACGAAAAGGCGCTGCTCAGCTCGAGTGTGCGCGAGCCGAAAGTCGTGATTCACTTCGCGAAGAAAGAGTTCCGGCGATGCCATATTCTCGACCGGCATCTCGAGCACCTCGCACGGCAGCATCCAGGCACACTGTTTCTCAAGACGTACGTGGAGCACGCGCCTTTTCTTGTCCAGAAGCTCGATATCCGTGTCCTGCCCTGCCTCATGGCGTTCGTGCAGGGCGTATGCAAGGACAAGATGATCGGATTCCAAGAATTTGGAAATAGCGATACATTTACTACGGCCGCCTTGGAATGGCGTCTTGGACAGACAGGTACGTATGCTCCGCTCATGCTAGGCGTGATTTTGCCGCAGCAAAAGCCCAGTAAGCCGATCTTGGGCTTCGGTGTGCCTACCGCCGCGCCGGAGCCCGACGATTGGGACTAGGCCTCCACCATAGACAACCAAGTCCTCGCCATGCTCAGACTCCCACCACCACGTCGATTGCCGGCACATGCCACAGGTCACGCTCCATTTCCCGGCCGTGTACCCGATCGTGGGTATGTACCGCCTGGCACATGATGAGCTGTTGTGGCGGCCCATGTGGAATGCATGTTACGCCAGAGTGACGCAGGCCGGTGCCACGACCATCTTGTGGTCGTTCGTGTCACTCCCTGGCCAGCGACTTGTGTCGGGGCTGATACTGGGACACATGGGCCGTGCCTGTGGCGCCAAGTGGATGTATGAGCTCATAGAGGCGGGGGGACGACAGGTCGGGATCCCGATGCTCTCGTTCGGATCGATGACGACGCTGTTGCTGGTTCTCAACCAAGTCAACATTGTGTTCGACATGTTCCTGGGGAAGCAAATGCGGGCATTCCGCGACACGGCCTACCGCAAGACGGTCGAGTCACGCGGCAAGTCGTCGGACTTCTGGACGCCGTACACGGAAGAGTACGAGCGGCCGCCCGATCCACAAGACGGCGTCCAAAAGCTCACCATCAAGAAGCGCTTGTCAGACATGGTTCTGCGCAAGGTCTCTCTCTTGCTCTTTGGCTCCATTCCCATCTTTGGTGTCATATTGTCAGCTGCCTACGGCGCGCTCGGCTTTGCACGCGAAATGCACCAGCCGTTCTTCGAGGTAAAGCACATGCAGGACGAGCAAATTACCCTGTGGATCACGGAGCGAAGAATAGACTACATGCTCTTTGGCTTCTTTGCCTTGCTCCTGGAACGCATTCCTTTCTTCGGCCTCATATTCTCCGTATCGAACCAGATCGGTGCCGCGATGTGGGCACACGACCTCGAGAAGCGGCAGCATCGTTTCCAGCGCGGTGAGCTCCAGCCTATTCCTGCAGAGCAAGGACCCGCGGATTCTGCCAGTGCACCGACAGGCTACATGCCTGCTTCCCCAGAGCCAGTCAGGCGTCGCGTGCCGCCGCCCCCGTAGCGCCATTTGTACATATGAGACGCTGGTGACGCCGTTCGCGCTTGGCTGCCTCGTGAGCGGCCAGCTCGGATTCGAGCTGCATCACAGCGTACCGCAGCCAGTCTTGGGCGTCTTCCGTGTGCTCCAGCTTGTGCTCTAGCTCGGAGGCAGGGACGTCCACCGAGGGCATGTCCGGTTCGGCGGGGGGCCGCGGCGGCACAGCCGGCAGGTATCGCGCCAGGCGAGCATCTCTGTTGAGAGACGGCAGGATGTCGTGCATCTTATCGGCAAACTCTTCAATAGAGCGTATACCGAGTCCGTAGCGGACAAGGAGTGTGGCCACCAGCGCACTAGCACCGACAATCACAGTGGCCGTGCTAAACGCAAAGATGGCCAGCATCGGCCCATCATCACCTTGGCCTTCTGTGTCTTCTGGCGGTGGCGCGATGCGTGTCTTGTTAAGAGCAGGAAGTGCCGCAGAACGCTCTTGCGTCGAAGGCGCACGCGATAAAGCACTGAGTGGCGAACCAGTCGGGCGTATTTGTGACACGGGGATGGGTTTGACGGGACGCGCGCGCTTCGAAGAGGAAAAGAGGGCCATGTGCATGTCGCGAAAAATGGCCCAGGCGCTCTTGTCTGGCATGCTCGATTCCTCGGTGTGGACCGGCGCCACGGCGCGCATACTTTTGGTGGCCTGTTGTGGGGGGGTATGTAGCTCGACATGGGATGCCGCAGGACATGGCCGTTTTCGAAATGCATACGCAGCTGCGCCTACGGCTCCCAGTACAAAAGTAGCCGCTGATGCAGAGAGAAGCACCTGTTTCTTCCTAGACGCATCCTTCGAACGCTGCGACGATGATGCGTCCTGGTGCATGTTGGCACAGGAAGGCGCGCGACTTGGCCCAGAAATGGGCCTATTCTTAGATAAGCCCCGCTCGACCTCTCTGCCCAGTGCCTGTAGTACGCAACGAGACTCGGACAGATCAACGCGCTGCCACGAGGCAGAGAAAGCCAAGATGATTGCCGTAAACAGAATTATGGAGGCAAACTAGAGTACCGTACATACGGGATGAAACTAGTCAACATGAGGAAGCAATCTCTTGCGCAGACACACTACATTTATGCGCGGCGCTTGAGGTTCGTGCTGAGCTGCGACAGTTAGCGCTGTGGATGCATCGTGTACATACCCATTCCAGACCCTCGTACAGACCATCACCGCTCGTAGCGCACGTAGCCTGGATGAACCTGTGGATGTGAGACAATCTCGTACGTACCATTGGCGCTGGCGCAGGCTGTGCAGGCCCAGCTTATCAGTGATTTCGGCAGCGTTCATGGCGTTTGGCAGGTCCTGCTTGTTGGCGAAGACCAGCAGCAGAGCATCACGAAGCTCGTCCTCGTTCAGCATGCGTTGCAGCTCTTCACGAGCTTCGGGGATACGCTCACGGTCATTCGAGTCAACCACGAAGATAATACCCTGTGTATTTTGGAAGTCTGGCCGTAAGTCATGATGTATACGTACAGTGGCGCCACAGAGGACGGATCTTGTCCTGACCACCGACATCCCACACAGTGAAGGAGATGTTCTTGTATTCCACCGTTTCGACGTTGAAACCTGCACGCATTAGATTCGCGCATACATACCGATCGTGGGGATCGTAGTAACAATCTCACCGAGCTTGAGCTTGTACAGGATCGTCGTCTTACCGGCGGCATCAAGACCGACCATCAAAATGCCTTCATTCCATGTTAGTAACATTGAAATACAAAAGCAATACACGTACGCATCTCCTTCTTGCCGAAGAGACCAGAAAGCAGTCGCGAAACAGACAATCCCATGTTGCTTGTTCACTAACGTAGACGGAGGGCAGAAAGGGGCTGACGTAGTCCGTGACGGTCAGTACTGCCACCTGATTCCACTCGGTACCTACCAGGTCGTTCTATCATGCGCCCCGAGGCATGTTGCCTCTTTTTCGCGCTGGCGCGTGCCGCAGCCTTGCTTATGTGATCGTCGGCCCGATCAGGTCCTGCATGCAGTATAAATAGCATCCTTCGCTGCTCGTAGCGTTGAAATGGTAGGCGCTTGCGTGTAGAAAGCTCTTGCACATAGTAGAAAGCAAGCTTCCAAGATTGCTCGATGTAGAGAACGTAATGGTCAATTTGTCACGCGGATGAAAAAAAAAGTGGGCGGGAGCCCACGCCCGTTTTTCTTTTCCACTCTTATCAGGTCTGCTATACCAAGTTGATGTGTCGACACATGGCCCATTGACATGGACGTGGACCTATATCATACGTGGGGGGCCACTAATGCGTGCCGAAAGGGAACATGTATCTCAATGATCGGGGCTGCTTCGCTGCCCTCCCACATGCTCAAAACGGCCATGGCGCGTTGGATCGTTCGTACCATGTGCGCTCGCGTGCATGCAATTCTGCTCGACGGAGCTGGTCAAGTGGGGAAACGGGTGATGCCGTGTACTGTGCTCTGGGTGTGACTTGTGCACGCAACGCATCCGCCATTGCATGCATTGCGAGCGCTTGGTGAACGGCCCAGCGTACACAAGGCACCGATGTCATGCTCTGTGCTTTGGATATGGATACGGTGGTTGTGGCTTGCTGATGCGAGTGCAAAGTGTACGTATGCTGCTGGACTATGACTTGATCATATTGGCGACTGATGCGTACGCTAATGCATTCCTGCTCTGTCGAACGACAGCAGTGTAGTCGGAGCTCATAATCGGCCGCGTAGTTGCGTGGGGCCGAATACAGGATCCCCATGACGCGGCTGTATGTTACGCCCTGCATTTGCTGGAGGCTTTCTGTCCTCCGTGCATCGTACCATTTCACCACAGGCGTATGAGCATGGACACGGTGCAGCCATCTCGTGGTCAGATGGAGAATGTGCCTAGCATCTTTGGGTATGGGTGCGTGAGAAAGGTTGTCGTATGTTACTTTCGCGTAGGGTGAGCTGGTCAGAATGGCCACTTGATGTCGCGGCAGTACGTGCCAAAAGGTGCGCACGTTCGATGGCTTCCATGCCGATGTCAGTGCACCGTCCGTGTGTATTTGTAGATATCCAAACTGCGTCTCCTGTCGAAGGGGTGCCAATCCATACGTATCCAGGCTCTCGATGCCGTGCATCTGCAGACTGGCCAAGCTCCAGACATGCTGCTGCATGACCAAGGACCACGATGACGCGTACGTACCCCTCTAGAAGTGATTCACGTGACCAGACAAGGCGCCAGGTGTTGTTGTTGGCGTTGCATCCATGGCACGCTACCATTCCACCATGGGGCGAAAGCGCACAAACCGACTGCTTTCGGAAGAGCAGATCAGAGAAGTGCTTGAGAACTACGATATGGAGTGTGAAAAGGTGATGGCACGCCTCGAGCGGAGTGCACAGCGGCGTTTAGAGGCGGCCAAAACTCAGATGGAGGCGCGGATCCAAAAGATCCCGCCCGATGTGCGCCACATTCCCCTGCAAGAGTACTATGATATGCATGCGAGTTCAGCAGCAGCAGAGCGTGGCCGATACATCCCGCCCCTAGCTATGGCGAGTCTACCTGACTAGCGACGTGCTGGCCCACGTTTGCGCTGATTCGGGAACGACAAGGGCAGGCGGAGGTGCCACTTGCGTTGCTGTTGCTGCGATGCAGCGCCGTCCCCGTCTACGCCGTGTTTTGTGCTCTGCGAGCTCGTGCATCCCAATGATCGCAGGATCTCGTTCACGCGCTGAGTCGTCACGCATAGTTCCTGCGCCAACACGTCGGAGGCGAGGCTGAACTCTTCGAGATGCAGAGCCAGCACAATGATACTGGCAAAAAGGCGCGTATCGCCGATCGCCGTCATGGCGTACCGATGCGAGCTGCGTGCCTGCTCGGCATACTGCGATACGAGATGCTCCATCACAATATCTTTTTCGTGTTCGGGCAAGCGCATCTTGTGTGCCACTTGGGACATGCCATCGTCGCCACGGCTGAGACCTCGGGCATGTTTACGGAACGCCAAAAGGATGGCCACGTAGTATCCCACGCGAACAAGCTCCATGGCGCGCGACATGCCCGCGTCGTTCTGTGCTGTTTGGACGATCTGCCACATGCGTGGAAGAAGCCAGGGCGATGATGTCAGGCGCAAAGCTTTGACGAGGTCAGACTGCGACGAGCATTTCAGCAGGTGGCGAGTATGCAGGGCATTAAGGACAGTCGGTGGCACTAGGGATGCCAGCGGGTACACATCAGCAGGCTCACTAGCGTCGAGATGAGCCTGTGGGAGGGCACGACTGGTGTTGAGTGTCGCATTCAGTTCCAAGTCCGTTGGCAGCGAGGAGGCTGACACATCGATGCCCGATGCGACGTGTTCGAGGATGCCATCCATATTCTCTGTATTGACCTTCATGCGGTCGAGGTTGCGTGCGGCCTGCTTCTGCTTCTTGTTACCGAACGCCTCGCCCAGATCTCGGCGTGCACGTGTATAGTCCATGTTGTCCTGCGCACCATGCTCTGTCGCCGACGCGCTAAGGTGCGCAAGCGACTTGACGGACCGATTCAGCGTAAAGAGTGGCGCGACACGAAATGTGACCTGCTTCTTTTCTTTGTCGTAGGCACCGATAAGGTAGTCACCCGTGTATCCACGCGTTTCACGGCGCAAGTCTGCGGCGGCTTGTGCGGACGCGCCCCATCCCCAGTTCGTGCTCGTATACTGCATCACATCTGTGCTTCCTTCGAGGAGAAGACGGTCATCCAGAGTGGCCTCGGACGATGTACCATCACCGGCATCGTTACTGGGTGCACGGTACAAGGCAAAACGTGTGTGTTTCTGAGGCGCAAAGTCGGAGAGCGACACTATGGTTAGAATTCCACGACGCACATAAAGCTGGTCCCATGGGTGCCGATGCGTCATCGACACAAAGCGACACTTTGGGGTGATCGTCAGCCGCTCGCTTCTTGGCGGGCGACATGGTCGTTCCAAGGCAGGTTTTTTTGTCACAAAAAAAACCAGCGAGACCCTCCACACCTGTACCGCGACGGCCCACCGTATCAGTGCGAGACTTGTTTGCGAGCCACCATGTTCTGGCAGCGCTGTGCCGTGCGTGCAGCGCCACGCGCTACATGGACGATGAGACACTTGTCTACGAATGCGTCCACGCACCAGGGCATGCTGAAGCGCGTGCTTGTGGATGCCATCAAGGCGCGTGGACCCCTGACCATCCCGGCATACATGCAGGCGTGTCTTACGAATCCCGACTATGGCTACTACGCCACAAAAGACCAGGCGTCCCCAAGTATTCTCGGATCACGCGGTGACTTTATCACAAGTCCAGAGATCAGCCAAGTGTTTGGAGAGCTCCTTGCCGTGTACTTTGTATCGCGATGGCAAGCGGCTGGTGCTCCGTCGCGCGTACGGCTCATTGAGCTCGGCCCGGGTCGCGGCACACTGCTGTGTGATATGCTACGTACGTTTTCTGCCTTTCCAGAGATGATGTCGGCGCTGCGATCCGTAGAGCTCGTGGAGTCGTCGCCGTTGTTTATTGAGCATCAGGAATCGGGGCTGAGTGCGACGCTGGGTCGTATGGGCCGATCGCTTGCGAATGCCGACACACCTATTGAGAAGCTGTCACCGAAAGAAGTGCGCGTAGAGTGGTTTGCGTCACACGAGCAGGTCTCCGTCGCGCCAGATGCATGGACCATCGTTGTGGCACACGAATTCTTCGATGCACTGCCGATCCATATTTTCGAGAAGCATGTGAATGGCTGGCGCGAAGTCATGGTCGATGTGGACGACGGTCACAGACCCGTGAGTGTAGTCAAGGCATCGGATTTGAATCGCAAAGCCCCTGAGCCTGGGTTGCGCTTCGTTCTTTCGCCCGGCCCCACGGCGTGGACCCAGCTTCTCGCCAGCAATTCTGAGCGCTTCAAAATGATGCAGCCAGGTCAGCGTGTCGAGGTCAGTCCTGCTGGATGGACTGTGGCGCGCCGCCTTGGTGAGTGGGTGTCTGGGTATCCCGCCTTGCGCCCTGAGCACGCCACTTCACAGCGTCCTCCGGCGGACACGCGTGAGCAGCGAGGCAAGCGCTCCCTGGGCGGATGCGGCTTGGTCATTGACTATGGTGGCATGCGCTTCTTTAGCGAGAGTTTCCGCGCATTCCGCTCGCACAAGCTCGTCGACCCATTGGAGATGCCTGGTCAGTCGGATCTGACGGCCAATGTCGACTTCTCGTTCCTGATGCATGCTCTGCACACGACTGATGCATTTACGTACGGACCGCTATCGCAGCGCGACTTTTTGACGGCCCTTGGTTTGTCGCTGCGCCTAAAGAAGCTCGTCGAGTCGAACGCACCAGACAGGCGCGTCGATATTGAGCGTGCCGCGCAGCGCCTGATCGAAGTGAACGGCATGGGTACGCAGTACCAAATCCTGGGCATTTCGTCCCCGGCGCGAGCACATGGCGATGAGAGCGTGGAGCCAGAAGAAGTCTATCCATTCCTCTAGACACTATAGCATTACTTGGCCTCCGCTGCCTCTTCCGTCTCGACCGGCTGCTGCGTGAGACGCTCGATGGCTTGCATCAGAGACGTCGTGTGACCAGTCAGGCTAGAGGCTTTGTCGATCACAGATTGGTACACGACGGGGCGCGGCTGGTTTATGTTGAGGACGCCATCTTCGATCGTCGCGTTCATCTTGGTCTCGTTGAGCAGCTTAGCGACCCACTGCTCGCCTTCTTCCTTGGACAGCACGAGCCGCTTCGACAGGTCACCGATGTCCACCTTTTGGTGGATGCGACAGTACACCTCGCTCACCAACAGGCGGGCCTGCTCCATGAACGTGTCGGCCGTGTCATGCAGGAAAAAGTCACCATGCGCCACGCGCTGAGCCTTTGCGAGCTCTTCCTGCGCTCGATCAAAGTCCAGCTCAACGTAGAGCTGGCGGAAAAAGTCGACAAACGGATCGGGGCGCAGGCGGTACGCTTCCATTTGGATGACCTTGGAAAGCTCCTGAAGGGCTGCGTGGGTTTGCAGCTTGGAAGTGTGCGAGTAGCTACCACCCTCGACGACATAGCCGCGCGTGCATTGCCGCCGCGTCACGATGAGGGCCACAACTAGGTAGCGGAGAAGCCACCAGCACGACATTTGGATCGCATTCAGGTATGACTGGCTGAGGAACATCTCCACGAGCTTGACGCGGCCGGAGGGATGATTGAAAAAGACAAAGAGACTCCAATGTAGGAGCCACACGCGCTTTTGCAGAATATGCTCATGCGACAGCTGTTGCTCATCGCACGCGCTGCTGGACGATGTCGACGCACGCTGGCCGTCGATGTGATCACGCAGCACACGCAAGTCATCAAGCGCACGCTCCCACTCGCCGGTCAGCGTATTACTGGCCAACTTGCCCCAAAGTACCGACTCGTATACCTTGCCTGTGTCGGGCGATAGGACAGAGTAGTGGTATAGATACGAAGAGGCCTCACTGTACTTTCCACATGCGAAGCGGAAACGACCATATTCGTATAGCACATGGATCTGCTCTTCCGTCAGCTGGTACTGCTGCTTGAGCCACTCAAAATTCTGCGCCTTGTCCTGCTTCAGCGAACCGGCCACCACCGGGTCCTCAATGACCTTGAGCACATGTTCTGCCTCCTTCGACAGCTTCTCGTTTTTGGCCTCCATTTCGCGCGCACGCTCGGTGATCTCCTTCGGCTCAGCCTCACCAGGGTATGCCTCTTTATAAAGCTGCAGCGCATAGTCGGTCATATTGGTCTTCTTGCTCACTTCATACTGCGCTTTGACAACGTCCTTGGCATCAAAGAGATCCAAAGTGCGCAAGTGCGAGAGGAGAGGAAGAACCAGATGCGGATCTAGGTGCGCAACGAGCGTCTGCGTCAGATCATACTCTGCCATGTTCACCGAGCAGCCGACGTGCAGAGCAAGAAAAGGCCAGCAAAAATATCGGCCCCTCTTTCTTCCTCCGACCTACTAGGTCTGCATAACACGTGGCATCATGGCCTCGCCTGCCGACCCTCCCGTCACACTGCCACCCCTTGATGCCTCGAACCTACGCAGCCGCCCAGGGCATCGTGGCCTTCGGATGGGCTTGACGTGCTGCCATCTACGATACTATCAAACAGACCTGACAGCTTCTCTAGGGCGACGACTCCCTCGAAGTATTGGTAAGCGACACACTCTTGCGCGCACTCCAAGGTGCACTCATGTTCGTACAAACCATGCCTAGCTAGGCGGTGTATTTTGGACCACTACGTGGTTGTACATAGACGAATGCGTGACAACATTCTTAGTGACCAGTGCGGCGCTGCTCAGCAATGGCCGTCGTGAGGATGTCCATCTTGCTGTTATGGTTAGCGCATCCCTTAGGCGTCTAATACATACCGCTTAGCACGGCCGATCGTGCCGATACGGCGCTTAATGAACTTACGCGCACGCTTGTCCTGAACTTGTTAGCATCTCTCTTGCACAACCAGACACACGACGACGCAAAAAATCGACATGCGACTGGCCAAACGGTTCCACATACCCTCGAGTTACGAATCAACTCCATGGCACGGCGCTCGTAAGGAGCAAAGCCCGTCACCTCGCGGATGACGCTCCGGATCGTCTTGACACGCTCGCTCGCGACACCCTTCTGGTGCACGCGACGAGGGGCCAGGATACGGCGGTTGGTGGGGTGACCACGGTTAATACCCCAAACGATATCTGTGCGAGGCACGCCTGCCTTGTGAGCCGGGTTCGATGAGCTGCCCATGGTTGGCTTCTTGACGGAAGGTGTTCGAGATCGCTGAGCGCCCACTGCTCTTTCCACACAGCCGCCCGGCGAGGGTCGTACTTGAAAATATCACGTGATATACTACACCTACCCACCATGCTGACTCATACGATCATCCGTGCGCACGCGACGCGCGTATGTGCCGTGCATCATCGCTCCTCCACCATAATGCCACTGGTTGCCGTGAGTGAACCGCCCAGGGTAGCGGCAGCAGACGAGCCGGACGCGTACGAATCAACACCGAAATCGCTGGAAGAAATTCCGTCACGATTGGTTTTGCATGTGGACCCTGTTCACTTGTGTATGCGACCTGTGCCCCCCGTTCTGCAAGAGAGGGACATTGATACGCTGGCGTCTGTGGGCACCTTGTGGCTTACAGAACAGCGTTTCACTTTTCTGCCAAGGCAAGGCAAAGGATTTCAGGTTGACTACCCGTCAATTGCTTTGCATGCCGTATCGCGATCTGTACCTGAGTATGCCACTCATGATGATTTTGGCACAGAGATGTGTCTCTATTGCCAATTGGATGACCACCCAGAGCGTGATGAGGAAGAAGAGGATGAGGTCGTGAGAGAAATGTGGATTCTCACGCATGATGCTGCTTCTCGTACGTATCACTCGCTAACCATATAGTGAATACGCTGTATGAGTCTCTATCGCATTGTGCGTCGCTGTATCCGTCTTTACCTGGCGGCGCCGATGCACATCCATTGGCGGGACTAGCAGCGATGAGCGGCGAAGCGTCAAGTGAGGAAGAGAAGAACGATGAAGGAAGGGTGCGTTCAGGCTTCCAAAGTCCAGACGTGCGCTATCGACCATATTAACAATAGGCTCAGACATGTCCATCCAGCAACACACTCATGTTTGTCAATTTCCCTCCGGCCTTTTTCACATCGGAAGCGACTGTATCCCTGTTTGTTGATGTGCTAAGAGCGTATGGTCCTCTCGTTGCTTGGTCACCGATGCCTGCCTTCCGACAGGCTCGGGCTGTGATGGAGCGGCCGTCTGACACACTACGGATAAAACAGGCTCTTGACTACCAGGAGCTTGCTCACGATGATGAGCAGAGGTACGCTGATTATGAGTAACCAAAGTTTTGTGCTCCGCGTGTACTACGATCATGATACTCCGCTTACGTTGCTCCCGACCGGTGAGTACGCTGTGACGCAGGCTGTGGATATTCCCAGGCCATTCCTGGAACCGCCAGCGCCAGAAAAAGAGTTTCTTTTGAGTCCGCCTGGCAGTCCGCCGGTAGGATGGGAGCAGCAAAAGGAAGATCGGCCTAATACCCAAGCTCTGTCGGACGATCTGATCAAGGCTCTCCATAAGTTGTCTATGGAGCAGGAGACGCCAAAGGCAGAGAACGCAGGCACTTCTACACTTTTTCAAGGTTCGCATCATGCTGTGCCGGGCGTTGTTCTTCATGCTACTGAGTCTGCGACTTCGTCATCATCGCGGCCATCCGGCATCGAGCGCGTTAAGGCGACCAAAGATAGCATGCGTCCGACGTCTCGACCCCCCATATAGAAATCTGTGTACATTAGCTACATCCTATGCCTTGGTATCTTCCTCATGAGCATCCGCAGGCTTTTCTTTGGCCGCCGGCGCAGCTTGTCCCGTCGGGCTCAGCGTAGCCGACTCTCCGAAGTGCTCCTGAGGCACGTACGCCTGTTGAGGCAGACCCGTCTCATCCACCTGCTCTGCTGCCTCAATGACTTCGTACATGACGGAGGCTGCTTCCGGAGCCGGAACCTTGCCCATCAGCAAGTCCATTGCAGGGATCGGTTGTCCGTAGAACTGGGCATTGGCTTCCTTGCGCTCAAGGAGACCCGTGCCTTCCAGCGACACGCCACCATAGAGGCCCTTGCTGCGGCTGTAGGTAAACATCGGCGCAGTGTGCACGAGGCTGGCGGAAACAGCCGCACCGGTGCCAATGGGTCCCACGGCGGTAGCGAGATTGCCGCCGAATGACAAGTTACCTGCCATGCCGAACGAGCGCACGGCCTCTTCACTATTCATCACGATGACGTACTCAGTGAAGTCGGCACCAATTTGGAATCCAAAGCCCACGCCGGCTGTGACCACACAGCTTGGCGCGGACCACGATCCATCGGGCAGTCGGGCCACGACGACACCACTACCGGCCTTGCCCGACCACACGAATCCGGCTTTGAAAACAGTGAATATAGCAAGACCCTTAGCTTGAAGCAAAACGGCTTTGGGAATCGAGTTCAAGGCCGACTCAGGGTTGTTGGGATCGGCAAGGAACCCCTCAAGGATTTTGGCGGCACGCTCGCATTCGGCTGGTAGGCTAAATCCAGCATGCACATTCTTGGCATGAGACTCCAGCTGCGCATAGCCACGCTGAGCGTACATCGACGCCTGGTTCTTGGCTTTCAGCGCGGCTGTCTTGAATCGGTCCATATACGACATGGTGAGGTGAGCCGTGCGTTGCCACCCACCACGCCACCGGGTGGCTGGTGCACTATCACGTGACCATTATCTGGAGGGCATCGTGCTCGTTACCAGCTCGGCGTTGACAGCACACGCCCAGGATGAATGGGGCGCCGAGCCGGGCTGTGGGCTTACTGCGGCCCGCGCTATTCATGGCGATATTGACTGGATGTATATGCGTGTGTCTTCTTTCGTTTGCCTTTCTTCCGCACATGCTGCACATGCGCATGGAATGCCGCATGTCGCGCATGTATCCGGCGTATGAGGACCACAGCGAGCAGCTCCGCGATTACACGCGCTCATCATCCCCCGTGATGAAAAAGTATTCTCTGCGAGAGTATCGAGAAATGAATGCGTATATGCTGAATCCATTGTATGATCGTCCTCTTTCTCCTATACCCGTCCTTTTTATTCCTGGCAACGCGGGGAGTTTCGCACAGGTGCGCAGTATGGCATCAAGTGCGTTTTATCAGTACTGGAATAGATGGTTCGAAGTACCAAGTGATGATATGCAGGATGTGCCTGGACCCACGGCCTGGTTCTCTATTGATTTTAACGAGGACTTTTCGGCTTTTCACGGCAAGACGCTTGAGGACCAAGCGTACTATGTGAATGAGGTGGTACGGTATCTTCGTGCCATGTATTCCAGACAAGGCAATATGAGTGTCGGAATCGTGGGCCATAGTATGGGCGGCATCGTGGCACGCCTTGCCTTGACGCTCCCTAACGCCGAGCCGTCCAGTATCGATACGATCGTGACACTTTCTACGCCCCATGCATTCCCACCCGTCCCGTTCGAGCGTTCCATGGAGCAAGTGTATGCGCGCATTAATGCTTACAAGAACGATACCATGCCACTGATCGTCTCGATTGCTGGAGGCATACTTGACACGCAACTTTCCTCAGACGCATCATCTCTCTCTCTCTTCGAAGATGGAAAGGCTCCTGAACGGTCCTTGTCTACATTCACAACCGCTTTAGCATCATTATGGAGCTCCGTGGACCACCTAGCGATTGTCTGGTGTGACCAGCTACGAGCTCGTATTGCACGTTCCTTTTTGCGCGATTATGCGTACTTTGGCAGTGACTTTGCGCACCGCACGCGACACAGCATCCGCGATCAACGCCGCGAATTTTGGCGCTTTATGCTGGGATTGTCGGACGACGCTGCGAGCCCCAGGACTCAGCACCTCGCGCTGGATACCTCGAGTAGCGGACCTGCGGCCAAGGTAGCCACAACGACACGATTTTTGGCCTCCGATTCTCACTACTTGAAACCCCTCGTGTTTATGGATACGTCAGACATCCAAGTTGATATACTGGATGTCGCGATCCCACCAGGCCCACGCCAAAAGTACGACGGCAATATCACGGACGCCGACGAAGCGCTGGCGTTTGAACTCATAACGAATTTGTCGCTTGGCCAAATGAACGACCTAAGCTCGAATTCACCGGGTGGCGCTGAAATTGTTGTGCTTCTGTGCACCCACGCGGTGGCCACTCCTTTGGAAAGGTGCCATCCGGCACTGATGAACGGCGCCCAACCGCTGCCCTTTTCGCCGGTGCCCGAGACCACCGTCAACACAGCGTTCCCCAATGCCAAGATTCAGTACGATGCACCGAGTGCAACGCTCATGCGCATGCATTTCCCGGCTGCCTTTCTGCAGAAACACGAGATTACCGCGGTGCGCGTGGAGTACATCAAACAGGCCAACAGCTTACCCTCTCGCGAAGGTGTTCCCACTATCCTGTCCTACGGCTGGACGGAAGACAAGCCATTGAACTTACATGGTGCCCCAGGCTGGCTGCGTTCGCGCACATGGGCCTTGCCTGGCATCAATGTCACGTCTCTGATCAGCTCATTCGTCGAGCATGGCCCGCTCTGGGAATGGAACTTTCCTGACATGGATTCCTCCCTGCTCGCGTACACGGTGACCCTTGTCCCTGCGCCGTGTGCTCACCGCCTAGATCCCCCGCCACCTCGTATGGCGCCCATGGTGCGCTTCCTCAGTGCCTCGACGGGCGATGCCCGTATATTCCCTTCGCTGCATACCCGCGCACGCAACGATTTGCGTGTGGCATTACACGGCACTGCACCCTTTATGCGAGAGCCAACGCATCGCGGCACGCGCATGCAGCTGTGGTTACTGGACGACTACCGCCATACGTCGTATAACGGCACTTTTGACGTGAACTGCCCGTTGCCCTACACGCATGTCCGTGCCTCTGTGCACTGGCGTGCGAGTATGGCTCTTTTCGTGCTGCGATACCGAATGGCCCTGCTAACGTGGCCCCTGGGTATCTTGGCTCTGGCACGTGCACTACAGCCCACTGCGCCGCCTCTGGATGCCTTGCTTTTCCTCATGCGTGGTCGTGGTCTGCTCATGCTGATACTGGGTCCACTGGCTCTGCATGTCTGTGTATTCTTCGGTGCCTCACTTGGTGCACCGCGACACACCCTCGGCATTGGTATCACGTCAATGTCGTTTTGGTGGCTCGGTCCTATGCTCTCGGTGCTCGCAACGAGTCTTGCACTGCTCGTGTACCTCGTCACAGAGGCCGCGATGCACGTCTTGTACTTGGCTGTGCGCCGCTTTGTGCCACGTCTTCTTCCGTCCAACTCCACGCTTGTACCTTCTTGGCCGACGCGTGACGCGTGGATCACTTGGCTGCGACAGCGCTCAACGTGGGGCACAGGCCTCGCGCTGCTGGGCCTCTTTGTCACGCTGCCCTACCAGGTGCTCATTTTACTTTGTGTCATGTTACATATCGGAACTACGTGCCGTTCTTACATGGTGTACCGCGAATCGGGCGCATTACAGTTCAGCGAGCATGCCTGGCTCATGCAATTCTTGCTGTGGCTCGTGCCCTTGCAAGCGCCTATGCTCGTCGTGTGGGTCCGCAACGTGCATGCCGGCATCGTCATGGGTCTCGCCCGCATTGAGAGCAACGTGTTGATTGTCGCACCTCTTTTGTGGCTCATCTACCTCGAATGGCTCCCCTCCGTCTGGCACAGGCCATCCACATTTTACTTTACACAGGCTCATTACGCTGTGTACGGCAGCATGGCACTCTGCACGCTGATATATGGCATCCGCTACAGCTATGCCATTCTTGATGCTTTCCTTGTCACTGTGGTGTTCGAGCTTGTCAACCGCATCGTGCCCCTGTACCAGGCGCGTCCACCGCCTGAAACGATCAGCATGCGCGACGTGTCCATGCTCGCGGTGCCGCCTTCGATCACGGACTCTCTGTGGGAAGAATACCTTGCCACGCTAGAGGCGTACCTGCACGTCCATGCTCAGGTCGAGAACACCCTCAAAGATGGCTTTTTCCAGCTCACTCGCGCCAAAATGACCATGAGCGGTACGTTTGGGCAGCGCACCGGTCGCGATGTATATAACGAACACATGTCGGCGCAAGTGCGGTTCGCTCAAGAAGACACGGATACAGCTCCTGCATCCTCCTCTTCCGGTCTGCGACGTCGCCACGGCCAGGAGAGTATACCTGTTTCATCGGGCGCCTCTCATGATTCGGACCCCGTGGCCCAGTTTAGCGGCCTGCCACCACCAGCTCTTCGAGCTGCTCAGCGCTCATTCCAGCGTGCGGTCACGTTGCTTGTGGATACAAATACATCACAGGCCGCCATACACACTGTCTACCACCTCAAAAAGAAACTCGAGGCCCTTGAGAATGATATCCTACAGCGCCGTAGTTGATGCCTACGCACATGTGCACTATGCTCCTTGACAGCCCTTTCCCTACTCAGTACGCGCCACCTTGGCAGGCTCCTTTTTGTCATCGTCTTTCTCTTCATCGTCGTCGTCGTCATCGTCGTCGTCGTCTTCATCGTCATCCTCGGCCTTGCGCTTGCCGGCGCTCGATTCACTGCGTTAGAGAGAGAATCCACGTACCCTGCCTTCTCTCCTGCGCCTCCCTCTTCATCATCTTCGTAATCATCGTCGTCTTCGTCATCATCCTCTTCTTCCTCCTCATCGTCGTCTTCCTCGTCGTCCTCATCGACGACCTGCCTGTGAGCATCCTCTCACGTACAAAGTCCTCATCTTCATCTTCGTTGTACTCCTCCTCATCTTCAGCTTGCTTAGCCGGAGCCTTTTCAGAAGCCTCTGTTGTAGCGCTCGGTGCGGGCTCCTTCGACTCAGGCACAGCGTTCACCTGCTTCTCTTGTGTCTCTTTTGCCTCGACCGACGTCATGGTGGATAAAAAACCACGCGTGTTGCATCGGGCCTAGGCGTGCACACCATACAGACTGTGATTGGCTGAAACCGCTTGCTGGTTGGCGCGTGCGTCCCTCTCGACGTTGCGAGGCTTCTTTGCCAGGCAGGCTTGATGGAAATGTACATACTAACCGCTATGCCTACCTTTGTCCTTGTCCCCTGATCCATAGACTCTCTTTCGACTCTGGCTATACTTACTCATCTTAGACCACAGGTAGCGCAGGGAGCGACCGATACCCGCCGTATAGAGTCCTTTCAGTGATTGAATCCTCGTGGGTTCGGATACGATCTGGACGATTTGCTCACGCAAAGCGTCCTCAAATGACGGCTGCTGAACAACTGCAAGCCAAAATCGCGTGGAATAAGGCCATTCATCTGCTTCCTCACAGTCGTCGTCCTCGTAAAGCTTTTTTCGCGTCTCCGGGTTATCCCGCAGTTTTCGAATGTTGGCCGACGTAGCGGGCATTAATTCCTCCGGGTCCATATCCTTGCACTTGTGAAAGACGGGATGCAAGTGCGGCTGACGCTGAAAATGCTGGACGAGACGGAGACGCAAGGTCTGAGGCAAGTTTATCGCGACGAGAGCGAGGGTGGCTGGCCGCTTGTCTTGGTGCATCGTAAATGATTCTTCATTGTGATTCACATGCACGAAGCGAAGCCTTGTGAGCAAGGTCGAGTACATGATCCGGAACCAGGGCAGCTGGTGCTTGACAATGTTCTCCACCTTGTTGCGGTTCTCACCACCCGGTACCTTCATGCGGAAGTCGCCCATGTAGCTTAGAGACGCAAGCATACGGTACAATTCCATCTCTGAGAATGATGCGGGTAGCAAGAGGAGCGATGCACGCAACGCGGATGTCAAGTTCGCTTGCTGGGCATTTGGCACGCGATTGTTTGTTGCATCAAACAAGCATGCAATGGGTTTGTGCATGCGTCCCCCCACATACAATGTATTCCAGTACAACAAATCCTTGCACAAATCCTCAATCGAAATCACACCGTACTTGATAATCTCATTATTTACCTTGACGTACGGTACATACCACAGTCCTGCGCCCATCTTTTGCGCAGCACGAATTGCCCATAAACCAAACCATCGTGTCCACCAAGGATAATGCGACTTGTTCCTGAGCATATTGGCCGCATGCCAATGCACCGGGTCTTTCACGGCCACCACCATATCAATCATGGGCGGTGCCCCACCATCTCTCCGGGACAGTGGTGCTTGGCTAAATACACCAGATCCGTATGCAAAAGCATACTGCATTATGGGGAGGTTCATTCCGTGCAAAATTGCAAGAATATGCTTCCGATGCTCTGCTTCTTCAGCTGTTCGCTGAGACATGTCAGGCATGGCTGTCGGCACCACGAACGAAGCAGGAAATTGCCTTGCGTTAGGAGTAACAAATTCAGATTCGATGTGCGATGCATTTCGATGGTAGAATGAGCGCATCGGCTTGACCCGATACACGCCCGCCGGCAGTCGACCCCATCTAGGCACCATTCTCATCAAGGTCATGAGTTACGGCCTTGGTGAACCAGTGCGCCGGTCGTATGTTCTAATGTGGAGGCTCTCCACATGCGAGGTTCATGCTACGTGGGTGCTTTGCAGCCGCTCATTCAACATATGCCTCGCCTGCAAGTGAGACATAAAGCCACCAACAAGATGTAAACTCCCAGCAACAAAAACATCTGGGATTGTATTTGAAGCACAGGCTCCATAGTCGCGGACAGCCGCCATGACATGCTCAATACTGGGCACGACGTCCACACGGACATTGGCATTGTGAGCGGACAAAACACCATCCTGTTCTAGTCCTTGCAGTTGACACCATGAGCTCAATAGCTCTCTTTGCACAGACATATTCTCAATATCTTTAGGATCCACAGATCGCGACATCAAATCGCTTGCAGAGCCACCATCCGCATAAGTATTGTTGGTGCAAAAAAAGACGCGACGGAAAAAGGTCTGTGCGTCCACCTGGCACTTCTTCAGCTCTTCTAGCATAGAGCCAAGAAGGAAGTATGCAGAGCGTCCATTTGTGCAGTTGAATACGAGAACTTTGGGCTGCTTGTTTTGCGCCGTCTCTCGCACGAACCATTGCACACAAACACGAACGCTTTCTACCGTGTGTGCTCCATCCAAATAATACGTTGCATGAAACGCTTCTTTTGCAGGCACGACCTGACATCTTCCAGGCCAGAATGCCGAGGATAATGCCACACGAGCTAGGTCAGGTACTGATGCACCAGTGCATCCCAGCTTTTCAGACGCACCGGGGAATCGGTGCTTGCCAATATCCGAAAGAACAAATGTTCGGATCAGTTCCAACGCTAAGCTCGCGTTAGAGTATTGATGATCACCAGGCAGTCCTAATTTGACGTGCAACAAGTCGCGATTTACAGGGACCACTTGGAATGACGAAGCCTGGACTTGTTTTGCATACTTTTGGAGCACAGCTTGTGCATTCTCTGGCTGTTCTACGCTTAAAGCAGGAACACCTGGCTTAAAGATGCCAGCCTTTTGCCAGGCTACTTCTTCCAATGTATGCCCGAGAATAGCTGTATGGTCGAGACCAAGCGCCGTGACACCAGTGACCACTGGGTGCTGAACAATATTCGTGGAGTCATACATACCGCCAATCCCTACTTCCAGTAGTGTGGCTGATACCTCTAGAGAAATAAACACGTGAAAGGCAAGAATGGTCATGAATCGAAAATAAACAGGTCGGAGGGGGGTTGTTTCTAGGGCTCGATGGGGATTCTGCTCAAGGCGATCCCATACCTCCCAAAAAAATTTGGCGAAGTCTGCCTCGGATATGGGCACGCCGTCTATGCGGATCCGCTCACGAGCTGCGACCATATGAGGCGACGTGTACAAGCCGATTTTTCCCGCTCCAGGCGGGCGTGCTTTTTGTAGAAGCGCATCACAAAATGCTGCTGTTGATCCTTTTCCTTTTGTACCGGTGATATGTATCACATTTAAACGATCAAGTTCATCGCGCCTGTGTCCAATTCGCTGTAGGTATTCGGTCATTTCTGGCTCGTTCAGCTCATTGACAGTCTTTCCACTTCTTCTAATAGCCTCAATTGTTGCAGAATTAGATTGTAGCGAGTTAAGCGCATCAATAGCAGCGGCATAGTTACGCGTAGCACTGGGCATGGTTGTGTATAGCCGCGGGATTTGCCAACGTGTCTGCCAGAGACGCGTCGCTCCTCGCTGCATAAACGCAGTGGAGCACAGCGCCAGCCAGAATCTCGTGCAAGAGGCAAGCGCCGGCCGAATATGTGCGCCCGGACCAGCTCCATTCCACGTGGCATCCACGAAGGCCGTCATCCAGGCTATCTAGTTTTGAAATATTCACGTGATCTACCATACGCTCCTAGGGTGGACTTCTTCGTCCGCGCGGCTGCTGCTGAGAAAGTGTGGCACAACCGCTCGGTTTCTACTTCTAACCATCAAGGCCGATCTTAGTGGTTTCCCCTTGGTACGTGCGATGAGCGCATTTGTTTGTGCGGAACACAGGGAGACTTCGTATTGTCTTACGAAGTAGCTCTGTTCCGTGCGCGAGTGTGCGGATTTCTCTTTTGTGAGAACAGACATACTAACCCTTGCAGCGTACCATGGCCCGCAACAGCACTGTCAGCCCGTACGTTGGTCGTCTCGGCCGCAGCCAGCTGTTCTCGAAGAAGGGTGGCTACAAGCACACGGGCCGTAAGCCCGCCGCCCCTGTCCAGGAGGAGCCCGTCACGACCAAGGAGAAGGTTGTCGGTGGTGCAAAGAACGCTGGTAAGCGTGTGCTCCCTGTGAACAAGGCGCCTCGTTTCTACCCGGCAGACGACGTTCGTGCTAAGAAGGTGAGCCGCAAGACTCCCAAGCCCACGAAGCTTCGTGACAGCATTACGCCCGGTACTGTTCTGATTCTGCTGGCCGGTCGCTTCCGTGGCAAGCGCGTTGTTTTCCTCAAGCAACTCGAGAGCGGTCTCCTTCTTGTTACTGGTCCTTTCAAGCTGAACGGTGTGCCGATCCGCCGCGTGAACCAGGCATACGTCATTGCTACGAGCACGAAGCTCGACATCAGCAACGTCCAGATTGACGACAAGCTGAACGATGCATACTTCCGTCGTGAGAAGGCTGCCAAGGTGAAGGCGGAGGCCTCTTTCTTCGCTGACCCCGCTAACAAGGCCCCTCTCGCTGAGAGTAAGGTTGCTGACCAGAAGGCTCTTGACAAGGACGTGCTCGCGTCGATCCAGAACGCTGACCCCGTCATGGCCAAGTACCTTTCGACCACCTTCTCGCTCTCGAAGGGTGACAGGCCCCACGCTCTTCGCTTCTAAGCGCGTTATGATGCATGTGTGGTGCTCACAGATATAGTAGCGCTATCCTCGATATGAGTGTCTGAGTCAGGCTGGCTGGCCTGCTGCGCTTGTATCATGTTCCAAAATAGGCCGAATCTAAGTACGAGCCGCGTCCTACATCGGTCGTGTGCTTCTTTCAGCCCTCGACGACGCTTCTACGGGTAGGGGTAGGAACGGGAGTCATAGATGCACCTGTAGGACGGCAGGGTGGGTCACTTGGACAACTGCTGTTTCAGTCTCCGGTGTCCCTCACGACTTAATTCCCGCACGCGTTTCGTCATGGGATCCAAATAGCGAAGCCATCTGACTGCAGTCGTGGGTTGGGAATGTCCCTGTGACTCAATGTTCAGGAGCCCTTCTCTTTGAATAAGCTCCCGTGTCGTCTTTTGTCCAGGTGCTAGAGGCATACCAATCGCCTGACCATTTTCACGCTCATGCAAGAACCGTTCCAGAGCACCTGGTTGCTTGGACAGTACATAGAGGCGCTCCTTTTCGCGCTCATCTAGCATCTCGACATTAGGCATGGTCATAGTCCTCATCAGTCGTTGACGGTTGCGAATTTCCTGGAGATTTTGCCGAGTCTTTTTCTCTGGAAAATCATGTCTTGGGGTAATGCAATAGTCCACATACCACTGCACATCGCTCAGTTTAGATTTAGAGCGACCACAATGCATATCCTCGAGTTCAGCCTCGGTCATCGGTCCACAAAACTGGACAAAGTCCACAGGGCCGCGAACTAGGGCATTGTTCAAGTACCGATCCAACACGACATCCAGCTGTAGAATTCGGGATGTCTCTGTTGACTCCACGATCACATACATGTTTCCTGTACCAGGGCGTGTCTCCATCGTGATACTGAGTGTTTCATTGGGAAAATTCTCGGTGGCCACATCGAGAATACGTTCCAAGAGCCCAATAGACATGTGGTAGGCTTTATCTCCCATCTCATTGCTTCCAAAGAGACGCAAGTTCATCTCTTCCAAGTCAATGTATTGGAATCCAAAAATTTCTGACGTGTTATGATATGCCACAAATATTCCATCCATGTGCCCAATACGTGCTTGAAAATTGTATTTGAGAAAGGCAGCACGGACCATATCCCAATACTCTCGCTCGAACGATTCCCATAGACCTCGTGCGAACCGAATTTGGTAACCGCACCCTTCAGCATAATTTGCACGGTCATTTCGAATAGAGACAACCGCCCGGGTTTTAAGATCAAAGGTGCGCTTGGGTAAGCGCTCATCGTAACAATCTAGCTGTGAGCGAAGAAGAAACTTCGGCGACTGTGCATAATGATATGCTTCTTGCTGCTCACGCACTTCTGCACCAAGCTTCCAGCTATTCACACGCTTGTGCTGTGCATATTCATCAGGCGAAGATGTAAGAAACTTTTCCAGACTCTTTCCTAGTGTGGTAAGTAGGTAATTAGTATTGTCCATTTCTCCGTCCGAGTTCTTATCGGCATCAATGGCGTAAAAGCCGTCCGTCTGATAGCGCAGCATAATCGAGACGGGCATTTTGGAGCCTTCGCTAAATCCAGTGAGCAAATTTTGAAAGCTGGGGCTGAAACCGGTGAGATTGGGCTCTTTCCATCGGCTCAGCAAAAAGTAACAGTGACTCAATAAACCCGTTAAGCTACTTGTACTGCCACAGTACTTTTTCTTTTGCCGCTTTGTGATATACAACAGCTCTTTATCACGACTTGAAGTCACGTACGGAGGTAATGTGGTGTAGTCAAACAAGTCGACATCCAGTACACGTTGTATTTCCGGGGTGTAGTTAAAAGTGCCTGTCCGCTGGTCACGCAGCCAGTGCACGCCTGGGTTGAATAAGACGCGATCAAGGCCGTGTTCTAGTTTGGCCACATGCATATTTCTGAGTGGCTTGACAGGTTCCACCGCTGTATCCGTGTCATATAGCCGACCGAATCGGTAAGAGATATCACGTTCTTTTTCATATTGCTCAAATCGAACCAAGCGAGCCTTTTTTGCCTCTTCACCGTACAAGAACGTTGTCTGTCTTGATCTATTGTCACTTGAAGTCGCGTCCTTATCTATTGAAACAGCCGTCATGAGACCAGAATTTTCCGCAGAAACAGGTGAAATGTCGGGCAGCTGAATGTCTTCAAGAGCGGATTTCTCTTGCTTTTTCGACTTGGAATAACTTACATTCGCTTTCCGGGGTATCTTAGGGGTATCTTGCTCATCCTTGGTCGTCTTCTGCGATGACCGCGATGAAGTGCGCGATAATTTACTTGCTCGCGTGCTTTTATAGCGATTTCTTTTGGCCATACTAATGCCATGATGATGCGGTAAGTAAAATGGAGTATGAGCCGCAAATGCGACAATAGACCATGGCCTCGTCAGCCTTGCACGCTCGAGTATCAACATGCAAGTGCCTCGCGAAGGGTTACACGTAGCTAGAACAATTCTGGACCTGATGGCTTACTAAAGAAAGAACGCGCGTATCAAGGCAGGCTACACGGGCTTACACAAGGGGTATGGAGACGAAGCTGCTTGGCTCACCCGTCCAACTGGCACGATTACTGCGCCACTGGAGCCTCAAATAATTCCACCCTGGTACTGTGAGCATTTAACTTTACGCACCATCTCTGTGGCGTTCCGATCCAATGGTACCCATGCGACGGCATCTCACGCGGCCATAATTCTTCTAGAAAGTAGTATAAATGGCCTATAAGCAGGCCCACCATAATGTCTTTGAACTCCACGTTACTCTGAACAAGGGTGAAGAGGAGCTCAATAAAAGGGTAATATGGCGCAGTTATCGTGAGGACACCTAGGAAGGTGACATGCATATGCCGACTTTTTCGGCTCCATATATATGTGAGAATCCATGAGAGTGGGTATGACATAAAACGTATTGAGAGCAAAGATCCAACTAAAAGGAGTGATAATGATGAGCAAAGGAGGAACCAAGCGTATTGTGCGCGTCGTGTTGGACCGAAGGTATGCGCCTCTAAATCGCTCGCAAAGCGAATAAGTTCAAGAATGCGAATGGCAAAGATCAATCCGATCTTACCAAAATACATGAATGAAGTAACAATGCGCCAATACTGGTGCTTTCGAAATACATAATATGTCGAAAAGAACAACTGATGCTCCGATACGAAGCCAAGATGCTCAAGCATTGTCAAGCACAAGGCACCTGCTATCCATACAGATGTAAATGCAGGAAGGTTTTGCAGATCCATGGCAGACACTGTTAACCAGGTGACTGTGTGCCTGCGTGTGAAACTAGGCTGGAATGAAACAATGCTCCACGTCGCGTTTTACCCCATCATTGTGTGGTCTGTGGAGCCTCCACATCTGGCTCGCACCCGCCCATGGGAAGCGCTTGAGGCTGTGTCACGGATCTCCATTCATTATGTCGTGTTCTCAGGATGCCGTGCAGGCATGTGTAAACATGCTTCTCCAGACCCCGCCTGGACAAGAAAATCAGGTATTGCATGATATTAAAGGTATTCTGGCAGGTACCGTATCTTCAGACCACGTTAAGGATCATGCACGGCCTGTTCTTTTGCAGTACGCTCATGAACAATTACTGCCCGTATCAATAGACTTGGATGGTAAGAGTGATTATGCGATTGTGTGTGAAGCAGCAAAGTTAGATGGAAAGTACTACCATCCACGTCTATCTTGTACGTTTGTGTATGATCCTTCCCAGGCGTCTGCTGATCAGGTGACGCCTACACCCCGTCCCACTAGCGAGGCGGAGACTTTGCGCGCGGCGGTTGATGAGGAACTTTCCAAATATATGCACCGTCATTTTCATGCAGGAGTGTGCAGCACTTTTCTGCCGAGCTCTCACCTTTCTGCGCGACAAGCAACTTCAGAAACCGCATCCACACCGGACGCTGATGTCCAGGGACAAAAGGAAAGCTCTGTTTCATCTGTTCATGAAACAGAAACTGAGCAAGAGGAAGAAACCAATGATGAGACATCTCAAAATTGTTCCACTGACCAGGAATTCAAATCTGAGGTGCTCCCGAGTCCACTGACTGAGTGTGCGTCGTCCAAGGAAGCCCCAGAACCTGTCTCCATCCCAACCTTGACACTACACATTGTCGGAAACAAGTACAATCTACGGAACTTTTGGTCAGGCCGGTGGCGCTCGACGTATGTGTTTGATTTGTCAACGAAAGCATTTACGCGGGCCGATATACGTGTCCACACACATTACTTCGAAAATGGCAACGTTCAAATGCAAACGCAATACTCCGATACCATGCCCGCCTTCCAGTCTACCGGCTCTATCGCCGCTGACGTGATCCGAGCGATTGAGGCCCATGAGCAACACTATCAAACCAAGCTCTTTGAGACAACGGATTTGCTGCGCGAAGATGCGTTCAAGGCACTGCGCCGTACTTTACCCATCACACGCGAAAAGGTCGATTGGGATAAGGCCGTCAGCTACAAGATTGGCGCCGAGTTGACCAAGTAGTCCATCGTGTTGTCATCAAGTTTCACGTGATATGCGTGTCATTGTGAGGCTTGTCCCTCGACACAATGAGCGTTGTGCGCAAGTTCACGTAAAAAAGCACGGAGGCTATGTACATCGCTCTGTATGCTGCGAAGAGACGCGATTCTCGAGCGCGGAGTGTGGCACTTTAAAGGGGGTAAGCCTGTAGTCCATGCCGACGTGTTGGCATCTGCGCGGTGCACCTGGCGCGCTTGGTCCCTGCCATGGTTATCGAGGCATGCCATGAGTTGCTGGGACTATGTATTGGTGCACTCGGACGTGCCATTCCATTTTTATGCGCATTTGTACGCCATCAAACCGCACTGTTTTACCGCGCATGCATGTCTAGAGCTTCATACGAGCACCAAGCTTGAACTGCATAATGTCTCAGGTACTGACATGCCATGGCATTTGCATGCTACTGGCATTGAACGTGGCTGCAAGGTCAAATGGCTCATTCACTTATGTGCTGATGAGAAACAAGCTCGATTATGTTATCGCGTGCTCCAAAACTGTGTGCAACGTCTCACTCGTCTGGTCCATGAAACGCAGTGCGGCGAAACAACGCGGCTGTACAAAGACGCGCGTCATTCACCTTACAAGGGTCAGGCCGAGTGGCTCTTGCATTCAGATCGGCCTGTGCTGATCGAGTCAAGTCCCCGTCATGCGAGTCGCCTACCGCCATTGCAGATGCCCGTGTCGCCTACGTGGACGCCGAGAGCCCTTTCTAGGTCGATAGAGCCACTGACGCCGCCCTTGCGATTTGCGTAGCACGACGCCAGCATGGTTCACGACGACGTGCTGTGCTGATTGACGTCGCCGTCTGCCATTGCAGCGCTCATGTAACGTACATGATGTCATAGTATGTATCTATTTTTAAGCGCCACGAGACTGGGCGATGAATGTGTCAAGGAATCGCTTCAGAGGCTTGACCTCGAGCGACTGGACGCTTTTGGTGAGCTCAAGTGCAAGCTCTGGTGGGCACTGGACGCTGGGCAGGTATACGGTCGACAAGTACTGGAGAAACTCGTCACCGCGTGCGGTATAGAGCGACTTAAGCAGGCCGGCAAGCTCCGAGAGCACGAGCTGGGACTGTGCATCCGACGAATCAAACGAAGGCTTCGCAGGGACCTGGAACACAAGGGGCAAGATCGCATCGTACACGAACTGCTCAAAGCCCATAATCGCCTTTTCGTTCGGACGCGCCCACAGCTGCACAAGCTGCGACAAGACGCTGATGGCCGCACGCTGCGTCACAGGCTCGCCATGCGTGACATAATACACGTGGCTTTGGAGGACGGCCTCCAGCTGTGCTTGGTTCTTTTCCGATACCAGCACGTCGTCCATACCGGCCTGCAGGAGGGCATGCACCAGGCCGAAGTACGCACGCTCTGTGTCTGAGCGGCGCACGAGATCGTCTGTACCTTGCACACCCTGGTGCAGGAAGGAAAAGATGCGCGAGACAAGTACGCCAAATACATTGTCCATCACGCTGCGGACATTGTCCTTGTATTTGTTCGTGATAAGCCCAAAGAAATTGAGCAAATCCACAAGCTCGGCTTCAGTGACATGATGGACAAGCGCATGGATCAAAGTGGGTATGTAAGGCAACACAGCTGGCCCCGCAGATGCGACGATGCGTGCGAACGCGCCGCGTGCAGCCTCGCGTACAATCATGAAGCGGTTCAGTGCCGTCAGGGCCATCAGAATCTGCTCTGTGAGTGGCTTAAGTTCCTCAATCCATGCCGGCTCGTGCGCACGATTCGCATCGTAGTCAGGGAAGCCTTTGGTGATGGTGCTGAGAGCCAAGATCAAGTGATGCACTTGCAGCACCAGCTGCAAGTTGCTCGGGTCAGCGGCCTGGACACTCTGTTGCAACTGCTCCGCGAGCGGCTGCGTAATCAGTTTGAACAGCATGACCTGTGTATCAGGCATGTGGCCCAACTGCGCGATAAGCAGACCACTCGTGTCAAAGAGGTACAACTGGCTGTCAAATGCTGACGCTTTTTCCGTGGCCCTGGCCAGTGGGTCCTCATCAGCTGGCACCTCTGGCAACGTAGCAGTGACGGTTAATGGCATGCTCTCCAATAGACGTGGCACGATCTCCGATGGGATAGCCGTGCGCGTGTCACGTACGAACCGGTAAAACAGGTAATTAATTCGTCGTCGCATGCCATGGTGCGGATTGCACAATCCACGGGGTCCCAAAAATGCCTCGAGCGCCTTCGGGAGCAAGTCGGGCCACAAAACAAAACTCGTGGCATACCGCACCACACACTCAAAGTACTGCAACTGCACAACAGGGTGAGGATGCTCACCGATCTGCGATCGGAACAAGTGCTGCAAAATTTCCCCCAGCGTATTCGGCGGAAGTGCCTGGTATACGCTCAGCGCCTGGCGTACGTTACGAGACTTGCCAGGCTCGACGGGAATCTGGACGTACGAATGTGCACCCAGTCCGATCTTGTTGCCGCGCACAGAGGAAAGAACTTCGCCACACGAGAAAGCCGCATACAAACACACCTCAGCCTGCTCCCACGGCAAGTCGATCGGCGAGCCAACAGCCGCGAGTGTGTTGACGACCAGCGCGTGAATCGTGCTCGATACAAGAGACTCGTCTATTGCAGCAATCGCACCAAGGATCACCTGCAGCTGCTTTCGCAGCTCATAAAATCGCACCAGCTGTTCGTCATCGTCTTCAGACTCTTCAGCGTCACCATCGGCAGCGCCGCCCACAAGTGACGAGTCTTGCCAGTCAATATCCGCATCAAACTTGAGCTTTTGCACTGAAAGGGTAATGAGCTGAGATACAAATTCAGATGAAGGCGCTCCGAGGGCAGGCAGACCCAGCGTCTCGTTCTGGCGCTTGGTTTTTTTGTAAAGGCTCAACACCAGGTGAAGACAGGGCAGTACTTGCTCCACCGGCTCATCGTACTCATCTGCCAGGAAGGCCAGCACCAGTTGCAGGAATGTCAACAGCTTCGAATGCGCCGCCTCTCGTGTTTCGGCTTCGGCACCAGCGACATCCTCAGCAATCTTGCACAGCTCTGTGCATAGCGCATTTACAAGTCGTGCGAGATGCTCGCGAAGTTCAGTCTGTGCTTCACCTTGACCCCGTGTTGTCGATTCGAGCTGCGTCAACACAGCATCCAAACTTAAGCCCTCAATCAGACTCAGCTTGTCGAGTGGTTTCATACCCTTTGACACAATTTCACACAAAGTGTCAGCCGTGGCGTACCGCAGGGGCATATGGGGCGCATCAAGCGCACTGTAGAGAATCTGCACCGTTTCCATCGTGACGACCAGCCCGATATCGATCCAAGAGGCGTAATCACCCACGACGGCCATGGCCAACGAGGCCAGCGGGCCTGCTGTCACAGCGTTCAGGTGCCGCGGCGAAGCACTTCCGTCTGCACCTTGTTGCAGGGCATGAAGCGAGTCTTGAATCACGCGCCAAAGTAGCTCGGCTAGACTGGCAGCATGGTGCGCACGGATTTCGTCGCGCACGATCGCATCACGCTGCAGACGCTCTTTACCACGCACAGAACGCAGCGTCACATCCGAACCAAGGCTGAGCGACATATCGTGTAGCACACGCATCGCGAGATCAGCGGACACTACATTCATGCCTTTGTCGTCGGCCATCGGATGCGCTGTGCACATCGAGAGCATAGCGGTGAGAAATGTGTAGGAAGACGTTAAGCTGTACGTTTGAACAATCAAAAGCGAAAGTGTTTGCGCAAGCTTATTTTTCATAAAAGGGATGCCTTGTTCGCCCTGTCCACTTACGAACTCGCTCTGGAGATAGGCCAGGGCGCTTTCTTGCAGAAGTGTGAGCACCTCGGCTGCCTCAGGCACACCCTGGATGCGCTTATCCAAAAAGTCGTCGACTAGATTCAGACCAAAGAGACGCGGCGCGTGATCATACTTGGGCGCAGAGCCATCGTCAGTACGTGCCGTCCATATGGCCCACCCTATACTCCAGCTCTCTTGCGTCGCCTGCTTCAGCTGCTCGAGGTATGCCAGCGCTTGAGCGACAAGATCAGCATCTGGCATCGCAGCCGCATTGGACGCAATTTCCACGGCCTTTACCAGCTGCTCCTCCTGCGTAGCTGCTGCCATGACGTGGAGAAGACGAGCTCACGATAGACGATGCAAGATGAAGAAAGGGGTGCGGATTGGTCGAAAAAATAACACTCGCCATCTTCTGACTCCCAACTGGCGCGCAAGAAACCACCACGAGGTATCAAAGCAATTTCACGTGATGTCCACGTGAGGTAGACGGGCGGACCAGGTCCGTCCGGCTTATCAATCTCGCGTCTGATAAAGGCGGCGTCGTTGGCGGCACACGTTGACATCGCATTTGTAGCATCATGCGCTGGATGAAGGGCTGGCGCTCATTTTCCACATCGCGAGCAAGCTGGCAGTCGCGACCGCCAACTGCGGTCGTTATGATGAATATGGGTGGACCTTCTACCCTGGATGAAGTCCAGCCATTTCTCACGCGCCTGTTCCTCGACCGTGATTTGATGCGCCTACCTTTTCAGTCGCATCTTGCACCCATGATCGCCAAACGGCGCTCACCGAAAGTTCGCGATCAGTATGAAAAAATTGGCGGTGGATCTCCCATCTTGCGATGGACACGCACGCAGGGCGAGGCCATGTCGCGGATGCTCGATGAGCTGAGTCCCTCTACGGCCCCGCACAAAGCATACGTGGCGTTCCGGTATGCATCACCGCTCACGGACGAATGTATGGACGAGCTTGCTGCAGATGGTGTAAAGCGTGCCGTTGCATTCTCTCAATATCCACAGTACTCGTGCAGCACGACAGGAAGTAGCCTGAACGAGCTGTACCGCGAGATTCAGCGTCGCAAGGCACGCCACGCGCCAGAGGGTCAAATTGAGTGGTCTGTCATTGATCGGTGGCCCATACAGTCAGGCTTGGTCCAGGCGCTTGCGAACCGTATTCACCAAGCCCTGTCTAGTCTGCCAGCGGAGGTCGCTCACAAGACGCCTATCATGTTTAGTGCGCATTCGCTGCCTATGCAGGTCGTGTCAGGGCGCGGCGACCCATATCCGCCCGAAGTTGCAGCCACTGTCGCTTCCGTGATGCAGCGGCTGGGATGGTCCAACCCTTACCGCGTGACTTGGCAAAGCAAGGTGGGTCCTGCTGCTTGGCTTGGTCCACAGACGTCCGACACTCTACATGGCTGGGCCAAACAGGGTCACAAGCATGTAGTTGTGGTCCCTGTGGCATTCACGAGTGATCATATTGAAACGCTCTTCGAGCTGGATATGGAGTTGCAGGAAGACGCCAAGGAAGCTGGCGTAGAGCTTGTTCGCTCGCCGTCGCTTAATGACGAGCCTGTGTTCCTACGAGCATTGGCAGATATGGTGTCGGAGCACCTTGCCTCTGACGCACGCGGCACGCAGCCCTGGGCGCAGGGTAAGGCAAGCCACCAAATGTCCCTTCGCTGTCCGGGATGCCCGAGTCCCGAATGTGGCCAGCAGAAGGCCTTTTTTTGCACTGACTAGATCGGTCTAGGTTCCCCATAGCGCATTCCACGCCCGCTGCAAAAGGCTAGGTTGATCGCCTGACGCGTGACCCGCATCGTCTTCTGAGATCTCGTCATCCACGCCATCAATGTCGTTCATCGACGTAGCCGCTTCATCCTCTGCCTCGTCTGCCGAGACTGGTTCGACTACCTGCATCAGCATGTCGCGTGTTCGATCATCAACATGCTCGAGCAGCTCTTGCACGTCGTGCACACCGAGATTCTGCAGACGCTGTAATAGTTCCCACAGGCCAGTGTGGGGTCCTCCGCCACGCTGCGTCATGGCCGGCAAGACACTACCATAGTATGCCTCGTCGAAGCGTGAACCATTGCTGGGAGGGAGCGGATCAAACGTGTCAATACCACCGGGCGGGTTCCGCACCTCGGGTGGCACATATCGCAAAAGCTGTCGTTGTTGTGCCTCAGGCAAGTCAGCTACAACGAGGTGGCGGTACACGCCCATCTGTGTTGAACTCTCAGGGAGAGATTCGCGATAATCACTTGCATCGAGCGACGGCCATGTCTGCGTGGCCACCTCTCGGAACCACGCCAGCGTATGAGCTTCTTTCCACACACTCAGCGAGCGATGCACATACAAATGGGCCAGAAGTTCGTTCAAGGCAGGATGCGTGGATGTATATGCCCCGTGCATGGGGAATGCACGCACCACGTCGGGAGGCACGTCAACCTGCAGCTTGTCTGCCAGCAAAATAGCTGCATGTGGATGGCGGATTATGGCGGAGGCTAAGGCCTGGTCAGCTTGGCTCGCCCCTATAGCCCGGAGTGCCAAGGTGCGCGCGTATGAGAGGCCAACGCTCCAGTCTAATATGCCATAAAGCTCTTGTAGCACGTCTGTCAGTTCCAAAAGCCACTTTTCCTGACGACTTTTGATGGCCAAGAAATCCATCCATAATAAAATGCCGTGTGGATCCGAGGTATCTAGAGCAAACAAAAGCTTGCACCATTCTAGGGCCGTGCGCCACGTACCCTTGCGGCCATACAGGTCAATATTTCTGTGGATGGCAAGCCAGAAGGCCCTATTTTCTGCGCGCAGAAAATCACACATAGGCGGACCCGTTTGCGATGTCAGGCCCGACACGAATGTTGAAGCAGCGGATCGCTCCATAGCAAACAAAGCACGATCAATAAAGTCAGATGCTTGCCCCAGGTCTCCTTGGTATCGCGAGACAGCAGACAGCTGCAGTAGCGTATCAACGTGCCACGGAAATACGCGCAAGAGCGCCACAAGAGATTGCGTGTCAAAGGACGCAACAGCCTGAGAGAACTGGAATTGGGCCTGCTTGTACGCACGGCTATGTTCCCAGCTGTACACACGCACACCCTGATCACGCTCGTCCGCTGACATAGACATGCCGACAAAGGAGCGGTTCAAATCAGGCCACGTTGGTTTGGGCGTCGTTAACACAGTGCGCACGCGCATGTTCGAATTAAAGTGGGCGCCGCGATTATCACGACTTCTTGCACCAGTGCGGCTAGACGTGGTGGTACTGCCTTTTTCACGCTCATACGCTTTGATAGCCGAAGCACCGAACTGGCGCCGAAGTTCGTGAGCTGGATCCAAGTGAGAGGCGTCGAGAGCGAGTAACGCTCGCAGCACCAATGATGGGGCATGTTTGCATGCTGTATCTGCCACACCCGAATCTGGCGCTGTATTCAGTGTCACCTTGAATTGCTTCGTCGATTTGGCAATCACGTCCGACATTTCTTCCAACGAGATATCGTCGACATGCGTTGAATGCGGTTGGCCTGAGCCTTTCTTCTTTTTCTTGTTGTTCTTTTTCGACTTATTCCTGCTACCTTGAGTGTGCATAACAGTTTTATCGCCATCATCAAAGTCGTCTGCGTTCTCTTGCCCGTGATCGTCCGGCTCTTCCAAAGATAGCGCAGCAAACGCGGATGAAGCCGTACTTCGCGACTCATGTATATTATTTCCTTGTTCGGAATTTGCATCCTCTTTCCCAGAAAGAGCATGTTGGAGCTCACCCAGTTCCTCCAACTGCCGCTGTTGCCTTCGATGCAGCCGGCGGCTCATCGCAGTCGTGATGGCTTGAGGCAATGGTGGCCGTCAGTCGTCGGCCGAAGAAAGTCGTTGTGCCTGACGACGCGATATTCCTACCTCCGCTTTGCGCCACACAGCTACGAGATGTTTTCTTTCAGACACGGGATGCTACGCGCCTTTCCATCGCGCGCTCGCCCTCTCGCTATTCCATGGACAAGAGTTGGACCTGTGCGCATGCTCAGTGTGCCGCCACAACAAGAGAAACCTAAAGGAGCCAAGACACCTATTCAGCGCGCTAGTATCGGTGTACGTATTCTTTCCACTAACGACAGCCATTCAACGTACCAGCCGCTGTGCTTTTTGTTGCCACAGGAATCGGTCTATACTACTATTTCAAGCACGAAAAGGCAAAGCTAGAAGAAAATAAGAAGCGGAAGCTGGAGAACCAAGCTGTGGGAAGGCCACGGATCGGTGGTCCGTTCTCGCTGGTTTCCTCCACTGGTCATCCTTTCACCCATGAAGACTTGCTGGGCAGCTTCAGTTTGATTTACTTTGGATTCACAAATTGTCCCGACATTTGTCCCGAGGAACTCGACAAGATGTCCACTGTGGTAGATGAAGTCGCAAAGACTCATGGTCCTGTTATCAACCCTGTGTTCATCACCTGCGACCCTGCGCGGGATCGGGTGCCTTTAGTGGCCGAGTATATTGCTGACTTCCATCCGCGCATGATTGGTCTTACTGGCACGTACGACGAAATCAAGCAGGCGTGCAAGGCCTATCGTGTGTACTTCAGCACACCACCTGGTGCGGATCCGACGAGCGATTATCTAGTCGATCACTCCATCTTCTTCTATCTCATGGATCCCGAAGGCAAGTTTGTCGATGCATTTGGTAAGAGCTCGACAAAAGATGAAGTACTTGGCAAGGTGCTTGACTATATTCAGCGCTGGAAGAACACTGGTATACCACTCTCGGAGGCAAATGCAAAGGAAAAGGCTGCGACCGACGGCCGCCCAACATCGAACGAACGATCACTATTTGAGCAGCCGAGCAGTGAGCCCTCGATTCCGCCTGCTGTGCTGACGACTGAAGCACGCATGGTCTAATTTAAAGCTGCAGAGAAAATAGCCTGTATATCAAGCTTATCCTGGCTTGTACCATATCAATTACACTATACGGCAAGTATCAACGCCACATTATGTGGCGCATGCGGGGTAGCGCGTAGACATATCATAAAGGATGGTTCTATGTACGCGATATATGTGAGCAAGTGGCGGTATGACGTGACTTTGTCCTGTACAACCGATAATCCAACAACAAAACATTCCTTTAAAAGAATGCCCCGCCATCTACCAAAGAATTTTATGCGTATTACGATGGCGATAACGCTTGCTTTGACTTTGTTTGCCTCATCGTAAGAATTTCAGCGAATCATGAAGCCAATATCTTCGTAATAAACTCAAATAGGCCGTGCGCCTACCCAAAGTAGAAGCGTGGTCAGTGCGTGCGCAAATGGAGCCAATCATGTAAGGATGATACGCGCAACTCGAAGAACACGCGCCGGTGACCCAATAATTTTGTACTTGTGGTACGCGCCTGGTCCATTTCTCTTTGCCCGGCCCGTCTTCTTAACATTCTTCCGCTGGGCGCATCTTGGACAGCTTGTAAGGCAAGATCATGAACTTTGCTGCGCGGCGTCCCATGCCGATCCCGAACGGTCATGCGCCTGTGATGGAAAAGAACTCATCTCAATCTCCCGTGGACTTGCCTACACCACCGGACGATGTCACCCTGAGTGAGAATGCGTCCATTGTGCGAAATGATATCATGTATGGAACGCGCAAGAATCCGTTGCTCTATACACCCGCATATCGTGCTGAGTTGCCCAGGTATACGCCCATGTCTTATCCGAACACACGTTCCTATGGCGTCGGCTTGTCATCTGCATTCCAACTTTCAGCAGAACGACAGAATGTCTCACCCGCTGCCACGGAAGATGCATCATTTGACAACGACATGTCTGTGGACGACGTTTTCGCTGTCTCAAATAAGGCAGATCACCGCAGATCGCGAGCAACTCATGTGCAGGGCCTGGGGATCGACGACGTGAGTCCAGGCCTTGTGCCGCTCCTCGAGAATGATGACGTCGTCCCGTCGATCGATCAAAGCATGGCTCGTTCTATGCCTGATTCATTAGCGCTTTCGCCATCATCGCGACGATCATCTTCGCTCGTGCGCACACCAAGCACAAGCTCTCGTCGTGTGCCATACAATGTGCCATCTCGATCACCAGGCTCCTTAAATGGTCCTTTGAGTCAAGCGTATGCCATGAGCATGAAGCCCTCATCAAGCTCACGTTCGATGCGACGGCCTTCTTGGTCACCATATTCACGTCCACTGATGATAACGCGAATGGGCACATCTATGCCGGCCACATCGTATGCCATGTATTCGACATATGATGACGACGAAACGGACGACGAAATGACTGGTGTTGACGATGATGGAACAGACGACGAAACGGATATGATTCCAGCGTCCAAATTCAGGCAAAATACGCGACTCTTCGGCCAGCCAACTATGCACTCGTCATCCTCATCATTAGCGCGGTCATTGCCCATAAGTCATGTGCCATCGTTCTTACCGCGGTCAGCACCGGACGATACATCTCGATCCCAGGTGCACATGGCTGCCGCAGCACTGGATCGCCTTTCGATGACTTCAACGTCATATGATGACGATAAGCAGCGAGCATTACGTGTGCCAACGGTTGACGAGACAGATCAAGTTGCAGCCATCCGTGACCGACTGGGCGGTGCTGCGAATTGCTCGGCATTTATATCCAAACTGTGGCACCTCATGATCAACCCCGACCTGTACGGCAAATACATTTACTGGAGTGAAGCAGGTGATGCCATTATAATTAACAGCGAGCCGGACGTGGCCGCTGAATTTGCTGCAGAGATACTGCCCAAGCTGTTCAAGCATGGGAACAACGCCTCATTTGTACGACAGCTCAACTTGTATGGCTTCCAGCGTGTGTCATCGTCACGACTCCTTGACGCAGCTGAGATGCGTGCTGTGGCTGCAAGAACAGGCACCTCAGGTCACTACGGCACATCAGCACCTTTCAACACAGCCATGGAATTGTATGGGGTCCATTCCAGCTTTGCTCACCCGCGCTTCCGACGAGGCCAGGAAGCGTGGCTTGTAAGCATGAAGCCACGCTCATCCAAGAAACCTAAGAAGAATTCTGCTGGACCCACGGATGAGACAAAGTCACAGTCTAGTTTGTCGTAGACATGTATGTTGGTTGATGCATCACTTCCTCTGCTGCAATGGGGAGCAAGGCGCGCGCTGATTGCCCCGCATGGGCAGGCTTGGTCAGTAGTGCTTTCCAAACGTCGCCGTCCCTGGGCTCAGCGAGCTCGATTTTGTCCAAGAGATGTGCACGCTGAGTGGCTCCGTCGGGTTGCGTACCTTCAAAAGCATACCACCACGCCCATCCATCGCCCCACGAGCGAGCTGCCTGTATGGTCTTGGTGAACCAATCGCGAGCCTGTGGGTAGCGGCCCTCGTCCCAGAACAGGCGTGCCACTGTGCAGATCACGTATGGACTATCCATTGACCGCCGTAGAGCCTCAGCAGCACGTCCCTTACGTGCTGGACGCGGTTCCAGCCAAATGCTGGCACTCAGCAGACGACCGCTTGATGGACATACCTGCAGGCCGCGACTTAGAAGCGTCTTGGCTTGTGCCACACTACCAGCGCGAATTTCGACAGCAGCTGACTCCATCCACAGCTCGTCGCTGGTTGGATGGAGTTGACGCGCTTTTTCGAGAAGGGCACGCGCGCGAATGAGGACACCTGCTGACTCTTCGAGTCGGCTGCTCAAGAGCCACAATGCGACGGACGATGCACATGCCCGACGTCCAGCCGCATATGCCTCACGCGCAGCCGACACATCCAGCCGCGCTTCGTGCAGGCGTCCATGCGTCATGTGCAATGCTTCGGAGGAGGCAAAAATACGAAGGGCTTGTTGGACCAAGGCCAGTGCCTCGTCAAATGCCCCCTGGCGCCACGCCATGTCCACGCTGGCCGACCAAATGCGCTCGGTACGGACCTCTTTACGCGCGCGAGCAAGAATGTTCGTGGCAGAGGCCATATCGCCCGTTTCTGACTCAAGCTTGGCAGCTGCGAGCGAAATGGATTCTGAGCCCAGATTTGCATCAGAAGCACGCGTGAGAACTTGACGCGCACCGTGCAGATCGCCGTCCCTACGCCGATCATCGGCATACATGAGCCACAAGAACTCTGCTGTAGGACACTGCGCTACGCCGCGTTCCAGGAGGTCTGTTAATGAAACATGTGAGCCATGCAGCCGCTCAAGTCTAGCAGCTTGCTGCCAAAGCTCAAGTGAATCAGGGAACTCGTCCAAAGCGCAGGCGAGAATCGCGCGCGCTGTGGATACGCGCCCATGATCGAGACACGAATCGGCATCTTCCGACCATACTCGTCGTCGATCCTCGGCATCAATATCAAGGTGCACGGTCGCCCGCACGATGGCTGCACATGTCGTGGGACTACCCTCTTTGTCGACCTGCTCGGCCTCACGAAGCCACTGGTCGCGGCTAAGTATTGCACCTGCCCTGTTGAGCGACAGTACAGCGGTCGACATAGTTTTGTAAATTCGCTCGGCTTCCTCACCATTCTCTTCTAGGAGCCGTGCAGCAGCGATCCATATTTCATGAGATGTGGGAATTGTGCGCCGAGCTCGGTTCAGTACGCTCTTGGCATCTGTTTCTGAAGAGAGACGCGCAAGCGCAAGCCATAACTCCACACTCATAGGAACGGCCTCTACTGCCCCTGCCAGCAACACGCGTGCATCTTCGGGGGTTTCTTCCAGGTTCACGAGTTCCTTCCATAGCTTGACAGAGTTCGGGATGTGCTCAAGAGCCTTGCGAGCCACGCGTTTCTTGCTTTCAAGATCATTCTCTAGTGACATAGCCCGAAGCCAGATATTGACGCTCTGGCTTTGGAATTGAATGGCCTGGGCCAAGATGACCTTGGCATTATTCGGCGTATTAAGCCGCGCACTTTCAAGCCATACGTCTTCACTACGAGGACACTGTTCGCATCCCTGAGCGATCACTTTGCGCGCAATAGACATCCTTCCTGCGACCTCCTCAAGACGAGCCGCTGCGATCCAACCAGGAGCATGCTTTGGGTTCGTCTTGATGACCGAATCGAGCAAACTGCGCGCTTTTTTGATATCGCCAATCTCCACGCTCGATTTGACTGACACACCTGACAGTTCCGTAAGATACCCTGTTGGGTCAATGGTAGAAGACGTGCCAGAGGCAGCGATCTGACTTTGTGTCGAGGCCTGGTCCAGTTGATGTGAAAATACTTTATTACGCGCTTCACCAATGTCTGTCAAGGAGCTGACCGTACCGTCTACATCGGCTGCCGTATTTTGTATCTGATTACGATCTCGCGCAGATACAAGCACGCTGTCAGGTACGGCAGTTGTCCGATTGTCACGGCTCTCACGCAGCGATGCCGCCTTGCGTCGCTTACCGGTCAAGTTACCAGGTTCAGGCAGATTGGCCCACTCTGACTCGGTCACGCTAGCTAAATTTCGCTTTAGGTCCGAAAACTGCGCCTGAATTTTCGGCTGCGATTGTCGCAGTTCTTCACGCTCCGCTGCCTCTTGCGACAAGCGCTGTTTGCGCCGCCGCTCATCCATGTGTCTGTCGACACTTTCCCAAATTCGATCAGCTTCTTCGTCATCTTTTTCATATACAGCGGTGGCGAAGAGACCTCCCTCCTCTTCTGGATCCTGGAATCGCTCGTCATCATCGTCCTCCTCCTCTTCACCCCGCCGCGCACGTGCAGCAGCCACAGTCTCAGCGGATGGACCTTCACGCGCAGGTCCGATATCGGAACGCGTCGTAAATCCAGTTGCACCACGTCCCAAACCAGCCACATAGCCAGCCGGGGCCTGCATGGACAGGAAGGCCAGCTTGTCAGGCCTATTCATTGCCATGAGCGATGGGTGTGCTCCAGGCAGGAAACGCCGTGATGGAGGGCAAAAAGATGTCCTGCACGTGATGGGTTCGTGCGAGCGAAATGACGCGTCTTGGCATCTGGGGCGGACATCAAAGTCACCACCATTAGCGACAAGCTCAAGAGTCAAGTCCAAGAGCCCGATCCCTCCAAATGGCCTTTAGAGCTATCGAATTTATTTTATACTTTCAAGGCACTCTGCACAGTCTACACCTTCTTGTCGATTCACAAGCATACAGCGCCTTTGATCCATACGCTGCAGGCTAGCGTGAGCTCGATGACAAAGCGGCCTCTCGAGACGTCTGACTTGGCCAAGATTAAGGCCTTGTGCCCCCAATTAGTTCACTTTGGCTACGTGCAAAGCTTAAGGTTGCAAGAGGCGCAATCTTCTAAACGACGTCGTCGCGAAGATGCATACCAGCCGCAGCGTCCTATGGATGACTACATTCTCACATTCGAATTTCTTGATCGTGATAATTCTTCCGATAAAGCGACATCAAGGCGCTATGTGGCATCATCAAAGCCTCGACAGGAAGCTGCCCAGGAACTTATTTCACGACGCACGAACACCTTTGCTAGAGCCATGCAGGGTTGGGTAGATCAACACTGTCAAAACGACCCTGTGGAATGTTTGCACAGTAAAAGTCAATCTTTTATGCCTACACCCCCAAAAAAGAACATACCACCTACTTGCACGCGATCTAGCATAAAAAGCATTCTTGAAACAATATCACACGTTTCCTGGTGGCGGGATCAAATTGTTCCAGGTGGTAGGAGAACATTCCCTGCCAAGTTAGCCCAGTTTGCACAAACAGAACCACCCCTTGATCAAGAAATGATGGATGCTCTCCAAGATACTCACGGGATCCAGCAGCTATATTCGCACCAGGCAGCTGCATTGACGCATATCCAGCGTGGTAAGCATGTTGTCGTAAGTACAAGCACATCATCGGGCAAATCACTCGTGTATCAAGTGCCCATTGCCCATGCGCTAGCTCAAGATCCAAATGCTACAGCTCTCTGCATTTTTCCCACGAAGGCACTCACGCAGGACCAGCTGAGCTCTCTCTCCCGTCTCTTGCGCCACCATAATGGCATTAAGGATGCAGAAGCATATACATATGATGGAGATACTCCGGCTGATGAGCGCGGTAGCATTCGAACTCGTGCGCGTGTCCTTTTTACGAATCCAGACATGCTACATCAAGCCATTTTACCCCATGAAGAAAAATGGCGTCGATTCTTGAAAGGATTGCGTGTAGTGGTGTTAGATGAGCTGCATGTGTACACGGGCATTTTTGGAACACACACATCGCTTATATTGCGCCGTCTACGTCGTTTGTGTGCAGCATTGGGGAATGAATTATTACAATTCGTTAGTTGCAGTGCCACCATCTCTGAGCCCAAAGAACATCTGAAACAGCTTTTAGGCATGGATGTGGGTGAGATCGAAGAAGTTGGAAACGACGGCGCCCCATGTGGACCAAAAGAATGGGTTTTGTGGAATCCGCCCCTCATTGATCCGCACGATCCAAGTCATGGTCGCATGTCCGCATACAACGAAGTATCACAGCTATTCCGGCACCTCCTATCGAATGGAGTGCGTACTATCGTTTTCGCCAAAGTCCGTCGTACTTGCGAAATTATTACTCGGAAAGTGCGTGACGATTTCTTGCATGACGGTCGCCCTGACTTGGCGCATCGTGTCCATGCATATCGCTCGGGGTATGCACCATCGGACCGGCGCCAGCTGGAATACGATATGGCACATGGTCATGTCATGGGTTTAATTGCCACTAGCGCCTTGGAGCTCGGCGTAGATATCGGTGTTCTTGATGCTGTTATTTTATTTGGTGTACCCTATTCATCGGCAAGTATGCGGCAACAAGCAGGACGAGCTGGACGTCGGCAAAAAGAGTCACTCGTTATTTTGTTGGGAGAACCATTTCCTGTGGACCAATACTACATGCGAAATCCTGAGCTGGTGTTTCAACCTCCCATGACAAAGCTCTGGATCGAACCCAGTAACGAATTGATTTTGGAAGCGCATATACGATGTGCTGCCTTCGAAATGCCTTTCTCTCCTTCTGATTCTCGCTTCTTTGGTGAAGCTGGCTGGACTATTGCACAACGGGTGTGTTTTAGTGATAAAGCTGGATATTATCAAGTCCAGGATACCGAATCGCCTGCCTTGAGCATACCTATTCGAGGAGCTCGCCAAGACACGTACCAATACATTGATGTCATGATTGGGCAACTTTTGGAAGAAGTTGAGATTGAACGTGTATACTTTGAAGCTTACGAGGGAGCTGTGTTCATACATCAGGGCATCACTTACATATGTCAGAGCGTTCATCATGACATGCGTGTTGTGTATCTCGCACGTACCCAGGTGCAATACTATACTCGTCCACGCGATCTCACAGATATCGATCCATGCGAAGTATGGCGTATGCGCACATTGAAGCATAACGACATGTACGCATATTATGGTCGTGTGGACGTGATATTTCGTGTGTGGGGCTACTTCAAAGTCGACTGGCGAGCGAATATTTTAGATACTGTCGATATTGACGCAGAGCCATTTGTACGTCCGACACATGGCGTATGGATCGATGTACCCTGGCATATTGTTGAAAAGCTCACAGAACATGATATTCTCGCGCCCGCTGCGATACATGCCGCAGAGCACGCGATACTGAACTTGACCTCGCTTTTTGTGGCAAGTTCCGCTGACGACGTTCGTACCGAGTGTAAGATATCCCTTCGAGAATTGAGTGGACACAAAACGCAACGTCTTCGCCCTTCTCGGCTAATTTTTTATGATAAGCCTGGTCAAAATGCCGGAGTTTGTGCACAGGTCTTCGAACATCTATCTTCTTTACTGCAAATGGCTTTACATGAAATGGAATCGTGTGAATGTACAGACGGATGTCCTGAATGCATTGAGGCGCCCACTTGCCGACATGGAAATTTGGTATCTTCGAAACGAGGGGCTTTGGCCGTCTTGCGCAGTTTGTTGCACCGACCTCTATTCGACAACGAAGACACTTTACCAACTCGGCAGAGTGATCTAGAGGCCCTGTCACATACGCTGTGTGAACCAGAACCTGTCCCACGGCGCAAAGGAACTCAAATCGAACATATCATTGAAGAGCCTCGCGGTGAGCATGATAAAAGGCCAAACTGCATGGATCATGTTGGAAGCTCGTTGTTTTTTGAGGATGTATAGTTATATCCATGTTTGTTCCCGAAGATCATCTAGAAGTCGCTTCACATCGTCCCAAGCATCCCAAGATGATGTGTACAGCCATTGAATGCACGTCTGTTGTGATATAGCATGTTTTTTGAAGGCTCTTTGTAAATCAGCGAGCATGATAGGAGAGCTTGACACCTTAGCCGAAGCGCATGGGATCACGACTACAACCATCTTGTCCACGACTTGTGCTAGCTGGTTAAGTCTTGCAAGATACGCGGTCATGTCGTCATTCACATCCCAGGCCACTTTCCCGTGTTTTTCAGTGAATATACATTCGACGTGGCACTGAGGCAACAATGCACGGGCTAGCATGGCCCGGCCTTGGGCTTTAGAATAGAGAAGAATTCGCTCAGAATGTAGAGGTGGCGAAACGCCATCTGGTGCATGTACAATGACATACACGTTAAACTTGCTTTCAAGAGAACGCAGGAAATTATCGATTATTTCCGGTGCATGCTTCAACTGTTCTGACCATGCATCATCGTATGCAAAAGATATACATAGTACTGGCTTTACAGCACGTCGGGTGCGTGAGGGAGAGTCTTCTTTCGAGTTTGATTTCGAAGCCCATGACCATGCAAGCGCGCCCAGGGCTATGATACTACCGGTCGCTAGAGCGGGTGCAGCCCAACGATGTCGCCGCAGAGTGCGTGACATGCTCCGTGGAGAGCAACACTTTATTGCGTGACATGTCCAGACCTAATTAAAATTTCAGCACTACGTAATCAGAAATGGTGGTAGAAACACAGAATGCAAGATAATCAGTGAGAATAGTCAGGGAGCCACATGCGGGCAGCAATCCATTTGTAGAGTTCGTCATCATTCATTGAAGCAGTCAGGCCATTATCGCGGCACAGTCCATCGCGAATTAGGATCTTGATGCAACGGAAAGCGATATAGTTGGAAATCTCACGCACACGCTCCAACCTCGGGTACAGACGGTCAGCGTCGCTTTCTTCTTTGTTCAAAGAGTCTGCCAGAGCAATGGCCGCTTCTGTGATAACATTGTCGTTTATATGCTTGGCCTGGACAAGGGCTCCAGCAAGACCAAGCGCAGGGAAAATGTAGAAGTTGTTGCCCTGGTCGGCAACTCGCGTCCTGCCCTGGAATGTCACGTCTGGGAATGGTGAACCTGCCGCAAACACGCAACGACCATCAGTGTGTGTAAGAGCTTCCTCAAAAGTACACTCTGATTTGCTTGTTGGGTTGCTCAGAGGGAAAATAATGGGGTGCTCATTGATTTCTGCCATTTTTCGCAAGACTCCTTCATTGAAGTAACCATGCACAGTGCAGAAGCCAAGGATGACCGTTGGCTTGACGTAATCAATCACATCCATGAAGTCTTTCACCTGCACATCACCATTGTCAGTGCGCGCAAAGTACTCCTTATATGGAGCGATTTTATCGCCTCGGTTCATGGTCACAAGACCCTTGGAGTCTGTCGTCCAGATGCGGAGACGCGCCTCTTCCTCAGACAATCCATTCAATGTGAAGAAAGACATGAGCTGCTTGGCCACGCCAATGGAAGCAGATCCAGCGCCAGCCATCAAGATACGGTGATCCGTAAGGTCTTTGCCAGTCTTTTTAGAAACCATCCGTGCAGCATTGACGAGACCAGCAAGAATTACAGAACCCGTGCCTTGAATGTCGTCATTGAACATAGGATACTTGTTCTTGTAGCGTTCCAAAAACAAGAACGCATGTTCGCTGCTCCAGTCTTCGAACTGGATAATCAGGTTGGGATACCGGGCATTCAGCTTCATCATGATCTCATCAACGAATTCCACAAGTTCTTCCGTGCTGGGTCGCGGACGACGCAGACCAAGATACAGAGGGTGGTTGCGCAACTCCTCGTTGTCAGTGCCAACATCGACAACAATCGGCATCGTCGACTGAGGGTGCACACCAGCACCAGCCACATACAAAGAAAGCTTGCCAATGGCTATGCCAAGACCATTCCAGCCCAAGTCACCAAGTCCTAAAATGCGCGAACCATCAGTAATAACAGCCACACGAGGGGCATCAGAGGGTCGAGGCCAGTTCTCGATACATTCTTCTACCGAGCCCTTGTCTTCGATGGAAAGCGTAAGGCCCTCTGGGCGGCGGAACATCATAGAGAACTTTTGGCAAGCTTCGCCCACAGTAGGAGTGTACACCAGGGGAATGTTCTTCATCAAGTCCGACATAATGTAGTAGTAGAACAGACGCTCATTTCTCTGGCGTACGTTGGCAAGCTCAATGTGTTTCGCAAAGTTCGTCTCCTTGAGATCAATTTGGTGCTTGATACGCTTAAATTGTTCTTCAAGCGTATGGACAGTGGGAGGCAGGAGACCCTTTAAACCAAACTTCTTGCGCTCATCCATCGTAAATCCTGTACCCTTGTTGGAGTACAAATCACGCAAACGAGCAGCGCCACCATGCTCATTTTGCTTGATAGCATACTGCACGGAGTCATGCTCCATATGAACGCGTCTCGGCTGCGACATGATTCTAGACGATAAACGAAATCGGGTATTCAAACTGAGGCCTTTTTTTAACCTATTCAAGGTGGCGGTAGAAGCCATCGGACCGAATGGAAGCAATGCCTCCATTCCCGTACGTCCGTGCGTTTATATCACACGAGTATTAGTCACTCGGGTGCGTTCGGCCGCTGAAAGCAAGCCGCTTACGCAAGCTGGCGGGACGGAAGTTAAGCCTTGGCCGAAGCGATCTGTCCATATCTGTCTGATCAACTACCTCCATCATGTTCGCTCGTAGTGCTCTTCGTGCTCCTACCCAGGCTATCCGCACCCCTGCCTCTTCGCGTCTCTTCTCGCAGACTGCAACAGCTAACAGGAAGGTCGCTGTGCTTGGTGCCTCGGGTGGTATTGGTCAGCCGGTATGTATATATCACTAGGAATCTTGCGCTAACACTTTCAGCTCTCGCTGCTTCTCAAGCTGAACCAGAATGTGACAGACCTCCGCCTGTACGACATCCGTCTTGCCCCGGGTGTGGCTGCTGATATCGCTCACATCAACACGCCCAGCACCTGCACGGGTTACGCTCAGGAGAACCTTGAGCAGGCTCTTGATGGCGCCGAGGTCATTTTGATCCCTGCCGGTGTGCCTCGTAAGCCTGGTATGACTCGTGACGACCTCTTCAACACAAATGCTTCGATTGTTCGTGACCTTGCTAAGGCCGCCGCTAAGGTGTCACCCAAGGCCCACATGCTCATCATCTCGAACCCTGTGAACTCGACGGTCCCTATCGTCGCTGAAGTGTTCAAGCGTGCCGGTGTCTACGACCCCAAGCGCGTGTTTGGTGTGACTTCCCTCGACATCGTGCGTGCCTCGACGTTCCTCTCGGGTATTGCTGGTTCGAAGCCTGCTGACACCAACGTGCCTGTCATTGGCGGTCACTCGGGTGTGACGATTGTGCCCCTTCTTTCGCAGGCCCAGCAGGGTTCGGCTGTGTCAGCGGGTGAGCAGTACGAAAAGCTTATCCACCGTATCCAGTTCGGTGGTGACGAGGTTGTCAAGGCCAAGGACGGTGCTGGCTCGGCCACGCTTTCGATGGCCTACGCTGGTGCCGTGTTCGCTGACGGCATCCTGCGTGCGATGAACGGTGAGAAGGGTGTCAAGCAGTGCGCCTTTGTGGAGAGCCCTCTCTTCAAGGACCAGGTCTCGTTCTTCGCTAGCCCTGTGGAACTTGGTCCTGAGGGTGTGCAGAACATCCCTGCCTTGCCTCAGATTACGGCTGAGGAGCAGAAGCTGCTGGACAACTGCCTGGTTGACCTTGCTAAGAACATCTCGAAGGGTGTTAACTGGGCTGCCGAGAACCCTTAAAGTATAAGACTATGCGTAGTGGAAATTTCTTGACTCGATAGTCGCTCTGGTAGGTTGAAATACTTTACCATCATCTTCGCATGTCGCGTTATACCGATACTTGGAGGCTCCACCGTTTATTAGTTGACTGAGCTGGATTGGGGCTTCTTAGGAAAAACATTATGCATACATCGAGCTGTTACTATCGACAATGTATCATGCTGATCAGTGTTTTGAATGAATCAGCTGCTTCTTCAGGATCAGGTATTTAATTATCATACCGAAAAAGAAACTTGATTCGTTGTGGTCTTTGATCTTTTCATCTTCATATATCTCGACATTTCATGCGTATTTCTATTAACCGTCCGCTTAATACATGGATTTGTGAATACCTCTCATTGATAGGTCGAGTGTCAATAAGTATAAGTGCGCCAAGTCATCTCGATACGTTGGATTATCCTTATCCAGTGCGATGTGGACACTTTCAGCGATGAGCCTTTATAAGGCATATTCTGCTAATTCTTTTCGCTTACATTCATCAATCCGTTTGCGATATAGCATGGCGCTTTACAATCTAGATTGAATAGTGATTTTTGGTCAATTCCTGGGCATCATCGATACTCAGATCCGCGCATCAGGAACTGTCAAAAAATTCGAACAGTTGGCCCGTGCCTGAGGCTACTTATATTCTCGGCCATCGACTTGATAGTCGGAGTAGCACGAATTTGATAATCTAGTAGCATCCAACTTTTTCGTGCTGAATATTCCCCAGCTTTCAGTGCAAGTAGCTTGAACGAGGTTTCAGGGCTATTAGAATCAACATTACCGGGATGATGTGAAGCTCTCAGGTGAAAGTATTGAATCAGCCAAAATATGTCCATTTTCGCCGAACTGGGGCATCTGGATTTTCTAAGAGGAATAATCTTTAGCCAGGTCAGTCACGATCGAGGCCCACCAGGTTCGTTTTGAAGTCACTTCTTCACTTCGCCATGCATCGTGAATAGGAACTTCTGTTTTCGAATTGCGCCTAGCAGCCAGAGAGATCTCTGTAAAAAGGACCGGATCAGAGAAAAAACGATCGAAATAGTGCAATAGATATATGCCACAGTCACTAAAGTTCGGCTGGTCAGGCACACGAACATCCACATGCAGAGGATCCCCGAGTCGTTTTAAATCCACGTCTGGTCTTACATGACCTTTATCACGCGCCTCAAGGCGCAAATAGTCTCGCAAAGCTGTTTTGACAGGACCGTGTGTGATTCCTAGACTATCAAGCACCATAACATACGATTGCTCTTCTTTGAAGTCTGAAGGATTTTGACCGACCTTGTCTCCGTGTTCTGATGCATGATTTACAGAGCAGCTTCCCAATTGGGGGCCTGAAGAGCCCGATACACCTGAGGCTGCGGGATCTTCTGTCGATGTGCGACTAGAGCGACGAATGGGTGAGCCTGCCAACGACACTGGACGCTCGTTTATTATCGCCTTAGGATTTACAATTATAGCCATATACCAATGCAAATGCTCATTGATGGGTACGACAACATACATCTTATCGAAAATGTTTACCTTGTTTGTCCATTTTCTGAGATGTTCATAAGTCTTGCTTCGATCGCGACTTTCTGTAAGTTTATGATAAAAAAACGTGTTGAATACATGGATTTGCTGTACAAGTGAGGGATTATTTTGTTTAATTCGCTCCAACAGATAACGAAGTCCAAATTCAATCATCGTGTCATTGAGGTATTCTCCTTCTTTAAGGCGTTCTAAGTCGCATTGTAGCAGCGTCACTGCAAATGGTCCAGAGGTAGGGTATCGAAGAATAGGTTTCGTCTGTTTGGCTTCTTTAAGCGATTGTTCGGATCTTACCCGAGCACGAGTTTGATGGACAAAAGATGAGTCTTCTACTGCAGGAGCCATTGAACTAGTGATTTCTCGTTTTTCACCGATCACGATAGGGGTGGGTTTTCGTGGCGCTTGTCTCGACTGGCTCATTCCAGATATATGAAACGGCTTAGTGTTCGATCGTATCGCGTCATTATACAAAGAACAACATGCTCTCTCGTTCAAAATTTCTGCAGAAAAGCAGGAATTTAATCTTTCATACAAAGCAGGCCATTTTGGATCATTGGGCTGCACAAAGACCAATAATGCATGTGTGTCCAAATGTATTTCACCACACAACGACGCGATACTACGCGCACTAGTGCCTTTTGTTGATACATGTAATGCCAATAAAGCATGTTCTGTTCCACCCAATTGTATTGCTTGAATATCACGAAGTGATACCTTTGCACATTCTGTCAAGTCGTGTAAAAGAGCCATGTGGGACTGAAAGCAAACAAGCTCCAGGCCGCTTGAGGTAGAGCCATAGGAGTTTGAAACGAACAAAGCTCGCAATTTGACACAAATGCTTACAACTGAATCTGTTTTTTGAATCGTTGGGGCACGTTTCGGCAACTTTCCACGCATACGCTCGTGTAGACCTGGCCGGGGTGTCAGAAAGTCAATTTCGTCATGACTATCATCAGCGCTGTGCATCAAACGTCTCCATTTCGCTGATTGAGATTCAGAGAATTCATTATTCGTGCGTTTCTCTTTTCCTGATTGCGTGGGACTTTTATAGAAAGACGCGGGGGATATAGGCAATCGATATGGCGAGGCCGTCAACGGACTCCGTGAGGGACGCGCAGGCTTTTTTTGTGCTTCTTCACTCCCAGACGAGTTTGCAACCATGCTTTGTTGTACGTATGCTGCACGTCTATCAGAGTGTAGGTTTTTTCGCTCCATTTAGAGATGCAGAGGTTGAACTACTGCTTAGTGGTTGTGCAGGACTAACAATAATGAAATTCCACGGTGATATGCCTCCACTAAAAGACTTTCATAGCTATGCATTCGCCGCGACATAAGCTTTATCGTAATCGATACCTCGGCCCTTCCAAAGTGTGCGGCGCTTTTGAAGCAGTGCTGTAAGCCATCTTTTAATTTGCGGGTGCTGAATTTTCGGTGCAGCTCCATTCCAAAATTGCTGGAGATCTTCAATATTGTGTGTCTTCTCATACTCATAAGCCTGTAGACACAGTTCAAAACAGTCTAAGTCCTTCACAAGCTTAGACTCGAGTGACTGACGCTCTTCATATTCAAACCACAGCTGGAATATTGTGTTCGATGCATCTGTATCACCAAGGAGATCATAAGTGAGAAATTGAATCGCATCAAGTTCACGACGTGTCTTCTCATCCTTGTCAACTTTACAATGTGGTGTCAAATCACCAACGCGTGCTTCGGCCAAATCATGTATAAGTGCCATCATAACACACTTTTTTACATCGACTTTGTCTTCCTTCAGCAAAATCGCCATTATTGCCATGCGATACATGTGGTCAGAAATCGATTCAGGCTCAGGTACCCTATGATGATACCAGCCTGTCCGCTTACAGATCTTCAGATTCTGCAGGTGGTGCATAAAATACAAGACTTTAGTTAGCTCAGCATCATCGGGGGTTGGTGAATCTAGTATAGTCGAAAGAGCGTGCGGAGCCGCTTCTTCCAATGGCTCGAATTGTAAACTCCGACTAGGTGCTAGCGGAACCGGCGGCAGATCCTCTGTGATAGCCATATTTGATGCTCTGCTTGGCTTTTTTGTTTGAGCTGATGACCGAGACGATGTCACATTAAAACCCACAGTACGTTTCGCTGAAGATGAGGATGGCGAGTTTTTTTCGCGCAGAGCCTGCAGCAACGATGGCACCATGCGATTTTCGTTGCATGGCAAGCTTGTCTTTGGCTCATGGTCGATGCTTTCCATGATTTCCTTATCCTTATTATTGTGAACAGGAATCATAGCTAAGCTAGGTAGTGACAATGCTAAAGTCTTGGTGTCCTTCAAAGGTGCGTGCTTGTGCGTGTTCTTGAACATTAATGCAAAATGTTTGTCTCGATGTGACGGTGCGTTAGCAAGGGCAGCACCAGCCAAAACAAGTTCTTCGTCGTGTTCATGTGATTGCCGCATAAAATTAGGCCTATTACTACGCCCAAATTGTTGTGGTCCAACTGTTTCATATCTTTGGACATCATAAACACTCTTCCCTGTAGGCGAGTTGTCAAGTGGTAATGCGATATTATTAGGTTTCCGTTCAGCAAGAGTCATGGCGGAAAACGAAGTAGCAATACCACTACTCAAAAGCTCAGAGACTTTTTCAGTGCGGTTTTGATGTTCATTCATGACGGACAATTTTGATCCAGAGTTTCTGCGATTCGTGACAGGGTTAGGGTTACCAGTCTTTATGTCTTCGTCCGTTTGAAAAATTTGATCTTCATTTGTGAACTTGAAATCCTCTTCCTCTGGCACATTTTCTTTTTCAAGCGCCTGTTTGCACAAGTCAGGCGGAGGCGATCGTGGAAGTTGAGATTCACGTGTCGCCGAAGTTACTGGCTCCAGCTCTTCGAACGTCAAGGGTTTTCTTAGCGGGGCCGACAGCGTTGCACTATCAAATCGCGCGAGTGACGCTCCTAACTCACTTTTTGAAGAATGCGCATCATTTACTTCCCCAACAAATCGCTTTGAAAACAAACCGCTGTCTGCTTTCTTTTCGGAGAATGATGCCGTCGATTCAGTCTTGTTTGTCTTGTTTGCATAAATGCTCTTAGCTAGAATGTGCAAGTCCATCCGCGTTCTCTGAACGGTTTCAAACCATTCTTCCTGCTTTTTGCGCAAAATGAAAGCCATGTCTGCCGCAATTTTTAATCTGGCGTGCTCCAGAAGTTGCCAGGCGTGTTCGTCAACGGATTCTGTTGAGGCGTTCGAAGTAGTCAATAGCTCTGTGTTGTCAAAAGAGGTGCGTGGTATAGGAGTGAAAAATGATACGACATCTTTGGAATCTTTAATGTAAGGAAAAGTAATAGGTTGAGACTGACGGCAATCATCTGAGCGAGGTAGAACCACATGAAATACACGAGAGTATGAAGAATCCTGTTTTCTTTCGTCGATAAGATTCCCAGAAATGCATTCTCTCGTCAAAAAAACTTGATGATTCTTGGGAATGAAGTTTTTCTGCATCCTTTCGACTTTCGCTCCTTCTTCCTTTTTGAAAGCGGGAGGCGTACTCGACTCTTGCATAGTGTATACGAGCTCATGACACAAGTTACACCTAATAGCAACATCAGATTCAGTGTGACTTAGTGTCACGCCTCTCAATGAGACAGATTCACGAGATACAAGTGGTGGGATAGACTATCATGTTAGTGAAATCACGTCACGTACAAGCCTCAAGCCATTTTTCTGATCTAGTAAGACCTTAGTAGGCGATGTCTCTGCCTTTTCATTCAAAGCAATACCGTGCAAGCGCACATTTAAACAAGGGCATGCCCATACGCTCTGACTGGGCATCGGACCCAAATCAGTCATTGATGCCTCTAACAGTGAAACGAGGTCGTGTCGAAACCTTGCAACAAAATTTCACAGTTGCGATCGGGACGCGATCGGGCTAAAAAGTGACTCGTAGATTACAGATGCATCGCTCACAGATAAGGTTAAGAAACATGCATATATCGGTTTCAATGACGTTATTTGTATCACTTACCCTGTCAAAGGGCACGACTATGCAGCTATTTTAGACGATACATGCGGAACTAACTACGGATGAGAATGCATCAAATGCCATGGCTAGCTCATTATAAGTCCGAACATTAGGTGCTACAAAATCAACGGTCATGTGTAGATTGACCTGCTGACCAGCCGTCAGAAGGTCATTTGACCATGCCGCACCACTTCAAGATGCCATAGAGTCCTGTAATGTCGCCTAGACTGTATTCTCTGCGAAAGTCCAGCTCTTTCAGCCAGCCACAGAAACGCTTGAATGTCTTATAAACATCGATATCGTGCTTTGATAAGATTAGCCACTCAGCGGTCCACTTTGCCTGCACGGCTCCAAGCATCCGAAACTCCTGCGAAGATTGAACTGTTACATGAAGCTGCTTTACTTGTGCTCCGTCGACAACGATCCAGACCTTTCATAATAATTTTAAAGCATTACAGCGCACCGCATGTGAAAGCAAATTCGGTCGTACTTCTCCCATACCGATATAAACGACTCTTGTCGAAAAGGCATTCATTTTCCAATAATAGATGCTGAGAATGAGGTAGTATCTATGCTTTTTCGTCGCTTTTCCAAAGTACAACAAGCAGCATCGCGCCTAACGCTCCATCCAACACATAGTCGAAAATATGCAGCTCAAGTTTTGGTTTGAAAGGGTGCAAGAAGTCGCGCTTCAAGTACGATACTGGGCGCAACGCAGGATCTAACATTGGTTGCGAGTAATACATTCTAATCATCAGTAAATATGGTGGCAAATTTAGCTGCGACATTTTGCATAAAAGAGTGCATCTTCAACAAACATTTCTCTTGAATACTGGATAAACTTGGTACCATTGCAGGAAAACACCAGTTGGCTTAATATTGTCGCAGCGTGGAACAAGATGATGCTTTGTGATATAAGTTGTTGGAAGATCGTAGCATTTGCAGGAAAAAAAGAAACCCAATGCATGAAGTATGCAACATATTTATGACTGCACCCAACATGATGGCCGCTTAGGTAGGGTGAGACTCGTGCGGACAAGGAAAGCGCTCGTGCGGGATGCCTTGTGAGATGCAACGAAGAGAGTGCTCATGTGATCTATGTCAATTTCCATCATTGAGTGCGGCAGATGACATCGCATGCTCAGACAGGGCGTCTCTCTATGGACGTCGGCGCATCAACAGGGATGTAGCTAGAAACCAGGAACAGACCCAGCATTTCCAGGTGCCTTAGCACGCCAATGATAGAGGTGTGTATCCATCATAATTCCACATTCACTAGGCGGCCATAGCGAGACGAACAATTTTAACACTTTTTCTTAGTCAAACGTCATGCTGCACTCGGCCCACGCCGAGATCCGGATTGTGTTGGTCGGTGATGTCGGCGTTGGAAAATCATCACTTATCATGGCGTTATTAAAAGAAGGTTTCGTCGAGGACGTGCAAACCGTCGTACCGGAAGTCACGCTGCCATCTGAAGCCTCGCCGGCAGGTGTGACGACCAAAATTCTAGATACAGGCTCTGGTTTTGCATATCAGGAGCGATTGGAGACGGAGTTACGTCGTGCGAATGTGGTGGTTTTGGTGTACAGTGTGACTGATCAGGAGTCGTTTGAGCGCATCACGTCGTATTGGCTGCCCATGATGCGCTCGCTTGGCATCAATGTGCCAGTGATTCTGGTCGGCAATAAGGTTGATCATCGCCCTTCAGATATTGAAGAAGATGCGCTGGAAGATGAAATTGCACCTGTTATGGCTGAATTCAAGGAGGTCGAAACATGCATTGAGTGTAGTGCGAGTCTTTCACTCAATGTTGGCGAAATTTTCTTCTACGCTCAAAAAGCTGTGTTGTACCCCACAGCACCACTGTATGATTCACGCTCACACACTTTAAAACCAGCTTGTATTGATGCTTTGCGCAATATTTTTCATCTCTGCGACGCTGACAAAGATGGCGTGCTGAGCGACGAGGAAATCAACAATTTTCAGTATGAATGTTTTGATGCTCCGCTTCAACTCCAAGAGCTCTTAGGTATCAAGCAACTTGTCATGGAAGGTTCTACTCCGTATGATTCTGCGCATCTTCGTAACGATGGCCTCACTCTAGCCGGCTTCTTGTACCTCCATACGCTATTTATCCAACGTGGCCGTCTTGAGACGACATGGACCGTACTATGGTCATTTGGATACGGCATGGACTTAACCTTGTCCAACACGTATGTGTATCCTCGTTTTGATGTACCGAGCGGTATGAACGTGGAATTATCCCCTCTTGGATACCAGTTCTTTACTGAGGTATTCAAAGCACATGATAAAGACCATGACGGTGCACTGAATCCCCATGAGCTCGAACAATTGTTCCAAACCGCACCAGGTGGGCAGCATCCGTGGGGATCATTGAACTTCCCGTCTGGAACTGTTACAGATGAGTCAGGTGCTGTGACACTTCAAGGGTGGCTTGCACAATGGAGCATGACAACGCTTCTTGAGCCACGCACAACTCTTGCATACCTTGCTTACCTCGGGTATCCGCTCTTTGCACATGGTATCAGGGCACATGGCACACCATCCTCTTCTGGCATGTCAACACCGTCTTGCGCGAGTGCTGCACCTGCTTCATATGCTTGGCTGGATGGAACAGCTGTAGGCGTGCTGTCTGGAAGTCAAGCTCGATTCGTGCCCACGACATCTGCTCTGAAGCTTGTCCGTCCACGTAGGCCAAGCGAACGTCGGCGCTCAAATACTGAACAATGCAGCGTATTCCTTGCACTCGTTTTGGGTGCTCATGGAAGCGGAAAAACCGCATTACTTCGTAATCTCGTTGGAAAACCTTTTCAGGGCAAATATACTCCAACGCACCGACTTCAACGTGCTGTAGCTGCCGTTGAACAAGGTGGTGCTGAACGGTACCTGGTCCTCCAGGAATATGGTGCACACAATGAAGCTGAGGCATTGCGGAAACCATCGAAGCTGAATAACGTGAATGTCATCGTGTTCGTGTACGACTCTAGTGACACAAATTCGTTTTCGTACATTTCGAACCTAAGGCAACAATACCCCTACCTCGCCTCATTTCCAACGCTATTTGTCGCAACAAAGTCTGACCTTGACCTTGCGCGACAACGGCATGAGGTTCAGCCGGATATGTACTGCCGCAAGCTTGGGCTCAATATACCGCACCTCGGAGCTGGACCGTTGAATGTCAGCGCCTATCTGGATGAGATGGCTCAGCTGTACAATATCCTTCTTAGCATTGCCATGGATTCTCGTGGTGCTGTTCCAGCGCACAGTGGCTCGCTGAGTCCTGTACGTTTCCGTTGGCGCATTATGGCGCTATGGTTCGCCGCTGCTACTGGATCCACGGCTTTGCTTTGGGCTATGTGTCGCATGCTTTCCCCTCGCACAGGCTCAAGTCTTGTTGGCTCTTCGCGCGTACCGTGGAACCTATGGTGGAAAGGCACAAGTAGCGGGGCTTCGAGCTCAGCCACACTTCGAATGGACCTGTGATCTCATCACCAATCCTGTATCAATAGCTACCATAACTTCACCTCTATTCACCATCCTTTATGATGGAATGATCCTTCATCATCATGTGGCCGGAAGTGCTCCAGATGCAGAACGCTCGTTGATCTGCGCTGAGGATGTGCGGTTGCATTAGTCGAAGATTCTGCTTTCGACTTCATACATCTGTCTTTCAGACCCAGCATACGTTCGCGCGACTCGCGCTGCCAGATGAGATTATCGCGTACACTTTGTGAGAGCTCATCATGAAGCAAGGCTTGTTGCGGATTATTTGCGACTTGTGGCAATACTTGCGACATACGCTTAGGGGACAAGGTCTTGTCCATCGGACCTGATTCCATAGAGGGTTGCGGTACTCGCTTAACACGCGGGGCCTGATAATCGTCTGCCCTTACACCAAGCGAAAGGCCGTCATCATTCTCTTCATCGGCTGTAGACATACACTGAGGCGATTCGGAGCGCGTGATCGGTGTCATCAAATTACCGATAGCGCTGTATGAACGCACAAGAGATGAGATTTTTTTGTGATCCGTTTCTGACGATCCACGCTGCGCAATGGCCGAAAGACGCGTCAAGGCCAAATTGCTTTTCGCGCGTTGAGGACCCGAAGTTGCACCTGCTTCGCCATTACCTTGTTTTGTCATTGTCCGCGAGGACTCGGACGGGGTGGCGGTCACGGGAGAAGAAGGTGGACGTCCAGATGAAGTACACGAGTGTAAGGATGTTAGATTTAGCAACGGAAGAGCCAGCACACTCTTGCTGCGGTTCATGGTGTCCTTCGAAGAATGTCCAAGACATATGTTTTGATAGCTCGGTGCGCGTGGTACGCAAGTGGGCATGGATGTATGGCCTACACTGTCATTCATATCGTTTTGATCGGCTAATGCAGAATGACTTGTTTTATTAGCCGGCGTGCGCGTTCGCGCCGACAATGTGGAATCTGGATCGGACGGCTTTAGAATGGTAGAAAGAAGACCACGTGTTGCGGTTGCTTCCAAAGGAGGCACCATAGAAGATGTGGCATGCGGCAGATCCGCAAGACTCACTGAACGAATTGGCCTCTTTTTGAACATATCTTCGCGCTCGCGTTCCTCTTCTTCTGCTTTCCGTGCAAATTCAGTCTCGGAGCTGTTCTTAACTCGGGAAGTGTCGTCTTCCTCTTCACTCGACCAAGCGTCGTCATCGTCCTGTGGTGTTTCATCTTCTTCGGAATCACCACCCACCATGAACACAATTTTTCCTTTCTTTTTCGGCTTTTCACTCTTAACATCGGTATTAGTATTGTTTAAGAATATATTTGCACATCCTGCTTTTGCAATAGCGGACTTGGACTGACGAAGGCCAGGTATGTTGTCCATACTCTTGAGAGAGCGCTGTCGCCGTGAGCGGAGCTGTGGCGGCGCGAGCTGCTGTAGCTTTGTCGCAGAGCTCGAATTTTTCTCACGTTGTGAAGCATTAGTGTTTACTGATCGCTCTTGAATAGGGTCATTGGCAGAAGGCATACCTCGGGATGATATACGCTTTCCACCATCATACAACTTTCCAGACGTGAGAGCACTCGCGCGATTATTTTGCGAAGCGATTGTATCGTGGGCCTCATTCAGCTTAGATCCAAAGTTTTGCGACAGAGGCGATAAACAAGTAGAGTTGGCGCGCGAGCGAATGTGGGGAGTAATAGTCCCAGTCGTAGAAATCGGAGTGCCTGTCCCGCGGGATTCAGTCTCTTGGATTGTTTCCTCACCGTCACTGAGCTGCGCACAATATGATAGATCATGCGTATGTGACAGGGATGAAGAATCCCAACAACAATTTACATCATACGCAAGTCTCTCAAGTTCAGTGCCTTCTTCCGTTTGAGTACATCCCGAGCGAGTGAGTATGCTAAATGCGTTGTCGGCGCAAGGAATCATGGTATTCTTCCCAGCTTTGCATACATCTTCATCTTCACTCGAGACTGATTCATCAGTGGAAAGTTCCGGTTCCGACAAAGGTGCCGGCACAGCATTAAATCCGGATGTCTTGGTTTCCAAGACATCAATCTGGGTGATAGGCTCAGAGATCCTTATTTTATGCAAATGACGCGCCCATAAACGCCAAGACAAATTTTCATAGCGCTCCCCATTCTCAAGCATGTATTTACAATTCGTGAAGGCTGAGGCGTAAGTCGGGTCATCTAGAACGTACTCTTTAGTACGCAAGCCATTTCAAAGGCATCATCAGTGTCCACCTTATCTAGCCTGCCTGGAGATAACGCAAACATTGGCTCAATACATGTATCCAAATTTTTCTTCAGCATCAGTGAGGTCAACAATGGTGCATAATTCTGCGCCACGGAGGTGTGCTACCAGAGGTAGATGGGGCTGGATGGCTACAACTCGGAGCCGGTAACTTGAATCTCCGCAAAATAGCTCGTGGGAATTCAAACACATTTTGCATTCTATCGTCGATTTCATTGGCTGTAATCAATACGGCATCTAACATCGTGTCCAATCATATTTTTAGCATCATATCCCCGCATTTCGAATTCGTGGGATGAACGAAAACGTGATGCTCTTCTACCATACCAATGGGCCTATGACAAGTCGAATCCGGCACCTGAGTATATGGCATACTTTACTTTTTCAAGGCACTGTGCAGTAGAATTGTAGGCAGGTAACTTTAAAAGGTTGACACATGTGCTGGCTGTAGGTAATCGAGTGATATCATCACCTGCATGTCGAATAGCAAATTTAGGGTTTAGCTCACTAAAGCCCAGGAGTGGGGGATTGGGCGAAGACGTCACGAAACGAAGAAAAGCTTTAAGCGATGCTTGATCCAACGATGAGAGTGCCTCCCAGAAGTACTGTACAGCCATGTCTTTTTCATGGTAGCCCCCATATACCGTGTTACGACGTAAATCTTCGACATCAATCGGCGTATCAGCTCCTGTGACCAAAACACGCAATTCTTCTGTGTTGAAGAGGCGGAGCCAACGTGGATTGATCAGCTCAGTCAAACCTTGAAGAAATGCGCGAGATTGGTCTTCAATTTGTGTACTCAAACGGTACCGTGTAATCAAGTAAATATAAGAAAGACGATTTTCGCGCGTAACCGGGATATCCGTTCCCCCTGGGACAAGTTCTCTGCTAGTTCGAATGCCAAACTCATCGTCAGCCACAGTGAAATTCAAGGCAAAGTCACTTTCTACATTGCCCGAATAGTTTTTGAGTGCGATAAGTCCGCGATAAAGCTCGCTATCGAGGCTCTCCAGACTTGCTAGGTCGTCAATGTAACTTTGCTGACCCAACCACTTGCTCAGGAAAAAGTCAGCAAACTTGACGTCTACTAGTATGCCCTCATATAGCGCTTTTCCTAGTATGCGACCCATAAAAAGATACCATATGAGTTGTTCGCTTGCATGTGCGTAAGAATGCGGGTTTGGATAAAGCTCATGTATTTCATTCGAACACCACAAGCCACGGTCTGTGTCGAAGACTTCTTGAATCATAGAAACCAGAAATTCTTTAAATAAGCCGCTGCCATCAATACCGGCTTCTGGCATACCCCATTGATCCACAAACATGATTTCTAAAGGCTCTTTCAAGTTCGAACCTAGCCCGTTTAGCTGGGCGATACCATCTTCAGCCACGTGCCCACGTCGTATAGTAGCACGGTGCCGACGGGTTGGAGCGAACATATCACGCGAAATACCTAGCCTTTGAATGTCATTGCGGACAAACTGACGGAAAATTTCGACTCGAACATCGAATGGAATCACAAATGGTATGTTGTTCAAGACCTTGAGACGCGGTGTCATGAAATCACGCTTACGTTGTGAAAAAGCAGACAAAGGAGCACGATGATTCTCCCGATCTTGATCCTGCGATACAGCAAGCTCACGCTCTTCCAATACCACTGCTTGAATAAACGAAGTCAAATCGTTTTCATTTAACATGTGCCAATGCGATTCGGGAACAAAGCGGTGCCGGGAATCACGCGTATGAAGTTGTTGTAAAAGGCGCGTACAAAGCTCACGTACTTGATCCACACGCATTCGGGTTCCTGTGATATACTCTGAATCGCCTGTCATGCCCACATTATCCCAATGCATGAAAAACACCAAATTCCGCAGTAAACCACTTAGCACTACCAGCTCATCCATAGTCAGTGGGTTTCTCGTTGGCATACTCGCGTCCATACTCTCGCGTGGATAAAATTCATCGTCACCAAGAATTACCAGGCAGCGCCCATACACAATGCACATAGTAAGAAACAAGGTCCAGTCTTGCGCATACGCGGTATTTGTCAATGCATCACGCATAGCCACCACATTTGTACTCGAACTCTGTTCTTTTACAGCCATCTTTCGAGTCAAAAAACTGGATCGAATCCATCCTCGCCATAATTCACGGACTAATGAGCCAATCTGCATGGAACGAGTGCTTCCTTCCTTGTCATATGCATACAGCAGCGATATCAGCAAAGTATCCCGAACAGATACTGGCCATGCGCATAATGTAGCGATGAGAAATGTACATAATGCAGGCCGGGTGCTGTGAGCAAAGCGCGTGCTCGTTGCGAGAACAGAGCGAATGTGCTGATCTGATATCAGATTATCAATCTGTTTCTTCGTTTTAGGGTCGACGGTTGAATCGTGATCATCGAAAGTAGTCGTGGGAAGAGCATTTTGAAGTGTGGCAAGCATGTGTAAGTAATGACATACATCGGTTCCTGACTGCATGGTGTTGATTCTTCTGCTTGCGATCGTAAGGATGTTGCCTAGTAGGAACGGTGAATGAATCGGATTATGCGCCAAAACACTGTCACCGGAGACGACATCATAATAAGCACCAAGTGCTTGAACATGGATCATAATATCCAGTAAAGGAAAAGAAGATGCAAATAAACTCACTGATGAGATAGGTACACGATAAAACAAGTGTGGAAGAGTTAAGATATCACTCACAAATGACCTAATGAAGATCGATCGTGGTGATGCCGACGCACTTTCATCCAATGTTTCTGCGAATTCAGTCGTGGGTTCAGGAAAAAGTACCAAAGGGCGTAGTGACAATGCCACGCACTCTTCTGTCGCTTCCTTCGGGAATGTTAGGATGCATTGTCGAATGGCGCTATGCAGTCCAAAGCGTAGCATATATAGAGCAGCACGACGCTGTTCTTCCGTGGTATATGAGTCACTTTGTAGCCAAAGCAGGAATAGAATCATGGCTCGTGCATCTGACACATCCAAATCAGGTGTATACTGCAGCGCGAATATCATTCGTCTTGCGACCATAAAGAAAAGCACATTACATGCATGCAATTCTGGCTTGGTCCATAATGATGCCCCACACACATCGTTGGCCCATGCGGCCATTCGATGCGCATGTAGTTTAGAAGGCTGCCTACTGTGTGCCATCACCAAACAGCGGGTCAATTGAACCCAGTCTGATGGAGTCCGTTGTGAATTTTGCCACAATCTGTCAAATTCAGCTGCAAAAGTATTCCTCATTGCTTTGGAAGTAGCATAAGCTCGGTATGCGGCTTGAATACGTGTGGCGGCACTTGCGCGAAGCTTTTGGCGCCGCCGATCTTCTCGCTGAGAACGCGCATCTGCAGCTAAAGCTGATACGGGCTTCTGCACCTCACCGCTTAGATTTATTGTTCTTCGGGGTTTGGAAGATCCTGTGAAATTAAATTCCATGGTATATCACAAAAGGTGTCAACAGATGTAGGCTATCTTGTATGACGCAAGCGCTTATTCTAAATGAGCAGTCGCATTCAATGTGGAGGTATACGCATTGTGCCCACGGTCTTGGTCTCTGGCGACCTACAGCGAGTGCGGCGCTGTCAATGAATAAAGCAGAGAATGCAACGAACATGCTGCCTATTTGGGCAGGAAAAGATAAAATACTGGAAAGGATACGCGAAAATGACACAGTCGTGCTTATTGGTGAAACGGGTAGCGGTAAAACGACTCAATTGCCTCAATTTTTTTGGCAGGAGAAATTTATCGTGCCTGATGTCCCGCTGATGGTTGGTATAACGCAGCCACGTCGTGTAGCCGCCACTTCCTTGGCTAGACGTGTTGCCTCAGAAATGGGGTGTGCTGATCCAAGCACAATTAAGCCCCGCTCTAATGATACCGACAACTCTGCGTATGTTGGATACACTGTGCGTTTTGATGACCGTACCACGCGACAGACCCGTATCAAATTTTTAACGGATGGTATGCTCATACGTGAAGCTCTTGGGTCTCATACATCGAAATCAAGCGCGCCACGAAAAAAAAGTGCTCATACTTCTCTACTGAAAAAGTATAGAATCATTGTTATCGATGAAGCGCATGAGCGATCCTTGCGAACGGACATGGTATTGGGCCTCATGAAGCGGATCCAGAGTGAACGCAAAAAGTTAATAACTGAAGGCCATACGGATCTTTGCCCGCTGAAGATTGTTATCATGAGTGCCACGATCGATGCTAGCGTCTTTGCTCGATTTTTTGCTGATCCTCTTAGGGACGTCCCCATTCTATATGTGGCTGGACGGCAGCACAGTGTACGCATGTATCATACACAAGAAAGTTGTCAGGATTGGACAGACGCAGCTGTACGAACTGTGATGCAGATCCATGTTTCCAAGCCATTGGGCGACATTCTTGTATTTGCCACAGGACAAGAGGAGATCGAATCCATGGCCCAGTCTTTGCAAATGTTTGGTGCTCAACTGGAGCCTTGGTCTAAAGAGGTTGGCTTCGATGATGTTCCTGCCCTACTTATCCGACCCTTATATGCTGCGCTTGGCCCTAATGCTTCTGCTGCTGTGTTTGCAACTACCCCAAAGAATACCCGGAAAGTCGTGTTGGCTACCAATATTGCCGAAACAAGTATTACCATTCCGGGTGTTCGTTACGTGATTGACTCGGGTCTTGTGAAGGAAAAAATCTTCTCACCTCTAACAAGTATTGAGACGCTACAAGTGCTCCCAATTTCCCAGTCATCAAGTTTGCAGCGAGCAGGTCGGGCAGGCCGAGAGGCCCCTGGTGAATGCTATCGGCTATATACGCGTGAGGCATTTCAAGCGCTGGAAACCATGCCAGTTGCAGAAATACACCGAACAGAACTTTCTGGGGCTGTTCTGCAACTCTATGCCATGCATTTAGATCCTTTCACTTTTGACTGGATTGATCCGCCTAATCAAGCCCTTCTTCAGGAAGCTGTGCTACACTTGGCCGAACTCGGAGCGATCCAGTCGCCCAAGGATGGAATTCAGCTCACGCCCCTAGGACATCAATTGGCTTCTCTGCCTGTTACCCCATCCTATGCGCGTCTCCTCTTGGCAGCTGCTGAGCGAGGCCCGCATGTTGCAAGTCAGGCCTGTGACCTAGTTTCGATCTTATCCGCTGACCGGGGCATTTTCGTCGAAACAAGTCATCCTGACAAGCGCGAACAGGCAGAAATGGCTTGGGAGGTGTTTTACGATGCTACAGGCGATCATGCCACGATGCTCAATGCATTCCGAGCTTATCTCGCCGTTTTCAATCATGCCATGACCACACACGCCTCTCCTGCAGCTGCACGCCAAGAAATCCGCATGTGGTGTCAATCGCACTATGTACATGAACGAACCATGAAAAATATTCTCGCTATTCGAAAGCAACTTTCGCGAATTTGTGCGCAGCATGGAATAGAATGCCACGCGGGTGCACCAAAGAAGCGCTTGTCTGTGTCTAGCACTGAGAGCGAGTCGTCCGAAGAGGAAGACCGAGATGCATTGGTTGTCACGAAAGGGGGATCTGAGCCTTTGACAGATATGAAAGAAAACTATTATGAGCTAATGCAGTGTCTTGGGTTGGGTCGGTTAAGTCACACGGCGCTCAGGCAGCCAGACGGGAGCTTCAGACGGGTTGCCGGAGGGCAGACCTTCAAACTGCATCCATCTTGTGTGCTGCATCCGTCCCGTCATGGATCGCGCGGTACATCCAGTGATAATGTTCAAGTAATTGTGTTTGAGGAGCTGGTGCTTACATCGCAGACCTTTGCTCGCAACGTTTCGAGAATGCAGCCAGACTGGCTCCAGTCCTGGCTCGCCCACAAGTCGTAAGGATATGCCTCCACATAGCTATTTTTCTCTACCATGGCCAAACGGTTGCGAAAGCGTACCTCGAAAAAGGCGCGCCCGAGTCAGGCCATAGAGCAGGATGATGATCGCGGAAGAGAACATGTCAATGAGAAAACAGCTCTAGAGCAGCCAGAAATTCGTAAGGAATCTTCGGTGCAGGCTTCTGAGCCGAGTCGCGAGCCTCAGCAGGAAGCAGAGCCGCAGCACGGCACTATTTCCCAAGATACACCAATTCATGAGAGCAGCGACGCTTCGAAGAAGCGGAAGCGCTCTCGTAAACGCAAGCGTTCGAATGTGCCGCACCCTGGCCCGGATCCCGAAGGTATGGAGGAATTGAGTGAGCCTGCCAAAAAGGCCATTGCTTATACCCAACAATATCTTTGTGACAAAGATGCGTGGAAATTTTCCAAGCAGCGTCAAAATTGGCTGCTTCGGCATATGATGTGGTCTCCGCAGCTATACGAGATCGGTCAAGAGCTCTCTGGTGCTTCACAGGCTCATGTGGAAGAGAGTATGCGGCCACTTATTCCACCCACGTTGCCATTACCGGACCCCGGCTCATGGATTTCGGATGAGCATGTATCTGTGGTGGCTGCTTACCTCGCGAGTATTATGGGACTAGCCAAACAACGCATGGTAGAATCACTGCAAGCTGCTGCCCAAGCTACCGCAGCACCTTCTCTCGACATGGCTCCCCCAGCGGAGGGTGACCAAGAGGTGGGTGAGACGCAAGAAGCAGCTTCCAGAATCTCTTCACTCGTGGCTTCCTGGCAGGAGCTACGAAAAGTGCGTGCCTCACAATTCTTAGAATGGATTCAGGCGCTAGATCAGGCCTAGACTATGGATGAAGCATTTGGCGGAATGCATCCTGCCCCTTAGGCGTGGTATCAGTGGACTCTGATGAATGTACCCGGGCAAAGCCAAGTGCGCCGCGTCGTCGATCGCGCATCGAGGTCGCTGCTGATGTTGAAGATGTCACTTGCTGCTGGTACATACTCAATGCCAGCGGCATGGTCCCATACGTGACATCGGCTGATAACACAGCGCGGCCTGCTGCCTCTTCATCCACCATTTCGACCATGCTGTCGCACAGGCCCTGGCTATTCGGAGGACGACCAGGTGTCCAGAACACACGTCGCACGGTCTCAGGACCAATTGCCATCTCAATGGCCTGCTGGATCAAAGCTTCCTGAGCATCGGGAGGTAAGCCTGCCACATGGATGGTTCTTGCGCGCCGATCTGCCTCGGGTGCAGAAGAATTCTTCGATGACCGACCTGCGTCGGCCATAGTCACGGCAATGAGTCTTCCATGGAACTTGGTGCTGTTCGTAGCTTGCATCGCTCGACGAGCATCTAGGGGTGTACGACATTGGATGAAGGCAATACCGCGAGCTTTACCGTCGGGGCGCAATGGCATGCGCACGTCTTCGACATGTGTATGAGGCAGAAAGAACTGCCGGACCTGCTCCACTGTGGCAGAGCGAGGCAGACCCACCACGTACAGCTCTTTCTCGTTCGCATTCGCATCCGAGCGCTGCTTCTTGTGTTGAGGATTCGACAGAAACACTTGCAGGGCGTGGTCTGCATGCCACAGGGCGCCATGCTCAGCGAGTGCCGCACGCGCGGCATCTGCGGTGGCAAATTGGATATAGCAAAACCTTCGAGACTGGATGAAGCGACGACTTGGCCAGCGCACATCAAAAATTGGTCCATACTTGCTGAAGCGCTCGCGCACTAAGGCGTCCGATGCATCCGGAGGAAAGTTGGTCACGTACAATGTGCACTGATACGACAGAACAACACTGATTTCCGAGTGACCCATCAGCTTCTTGTCGCGAGTACGAGCAGCTCCTGCGCTATCGCGATCAGTAAACTCAATCAGGGCAGCACTCGTCGCGTCATCCAGGCTGCGCGGCCCGATCATGTCAAATATGATCCCACAGTCCCGGAAAAATGCTCGCACGTCTCCTTCTGAGACATCCGGCGGCATCCCTGACACTAGGACGGATGAAAACTCGCGATCTCTTGCCGGTTGTACAGAGTGTGCGTCCTGGCGCTTCGGAGGGGCGGCCTCTTCCTCATGCTCCTCGTGCGTCGACTTGCGCTTGGGGACCTCCGATTCAGGTGCCGACTCGGGAGCAGCGGCAGGCTCTTGAGCCTGGTACCTGTACCACTGGCGCCATAGGCGGTCCTGCTCCACCTTGGCTTTGGCCTCGGCCTGCTCGATATCGGCAGGCGAACCACGCGCATGCTCAAAAGCGACCCACGCAGCAACGATGCTGGCCTTGTTATCGAGGCCTTGTTTGGCCATGGCAGCCTTGTACGTCTGACGTGCGCGCTTGTCATCATCACGTCGTTGAAAGTATTGCGCTGCTTCCAGGTAAGCAGTAGCATGCATTGGGTGCTGCTCAAGTGCATGTGTCCAAACATCGTCGGCGAGTGGGTACAAACCAGCTGACGCCTCCAGGCCAGCCGTTTGGGCGAGAGCACGCGCTGCGCGCTCGATCCAGTCCACCGCACATCGTTCCAGTGCGACGGAAGCGTCCTGCTCAGAGGCTGGAAGCCTCTGCATGGCGGAAATACTGTGGAGGAACAGCTCGTAAACGTGCATAAAATGATCCATCTCAGTGACCACCAGCACCTGATCAGGCGACTTTTTTTGTGCGTGAGCCAATTCCATTGCTGCATAGGCTCGCTCACAGTCTATGCGTGCTTGAAGTAGTGAAAGCAGTGATGCGCCGCCCAGTAAGGCCACACCGCGGGAATGAGCCGCCTTCTCGTACAGTGCCAGCATGTGTGACTTGGGTCGTTGGCACCGCGTTATGGCACGCAGGTATACGGCCCACAAACGACCACTAAGCGGTAAGACGGAGACGGCTTGGGAGCATAGGACGAGAAAGGCGTCGAGATTCAGTGTTGGTGTGGAAAGTAAAGCGAGAAAATCGAGCCACAAGCCTTCTGAGACAGCGACTAAAGGCCGTACTTCTACGCGGGCCCGTTCTCGTTCTGTTTCCAACAATTTGTGGCTTTTTCGCCCTTGCGCTTGTTTCCAACGCTTTTCGATATCCGGTGTGGGCGGTACATTTGCATGGGAAGCTGATTCCTCGGCATTGCGAGCTGTGGGGTAAGAACCAAACCTGTGGATGGCCCGACGGTACAGCGTGAAGCCGAGCTCTTCTTCCGTCGAAAGATGCGACTTGTCCTTCGCCGTGCGCATCTGCTTGATACGGTGCGTTTGCCACGCTAAGTAAGGATACCAGTGTGCATGTAAATCATTTGACATTGCGATTCGTTCTTCAAATGACTCGCGAAGGCGCCAAAGATCCATGGTCTCAGCATAGGCTCTGTTGGCGCTTGACATGACTGGCTCATACTCAGAAGCAGGTAGGTATGTGGATACAAAGCTCGATAAACGCTGAAATGTGGTCTCTACACCCTGATGCGGGACTTGAAGTCTCGCAATAAAGGCCTGTTTCACCATCTGGACACGTGCGTCACTGGGATCAGATTCGAGAAGGGCCTGTTCAAACGCCATATACAGATCCCATATCAAGCAGCTCTCGCTCAAATGCCATGCGCACTGGCTGTATAACTCACGAAGAGAGTCTCGTACTTGGTGCTCGTCCAGATCCAATGTCATGCCAAAGTGAGCAGGATCGTACATGCCGCACGGCAAGACATTGGGAGATGACAGACCCGTCCATGCTTCCACGAGTTGAGTCACATTGTACGGTGCACCATCTGCATCTGTGGGCGTACCACTCAGCTCCAAGGATATGAATGAACGAGTGTGGCACATCCATGCACAGAGCCAGAAACTGGCGCAGCGGACAAACAGACTCATGTCAAAGGTATCACGAACACTGCGCTGATGTAAAGCACATATTTGATGCACATCAAGTTCGCCCTGCATCATATGCACACTAAGATAAATATGCCAGTCGCGTGGTCGAAGCGCCATCACATGGAGCGATTCTTGCATTGCGCGAAGCAAGTCGGGAATATATGCAGGGCGTTCCGACGCATTCTCGCAGCCCAGCATTTTCCGCTCAATAGATCGGATCCAAGCATCGTACTCCCATGGATCTAGCGTAGGCTGCGGTGTGATCGACTCGGTCTCCATAGCCTCACCCATGCCGTCGTGGAGAACTCGTCGCAGGTGGCACGACTGGCAGTGTTATTTCATGACTAAACAGAGACTATGGCGCACGAGATAAACTCTGCATGGCGAGTCGACGTGCTTGAGACCAGGAGATGGCATCGTGCCGGAGGGCGAGAGTTTGACCATCGTCGCCTTCAAAGCGGATTTCATTGTCAGCAGCCGCTTCAGAGGCTAGCACATCGTCATCCGTCATGAAAGCATCATCCCCATATCCATCGCCATCGTCATCGTCGTCCATATCCATGGATGATGTGCGATAGGATTGGTCATTCAAACGTGCCTGATGTGGCGTGCCTGACGTCTGCATGCGCAGCTCCGGATTCGCCTCGAAGGCCTGAAAATCTTGCAGCATGTTTCGCGAGGGGGTTGGCGTGGTGTGGATGCTTGACGCAGCAGGCATAATTCGTGGCACCGGGTGCCATGCTTTGCCAGCGTGACTGGCTCGACGCATGTCCAAAAACTTTTGACTTAGGCGCGATCCGATCACTTTACGAATATGGGGGCGGGCAGAGAACACATCGGGTGCTTGCGACCACACACGAATATTGTGAGCAGATTCCTCGCTTTCACGGTAGATGCTTTCAATGATGAGCTGCTTAGTATTTTCATTCCGCAATAACAACTTCTCATGAAGCTCAGATGAGACCTGATCTACTAGTCGCATCATCGCCGAAGAAGGATCGTTGGTTTCCTGCTCGTCCAAATGCAAGCTTAGGCCCTTCATACGCTCCAAGACCGAGTCACCCAATTCGCGGTGCAGGCGATCCAAGTCCATGACTTCGCCTGCGGCGGCAATGACCACATGACTTAAAAGAGACGCGGTTGTTAACGGTACTGTCATGCCGCCCGTTATGCTGACTAGGCCATGGTAAAAGTCCACAGCATGTTGGTATCCAGAAAGTGCAGGCTCACAGGCGACGACAAAGAGGGGGATGCCCATCGCTGACATTTTGCGCGCAAGTACGATGGGATCTTGGCCATCTGGCGAGCCGTTAGGGAAGCCATCACCATACTCTCCAATCCCATGAGGTGGTGCATCTGTAATGAGAATAGCCATTTTAGAAGCGCTTGGCCGCCAATCCAAATCTGTGGCAGCTTTGAGCGCGGCAGTCGTGGCCTCAGGTCCATCACCACCGCCTGCGGCGAAGAGGCTATTCAAGTTTTCTTTCATTTGTAACACAGAAGTGGTAAAGCCAACTTGACCGTCAGCACAGCGCACATACAGTTTTTGACGATATACACATGGTCCTGTGGCGGGTGATCACGATAAGCAATGAGGCCCAAACGCAAGGCTCCTTCTGCTGTCAAGTACTCCGACTGTGTGATCTGATGTTATGAGCGTCATGATAAACATACCTGGTCGCAAATCATTTCGATATTCCGCGTCGCAGACAGAGGTTAGCAGTCTCCTTTGCGTACATTGATACTGCATGTTAGTGTGGTGGACTCACTATGATCCCATAGATCCTGTTGCATCGATAATCTTTTCTGTTAGCTCATAGCACATACAAAAACAAGGTCCAGCGCACGTCCCGATTCAGCCGCTACGCTGCTGGATGCAAGTGACGAGTCTGTTCCATGCGACATCCAAGATGGTACGCCCTCAGCACCCGCGGCCGCTCCAAACATGCTTCAGGGTCAGAATACAAAGGTACGCACCCTAAGACACCGCGATTGGTCCCGGAGCCGCTGCCGCGCTCCATGCTTGCCTCCTCAAGAATGATCAGGTTCTGGCAGGCACAAGTATCGCGCTTTCGACGCGCTCCGATACCGGCCGCTGGCCTTGTGGGGCGTGATTAGTCATCGATGATGCCCTGAGGCGCTGAGACAGCATCATCCTTTCAGCGGTGACCACAATGATGGGTGCGGCGCGAACGGAAGGGTCCGCGCTCCCATCACCAACCGAGTGCGTACATGCTATCACTAACCATAGTCTCGCTGAAACATGGAAGTTTCTGCGAAGTGGGGTGGATGACATGGTATGTTCCACCGATGCTCACGTCGCAGATGAGGCGATTCACGGAGGGCATGTCGTATGAGCGGTACATGCAACTGTATACGGCCACATACAACTATTGTATTTATACAGGATACAGTGGCTCGATTGGATCGACCACAGGAGCTCAGCTTGTGGGTGGGGAATTGCATAATTGTGTGTCCACGTACTTCCAGCAGCACGCGCAAGAGTTGTACGCCAAGTTAGGAGGTCTCGCAGGTGAAGAACTGCTGCGGTCTTATGCGGAAGAGTGGGAACGCTACACAACCGGCGCGAATTTTGTAAATCGTTTGCTGGTATACTTGAATCGCCACTGGGTGAAGCACGAACGTGAAGAAGGTCACACGGATGTGTTTACCGTATACACTTTGGCGTTGAAGCAATGGAAGCTGCACATTTTCGACTTGATTCAGCGTGATAATGCACTTATTAATGCGGTCATGGACCAGATTGAAAGGCAGCGACGTGGTGACATGGTTTCAACGACACAGCTGAAAAGTATACTGAACAGCTGTGTTTCGCTAGGAATCGACGAGACAGATCTGCTGCGGCAGAACCTTGATGTGTATCAGCAAGTATTTCAAGGTGTGTTCCTGGAAGCTACGAGTGCATTTTATAGGACCGAAAGTGCCAACTCACTTGCTCACCATTCTGTGACAGAATACATGAAGGAGGCAGAGTCACGCTTGGAGGAAGAAGAAAATCGTGTGGAACTGTACATGCACGAGAGCACCAGGGTACCACTACTGGAACTATGTCGCTCTGAGCTTATAACGGCGCATCGTGAGGTGCTGTGGAACGAATTCGAGAAGCTGCTGGTGAACGATATGGTAGACGACCTGGCACGAACATACAAGCTTTTAACCCAGGTTCAGCATGGCCTTGATCCGCTTCGTCAAAGATTTGAAGCGTACTTTATCTCGCGCGGTCTAGATTCGATTGGTCGGGAAATGGATGGGAACCTCGAAGTGGTAGATCCAGCCACGTATGTGTCTGCCATTATTCGTGTGTATCAAGATGGAGAGCGTATGATTGCCAAGGCATTCCAGTCCGACTCGGGTTTTCATGCTTCTCTCGACAAAGCATGCCGCTCGTATATCAACAAGAATCAATTGACATCCATATCGCCAAGTCGCGGCCCCGAGCTCTTGGCTAAATTTGTCGACAGTGTCTTGAAGAAGAACACACGCAACACTGACGAGACTTCCATCGAAGAGTCTCTTGATCATGCTATGACTGTATTCAAATACATCGAAGATCGTGACTATTTCCAAAAGTTCTACATCAAGTTCCTGTCGAAGCGGATCGTATCATTTTCAACCGTGTCGATGGATGCAGAGGAGAGCATGATTGCTCGATTAAAGGAGGCTTGTGGTTTTGAATACACTTCGAGAATCCAGCGCATGTTTACAGAGGCATCGCTGACCAAGGAGCTCAATGATCGATTCCACGACTGGCGATCCCAGCAGCACTTTGACACGGGCATGCCTTTTTACGCTTTCGTGCTTACTTCAGGTATCTGGCCATTGCAAACATATGCCACAGACTTTATCGTTCCTGCGGAATTAAAGCAGACTTATCAAGACTTTATGGACTTTTATCAAAGAGCGCATGCGCATCGGCAACTTTCGTGGCTGTGGCACTTGTCGACAAACGAGATACGTGCTACATTCGACTCGCGCAAGTACATTTTTACGACTTCTACATACCAGGCAGCTATATTGCTGCTTTTCAACACTCAAAGTGTCCTGACATACGACGAGATCGCCGCCGCCACAGGACTAGATAAAAACGCGCTGAATGCTGCGTTGTTTCCCATGACCAAATTCAAGCTACTGCTTCAGCTGGACGACTCATATTCGCTCAACACGGACTTTAAGGCCAAAAAAGTACGCGTGAACTTGCACGTTCCTGTGCGATCTGAGCAAAAGGCCGAGTCTGCTGAAGTGGCCCAGACCGTCCACGAAGATCGCAAGATGCTTATTCAGGCTGTTATTGTGAGAATCATGAAGGCGCGCAAGACATACAGGCACAACCTGTTGCTGAATGAGGTCATCATGCAGCTGCAGTCGCGATTTCAGCCCAAGGTGCCGGACATCAAAAAGGCCATCGACACGCTCATCGAGAAGGAATACCTTCAGCGCGTGGAAAATGAGAAAGATGTCTACTCCTATGTCGCATAAGAGTCTACGAAGCTTTGCAAAAATGGGATAAGGTCTCCTTGGCCAAGGGCGATGTATCCCATGGCATGTGCAGCCGTTCTCTGACGAGTGATTGGATGCCAAAACTGAGTAGGACGACCAGGGCGCCGGCTGTGGGTTTCATCGGCAAGACAGCCGCTAGCGCGACACCGGCACTCATACCGCCCATCATGTTGCGGATCGTCCATTCAGTCATACCATCATGCCCGGCCTGTGGCAGGTACGCTGACAGATTTTGCCAAATATAGGTAGGCATCATCGTAGTGGACGCGGTGGGGTATGTGTGAGAAGGTGCCTTGGGTGCCCATACAACACGAAGTGCCAGAAGAAACACGGTGCTGAGACTTGCATAGAGCATGGCGACGGAGGGTAAATGCAGCGCGTACATGTCCCAGTACATAGTAGACTTGGAATGGGCACGCCAAGCCCACTGAACGGCCGTGCACCCCACGACAAGCGAGACGTGCAGGCTGAGCATATGAAGGAGCGTGTAGAAGCACACGCGTATCGCCCCATAAGAAGCTGAGCTGAGCAAGTATTGTGACATGTTCTGTGCATTCGACGGCCACAGTTGGATGTTTTGCTGAGCGCATGGACGCACACATAAAGAGAACCACGCCAAGTAGCCTTCCATAAGCACAAGGGCAACAAAGCGGCGAGTGTGAATGTAGAGCGGCACAACACTCGGCGCTGAGCTAGGAGGTCCGTATGGCCGCGATGGCATGAAGCTGTGCGTCGATACGTTGTACAAAATATGGCGATAGACGCGCGGCTTGGCCAGAATCAAATCGACCACTAGCACAGCTAGGCCATATTCCAGGTAGGGATCGACAATGCGCTCACAATGCATGCATCGTGCAAGTACGACATGCCCAGATCCGAACGTGGACACTGTGGCGGGAACAGGCTTTCCACACTGGACACATACCGGCATGCACGCGTGCCGCCAAGGGCAACGCGGCAGGTGCGACGCCAACGCGTGTCTCTAGCAAAGGTGTACACCTCCATTCCGAAGACAGGCACTACTTTTCGACGCGACTATCTCAACGCAGTAGGCGCTGCTGACCACCTTACTCGTCCTTGGCACGAATCGAAGCAGCCACTTTTTCAGCCTCTTTGATTGAAGCCTGTGGTAAGACATTCGCGCACATACCTTGTCCGTCTGAGGTCCATTTTGCTGCTGCATGCCGCCAAACAGACCTGCGGGCGGCTTGAAAGGCCGCTTAAGATCGCCCGTGGCAGGCATACCCCAGATCCAGATCTTGGCCATGTTGGACTCCATGGCATTTTTCAGAGGAAGAATACTCTGGATCACGAGACTGCACGTATGTCAGTGGGTCGCATACATACGGGTTCGTGTAGCCAAAGTACAAGTGCATCAGACCCACCATCAACGAGCCCATCAGAATACCACGCATACTCTTGCTAATTTCAGAGAGGTCATAGTCGCGGTGCGTCGTTGTCACGAGCTCACCAGGGTCCTGCGACTGCAACGTAAGAAAGAACAACGTACCATAGGATTCTTTGCATTAACATACTTGAGCACTGTCAAGTCGTTCTTGCGCTTGATCTGAGGGTCAGACGTGCATGCCCACGTACCTGAATGCTGCAGTAGTAAAACACGGCCAGACACAAGAGCTGCGATGTGACGTAGACGAGCTGTGCGTATCGCACATACTCTGGGTTTTCGTCGAATGGAATGCGCTTGGCCACCTGCATGGCGCCGAACATAACAGCCATGTTTGTCACCGCGGCGTTCATGATGCAACTACGCTGAGGTTTCGTATGAAGGAGAAAGAAAGGCCAGGGGCGTGGACCCTGGCTGAGTAAGACACGTGGCACAGCTGCGGCCCTCTAGGTTGGCGGAAGCAGCAGCCTGGGACCCCACCCGCTTTGGCCACCCAACATCATCGGAGTAGACTGGTCGTCCTCCCATGGTGAATCAGGTGCATCAATTATCCTACAGCCCACTGACGGCGCATGCGTTCAATGCAGACCGCAGTAAGGTCGCTGTCTCACCCAACTCAAGTGAGATTTGCATTTTCGCATCCACGCCACAGGGCTGGGTGCTCGAGCATTCCCTCACGGGCCATGACAAGGTTGTGACGGGCCTGGACTGGGCACCGAACACAAATCGCATCGTGAGCTGCTCACAAGACCGAAATGCGTATGTGTGGACATTATCTGGTGCGACATGGAAACCGACCCTAGTACTGCTTCGACTGCACCGCGGTGCGACAGCGGTTCGTTGGAGTCCCCGTGAAGACAAGTTTGCCGTTGCAAGTAGTGCTCGGATCATCTCCGTGTGCTCCTTCGAGGAAGACAATGACTGGTGGGTAGCCAAGCACATCAAGCGTCCCCTGCGGTCCACCGTCACATCGATCGACTGGCATCCTAACAATGTACTACTGGCCGCAGGCTGTGCCGATTTCCACGCTCGTGTATTCAGTGCGTACATCAAGGGTGTAGACACAAAGCCGCCTCCCAGTGTATGGGGTGAGCGCTTACCCTTTGGCACAGTCTGTGGTGAGTTTCCAACACCCTCGGCAGGATGGGTTCATGGCGTAGCGTTTAGCCCGAGCGGTGATGCCCTAGCCTTCGTCGGCCATGATGCCTCGCTCACAATCGTGTACCCATCTGCATCACAAGACTCGCCTCCTACGATGCATGTGATCCGCCTGCCGAGTTTGCCGTACGTGTCAGTGATGTTTATCAGTGAGAGTGCCCTCGTAGCGGCTGGCCACGATTGCCAGCCGATGGTCTTCGAGGGCTCGGCAGAAAATGGCTGGCGGATCACCCGCAGTCTCGACACGGTCGGTACAGCGGCGTCCAAGCCGAAGCCGCCGCCTCCGCCGCCCAAAAAGCCCGGTCTGGGTGGCGCCCCCGCGCCCAGCAGCGCTGGCGTGGGTCGGCTCAACAACGAGGCGTTTGCGCGTTTCAGAGAGGCCGACACGCGTGGCACATCAGCGATGCCGTCGGCACAGTCAACAGAGACGCCGCACTCTTTTGGTGCCGTCGCTGGGGCGAGTATCGCCGACGATGGTGAGTTGCACACCACGCATCAAAATACCATCACTGATATTCGCATATACAGTGGTCAGCGTGGCCAAGTGGAAACTATCAGCACAAGCGGCGTAGATGGCCGACTATGTACCTTTGAAACTGGCAAGGGTAGCACGGCTATCGCGCCTATCTTGCGCGGCATTGCCAGCATGCGTATGTAGTCTATTATCTAGCTACCGAGCTTACGACTTTTGACAACATGCGTCGAAATACCTGACGCCTCACCGCCGTAGCCGCCCTGTAGAGCGCTTTGGCCACCTTTGTAGACAGCTCGTGTACTCGAGAGCCGCTTCTTGGCGCGGTCGTAGCGCATACGGCGCTTGACACGCGGGTTGCGTATGCTCTTAGGTCGATTCGCAGTCAGACCCTTGTTCTTATCAATCGCATAATCAATGGCGCGGTGATCACCTGGCGCCAACGTCTCGTCATCATACACACGACTTGCCAGGCGCTGCTGATCATGCTCTTCCTTTTGAGCCGCTTTGCGCGCGCGCTTGCGAGATGATACGAGGTCGTAGTATTCAGCACCATCTTTGTCTTCGGCGTCATCATCGACCCAATCCTGATCACCCCATGCTGTTTCATCTTCAGCGATAGGTTCTTGTGACTTAGAAAGGCGATTCGACTTGGCTGCTGCCACAGCATCGCGGATTTGGCGCTTATCACGGTACGGGATATCGGCATCACCTTCGAGGTGTGCCGCCTTTTTATTCGCCTGCTTTGTATCCAGCGCAGATGCTTGGAATTGGACGGCTCGTTGGCGCTGGGCTTTGTCTTGCCGCTCCACACTGTGCATGAGTGTTGGCTCGCCATAAGCATCGTCATACTCAGGAAGCGAGGGCAAAGAATGCGTCTTTGGGCGTGGCTCAGCATCGCTGGCCTTGACCCTAGCAACGTCAGCCAGCACATTTGGTGCAGGCTCTTCTACGCTTTGCTGTGACTTGCTCTTCTTTTTCTTTTTGGAAGTCTCTTTCGATCGTGGCTCATCCCTGGCATCGGCCAATAATTCCTGTAATTCATTGGGCTCCAAGTCACCCAACTCTTCATACTCCGCATCCTCCGTTGTAGGCGCGCCCATCACACGATCTACGCTTTCGTTGACAGTTTCTTCACGAGGCTCGAAGAGACCAAGGTTTTTCATCTCCAACATTGCATGCTTGAACTGAGTGAGGCGAGCCATGACAGGATGTGTAAGAAGAGACTCGGGATGGGTAAGCATACGTGGCGACGAGGCAAGTTGGAAGAAGAACGATAGCAGCATGGTGTAGTTGGACAGCGACTGGATATAGAGATGAGCGATTTCGGCGAGCTGCGTCTCGCCCTCTTCAGTAATCGCTTCCACAGTCGCGCTCTCCTCCTTGAGCTGATGCAAGGAGTCGCGAAACTCTTCGATAAGAGCCAGAACAATGGGTGAACGATGCTCGAGCAAAGAAACAAGCTCATCATTGGTCTTCGACGCTAGCTCATCAGCATCATCGGCTTCTGCTGCATCCAATTCACGTCGCCGTTTGGTACGCGCAGCTTCACTCTGCTCGTCCGCAGCAATCTGTGCTTCTTCCGCATGGATAGCATCTAGACCAAAGTCGTCATCTTTCATTTCTGCGCGACTCTGACGCTGAAGTCGAATAGCTTCGTTCGTTTCCAGCTCATGAGCCTTATCCTCATCCATATCCGAGTCTGAGTCAAAGCCCTCTAAGGTATTGCCGCTGTAGTACGAATATTTGTTTCGACCCCAACCAAGACCACCATCTTGGTCCTCATCGTCTGAAGCTTCTTCTTGCTCATGATGTGCTTCATCTCGTGCTGCGCGTCGAAAAAGAGAGTCTTCATCCAAGGACGCTGGTAGAATCATGTTTTGGTATCGGTCGAGATCGCCATCATCCTCTTCGTCATCCTCATCGTTCTCATTCTTCCATTCTTCCTCCTCATTTTCTCTATCGGCTTCATCCGTGTCTGGCTCAAAACCAAGCACCTCCTGATGATCACCTGCTAAGTCGTATTCATCATCGTCTTGGTCTTGCTCCTCATCCAACAAAATCTTATCGCGAGACGCATGAAAAGCATCTACATCATCTTGCAAAACATCTTCGTGCATTTGCATTGCATCTTTGCTACTCGCACCGCGCAAGCCGCCAGCTCGGCGACCACGCCCCTTGCCCATCGTGCCACGAGAAAAAATAAAGCGCTGCTGCAGTGCTCGACACGAAATGCGCTTGTGCCACGTGAGAAGCCAAAAATTTTTTGAGGGCCCACGTAAATATGTGCGCATGGCCTGGCAGGCTTCGTATTCTTTCATTGTCATCATGTGGGAGAATGAAGAGGCGGCGCTAATCGAAGCCTCGCGTAAAGCATATCAAGAAAATTCGAATCTAGATGATCCGTCACATAACTTGAGGGAAAGTTTTGCCGATGGGACGGAATTGATAAGGCTAGATGATGATGAAACTATCATGGTTCCTCGTATCGCGAAAGAGGATAGTGCAAATACATCTCGGCTGACCAAAAAGAGGGCAAAGAAGCACGGAAATCGTCTTGCTGTTCTCCCAGATACCCATGAAGACTCGCTCTCAGCTCTTGAAGTGACGGGCGGGACACCTGTCGCGAAAAAGCCATCAAAGCGTGAATTGGATGCATATCGCCGTCGAAGTGCCGGATCAGAATGGTTTGGAATGCCTGCATTCCCAGGATCATTATCAAAAAATGCTTCCAAGGATTCACGCATCGAAGGAGGCAAGTCAAGCTATACAGGCGGTGATGCAAGGGCTGCTACAGAAAAGGAGATGCGACAACAGCTAACTGCCATTCGTTTGCGCAATGCTTTAGACCCTAAACGTTTCTATCGCGGAAGCGGTGGAACAGGATCTGATCGCTCTATCCCAAAATATGCACAGCTTGGTAAAGTAGTGGGAGGTGGCTTGGAACCTACTTCCGTGCTCACCAAGACCCAGCGTGCAAATTCAGTTGTGGGCGAACTCATGAGGGACTCAGGCGCCGTGTCATACTCAAAGCGCAAATTCGGAGAGGTACGTTCTTATGGCTACTCACACATGTCAAATAGCTACAGGAAAAGCGTATGGCTCACTCAAACCATAGCCGTGGAAAGCCACATCGTGGCAAGCGGCGCCGTTCCTAGCGGTATGCCCTCCACTCACCCGAGATTTCACATGAACTTGTGGCCACGTGAGGGACTCGGTTGTGTCCTGGGTAAATGCGAAAATAAAATGCCGACAACACTGGTATGTGACCTTGTAGGCAGCCAGTGGTCATCCCGATTTGGTGGTTGGCTATTTTTTCAGTCGGTGGCGTTTGTTTTCACGCAGACTGACTCGCAGAGGGACCCAGTGACTACCCGCCCCTGCGTGGCATATCGGACACACAATCGTCCTAGCGGGCTTAGGGACATTGCTTCCGGGTTTCCCTACCCGACTATACTACATTCTACGGTGCTCATCGTATAGTGCTTCAGTCCTTCATTGGTCTGAAGTACCGTTGAGTGTCCGCTTCTATTGATAATGACTGCACAAGTCTCGACGGTAACCGCCACCACCCCTCGTGGGTCGGGCATGGGCCACGCTTCCTCTTCCCCTTTTACCTCCGTACATATGACGAGCAGTCGTATGCGGAACAAGAAGCTCTCATACAAGCAAAAGAGTACGTACGCCAAGCTCAGAGGGTGGCTCTTGTGTCTCAGTATAGTGAGATATTGGGATTTAATTTTATGACATTGAAAATTAAATCCCAGTCACCCGAGCCATGAAGACGCTTACTAACATTCCAGTCGCTGTTCATCGAGGCGCATTCCAGAATGACGCTGCAAACGCCTTTGTGAGCGCTATCGCACCAGAGTTTGAATCTAGCGACAATCAGCAGGATTCAAACTTTGGTGTAGACTCACATGAGATCACTGAATACCATTTGCAGGCCGCGCTTTCTTCCACTCAGGTGGATAACGTTGGTAATGCGCCGACAAAAAAATACCACATCCCCACCCCGCAAAGTGTGGAAGTCTTGTCGCAAGCGCAGTATCATGAGCAATATCCGACGAATGTGTATTTTGACCCCGTGACATATGTCCGCTTCTCGGACACAGTGGAAGCTTGTAACCGTGGTTCTCCTTACTGCATGGATGAGGACGATAAAGGATGGCTGGACAAGCATAACGAAAAAGTTCAGTCTAATTTGGAAAAAGCGCTAAAAGATTCAAAAGCGGAACCCACTGAGGCAGAGGCGGCTCGTGTTGAGGCTCTCGTGCGCAAGGAGGCACCGGAATATTGCTCTATTTCAGAGGATGAATTCGAGACAATAATGTATGTGTTTGAACGTACGACATGCGAGCGCCATCCCTTGTTGGAACTTGATATGTCTAAACTCCCACCTCTCTCTGAGCTTCTGCCCCAATTTGAACCCAACTCTTCGTGCTCTGCGCTGGCTCTACCAGAACTCCCAGCTCTCCCCAATGATCTTTCATCGTGTGTTCCTGCTCCAGCAGAGAAAAACAATAGCAGCAAAAACACTCCAAAACCAGGCTCAGGGGAACCAGTCTGGTCAGCAAAAAATCCATTTCGATATCTGCATTTACTTAAGCCCGGCGCTCATGCAGTGTACCCGTGGTGGAAACTTCGCCGCCAAGCTCGTGAGGGAAGGCCGATTGTGCCATCGCTCAACTTTGATGAGAGCAACGAGAATGACCCCTACGTCTGCTTTCGCCGTCGCGAAGTCAAAAGTGCGCGTAAAACACGTAAGACAGATACCCTTCAGCTTGAGAAACTTGTTCGACTCGAAGTCGAGATGCGTCAAGCTGCGTCTTTGTTTTTCATGATTGCTCAGCGGGAGCGTTTGAAAGAGCTTAGCGTTAAACAGGCTAAGGCATGCTGGAACACAGCTCAAGAACTTTTAGCATTTAAGCGCAGTTGGGATATCACTGGTCCTAGTAAAGGTAAAGAAGATGAGAGTCTCTTGTTTGGGATCCAACCTGATCCTCTCGAACCTGTTCCCTCTACAACAGCCTCTCAACACACACAATTGCTGAAGAAAAAACGTAAGGCTGATGAGGCGGCATCATCTACATCGTCGACTGTGCTCAAGTTACGACGTCCTAAAACAGAACCAGAATATACTCATTCGACTACTAAAGCTGGTATTGAAAATGTGAACTCTTCGACCGGCGTATCTTCTATCATGGACCGTATGCTCGCTGTACAGCAGTACATCGACCATGAATGTACATTGAGGCAGCAGGCGGATGCAGGTATGGAAGATCTCACAGACTCCGCATTCCAGCCGTCAGTTGCGCCACCACCGATACGTGCATTCCGACCAATTCAGTCTGACAACAATGATACCCACTTTTGGTCTAATCATCCATTTGCGCGGCCTGGACGACAGTCTTGCTTCCGTCGACGCGTCGGCCGTGGAGGACGAGTGTTTCTGGATCGTCGCCCCATTGCAGTTAGCCCTGCGCCTGCTAACATTGGCGCTTGGCCTCGACAACGCCAAAACGGATTTCCACTCGCTACTTTCGGTTTTGACCGCTCCTCTGACTCGATGAAACGCATGGATGGATTTAACAGGATTCATGCGGGATTTGATACATTCCGTTCTTATGCACCCGTGGTTCAATCTTCGCGCGTGGCGCCAATGCTTCTGCCTACACCTGATCTGTCTTGGGACCCATTGAATTCAAAGGACCCGCGTGAGCCGTTGACACATGATCCAGACTTGAAGTTTAGGCGTGTGAATAAAACTGGTGTTTACCATGTTGAGCCACAAAATACCGAATCGGCTAGTACAGCATCAGACTCGACAGATCGAACGCAGAGTTCGGATGAAATGGGTGACGGTCAAAGTACTCAAGCGACAGATATTGACCAGGAAGAATCAAAGCCTATGGATGAAGACAAATCACCTGAGCTTAAATCACAAAGTACTCTTGCAACTAGGGAAGAAGCGGTCGAATCGGTGGAAGAGCAGATGGAGCGTGCTCAGAAACTCGCTGAACGTTGGCGATATGATGAAGATGGCGGGCGATATGCGGGTCTTGGTTTGCTGGGTCTCGGAGGAATGGAAGGCGATGAAGAAGCAGTGTTAGACGACTTCGATCAGCGTTTCATTCGCTTCCGCATGTCCCTACTCGACGAAGCCAACTTGTTAAAGTTGTCAACAGACTGGACGCATATGCGACAGGCATTGATTGCCGCATCTTCAAATTTGCATACGAGGCCTTCATTTTCTGTCGCGGATGCTCAAAAGAATGCTGCTGGTGGCGCTGCTAGTGTCACTGTAGCTAATGAAACTTCTAACACAAAGCCCGTCGTGTCTTCAACTACAAAAGATGGGTCGAACAGCTCGAAACCTAGCAATGAAAAGTAATAACTAAGTTTGTCACACACAGTTCTTACTTGCCGTATTCAATATAACAGCGAAGCAGTATCCGACCTTGGGATATTTAAAAAAATCAACGATGATTGTATCTTATGAATAGTGTACCATTAGCAACTTCTCAATATATGCATCAAACCAAATATCTCAAAGGAGCAGCGATAGCGATAAATGCCCAACACCGATGTATAATGGGGATAATGTTGTTGTACTGATTCATTGCACAGCAAAGTGCGGCTAGCAATGTGAAAAATGCTTCGCTAAGTGATTCATTTTAGTTGGGCTATAAACCACTTCTGTCTATGAATATATTATGGCATAGACGAATAGGAGGAGCAGTGTGATGGCCATTAAAAGCCCGGCGGGCGCAGTCCCTCAGGCTGACCAGATACACCAGGGGGCGAGAGCGGGTTTGTTGGGACACCGGCACCTTGTTGCTGGGCAGCAATTTCTTTTTCTTGTACAGCGAAGCGACTTTCATCCTCAACAGCCAGTGCAAATGGAAGACCAACCACCAAAGCAGACGTCACACCAATCCAAATGAGCTTGCCGGCAATCCAGCCGCCAAAGAAGCCATATGCCGACGTCGTCTGCCACATTTTTGACAACTTAGCACGCGTAGTGGGAGATATTATGTCCCTCAACGCAGAAATACGATCCCAGAGACTTTCATTGGCAAGAATTACGCCACGTTCATCCACATCTTCGTCATCTGAGAGATCATCATCCTGCTAGTGTTAGTCATTAAAAAGGCATGATAATACACATACGTCGTCGGTATCTGCATCGATGGCCTCCCACTCATCGTCGTCATCTTTTTCAGTAGCAAGCCCTTGTTGCCTGAGCTTTTCGGTTTCGTCTTGAACTTCTTCAATCCGCACCATAATCAGTTATGTTGGTGATGGATAGCTGACAATTGCGATTCGGAAGAGACCGAGTGCCAAAGGTCACGTGAGATTTGGGACTCCGCTGGTACATGGTGGCTTCTAACGCAACGGGATTTGGACAAGCAATTTTTTGTGGCAGGTCAGACCGTACCACGCTGCGCATCAGAAACCAGCATTTATGAGCTGTGATACCAGTATTGATGATGATGCTTTGTTATCTGGATTGCCTAGCTGGAATGAAAAAGTGAAGTACACCAACAGAAGTGCAATGCCTGAGCAGATGGAGCCTGCTTTACCAGATATGACAATCGAAAGCACAACACGACAGAAAACGATACCCAGTATAACAAAAATAACGGCAGAGGACGATAAACGTATGGCTCTTCGAATGGCAGCACTAAAAACTTTAAAGACGCGTTCTAAGAAAAAGCTCGCTAGAGAGATACCTCAAGCAAATGCAGTAGACGAAGCGAGGCCTATGAATGATGCAGAATCCATCCATTCTTCAACATCATTAAAAGAAGATGGTGATAGTGATGCTACTAACATAATAAAATCTGATGAAAAAACAGCAATGAACATGAATGTGGAAACTTTAAAACAATCCACGCAACCCGTGATACAAAGGACATTCGATTACACTGACATTGATGCACCTAGAGCACAATCAAGAGGAAGCCTGGACTACATTCCCATCGAAAATGAAGAGACTTCTAATGAGGCACAAAGCTCAAGAAAGCGCATCTCATATGCGGATGAATTCAGCGCGCATCCCGTGGCACCATCCGGGGATGATGGAGGCCCAGCTTGGCTCAATAGGGTGTATGATGCTTCGTCCAAATCAGCATCAAGCCCATTCAAAGGTAAACCTCAACATTTTCATATGGAAAAGTCAGGCTCACAAATGTTTTCAAAAATACGAGAGCAGGGTCCGGCAGGACGCTTTATTGATGAACCTTGGCGACCAATAATCATTGAATGGTCTGATGATGATGACGAGAATCTTAATGAAGACGAAAGTGATTATGGAAAAAGAAAATTGGAAAGCAGCATACCAAATACTGCTGAGTTGGAATCCCTGAAGGCTTTCGCAACATCTGAATTGTCTTCGCCACGAACGCCGCATTCATCTCGTACTGAAAACAGAAATAAGTCGTCAACATTGTCTTTGAAAGAGCATGAAATTCAGAATATGATGGCAAAGATTAAAGAACTAGAAAGCAGGAAATGCCACGTTGGTTATGATGATAATCATTCAACCGCGGGTAATGATTTCAAGAGCACTTTGCGGAAACGGAGCACAGTAGACTTTGAAAGTTCTATCACAGATCAAACTCAAGAGCATATGGAGATGCAGGAATCAAGAAAGGTAAGTCATTCTTTTTGATTGAATGTAACATATTTAAGCGTGCTCGAACTGAGCCTGCTTCATCCGCTATGTCATGGATTAAAACAAGTATTGCTAACGTATGTGTCTTTCTGGTTGATTTTGCCATCGAAGCGTCAGTTTATGAATATGCTAACGTTGATTCTCTTTTAAAAATAATTGCACTTGCTAGTTTGGTTCATGGGTGGCTAGGCGATTAAGCTATTCGAGTGAGCCGCCAAATGAAGACGTTGCGGACACTAGAAACGAGACAGACAATTAGACACCCTTAATGTCAGACTAAGCTCCTTAAAAAGACTCATTTCCTTAACAGGCGAATAATATTTAGGCGCTTAAAATAAAAAATCCGCAGAAAAAAGTGCCCACTGGCTGGATCGAACAACCGACCTCGTCATGTCCCTAACGGGATTCCGCGAATCGCGGGAGGTACTAGTGACGCGCTCTACCACTGAGCTAAGCGGGCGAGCGTAACTATTTTTCCTAAGTCTAACAATCATACCCAATTCGTGGTATGTTTTCGTGACATTTTAGGCAAGTTATCTAATCAGACATGTGTTATTCACGCCGAGAGATAACGCGTACGATGGATGTTTGACAAATCCTAGCTTCTTGTCCATATGGGGGAGTTACTCGAAGGACAAGAGCACCACTTCAACCCTGTTAATATTTCTGCTCCTCACATCATTTATGTGGCTCTAGGATTTTTTATTGTACTGGTATGTTTTTTTGATTTCATCTAATCTATTCAAGTTTGGCATATTCTCCATGCTTGTCAAAGAGCGTTTGTACATGGGCGAGGCGCCACTAGCATTGGTGTTTGGTATTATCATCGGTAAGTATTCTCTCTTTCAATTAACCAAATTCAGGACCAAGTGCTGCAAATATTTTTCATCCGAATGATTGGGGATCTGAACATAACCCAGCGCCAGGGAGCACCACAACCAATACAATTACTTTGGAGATAATGAGAGTATGTATCGCCCTATCTGTATTTTCTGTGGGCGTAGAGTTGCCAAAAAAATACGTTTGGAATCATTGGCGAACTATTTTTATGTTATTAGGGCCTGTTATGCTTTGGGGCTGGTTAATCACGGGTCTTCTAATTTGGGCGTTGATTCCAGGTATTGACTTTTTGGCGGCCCTGATGATTGCATCCTGCGTCTCACCCACAGATCCAATTCTTGCACAGGCTGTTGTTGGTGGACCGTGGGCTGAAAAACATGTGCCAGCACATATTCGGCATATGCTTCAATGCGAATCTGGCTGTAATGATGGTGCTGCCTTCCCATTTCTTTTCCTCGCATACTTCTTGACTGTAAATCGTGGACAAGTCGGGTTTCCCGTTGCGAAATGGTTCTATCAAACCATGGCTTGGGAAATTGTTTGTGGTACAATCATTGGAGCCCTGATCGGGTATATCGCCCGTAAGCTCATCCGGTTTAGCGAAAAGCACAAGCTTGTCGATCGTGAAAGTTTTGTGGCACAGTACCTCAGTCTAGCAGTGGCAAGTATGGGTTTAAACGTTCTTATTGGGAGTGATGATTTGCTGGCCGCTTTTGCTTGTGGCACAGCTTTTGCCTGGGACGGATGGTTCCAAAAGCAGACTGCCGACTCGAACTTTTCTAGTATTGTCGATTTGGTCTTCAATATTGCGACTTTTGTATATATTGGTGCTGAGATGCCTTGGAAGGAGTTTGTGGATGGGTCTATCAATTTGAGTGTCGGGCGCTTGATCGGACTGAGTATTCTTGTTTTGTTGTTGAAACGATTGCCTATCGTTCTTTTGACTTGGAAATTTATTCCAGACATCAAGACTTTCCATGAAGCAGTTTTCACTGGATACTTTGGTCCCATGGGTGTTGGTGCGATATTTATGTGCACATATGGACGCATTTTGCTACCAGACGATGCGCCAATTCCACCCCAAACACCAAACGATGTGCTCGTGCATACCATTCAACCTATTGTGTTCTTCTTTGTGTTGTCATCTGTCATCGTGCATGGCTTCAGCATTCCATTTTTCGCGTTTGGAAAACGCGCCCATGTAAATTTGAACCGTACACTCACCATGAATACTTCAGTATTTCCTAACAGTGAGCCAAGCTGGGTCAACCGTGTTCGTCGCTGGAATACAATGTTTACTACGCCTGAAACTACCGACCTCGATCAAGAACCTAGCTCTGTGGTACAGGCCATGCAAGAAGGATACAAGCGCCAACAGTTGTATGGCACTACAGAGAATGATGATGCTGAAGAAACCGAACCGCAATCAGAGAAGGATAAGTCCAATGGTAAGGAACGTGTACGCACGCGAGTTGATTTTGGTCGGGCCGAAACCATTGATGATGCTGAAGATGCAGCTTTTACAGATGGTGACGACTGGGACGGTGAAGATACTGTTGAAATGCGACGTTATCGTAAGAGACTAGAGAAAGAAAGGCTTGCACAGGCGGCAGAAGGACAAGATATAACTGATGTGCATGACGTTGGAGGGGAAGACCTAGAAAAGCAATTGGCTTTTAAGGATGATGAAGATGATCCCGAATATCCGAGGGTAAAAGAGTGGATTGAAGGGCATAATATCGTCTTGGAAGTGATAGAAAAGCCTTTGGACGAGCCAAAAACAATTGTGATCCCCTTGGATCAAGAAACATATGACGAAGTGGAAAAAGAACAGAGTCCGCTCCGTTCATTTATTTACAAATACGAAGACAAGATTGCTCACGCATTCGAACAAGACCAAGACACTAAATTGTCTGAATTAAATTTGGCACAGCTATATTCACGGAAACTCCTAGCAAAGATCTCTTCATTTGCGCAAGAGCGGCGTAAAGGTAGCATGCCAGAGAATATTGCTACTACCAGCTCCGCAACAAATATACCTGTGGCATCTAACGGAGATACGATCCGTGTTGCTAAAGAACCAAGTCGAAACTTTGACGTTATAGCTGTTCGTCCTGATGGCACAATCTTGGAATAATCATACGATCATTACCAACAAATCTTTATGCGTAACGCTAGCGCCAATTCGTGCGCATGTATCTCAATGTGGAGTAGATAAAAGGACGATTTTTGTTCATCCCGACTTCTGACAACTGAAGTGACTGGCGTTGCAGGCCATGGTTGACCATGCCATCCGCATGCCGACAGAATGCACGCCGTATTTTAACACGTTTGGCTTAAGGATTTGTGAGACGGGGACTGCTGGTCGTAGTGTTTTCGCATCACAGCCTATTGAAAGCAATACCATTATTGAAATTAGTCCAGTTCTACTTTTTAACCCAGAAGAATACGAGGCTCACGGGCGTCACACCATCCTAGATTCGTATACGTTTGTATGGGAAAGAAACACCAGTGGGAATACCATGGCCCTCGCCCTAGGGCTTGGTTCACTATTTAACCATCATCCAACATCTGCGAATGTATCGTATGAGCTTGACAAAACCACTCGTTCTATTCGATATCGGACTGTGCGTCAGATTCATAAAGGTGAAGAACTTTGTATATGTTATGGGGTAGGTCGCATGTGGTGGGAATCACCTGAAGAAGAACGTGTAACGACGCCAGTTTCCGAGACGCATGAATTGAGTCTATTTGGCAACATGGATCTGGATGCTGAGACAGTTGATTGTCTCAGGGCGCCTGTGGATTCATCATACCACGCACCTTTGTGGCGTGTTACAGCAGCTCCTAATCCAAAAACTATGCCACTTGTCACTACACTAGCCTGGGCTATGGATGTTCCTGCTCGTTCGTGTTCACAAGTGGCACAGTCTCTCAAGATGATGGTGAAAAACGGCATCCTCAGATCGGGTGATTTGTATCCCTGGTATTCTATCCGACATTTGCGAGGCTTTCGAAAGGCAAGCGAGGTCCAAAAAATTCCAGATGAATTAACTGATCCAACATCGACAAATTTGTCTGTGCTTTTATGCTTGGAAAAAGCTCATTCCCATACTGAGCTAGCATCAATTTTATCAACTCACCTTGATACGGCTCTGACTGAGTCAGTACAACTCTACCGTGTGCGTGTTCCAACAGGGCCCGCTCCAAATGTTGAACGATTATCGGAGTGGTCTGCTGTATGGCCCAGCGTATTTCTTCCGCCTGGTGCGGGTTTTGCATCTAAGAGTGGCTTGCCTGGAAGTGATGCAGCGAGGTCAGTTGTGCCAGTGGATCGCGAGGCCGATTCTGCATACTGGAGAGATTCGGCTCTTGTGAATCGTGTGCGGCATAATTTCCAGCGTTGCCTACACACTGCGCAAAAAGCTCGGGCATCTGGCGAACTTGGCGTCGGTGTTTATGTGACGAGTCTGGACGAAAACAATCAGGGCATTTCCGTGGACGCTCATGATACGCGTACGAGTGAAGCACATCCGCTCCGTCACGCAGTGGTGAATGCAATTCGGCATGTTGCTGATATTCGCGCGCGTTCACGCTCTGAACAGCACGAAAGCGTAAATGGTCAGGACTACTTGCTCACTGGACTAGATTTATTTATTACTCACGAGCCTTGTGTCTATTGTTGCATGGCCCTGATTCATTCTCGCGTCCATGCGGTGTACTTTTTATATCCATCTCCTTATTCGGGAGGTTTTTGTGGGGCACCTGCAAACGGTCACGCACAATGTGAGGGCAGTGAGGACGGCGGTCCTTTTTCTATCCATGAACAAAGTGGTCTCAACCATAAATACGATGTATGGCGATGGATCGATCCAAATGCGTTTGACCGTCTAGTAGACCCACACATCGCACTAGACGTTTGAATTGATTACACACTATGAAGCGTCCGACTCGTTAGCCTCTTCCTCCTCCTCCTCATCTTCCAAGTCGTCGCCAAAATCTTCGTATGACTCCTCTTCAGTATAGTCACCATTGTCCTCTTCATCCTGCGCGATAAACTCTTCAAGTGTTAAGTCGCGAGTCTCCGAGCTTGCCGTCGGCTGTGGTCCCACGAGGCCTTCAAATGTTGTATATTGAGCTGAACTGGTTGGATTGGAGTGAGACGTTAGAGTGGGCAGAGTAGATAGACGCTGAAACGCTGAAGTGACCTTCTGCCTCGGTTGCATCGGGCTGTGTGCATGAATACCATTTGGCGTTGCTGTTGCCAGAAAATTCTTCGTGGATGGCTCTGTCATAACCAGCGTCTCCGATTGTTTGCCTTTATCAGATTCCTGAACAGGAACTTTCTGACAAGTTGGCGCTTGCGAACAATGGAGTACAATAGGCGACATTTGGTACGGAACAGAAGAAATGAACTTGGTTTGGCTTGCTCGCGTCACCACAGGGGTCTTTTTTGATTCCCATATTGCATCACAGATGTCGTGCATCATACCAGCTTGGTTAATACCGGTAATCTCACTGACTTCTGGCAATGCAGTGTCCAAATCAGCCATGTTATCCAGTGGCCGTGCAGGCGAATGGGGGGTACGTGCACGCACAGTGGACCGCGGTACTGCAGCATCAACATCCTGCCCCATCTTGTCTAGTTCTCGAATTCTCGCTGATACGAGGCGGCCAATATTGTCAGCAGATCGATAAATCGTATCGAGCGTGGGTGCACGCAATGTAGTTTGACCTTGCTTGGCGTTTAGAGTGGACTTTTGTAGACCATTGAAGTACTCGCCCAGTTCACTCAGTCGCTCACGAACAAGATGCGACGAGCGACGAAGGCGCGTCTGATTTTCAAGTTGCTCAGGTCCCAAGTGTCGAACGCGAACCATCTTAGCAAAATCTGGGTCCTGTCTAGCACGAAGAAAACGCGCAATCTCTTCTCGCTTTACCTCACTTTTGAGCTGAACACTTTCAATACTGGCAATATGTTTTCGTGTCTCTGCCACTTGGTCTTCAGACTCTATTACTGCTTGCAAGAATTCACTCGTCAAAGAGCTGAGGCTTTGTACGTCACCAAATACCCATGCATCAGCATTAGATAGATCATCGACACTCTTGGGTGATGTCGAAGGAATTCTCAACCGCTTAAAAAAGTCTGTGCTTTGTTTGGTCTGCCTTCGAAGCGTGCGTAACTCTTCCTCCAATATTGCATAAATTTTGACAAATTCTTGCTTCAGTTCATCATCTTCCTTGGGAACATTGGGATCAGCCACTTGAGTCAGGTCAATTTGAGGCACAGATTCAGCCAGGGAAACACCAATAGCGGGCAATTCATTATCCACCAGCGCATTGGATGACGGCTCAGCAGCATGGTTAGTGCCGAATTCACTGCCCTTGGACAGCTTTTGCGATTCAATTAGTCTTTCAGGTGATGCTTTGTGAGAGAAAACTTCGGTATCACTCCCCGTGGTTTTATTCTTTTCTAGCTTCTCTTCAGGTGGCTTTGCGAAAGAGAAAGCCGACTCTTTTGGTTTCTCTTCAACTGGCTTTGCGAAAGAGAAGGCCGGTTCTTTTGGTTTCTCGTCAGACGGCTTATTGAAAGAGAAAGCCGACTCTTTCGGCTTCTCTTCAACTGGCTTTGCGAAAGAGAAGGCCGGTTCCTTTGGTTTCTCGTCAGACGGTTTTGTAAAAGAGAAAGCTGACTCTTTAGGCTTCTCCTCAGACGGCTTATTGAAAGAGAAAGCTGACTCTTTAGGCTTCTCCTCAGACGGCTTATTGAAAGAAAACGCCGCCTCCTTTGGCTTCTCTTCAAATGGCTTATTGAAAGAGAACGCCGGCACTTTTGGCTTCTCCTCAGACGGCTTATTGAAAGAGAAAGCCGGTTCCTTTGGCTTCTCGTCAGATGGCTTATTGAAAAAGAACGCCGACTCTTTTGGTTTCTCTTCAACTGGCTTTGCGAAAGAGAAAGCCGACTCCTTTAGATTCTCCGCTGTCGGCTTTGCGAAGGAAAACGCCGGTTCCTTCGCTTTCTCTTCAGATAATTTTGCAAAAGAGAAAGCTGACTCTTTTGGCTTCTCTTCAGGTGGTTTTGCAAAAGAGAAAGCTGGCACTTTTGGCTTCTCTTCAGACGGTTTATTGAAAGAGAACGCCGACTCCTTTGGCTTCTCTTCAAATGGCTTATTGAAAGAGAAAGCTGTCTGTTTAGCCTTCTCTTCAGATGGTTTATTGAAAGTGAAAGCTGACTCTTTCGGCTTCTCTGCTGTCGGCTTTGCGAAAGAGAACGCCGACTCCTTTGGCTTCTCTTCAAATGGTTTACTGAAAGAGAACGCTGACTCTTTAGGCTTTTCTGTTGGTTGTGCAAAAAAGGAAGTCGACTCCTTTGGCCTCTCGTCAGATGGTTTCGCGATAGAGAAAGCTGGTTCTTTAGGTTTCTCTTCAGATGGCTTTGCAAGAGTGGACAGACTTGCGTCGAGGTTATTACCTGCCGCCTTAATGGGCGAGATTTCTGTTTCTTTGATTCCTTCGCCTGATTCATTGAACGAAGATGTTTGATTTTCTTGCTTGCCTTTAAATAGATCGAAGGTGACTTTGTCTGCTTGCTCAGACTTTTGTACGGTAGGGGTATCGTGAAGAGAGGCAAAATTTCCTTCATGAGCTTCATCTTGCTTCGCGTCAACAGTGGCAGACTCCAAGTTTTCAAAATTCTGACTTTCAGCTTTTTCAAGATTGTCTGAATCATTCTGCGACGCTTTGCTTGAGGACTCTGATAAGACACTTGGTGTAGCTTTTGAAGGTTCAGAGTTTTGGCTTATTTCAGACGGAAATTTCGCTTGGTGAGAGAGGTTTAGATTCGCCGACGGTTGGGAGCTCATTGGCGTGTTCGATTTGGACAGCATGTCGCTCAAACCACCAAACGAGAATGTCGAGTCCTTTGGTGCGTCCTCATCGACAGGCTCCTCACTCTTGGGCAGAGCTTTTGGCGCTGGTGTGACAGATGCAAAGGCAGGCTTGCCAGTGTCGAAACTTCCACCTGAACCAAATACAGAACCTTGTGAGGAGACAGATCCAAATGCATTTTGCTTATTTGATAGTGCACTGAATGCCGTTGGGCCAAGTCCTGAGGCTGTACCCTGCTGGCTAAACTGCCCAAACGCCGAATTCGAACCAGTTATTGGCTTCTGTGCGCGAGCAAATGTCGAAGCCGCTCCAAATGTCGGTTTCTGTAACTGTCCGAATGCAGAAGTGGATCCGAATGCAGGTTCTGAGGATTGACCTGGTGCCGGCCCAGATGGAGGCTGTGTTGACTGACCGGATGCAGGCATTTGCTTTTGCCCGAGAGCATTTCCGCCACCAAATGCAGTAGCGCCGCTTGCGCTAAACTTGCTAAACGGACTGCCATTAGAAAAAGCTGAACCAAATGAGCTTTGTTGCCCAAATGCTGATGTTGAGCCAAAGGCGGGTTGTGACACAGCACCGAAAGCTGACGTTGATCCGAAAGTTGGCGTTCTGTTCGGGGTTGTACTGCCATGAACAGACTCAGCAAAAGCTGGCGGTATGGATGCAGATACATTTGTCGAAGCATTGGGGGAATGAGAAATAGCGCCTTGTCCAGTGATCATACCGGGATAAGGTTTGTCGGTTTCTGTGTAGATCACATGGTATCCAAGAAGGACGCCATCGTTAGTATAAATATATAAAATCGGAGTCGCTGGTAATGTTGCCGAGGGATCTTCACCCTTTTCAGCCGCATTCGGATCTGGGACTGGGTCCTCAGCCGTTAAATCAAGGGCGAGTGCCATGGGCGACGAATCACAAAAGTCATCTCCAGATAAGAAAGGCAATACAGGGCGCGACGTTTCTTCAAGAACCAGTGCTTTCCATCCATCTTTAAAACCTAAAACGCCCACATCCGTACTCGCTGAGCATGTCATGAATACGAAATGTTTCATAGGTGACCAGTCGCGAAGCATGCAAGTGTAGCGATATCCCCATCGAGTCCTATCGCCGAAAGGCGGGGACACGTCGTAAGGAAATGCTGCAAACGTGAGTGAATTGGATTTGGCATCCCGATATAGCACATAAACTTCGTTCTCATGGATGGGTTCCGGCTCGGGTGTGGATGAACAGGTATTGTAAGTGACCAGGAAGACATGGTTCTCAAGCCATTGGACGTCTTCGACGTACAGAGGTCGATCGCTCTCTGGTGGCGGTAACACAGCCTTGACATCGCCCTCTGGCGTAAATTGAATTATCTCACCTGTTTTAACTCCAAGCACAAGCTGCTTGCCTCGAGCAGACCAGCTCACCGACGTCACATTATGTGCCGGCAATATATTCACCCATTCACCTTTTAACAAGTCGAGCATATGTGCACTCCCATTTTCATGCGACAAAAGGTCCATACCGTAGACAACGGCACACAAACTGCTCTTATCACCGGGGTTGGGGGCTATCATATGAACACGAGAAGCATCATGACGAGGCGGTGCAACGGTCCGTGGAGCTGGCGGAGATGATCGTAAAGACATGGTTTCCCAAATCAAAATAAGGCCATGACTCGTAGCGGCAAGGAGCAAAGAGTCGGAATTACCAAACATAACAAAGAGCACGTCGCCCGTGCCAGGCTGTAGAGGGAGTGTGCAAAGGACAGGCGGAGATGGGGACGCATTGCGCTCTGCTTGAGTAAATGTATTTCGCAAAACATGTAAATCGTATATGTTGATACCATTGCGAGTAGAAGCGGCTGCAAGACGCTGAGAAGAAGCAACACAAAACATGTTGGTAGGCACGGATGCTGAGCTACTACCATCACCGGTCAAAGGCTCAGAGAGGCGTATATTGACGTCCTTTGAAAGCTGGCGAAGGCATAAATACGGCGCAGACTCTTCGCCAGCCTCTTCGCGGTGTATGTTCATCACGATTCAGTCGCTATCGTCTGCTGCAGCGTCAGAGTCAGCTCTGTGTCCCTACGTTGTTGGCACGCTGAGCAACACATCGGAATAACACGTGACTGAGGCACTCGATCCGCCATCGAACATTGGCAGCAAGCTGCAGGCTGGATTCCTGTTATGCACGCTACATGAATTCAGGTATTGAGCTCAGATAGAGAAGTGGGGCGCATACGCATCCATTGCATACGAGGACCGCTGGGTGCAAACTTGCTTACGCGGAATCCATAGATGCGCGGTATGTATATGCCAGTTTGTGGTATCTTCCGCCCAAGGCGATCAACAGAGAGCGTTTTGATAGCATTGGTTGCAGGAGAGGGAGAAGGGGAGTGTGATTCATCCATGGGTGTGCTTGTTTCGTTGAGTGAGTCTTGTGCTGGTGGCTCGGGCGGAGCCAAGATCGATGGAGCCAAATCCCGGTAGGAAAGCAGTAAGAGATGGGGGAACGTCGTCCCGAAAAAGGCGCCATCAATGCCGTGGAAACGGCTACTGGGAGGCGTGTAAATGTCGAGACAATTGGGGCAAAACAGCTTGACTGTATCAAGACCTGGCAAGTCTGAACGACCACATGGCAGTGTGAACTGTGAGTTGCAAAATATGCGGGGGCATATGCCAAAGTGACCCTGCTCGAACTTTTCCACCATTTGCTGCATGCCCTGACGCGTGATAATGTATCGTTGGTGAATAAGACCATACAAAAGCTCTGCAGATGACTCAACGATGGATATATCAGGAATCTTTAATGAGTCTTGAGGCTCAATGTCGAGAATCATTTCCAGCGCTTCTCTGTAAAACGGAACTAGGAAGTTGAGGCCAGTCAAATTAAATTCATCTTCAATGAACTCCTCGGACACCTCAGCAAAGTACTGGTGTCCTGCAAGAGAACAGAACCATGATATCCATGTAAGCCCCTCCGTTCCACTTTCTGACGGCGTCTCTGACTCATACACGCCTTCTTCGTCCCCCATCTCACTTAATTCATCCATCTTCCCGCTGTTACTTAGGCTCATAGCCCTAGATACTTGCTCAGCTTCAGGCACGGCTTCGGAAGCCATGTTATGCGAGGACGGTATGTCCGTCGTCATGGTACAACGCTCCGAGTAGGGCCGCTGCAAATCGAGATGGCACTAGTAAGAACTTGGGCAGACGCACAGGTAATTCGGCCGATGAAGACATTGCCGACTCACGAGGCCCGAGCGTGGGGTATCCGCACGGGCACAGCGCGTATATGGAACGTGAGGTATCAGAGCTACGGGGCTGCTTCGCCCAGATCACATTAAAGGCTAGGGCTCGTAATCTAGAAAAAAGGCGATTCACGCTATGGTGAATCGAGGGAGATAGCTGGAGGATTCGAATCTGGCTCCACAGGCTGTGAGAGCGGTGAACGCAGATGTTGCGTTCGCAGGGGAAAAGATCCTGGCGGACTCAACTGCGGCTTCAGCGTCGGTGATGTGATGCGTTGCAGCGTAGTATTAGTTGCCGAAAAATGCAGCGGTGACATGGTAGTGGCCTGGGTCGAGTCGCGCTGCAGCAAAGCAGGCTGCACTGGCGGCACAGGACCTGGTGTTGACGTCAAAGATTCATCATGCATCTCGGTAGAAACAGCTAGTGTCGGTGCTTTATCAGGCGTGGAGGGAGAATCACAATGGCGACACACAAAGGTAGTGTCATCCCAATTACGCGGCTGTACATTGTGTCGCCGGTCTTCTTCTTCCCAACAACTCGCGTGTTGCCAGTTGCCGCACTTTTCACAAGCCACCACAGGCCGTGACTCGGCTGGGTTCATTTCATCCATCGTGCAAATTTCACAACGAAGGCGCCATGCATCAGCAGTTTTTCTCGATTCTTCTTGGGCCATACGTTCGTGTATCATGCGTTCCCTCGCAAGCAGCCGTTCGCTACGCTCACGAAGTCGGTCCTCGCGACTTTTTTGCGTCTGTTGCTCTACAGCTTCGCGCATAACACGTTCACGCTCAGCTTGAACTGCTGCTGCTGCACGTGCTTTTTGTTCACGAAGTTCTGCTTCTTCCCGTTCGCGCTGCTCACGCTCGCTATCCCGCAATGCAATGCGGCTACTGCGCTTACGATTAGAAAGCGCTGCTTCGATGGCAAGTCTCTTCTCTTCCGCATGGATTACCTCGAGGATCGGGGGCAATATCTCCTTGCTAATGTAGTTATACATATTCCGTTCATCTGGGTGTTTTGACTTTGCAAAACGGTCCACAAAAGCTTGCCATTCATGACGAGTAATGCAAATTGTTTCGAATTCGAACCATGGTTCGTGCGCGTCTTTCGTGTCGCTCGTATCATCATCATCATCAGGAGGCGGCGACAGTTCCGAGTCCGAATCAAACAGATCCTGGGGGCCAATAGAATCCTTTTTGATACTACTGAGCCTAGACGAACGTCGGCCAGCAGGCGGTGGTGGCGGCGGCATCGCTCGGGCCTTTTTTGATGTGGATGTATTTTTCGTGGAATGAGCGCGTTTTTGTTTACTTTTTGATCGCTGAATCGGCAATCGTTGAATCCAGAGACGGTTATCATCAAAAAGCCAGTACGTGTTGCCATGTCTATCCCATCCCACTGGCATCACACGCCACGTCACTGCCTCTTCTTCAGAGTCGTTTTTGGCTCGGAGCCTCTCAGGTATTTCAAGCTGCCATTCACATAGACTGTGTAAACAAGTTAGTTTGTTGATTATATCAAGCTGGTCCCAAGATACCGGGTCCTCTAATGTGCCAAGTGGCGCCGGTTCAGACGATGATGCGCGGATACTCCACTGGTATCGAAATGCATCTTCCCAATCACTTTCACTACTGTGTCAGCACGCATGCCTCTATACATACGTAAGACGACGATTTTGTGTCAAGAAAGAGAGTAAACGTGTACAAAGCCACGAAATATAGCCCATTTGCCCCAGATCTAGCGCCGTTTCCAGACGCTGATATTAGAACATGTGCTGAAAGTCGAGCGACGTACCTGCGTATGGAATCCGTCCAATGCGAGTGCCACATCAAAAGTGAACAAAAATTGACATATGGCTGCAAATTTCCAAGAGCGACGCACAGCCAGGACCGTGGCACTCGGGATATCTGACGCCATGACGCGACGGTCGCAATAGTAGGTGTGCAACTAAGCCCCAACGACGCGCGAGCTTGGCCTTGAGTCACGTGACACCATGCTGCGAGGTGCTCAGCGTCGGACCAAACCATATGCGGCGCAGGGAGCTGGTAGAGGTGTCGTCGATGATGGCTTATTATCACATTACGGCGCACTAAGCACTGTCAGATATAGTGGTAAATGCTCATCAAATGTGTTTGCTGCGGGAGCTCGGCACGGTGGTTACCAGCATCGTAATAGCAGGCCTCGAGCGAACTACCCCAAAGGAGTTTCTGCACAATCTTCTTTGCAATCTGAACAGCGCTACATATGTTTGATTTTTAGCTGAAAGAGTTATATCGCAACGATCACCAATGGAACGTGTAGGCCAAGGTCTTGGCAGTCCATTGGACAGTGCGTATGTGGAGGTAAAGCCAAATGCAGGGTGGGACTCGAAAGCATCGGAGTTCCAGCCCACCGTAAAGAAAGCCGGTGGATTGTGGTCCCTTCGACATTGCAGTTTTCGGTCGTGCAACATGAGTGGCACAATGGATAAATTGCCTCACAGAGTAGAGGAGACGGTTTTGAAGCAAACGTTCTGGATTGATCCCGCGTATAAAGTGACCAAGGGACTCGGTCAAGGAGCGTATGGCTCTGTCGCCTCGGCTGTGCACATTGCTTCTGGCGAAAGCATTGCTATTAAGAAGGTCTCGAATGTATTCACGAAGCGGATCTTAACAAAGAGAGCTCTAAGAGAGCTTAAATTACTTAGGCATTTCCGTGGTCATAAGAACATTACGTGTTTGTATGACTTGGACATTACGAATCCGTCTGCCTTTAACGAGGTGTACTTGTATGAAGAGCTCATGGAGGCTGACCTCCATGCCATTATCCGTTCTGGACAGCCCCTGACTGATGCCCACTTCCAGAGCTTCATATATCAGACCCTTTGTGGCCTAAAGTACATCCACAGTGCCAATGTGCTGCATCGTGACCTGAAACCTGGTAACCTACTGGTCAATGCAGACTGTGAGCTGAAAATCTGTGATTTCGGTCTTGCTCGTGGATTTGATCCGGATCAGAACACGGTCATGTCTGGCCAGCAGGAATTCATGACAGAATATGTCGCCACCCGTTGGTATCGCGCGCCCGAAATTATGCTCTCTCATCAAAACTACAACACAGCTATCGACCTTTGGTCCGTTGGATGCATTCTCGCTGAACTGCTAGGACGTCGCCCTATTTTTAAGGGTAGTGACTATGTGGATCAGTTGAACCAAATTTTGTACTATATCGGCACTCCATCAGAGACCATGTTGCGTCGCGTTGCAAGTCCGCGCGCGCAGCAGTACATTCGCTCACTGCCCTTCAAAGCACCAGTACCTTTTGAGCAGCTGTATCCTCAGGCCACGCCACTTGCGATTGACATGCTGCGTCGTCTTCTTTCATTTGACCCTTCGCAACGTATCACGTGTGACGAGGCTTTGGAGCACCCGTATTTGGCAGTATGGCACGACCCGAACGATGAGCCTGTTTGTGCCAACAAGTTCGATTTCAGCTTTGAACAGGTGGATGACATTGAAGGTATGAAGAAACTCATTCTTCAGGAAGTCATCAGTTTCCGCCGCGAAGTTCGAATCCAAGCACAGCAGCGACAGGCCATACTCATGCAGCAGCAGCAGCAGCAACAACAACAGCAGCAGCAAATGTTGCAGCAGCATCAGCCTTCTCAGATGTCTCCTACGGCTGTGGCTGCCCAGCAGAGTGCCCAAGCCACGCGTCGTCGCGATGAGCATTTTCCAACGTCGCCACGGGACGTAGTCCAGCGGTCCGCTGGCGATCACCACACATACAACATTTTAGGCGAGCCCATGAGCTCAGATGGCACCCCCAAAGATGCTGGTGACGTTGCTGTGGCTGAAAGAGACGCGATTATGGATCCTTACGGTATGTACATGGACGCTTACCCATATCAGATGCCTTCAACAGTCAGATCGGGCCAGAATAGTGCGCATAGGCGTTTCTTTTTCACGCTTCCATCTAATTAGGTTTGATAAAATCTTTGCTTAGATCCACTCCCTTTAGATGGGTGTTTTGAAGCTTGAACTTGCGAGGCGCAGAGCCGCGTTTGCCTTTCTTTCCACGCTGGGCTGTAGTAGATGGTGTGTTCGCTTGGGGCACCGTTTCTAGCGTTGAAGTAGCACTCAGTCCCTCACTTTCAAGGTCCGAGGCCAGGTCCACCACATTAGGCGCGGGAAGACTATGCCATAGTTGCTTGAATTCATCGTCAATCGGCTTGACAATGTCTCCTTGAATCGGATTCCAGAAGACGTGCCTAATTGAGCCATCACGCTTTCCACGGAGTACGAGCACTTGCCGATTCTCGACAGGCTTTTCGTTCACGAGCTCTTCAACAGCTTCACGGGCGGGAGGGTATGATTCACGAAGCTCAGAAATGCGCATGCCTGCCGCAGAAGATTCAGGCGTGAGTGCGAATGGATGGTAGTACTTCTTGCGAAGAAGCGCAATGATATCAGCCGACGAATGCACTTCATAATCTGGTTTGTAGCTCCAAAGATCCGTTTTTTCATCGTAACGAACCTTGGGATGTTGCTTAAAGCGCTGAAATAGTGAGCTGTTTTGATCTAAAAGTGCATTTAGGCCATGCACAAGCGCGAAATCTTCGATTCGCACGGGATGTGTCGTGCGCTGAGGTGAGAAATAGGCTAACGAACCTTGAGTGCATCGATGGCAGCCACAAGCTGCGTATTTTCGTGTTGACCCACGCCGGTATTGGTCGGCTGACTGTACACTTCACCCTCAGCTAGTGCAAGATTTCTACTTGTGAGTACTTAAGCGGCGTACGTGGACATCAATATAATCGAAAGCGCGGAGGCCAAGAGAAAATCGCTTCTACGTGTTGGTGTCAACCTCCACTAAGGATATTTTTGGTACTGTCCGTCAAGCGGCTAAGCTGTTGGCATCCCAAGGCGCATCATGTGCTCCATAAGGCTGAGCGGGGCGCTGGTACAAAATTGCATCCCATGCATCTTTGTGTGAGAGAGGAAGCACTACACCCAATTCCCAGTTGCTAAGAGACTGCGTCGGGTGCTCGGGTGTACCTGATACTGTGCCCCAAGCGGCACGAGTGAAGTTGTGACTTCCAAGGTACACGTACCCGTTAGAATATGTATCATTGGTCACGAGAATACTTTTTGCATGTATCAGTAAATGACCACGCTCAGATATAGGCTGCGCGAAGAGCCCCCGAAGCTGCCGCCTGTGAAAGTCGTCCGGTTTCCCAAAGAAGCATCCACCACCTTGGCGGCCTTCCACACTCTTGTGTACGACGTAGGATTGTGTCGGGAACAAAATTTGAATTGGTGGCCAGTCCTGAATACCGACAGCTTGCACGAATTCGGGAGATGGATTCTCTGTGCGCTTTGATGTGAGCGGCAGAATCGATGTTGGGTAACCACAGGCAAGAAGGTAGAATTGCTCAAGCCAGCGGCGGTCATAGGACGCAAGAGATGATCCTTGAGCCTCCATGCGAAGTGAGGGTTCTATCGTAGGGCACAACGCACGAGCCACATGGCCTAAACGACTGAGACCCGCTTCCTCCATGTTAGACCATCCGCGTGCGACGGATTGTATCGGCCAGCTCGCTACGATATGAGCGCGTGCTCCTTGGAACGAGTATTCATGGAGTTTCTGCATGGCAGCATGATTGGGGGGTATGCTTAGAGAAGAAAGAACGCGCTCAAGCTGCGCCAAAAACCCGTAGCTGCTGTATCCGGCACCGCAGGTGCATACATGGGCCTGCGTTGTGGACGGAAAGTCCTGTATATACATCATCTGCGGTGAGCCATCACATACGTACATTTTCATACCGAGACCAGTCAAGAGGGGTTAGGTTACCTGTCGATATGACGACGCGTACGTGTGTGTCGAAGAACAGAAGGAGAAACTTCATGTGCTGCAGAGCGCGAGCATGTGGTCTGAACGGAACAGCCATTTCCCAGTTTCCATGCAAATCACTGCGGTACAGCCCTGCGGGTACGCCACCATGGTGCGCCGGCGGCGGATTGCCAATGTACGTGATAGGAATATCAGGTGGAAAGATCGACTCGAGCCACTCAATGTCCACATCATATGACGCCATCATGACTCGCTGCAGTCCACACGCATCGGTGGAAGTAGCAGGTAGAAGAACCTGTTCTAGCCGTGTTCCTGCACGAGCCGCGCGTGAGTATCGATTGTGGGTGGCCTGGGTGTTACACATGCAAACGGGCGTACCTTGATAGCGCCATTCCAGAATCGGTCTGCAGATGATACGGGCGTATATCGCTGACTAGGCGCCGTGATTCTCGCTTGCTTTGTGGACTGCTCTTCAGTGTCGACCGATGCGGATGCATCATATGATGCGGAGCGACTGCGTTTGCGCTTCGAGTGCTGTCGCTCACGCGCAGCTACGCGCTGTAGACGCTCGTGTTCAAGCTGTTTCCTATCCGGGACTAGTGCTAAGAGCGGATTTTGAACAGCATTTTCTGCATGGGCCTCAGGCGACATGACCGCCACCGCCGATGCAATGGAGTATCAGGAGAAAATGAGGGGGCGTACATTGCTTACATGTGCAGACCGTCTATCATCTACGCAGGGATGGCGTCTATGCAGCAAGTCATACGAGCCGCACGGGAGGCATAGGGGGTATCTCATACGATGGCTGATCCCACGTTGGCGACACGCGCGAACGTGTGCGAGTTGCGAACATGTCATGTTCTGTGTAAGCAACTGATGCAACGTACCCAGCTTCCATAGGCGCTCGCGAATCGCATGTGTTTCTTCAAACATGTCGGTGTACAAGTTTCGATGCGATTCCCAAGCCTTTTGCACTTCATCGCGAGGAGCGAGTGTCTTCTCCAACATGTTCAGTCGCTGTTCAAGCAAAGCGATGCGCTCGAGGTAATGAGTGACCTGACATGTGAATGCGATCGACGTACGTTGTGGGCCATATCAGACAGGCGTTCACTGCTGTTCACGACATTGATAGAAGCACTTTTGTACTCATATTGAATCCAGTATAGCCCTGCAAGTGATGTTATGCTCAAGCCAGTGAGGAAGCCAAGGAGCCCGCCAGCGAACGGTCGCTGATATTAGATACATGCGCGCACATGACGTACCGAGCTAACCTGTGTGATGGGCGGCGTACCTACAAGCCTAGAAGGAGCGCTTGTATATAAGCGGCGCTGCGCAAGACGAGTCCAGCGGACAGACGACATGGGCGGGACGATCCGAGGTTGGATTGTGGTGGGGCGAAGTGGAGTTCAACGACACGGAAGTTGGTATACAGGCAGGAGGGTATCTATGTCAAGCCACGGTCGAGCTAGTTTCCGCTGAAAACCACCACGGCTTTTGGCGCCTTATCGTGTCAGCTTGTACCTGCGGCAGTCCACGCAGCTCTTTGTCAGACGACATGTTCCGCATCAAGGAAGTGGATAAGCCATGCAAGTGTAGCCATGCAAGCAGCTCCTGTGTGCCAGCATGGTCTTGTAGGCTCGTGTAAGCTCGAAGAGCTTCATGGATGAAAGAGAGTGGTATAGGGAAACTGTTCTTCCATCTCTCAGACTCTGGCTTAGGGAAATATGGTATGTCCGCACGCATCGTAGAGAACACGGCACAGAGCACGGCATCAACCCTCGCTGACCATAGCGATTGCCATGCGGCAGATGTGTGTGGCGTAGAAGGACGGGTCGTAAGGAGAAAGATATGATACAAAATGAGCCTTGCTGTAGGTATGTCGGCGCATCCATGCTTAGACGCGATGTGCACATACAAACGCACGCCTGCTTCCACGTCGTAATCGTGCGAGATTCCATGTCGAGAGACAGAGAGGCGAGCATCACGGAGACTCATGCCGCGCACGACGGTCCGCACAATCCAATTCAGGAGTTTTCCTTTTGGTTTCCATCCATCGCGCATCATCGTGATGGCACGGTTCACTAATGTAGGAGATCGGTCACGAGAGCAAGCAAGCAATGTGCCTGGTGCTAGTCTAGCGACCTTCGAGCCGAGGTAGTGTTGGCAGGCCATGTCATATACTTGATCTGCCAGCTCAAAGTGACTCGAGCTGACACAACGAGAGAGGACAGCAGCATACAAATGCGGGTTTCGGGACAAGGGAGCTGATAAATGTTTCATTATCATGACGGCTGCCGAGGGATTCACATCCATCATGCCACCAAGAAGCACGGCCATGTCTTTGGCATCTAACTCGTACCCGAAAGACTCCATCGTACGCAACACACGCATTGCCACTTGGTGCTCTCTGAGAAGCATGCAAGCTTGCAGGAGCGCAGTGAGTTCATAATGACTTGGTGGCATATGACTTCCATAAACATGCACTAAAAAGTCGTCGCGAACAGCTCGAGCAAACTGGGTATCAGGTGCACTTTTCCACTGTGTGCCATGGCCAAACTTGCGTACTAGAGCCAGCATACAGGCTCCATTACGATGAATGATATTGTCGGTTGCGGGATGCACGACTTCTGCGCTCTCATGCGGCGCTTGCGAGCCAAATGCATGGTGGATCTGTCTGTACACAGCATTGCCAGAAAAATTCATACTTGTGTGGCGACTCTGATAGGCAGCGCGCACTTTGGGCTCCAGTGGTGAACCGCTGGCACCTGTCCATCGACGATACAAAGCTCGTGCCTGTTCCAACAAGTCCAACGAGCACAAACACATCAGCCATCGCGCACGAAATGCTTCAGGAAATGTATCCATGTATGGATCCTCTTCCATTCCAACGAGCCAGTCAGCCCATTTGGCTGCAGCTGACCGATCAACGGACTCGGCCAGGTGGGTCAATATGGGTACCAAAATTGCTGGGTGCATATCACGCAAAAAACGAACCAGGCGTCGTTCATCATCATTGATGTGCCGAAGGCATAAAATGTACCACTTCAAGATGGAAGCCGCCGTCGTCACATCGACTAGATCGAGGGCTGTATTACACAAAGATTGGATAACACGTGGCGACACTTGGGCGACGAGTTCCTTAGGTACCTGCTTCAGTGTAGCAAGCGCTGCTCGAAAAGCATTTGCACGGCGCGTGCCAGCCAAGTTCACGAGATGAGCCTGCAGCAGCGCGCGTAACATCGACACACACGGCGCCGCCTGCGATGTGGCACCCATCGTCACGGCTTTTGTCGCAGCCAAGTACTCGTGGTAAAGACTCAGAAATGATTCTCGGAACCGAGTTGAGCGATTGAGGCGAATCCACGCGCGACAGGCTAGTGACCATATGGTAATGCGGAAGGCATAGTCGCGTACCTCATCGCCTTTGCCGTGACGAAGCTCGCTCACTGCGACAAAACCACCAGCATCTTGTGCCCATCTTTGCCATGCGAAGCCATCAGCTCGAGCTTGCTCCAAAGTATGCTTTCCAAGTCGATCGCCATCGACTTCAGCGGTCTTGACGACAAAGTCCATGATCATCGAAGGATCGATCCATTCGTATCGCAACATGCATTCGATTACCTGCAGTCCCTCCTCGAGCAAAGGGTATTCGGCTGTATGAGCCAGGTGATAGAACAAGGAGTGGATCAGTCGGCACGGCACGCCGTCTTTGCGACGAATCGCGAAGCAATGGCGCATGATGTGGGCAGCGATCGAAGGCGACAGGTTCGTGACACCTGCAGCCTGAATATACTGTGCTGCCAGATCCACTACAATATCAGGCGCCATAGGCACTTTTTTTTGATACATGCTGGACATAGTAAGTAAGGCAAGCAGCAAGCGCTGCTGTCGATCCGACCCTGCGTCTGCAGCTCGGTATTCCATCACATCAGAGATCATGGTCCCAATCAGTCCAGAAAGACCTGCTTGGCCTGCTTCATATATCAAAGCTTCGATGGATATGGCTGGAAGCGTATGAAGCTCATGGGGCGATGCGCGAAGAGCGAGGTAGGTTTCCGGCGTAGCTGGTAAAGCAGCCACAGCCGGAAGATACGAAGTTCTTGTACGCCCAAATGTGCGTAATGCAATCCATGTTGCGGGTATCTTTGTTCTGAAAATGCTTCTGCGTATACTTTTTGCCACCAAGAGGCGCGGCCAGAGCATACCCAGTGTGGATGGAAGCAAACTTGAAGACAGGTACCAGACTTGATATCTCCACCCAGGATTGGGTGCTGTTTTCCCTCAACCTCCATCCGCCTTGCAGCACGATGGGTCGATCCGCTGTACGTTGATACTCTACTGACGCAAGAAATTTTACAAGAAAAACGTAAGTATGCATGAAGCTCATTGTAGCCGTCAAAAACTCGCAGTAGTGCGGCTGTTCGCGCTAAAGAGAGCAAGCCCGAAGCAGATACCAAGTCTCAGTTTGTGAACGCGCACGCAACTCCATCACGGAAGGGTGGTGGCATGCGATTCAAGGCACGGCGTACGGCAGATGGACCTCTACCTGCTGAGTCGGGCATCGACTATGTGGGATTATGGGCAGGCGATCGTCATTCAGTTAAAGACGCACGCAACAAGAAGTAATTTATTACCCAAACGCAAAATCGAGATGGAAATGACAAGGTTCCCTCCACGTCTGCCAAAAAAACGTTTTTTCGTGCTTTTCTGTTAAGGACAAGGCACCACGCCATGCTTGAGAACCATGTGCAGTCCCAGCGCGAGGGCGTAAGCTCTATATCCTCGCTGGTTAGGTCTTCTTGGCCTTCTTAGCTTCCTTCTGAGCCTTTCTCCTCTGGGCACGGTTGTCGGTCTTGGCTCCTGGCTGGTCCTCGGTCGGCTCCGCTGCATCCTCTTTGAGCTCTTGCTCCGCTTTGGTCTCAGTTTCCTCAGCCTTGTTGTTCACAGCCTTCTCAGTCGACTCCTTCTCAAGCTTCGGCTCAGACTCTTCTTTGGGCTTCGATGAAGGCAAGTCCGGCTTGTCTGACACGGTAGCTGAGGGTTGTTCCGTAGATGGAGCACTCTGAGCAGTCGCATCAGGCTTTGGCTCAGCGGCAGCCTGAGCAGGCTCCAGGTTGTCCACTGCCTTAGAGGTAGGTTGAGCCAGGTTCTCCTGCGTGCTTTGGTTCACTTCGCGCGGAACAACGTTCGAAGAAGCAGGGGCAGGCTCTTGTTTCGAATCGACACCGCTATTGCGGCTCTGCTGGTTGTTGGAGATGGATGTTTCCTCGGTCGCAGGTGCCGAATCTTTCGTCTTAAGATAGCCGATGTTTTGAATAGCCGGTGCTAATTTGGAGCCGGAGTGCAGGTTCAGTGGAGCATTGGCTTCACGAGCCACAGGCTTGATGGGCGTCTTTTTCGAAAGCTCCTCATCAAGAACGGGCGCACTGGGAGCCGATGGCTCGTTGGAGAGGTCACCGTGGGATTTGGCCGGCTTGGCAAGTTCTGGCTTGCCCTCCGCATCTCCCACGATGAACAGACCATAACGAGACGACAGTTCTCCCTTAGGCAGGGATGAGAACGATGGCGTCGTGGTAGGAGCCTTTTCTGCATTAAAGGACTTGGCTGTCACACTAGGCTCATCTTTGCTTGGCTTTGAAGGCAGGACAGTCGTCTTTGGCGCAGGCCTAGAGCCTCCCTTTGGATGCACATGCACAATTTCGAGCTGAGGAAATACGCGCTGCACAGGGGCACTAGCGTTGGCCGCCTTAGTGGGCTCATTCTTGGCCGAAATTGGGGCATCCTTTTGCTTTGATGAAGGCTCCTGGTCCACCTTATTACGAGTTGACGTCGCCGCTTCGGCGGGAGCGGGAATAGATGTCTTTGGCGGCACCGCGGCGACCTTGCCTGAATCGACTGGAGACTTTGGGAGGCTCGAGAAAGATTGGGCAGAGGTGAGCTTGGTCGTCGTAGCAGGAGAAGACGAGGGCTTCACTGGATGAGCACGCATCATGTTGTTAATGCCATTACGAAGGTAAGCCGGAAGATGAGTGATGCGATGTGGCGACGCATACGGAGGGAGGTCGTCGGCGGCTTTCGAGGTGGAAGGCGTCTGCACAGAAGCCGCGCTCTTGGCTTCGACCTTGCGAGCCTCTTCCTTCTTGGCTTCTTCCGCCTTGCGGGCCTCTTCTTTCTTAGCTTCTTCCGCTTTGCGGGCCTCTTCCTTCTTAGCTTCTTCGGCCTTGCGGACCTCTTCTTTCTTAGCTTCTTCGGCCTTGCGGGCCTCTTCCTTCTTAGCTTCTTCCGCCTTGCGGACCTCTTCTTTCTTAGCTTCTTCCGCCTTGCGGGCCTCTTCCTTCTTAGCTTCTTCCGCCTTGCGAGCCTCTTCCTTCCGGGCCTCCTCGGCCCGTTTGGCTTCTTCAGCCTTTCTGGCATTTTCGGCGCGACGTGCCTCTTCAACGAGCTTGACTTCTATTTCGCGAGCCTCAACAGCAGCAGCACGAGCCGCTTCGGCTTCACGACGAATCTGTTCAGCCTCGCGACGGACCCTTTCAGCCTCCTCGCGGGCTTTTTGAGCCTCAAGACGAGCTAGAATAGCTTCCTGACGGGCAAGGTCAGCCTCCTTGCGTGCTAGTTCGGCCATGTTATCTTCTTTCGCACGCGCAGCATCAGAGACAGTGGAGATGTCAGGAAGCAGCGTGACGTCAGACTCTGGGATTTCAGGTACATGACGACCGGATACGTCAGTGTCAGATGGACGAAGGTTGTCTAGAGTTTCTGACACAGGCACAGCAGCCTTAGCATCTTCCTGGTCCCGATCCTCCTCGAGGGTAGGTACCTCGGGACGCTTGGACAGGTAGTCTGGCAGCGTGGAGCCAGCACGCACAGTACTAAAGTCAGCCATGGTCATTTCGGCAAATTGAGCAGGCGTCAAGTTTTCACCCACACTTGACGTCGTGTCCTTGGGTTCGGATGGTTGCACAGGTGCACTGCTGGTAAGGAGAGTGCTGCCAGAAAGATAGCTAAGGGGTTTCGGGTTGTACACCACCGAAGTTGTCTGCTCAGAGCTCAACAACGACGGCATGGCGGCAGTATCCCTGATCCTAGGGGTCAGGTACGAGCGAGATGGCTCATCGTTCGCAAGGTCCTTCTCGGGAAGGGGCGGAGGCACGCCATCTTCGATGAAGATGGACTTGCCCCGAGATTCCGAGACCACATGAGGCTCTTCGTCCATTTGAGCGGCAAGCTTGCGTGCCTCCCGTTCTCTGATAGCGTCAGCATTCAACTGCTCACGGCGGAAACGCAGAGCATGGATGCGAACGGCCTCTTCACGCGCGATTTCCGAGCGAGACTGCTTGAGAATGAAGTTCTTGGGTTCGTGGTACGTGAATGGGACGGTAGCTGGACCGCCCTGAGCAAAGACCGAGGCGGGGGCATGTGGCACTTCACCCAGCATCGTCTCCACAGGCAGATTGGTGAATTGGCGGGGCTTGCGCTTCATGGAGGCACCTTCAGAGTTCGCACGACGCGACAAGTCTTGTGCTCGGGCTGACTTGGGTTGGTGCTGCGCAGGTACAATGCCTGCATTGGCCACGGCCTCACGAGCTGCAGCCAGCGTCTGGTCCTCCTCGTGTCGCGTGTGCTCCTTCATGCGATGATCGTTCATGGGACGAAACAGTGAATGGTGCTGTTTGTTGGATCGTCCAAACGATGGCTTTGGGAAGCGTCCATGCTTGGCGTGTGAACGAGGCACGAGCTCCGACATGGTGTTCAGTCCCAAGGTATGGAGGCTTTGCCCGCCCCTCCCAGCATGGGTCTACCACGTGGCGAGTAAACACCAACACGCGCCCTGCTTTACCGATTGCGGAATTGCTTCTTCGCTACTCCACACACGCCCAAGACGAGAGTGGGACACTGCCATCACGTGGCCCGTGCTGGGCGCCGAGAGGCTCGGCAGGCTGGGGCATAGCTACGACGCCTTCCATGATGGCGGCTGGCTAGGCGGCGTGCGTAGACACAAAGGGACATGTGTGGGCGTATATCGTAAAAAAGGCACCTAGTATGGTAACAAGGCTTCTTTGTTCCCTGCATGTTTGTGAACGCCTCCGCGTGCGACATAAAGTGGCCGGAACGCGCGATAAGGCGCACTTATGGGCCCTCTCTTCTGGCTGGGATGTCTTGCATGGCTTCTTGTACAAGTGATGTGCGCCAAAGTTGAGGTGCATCATGGTCATGGCGTCATAAAGAACACGTACGCTGTGCATGGCACAACATCGCATCGGTGGGCATGGTGGACGGAACACACGATGCTGCAGCCGCTGGATCATTATGACAACTCGACGCAGGCCACGTTTGAGCAGCGTTACTTTGTTTTCATGGATCAGTACCGAGCAGGTGCCCAAAAGCGCCGTAAATTAAACGGCAAAGATGTGGTGCCGGTATTTGTGTACGATGGCGGTGAGGATAGCATCTCTTCGTTCCCGCACGTGTTGCCGTACACAATATTTCCTGCCATCTGGAATGCCACCGGTGGGATTGGCATCGCTTTGGAGCATCGCTACTACGGTCAGTCCAAGCCGCGTTTGTCGGAGTTGGGGCACAGTGACCATTGGGGCACGGACCAATTGCAGTGGCTCACATTGCGGCAGTCGCTCGCTGATTCGGCGCGCTTTCTGCGCCAAGTCCAGCTGGAAGGTGTGCCCCGTGACGCCGAGTTGCGTTTCATTTACTATGGCTCGTCGTACGCTGGCGCGCGTGCTGCGTTCATGCGGACACTCTACCCGGACCTGGTGTTTGGCGCGATTAGCAGCTCGGGTGTGGTGCACGCCATAGATGCCTTCCCCCAGTATAGCGATGCGATTGTGCAGGGCACACCGCCGACGTGTATTGCAGCCATTGACACGGCGATCCGCGCCCTGGACGCACTGCTCACCACCGATGATGGCAGGCTGCACGCCTTGCTCTATGTGGCCAACGTGTCACGCAAAGGCAGCGTACGTGATGTGGCGAACGCCTTTGCGAGTGTGTTGGGCCTGTTCCAAGGCCAAAGCTGGATCGTCCCCAAGGCGATGAATCCATGGCACGCATTTTGCGCTAGGCTCACAGACCCGGCGCAGGCAGAGCAGCTCCGACGCGCGTTTCCTGACCAGATTCGTACATTGGCTGACGTGCCGATGGAGCTGCTCATGTATGCCTACGCTCTACGGAGCATGGATCGCAGCACAGGATTTACCAACATTGATGGGGACATGCAGTGCTTTCGCGAGGACCACGGCACGCTGACATCGAGCAAAGCATGGACATACCAGACGTGTACAGAGTTTGGTTTTTTCCAAGTGGCTTCATCGAGCGGCCCGCGCCTCATGTCGCTGCTCCTTTCGCACGACTACTTCACGAAGCCATGTCGGGAGGGATTTGTCCAGGGAGTGCATGCCATTCCCTCTGCACCGAATACGACCGCTGTCAATGCTTTCGGGGGCCTTGACCTGAGTATGGATCGACTTGCGTTTCTCGACTTTGAGTATGACCCTTGGCTGCCTGTGACCGTGCATGGTGGTGCCGAACGACGCGATACGCTGCAGCGTCCGTACAAGTGGGTTGCGAACTGCTGGCATGCGTGCGACATGATGGCTTATCCTCAGTCACTCGACTCAGAGCCGCGCAGGATTCAAGCTCTGCATCACGATATGCTCGCCTTCATCTCGGCATGGCTGACCAGCACATAGGTACTTGCACAGACAGCCCTAGTAGGCCAGTGCCCACTGAGCAAGCCAGCGGCCACCGAGAGCCAGCATCTCGGACGTGACTTTGTGGCCGGTGTTCGGCTGCACAAACACCTCGAGACTACGGCGCGCCTCCTCCGAATTCGGTGGTGCCACGACAAGGCCTCGGATGAACTCTTCCGAGAAGCTAAAACGCACGAGCTTATCATCCTCGCCGCAGCAAATGCAGATCTTCTTGCCAAAGAACGGATTCGACGGACTGGCCTCGCGGTATGGCTGCTTCGCCGGATCGATCCGGCGAATGAGCGCACGCAGTGTGTCCGGCACCTGAGGAGGGCCGTCGTTGACATTCGACGTCTTGGTGCGCTGTGCCAAGAGCTTTTCGTAGTCTGGCATACCGATGAAGGGCACACCCACACGGACCCGTGGATCGTGTGCCAGGACGTGCCAGGCGGCGTGGCCACCCATGGACTTGCCTGTGACGGCAAAGAGGGACACGATGCGCTCGCCATTCGGGAACAGATAGGCAGGCAGCAAGTCCATGAGGTAGGACACGTCCATGGCCGTGCCGTGGTACATGGCATACTGGTCGATGCCGTGCGTCGGGTTGCCCTCTTTCCACGTGCGCTGACCGAGCTCGTTCGTGGTGCGATGTCCGTGGTTACGCTGGTCGAGACTCACGATGATCAGATCGCGCACTCGGTGCGCACCCTGTAAGCCTTCGCGCTCGCCTACAGCATTTTGCCACAGCTCACGGACCAGGTCGTGTTCTCGGCGTGCCGAGCCCGTGCGGCCGTGCATGTGGAACGTGATGCATACCTCTGGTGCCGCGCCATTCGATCCTCGCGATAGCTCCGAGAGGCCGTACACATTTACGGGTGTGCCGGCCACATCGATGGTGGTGCAGCTTGGGGGCTGGACCTTGTGCTTCTTGGTCGGCTGGGCGTACATCGGGAGCGACGAGCCGGGCATGCCGACGTCCTGACGCGCCGCGTGTCGCTGCTGAGCGTGGTGCACAGGCGCGCTATGCTCGCGTTGTTGCGGTGGGTGCTGGTGTTGTCGGTCTTTCGACGACGACTTGGCGAAGAGGTTTTTCCACATGGTGGTCACAAGGCCGCTAGCTGCTCGCCTGGCCGGGCGGTGGAGCGGTGGGACCCAGGGGTGACGTCATTCTCTGACTAACCGCCGTCGTTCTTGATCTTGCGCCATGAAGCGAGCGGCGGATGGGCCGTCGTCCGTGCCGGGGGATGCTAAGCGGGCGCGACATGCCCATGCCATGGTGGTAGTGCCGCCGCGCCCGATCAGCACGCATTTAGACATCGATGAGCTAATAGCGGCGCGCAAGTCGGATATTCTCGCGCTGCATCGCGCGATGAATCAGGCGCGTGCAGCGACCAACACGCGCGCCTGGCAGCTCTTGCCGCGGCACCTGCGCCGCCGAGCGGCGTCGCACAATGTGCTGCGTCTGCCTCGTCGACTACGCAACAAGGCGCGCGCCGAGCTGCGGGCATCGAATACGGCGGCGATGACCCGCAGCGAAATGCGCCGACGCATGCCAGAACGCACGCTTCATGCGTACGTCCGCCGACGTGCGTCATTGAAGGCGCGCGCAGCTCGCGCTGGCCGACGTTGGCTGGAAACGCACCTGTGGCATGCCAAGCGCTTCCGCATGAGTGGCGAAAAAGGCACGTCGGATGGTGGAGCTGGCCGCTTTGGCTTTTGCCTAGCGGAGTCGCCGCACCACAAGAGCTTCCGAACGACGTGGCGCCAAACCGCCCAGGCGACCGTGCATGACGCTAGCTATACCAGTGTGTTTTACGTGTGTGCGAGAGCGCGCCGCGTCGCGGATGCGACGTCGCGGCTCCAGCTCTTTCTAGCTAGGGCCGGCGCCGAGCATGGGTGGGAGACGTCGTGGACCAGCGGCGCCCAGCTGTGCCACACGATCCTTCTGGCGAAGCAGGCCATCTGTCCGGTCCAGGTGCTGTGGATTCCGCGCGTCGTCGGCCGCACGCGCCGTGCATGCCTTCTCTTCGTGCATCCTGCTGCGTCGAAGGACGTGCGCCGTGCGCTCCAAAAGGCGCACGATGCACTGCAGTGCCGACGAGCTGGTCCGATTCCGCAGCGCTGGGACAGGCACGTCGACATCCAGGCGCACCAAGTCGACATGGCACCGTCGCCCGCCGTAGCTGCGGGCGTGTGGCACAGCGATGCCTCGCAGCGCCCACCGGCCACGCCCCACGCGCGAGGCACGACGCTGGCCACGACCGATGGCTGGAATATATTCGACCTCATGGGCCACCGGTCTGCTCATATCTTGCGCCGTGTCCTGCACCCAGCCGAGTCGGCCGTGCCCGCACAGAGCGCCATGCTGCGAGCGGCGCTCGAGTCGCCTACGCTGCTGCCCCCTCACACTGTCTTGACATGCGATGTGACAGATCCCCGCTTGGATGCGCCTGATGTGCCGCCTGCGCCTCCCATCGCCTCGCTCTGTGACGACGATGTGCCGCGCTACACGGATGCGCGCTTCTTCTCCTGCAGGCACGCCCTGCCTGCTACGACGGCCTCGATCGATCGCCGCCGCGCGCGTGGTGACACTCGGGCTCACGGCACCCAAGATACCCTGACCATTATGCTTATACAGCGAAGCATCGAGCCGTCGCCCGGCCCAGGGCACATGTTTGGCTACACGCTCCTGGTGCCGCGCGGATGGGGCGCGATATACTTGCACGCGCTTGCCAGAGCCAGTGCGCTGGTCGTAGGACAGGAGCAGCTGCGTGAGCTGTACCTGAATTTGGGCCTCCCGCTGTTTCCGTACGACTGGGTCGGACACCCTGCGTACATGGCCCTGGCAGAGGCGGGTCGCGCTCGCCGCGCGGCACAGTGGCACGCGCGTCCGCCAGCGAAGCGCGTCCGCCTCGACGACGAGGGCCTCGCCTATGCGTTTGGGGGCGCGGCGCTGTGGACCACGTTGGGCCGTGCCGAGCCCACGAGGCCGGTGATTCTGCCAGCCCCCACACGGATCCCGCGCTCGCCGCGGATCCGGCCGATGGTGCTTGTCCTGCTCGTCGCATGCCGCCGAGGCGCGTTTGATGAGAATGCTACGATGCATGTGCCGGAGGCAGACCTGCTGCCGCAGTGGCGCGCGGCGTTGGATCCGCCGACATCGCGAAAAACCATCGCGCGGCAAGAGCTACAGACACTGGAGGCCACGCCAGTCGCGCGCAGCTCGGCTGTCGGTGCCGTCACGACGGGACACTACGCACTCGCAACAGGTCATGGCCGTGCGATCGGCGCCATGGACCTGGAGGCATGGCTCGAGCTCGAGCGGCGACGCGTGCCGCCGCCGCCACCCACATGGGGCCGTTGGAAACGCAATCGCGTGCCGCTCGAGCGGCTCGTGCTTGTCCGCCCCGCCATGACAGAGACGCCTGTGCGTGCGGCTAGTGTGTCTTTGGTGCGGCTGTGAGTCGCGCCTGAACGGCCGCCTCCGTCGAGGTCCACAGGGCGGCTGCGCCGCTTGCGCCACGGCAGGAGCGAGGCTCTTCCGGCACGAGAAGACGGCCTTCGCGGTACAGCTGGCCGGGTCGTATGCCGCCTGTGCTCGACTCTTTGGCCAGACGCGTGCAGATGGCCCAGACCACAGCTTCGGCTGCCATGTGCGTCGGACGACCGACGACCCAAAGGAGAGGATACACGAGAAGCCACACCACCCATAGAGCGATGGCGTGGGCCGTCGAAGACACTTGTGCTGTAGAAAAGAAGGCAGAGAGCTGTGATGCGAGATCAAAGCCAGGGCACACCAGCACGGAAGAGATATGACTGCGGGGCAGGCGGGGCACCTGGTCGTCGATGCCAGGGAGCTTAGTCGGGGGCCGTGCATCGGACGCGGCCATGGCGTCCAGCTTGCGCTGCCATTCGCGCGCGAGGATGAGCTCATGCATGGCCGATGCTCCCAGGAACGTCCATGGCTCAAATATCGGCTTGGTGTAGGGCTGCTGAATCGTGCCAAAGCGGCCTAGACCCGCGGCGTACCATGGGCTAATCGCACTGACGATGCGCACGTCGCGACTCGGTGGCTGCCGCTGCAGACTCGGGAGCAGTGTCGAAAGCAGATGGAAGGGGCCCAGCACATGGTACGTATAGGACTCGTCCCGCGAAACGCCGATGGGCGTCGTGCCCTGCTGCGTGGGCAGAAAGACCACGGCGTCGAGTCGATGCGTTTCGGACGTGGGCGTGCCAGCCAGTCCATACGTGCGCTTGCCCTCGAACCAGCGCTGTGAGAACGAGGAAATCGAGTGCATGTCAGCTATATCGCACGACTCGGCAAAGATATTCTCGTTCCGTGTGCTTTCACGCAGCAGCAGGATCATCTGGACGACATCGTCAGCGGCCAAGTCCGGCACAAGTACAACAACATGTGCGCCTTGGTTCGCAAGCATGGCAATCACCACCACACCGATCGGCGTCATGCCCCCCGTGCCAATCAACACTACGCGCCCCGCCATGTCCCGCAGACGCGGCGGGGTTGACGGCTGTGCGTCCGGATGGCGCTCATGGGCTCGTTGCTCCTGCGCCTCAAGCCGCTCTTCGCGCGCAAGGAGCGACGGGCCCTTCGCCCATGTATGTATTAGGAGCAGCAACACAAAGCCCCCGATCAGTGTGCCGTAGTGATCCGGCGCCAGCACGCGCTCCAGGCCTGCCTGGAGCAGGTGGAACATGCCGAAGTGAGTGGAGAAGCGTGGCCAAAAAAAAAGGTGGCGAGTTTTGGGCCCATTTGTCCCTGGCGCCGCCATGACCCAAGGCTTCAAGCCGCTCAAGCGGCCGACACCTGCCAAAGGCAAGTCGTCCACGCAGGCCAAACCCAAGGTAGGCAAGCGCATCGCGCCGAAAAAGCAGTCGGCTCTTTCGGAGGCCATCCAGAAGCGGGTACGTTCGACACACTGACTTGAGAAAAATACCGCTTCGTCCACCTCGCGCATCGAGAAGGAAATGGCGGGTCGCGCGCAGAAAGGACCCCTCACGATTATGCGCTCCCTGGCGAAGGAAGCCAACGAAGAGCAAAAAAAGAAGTAGGCGGTATTCTATGTATGTTATGATCTCGTTCGGTGACTACTGGAGGGCGGCGGTGGCGGTGGTAGCACAAAGCCCGTCGACGCTGCGGGAGCAGAGAGCGGTAGTGCATGGCTCGGCATAGGAATATGCAGGGTCTCGCCTTTGGACAACGAGAAATCTTGCCGCGGTCCGGCTGGCAGGTGCGGAGATGGCCCCGCGGACTCGTCTCTCGACGGGCCCGCCTGTTCCGACTTGCGGCGCCGCGTCCAGTCCTGCAGTGCCACGGTGAAGTCGAAGCTTTCGCTGCGTTCCACAAACTGCCCTCGTTAGTCGTAGCCACGTACGCCCAGTCCAATGTATGCATGTCGCTTCGTTTCGCCATCGTCATGTTCCACGCGCAGGACAAAGTACCGCGACGAGTCCAGCACGGCCTCGACAGACTTACCCGTGATATCATAGGGACACATGGCAAAGAGGTCCCCTGACGTCAGTGCGCGTCGACGTACCAGTCTGGCCATCTTCCAGACGAATCTCACATGTATCGGCATGCTCCAGCACACGCATGCGGCCTGTCCACAGCGGTTGACTCGTGTCTCCCCACTCCGCTGCGCGGTAGCCAGCCGCACTCGTGCGCGGCGGCACACGGTACACATGGCACTGCCGCACCACAAACAGCGTCGACATAGTGTGGAGTCGGGTGGAAACGGTGCCTCATAAGCGGGGATAAGTCTCTCTTTTCTTTTGGATGAACACAGAGCTGGTACGCGGCTGAGGATCGTCTTTGCCCGTGCCTTGTATCATGCCGGCGAAGCGGCGCACTAGGTCGCCGTCAGTCGACGCGCTGGATCGGCTTGACTCGGCTCGCATGCGGCTCCAGCGAGCGAGCACATCGATCCATGCACGGACCCAGGCCATGCACTTACGCCAGTCCATTCTGCGTGACGCCATCGAGACATCCAAGTTCAGCTATCTACACGAAGTCAAAGGGCACCGCTCGTGCATCAATGCACTGGCATTTTCTCGCGGATCTGGGCAATGGATGGCGAGTGGCGGCGACGACATGCGCATTCACATCCGCGATCTGTACGACTATCACGACTCGCGATCCAGCGCGCCAGAGGCAAGTACGTATCGCACGCGCGCTCGGCTCTTGGGTCACACGTCCAACATCTTTTCGCTCGCGTGGAGCGAAAACAATACACACCTCTTCTCGGGAGGGAATGACCAAATGGTGCACTGTTTCGACCTGAACTATGACGCGGCACCGATCGACACATTTCAGCTTCGAGCTGAAAGACGCATGCCGGACATGTCGTTCTCCGAGCATGATACAGGCATTCGCGAAGTGTCAGCGCATCCTACGCACCCCAGCTTGGTCATGACGTCCAGCGATGGCGGCCAAGTGTTTGTCGTTGACGTTCGTCTTCCCACTCCTCATGTGGCACAGGCTTTCTTGTTCCCAGGCCAGGTGGCATCAGCCCAATGGAACCCCCGCGATAGTCATGCCTTTGCTGCGACATGCTCGCACGATCCACATGCAGCCGCGGCTCTTTATGATGTGCGTCATGCATCGCACCTTGTCTCGTCATCCGATGCACTGGTCCGCTATGTGTCGCAGCTGCGGGCTAAACTACCCGCCGGGCTGGCGATGGCTCGTCCAGATCCAACCGGGGCTCAGTTCGATCCAACAGGCCGATATCTGGTGACAGACATGTCGCTGTTTCACCCAACACTGTATGCTGTCGACAGTCCTTTGCCACTGGCGACGATGTCGTCTGTCGCGGCGCATCCACATACGCATCCGTGCACCAAGCCTGATACAACCGTATACCGTCCCAATGCAGGGTACAGAAACAGCTGCACGGTCAAACGCGGCTCTTTTGGATTCGAAGCACAGGCCGGTGCCCTCTACTACACGGCTGGCTCCGATGACTTTCGTGGTTATGGGTGGCGCATTCCACATATCCAAGACATGCTGGATGCGCGTGCCTCTATGCCCTACAATGACTGGATTATGCATGAAACAGCAGGAAGCAACGAGGTATGGTTCCGGTATGCGCTGCATGCATCTGATGATATGGTCCGCCCCTTGGAACTTGCGCAACCAGTTTTCACGCTGGAAGGATCCAACTCCATCGTCAACTCTACCTTATGCCACCCAACAATGCCTATGATCGCTACAGCTGGGATCGAGCGCCTTGTGCGTCTGCATTATGCCACGCCCATGTCATCTGACCATTTGCATCCAGCATGGCCTACGCTGCGCCCAAATACGCGCCAACGTCCGCCACTGACCGACATGACGGCCCTTCTTCGTGCGATCCAGCGTCGCCCCCATATACCGTCAGACTCTGACACAGAAACAGAAGAACAGGCTGCTGTATCACCTGCATCGCGCGCTCCTACCTCTGCCGAACTCGCCGATCGAGAGGCCATTTCGCTATTTGATGAGCTACTACGTGAGGAAGAGGATCGATCTTTATTCTCGCATCAAGACATCGACACAGAGAATGATACAGATATCGATCCTGACATGCAGAGCATCTGGGACTCCGAGTCGGATATGCACGTGGATCTAGACGCCCTGGCATTTCTGCTGGGGCCAGACGAGGATTCCATCGAGACCAACGAGGAGGACGCGTAGAATTGTACATATATGTAATTATTTATAATGTGTACCGGCCGAGGCGCACGGCACCACCGGACGTCACGACGAGTTTGCACGCCGTTTGTTCGCTTACCAACCATGAGCCTGCCGCGCTCTGTGCTGTGCGCTTCGCGCGATAGCGTCAAGCCGCTGCATGCATTCGCCCGTGCGTACTCACAGGATCTTTCGATCAAGCACCGCACGGGTATGCCCCAAGTCGGTGCCGGCCCATACGGTTTCGGACGGAGCTCCGTGTCTGGCAGCATTGCTACCGTGTTTGGCTGCACAGGTTTCCTAGGTCGCTACGTCGTCAGTAAGCTTGCCAAGGCTGGAACGCAGGTCGTAGTACCATACCGTGACGAGGACGAGAAGCGCCACCTCCGCGTGCTCGGTGACCTTGGCCAGATTGTGCCTCTCGAGTGGGACATTCGGAACGAAAAGCAAATCGAGGAGTGTCTGCGTCACTCAGACACCGTGTTCAACCTTGTTGGTCGTAGCTACGACACAAAGAACTTCTCGATGAACGAAGTGCATGTCGACGGCGCCCGCCGCATTGCCGAGATTGCTGCCGCCCACGGTGTGGCCCGTTTCATTCAGATGTCGCACCTGATGGCAGACGTCAACTCGGAAAGTGAATTCATGCGCACCAAGGCGCTCGGCGAGGATGCCGTGCGTAGGGCTTTCCCAAGCTCGACGATCGTGCGTGCCTCCTCTATCTACGGCCATGAAGACCGCTTCCTGAACAAGATGGCGTCGTGGCCCATCACGTGGAAGCTGAACAACGGTAAGACGATTATGCGCCCCGTGCACTCGCTCGATGTCGCCGAAGCGCTATCTGTCATCGCGAGGGAGGATCAGATCTCTATGGGCGAGACCTTTGAACTGTACGGCCCGAAGGCGTACTCGATTCGCGAGATGCTTCAGATCGTGGAAGACCTGACGTACCAAAAGATTGTGTCGCCTGAAATCAACATTCCCCGTTTTGCCTTTTCCGCCCTCGCTAAACTGGGCGAGAAGATTGCATGGTGGCCCATGTTTAATGCCGACGAGGTCACGCGCCGCTTTATTGATGAGGTGCCCAGGGGCGGTATGAAGGGCTTCGCTGATCTCGGCATTGAACCTGACGTGATGGAGGATGTCGCTATCATGTTTCTGCGTCGCTTCCGCAGCCATCTGCGCTACGAGCAGCCCATTGATAATGCTCGTTCTGGTGCCGTGAAGCTCCGCAAGCGGCCGTTCCGGATCGTCCAATAGAGATATGGTAGGCATCCGTCCTCTTTCTCAGAGTGTGGGACGCGAGTATGCGTGATATGATTGGGTAATACGGGACTCAAGGGGATCCTCGACCCACCGCTGGGGATCTGACCTTTCCTCGGCTCCAGGCGACGCTTTGTGCAGTAAGATGAAGATCCTCGCTGTTCCAGTTGCGCGGCATCGCAATCCTGCGCGTTTACCATACATCACGTATTTACCCAAGCTCACACGTCCTTTTCCAGGCATCGCCACAACATCTTCGCAACGCATGATGCAGTTCGTGTCGAACGTCTGGACCCAATGGGGCCGCCCAGATACGAAGTCGCTGCTGGACTGGAAGAATCGCGTCTACTCGATGGGAGAACGCATCATGGACAGTATTGAGTACGAGGAATGGGCACTCAAAGGTATTGATCAAGTACTTGGCCCCTCTATACAGCGCCTTTTATCTCGCTCTCATCAGACCGCGCCTGACGCGCACACGCATGTCTCTGTGCTATATCCCCCTTCCCTCATTTCTCGACCCAGCGTATTAGAGTCCCTGCAGCGCATGTCCACGCATCGAGCACCCCTTCACAATCGCCAATTCCTGTACAATATGGTTGCCATCCCTGTTACTGCGCCCTTATTCCTCGTGCCTGCTATTCCCAACGTTGTAACGTACTACTTCATCTGGCGTGCATGGAGTCATTGGCGTGCATATCAGGCCCTGCAATCACTCCAATCACTCATTCGGCACGATCTCGTCAAGTTTGAACCAGACGAGCAGCTGGATGCATTATTCCAACATTCTCGACCACCCCCCTCTGACCTTTCGACAGATTGCGCATGGCTTCTGGACCAATCATGCATGAATCGTATTGTGGATGACTATATCCTGCCTGCACAAGCCTACGTCGATTTGCGACGAGCGTCCAAGCAGGCAATACACGACATCATTCGATCTGGTGCTACATAAAGCACTTTACAGACTGCCTGTGACGATCGTCACTAGCATCATGCCTAAAATAATACAATATTTCATGGTCTTTGTCGAGGCGACCATAGAAACGGCGCCGTCATCGTCATCATGGGTCTTGTCGCATTTGTTTGCGTACAACCGCACATAATCAATTTCCCAACGTGCGTCTGCATATTCAGGTCCATGGTCTGGATGTCAGAAGGCACAAAAACGTACTTAACAAAAAGTCGACGCACGAAACAAGACATCCGCTCGTGTCTTTCTTGTGATTATTCGTCCCTGTCGGTCAGCTGCAGAGTTGCGTGATACGCACATGTGCCACACAGCGTCGTGTCAAAAATGATCTGGTGTTTTCCAAAGTGCTTAGCCAAGTCACATTGTGTGTTGGAGCCGTCATTGTAGCCAAAGAATGCTTGCGGCTTGCCCCAATTTTGCATCTTATCGCTATCCAGCGTACCAGGCGCCTTGTGAGGAGGCGCCGCCACCTGGTCCGGGATGTCCACTGGTTTGACATTGTTGGGCCAAAAGTACACGCCAATACCAGATCCGTTTACGCGCGTGTCGCGCATAAGAGCAAAGTATCCCCCACCATTATTATTGAATGCATGCCCAAAAGACAGGCGGTCGTTATATTTACTAGCGCATCCTGGCTGGAAAGCACAGTCTGTGCGCTCGAGATTCCCAAGCTGGCTGCTGTTAAAGCGAGCATCAATGCTGCAATTCTTGGCGGTATGCAAGGAAGATAAATTGGGTCCCTTACCATTCACGCCCTCAATGATATCAATCTCGCCTCCCTCCGGCCATTGGTCGCCCGTAGATGTCCAAAAAGCTGGCCAGACGCCACACCCTGTTGGCATGCGCGTGGCCTTGATGATATAGAAGCCGTCCTCAAACCATTCCTTCGAGTGAATGCGATTACTACGCCGGACCATGTTGGACCAATTGCCATGCAGCGGCACCGGATCACCCATATCCACCTTCATAACAAAGCGGCCCGTCGACGGATCGACGTAGGACAGATTTGTTTCGCGCGATGTGTGCTGGTCGACATAGTCCACGAGCCCATGTGTGGGATCATCGTAGTTGAACCAGAAAAATTGATCGTAAAAGTCATGCCCTGACCATTCACGACATATAGAATAGTTGAGTGCTAGTGATTGTGCCACACAGCCGAAAACGATGGCCAACACTACCAGCATGGAGAAAGCGGAGAGACTGTGGCGGAGTCGGCTCGAAAACCGAGTCCGTCAAGTTTTGGAGTGCATATACATTTGAGACACAGCCAAGAGCAAGTTGGTACCTTACCTAATTTCTTGCATAGGAGAGGCGTCGTTCCAACTTTGTCAGCCAGTCGCGTTCTGCACGTCATTTAAGTCCGGCGCATTTCACCACTCGGTGTTCCTTCGCATATTTCTCCGGCCTGGCCTGTTTTTTAGACAAGCGTCCAACTTTTACTGGATTTTTCAACGAATGCGGGGCACTTTCGTTCCAAGGCATGTGCACCATGCATTCAAGTCTGGGAGGTACACTCCTGTCCGTCTCTCGAAACTCTTTGTGCCGACCGTTCCTGCAGATGCTCTTGCCGCAGGTGACACACTTGAAAGTGTGCGGCGTTTACTTCGTGGCGGCTACGTGCGTCAATCGGCCTCAGGCACCTACTCGTATCTGCCGATAGGCATGCGCATGCTCAAAAAAGTCACGCACATTATTGAAGAGGAGATGGATGCGGTCGATGCTTCGCAAGTGGAAATGCCGCAATTGCTGTCACCCGCCCTGTGGCACAAGACAGGCCGTTTTGAAGCGATGGGCCACGAGTTGTATCGCCTTAAAGACCGACGTGGCTCCGACATGATTCTCGCACCGACACACGAAGAAGAAGTGACGAAATTGGTGGGCATGGAAATAGAAAGCGCCAAGTCTCTGCCGGTACGAGTATACCAAATTGGACGCAAGTTTCGTGACGAGCCACGGCCGCGGGCTGGATTGCTGCGAACGAAAGAGTTTCTTATGAAGGATTTATACTCGTTCGATTTGTCTGTGCAAGAAGCGCAGGCGACGTACGAAGAAGTGCGCCAAGCGTATGGACGCGTGTTCGAGCGCATCTTTCATTGGGACCATATCTCAGAGCCTACCTGGATGCAGGCCAATGCTGATTCAGGAGCGATGGGCGGCACATTTTCGCACGAATTCCACGTCCTGGATCCGGCTGGCGAAGATACCCTGCTGGCATGCGATGACTGCACGTACGCGTCCAATGTGGAATGTGCGGTCTCGCACGACAGTATACAGCACGACCGCAACGTGCAGGCAGGTGATACGTGCCATGCATGTGGGTCCGGTCAGCTGCATGAGCACCGTGCGATTGAAGTGGGGCATACATTTTTGCTTGGTACGCGCTACTCAGAGGCACTCGGCTACGGCGTCGTTCCGCCACAACAGCAGAATCGCGAGCCGCTACAAATGGGGTGCTATGGTATCGGCGTAACTCGCATTTTGGGCGCCTTGGCACAACGCGCTGCTCGTGAATTTGATCTACAGCAAGTTCCGGATGGGAAGCGTCGCGCCGGCTTTGTCTGGCCTAACGAACTGGCTCCGTTTCACGCGCTTGTGTTGCCTTCCACGCCGAGACATATGGAGGCAGCTCAGCGTCTGTGCCTGCAGCTAGATCAGGGCCTGTCACTCGATGGCGAAGCGTGCCAGATCCCTCTTTGGGACGTGGCATTGGATGATCGCACAGACAAGTCGCTTGGCTCGCGGCTGTTTGACGCGGACTTAATGGGCTCCCCTTGGGTCTTTGTGCTCGGCAAACACTTTGAAAAAGAGAGGAAGGTCGAGGTGCGTCGGGTGGGTCGTCCAGTACAATACATCACATACTAATGGCTATGCACGCCACGAAATATGTGGTGTGTCTGTGCGGTAGCGCTGCGTTGTCGTCGATTTCTCCAGCGGAACTGTCTGGCCCATACGGAAGGCCAAGAGCCCAGCATGCGCGATCATGATACCATTGTCGATGCAGAAACGCTCGTCCGTCGCAAATACACTGCCACCCCGTTCCTCAGCCATGATACCCATCATTTCCTGTAGTCGCGCATTGCATCCTACGCCGCCCACAATCAGCACATCCTTGCTGCCGATATGTGCCATAGCACGCTCCGTGATCTCCACCAACATGGCAAACATATGCTCTTGCAAGCTGAAGCATAGATCTGCTGGCGTAATGACATCCGGATCCGTATTGTCTTCCGTTGTGGCGAGTGGTGCTGGCATGTCTTTCTCGATCGCATGAGAACTACTACCTGCCCATACGCGGCCATTAGCGAGGGCATCCACGGGTGCATCCGTGGTGCACGCGTACTGCGTCGGGCGAAATCGTGGATCTTTGGTATAGGCCTCGGTCGCACTCAGCATGCCAGCGAGCGACACGTCCATGCCCTTGGTTCCGTACGGCAGAGAATAGAGCCGACGGCCCTTTTTCGCCTCTTGTTCGATATTGTAGCCGGGCGATGGATCATTAGGCAGACCAATCACTCGTGCAAATCGATCGAGGCAGTTGCCGACGGCAATGTCCAGCGTCTCGCCAAAAATGCGGTACCGCTGAGCTGAGTACGCGATGACCTGTGTGTTACCGCCTGACACATAGAGCACCACGGGATTTTGGGCGCCGGTGATAGTGCGCCCCATCTCAATATGCCCCACACAGTGATTCACGCCAACTAGCGGCTTGTTGTACATGAGAGACAGTGTGCGTGCCACCAACGACACGGCCTGCAGTGGTGCTCCCATACCGGGTCCCTTGGTGAAGCATATGCAATCAATGTCTGCGAGACTATCGATGCCACTGGCACGAACAGCCTCTGACAAGACCCGGAGAATCCAGTGCTTGTGATGCTTGGCTGTATCACTTGGTTGAAATCCTTCGCCTGGTGGCGTTACGTAGGTGTGGCGCACATTCGATAGGATGTCCACACGTGCCTGATTCAATGCTGCAGCGGGCCCATCGTGCCCCGTCAGTGGCATGTGTCGAATGATACCTGCTCCCAGCTTGTTCGCGCTCCCTTCAAGGCCGAGCGCGAGGTACGGCCTCGTCAGTGTCGATAGAGGCTCATGGCGTGGCATGCCAAGGCAGAAAGGGGGCGCTACCAGAAAAAATGTCTGCCTCCACTACAAAGCCCGGGCGCTAGACCATGTCTTTTCGAGCGACTCGTCGTGGCATGCCATCCATGGCGTGCTCGTGTCCCGGAGGTACTGCTGTGCCATGGCCATAAAAGTTGGTAGACGCGATGCAAGAAGCGCAGGACCTCCTCGCTTCTGTAGTGCCCACAGGATACCCGTCATGGCTGCCTCACTGAGCCCACAATCTGTGCCGTCCGAGTCGCCATGGACCGGCTGGCTAGACCCCACCAGTTGGCCAGATACAATCTCATGCGCCATCGACGTGCGCCTGGATGGGGGACAAGACTGCAGGGCACAAACACTTGTGGCCTGTGCAAGCATCAGCAACGTGTTCTGTGCCTTTTTCGTTGGCTCTGCGATTCGGGACAGCGCTTGTGCCACAGCCTTGCATACATACCACTGTGCGCCGCGCATGCCCATGACGAGTGCGTACGATTCAAGCGCGCACCGGGTATACTGCATGTGCATGCACACGTCTCCGAGCGTCATGGCCAAACCTGGTGCCGTCGTCCATGCGCATTCTTTTCTTTTTTGCTCATCGAGGGCCATTCCCTGGTAGGCTGCCGGGTCTAGTTGGACTCTGTCTAGGGCCGCTGCCACCAGGCAGTCGATATCTCCATGATCGCTGGTGTGGAAGTGCAGAACGCATCGCAAGGCCGTATCGAGCGTTTCACGCGCTACGGCGCTGTGCGCCATGCTCCATGATGTCTTGTCGTGGGGCAGCTCGGTGGGAAACGACGGCAAGCCGTCCGTCCACACGACGCTTGTGCCAAGTACGTGCATACGCCGGAGCAAACACACGCTCCATGCAAAAGCTTCTGCGTAACGTTGCTTATAGTACATGTACTCAATGCACATCTGAATGCGCTGTTGCGTTTTGGCGTCGAGATGCGTGTGTGGCAACGCATCGTACGAAAGACCCTCCATGAACCATTCGTCCGTGTCGCGCTTAGCATCGTATGTCGCGCGAGCTTGGAGAAAAGCATTACGCATGCGCTCCTCGCGCGCACGCCGGCGATGACTCGTATCCTCATCGTCCCATACGTCTGACGGCCAGTTGAGCCATGCTCCGTCGTCCATCCAGCAAGTGGAGTGACGCGGACGTTGATTTTCTCATGCATCATGCAGACGATGATGACGTGTGTGTGGTGGACATCCAAACGGCCTCGTCACTCTTGGACTTGGATGCACATGCCAAGTACCAAGTCGAGCGCGTAGATGCTGAGCTGGCACTCGTGCGTGAGCAGCTCACGGTACTGCATAAGCGCGAAAAGGCCTTGCTAAGTGAACGAGCCCACATTCTGGCCGAGCAGCGTGAGGTGAATGCGCTGGACACAAAGCCCACGAACTATACACACAGCGATTTTCTCTGGTCATCGGAGCTTTTGCGCACGGCGCAACGAGTTTTTGGCATCGAAGCGTTCCGATCCTGTCAGGAAGGCGTGTGCAATGCCGTCATGGACCGGCGGGACGTGATGGTGGTCATGCCCACAGGTGCGGGAAAATCCTTGTGCTACCAGCTCCCAGCCTTACTGAGTGAGGGACTGGTGATTGTGATTTCTCCGCTGATCGCGCTTATGACTGACCAGGTATACCATCTACGCGAACGCGGCGTGCTGTGTGCCTTGCTGAGTAGTTCCATGTCTTCTGCCGACACACAGGACATCTTGCAGCGGATTCGGACACTCGCGCCAGACATGCCCCGTCTCTTGTACGTGACGCCAGAGAGGATCGTCAAATCCAAGACGCTGCTGTCTGTCCTGCAGCGTGCGTACGAGGCAGGTCGTCTCGAGCGCATCGTCGTTGATGAGGCACACTGCTGCAGCATGATGGGGCATGACTACCGTCCAGACTACCACAAGCTATCTATATGCCGCAAGCTGTTCCCTACCACGCCTGTCATGGGGCTGACTGCCACGCTGGGCTCCGCGGCTCTTCGTGACGTGCTCAACATTCTGGGCATGCGAGAAACGACCACGATACCCGAGCGTGCGTTACCGCGACGCACCGTCTACTTTCGTGCGCCATTACGACGTGCGAATCTGCAATACAGTGTGCGCATGCGCCCATCGAGTGCCCAGGCTGCACAGCGCCTGATTGCATCGTACATTCTCGATCACCATGAAGGACACTCGGGCATCGTATACTGCCTAAGCCGCAAAGACACGCATACCATGGCTGACGCCCTTGCGCAGCACAGCAGCGGCCGGATTCGCACTGGGGTGTACCACTCGGACCTAGATGAAGCAGAGAAGCATCGCGTTCATGCGCAGTGGCGCACAGGCGCCATCCAGGTCGTGTGTGCCACCATTGCCTTTGGCATGGGCATCGACAAAGGCGATGTGCGCTTTGTTGTGCATGCGTGCATATCCAAGTCCCTCGAGGGCTATTACCAGGAAACTGGGCGCGCTGGGCGCGATGGTGCGCCGTCTGATTGTGTGCTGCTGTACCGCGCAGCAGCAGATATGAGTCGCGTGAGTGGCATGACGGCTAGTGAAGTGGGCGCCCAGGCTAAGCTCCATGCCATGCTTCGATATGCTCAGTCCGAGCTGTGCCGGCAATCCATTCTTGCCACGTACTTTGACGAGCCACGCACTGAGCCTTGCGGCGTGTGTGATCGGTGCCAATCGCCGCCGCCACGACATGCCGATGTGTCCGTGTGGGCTGCGCACGCCGTGCAAGTGGTCTCAGACGTCTATGCACGTGGCTCTCGTATCACGCTGGCGGCCCTGGCCGATGCCGTGTATGCTGCTGCGAAATCCGATGCCGCCCTATCGCGTGTGGATTGTGAATGCCTTGTCGTACAGCTCGTGCTGGATGGGTACCTTAGCGAGCGGTTTCAGGCCACGGCGTATACTGTCAACATGTACGTCGTACCCGGCCCCCGAGCTTCTCACAAAGGGCCCGTGTCCATGGTCCTTCACGAGCCTGTCACGTCCCACAAACGTCGGCGTTCCTAGTGTACATATCTACGGGCTCAGCTGATCCATCAGCAGGTCCAGCGCATGGACGAGGCATGGCGCTTGCTCGGGCTGCAAATATACATGCCCTCCCTTCTCAGGCGGCGACACAAACGTCCACAGGCATTGCGACGCCAGCTCCTGCAAGGTTGACGTGCATGCAGCCACCTGGTCACTGACCTCGTGTGTCCCGCCATGAAGGTGATACTTGCGCAGCAGGACAAACCACCCAATCACCACACTGGCGAGCATGTCAACCGGGCCCCTCGGTGCACTCGCCACGAGCGGTGTATCTTTCCATAGGGCCAAAAATTGCTGCGCAGCAAGCGAGGACGGCTGATGTTGCTTCAGCGAGCGCGCGTGCATTTGTGCGCGCGTCAGTTGTCCAGCAGCTAGTTCAAGCATGCCCTGCGCCACAAGCATCTGTTCATGCAACGCAGCGCTCGAAGCGCCATCTCGAGACAAAGCATGGAGCTGCTGCTGGATGCCTCTCAGAGACGCCGAGTCCTGGATGACATCCAGCACGTGTGGACTCCACCGCTTCTCTGCCGAAGATGCCGTCCGCATCATACTCGTGATGATCGTTGTCCAATACGACAACAACGCCTCCTGACGCAGTGCCTCTAGCATGTTGGCCAAAGGCGATACGATGACAGATGCCTCCGTCGCGTTGCTTCGAGCGTACGCTAATGCCTGCGGCACAGGAACACTGAGCAACTCTGCCAACATACGCTGAGAGGTCTCGTCCGAGTTCGGTGCATCCACAAGACGCGCACCCGTCTTGCGCCACAGATATGCGCCATGCCGCATAAGAAGTGGTATTCTTGTGCGCTGCGCCAAGTCGCAATACATGAGCGCTAAAAGTAACGACTCGTCCACCGTGGCGCAGTAGATACAAGCAGCGAATTGCAACACGACTAGTGTGTACAGACGCTGTGCCAGACTCGGCTGGATGTCACCGCCCAGCGTAAGCTCGAGCTCAGCGCGGCGCATGTGCGCGCGCCTGTACAATAACGAAACCGTTGGATCAGCCGATGCGTACCGGATCCATGCCGTCACACCCGGAAAGAGAGTCGTAATGAGGCACAAACATGTCCATGCGATGCGCCAGGACAGTGCCATGTATGTACGTGGCACATGCAGCAGTTCACTCAGCTGAGCATACATTCGCTTGGCATGAGCTGGCTGCATAGGCTCGGCCACCTGGGCCTGCTCAACAGGTGTACGCAGCAAGGCTTCAGCGCCTGCGACATACTGCAGTCGCGATGACTGCTTCAATTCCAGTCGCCGACACCATCGACGAATATGCGCCCCGACCGACATGAGGACAACCACGATCAAACCCAGGAGTGCACAGCCACGCAAAAGTTCCCACACAAGATCAGAAAGGGGAACATGATTATAGGGATGGGCCGTGTCCGATGAACCCAGCGATCGCTTCCATAGCTGGTGACAAACACCCATGACATGTGCTTGCGGCGTCGCGTCCGGTGCCTCGGTGCCCCAATCAGAACGTCCAAGTAAGGATGGAATCAAAAATGCACCCAGCATGTACCGCGCTGCTTTGGTACGCATAGGTTCACCACCGGACGACACGGACTCAGAGTCGTCTGCATCATCCGATTCGTCGACAAGATCGCCTTCTTCTGCATCTTCCGAGGGTGACAGGGGCGGTGCGGGACCGTCTGGGTACACTGCATCCATTGGTGGGTACATGGCGTGCAGCCGTTCCATCTCGGCATTCCACTGCGACATGAGCTCGTCACCGCCCTCGAGACTGCGGAGCAGCATATGCAGACCGGCCACCTCACGGCTCAAGCGCACTTCGCGAGACTTGAGATAGCAAATATACTCGGTGGCCTTGCTTAAGATGGTAGCTTTACTTAGCTTAGTAGCAGCGCGGATGCCATCCACCAATTCGACTTCCTCGGCCTTTCCACGCCGTCGCTTACGTCGTGGTCCTCGTGACTGCATCTCACGCAATGCGGGCACTACGTCGCGCAGTCCTGCAATTCTGTCATTAATGTTACTCCGATATCGACGCTCAATCGCATTATGAGCATTTTTACGTGTCCACATTTCACTTCCGTCGGATGGCACGTTCGATGAGGAAGAAGACTGTGGCGTTGTCGCCGAGAACAATGATGATTTCACTTGCCGTTGCTTATTCTCCTGCTTCTTTTGCTCACATTCATGTGTGACAGCACGCAAACGATTTAAGGCTGTCATCGCATTGCTGTTACTGCCTGGTTGCATGTGAAGCGAAGCCAGGATGGATTCTTGCGTCGGCGAGCCTGATGAGGCTTGCGACTCAGAAACGGGAGAAGTAGTTTGGACAGGTATTTCGGGTTTATGCATCGACACAGGTGGACTTTGCTGAACTGACGAGGGCGAAATGCCCTGAACGGGCTCTTGGTTACACGAAGACGTCGGCGGAAACCCAAAGATAGAGGCGAGTTGCTGGTTCGTGAGAGGCGCCATATCTTGAGTATCCAGGGGAAAATCAGGCGGACTTGTCGTGGTGCCGTCGACGCCACCGTCACCGCAGCTGTGAACAAGCGGAGGTGTGTTGGACAAACTCTCTGGCGATGACTGGCGCATCATGAAATCTTTGAAGGCATCAGAGCTACTCTCAGAGTCGCTTCCGGAGTGGTTCATCGTACTGGAGAACTCTGTGAGCGAATCATCCGCGAACGTGTGATCCACATCATGGATCAGATTGGTAAGGAAGAGGTCAGGTACATCAACCATCGACCACGGTTTCGGCACTCCTAGCGTAGAATCCAAGTCTTTCCACTCATTCATGTCATCGCTCGTGGCTCGAAAGGCCACCGGCGCAGGCTCTGCGCTTTCCTCTTCCATCATCAGTACGTGTCGTACGTTGTCGACCCTAAAAGCGAGCCCAAATCAGCTGTTTCGCGCCTCCACAACGCTGCAGAGCACGTGACTCAGACATCATGACTGAGAAGCTCTCGCGCCGCATGGCGCTCCTCGGTGAGGCGGTCAAGTAGGGCATCTAGCTTCGAAGATAGTGCTCCTGTTATGCGTTAACAAAATATACATACGAGCTTCATCAAGCGACTGAATATATTCGCGATTTGCTTCCTGCAGCTCGGTCTCGAGTGCGCGGATCTCGCATGCCTTCCGAGGTAAGTCAGCCATACGTACGTGCTCGTCTTCAGAAAGCATGGTTGTGGGAAGATGAGAAATACGGAGCTGCACGTCTTGTGCCTGTGACACAATGTCTTGCACAAGTTCGGCACGCGTGCCTTGCAGAGCTTCGAAAGAAGGCGCATCAGTGTTTCCGAGCGTCGTCAAAGGCACGGTGGGATTCACTTGTGTGTGTGCAGCTTTTCGGGATAGGTAAGCAATGGCGGATGCCATCACTTTCAGCAGCATATCCAGGGAATCTTCTAGCTCAGTAATCGCACTCATGGTGCTGGCGTGTTTGACAGTGTGGAGGACATGTACGGCTTGCTGCCTCCCAGGCGAAGCGCGATCAGGCCTTGCCACGTGGAAAGTCATCTCTATGACGGATGTTACATGTATGGACGTCGACGTCGAAAGAAAGCATTCGAGCGCCGTAAATCGCTGGATGATGAAGAGGGGTACAGAATGCATTGAAACCCTCGAGTGTAGCACAATCGATCGTGCATATAGGAGTATAGACATAATGTTAGTTATTCAAGCATCACATCATTCGAGGCCTCAGGAGCTCGCTCGTGACCAAATGGAGCAGTCGACTCACGAATAGGGCTACCAGCCATTACACCTGTGGCCATAGGAAACGAAGAACGCGAGCCGGAAGGACTCGTTGGAGCGGGCATATAAGTAGCCCCTGGGCTGCCAGGAGCATTTGGTGTGCCATAAAGAGGTGCGCCTGGAATCTGTACAGGGTTTGTTGCATGGGGCACCATCTCAGGGTTAGGGATCGTGGTGCCAACTGATTGCTTGGGAGCGCGACCAGCCTTTGACAGAGCATAGTCTCCAGAGTCAAAGTATTTTCGCTCTTTGAGCTTGTTTGCTAGCAAGTCTTTGCGAGTAGGAAGCTTTCCATACAGTCGAAATACCTTTTGCTCTTCTTCTGTCAAAGACTAATCCCTTGTGTCAGCATGTCCCAAAATACGCATCATTGTCAGACGTACCGAGATATCTATCTTATTCTGCTGGTGTGGGAGCATGTCAGTAAGAGCACACTTAAACACGCTGTCCTTAACCACGAGTCCAACACTCTGTCGTACCCTTCGGGCGTATGCGACACTGCCGACGACGAGATACCGATGTATGCAGACGTTCGACCGTTTGCCACTCACTGCATTCCACCCACGTGCCCAATGCGGGGTTGCAAGCGCGTGGCCTCTAGGAAAAGCTCTTGGCTACCCTACTCTTGCCTATCCCGGTCCCGGCCGAGAGAATCGGACGAGTCCCAGAAGGCGTGACGTGATGCCAGCACGGGCTCGGAACAGTCGCGGCGCCCGGGCGGGCCCAAAATACCCTCCAGCCGTGCGAGCGAATTCCTCCTCTTTACCGTAGCAATCGATTTAATTGCGCGTCAACAATATGTCGATCCCTGTGCCACCTAGCTGGAAGGACCTTGGTAAGGCCGCCTCTGACATTCTTGGTAAGGACTACCCGATCCACGGCTCGACCCTTGAGGTTAAGACTCGCACGCCATCGGGCGTGACGTTCCGTGTGCTGGGTCTCCACGACAACAAGTCTTCGAACATCAGTGGTGACCTCGAGGCTAGCTGGCAGGACCGCAAGAAGGGTCTTGCTTTCACGCAGGCCTGGTCGACGGCCAACGTGCTCCGCAACCACATCGAGTCGGAGAACCACCTCGCCAAGGGTCTTAAGCTCGAGGTGATCTCGACGCTGGTGCCTGAGAAGCAGGCCAAGAACGCTCTCGTTGCCCTCACCTACCGCACTCCTGGTCTGCACACTCGTCAGTTCCTTGACGTGTTCAAGGGTCCTCTTGCTACGGCTGACGCTGTGGTGGGCCGTGACGGTTTCCTCTTTGGTGCTGAGGCCGCCTACAACGCCAAGGACAAGAAGCTCGCTCGCTACAACCTGGCTGCTGGCTACCATGCGCCTGAGTACGCCATCACGCTGCACGCCCTCGGCAACCTCTCTACGTACAGCGCCTCGTACTACCACCGTGTGAACCAGGACATTGAGGCCAGCGCTCGCGCTACGTACGACTCGAAGGCATCGAGTAACGTGAACCTGGAGGTCGGCACGAAGACCTACCTTGACAACGCTGCCTTCATCAAGGCCAAGATTAACAACTCGGGTATCCTTGCTCTTGGCTACGCCCAGGCTCTCCGCCCCGGTATCAAGGCCACCTTTGGTCTTGCCCTCGACACGATCAAGCTCTCGAGTGGCTCGACGGACGCCAGCGCTCACAAGCTCGGTGCCGCTCTTACGTTCGAGGCCTAAGTGCAAGATGTTGCAAGGCCTCGCATGTGATAGCTTAGGTAGACCTAGCGGCGATGGACCAATCCAAGTATCTTTAGCTCAAGGACATGTATGCCAGGGTGTATGGTGGCGTGAGCTGCTGATGTGGTTGGACGTCGGGGGCATCCATACCTCCACATGCACCATGGGCCCTGGGCAGCTGAGCGGCGAGCGCTTTGTCCGACTCCATGCAGGACGATGTGGTCACGCCAACGCTTGCATTGGCGGAAGCTCGTGAAATATGCATAGACATCGCAGCGCTGTTTGCAGGATCAATCTTTGAGCTGGCTTTACCTCCAGCTTCGCTCGCAAGTGAGTCTCACCCGTGCATTTATTACGATGAGCGCGTGCGTGTGCAGCTCGTCATGCGCTTGCCGTCGCTACCGACTCTTCTTCCTGGGCCAAGAGAAGGTCTTGGGAATGTGGATAGGCTGGATAACAATTCGTCCCTGAGTATTCCGCCGCTCCTTTCCACATTGCTATCGTACCTGCATATTTCTCTACGTGGTACGATGCCGAGTGGGGCCACGGACGCGGCTGACGCTCCGCTGGCGTCGCTTTTCGTGCATTCGTGGCAGCGATCACCCGTGCCCACAGATTTTTGCTTACGTCGCTCGTCTCTCTTGCGTGCGCCCAAGGCGGACATACCAGACATTGAGCCACTGCGCGACGCCTCATTTGTCCCGGGCATTTCGTATGACCTGGAGAAAAAAGGATGGACTGTTCGCTGGTGGAGTGATGTGAGCGTGCCGTATACCACTATGGACGTGAGTGTGAGCAAGATTCAAATGGAAGCGGTCGTGCAGCTGCGCCTTGACCTTGCTAGGTTGTCTGCCGAAGCACAAGCGCCCCCGCCTCAGATGCCGTTCCACTATGCATCGAACCACATGCACCCGTTTTCTTATTCGGATGATCCCTACCTCATTGACGTTGACCTCTTAAGTGATTTGGCAGACCAGGTCAAGGTGTTGAACGAGTCGCCCCAGCAGCGACTCGATGAGTTGTCCAAAAGGCTTACTATGCTCCCTCTTTCGATGTTAGCGCCTGGATCGCTTAGCACGAACATCACATCGCCATGGGGTGTGTCTCAATTCATTACGGAGAAGCAGAAGGAGCTCCGCGAGCAGGAAGCTGCCGCTCGTGCATCTGATGCGGATATTGCCCTCGCGCCGCTAGCACCGTCCTCGGCCCCCACTAGCAGCCTTCGAGAATGTCCGAGGAGGTCGTCCACGCCCTCAGCTCTGCTCGCGCAAGATTCGCCGCACGATTTTGAGGCTCCAGCGACTGTGGACTTGGCGACGCTAGCGTCCTATGGACCTGTTGCTCTGACCAAAGTGACTACTCACACAGCATCGGTGTGCGCATCCATCACCGTTCGAATGCGAACTCTGAGTCGCTCATGGCCGACGGTTGAAAATACACGCGCTGTTATGGTATGCGTAGAGCTCGAGGCACTGCCCATGCCATCGCCGTTTCTATTGCACGCCATCCATATCGACATTGGAGAACGCTCCGATTTGGTGAGAGATGTGGGATTTATGCCTTACCAAGATACCATCGAGGCCATCATCAAGCCGTTGCCTGGCGATGCGTCGGCGCTGCCGGTACGCATAGGACGCTTTTCTCAGCACAACTTGCTGTATACAGTGCAGCTTGTGCCACGTGAACCGCATATGGACCCCCAGACCCTGGGGCACTTGTTGACGACGTGGGATCCTCGCCGCTGTGCGCGCGTCACGTTGCTTGGTACACCTGACCGTGGCGCGCTTACAGCACCGTACAGCACATGCGTATCGCAGTGGAATGGCAGCATGGATGTGTCGCTTGCGCTCCTGGATCTCCAGCGGCGCTCATTTGCCGACTATGTCATGCACACGTCCATGCAGATTCCTCCCTTGCCTCCTGCACGGGAAGAGCGGGTATGCCAAGTGGGCGATCCGGCCATGTCGCCTCATACGCTGCATCAAACGCGGCGTGCGCTTCCTGTGCGGCTAGAAGAGACATCCGCGTTTTCGCCGTATTATGAGCGACGACCGGCAGAGGCTGAGGCGCCCCGCCGAGCCTTGGGCTGGGGCGAGAGCCATGCCCAGCATGGCGGCTTTGATCCAACGCGCGTGGATACCTTTGATTCGTGCGTGCTCGCTACGGTGGAAGCGAGACACGTGTTGAGATCCGCAGACGCGCACTACATCGACGTGTATGTCACGCTGACCAACGTGTCCTCTGATCGTGTCTTGGACCTAGAGGTGTCATGGCTTGCTGAGCATCACGGGGCGGCGCTCGTACCTGACACGGATTGTGTGAGACTAGGTATTCTCCAGCCAGGCAAGAGTCGCCGGGCGGATCTATGTTTGCATGTTCTGAGTGCAGGATTTCATCGTCTTGGGCACATTCGTGTGTGTGATACCGGTACGAATATCGCGTGCGTCTTACAACACGTGGGATCTATGTGCGTAGAGTTTCAAGATAGCAAAGCATGAAGCATTTGCAAAATGCGCTCTTCTGCCATCTCGGCCATGGGAATGTCTCGAGCCTGAGCTAGCGAGCCTGCCTTATCCAGGCACGGAGAGCGCACGCTCGGATCCGATACGAAAAAGCGCAAAACGTCAGCATCGAGGATATGGTGCGGTGGCTCGGTTCGAGTGTCTGTGCGAGATGTGCGCCACGACTCCCAGGGGATATCGCCCGGGGCAGGTACGACTTCGATCATAGCATCCTGCACACACAAAAGCACACGCGCCACCGGCTCAGGTACATGGACCAACGTGCCAAGCGCGCCCGAGGCCGTGGCATACATCACGCGACCGCCTGGGAGCGTGTGTATGGCATTTACCAGGTCACCGACATGGCATGCGGCTGCATGGCGCATAACATGACTCCACGGACTCTCCGGCTCTGTACCCTTGGCACGCTCTGCGACAAACAGATTCATGGCCACATCCGTGCCCAGATACCGCTGCTGCTCCTCGTCCAAAACGCATACGGCCGATGTCCAGTACGGATGCAAATCGCGTGCTGATTCAGATAGGCGGCCGTCCTCGGCGACCGTGAGCACAGTGAGAGAGTGCATCGCGTCTCCAACCACGAGTGTCGAGCCTTGTGATGCAAGGCAGGAGGACACAAAGGCACAGTCCCACGGACGCCGAAATGTCAATGCGTGCGGCTCCATGGCATAGGTGTGGACCTCGTGCCCGATGGCCGCCGCAACGTAGCCCGACACGGTAGTCAGGGCACACACATGATCTCCCACATGCTTCGACCAGGCAGCGTGTAGCTTTCCATCCGACCAGAGGTACGCGGCGATCTTGCCGTCGGAGGCGCCTGCAGCCAGGCCCACCACCACATACAGAGAGTCGTGCAGCTCGGCGATGCAGGCGCACGTCGGTCTCGCGTCGAGTGGAAGCGCGCACACATCTTCCAGCGTGTCTGGAGCGAGAACGCGCAGCGTACCGCTCTCTGACTCTGCCAGGCACGTCGTCACCACGAGGTGCGAGTCCATGGACTGAAGCGTGGTGACGGGTTGAGGCATGGCCTTGGTCTGGATATCGATTTGATCAAGAGCATCAATGACATGCACCTCGAGGCCGTGCTTTGTAGCGCACGCCAGCTCTAGCGTGGGTGTGGATGCCGTGCATGCTAGGCCGGTGACGTGGTCGACAGACCACGCACTGCCGCACAAGACGGACTCTTTGAGATATAAAAAGTAGGCATGCCGGCCAAAAGCCACGACGCCTGTCATGGGCGAGTCTAGCGCAGAAAGAGGGACGCGCGCGAGACGCACAGGATGCGTGCCCATACGGCGCGAGTGTATCGAGGTATAGTGAGCATCGTGCACGAGGATATGCCCGTCGTTGCAGCCCAGCACGAGATACGCAGGTCCATCTGGCACAAATCGGTGCCACAGCGCCGAGCAGACGAGGGAAGATGTGGTGTGATGAGCTAGCAGCTTCATGTCAGGCACAGAATACAGGCAGAGAGATCGATCCCAGAAGCTAGCGACAAGGACGTCGGCGATGTCCAGGCTCGAGACGGGCGCGTGGGTATGTAGGGTATGCACGACCGTCCAGCGACCATCATCCAAGCGAGATAGCACCATGAGCGCCAAGGTGGCGAGGCCCACGACGATGAGGTGGTCGCTCCGAGAGCATGCCAGCACCGGAGCAGGTGCTTCCCAGAGCGTGCGCTTGGGGTCGTACGTGTACATGCCTGACTCGGTCACCACAAGATCTTGCGATGCATGCACAATCTGCTCATGCAGCGTGCCAATGAGGCGGGCATCGCGGACAATAGCGCTGTGCGATGGATGCACGAGAAGGGTGGTATGAGGATCTAGTGCGCGTACATCCAGCAGCACCATCGGCTTCGATAGTAGGCATCGTGTGCGCGCCCTGCGGGTCACAGCGCGGATACTCGCTGTAGGTCCTGCGCCACTCGCAGTGATGACGCGGTCGACGAAGCTCGCGTCGTCCTTGACGAAATCGATAATAGGCGCCAGGCTCGGCCACCGATATACTTCCTTCACATCATCCTGAACGTGCCACACGAGTGAGTCACCCGTGTTGCTGGCGAGGAACACGTAGTCTTCAGCGAGGGACGATACGCCCTGCGGAGCTGTGGCGACGGGCGCCATGCCGAGATCCATGACATGCAAGTCTGCCTGATCCCAAGAAGTGCGCCGCACCACCTGCAGAAGCTTGACGCGGCCGTCTTCCGTGCCGAATAACACACGCACCCGATCATGGTGCATCGGCAGGTACGTGGCCGACATGACATACACGGGCCGGTCCAGGTCGACGCGACGCAATGCGGATGACAATGGTGGGCTGGGCCGGGGAGGCTGGGGCCGAGGCACGAGGTAGATGGCATGACTGCAAAACAGCAGGACACCGCCGCCCGCCGCGGCTGGCATGGCGAGTACGTAGTGTGCACTCATCACGTCTCGATCTCGAACAGGGACATGCCATGTACCGGGCACATCGAGTCGAGGCACCTTGCGGTCATGCGGCTTGGACGACATCGGCGCCCATGGCACCTGCTCGAGCGCACGGCGCGACGTATGAATCGTGTGAAAAGTGAGCACAGGCGTATCCTTCGTGTACAGTGACGACGAAATACTCAGGCATGCGAGCATCACCGGTGCATGGGCCGATGTCCGCTCCAAAAACGTCGCATGGACGAGCGTCGCATGCGTCAGCCGGGCGTGAAAGGCGATGTCTGTGCCGAGCTTCGCAAGATGCACATAGCCCGTGTGTGTGTGCGTCAGGACCCAACGGCCAGACGAGCGTCCATGCGCCTTCTCCAAGGCCAGCGTCACGCCTATGTCAGACGCGGGTCGAAGTGGCTGGTCCAGTGGCCACACTCGCACCGTTCGCACGCCATGCGCGTCGCCCGGACGAAACGCCACGAGCCGCGGGTGCGGATGATCCGTCAAGACGTAGAGCACGTCCGCCTGGCCGTGCGACACTTCCACGGCAAGAATGCGCGCACGGAGCGGCACCTCGGCCACTCGCGAAAATGGCGCCGCGCCCACCAACGCATAAAATGTCAACTGGCTGTGGTACGCGACGCATAGCAGCGCTTCGTGGTCCCACCACCCGTACACGATGCGCCCAGCCACAGCCGCGCTGGGCTCATGCGATGGGCACAGCCAGTACATGGGAGTGATGGAGGTCGCAGAGGAAGTACAGCTCGTGCCCTATGTAAGAAATCCACGCAGACGAGCGTGACTCGCTCGTTCACGCGCAGCTATACTGGCAGCGATACGTGCACGCTCTGCATCAAAGTCGGGGCTGTGCGTGTAGGCTCGAACGCCCTCGGCATCAAGCCAGTCGCGCGCCTGGTAGAGTGCGCCCTGCCGACGGAGTGCCTGGGCTTTGCGAAAGATGGCCTTGGCATTCGACGGATCGGATGCCAAGGCCTGGTCACACACCTGGACGGCCCTGTCATAGCGTTCCTGGGCCAGATAGCAGGCTGCCATCTGCGCGTGAGTGAGACTATACATACGTTGGAGCGCACTAGACTCAGCTGTTTCTGGTCCTCGCGCGTGCCCCTGGCACGGTCTGGGACAGGTCCCAGCTGTTGCAGCACATTCACGTCCAGACCGGCTAAATACAACGTCGCATAATGGTACGCTTTGAGCGCCCCTACATGGTCCCCTTTCATGAAAGCCTCATTACCCTGATCCTTGTAGGCCAGGCCTTGCGCCATTTTCGTCGCGACATCGCCGTGGGCGCCCGACATGCTCTCACCTCGGAGGGGTACGGCTGCTCCCTCGTAGGGACCCAGTATGTGGAGACGCACTTGTTCTGGCAGACGCGCGTCGTTTTTCCTTCTTGCTTGCCATGGCATGGCTCGAGGCACGTCATGTGCACGATCCCGGCCAGCCCTTGTATGAAGCGCTGGAGCAGTATGTGCCGGAAGCCAATATGGCATGGCCGTTGGCGCGGTCCATGTACGCTGCCCTGGCGTGCGAGCAGGCCGAGCCCAAGGCGACAAGTTATACCCTAGATGGCGTTGTGGCCATGTTGAAGACGTCGCGAGGTCAAGACAAGCTCGCCTGGACGATCGCACAGAGTGTGTACGATGGGTCGCCTTCCCATGTCGAGACACTCGCGCCACTCGCTCTCGAGTCCCTGTCCGCCTCCGAGGCGCCTCTGGAACAAGTGCTCAGTGTGCTGACCTTACTGTGTCAGAGCGAGGCCATGTCGCCGCTGTGGGACAGGTACCGGCCCATGCGAGTGATCACGGATGTGCTTGAGCACGGTGCCTGCGATCGAATGCCCCTCCCATGCATCTTTGCCTTTCTCGTTCGCTTCCTCGACGCGATGCGCAGTCCAGTGTCGTATGACGAGACACTCAAGCTCATCATGCAGCACCTCTTAGAGTATCGACAGCATGCACACCACGATGAGTCTGTACGAAGCTCAGCACTAGCACTCGGTGCTTTGTTGCTGGAAGTCCGCCTCAACAAAGCCATTGAGGCTGCCTTGGCTCATCCTACGCCCGAGACATGCATCCAAGGCGACGCATCCTTGTCCCTCGTGCTCAACCTATACGCTGTCACCCTCATGACTGGCAGTATGCGTACCCCTCGACTCGTGCGCCCACTGGGCCTCGCACTGGTGTACGATGTCGTAAGGACCGTCAATGCGTGCCTGTATATATCGCGCACGTCGCAATACATCGCTTCGAGTCGAAAACAGCATGGTCAGGACAAAGGATTTGCGCAACTACTAGAAGATGTCGGAGACATGCCCCTTCCGGTCGTTTCAGACCATGTATGGAAGCAAGTATCGCTCGCGTTGGGCAGCGACGAATCGCATCTTGTGCCTCGTGTCCTGCGTGCGTATTTTCTACACGCCCTTTCCATCATCGCACCCTTTTATCCTGCGCCTGTACTAGAGACGCACATACCCAAACCATCGGAAAACCCGCCCTCCAAGTCGTACGATACCCTTTGTTCACGTATATCTGCCCTTGTGACTCAGACGCAGCACACCATGACTATGGTCGTCGATGCCCTCACTACAGCGCTTGAGCAGAACACGCTGGCCGAAATGCCATCCGTATGCATATCCGTCTTACCAAGCCTAAGTGCCTCGCCATCCAAGGAGCTGGCGCACGGTGCTCATGCCATTCTACGGTCCCTAAGCGATGCATCCTACACCCGCTTTGAATCCATGCACATGCTCTGGCTCGACGCTCGTGAACCGGCCGTGTACGGAGCGCGCCATTTTGTATCACTTTTCCTACATGCTGCACACCACCTGTCTTGGTCTCTATCGCTCGCACGAGCATCCGTGTCCATGCTAGATGATATGCTTCACGTTCTTTGTGACCGCAATATGGGCGTATTGCTGCCCTACATTCCCTGGGACGCCGGCAGCGGTGCAGATGTGCTTCATGTATGGACTGGCATATCTGAGTGCATCGCTGCCATGTTTGGGCGCATCCCAGAGTGGTCCCGCACAGCTGATCGGCAGGAGATGCTCCAATGGATTGCACACGTGCCGATGCTGGCATCGTACATGGTCCAAAGTGCTGACTTGGCAAGTCGCTCGAACGAGCTGCAACCGTATACAGATCAAGTGTATGGCGCCCTGGCCTGGCCACTTGACTGTGCGATTGGATGGCTCCGACTAAATCACGGAGAGCTGCTGCAGCAGTTGTCTGACTACATTCGAAGGACCGTGCATGTGTTTAAGAAGCAGCAGTGTGTAATGCCAGGGCCCGTTGTCAAGCACGCCGTGGAGTTTTTAGGGCAGCAGCTCGCTGTTACCAACGCACAACAGCGCAAGACGCTTTTGTCTACGCCACAAATGGAGCTGCTGCTGGACGAATTCATCGCTCTCTCGCGCGCGCCAGGACCTCCCGCTCCCAAAAAGCAAAAGCTCCAGCAGCAGACTTTGTCGTTTGCACCGCGTCCATTGGATGCACCGAAGAAGAAGCCTATTGTGGTGGACTTGACGCGCGACTCACCCAAGACCGCGGCACCGAAGCCCAAATCGACAGGTAAATTGGCGCAGCTGCGCAACGAGTTTCAGCTTACTCGGGCTGTCGCTCGGAAACCCCAGGCGCCCCTGCGCCAGTTTGAGCCAGACGAGCCGCGTGCACCTTTGGCGACGAGCAGCGTGACGGGCGCAGTCAAGACGCTTCCACCAGTGAAACGTCCTCCACCGCCTGAAGACAGCTCTTCGAGCAGTGAGAGCGAAGAAGAGGAAGAAGGTTTGGCTGCTCTTGCATCACCCCGTAAGCCCAAAGCTCACGAAGTTCGCCGCAGTGTAAAACCAATGGTTGATCCTGCTTTGCAAGAAGCCATGCGCAAGGCGGAAGACGAGCAGCGACGGCGTCGCCTTGCCAAGGCTCCGGCACTCACACCTATGCATGAATGTATTTTGTCTTGGGACATGCAGGCCAAAGGCGGTCTGCCTCCAACTCGACTGGATGGCATGCCCTTTTCGATCGATGCTGCGCGATCGCCTTTGACAGATACCGCTTCATACATGAACCGATTCTGTACATTACTCACGCTTGAGGCGTGGGCACAGTTTCAACAAGCATGTGGTGATGTGAGAGATGCTGTGTCTGTGCCGTTACAATATACCCGCCAGAGCCGCGTAGACAACTTCGTGCACTTGGAATGGTCCACACAAACGGCTGTGCCTGTCGGCACGTACTTCAATGAGACCGATATCGTGTACTTGGAGTTGCCTTCCCGTGCGATTCGACTGACCGCAAATGTCTTATTCAGTAAACGTGCCTCGACCACGGGCCCTGCCACCATCAACTTGGGCGTGCAGTGTGTATGTGCCAAGGCTCAGCATGCTATGCCATTCATGCATGAAGCTGGATGGAAAGTGACCAAGCTCCTGACCCTTACAACACTTCGTCGAGAATTCGCGGCATTGTGCAGTGTGCCCGACTTGGCGATGACCCAGGATGTATTGCATGCAAGAGTTGCCCAAGTACCTGACGTATCCAAAGCAGATGAGGTCAAGGCTATGCAGACGTACCAACTCAATGCGCCTCAGGCTCGAGCTGTCGTTGCGGCCATGCGTACCTTGGGCTTTTCTCTAATTAGGGGCCCACCCGGCACAGGTAAGACTAAGACGATTCGTGCGCTGGTCGCTTCTTTCCTCTCTCGCCGAGCGGGTACCACCATTGGAGCCAAAAAAGCCTCGGCACCACAGGCCCGCATGCTGTTGTGTGCGCCCAGTAATGCGGCTATCGATGAATTAGTGATTCGCATAAAGAATGGCGTCGAAATCGACGGCAAGCGCATTTTGCCTCGTCTCGTGCGCTTGGGTCGTGACGAGGCTGTCCATCCAAATGTGCGCGACGTGACACTCGACGCACTTGTCGAAAAAGCCGGAGGAAATGCCGGTCCATCCCGGGCCATGGACGAGCTGCAACAAGTCGAGCAAGCGTGGCAACGAAAGCGTACACAGCTCGAGTCAGCCAGTGCATCGCAGCAAGCACGCGCGCTCCAGGCGGAGCTCAATGAGCTTACCGATCGCCGCTTTGAGCTACGTGAGCAAGTCGCCTCACTTCGGAGTCGGAACAAAATGGGCGCCCTTCGTCCAGGTGCAGAGCATCATATGGCTCGTATGAGCATCTTGGATGATGCCGAGATTGTATGCACGACTCTGGCCGGTGCGGGGCATGAAATGTTGTATCGGTACACGTTTGACACGGTGGTGATTGATGAAGCAGCCCAGACTGTGGAGCCGAGTACGTTAATTCCACTGCGATATGAATGCATGCGTTGCATTATGGTGGGTGATCCTAAGCAACTGCCTCCGACTGTGCTCAGTCAAGAGGCCCAACGCCTCGAGTACGATCAGTCGTTGTTTGTGCGCATGTTCAATGCGGCGCCAGAGCGCGTACATTTACTGTCTATTCAGTATCGTATGCATCCTGACATCAGCCTTTTCCCCTCCACGGCCTTTTATGACAAGCAGCTGGTAGATGGGCCGCGTATGACTGAGTTGACGGCTCAGCCGTGGCACGGCACCGCTCTGTTTGGTCCATTTCGCTTCTTTGACGTTCGCACACCCGAAGAGCCTGGTCGAAGTCACTCGTTGCAGAACCCTTCCGAAGCTCAAGTGGCGATGCAAGTATATGAGGCCCTGTGTGCCTGTGCTGGATCAAGTCTGCAGGACCGTATTGGCTTTGTGAGCATGTACAAAGCTCAGGTGGAGCTGCTCAAGTCGCTTTTTATCAAGCGATACGGCCGTTCTACGGCGCACGAGGTGGAATTCAGCAGTGTGGATGGTTTTCAAGGTCAAGAAAAAGACATTATCGTGATTAGCTGTGTTCGAAGCAACAGGGATGGCAATATGGGCTTCTTGACCGACTATCGACGTCTAAACGTGGCATTGACGCGCGCTCGCAGTAACATGATTGTCATTGGTAACGCGGACATGCTGTGTAAAGACAAGATATGGCGAACAATGATCACGGAAGCTCGCTCCTATGGCTTCGTTGTGCCCGTGGATAGCAAGACCTTTGACAATCCGCAGCGCCCAGCGCCCAAGTTTGTGGCTTCCAAGCCGAAAGTGACTACCGAAGCACCATCACCGCCCAAGCCTTTGCCAGCTCCGAAAACAGATACAGCCAAGGCTTCGTCGACGCCTGTCTCGACCCCTAAAATGCCTAAACAGGCTGCGCCTATCAAGGTCACCAAAGCACCCACTCCCATCTCGGCACCTACCAATCCAAAAAAACCGAATCAAATGACAGAAGGCGTCCGGGCACCGCCTCGTGTGGTTCCATCAGCCTCCTTGCTGGCGCCTCCGAAGCGCAAGCACAAAACTGGCAAGTGGACGCAGATCGTTGAACGCAACAAGGCCTCCAAACCAGAAACGCCCATGCCTGCACCAAAATCTGATCGACGGCCCCCACCTAGCCATGACGGACCAAGCTGGCTTCGGTCAGCGCGTCCCCATACCCTGCAAAAGCGAAATCCTCCGTAAAATACTATATGTTGATAGAGTCTATAGGCGAGGCACATGGCGTTGCCCACATATCATGGTCATCGTCCCATCTAGCGTCGGAGGAGTCGCCGTTAATGGACAAGGCGCGTGGGGGCGACAAGATATAGGTTGTGTCTGTCGAGAGGTTCGGCAAGTCTTGTGGCGCTGGGTCATGCTCAAGTGTCGTGCATGGCATGGGAAATGTCGACGGTGGTAGTATGCTTCGGTCAGCCAGATTCAACACGCGCGCAATTTCTCGCGCTGGATCGGCAGTCGAGGCAGGATGCGTTATGCCTGCTATGCTTTGAGCAACGCAATGTATCAGCGGTGTCATTTGACATACATGATGTGCATATGCACCATTGATGTGTTCGGCGTGCGGTGCGATTACACGCACCATCGACTCGTATAGTGCCTGGTGCAGTGCATGCAAGAGTGGCATTCCCATAACGGGAGCGCATAGAGCCTGAACGATTGATTCATCTCGCCAGTGCCATAGCAGGTGCAGATATATGTATTTGGGAGCCGTAGTACCGCGCGGAATCGGGCGCAAGACGCAGGCATAACGCAAGGCATTGTCGCGCGTCACACCGGTGTATTCCACGGAGCGCACATTGAATACTTCTGCATTCTACGTAATTAGACATAAAGACGTACTTTACGCATAAAGGCGGCTACGGCTGGCCGCATCCCGCTCTGATGTAGGCCTGAGGCTAGTAGACGCATCTGACCCCCGGTGTGCCTGACACTACACGCACATTGTATCTGCAACTTCCTGCCGTCACACTGAAGCGCCGCACGAGCTCGTGGTCCACATGTTCGAAGCAGTACCTCACATTCTAGCTCATGTGTCCGGGTCTGCACCACGACTTTGGCGCGGCGGGTCATACTCGCGGCAAGAGGGACGCGTCATGTGTGGGTTGTTGGTCCGAGCGCTTTGACCGCGCCTGTGATGCCGTCATCTGTCGGCCGAACGAAGACGTCTCTCCCCGGCGTCAGATGCGTTGATGCAAGCCTCGACAGGCGTGGAAACGTGCCATATCGACACTGCAGCCGCGTGTCGTGTGCTCGTACGCAGGACGACCTGCTCTTGGGAGTAATTGCATGAGCCCAGGAATCTTTGGATATGCCTGTATGTCTTAGTCGTAGCGCATGCAACTAACTGCTACCCAGGACTCAGTACCAACGAAAATCGCTGACTTGGAGTCGCGCATCCAGAAACAGCATCGCATTATCGAGGGCTTTCAGAATCTGCGCAGTGCTACACCTAATCAGGATGTGATAAAGCAAGCAGACTCGAATATACGTGATGCCCAGCGCACAATTCACTTTTTACAAGACAGTCTAATGTCGCTTCAAAGGCGCGCTTCCATCGATGCGATCAATACCGAGCGAAAGCCGTCATTGTCCGGGACCATACCAGCGACGCCTACAACATCGGCACACTTAAACTCATTAAACGATCCCACCATGTCGCCATCTCAGGTTGTTGACGAATACGCCCAGACGACTTTCGACGCGCCTTCATTCGCACCATTTCCGATCGACAGCAGCGCGGCGTATCGGTCGGGTTCGTACAGCATGGATCATGGTATTTCTCCATTGAATGACATGAATCTCCTTTCTCGTGAGCCTACCGCTGCGCGACGCAACTACTCGCCTCTCGATCTCATGCGATACGACACACCACTTACAAGTGCTAAAGTCCAACGCATGCTGAATCAGCTGGAATACAAACTACAGCTTGAGCGCCAGTTTAAGCAGGGATATGATAAGATTGCTCGATTATACGAAGCTGAAGGCGATCGCCGCAGTCAGGATGACGCAGCGAGCAGGCGTTCTGAGTCAGCAGGTAAGCTCGTACTGATCCAGCAGGCCCTCAATCGATACCAACAGCTGGACATGCGCGATGCCGAAGAGGTGCAGCAGGAAAATCCTTACGCAGCACGCCGTGCTCGCAAGCCTCAATCAGGTACATTGTCGATTTCTATCAAAAGAGCGAAGGAGATTGATCATGCTGCCATTTCTAACAGTACTCGCTTGATGCGTGAATCGTATGTCGCTATCAAAGTGGAAGAAACAGAACGTGTACAGACCCCTTCATCGCGCACCGATACCTGGAACGTAAAATACGAACTTCCGCTGGAAAACACCAACGAAGTGGAACTTGTCATCTTCGACCAAGTCGGCTCGTCCGTGCCTGTGCCTGTCGGCTTGCTATGGTTGAGAATCAGTGACATTATCGAACAGTTGCGCCGAATCAAGACAGGTCAGGTTCTTCCTGACAATGCGCAGTCGTCGCCCGCTGCAGGCGGTGGCGAGTGGGTCACAGCGGAGCGAATGGCGTCACTTCATTCCTCGAATACCATGAATCAGACCGTTATGCAGCAAGCCAAAGAAACGGGCATGGAGGGTTGGTTCACAGTGGAACCAACTGGTGCCATTTATTTGCGTTTAGACTTTACGAAACAAAATGTGACAAAACGCCCGTACGATACAGGCTTAGGTCGTCATGGTGCTATGCGCAAGCGCCCAGAAGAAGTGTCTGTCGTGAACGGACATAAATTTGTTCCAAGACAATTCTACCAGGTCATCCGCTGTGCTTTGTGCGGTGAACTCTTGTTGAACGCTGCTGGAAGTCAGTGTCAGGACTGCAATTACACTTGTCACAAAAAGTGCGCTCAAAAGGTCGTGACCAAATGCATCAGCAAGACCAGCGATTTGTCGGCTCGTGATGAGGTGGAGCTCAAACACCGCATTCCGCACCGATTTGAGCCGTTCACTAACTTGGGCACGAACTGGTGCTGTCACTGCGGTTCAATGCTTCCGCTGGGCCGTCGTGTGGGTCGCAAATGCAGCGAATGCGACATCACATGTCACGCTGATTGCATGCATCTCGTTCCAGACTTTTGTGGTATGTCGATGGAAATGGCGAACCAGATGCTCAGTAATATCGCCACGATCAAGAAAAATCGCTTTAGCTCGTCTTTGCCCGATTCTGCTGCACCTAAGCGCTCGAGTGTGCTGAGCACCGATACTCTACGGCCATCAGCTCAGCAAGCGAGCATGGGACAGCTAACACCAGGCATGCAGCAGCTTATGGTGACGCCGTCTTCATCTCGACCTTCTGTTTCAATGCAGGGCAGTACTCAGCACAGCCCTGCGCGTAGTCCTCTACCAAGCCCTCAGCAGAGTCCTAAACCCTCGCCTGTTCACCCTATACGCCAGAACCTCGCTTCGATGCGGCAGCCGTCGATTGACTCGAACGGTGTGGCACTTACGAGCCCGCCTTCATCGTTACAGCCAATGTCGCAACCATTCAAGGATTCTGCAAGAATTCCGCCAAAGAGTGTAAATCGAGTACCTGTACCAACTCCGTCTCCAAGCCATGCTTCGCCACTTCCGCCACGTCCATCTCTTCCGCAAGTTGCTGTGGTACCGCCGCAACTTCCTTCTGGACCTGAGCAGGCATCTTCTCTCGAGTTCCCTCCATCTTCGATGCGTAATGTCACACTCGATGACTTTAACTTCCTAGCTGTGCTGGGCAAAGGCAACTTTGGCAAAGTGATGCTGGCTGAAGAAAAACAAACAGGTGTTTTATACGCGATCAAGGTGCTGAAGAAAGAGTTTATTATTGAAAATGACGAAATTGACAGTACACGATCCGAGAAACGGGTGTTTTTGACAGTGGCGCGTGAACGGCATCCTTTCCTTCTCAATCTGCACTCTTGCTTCCAGACGGAGACTCGCGTATATTTCGTGATGGAGTATGTTGGCGGTGGTGACTTGATGTTGCACATCCAACGTCAACAGTTTAATTTGCATCGTGCCAAGTTTTATGCCGCAGAGGTGTTGCTTGCCCTCGAATACTTCCACAAACACGGCATTATTTATCGTGACCTCAAGCTTGATAATATCATGCTCACGCTTGATGGGCATGTCAAGATTGCTGACTATGGTCTATGCAAAGAAAATATGTGGTACGGTAATACGACGTCGACGTTTTGTGGTACACCTGAGTTTATGGCACCAGAAATCTTGTTAGAGCAGCGCTATGGACGCGCTGTGGACTGGTGGGCGTTTGGCATTTTGCTATACGAAATGCTTCTTGGGCAGGCTCCATTCCGTGGTGACGACGAGGACGAAATCTTTGACGCCATCTTGGAAGATGATCCGCTGTACCCTATCCAAATGCCGCGTGACTCTGTGTCTCTTCTCCAACGTCTTCTCACGCGTGACCCTTCACGCCGACTTGGTGCTGGTCCCAACGATGCTGACGACGTGAAGGCACATCCCTTCTTCCGAGATGTCAATTGGGACGACTTGATCAACAAACGGGTCCCTCCGCCTTTCTGCCCGACACTTCGTCACGCAAGTGACACGGAATGGTTTGATACAGAGGTATGTGCCATGTCTGTATTTTAGATTGCTAACTTTTTTCCAGTTTACTAGGGAGAAACCAACCCTCACGCCGGTGCACAGTATCTTCTCACCAGAGGATCAAGCCGAATTCCGTGACTTTAGCTGGTACGTGCGAGGTTCACATGGGGTTCCTACTAACCTCCACAGGACATCTCCACACTTTGTATAAATATGTGGAGGTCACATGGTAGCGAATATAGTTCGTAACGAAATTCGCACGCGCACACAAATTCTTCGGCCGACATGGAGGTATTCGTTTTCGTGCACTCAAGGCGTTGGTGATACAACGTGCACAACGCTCACCTTCTCATAGAGTCACCATGCCGAAGTATGTGCCGATACCCGCACGAAGCATGAGCTAACACATATCAGCGTTAAGGACGTCGATGCCGCCCAGTTCATCAACGCTTACGCTCAACACTTGAAGCGGTCGGGTACGTACGAGAGATGGCACGTCGCGTCAAAAGACCACGTTGACGTGTCTGTTGTCTTATACCAGAGAATGGAAACTAACCGTTGAACAGGTAAGATTGAAATGCCTACGTGGGTCGATATTGTAAAGACGGGAGCCTTCAAGGAGCAGGCTCCTTACGACCCAGACTGGTGGTACGTTCGTGCTGCCACGCTGGCTCGCCACGTCTACCTGCACAAGTCGGTCGGTGTCGGTGCGCTCTGCAAGCTCCACGGTGGCCCTAAGAACCGCGGCTTCCGTCCCTCGCACCACAGTCGCGCCTCGGCCTCGGTCCAGCGCAAGGTGCTTCAGAGCCTCGAGGCAATTGGTGTGGTTGAGATTAGCTCGAAGGGTGGCCGTATCATCTCGCAGGATGGCATGCGTGACCTCGACCGCATTGCTGTGGCTGTTCTTGAGTCGCAGCGCGAGGATGAGGAGGATGAAGACGAGGATGAGGACGAGGACGAGGACGAGGAGGACGATGAGTAAATGTATGAAACTTGCTCCATCGGTCCTATTCATCATCTACTCTCTTCTACTTACACTCTGTACTAGTGTAGCTGGGGTGAGATCCCTCTGGGTGTCCTAGTTGAATACCTGACTGAAAAATGCATAGCTTGCAATGCGTATGTCGCTGATCCTAAGGAGATGTGTGTCGAAAGAGACCCACGTATTCGCAATATAGAGGGCGACTATGTACGTCTGGGGGGTATAGTGGCTGGGTAAGTCGGTTGGCCAGGTCGAGGCTACTGGTCGTCGTCCGAGTTGCCGATTTCCATGGCTGTAACGTGTTAGGATGTGAAACTTACCGTCATCGTCGTCGTCGCTCTCCTCCTTTTCCTCCGTATCGGTAGTTGTAGTAGGCGCCTGATCTGTTCGCGGTGCTTTGGTTGGCCGTTCTGTAGATTCAAATGTAGGGCTTGGCATAGATGCATGCGCCCCCGTGGCATTGGCAGAGCCGTCGCGCGCACGTTTCCTTTCGAGGCCCTGCGCATCGCCTTGCGCATTAGAGAAGGTTACGCGATCACTGATCATTGTACCATCGGCATTTTTGTATATTAGATCAGGTCGTAGCAAGGCCTCTTGGCCATGCTCTGCTACAATAGTAGCCTTGGATCGTGTTCGTGCATATTCCAGGACCTGCTGTGAGAGCGGCTTTCACATACCAATGGTTTTTCGTAAAATTCAAATCCATCTAGCGCCCTTAATGCTGCCGTCGCACTCTGTAAGTCGCGGAACACGATAAAAGCTTGTCCACGCATACCATCTGCCCTTGTGGCGACGACATCGAGTACTTTGCCGTAACTGCCGAATAAGCTGTATAGCTGACGACGAAGTTCTGAACAATGAGAACACGATATACATACCTGGCTTCTTAACCTTTGTATTGATATTTTTAATGTAAAGCGATGTGTTGGGCGTCGCCGTAGACATGCTGCCTTTGGAACGACGTGCAGGATGGACAGCAAGTGTGGTCAGCGGGTTTTCAATACATGCCACGTGGGGCCACATGTGTCAAAATGGATCATGGCGGGGCAACATCATATTCTTGGTTGTGAATCCCTTAACGATAGGTCGTTGTCGTCATGACAAACGAGGCAGCGACCACAATGCCACGCCTGGGTATATCGTACCCACCTTCGTTTTCTTCCTCATTCTGGACATACCCTGATTACCGCAAAGGAGCGGTAGTATTGTACTCACGACTACAAGAAGGACTGGATGAAAATGAAACTGTTTTATTGCACATGCAGCATCGTGTTAATGCAGAATACGCATATGCACGATCACTAGCTCAAGGTCAAAATGTTATTTGCTCCTCTGATCTGCTTTTTCCTGGCGCAGCAGATCGTTCACGCTCGAGATATGACAATTACTCGTCTTTGACTGCACAAGCCATGCGTGAGACATCAAACTTGGTATCGAGCCATGTGGCTGCGCAGCATTTTCAAGTCGCCAAGGAACTTGATGAAATTGCTCTCGAATCTTTTAGTGCATGGGTTGTGGCACATACAGAACGGGTTCATGGTAGCTGGCGAGCTGTGGACGACGCACTCGCGGCTCTAGAAGCTCAGTCACTGGATGCAACGAAAAAGCAGTCTGCCTATGAAACTCGCTGTCAGTATGCCGACGAAGCCGAAGATGATGTGCGATTTGCACCTAAACCACATGTATTTGGTGCGCAAAAAGAGTCTGATTCTGCGCAGGAAGACGAATGTAATAAAAAGTCTGACGATCCCCAATCGCAGGCTGCTCGTACCCCTAGCGCAACGTCAAATTCCGAAAGCAAAAAGGTATCTCAGGAAGTACTTTTGACGGTGGAAGATGGGCTTGAAAAAGACGCTGAAAAGTCAAAAGCATCAAACCAGGTTCCTCTAGAGCAGAAGGAAGCGGATGCACAAAAACTGAAGCGACGTGAAACAATCCGTCAGCAGTTCGGATTTAAGGAGCGAAAACGCCCAAATACGCATGAACAACATGATCTTGTACATCCTTCATCGGAACGTCCGCCGCAGGAGCAGCAGCAACAGCATCATTCACGATTGTCTTCTTATTGGAACTTGACTAAAGAACGTGTCCAAGAATCACCTGCATTAGCACAAGTTCGAGCTGCTATGACAGGACTCTCTGAGCCACGGCATATCCGTTTGCGACGTGAGGCTGATCTGGCCGAAAAGGCTTATCGTGAATCAGTCATGCTACACGACAAGCTGCGATGTGAGGCAGAAGAAGTGCTGTTCCGTGAGTATAAAAGGGTGCAAAAATGGGAATATGACCGCGCTATCGCGTTGCAACGGGTATTGGCTCTTTGGCAAAAAATTGTGGGCCGTGTTACTAGTAAATCAGACGCATCGATGATAATGAGTATTAATCCGGCAAGCCACATCCAGCAGCTTGTATTTGATTTCCGCACAGGACCGTTTCGGCCTGCTGCCATGGTGTTTAAACCATACTACCATGATGACATGCGTTTTCAGGCAGGAACAATCAATGGAGGGTTTGGCATGGACTTGATAACAGCTGCGAAGAGTGTGGCGCTGCAATCACATAAATCGGCTCTTTCTGGTCAAGGCATATCTCTAGCGATGCCGAATATACCACCTGTGCTCCATGTCCTTCTCTCGGCATTGCAAAGATCCTATGCTGAATCGTCACGCTGGGTTCCCCCCAACAGCGCATTGTCGGATGCAAAAGTCAATGCAGAAAAACGACGAATTTGGTTGTACGATGTCCCATTGACGAAAATGCACGAACTTCGACGCGAACTGTCGCAGTTTTATAACTCCAATCAAAGTGAGAATGCAAACGAGTCGAGTGCTCTCGATCAAATGCTTGACGCCGTCGATGCCCCTGTCCTTGCTGCTACAGTGAAACTTTGGCTGCTCGAACTTCATTCACCTTTACTTACGTTTTCTTTGTGGGATAAGATTGTCGCCCTGTATGAGGCGAATCACGTACGAATTTCTTCGCTATCGGAAGAGTCAAACAATGATGCCCTAAATGCAATAGACGAGACCCATTTGCGAGGCTTGTCTGAGATACTAGGCCATCTTCCAAAATTACATCTGACGTGCCTCGATTCTCTTGTGTCGCACCTATACAAACTTTTGAAACTGACTTCAACAGAAGATGATGATGATATGTATCTCGCCAAGTTGGGCTTGTCAATGGGTCGCTGCGTTCTACGCCCTGACAGTACTCTTCCTTCTCTTGTGTTTTCTGATGTTCCAGCTTTATTGTTTAGGGATTTAGTCAAGAACTATGAGACACTATTGCCGCCCATTATGCAGCACAAGGTGAAGGAGTCGGATTCAAAAGGCCTGAGCCCATACAAGGTATTGACACTTCAAAGGCATCGGCCTGCACTGGTGGATGAAAGGATCAAGCGTAGTTCACTTCCTGGGCTGGGTTTACCTAAAGAAGCACTGCAGCGTCGCGCAACGCAGCTCGAGTCTCGTCACATGTCCACCCCATATGTGCGGACACTGGTGGACACTACTACTGCGAATGAAAAGGCGACTGTTTCGCGCTCAGCCACACTGTCACACATGCAGCTTATCTCCGGGCCCCTTCATGATACTGCATACATTTCATCAAAGCAGGAAATCAAAGGGAATGTCGTGCCGGCAATAAGCAATCGGTCTCCTGAAGAAGCACCCAAGACGGATGTTCTCTCAAGCGCGTCTGTTCATGCCAATCGCTCTAAGGAAACTGATAACATCGATACAATACAAAGAAAAGATGAATATAACCAAAATGCTACTGATGTATCATCGGCGGTCCCAGAATTACACTTGCAAAGCATGCCGGACGCAAAAGAGGTCGATATTCCCAGGTCCCCGATGGATCTTGAACAAGAACGCAAATCCCCATCCGGATCACCGTCCCATGGACGTTTTTCCAGTGATGCCTTGCCAAATGCTACTCCGACTACTTCCCAAACACCCCTTCGAGCTCGACCAGGTGGGGTTCGTGGACCCAGAGGCCCGCGAAAAGCATCTAAGTAAACGTTGTCTTCGTAAATAGCAGTGGAAAAGGCCAGTTGTTAGGTTCGTGTACCGCTTTGGTGATCTCCTCCACAAAGGAAAAATGGGCAGCTTTTTTCATTTGGTTGCAGCCATCATGTCGGATCTGGAAGTGGACCAGGACGAGATTGAAGAGCGGTCAAGCTTGTATGACACGAGCGACGATGAACTACTAGAAGAAGTCGATACAGCTCCTGGTGCAGTAGAAGATGCTGACTGGGAGACTGCGCGAGGTGACTTTACGAAACAATACAACCGGGCTCGACAGATGGCTTCTGCTTTGCAAACCTCTTCTAAAGACACCAGCAGCGCATTACCTGCCGTGAATCGAGCACGTCTCCGCCAAAAAGCTGCTCCTGTACCTGGAGAAAGTATTTCGACTGCATCTGAAGAAATTGCTGCACATCCCAGCAAATCTGCTGCACAGATTGCTGCTTTGTCCAAATTTGCAGCTCGCATTCATATTGAAGACGCGTATGACCCATCGCGCGTAGCCGGCGGTAGCGTGGATGGTACCGTTCCGCGAAAAACAAATAAACTTGAAATAAATCGGCGTAAGGACAAGGCCGACCGTGCCACGCTCCAGCAAGTGTTGGATCCACGTACGCTCTTAATTCTCTCGAAAATGATACGCCGCGAGATTATTTCAGAAGTAAATGGATGCATCAGCACGGGTAAAGAAGCAAGTGTATACTATGCTGTACGACCGCCTGCCTCACCTGAGCAAGGACCTGGCAGTGCCGCTATTAAAATCTACAAGACAAGTATTCTTGTTTTCAAGGACCGTGATCGGTACGTATCAGGCGAATTCCGATTTCGTCACGGCTACTCTCGCCATAACCCACGAAAGATGGTGCGCCTGTGGGCTGAAAAAGAAATGCGAAATCTGAAACGACTGGTGAATGCCGGCATTCGTGCGCCGCCGCCTATTGAGCTTCGAGATCACGTCCTCGTGATGGAGTTTTTGGGGGATAAAGACGGGTGGTCAAGCCCACGTCTGAAAGACGCAGAAAGTCTGATCTCACCAGAAGACTGGCCAAGGTTGTATTGTGAGCTTCTTTCCACGATGCGACTAATGTATCATCGTTGCCGCCTTGTTCATGCGGACCTAAGTGAGTACAATATCCTGTTCCATGAGGGCCATTTGTGGATCATTGATGTGTCACAGTCTGTAGAGCATGATCATTTACATGCTTTTGACTTTTTGCGTGAAGACATTGCGCATGTGGACGCCTACTTCAGCAAACACGGTGTGGAAACACTTGGTCTTCGGCAAACATTCCATTTCGTCGTTAAAGAGGCTGCGAGGTCTCGCGGAGGCGGTGTAGCTGGCCTTGAAAAGCTCGAACATGGTGACGAGCAGATCGATGCCGCCGTTTTAGACATCAAGAAAAAACATGTTCAGGCCAATGAAACCGAGGAATCGCTCATGAAAGAGCTATCTCGTCTTTTGGACGATACAAGGCAAACTGCAACGACGACAGATGCCGAGTCGTCAAGAGCAGGGCTTTCGATCGTTGGTTCTCTCGTGAATCAAATGGACGAAGAGCAAAAAAATGAAACGGAAGAATCTGTATTCCGTCAGAGTTACTTGCCTCGCAAACTCGATGAAATATACGATCCTGAGCGTGATGCAGCGATGGTCCGTTCTGGTCAAGTGAGTAGCCTGATCTATTCCAGTGTGACTGGTCTAAATGACTTGTACGACACTGAGGCAGACCCAGATCAAGCCACACCAGACTACGAAGCGGCGGAACCGGACACGGAAGATGCTACAGAGGACGACTCAGACAGTAGCGAAGAGCTCGACCCTGAGCAAAGACAAAATCAAGAACGCGAAGAACGCAAAAACCACAAAAAGCAGGTGAAAGAGGCAAATCGTGAGCGCCGAAAAACCAAGATGCCCAAGGCGGAAAAAAAGCGCCGCATGAAAAAGACAACTCGCAAAAAATAGCATGTACAAACTACATACCATTAGAAAGCCTGATGCTCCTGCAAATGCAGACGGTCCATCAAGTCGAGCAAAGCACTCGAGTCCTCGTCTTTGATTGATGAAGACGGTACAATTGGAGTAGTTGGTCCGGCGCTTTCTACAGGTAAAGCACCGGGCACAAGGTTCGCAGGGTCTTCACCCTTGCGAGGCGTAGCTGGTAGTGCCGGAGCGTTTGGCATGGGTTTGGCTGACGCTCTTGCGTGTGATCTTGAGCGCACAGGGGTTGGATGAGCCAGCATGGCCGCATGAGAGCGCGTTCGTCGTATTGTTCGGTCGCGCAGAATGTGTCCGCCTGGCGTTACTCGGGTCGGTGTGGCCAAGTCCAAGTCCAACCCACGCGTCAATGACTTCCGCGGTGTGGAAGGTAAACTGCTGAATTCTAGTGGTTGTGCGTTGGTGCCGCAGACGCGCTGGAAGGATGCAAAGTGTTCTGATGCACGGACCACCCATGCCGGCTGTGCCGCTGTGCTGCGACGGCTTACACTAGCAAGTTCAGACCGGTGAGCACGTTGCAAAACTCGTTTAGACATTTTTTGCAGATGCGACACATTGTCCAGACTCCATGGCGCTTGAGTGCGTGTCCATGTGTCGGTAGACCATGGCATCTCCGAGAGACCACCGATGTGTGCCAGAGCACCGCTCGTCAATGCTCGATCCGAGTAGCCGCCCTCCAACACACTGATGAGTTTACCATCAGCTACTTCATCAGCAAGTGAGGCAGAGTCTTTTGCGAAACGCGCGTAAAACTGCGGTGGGACATGCTTTCCATGTCGCTGCATACCAGGATACTCGTAGGTACACCCATCGAAACCGCACGAGATCATAATGAGCGTGCGTTGTGCATGCGCTTGGGTCTCGTGAATGAATCGGCGCGCCTGCTCGAACAGTTGGGTATACTTGGTCTCATACAATCGTACAAATTCGGCATCATCACGATGCGTTTCGAGATGCACTGACGTTAGTCTGTCCCTAAGTGTCGCGCCATGCGCTCAGATATCTGTCGCAGGTCGTCACAAGGTGCCTGTTCAGCTCCTTCAGACCTTTTACTAGAAAATTTGCCTTATAAAGCAAAATCATTGCGCACAGGTAGTCGAAGTACGTACCATTCCAAATCCATTGCCCATGTGCACCGGCTAAGCATACACTCGCATTCCGGATCAGATCAGGATCCCCGTTCTCACAGGGGAAACTTTCAATGTCATGGAGACTTCCGTAAAACACGCGTTGAGCACGAGGCCCCACAAGTGACTCTTCATATAGCATTTTTTCCCAGGGCGTCCTGGCTGCCTCTGCGGCCTTAGCAGCCTGCCTTGAACTGCCCGTGCCTGAGCGTTGCATGTTCCGTAACATCGATTGGAGCTTGGCGTGTCGCTGCGCATCAGCTGCAGCAGCATCTGAATTACGACGCCATGCCAAAGCCTGCGTACCGTTGCCATGATGCAAGTCAATATCGAGAATCACAACGCGGTCGATAGCATGAGAACGATACGCGTGTGCAGCTGCGACCATCACATTGTTTACCCAACAGAATCCCGATGGCTCAGCGCCACAGCAATGGTGCCCTGGTGGGCGTGACAAGACAAAGGCCCGCTTGGCTGGTATATGTGCTTTTGTTTGGACCGGGGGTATATCGGCCAGGCCAGCCTTTGTAGGGAAAATCTGCTCTGAAGTAAGTACAGACGGATCCGCCTTAGCTCCTGTGACAACACGATCCACTGCTTCAACGCAAGCGCCCAGTGCGTGGCATATCGCTTCGCGAGAGCCTCCGTCGCTCGTATCAGATACGCCTTGTGCATGTGGACCACAAAGGTACAAATCGCCTTGAGGTAACATTTCAGGTATTTCGCTCGGATGCATACGTTCATCGCCTTCCCCATCACTGGATGTTGCATCGGAAAGGTCTGCATTCGCACTGTGTGATCGGGGCAAAGCTCCAGGCGGATCATGTGGTGCTTTCGCGGCCAATATTGATAGGCGAGCCAAATGTGAGGTAGGAGGCTCTTCTTCGGATTTGAGCTGATATTCCGTTTGTGTCGAGTACATCGCAGGCTCATTAGCATAGGCGTGGATATCCGCAAGCGAAGCCTCAGGCTCGTCCATTTGGAGTATGCGAGATGTCTTGAACATACGCAGTGGACTCTCACGCTCTTCCATTGTCATGTTCGACAACATTGTAGCCAGATGTTCTGGATGCGTTCGGGAACAAGCTGCAAGTTTTTCGCTCACACCGTACACACCTGCAATACCCAGAAGAACAGCACGGATACGTTGTGGTCGCTCGACAATGTTTGACTTGTCCACACCACGCACATAGCGATGCTTTAATACAGAAGGTGCTAAGAGAACATCGAGTTTGGACGCCACAGGCACCCATTCCGTGGTAATGTTTTCTGACGTGCTGAGAGCATGAGCAGACGATCGATACAGTTCAGAAGTTTTGGCCTCGGCAGAGGCTCTTTCCCGAATAATGCCATCAGGAGGATTCCTTACCTGGCCTGTATCTACTGAATCATCCTGGATGGGTGGCGCGCTCCCAGAGTCTTTTGGTGGCCTTCTGGCCGGCAGCTTGACAATCAACACCATGCAACGCGCCACACGCCTAGGAAACAGGCGCGCGTTTCGCAACACCCTGCATAGGTCAAGCGCCCCTATTCGGCCGAATCCACGTGCTGCGCGGGCGGTCCATAAGACGGATCCCAGCAACGTCACTGTCGTGACGTACTGAGTTGCTCTGTGACGTCGCTTAGCATGGAGGGGCTCACGTTTAATATCAATGGCGGCTACTTAGAGGGCGTCGTGAGAGGGTATAAAAACTCAATGCTCACCCCAACAAACTACCAAGCGCTGACGCAGTGCGAAAATCTGGAGGATCTCCGCATGCAATTGTCAGCGACGGATTATGGCAACTTTCTTGCGAATGAGCCATCGCCTCTCGCCACCTCCGCCATTGCTCATCGTGCTACTCTCAAGTTGGTTAGTGAGTTCGAGTACCTTCGCGACAATGCAACTGCGCCTCTGAGCAAGTTCCTTGACTACCTAACTTATTCGTACATGATCGACAATGTTATTCTGCTGATCACCGGTACATTACACGGCCGCGACACGCACGAGCTACTGGACCGGTGTCACCCGCTTGGATGGTTCGACACTCTCCCGGCACTGTGCGTCGCGACCAACGTCGAAGAGTTGTATCGCACCGTATTGGTGGAAACACCTCTTTCCTTGTATTTCCGGGACTGCTTTTCGTCGTCAGACCTTGATGATCTGAACATTGAGATTATCCGTAACAAATTATACAAGGCATACCTGGAAGATTTTGCTAATTTCTGCCAGTCTATTGGTGGCCCCACTGCAGAGAGCATGGGCGAACTTCTTGCTTTCGAGGCGGACCGCCGTACGATCAATATAACCATCAACTCGTTTGGTACACTCCTGAGCAAAACAGAACGTGCGCGCCTGTTCCCAAACATGGGAAAGCTGTTTCCCGGCGGTAACAACGCGCTTGCCAAAGCCGATGAGCTCGATCAGGTCAAGGGCATTGTTGAGTCTGTGCCTGAATATCGCCGTCTTTTCGATGACAACAGCATCGCAGGCATTGGATCGGCTGATATTACCTTTGAGACGATCGAAGATAAAATGTTTGAGTACGAGGTGGAGCGTACGTATAAGTACACATCATGCATACTGACAGCTCAGTCAATCGACAGCTCACCATGACACAGTTCCAGTACGGTATCTTCTATTCGTGGCTCAAGCTCAAAGAGCAAGAAATTCGCTCAATATGTTGGATTTCAGAATGTATTGCCCAGAATGCTAGGGGTAAGTGAAATGTTTTGCTTACGTTTAGATCGCATCCATGACTTTGTGCCCCCTGTGTAGCTCTGTAACGCCCAGCCCTTGTAGCTTAATCCTACTTGTCACTATCTTTGTCAGCACACACAAGGCAAGAAAAAATTGTTGCGCCTCCACACCTCATATTCGATCTACCACGCGACGAGGGACGATGAGGCCTAAGCCTCGAGAGCGATTCAATGCAAAGGCGCGAAAATCTCAAGTGGGAGGATCATCCCACAAAGGTAAAAAGTCTAGGAGAGAGCGTCAAATAATCGAAGCTGATTCTAACGCACAAATTATTGATGAGGCAACACGCGATGCACTCGCTGAGCAGGACCGTCAACGCCGTCAATTACTCCGTGAAGGCGGCAATGACGAAACTATGAAGATCTCATCAAAAAAGCGTAAGCGCCTTGATAAATTTATACAAGCGAAACTTCGCAAAGAGGAAAAAGCTCGTGTCCTGGAAAAGTTAGCTAAGTCTTCTGCCGAAATAGGCGACCGGACAGAGCTTGTCAGCGCCGCCACACTTGGAACAGGCCATGTAACAAAGGAAGCTGAACGGGTTAAAAAAATAATGAATGGGCCAGATGCAAGGAAAAAGTCGCGCCCAGCTTTCCTTACGTTTGAAGAAGATGATCAAGATAATGATCTTGATGCTAAAGACGACAAAAATCCCTCTGAACTTGCCCGCGAACATGTATTACCAGATATGGATGACAGACAGCACCGTATTTTGGAAGCCTTGAAAAAATTCGAGCCGAAACAAGAGGCTGCGTGTGCCAAAAATACGGTCCCTGTTGTTGTTGGCTCAGCCCTCGCCAAAGATGCAAACAATGTGCCTATCCAACCTGTAATGCGAAAGCGTCAACGAAAAGGGAATGTAAATGGAAGAAGCAACCTACCGATTGTAGCGCGCGTTATGCGCGGAAAACATGAAATGGAAGAGACCAATGATACGGATAGCAGTTTTGATACCGAGGATGACGACACTGACAGCCCTCAGGAAGAATCAGAACAAGACGAGGATCTAGACATTCCGATGAACGTTTTTGATGTGGACCAGCTCGTCGCAGAGAGACGAGCACAGGAGCAAGATAATGAGTCTATTGCTACCGACGATCTCGAGAGCGAAGAAGCCGATACTGATGCTGATGAAGAGACAGTTTTGCTGGAAGCTATGCGTCTTAGAGGAATGCTGCCAACTAAAGAAGGTACTATACCAGATCATTTCCTATCGAAAATGCAAGCCCCCAAAAATCTGAAGGAAAAATATGTTGAACTACATGAGAAAACTAACGACACGGACGAAATAGGCGAAGTTTCGGGCAAGTCCGAAGAGAGCAGTGAGGAGGCTTATTCTTCAGAGTCTGATGAAGACAGTTTAGAGAGTTTTAGCTCGAAAGATCTTCAAGAACGCTCATCAAAACGTAGGGGTATTGGTGAATCTAGTCGAAGTCGCGGATTTAAAGAGTGGGCCAATGAGGCTCTCCAGCTTGCACGTCCGAAAGGTAAGGATGACGATGAGCGACCATTGGAGCCTGTGGGAGGTTTCGTGGATCGCGTACGTGACCTAGGTCCTCAGGATGGTAAAATACGTGGTCCTCTTGGGCAAGACTTGTCGGATGTCCGATCGGCATTTACGCAACAATACTTTGACGAAGAGGCATTTTTTCGCGGTTTAGGTGAAAAAGCACCCCTTCGGCATGTGGCTGTTAAACGACCGAGTGATCTCCAAGAGGCAAGACTGCAACTTCCTGTCGTAAGCGAAGAAGATGCAGTGCTCCGAACAATTTTTGAGAATCCAGTAACTGTTTTATGTGGTGAGACTGGAAGTGGTAAAACGACGCAAGTGCCGCAATTCTTGTACGAGGCGGGTTTTGGCTCAAAAGGAAGTGGTACGTAAGCGATGACTATCTGACGCATACAGCCAACCCAGGTATGATCGGCATCACACAGCCTCGTCGCGTTGCTGCTGTGAGTATGGCGCGACGAGTAGCACACGAGCTACAGCTATCGAATAATCATGTTTCACACCAAATTCGGTATGATGCAACAACAAGTCCACACACGCAAATCAAGTTTATGACAGATGGTGTTCTTCTTCGTGAACTTGCACAGGATCTTACACTGGCGAAATACAGTATTGTAATCGTGGACGAGGCACATGAGCGCAGCGTCAATACCGATGTGCTTATTGGTATGCTCAGTCGTGTGGTGAAATTGCGTGAAAAGCGCTGGATTGATGCAAAAGAGAAAGGTATGGACGCGCCCAGACCACTGCGACTTGTCATCATGAGTGCAACATTGCGAGTCAACGACTTTACCAAGAATTCGATGCTGTTCTCCACGCCACCTCCTGTTGTTCATATTGGCGCAAGACAACATCCTGTGACGATTCACTTTAATCGTCGAACGGTCCAAGATTATGTGACAGAAGCTATCAAAAAGACAAGTAAAATTCACACACGCCTACCGCCGGGTGGAATTCTGCTTTTCATGACTGGTCAACAGGAGGTGCAAACTGTATGTCGAAAGCTCTCGCAACGTTATGGGGCAGATGCTCTCTCTAAATATACGATCGAAGCGGTAAAACCTGCTATGTCTACTCGCATAGCCGAACCAGAGGCAGAAGAGATGGATCTCGGAACCGCAGAAGATCTGGATGTGGACGATGACTTGGATAATGAAGTACAAGAAGACGAAGAGGCGCTTGATTCTGACGATGAATCACTGCCGCTGGCTGAATCTGACACACCGATGCACATCTTACCTTTGTACTCTCTTTTACCTTCTTCAGAGCAACAACGTGTGTTTGAAGATCCACCAGAAAATACGCGCCTGGTTGTCGTGGCCACAAACGTGGCCGAAACGTCTATCACAATTCCCAATATCAAATATGTTGTTGACTGTGGTCGCGCTAAAGAGCGCCAGATTGACCCACGCAGTCAAGTACAGTCGTATGATATATCATGGATCAGCAAAGCTAGTGCTGCTCAACGTGCTGGTCGTGCTGGTCGCACGGGACCTGGGCACTGCTACCGCCTATATTCTTCAGCTTTGTATGAAGAGCTTTTCCACGACTTCAGTGTGCCGGAAATTCTACGCACACCTGTCGATGGACTCGTTTTGCAAATGAAAGCCATGAACATTGACAATGTGGCAAACTTTCCATTCCCTACCCCTCCTAATCGCTCTGCGCTAATAGGGTCAGAACGCATGCTGGTTCATCTGGGTGCTTTGGAGAATTCGGACGCCGTATCGGGTAGCAAGCGAGTCGTGCATACTTCCGTTACAAGTCTGGGAAAAGTCATGGCATTGTTTCCTGTTGCACCGCGTTATGCAAAGCTCATAGCTCAAGGGCATCAACATGACTGTATGGCGTATGTCATTGCGATTGTTGCTGCTATGAGTGTGGGCGACATTTTCGAGCGTGAAGACTCATTGGCTCTCAAGATGACTGCGGAAAATCAGGCTCAAGCCAAAGAACTTCGACGTGCAATGCGTTCTGCATACTTTAAAGCGCTACAGGTGTTTGACGCTTTTGGTGATGGTCAAAGTGATGTATTCCGTCTTCTCAGTGTGGTTGGTGCGTATAGCCACGAGGCGTTGCGTGGTAGTTCTGTGGCATTTTGTCGCGACAATTTTGTAAGACAAAAAGCGATGGAAGAAATCCACAAGCTACGTGCACAGCTGAGCAATGTGGTGCAGGCCAATCTTTCGGGTCTTTCGGAGCGGCAATTGCGGCAACTCCAAAATCCTAGCTTGCCAGCACCTAACGCAGTGCAAATAAAAGTGTTGCGCCAACTGCTTGCTTCAATCTATATTGACCGTGTGGCTGTGCGTGCTGATATTGTTGGTGCACCTGAGGCAGAGTTGGCGCCTGCAGCCCAAGGAACCAAAATGGCCAGCACCCGACGCGTCCCATACGTGGCATTAGGCGTTCCTGGGCCTGTGTACATTCACACGAGTTCCACCTTTTACCATCGTCCTCCACCGGAATGGCTCGTGTTTGGTGAAGTTTACCAAAGTGCACCGAAGGATGCATCACTAGATAATGAAGAAGAAAAACCACGCACGATATTTCTCAAAATGCTGACCAAGATCAACCCTGCATGGATCCATACGCTGGGTCGATCTTTATGTACATTTTCTCAGACCACAGAAGAACCAGGTACATCGGCTCTTTCAGACTCCATCAAAGCGTTGAAGCGGGGAGAAAGATCCTCACTTCAGCGCCATGTTGTGATAACGCCTCGTTACGGTGGATCTCTACAAGATGGCGGTGCCGCAGGCGGTCAGGGGTGGGAACTCCCCGCATTCAGTGCCAAGCAAGTACTGGTCAATGGGCGATGGTCACTACAGACCTGATGCTAGGCACCTTCAGGCATCTTTCCAGACACCACATTCTCTCCTGTTTTATTGAACGTAACGTTATCCGTGGCTTTAGAACCCATACGGATATACTTCGTATGACTTCCATAGGCTGCGTTGTGAGATACACGCGTACACACCAAGCAACTCGTTTGAGTCAACGTCACGGAGTTCCGTACGAGTGTATGCAAGTGTTTTACCCATACTGATGATCTCGCTTGTGACTCGAATCACATCGCCGGCCTTACCGGCAGGTCGTGCAAACGTTGCGTTGATGTCCGTGGACACACCCGTGTTTCGATAACCATTCGTGGCCACCGCAAGAGAGCCACCAGAGTCAATCAACGTCATTACCACACCTCCGTGCATGGTGCCAGCGCGATTCACTGCATAAGTCATCATGATATCACATACAATGTTCAGGCTTGACACTGAAGCGGGCATCCATGTAACCCGGTCGAGCTGAAACGACGCTTAGGGGCGAAGTCGTGCGGTAATCATGTCCCTCAACATCCAGCCTTTTGTTAGTTTATAAACATACATCCACTTGTGAACGCGACGCACAAAGCGCAAGCACGGTGTACGCAGTACGGCTGAATTGAACATGGTGTATGACTGATGCCAGGTGCTTCGCCCAACACTTCAATTTCTCACCTCCACATATAACCCATGTCGTTTCCCCGCAGACTGAACTTGCGAGCGAGATTTCTATGATCCATGGACTTAGTTCAAGTTGTGGACAGTCAATTTGCAAATGAGACGGGATAGAAATGATAAACTTTCATCGATATTCAGCTCTTAAGTTCGCTTTACAGTGCATGCACTACTGCATGCGGCAACTTTCAAAGATGCGTAAATTCGTCCTTTAGTCGTTGAAATCCATAAGTGAAATTAAAACGCCAAGTGCCTTGAGCAATCACCTATTTATCAGATCGTCTGCCCATGATGAAGTGAAGTAAGCGTTACTTAGAAGAATAAAATATATAAATTAGTGCTGCTAGCGCCCATCAAGTCCTACGAATCTAATAATAAGGTGTCGCGATTTGGATTCCATGTAGCGGCCTGCGAATTTTCCATGGACAACCGTTCAGGTAAGGGTGAAGGACCATATGCGTGGATATTTGGATCGTACATGTAAGCCGCCGGAACGTCATCTCCTGCATCAGCACCAACAAGCATGCTGTGAGTATCCGTCATGCTACCAGGGACAGGAGGCATCATCCAGGGCATGTAAGGAACGGGTGGCATTTGCATTGTCGAATGCAGAAGCATCATTCGAATTTGTGAATTTTCCTCCTGCAAGCGTCGCAGCATAGCTTCTTTTTCCGCAATGATTTCAGCTTGAGGGTGCTTTTTACCCAAAGGTTCTAGATCTTCGTCACTGGATGGTGTGTCATTAACGTGTTGCAACGAAATAAGTGGCATATCGTCGTCGCCTTTTGGTATCCACTGTGGTTGACTTAGCTCAAAGCGAGATGTCCTGCTCATCTTTTCGGTAGATGGCACCGTGCTGTGTGAGCCTTTATCTTCGTCAGATGAATCATCAAGCCATGCGTCAGCCTTATCATCATCATGCACCTCCTGAGTATCCTCCAATTCGCGGATTTCTTCAGAAGTTGGGTAGACAATTGCTGAGGCAATACCAGGCTCCATAACCGCGTCCATAGTTGCGTGTTGGTCGTTTTTCGGAGTTTCATACCTTCGTTTCTCATCCTCCCATAACGTCTGCTGACCGAAAAGGCGTTGCATACGTTCACGTGTATCATCGTTGAATATATGATCGTTTATTGCGGAATGGTGACCATAATGCTTGGCGGCTTGTTGCCGATCTAATTCATGACGAGTTGCTTTGTCAATCAAATTCGTACCGTAAAGACGTCCGGCAGGCCGACGATCATCATTCCACGGTATCTCACCATCAGCTTCATCGTCAATGATAGTGTCGTCGTCATCAATGTCTTCATCTGCTGCATTTAAAAACGTCTCATCATCCGAGATAGGTGAACTACCATGTTTGGTAGCCAAAAACCTTTTGTTCTTCGCTAATGCATGCAATCGCTGTCTTTCGCGCTTCTCTCGCTTTCGACGCAGACGTTCGCGACGGCAACGCTTTTCAGCAAGTACTTCGTCACGTTTGTGAATACGCACATCCATTAGGGGAAGTTCGTCGTCAGAATCATCATCGTCCGCCGCCAAATCGGCAAAGTACTTTGATGCATTTGTGAAATGTTCCCAGCCCCAGCCCTCACGGTCTTCGTCGCGATTAACAAGAACATTACGGAACAAAGCAGTCGATGGATGTAAAGCTCGGCGTCCCAAATGAGCAGGTATTTCGACAGGGGCAAATGTGCCAACATCATTTTTAATGGAAGGTACAATGACACCACCATCCATAACAAAGCTCCCATGCGGAGTGAAAAAATTGTCCAGAGACCGATAGTCAATCGAAAGAGAGCTCAAAGGCATTGGAATACAAATATATGATGGGATAGCAGAACGCCTTTGCGTGCCAACACCCTCATCCGTCACATAAAATGACGCAGACGTGTGAGACATACCAGGCGCCACAGCCAAATTGGGAGTAACAGGAACATGCTCAAACAATTGGCTGGGCCTAATTGTAGTGGCACTAGAAGGAGCCCGTTCTGAAACAGGATCCGTTGGTAGGGGCGAATGGAGACTGACACCAATCATGTCATCATCTTTGGTGGAAGGAATTGAGTGCGTCACGTTCACTTCGTCTGGTACCGGAGAGAGTCCAGCAAGATGCGGGTATGTGGATGATTCACCTGATGGAGAAATCGATGTATGTACAGATGGAAGGGTGAACCGCTTCTTAGTCGCCGTCTTGAACGGATTTAAACGATGTGACCAGCGTGTGCTTACAGGATAATCATTTTCAGAATGAAAAGGTGCATGCAACTGATATTCACCCTCAGTTTGCTCAGAATCACGAGCAGTAGCAGGCGAGTGAATATCAGGGAGCGCCTGACCATACAAGATGCCTGCTTCATCAGCCACAGAGTGCATTTCACCGGGCCAGCCAGACACAGAGAGAGAGTGTCTGCGACCACTAGGCCGCCGTACAGAAATTTGTCGCTTCAGAACACGTTGTCGAAAAGACGGTAGGTCGCGGTTATCGGAGCCAAGTTCAATGCCAAGCGCGTTGATTTGGGCGTCCTCGTTCGACCCGGCGTAAGATGCCATTGCAACGTTCAGAATATCAGATGATTTTTCCATACTTCGTGACATGCTAGAATCCTCGTTGGAAGACATGCTCACATCCAAATTTGGAGTGCTTTCAGGGTGCTCTTTCATCTGTTGAATACGATGCAGTAAAAAGTCTACGCGTGAATCAAGTCCCGGATCAGACAGCTGGGGCATAGAATGAGAGGTTTTTAATGTGGCTTTCTCAGATTCGTTTGAAAGTGACAGTGATGGTTCAGGTTCCTGTCCATTCTCCATAGTCATATTGGCGTGGTGTAAAACGTCTATCATAGGCGATCCAAATGTATTGGGATGAAGATCCAACTTAACCGCATCACCATTTTTTTGATTGTCAGAGGCAGAGACATAGTCAGATAATTCATCCTCATCCCATTTAGCCGACAAGCCAACGAAGTTTCGCGAAAGCTCTTGGACCGATGCGAGAGGGTATGTATAAACAGGCCGTATACTGTCCGAACTTTGTGAGTCTCGGAATAATGCGCTTTCAGTGGCATATTTTGGAAGCATGATAGAATCGTGATACTCTGGTGGCATCTCATTTTGTTGCGATAGCAGCATCAAACGATGCTGAATTAATTCATTGTCTGCTTCAATAAGTGCGGCAGCGAGCTGCATTCGCCGTCTCATTCGGCGCTCCTCTTTTTTCTGATGCTTGAATAAAACATCCTGGGAATGAGTTGATACCGACGGCCACAATGCTGACGGGCCCACACCGCCGTCGGACATCGGCAGAGAAGGTCCACTCATCAAGCCAGTTGTTGATCTCTACATGACACGCCCGATTTGCCAGAAGCCCGATCGCATAGATCTGTAATGTGTTTGGGGTCGTGCACCTCTTGTAATATCAGGATTTGGTATGATTGCATGCAATAACTATTTACCCGAGAATTAGCTCATAGATAATGACGAGGACGTTGATGATGATCAAAGGAACTGAAAACGTTAGTACAGTGGGAAGGAGAAGGACATACTGCGTAGTAATACTCGAACAGCACTTATAAGATGAATTAAGCGCTGTTTGACGCCTGAATCGCCATCTCCTGCATCCAAGCTGCTGAGAGAACGGGGATTTGTAGACCATCCGACTAAATATAAGTAGATCTGACGTACTTCGACTTAAGAATCGCTCTTCATTTAGGATAGCGATGCTGTTTACCAGTAACAATGCCACATAGAAAATGGTACCGAGACCCAGCATGTTTTTGCGAGAGCACCGACAATAAGAAGATATAGATTCGTACGATACAACAAGTGCTGTTGTATGAGAGCACAAACGTTACTTCTTGAGGCAAGACTCTCCCCACCCAGTTACGTAGTATGGAGGCGAGCCTTGAATGATTTCGACGAGCCCACAGTGCCACGTGCGTATGGAGGCGTGTATAACGAACAGCACGATAAGGTCGCGACTATCACTAAGCGGCGCACTTGCAGGCGGCTTGAGGCATCATGTTGTTCTCCGGTTTGCTGAGACGAACTATGTCAATAGCACCACGTATGGCAGCTCGAAGCTGGCGCTTATCTTCATCAAGGGGTTATAGCTCTTTGGCTATTGCATTTGATATCGATGGTGTTCTTAAGCAAGGTCCAAAGGTCCTCCCTGAAGCGATCCGGACAATTCGCATGTTAGAAGGCGATAATCCATGGAACCGTAAAGTTCCCTACTTATTTATCACCAACAGTGGTGGCAAAAGTGAAGCTGTGAGAGCTAAGGATCTGTCGAACGATTTTCAAACACATGTGGCAGCTGATCAAGTTGTACAAGCTCATACAGTGATGCGCTCGTTAACTGAGAAGTATCGAGACAGTCCCATTTTAATGCTTGGCGGTCCTGATTACCCGCCCGGTTCATCTCGTGGGGTTCTTGAAAGTTACGGATTTCGACAAGTCTATACGGCACATGACTTGCATGCTTATGCTACCTCCTCGTTTCCATATACACGCCCAGGCAAGGACCAGGAGCCTGCGCTTCGTCGTGTCGACTTTTCCAAAGTCCAATTTGAGGCCATTTTTGTGTTCCACGATAGTCGTGAGTGGGGTCGGGATATTCAGTATGCCGTGGATCTAATGCGAGCAGACCGTGGCGTGTTCGGCACTGTACTTACCAATGAAGAAATCCGGAGGCGCTCGCCTATGCCTATATACTTCTCTCATGCTGATTTATTGTGGGGAAATGATTTTTCCGTTGCTCGACTGGGACAGGGTGCGTTTAGGGTGGCGCTAGAAGCAGTATTCAAGGTGCGTCGATCAGGCTAACAACAGCGTGTTACAAATGGTATCGAGTTGAATGCGCATGTTTTTGGCAAACCGGAAGTGTCAACATATAACTATGCTAATTCTCTTCTTCAGGGTCTGTTACAGGCGTCCTTGAAAGATGCACGAGCAAGGATCACTCCCCAAAACGTGTGGATGATAGGTGACAACCCTTTTTCAGATATTTTGGGTGCGTTCATATACCTCTGACATCAGGCGCAAACAATTATGGATGGTCGTCTGCTCTTGTTCGCACTGGCGTATATCGAGACGTGGAAGGTCCACCAGCGCACACGCCAACTATACTATCGGACAACGTGGAACAAGCAGTTCAATCCATCATGCAGCGAACGTGGTCATAACTCTCACCAATGATACAAATCTCTATATTTTACAACTCTATGCGTCTTGCTTGAAAGATCATATATACAACAAAAGTAAGGGCCTTTAGACTTTTGACGCAAAGTTATCACGCACTTTTTTGGCATGATGCAATATTCCAGAGAGAGTATCTTTTGTCAAGGGCACGCACGAGTCATCCTTGTTCTCCATAGGTTCTTTCACTTGCATCGACATAGTGCCAAGCGCGATAGCACCAATGACTTCTTCGTCATTGTCGATTGTTGTATCATGTCGATTCAAAATGGTTTGATTTGCATGCGATAAATTTAAACGGACGGATTGGGAATGACCCAACCCTGAGTCACCATTAGAAGAGCCCAAATTAAGAAAGTATGCTTCTCGACGAGCGTCACCTTGCTCTTTTTGCGACAAGTTGCTGTGAATGCTAGGAGCGTACTGCGGTTTCTGCGAAAGGTCATCCGCATCGCCCGCAGCATCTTTTTTCAACGACATCCGACTTCTTCGTCTAGACAACTCAGTTTCCATTCCCTTTTTATGGATGTTGGAAGAGCGTCGACGTAGCCAAGGCGGGAAAACAGTTTGTGCAGGAGTTGGAAGGCCGACAATAAAAGTTGTCTGCACACTGGCATTAGGTGGCTTCAAACCTTGCACTTGAGAAGTATCAGATTTGCCGCATGCATCCAATCGTACATTTGATGTGATTGTACGATCAAATGCTACTGATATTGGTTGCAAATCATTCCAAGACAACTTGGTATTAGTATCAGACGCGGTTAAAACTTTATGCTCGTAAATCGGGGGAGGGTTTTCGGTTGGTATATTGTACACGGCTGATGAAACAGTTTCTTGAGGCATGTTAGTACTATAGCGACGTTGTAAAACGAAGATGCGCAATATCACCATACCCAGGAGCCCTATAACCACTGCAATTGCAATGACAGCAAACGTCAAGAAGGGCAGATGAAAACCCCTACCATTATCATCCACTTTTGCATCATCACGAACTTGAAATCTATTTTCAGCTGCTGCATCACGTATTGACCACGTATTTTGAATTCGAACAAACATATCCCCAGTACGTGTGTGGGGTGACCGTGGTAAAAGGAAAGGCGTCGGCGTGAAAGTCTCCGTATGCAATATAAGATAAGGTTGACTAAACTACTGAAAGGATGCGGGGCAAATCAGTCAACCTTGCAATGCTCCACGTCCGTATCACTCGATTGGAAGAAATGAGGTGTGCCGTACCAGCGAAACAACGTGATGGATAGTAAAAAGACGGTTAGAGCATTCACAGAAGAGCCAGCATCCAATGCGGCTGAAAGGACGTAGTTGTACTTCCTGAACCAATGAGGGTAACGCTCACGCATCCATTTCTGCGAAAGGAACGCACACACAAAGCCTCCCAACATAATGTTGGTTGGCGTTGCAGGAGGTGCAATGGCTCCGTGAAGCAATATAGGTATGACGATTCGGCTGTAAATGGTATCTTTTGACTTCTTTAAAGCATGTCGCACATGATATCTGTGAAGGAGCCACGGGATTAAAGGTAAGACCACACCTAGTGCAAAGCCCCAGTACAAGTACAGATAATTGCCAGCAAAGAAACGCTGAGGGCCAACTGCACCCCAAATAATAGACGCAGAGCGGAAAATTTGTACTTTACGTCCATCCCATTGTCCCGTGGGGTCCGATGCGCTTCCGTCTAAAAATGCGCGGTACCCGTTTTCAGGCGCGAGCACCACACACACAACCATGTAGTTCACGATAGATCCAATCACAGTTCCTAAAAGCTGTGCCAAAAACATATGCTTTGGGTTAATTTTCATGTAGTGAGCAAGCTTCAAATCACCAATCATGTCCAAGGCCTGTGCACAGCTCATATAGCCATAGCACTTCCAGCACACATTGCCGATAGGTTTTCCTGGAATAAGGTACCCAGCCACGAATTCTGTAATCACATTCAGACCCACACCTGTATCGCTGACAGCTTTTAAAATCCCAATGGGAATCAAGAAAAATAAAGACATGCCCACTGACAGGAGCAGTCCCCAAACTGGGAATTGCAATGGCGTCGTTGACACAAGGATCACAGCACTTCCAAGAGACAGTAGCAACGTTATGATATACCAAGATTGTGGTACCAATGGATACTCTTTCATAAGCTGGTTGTGGATATCTGAGTACAATGGATCCCATAATGCCTTTTTAATTTCTTTGCCATGCCATAATAATACATGCGTGATGGTACTGGTAAGCATGGCAAAACTAATACCATATGAGATAGCAAAGAATGGCGTTAGGAGCATGGGTTTGTATGTCGCCCAAGCACTCTCATTAAGAGTGTTATCTGGATGAAGCACGGCGTTCACGTCAAAGGTCTGGTAAGAGGTATTGTACAGTGCCGAGCTGAGAACAGACGGAAACGACTTGGCGTTCCAGAAATTCGTGAAATATAGTAGAGGCATAACAACGTACATCATGAGGATGAGACCGCTGTAAAAATTGAGGGATGCCCACCATGGCGTATACAATGGGCCGCTGTTACCAAGGACATTCCAATCAAAACTAAGATTTGCGATACCAAATCCTTTGTATCCTGAGCTCAAAATTTGCGTTATTCTGCTGCGATGGAAATAGCATAGAACGGCAATGCTGCTCAGTGTAGGGAATAAAGTGGTAGGGATGAATTGGTACACAAAAATAGCCGCAAAAGTAATAAGGAAAAAACGCATGCGCTTTTGGGTTTTGAGAGAGACATCATCATGAAGGGTATTAAAGAGTGACACAGTTACTAGAGCGCTTGGAAATACCATCGAAGGTGGTCGGACAAGTAAATTGTACACGAGACCAGCAAAGCCGAAACCAATGACCTGAGTAGTGATAAGGAGCGTGAGGGACGGAATAACAGACATGTGCTGACCAAAAAACAATTCTTGAATGTTAATGATGTCTGATGCATATGCACTGGTTGCACCGGAAGACACTGTCACGGCAATTAAAACATGTTCTTTCACACTGAATGGACCTGGATTTAAACGAAACCGCCAGCCAAGGAGGTTGACCTCGCGATCCGGCAGAAGGCGTGCAAGCCACCTACCGAGAGGTAATGTTACAAGTATCACAAAATATGTGCTGAAAGATGGCGCATTCGACTTATAGAAAAAAAGTTGTGACATGCCCGCACCCAGGATTGTGAATATACTTCCAAGCAGGACTGCACGTAATGTGAGCGACGGTAAAAATGGATCATCTGTTTCTGGCACGACCTGTCGCACAAGATGATGTGAGTCATCTTCCTCATTCATTCCAAATCTGTCGTGTTTATCATGACCAATGTCGTATCTTTCCTCATCAAGCAGCCTTAGCTCAACATTGTCTCTTGGCTCATTTATTCTTTCCAACTCTTCCTGTACTGCATTTTGATCGCGCGTACGCACAGCCTCTGATATTCGCCTATTATGCATCAAAATTTAGTCACTAAAGCAAGCTCACGGCGGTAGGCACAAGTGACAGTGTGGAGTCCAAAGATAGAGCGACGGAATGGCTCGCTAAAGAGGCACTGATGTATTCGTTGAACGCGACTGATTACTCCACGTGCCGGTTCTCCACACACAAGTTCTTGCATCATATCCGCCATGTCCATGTACGGGGTGCTACAAGTGTTAGGAACACAGGCGCTCATCTTCGGTGGATGGAGCATAATTGATGCCATCGGAACAAAAATTATTCTTGAAGCATTGTATAAAATACCCATCGCTCGATTTCAACTTAAGCGTCCTCCGCCGCGCACGTTGGCAGCCAAGTCACACTTCGAAACTGCACGCATTTTGGTTGCATTAGCCTACTTTTTGTATTGTGCAGGGAGAATTGTCTTATATATGGAGCCAAGTGTTTACAAGGCCCTTGAAATAGATGTCACTGCCAGTGACACTGCCATCAAGCGACGATTTCGCGAGCTGGCCAAAATGTATCACCCGGACAAGGTCGGAGAAGAGCATGCAGACGTCTTCCGACTCTTGCATGAAAAGTACTCTTTGATATCAGATCCTGATACGCGGCTGCTATATAATATGTTTGGACCCAGAATTGCTCTTTGGGAAAGGCTCAGCACCCAGACGGAATATATTCATAACGGCTTCAAGGAATTAGTCTATCAGCATATTTCCATGCTTCTTCAACAAGGTCTAGGACTCGTTTTACATCTTAACCGGTGGACTTCGCGTTCCATGAATGTTGGCTCAATGTGGGCTCTGCTGCTTCAGTCATGTGTATTTATATTTCAAATGCGAATGCTGACTGATGAAAGGTGGTCAACGTGGCTTGGATATGCAACCGGGCTTGCCGTATTCCAGGCTGTGAGCATGATAACAAACATGCTATTTCCATGCATTCTTTTGCTTCAACAATGTAATATAAGCTTTGACCAGCTTCTTACGGCTGGTAGTTGGAAACATTTTCGATTTGCACGAGACCCGCAGCCAGTGCTGATCGAATCACCTGACATGCTTGCAAAAGCGCATATGTTACACACTCTTCGTCGTGAGCCTGAAACACTCTCTGAAGCGCGTGAGCAAATCAATATATTGGTTGCAGCAGTAAAGCAACTAGATGAAAGTACCAAAAAAATTTCAGCAACCGAGTCAGATTCATAGTAGAAATACTACATATATTCGTGATACGTGTGCAGCTTGGAGCATTCATTATACATATACAACATTAGTACCCACCCTGGAGAAGCTCAATAAAGGCCGCTGCAATTAACAACAGCCCAAATGGAACTAGGAATAAAACGACCAAAAATTCTTGCCAGCGACGTCGTCTTCGCGACTTTCTCTGCAGCTCGCATTCTTTCCGTGCGAGCAATATCAGTGTAGCGTCATCACAATTATTAGATGAATGCTCATTCGTATGATTTGGTATACTTATACTCATCGGATGACATGGGTGCCCATGATCATCAAGAGGCGGGTTCTCTGAGTTCTCAGAAAGGAGTGGCTCTGTATCCTCCGATGCATAAGATGTTTTACCAATCAAAGTACTAAGCGGTGATAACAAAAAGCGACTGATGCGCCGGCGCATCGAATTGCTTTGAAGAAGTAAGATAGCTCGTGGTCTGCGAATTTTGAATAGCACCAGCCAGTTCAAAGCAGGGAGTATGAAGCCGACGACGGCTCCGAGAATACCAATGTATTCCAAAGAACGCAAGAATCGAAGCTCTTCGCCTTCTTTCTCATTTCGCCGAAAAACGCCCCCCACACCAGAAAAGTAAGCTGGAAAAGCAGTAATAGACCAAAGAATAATGGCGGCCAATTTGTCCTGAAGTGATTTACCTCTTTGCCATGCTTGTACGTCCTGAGGCACATTGTTCATCTGACGTACAAGTGGGCTATGCCAGGAAGATGGAAGCCACGCTGGGCTAAACATTTGAGGGGCACTAGGCCTTGTCTGAGCATTGGCTTGCTGTCGGATAATATGTGGTGTAGGCGGAGTCATGTTGCGGAGGGGATGCAGATTGAGTAACTTGAAGAAGCGGCTCCAACAAGATCGAGCGGATGCGAGACATACAGTGAGATGGGCGGCAAGGAGAAGAATGAAGAGTCCTCTGGCCGCATTGATATAATTATCATCCAAGGGGAATGCATTAAAAAAATTGGCATGGAGTCCTGCGCTAAGCTTTGACGTGCCAACAAGGCCGACGTCAACACCAAGAACATACGTCACGAGGAGCATGAGTATGACTTGACAAAGCTGCGCAAAAAAGAATGCCATCACATTTGAATCGTAAGCCGTTTTGCGACGTAGGCTGCGACTGTGAGCAAGAACTTGAACGGGTGATGCGCTGAGTACAAGTAAGGGTAACATGGCTGTACTAGCCCATGGCCACGAGTTATCTGGTAGATAAGGCTGGGGCACCAAAACCATTGATTCTTCGCCCGACAAATTCCTTGAACCTTTCCGGAGGCCAGTTATGGTCCATTCATTTATGCGCATGAGCAAAATGCCAATAATGGCGGGATAAAATAATAAAACTGTCCATGACTGAATTTGAAACATGTTCCTCTTAGGTGTGGTTGTCAACAGGAGAGGAAGTGTCAGAAATCCACCAACAGCAAGGGTGACAAAGGCCCTATCATGGAATATTTGGCCTCTGATTGTATAGTGCATGAATACCTGGATAAGCAAATCCGTCATGGCATGGTAAGCAATGACAGCAGCGCCCGTGCAATACACAACGAGCGCTATACTACTAAGGGCATGCCCAATATTCTTTTTCCATCGTGTGTTCATGCCAAACGCTTTACTTGTGATTGATTCAATTGTACTGCCACCGACATAGCGACCAAGGCTCACCCATAAGCCACCGCCGAATATACTCAACAAGGCTACCAGTGTGAGAATTAACATTCCAGGTACGACGTCCGTTTTCGAGAAGTATACAGGAATGGCAAGCAGCACACCTGGATGAAGACTGGATGAAAACATGTTCATCGCCACATGTCCTGTTGACAAGGTGCCAGGCTCTGCTGAGCCGATCAGAAGAGTGCGCCACCAATTCGACATGGAGGGGAATTCCCTTTTCCTGCGTCGTCTCTCTCCTGTAAGTTGTAATGGTGGGACGATGGAGCCTGGTTGATTTGTGCGCGCTTGACCATCGTCATCGTTGTCGCTGTCTTCATCCCAAACACGGACCATACCGTGATTAAATTCATCCAGCTCGCGATCATAGTCATCATCCAGTTCAGCCTCTTCACAAGGATCTTCATTGTCGTGAATTTGAATCACATCTTCGAAAGGCCCTTCTGAAACGCCATTCTCATTGTCACGCCGATGCACGTCGGGTTCATGGTCCATGACGAGCGGGTGACAGATTGGAAAGTGGAGAGGATTTATATCCCAAAGCGCCTCGCGCACGCGTCCATTGTGTGGCGCGCGCCCATTAGAACCATTTGCTCAGAAGAATGGCGTCCGTGCCAGGAGCGCTAAAATCTGCGGTATCTCCGTCTGCCTTACGTGCTGTAGCCTCAAGTGATCATGCAGAATACCCTCAATTTTCAGCCGATGCGTATGAAGCTTTGGCGGACGACATGCCTAGCCGGTTCCGTCCAGAATTGATGCAGTATGCGAAGAAGCATGCGCTTGAGGAACACGATCAAGATACGCCGCAGAAGAATGTCCGTACGAGTAATGATTCATTCACGAATGAAAATGACTCTGGCTGGGATTTTGATGACTCCCAGCTTTATTCAGGAGAGTCACTCCTCCTCACATCGGACGCCCCACCGTCGTCACCGGTCCCCGCGAGCGATGCCATCCGAACGCCGTCCACATCTGCACAGCTACTTACTCAATTTCTAGAAGCGCTTGAATATGATGCAATGGAGTGCGACACTGAAAAGCCACGCGGAACTCTGGTTAGACGTGTTGAAGCGGAGGTGGTCCTACAGCCCTCATCCATTACCCAGCTCTATGGTCTTCTCCGGCGATGTACGCGTGATACGGAAAAAGCATTGTCTGCGGGAGTGACTTTATCAGATGGCATTCCACGCACTCTTTTGGACGTGGATGCCCAATTGCTCTCTGGTATGCTTTCCAAACTGGAGACCACGATGGGAGACTCACAGACCGTTCTAAGCCCTGATATGGAATATGCCAATTTAGAAAAATCTCTTCAGGACTCTATATCCTTACTACTTTCTGCCAAATGTTGCTTGCTAACGTTTTCCGTCGACCAGCTGCCCAAATACTTGTTTTCTGAGGAGTTGCTAGAGCGCTGCTTGGATATATTAAAACTGTCGCTGGAAACACTGGTTTTACCACTTGTGGAAGCATGTGCGAGCATTACTCCTAGCGGAATCGCTCATGATCTCCTACGCGGGTCGGTGCCTTCTTCACTCACTTCAGCTTTGGATTCTCACATGCACCATGTTTGCTCTGCTCTAACACTACTTGAGCCTTTATTTTCCTTAACAAGCATTACTATCCCTGAAGCGCTCATGATACGCTGTGTATATATCGCGCTGTCTCCCTTGTTCACGCAGGATCGTGTTATACCCGCAAAACATGCCAGTGATTTGACCTACACTCATGCTCATGCGCTACGACCTCTCCGTCTATCCTGTTTTCATATTTTGCGTAATTTGTTCGCATTTTATCCACAACAGCGCGCATGGATCGTGGGAGAGATTCTCGTGTCGATTCTTCGCCTGCCCGATCTTCGTCAGCGCAAGCGTCATTTTCGTCTTGCTAATAATCAGAAAATCTATGTGATCACAGCACTCCTTTTGCAGCTCATTCAAGCATCCTCGTATGAGTTGCCCGCGTCACACGAACTAAGTTTGGCTTGGTTTTTCGACGCCGAAACCAGAGCACAGCATGAAAAACCCCCTTGTCAAAGTCATCAGGAACATGTGCATGCGCTCGCAAGCACAATTGCAGCGTTCCTGATCCAGAAAAGTGGAGAGGCCAAGATGGCCAAAAACACTGCCGATGTGAGTTATGCTGCGATTGTGTATGCCATCCTGGAAGATTTACTCACATTGGTGCCCTTACCAGATTGGCCGGCTGCTCCTGTCTTGCTTTCATGCTTCATGCGATTATTTGTGAATGTACTGAACGAGCCTAAAAGTACCATGGATGCCAAAACGATGGCGTTGGATCATCTTGGACTAACTGCAGCCTATATATATTCAACGAAAGAGCAGCCCCGCCCCAAGCATGCGCATCTTCGCCTGAATCCCATGTCGGTACTTAGTGAGCATTGTGATGTGGATGCATTGCATGAATGGAAGCTTGCTTACTTCGGTGTGATCCAGCGGGTGCAAAAGGACTCCAAAGACAAAGCTACATTGATTCATACCCGGAGCTTTCATCGTGCACAGTATTTATTTGACTTGGCTTTGGCGATGCGATTGTCTGATGAGAAAGATCATGGTGCGCGATTTGAGACCGCAATTACTCAATGTGTGCAGCAGGTGGATCGCATAGAAGGAGTTCCTCCTATCGACTCGTACCTTTACGCACAGTATATACTTCAAGGTACTACTTTTATCAAGTATGCATATCTCCTAAAACCACTGGTGCAGGCAGCACGTTCGCCCGTCCTTACCATCCGTCTTAGGGCGTTGCGTGGGCTGGCGAATGTGGTGGGATCTAACTCCAACTTGCTTGATGACTCTTCTATTCTCGATACAGTGGTGATGCATCTCTCCGATACCAGTGCCAATGTGCGAGAAGTGTGCGTGTCTATTCTGGCAGCATACCTTGAAGACAAACCTGCGCAAGTGCCGACATACTTGGCTATGCTCTCAGATCGTGTCATGGATACAGCAGTGAGTGTTCGAAAACGCGTGATTCGGTTTCTCCGTGATGCGTACTTGCTCCATCTTGACTATGATACCAAACTCATGACACTTTTTCGCATGCTTCAATGCGTGCACGATATTGATCCTACAGCTCAAGTTCTTGCCATGGAATGCTTGGAGTATGTGCTGTTCAACGAACAGGTCGGAGAAAAGCCGACAGAAATGGCCCGTCTCCTAGCTGATTTATGCATCAAGATCCGTGAACGACCATCTCCCTTAGAAGAGTTTCTGCGTCGTCTGGGAAGAGATCATGCTAACCCTGCTTTGTCGGACACATTCGGCGAACTAGTAGACGAACTTATCAGTGGCTTGTTCGTGGACAATATGGATGCAATCACGATGCGGGATCGACTGCGTGTAGTTCACGTCCTCTGTTATACGCATCCGAGTGTGCTGACCGTCAATCGAGCAAAGCAGCTATTACCCTACGTTGATGGAGCAGAAAGTTTTGAGGAGCTGGCTGTCATGGAAGAACTATTGCGCATCTTCTCAACGTGTTTGTGCCATATGCCTCGAACGGCTCGTGCCTTTGCTGTATCTCTCGAAGCGGTGCTTACTCGTCTCTTATCGCGTTGCACAATTTCACCTGGTTCATCAACATTGGAAGCACTAATCCAATGTTTCTGTTGCGTGATTCAATACCAAACAAAAAACTATGTCTTGTTACAAAAGACGTATCACTCTTGCTTGGGCAAATTTTTTTCTGTGCAGCCGAAAGAGATCGACGCTAACGCATCTTTAGTCCTTTGTATCACAGCCTTGCTATGTGCCTATGGACCGTGGCAATCGGCGCAACAATCCAACAGCCTTGATGAGGTGTTTGGACATTTAATGAGGCTACATGCATCATCTGAAGCGAAGTCTCTTATACCCATACTCACCGCTTTGGGCTACATTTTGAGTGCATACCCAGCAAAATTCCTCGATCCAACGCTGACATCGACGTTGGATACAATTCTTCAACAAGGCACACCACATGAGCGATACTTGGTTTTGCGCGCATTTTTCGCTTTTCTAGAAAACGACGCTGGCAAAGAGCCGCAGTTATCTAGCACTGACATGCTGAGCAATTTGACCGGTAAGGCGTACAGTGACGCCGGCTTGGCCTCAGGACTGATTCAGCGCTTCGCGGATCCCGTTCTTCATGGCGTACTAGAAGTTGAATCACCCCCAATTCAGCGTATGGCAAGTGATATTCTCAGAATTGCCGTATTGCAAGGCTTGTCTCATCCTATGCAGGTTGTTCCGACATTGGTCGCGCTGGAAACTAGCCAGGATTCAGTGCTTCGTTCGCGTGCAGCGCACTTGCATCGTCATTTGTATTCAAAGCATGCCTCGCTTCTTGTGTCAAGGTACAACGAATGTATACGGGCTTCTTTCCAATTTCAATGTTCGTTAACACAGCATCCACGTGGATATCAACAAGATGCACAGGTTCATGCACTTTTTCAGACCTGGTACGATATTCTCGGTGAGAATCGAAGTATGCGACTTGCTTTTCTCAGGACACTAACTCGCCTTTTAAGCATGTCCGCCGAATGTACGGATGCAGACGTTGACTTCGGACTGTTCGTGGCGGATAATCTAGCATTACTGGAGTACCGCGTAGTGGAAGAGCCTCTCTTGGTGATTCATGAACTGAAGGTGCTACATGCTGTGATGGGTGGGCACATGACCAGTCTAATTGAGCGTAAACTCCGCACCGATGAAAATCAGCGGACGCCTAGCCCTTTGACCGACGAGGAATGTGAAGATATTCCCAAACCAAAATCAGACTTGAGTTCCGCGGCATCGAGTTTCTTGGCGCTATCAAAAAGTGTGTGTATCGCCCGAATGATACCCGCTCTTCGGCAGCACATCAAACGTATGTACAAACTTTCTGAGAGAAAGTGTGCGAGCTATGAACCCGGAAAGCGTACAACGATGGGAGATCGTATCACTGTTCGAGCATCCTCGGACCCGAACAGGTGTCTTTTTGATTTTGATCTTTCTCTTCCCCAGACATACTCTGAGGCACGCGAATATCTCGAAGAATTTGTCGATGAGAGAGATGATGCAGGTACAGATTCCGAGTTGGAATATGAGTAGATACCCACGGTTATTACGAAGATTTGGCGCGTTTCGCTTCGCGCTGGCCTTCGATTTTGTAAATGTGTTTCATACGTTCTTTGTGCTTTTGTGCATCCAAAGCACCTTGCTTTGCCATGACCTTCTTGCGCTCCTCTTGGCGCTCGTTTTGCTTTTGCATGCGCTTTTGTTGCTTAGCATGTTGCAGAGCTTGCATTTGTTGCAGCAGAGCCACAGCGTCGCGTTCATCCTTCTCCATAACAACAGCGCGCTTCTGGAGATACGTTGGCCTGCGCTGTGCCTTGGTAATGTGCGGCTTGCTGCTGTATGGCAAGGCCGCTTGTAGTGCCTTGGGGACGCGAAGGGGGTTGAACTTGCGGACTTCAGGTCGCTCCACCGGCTTATAGGTTGAGTTAACACGCAAAGGCGTCTTGATGCCTTCATCTCGTCGAACCGCACCCGTGAGGCGCATACCTTGCCATTCCCGCTCGGTATCGCCGCGCATAAGAAGCGATGTGACAGGATTGTAAAAGGGTCGCGGAACGACATTGTACCATGCACGCAAGAATACAATGTCACTCATAAGAATCTTGTCTTCAAATGTGGCACGGAATTGGCCTTCAGGCCTTGCCAGAGCCTTTTTCACATGACCCCGGATGCCAGACACGGTCTTGAGTTGTGCACCCTCAAATTTAGCCACTTCAAGCGGTGTCGAGAACATGTCTTTAATAAAGGCGGTGTTCTTGAATACTTTGGCAGGTGTGCCCGTGAGCTTAAGCTTCTTGACAATTTGGTGAGACGCACCAGATCCCGCATCCACATTCAGCACGACACCCGTGGCACTAATGCGAAAGTTGGGAGTCTCAGACGATAGCGTATTAAATGCACAGAAACCAGTATTCGGAAGGCTCGCTGGGCCGTAAAAAGAGGCGAGACAATGCATGTGTTCAGGCGTATACTTTAACATGCGATTCCGAGTGCCATCGTCCAACGTATAAATAGGCATGCTTTGAAACCGGCGCCATCCAAGACTGAAGATGAGTGGGTCGTTTGTCTTCAGAATACGTTTATGCCAGCGATGCTTCTTTATACGTACTTGCAAAAAGGCAAGGGCTGTCTCATTTGCTAGTAGACCACCCACAATAATAGGATAAGCAGGATTGAAATGATCCACAAATTCGCACGGCACATGATCAATTTCCACACGAACATAGGTGCCAGGACGGAAGCCTTCAATCTTGACACGCGTCTCCTCATCATCATTTGCAAATTCAGCCTCGTTCATCTCAACCTGTTTAGCCAGCTCCTTCTTCTGCTCTGTGTACCAATCATCTTCATTTTCGTCCTCGTCATCGTCGTACTGTTCATCAAACTTACGCTTCAAAGCAGCCTTCTTTGCAGCGAGTTCTTGTGTCTTGGCATCTTCGTTCGATTGAACATTAGCTTCTTCATCGCTTTTCTCGTCATCGCCATCCTGGATTGGAGGGACAGTTTCATCAACATCATCTTCCCCTGTAATGAACAGATGGCGAATCGAGTCAAGTCGATTTTCGTCTTCCCATTGCTCAAATGCTTCAAGTTGAGTCAGTGGTCGACTTTCTTCTGGAACATCAGCAGAAGAGACAGGTGCTTCGCTGGACACAACGTGGAAAAAATCTTCTTCACTTTGGGATACCTGTTCTGTCTTAGGTGTGATCTCTGCGCCAGACGTGATGTCTTCCGGGGATTGATCCGTCTCATAAATTAAATGCATTAAATCACGGCGACGACGCCGATTAGCAAGTACAGTTTCTTCAGCCTGTTTAGCTAGATTTGACTTCCAAGGAGCAGGTCCAGCCTCATCGCCCAAGTCCGAGTCACTGTCTGCATAGGCCACTTCTTCAGTTTGCTCATCATCTAGGTCCAGTTCACGACCAAACGCATTTTCGTCTTCATCTTCTTCGCTTTCATCCTCGCTTTCGTTGTTCATGATATGATCGTCATCAGTTTCCTCGAATGCAGCACGACGCCGCCCATGATTGACGTATACAGGGGCAGTGGAATCATCAAATAAGCGGAGCTCACCCTCAGCGGCGCGTTCGCCAAGCGTCGTTTGTGAATCTTGCAGCGACATGATCATCCGCTCACCCTCACCGACAATGTTGTCGTCGCGTTTAGAAAAGTGGCCAGGAACATTTATATACACAGCGTCTTTATCGAACATGACGCCACCAACATCGCTCATAGGAGCATGAATGAGCTTGTGTTTTTCGCTGAGTCTGCGTCGCCTCTCGCTTTCCTGAGTTGGAAGGGGACAGGGATCTGCGAGACGCTCGACGGACTTTATAGTGAAATCGCCGACGCCTGGAATATGAATGGGTTGCTTGTCTCGCAAATTAGTGCCACGCAAATAGCCATAGACCGTAATCGTACGATCCATTTTTGGGTCGGACTTGACAAGTTCACGAGGTGTAAGCTCTTCCATACGATCAGCAAGGAAGTAAGGATGTTGGTTCCGGAAAATCAGCGGACGAAATTTCATCACGCTGATAAAACGACTCAAATTTTGGATTTCTGAGTCAGGGTATCGACCATTGATGATGCCAGAGAGATAAAATAGTTTGGCACCTTGATATATCTCAGTCCAGAACCGATGCTTTAGCCGCTTTTTTGTTGCGCGAAGAGTACGCACTTTCTTGATGAGATCCAAATGCGTAAGAACGCCCATGACTTTGGGAAAACCGTGGGCTTGAAGTACATTTAAAAACTCCATAGTTTCCATTTCAAATCCAAAGCTGCCATCGATCATCAAAAGCACTAAATCAGCAATTTTCCCGATATCAATCATAGAATTGATGTCGTTATTGCATTCAATAAATGTGATGCGGCGAGTCTTGCTGCTAACCACAGTGACAGGACCAGATATGTGAGCCACTGTATGCTTGGTGTACCGGCGAATAAGACTGCGCATGAGCGTAGTCTTTCCTACTCCCTGTGGGCCCACAATGGCTACAATAACAGGAGGTGGTTCTTTTGCCGGCGTGCGGTCCACCAGAGGCACATGGAGCCTCTGTTGATCAAGCTCTGCCTTTCGTCGAATATGTTTGTCTGCTGCAAATGGATGAGCAGCGATGAATGCTTTTGGGTTGAAACCACCAGCATGGCGCTCTCTACCCTTTGCCTTAGCCTTTTCAGCCTTTGGCCCTGCCTGTGCAGCATGATGAGCACGATGCACCTGCGTGGCGTCCGCCATCGTCGCTACAGTCACGCACTGACGTGAGCCAAGGAAAAAAGTTTCGCTCATATCGGCCGAATGATTTGGACAACATTTGTAGCACGTGCGGCGCGATGTTCCGTGCAAAGGTGCAGCGTAGGAGCATGGGACAATTTGCCACCGCTCTCTGTTAACACATGCCTCGATCTTCGCGTTCTTCTGGACCTACGCGCCCTGCCGCGCGCCCTGCTGCCCCTAGTGGGTCGCGTGGAATGCATACGATGTCTGCGGCGCCTACAAAGCCGAGGTACGCCCCTCCTCCGGCCGCGCAGCACCAGCCACAGCAGCACCATCAACAACATGCGCCTCCGATGACTTCGCAAGGCCCAGGCCTATTTGGGCAGGTATGTTGAATATTTTTGATTTATTTCTAACGATAGATGGCTTCCACAGCAGCTGGTGTCGCTGTTGGATCGGTATGTACAAAATGACTAGCTAACCCTGCAGACCGTGGGTCACGGTATTAGCAACTTCCTTTTTGGAGGTCGGAGCGCTGAGCCTGCCCCTGCCGCTAATGTTCCATCTGACTACGCTCAAGCCCCACCTGCAACGCAGTACACAGATTCGTTCGCTGAGCAGAATACTGGCGTTAACTGCGACGCTCAGAGCAAGCAATTCGTCGAATGCCTGGAGAAGACCAATGATATGAATGCTTGCTCGTACTACCTTGATCAGCTCAAGGCATGCCAGGCCATTGCAAAGGGATACTAAGCTTTAGTAGGCAGCGCATCCCATGAGGGTATGTGCCAATAAGATACTGGCTCGTAGATATGTGCAAGAATCCAGTCGCCATTAGGCAAGTCGTTTGTATCTGCACGTTGAGCAGCAGATGCCGCGTCATTACAGATGCGAGACTCGACATGTCGCCGAATTAATCTTTCACGCGCGACAGATGGTGATGTGTCGACGAACCAACGTAGATCCCAGCATTCAGTGGCACGACGCCAGGGTTCCAGATTCAGACAACAGTACAAGCCTTCGATCAGAACAATTGTGTGCGATTGTCTTATATTAATGTCATTGGGTACTGGATCTTTTTCAGCATGGGAAAATGAGGGGGCAGATAATTCATTCATACCTTCCTGGCGGAGGCGCTGAGCGAAGGAAACAAATGCCTCCGCATCAAAGGTAAAAGCGGCACCACGACGCTTATAGGCTTCTTCTTGGTTATCCATTTTATCCAGGACGGCGCGCGGAAAGTGCCAGCCGTCCATACCGATTGTCACGCAGCAAGGTCCACGCAAAGATTCAATTCGACCTGAAATGTGATGGGCAAGACTTGACTTTCCTGATCCTGGAATGCCTGCTATACCCACAAGCAAGCGGCGCGATGGATCCATACAATCGCGTCGCTCGAGGATAAGCTGTGACAAACGATCAATCATAGCATCCTGCATGATGATCAGGGCTGAGAGCGATCCGTGCGAGGTTGCCGCAAGTCCATTATCCACGACACGTGACAGTTGTCAAAAGAACGCATGCTTACATGAAATTTTGTCGCCTACAAGAATCAGCACAAGGTGAAGTAGATAGGTAGTTATGCCGTATCAATAAAGCCATCAAGGACGATACGCACGTCGTCCACGTAGCAAAGATCTTCAAGGAAAGGACATAAGTCAGTCAACTCGGTATCATGAGGGTCATTAAACCAACTGGACACAGGAACAGCATTGGTGGGATGGAAGATATAAGAGGCAGGTGAATTATCGAGGATAATGGTATCGTGCAAGGGTCGGCCAAGTTGAGAGAGGTCCTTCACATAGCTTCCATAATGATTGTAGCACGATTCACGAAATAAGCGATGGCGAACAACCCGATGGATATCGAGAATATCAATCACTGGATCGGCATACTTGTTCAAACTAGCCGTAAAAATAACCACCTCGTAAATCTGACCCATCAATCGAAGAAATTCATCCACACCTGGCCGCTTAATAACATAGACATTATGCATGATACCTTCGATTTCGACAGGTACGACGAAGTCGGCATTGGGCACCATCTTGAAACTGCTGTGCACGAGTGTTTCGTCCAGGTCAAGAACTAGACATTTGCGTGTGGCATCTTGGTTTGAAATCTGAGAAAGGAGTGGACAGGGTTGGCCATGCTCATCCAGGGGGACACCAGTTCCGCCCTGTTGGATTAGACGTTGCTCCACCGCAAATATTTCCTGCTCTAGCTCAGGATCGGACATGCCCATAGCGATAGGTGCATTCGGAGAGACTTGCGTAATGACATCCTGCATCATATCTTCCTCGTCGCTGGAATGAGAAGACGACGTAGAGGTCGCAAGACTGTGTCGATTCGTCGAGGTTGGCACACGGAGCAGCGTGTGGGTATTATTGATGTCAGCCAATGGCTCAGCCACCTCTGTTGTCATGGATGTGCGCGGGCGGAAGCCAGAGTAGGGTCGAGAAGAAGATCTTGGAAGTTCTTCCTGTATGGTTGGGATCGGCTCATTTACAGGAGGAATCGAGGTACGCGTTTGAGAGGGAGATGCGGAGGGTTTGGACGGTGATGTTGATCCCTGATGTCCATCTAAGGCCGTCTCCACTGTGGATGATGAACATGTCATCATAGCAAGAAGCTTTTTTAGACCACGAGGCCGATTTTCTTGAGTTTTCGGTGGGGGTGGTGTAGGCTTAGGTGGTGGTGGTGCGCTTGTTGCAGGGGATAGGGAAGTCCTGGGCCGCGGTGACTCAGCTTGCCTGTACGTCGACTCTGGCATCAACGGCTGAGGACCCCTTAAAGTAGGCACATGTGCATTGTATGGTGCATCTAAAGGTTGAGGTGCCAAGGTCCTTTGCGGGGATGTGACAGGGGGGAGAGCACCAATCCTTGCGTTAGGGACGGAGGCATCAACGTTCGTAGGATGAGAATTGTACTGCATTCCCGTTGAGGAAAATTGCGGTGTAGATGTAGCTCTTGTTGCTAGGGCAGTGCCAACGCCCTGACCAACAATACTCGGTGCAGTGTCCCTTTGGTAAACACCCTCGCTCGATGGCACTGGAGGCTCATGTGAGGGATATAATGAGAGAGGCGTTGTAGAAGAAGAAGAAGGGGACGAATTTATTGGTGATCCAAGCATGGCATTTTGTTGGGTCACACCAGATACCGGTCGAGCAGGGCGAATGGAACGCGTCGACACGGGTCGAGGTACGGCTGCAGCATCGCCCACAGAGTGGCTCGATTGGTACATAGAAGGCGGCCTGGGTCCATTGGGGTGAGCTTTCGGTATATAATCGCTCATCAAAGCGATTTTGTGTTATGTTAGCACAAGATAAGTGATTTGGCTAAATGGACCAGCTTTGCTTGAATTGCGACGATGAACGAGCGGCGGGCGTGGCACTTGGTGCAGAAGGGGAAAGACTTGGCTTGGAACGAACGCGCGAGTCTGACAAATTCGCATGTGATAGGCACAATTTTTCAATCTGTCCGACGCGCTGCACGTGGCTTTCCGGAGGCGAGGCGAAGATGGCTGGCTGCCAAACGGCATCACACGCAGGGATAACAGCTGCAGACCCATTCTTTGGCAGGGCGACGCATTCTTGCAATTCAATGGGATCCAAACCGGTAGAAAAACATGACCAAAATGCTGCAGAAAACATGTCGGAAGAAGACATGGAAATGATCAATGTCGATTTTGATTTTGCTGCCCCATCCGAGAGTGATGTACCTGCATTAAAGCGCCTTCTTCAACAACAATGGTACACCCACGCTCCACAACTCCAGTTGCATTCTGTCGCCGAGCACATTGTTCATCTAGGTATGAACGTTGGTATTGGTACTGTTGTGAAAGTGGATGATTTGGAGCAAATCCATGATCCTTATGCCCTGATGAGCTGCATGGATCTGGGCACCTCGTCACCGGCCACGGACGAAGTACGAAACTATTTTATATCCCAATTGAGTCGCGCAGCCTCAGCTAAACCACTACTGGATCTTGTTCAAGCGGCTACCGAAAGCAAACCTATCCTCTACATCATTCATGAGCGCATGATCAACCTACCGCCTCAGTTGATGCCACCTCTTTTGCGGATGTTGCTAGCAGAAGTGAAGGAGACGTTAGAAGAATCGTCTAAACCAGCTCCCACCCATGTACTTTTCTTTTCTCGTGCATTCTCGGCAGACGCCTTGGATGAAGGACGCGGTGATGATGATGATGATGAGCCAACGGGTCTTGCAGGTGCACGCAAGCGCAAGGCTGGTGGATTACACGCGCGTCCAGAAGATGCTGCAAATGCAGCTCTGGGAAAGCAAATTAGCAACAAGAAGCGATCCGGTCAGTCCGACTTTGATGATGGTTTGGGTTCATTCCACCCAGAAGACGAGTTGATTCGTGAATTTGCCTCACATTCGTATACGTATCGGTTTCCCCCGCCGCGTGATGCAGAGGCGTCGTTTGAACCACCGTTATTTGGTCGTCTTATTGCTGTACCGTATGCAAAAATGTCGTCTCTATTGGATCGCCTACATCAAGAGTGGCCAGAACCAACTCAATAATATAGTTATGTAGAGGAGGACTCTTGCTGCTGATGCTCTGGCCCAGCAATGACGTTTAATGTGAGTTCGTCGCCCGTGTCGCTCACATGCACTTCAACCGTGTCGCCATCCTGCACCTTACCCTTGATCATGTTGGACGCGAGAGGATTCAGCAAACGCTTTTGGATAAGGCGGCCCAATGGACGCGCACCGTAAGCAGGGTCATAGCCCTTCTTGGCAAGCCATGCCTGCGCAGCATCATCGACGCGGAGAGTGATGCGCTTCTCACGCAAGCGTTCATCGATTTCACGTAAACGAATTTGTACAATGCCATGGAGACTTTCCGGTGCAAGGTTGTTGAAAATAATTTGTTCGTCCAGACGGTTCAGTAGCTCTGGCGGGAATGCATGCTGTACTTCTTTCATGACCTTGGTTCGTGAATCGTCCGTGACATGGCCTGTTTCATCTGTAGCGCCAGGGACGTACAGCACATCAGCACCAACATTTGACGTCAAAATAATAATCGATTGACGGAAGTCCACGATACGGCCCTGCGAGTCCTGCAGGCGGCCTTCATCTAGTACTTGAAGCAGCAGCGTATGGATACTGCGATTGGCCTTTTCAATCTCATCGAACAGAACAACCGAGTAGGGATGACGACGAACCTTTTCCGTGAGCTGGCCACCGTCCTCGTGGCCGATGTATCCTGGTGGTGCACCTACCAGCTTTGATACGGAATGTGCCTCGCTCAACTCAGAACAGTTGATCTGCACAAGCTTTTCTGAATCGAAGAGGAAGTGTGCCAAACCCTTGGCAGCCTCCGTTTTACCAACACCTGTACCACCAAGGAACAGGAAAGACGCCAATGGCCGCTTAGATGAATGCAGACCTGCACGACTAAGACGCACAGCTTCGCCAATAGCATCCAGAGCTTCTTCCTGACCCACGATACGCCGCCTAAGAGAGTCTTCAATACCAAGCAGACGTTCGCGTTCTCCACGTAGTAAGTTGCGGACAGGCACACCAGTCATCTTGGCGACCACAGCTGCGATGTCATCGCTAGTTACACGTTCATGGAGCATGTTCTTCTGTGCAGCATCGTTTCCTGCCTCTTCTTCTTTGGGAAGTTGCGCCTCCAGCTCAGGAATGCGACCGTATTGTAATTCGGCGACACGTTGGAAGTTACCTGCACGCGTTGCCTGATCTTGCTCAATGCGAGCCTGTTCAATCTCTTCCTTGAGTGTCTTGACACGATCAAGCTTACTGCGTTCTTCCATCCATGCCGATGTCAGTGCAGCGTTTTCATTGCGCTTTTCTTGTAGTTCCTGCTCGACAACCTTCTTTCGCTCTAGCGACAAAGGATCGCTTTCGTGGCGAATAGACTCGAGCTCAATTTGTAGCGTGAGTATATCCCGATCAAGAGTTTCGATGACTTCGGGCTTGCTTTCCTGTTGCAAACGGAGAGCAGACATGGCTTCGTCTAGCAGATCGATAGCAGAGTCAGGGAGCTTGCGTTCTGACAGATACCGTGACGCATACGTAGCTGCTGTGACAAGCGCACCATCACTGACACCCACACCATGATGTACCTCATACCTCGAGCGCAGTCCACGCAAGATGGCCACAGTTGCCTCAGGTGACGGCTCATCCACTGTAACACTTTGGAATCGGCGGGCAAGTGCGGGATCCTTTTCAATGTACTTGCGATATTCGTCGTACGTGGTAGCACCTGCGCATTGTAGTGTACCGCGAGCGAGCATAGGCTTCATCATGTTGGCCGCATCGACAGACCCTTCTGCCTTGCCGAGATTAAGTAGCATATGAAGTTCGTCAATAAATACAATGATTTTACCTTGCTCGGCTTCAATGTCTGAAAGTAGTGCCTTAAATCTTTCTTCAAAGGCACCGCGGAACGAGGCACCGGCCAGTAAGGCACCTAGATCCAGAGCGCATACGCGCTTATCGTGCAGAGACTCGGGCACTTCTTTGTTCACAATGCGCTGTGCGAGACCTTCCATGATGGCCGTCTTACCCACACCAGCTGGTCCGACAAGCACTGGGTTGCATTTAGTGCGTCGCGAGAGGACTTGAATCGAACGGCGGATCTCGCCGTCACGACCAATCACGGGATCCAATTTGCCTTCACGCGCAAGCTTGGTCAAATCTTGAGAGTATTGGGCGAGTGTCTCACCTGGTTTAGCATCTTGCCCTTGCATGTTCATCCGCATGCCAGGAAAACCTCCTCCTCCGCCGGGAGGCGAGTTCATCCGAGCAGCAGATGTATGCAAAAGACGTGGGGACAGATTACGAGGAAGCGTTGAAGAGCGTGCAACTCTCGACGTCGTAGCCAGACGCATGCCAGATACCATGCGTACATGGTTATGACATGCCAATGGCACCCTTCGAAGTTTTTGCAAAGTAGACATACGTTGTCCAAGTGCGCGCGGGGTGGCAAAATCGCGGTGAGTTTATACTTGACGCCCTGAACACCTAGAAGGCTCTCGAACGCACGGTCCTTCCGGATGCTTATGTCATCAGCCCCTGCCTGACGCCGTGGCGCTCGACAGATATTGCTCATGTTCCCGTCGCGTGTGGTGCCGAGCGGATCAAGCAGAAAGGACACCCGCGTGTGCCAGCGATGTGAACGTCCAGGGCATGCGATCTACGAATGCAGAAACCCGAGGCCCTATAAAAAACGACCCACGCGTACGCAAGTGCTTATGAATCCATCACTGGCGGTGCCACGGCCTCTTGAAAAGGCACCTGAGCCGGTCCGTGGGTATGTCAACCTATATCTTACGACAGACATGGAGTAGCAGACCAGATTCTGGCAGAGCGAGAAAATGATCGAAAAGTGCGCTCGCCTTCTGTGACGTTATCAGATGACAATGACTCGCACGGGACTCAATCAGCGTCCTGTAGCACATGCTCTTCACCACATCATCCTTCATCTTGCAGTACGTGCTCATCGAAACATGATGCGACGCCACTCAGACGCACACCTTCACCAGAACCTATACGACGCACATACCATATGGACCAGTAGCCGTCGTAGATACCCTCACTGCACCCATTTTGTGTGGCGAAAGCTTCATGAGCCAATGTGGAGCTGCCAGCTTTGCATAAACCAATCAGGATAGTGTGCATCATGGCAAGAAAAAAGTCTTTATTAGAGTCGCGCAGCCTATACCAGAGGAGCGGCACTGGCAGATTGGTTTCTGCTCCGTTTGGACATTGAACGCCTGGTGCGTGAGTATATATGGCCGCTCCGCCTGAGCGGACAACGACAAGACACAAAAAGCCTTTAGCAGGTGAAGTCAAACAGGATGGTGCCAGCATTGGTTCCGAGGCGAAGACAAGGTCTACGCCACGATCACGTCACTCGCGCTCGTATGTGGCTGCACAACAGGCCCATGCCGCTAGGCGTGATAGGGAAGAATGGCTTCGTACGCGTGGAGCAGGAAGCAATGTACTGCTTTGGTTTGAAGAGCTGAAAAAGCGACGCTCAAACAAGGTCAACAGATTTGGATGGACGGCGGCGGATGTGGTACCGCCCGTTGAAAATATCCTCAAGCGCACAGCTGAGCCATGTGAAGTCACGGGTATGGATTGCCTCTTAGATTGGGGTATTTGTGACTATACGATCATGCCGAAAACGTTGGGTCGAGGCCGTTTTTCTACCGTATATCTGGCCATCAAGAATGGTCAGCGGTATGCCATCAAACACACGCCGCTGTTTCCCCATCATGAACTGGTAGCCACGCGCTTATTGCGCGAACCTACACTGCTCGCAGAGATTCCACCGCATCCAAACCTTGTGACTGTGGTGGAAACGATTCGTACACCTGGCCACTTTTACCTGGTAGAAGAGTATTTGGACGGCTACGTGACGCTCGAGTCGCTGATTTCTACCTATAATCAAGACAATCCGTCGGGACCACACAAGCTTCCGGAAGATGTGGCTTACAAAATCTTGGCCCAGCTTGTCATGGCACTGCATGCTATTCACACACCGTTGCGAGTATGTCATCGCGATGTTAAACCAGAAAACGTGTTAGTTCATCCAGATACGCTACAGCTCAAGTTGCTCGACTTTGGCTTAGCGACGCACTTCAGCCGGAGTCATGCCAAATTGACGACGTGTTGTGGCAGTCCGGCCTTTCACTGCCCTGAGATTGTCGCTGCGCTCTCGCATCCATTGGGTACTGTCACCTACTGGGGTCCAGAAGTCGATGCTTGGACGTGTGGTATTACGCTTCTTCGTTGCCTCTCCGGTATTCGATACCCACTTGGCACATCGCATACATCGCCAGCCTCGATGGGCGTTCGTGCACAGCGTGTGCTTTCGAGTCTTCCACCGTCGCAGCTTCGGGACGATGTGGCGGGTCTGCTTGACTTGCAGGCTGAAGCACGTATGCGCCACTTTGATCAGCTTGCAGAGCGCGTTGAAGCGGAAGCAGGCATGCCGTCCGAACGCCAACGCCGCGAGCTCAAATGCACGTCATTTGTGCCTGCGCCACCCCAGCATGCTATGGTACTGCCCCTTGTTCTTACGAGCGAGGCTCTGACGCATGCCATGGCTGATATGCCACTGGGTATGGACCTGTCCCATTTTTCCATGATTACGCTTCTTAATACATCACTGCAGCCTAGTCAACGCGTACTGTCATTCATTAGGTACTGCTTCCGATGTGCTGGCATTTTGTATCATACAGTGGGAGTTGCCTACCAACAGGATGAGCCAGGTATTATGCGCTTGGGCACGGCGGCGCCATCGGCTTTTGATGCTGTTCGTTCTTGCGCGTTCCAGTGTGTGGTCGAGCTGATTCAGGATGAAGAGCCTGGGATGCTCACACAAATGATGCAGTCCTTTTTTTCCCTATTTGGGCGACAGGCAACGACGGAGGAACTCGTCAAGCTGCCGCAACGTGCGATCGATCCTGACGCGAAGCACGACTCGGAACCGCCTAGTAGTGGGCCCTCTGGAAAGCAAGGCCCTCTGTGCATGCTTGTGTGCTATGTGGTGGTCACGTTTCCAGATAGCGGTACGGATACACCTAAGTATCCAGAATTTGAGACGCCAGCACCTGAGATGATTGCCGAGGCCCTGCAAAATCGCTTTGCACCCATCAAGAAAGAGACTGCCTTGACGCGTCAAGGCACAGCTGAAGAGCCCAACCTACGTATTGATACACGTGTTGAGCGGCTTCCGGCGCCGCAGATTGTGAAAACCTCACCTCAGTATCGTACTCGCTCGCGATCGCGAGCCCGCAGCCTGCAGAGTCGTGCTCCGCGAGGCGTGCATGTGTATGTTTCCGACGCACGTGCCGTACCTTACATCCGAGGTGCGCTCAGCAATGGTGGTGTGCTCAGAAGTGAGTCACTCGCATCGTCGACTTCGAGCCGCGTGCAAAGCCCATCGGCTCGGTGGTCAGGTAGCGAAACGCCTGTGCCTGACACGTCACTGATGCCGGCCACGGCTGATGCTATGGGGCCTCATGAACTAGATACGTCGCTCGATGCTATTGAGGGCACATGTCGTTCCCTTCTCGTGCGGCGTGTGATGCCTGGGCGTGCTGATACAGACCACGAGCATGCACAGCGCCTGTACATGCTCGTTTCGCGCTTGTACCGCCGTCTAGAGCGCTCTTTGCAGGGTACGCACAGCGACGCACTTCGTATCCAAATGTCCGAGCGCAATTTCCGCGCTCTGGATGTGCTGGGCCCCACGCTGGCTCTGGTCGGCGAGCATGATACCGTGCCACGCGATGCGCACACGAACACGGGCAGTGTCGCGCTTGCCGTGCTGGAGCTGTTTAGTGCCTGCAGCAGTGCCAAAGAGATGTGTCTCGGATTTCAAGAGCAAATTGAACGCTTGAGTTTGGCGTGGCGCTCCCGCGACGATGTGCCGGTGAGCGATGCGGACCGTGATGCTGTGACCATGCTCGCCCGCGATGCGCCCATGCTCGTGCAGGCGGTCATAGGCCAGCTGCAGCGACTGGCCAATGTGCTCCCTGCTATTCGTACGCGACGGCCCAAGGCGACCGTGGAGTCGGTGCTTGGGCTCGTATACCCGACGCTGTATCGTGATGTGCTGTGTGATGCACTGGGTATGATTGCAGAGAGTGACACGCACGAAGAACTCGCAACGCAAGCGGCGATCGTGTTGTGTGAGCTCGTGCTGAGTTTGCGCCCGCATGCCCAAAGTATGGAAGAGCCGCCCGACTTGGGTGGTATGCTCACGGACGCGTTGTACGAACTGCTCCGCTTCTTGCCTCGAGCGACAAGAGAAGCACCAGATGTGTCGCCACGCATCACAGTGTGGAATATTGTGCGCAAGACCTACGAACAACTAGGCGTCGACCTAGGATGTTGCGCGTTGGGGACGCCCGATACGAATCGAGCAGCGCTCGCCGTGCCGAGCGCAAGGCATGCGTTTGTGCTGTTCGTGCACCAGCTCGCGTACGAATCGTTCATGTCACGCATGAGGGGACGCTCGCGCCGTCGGTTGCGCATTGCAACGCAGAAGAGCACTACGTTAGCTGAGCCGCAGCGCTGGGCGCCTGATACGGCGCGCGAGATGCTCGTGCGCCTAGCGGGTGTGCTACCCGGCACACTGATGCCAGGGCTGGGGCCGCTGGATGTGCCGATTGCATCTCGCACGATGATGTGCGTCCACGACACCTTGTTTTGTGAGTGTCTTGTTCTCTTTCTCGACTGGATCGAGCACGCACTACCGCCCGACGTGATGAGCGACGACGATATCACGTACACCGTTCGTGCACTTGCCTTAGTGGCCACGTACGCCACACAGGCGGCAGATGTGCGGCCAAGGTCGTTTGACGTGATGAGGCGTCTTGTGCGTGATCACAGCTCGGACGACGTGACGCTCCGTATCGTACGAGAGTGCATGTCGCCCACGGCACCCGTGCCGCTGCGTGGTGCGACTGTGCATCTCTTGCGTGATATTATTGCACGGCGTCTCGACAAGGTCGAGCATGTCCATGGCCACGATGCGCTCCTCGATGACGGCCGCTTGTGGCGTGTGTGGAACGACGAGCTGCTAGTCGTGCCTTCTTCGCTGCCACCGCCGCCTAAGGACGGCGGTCATGCGACGCCGCATTTGGACGAGTTGGCCGCGTACCTTGTGCAGCACCAGACCTATCTGCAGGAATGCCTTTCTCTCTTTTACTTTGTGACGGTGCGCGACGCCGCGCACAATGTCACGGGCGTGCATGACGAGCGCGAGTACGAGCGCCTGTACCGTCGATTCGTCCAGCCGCTCGCATCATGGGTCGAGTCCTGGAGACCGCATGTGCCAGAGGGCGAGCTGTCCCTGCGCCTCTCGCTCCTTGAGACAGCCATTTCACGTATATAATGCATCACGAGACCTGTGTATACTATGTGCGACATATACAGCCAGTGTGATGCCTCCATTTTGGGGGGCGTTAGGCAGCGGCAGGCGCTGATGAACCATCCGTCGTCTTCTTTGTCTTCTTCTTCGTCTGGCGCACACTCGTAGCCAGGAGCGCCTTGATCTCCTCGTTCGTCACCTCCTTCTCGCTCTTGACCTTCTCGGCATCGAACCACGTCGGGGCAGGCGTCAGACGGATCGCACCCTTACCGCTGACAGCGACCGTGAAGAATACCTGGGCCGTGATGGCAGAAGCGTTGGCGTCCACCAGGACCTGGAAGGGCGTGACAAGTCCGTGGTTCGAGCACTCCTGCACGCCCATACGTGCCCGCTTTTCGTCTTCGAGCGCACGCAGGTTGAAGGGGAAGGCGCCGGCCTTCTTCTGGATCTCAGAGAACACCTTGCGCGACGTAGCCATCTTGAGCAGGTACGTAGCGTTGGTCTTGCAGAAGATCGACGTGAAAGCGTCGTCCGACTTGCTCTTGCCGTCAGCCGACGTCGACACGACAATGTCCACACCGTACACCTCGTTCTCCTCGAGCTTGCAAGCGTCGGGGCGCGACGATCCATCGCCGCCAAAAGCCAGCTTCTTCTTTCCAGAGATGTTGTCTTTGCTGAATTGGTTCGTTTGCATGCCATCCACGCCACGCACGTCAAAGTCCTTGATCGACTGCTCAATCTGCTTGCCAACGTCGTGATTCAACATGCCGGGACGCATCAAACGAATAGCCACGTCGGCAGCCGTGTGCGCAGCCTTGATCACATCAGCAGCGCGACCCGTCACTGGGTTCTGGGCACTGGCACCCACCACGACGGTCTCACCGAGCACAGCCGGGTAGCCGTCGATCTGCGCACCAAGCTGGAACTTGACCACATCGCCGTTCTTCAGCTGCGTCTTAGACGCTTCATCACTGGGAAGAGGCGCATAGTTGCACACCACATGGTTGATCGACACAGTGGTCGGGAATGCCAGACCCTTGCTCATCTTCTTGTCCTTGAACACGGCCGCGGTGCCCTGCTCCACAGCCTCGTCACCCAGCTGCATCAGCTCGAGCACCGTCTTGCCCTCCTGCGCAGCATCGACGAGCGTGCGCATCGCCTTGGCGGCAATTTCTCCGGCCGTCTTGTACTTGGTCAGAATCACGTCAAAGTTCTCCTGTGCGTCTGTCATGGTGCGTAACGAGGGGACAGAGCGAGCCCCGCAGTAAAAAAAGGGCAAAGAAAGGATGCACGTGATGACTATGGACCACGCCCCACGCCACATGGGCGCCACTACTTCTTAAAGCCCTTCCGGAGCATCTTGGGCAGCATCTTGGAGAGGCGGCGCTGCGTTGATGCACCGCCTGTGTCGCCTTCAGCAGGTCTTCTTCCATGGGACAGTTCTCGATGGTGCTGCCGCGCGCGTTGAGCGGCCCGAGCACGTTCGCGCTCTTCGCGCTGCAGGCGCACGGCCAGTGCATAGTCAGCATTGGTGCCTGATCCGACGCCATTCGGAGTGACGCCCCATGCGCGTTCTGAGCGAGCCACTTGCTCGAATTGTGCATCAAAGAAGCGAGTGTGGTGCCCGTTGGTGTCTTCGAGGCTTTCCCACACGGTGCGGTCGTCCATCTGGAAGGCGGCATCGGTAACGAGCATGTAGAGAGCCGGCATCGAGGAGACGCCCTCGTCTTCACGGCGACGGTATACGACAGACAGATGAGAGTTTCGGAACAGCACGGCAAGTTCGCCCGGTGGGATCGCATTCGACACGGCATGGAGACCCCAGGGCGTAAGCTGCGTGGGGTACGCATGCAGGAATTCGCGCACCTCCCTGGTCGACGAGTCCCGGACTGACTGTGCCTCTTCATTGGCAAGCGCCGTGGTAGCACCGTTGTAGCTGCGCACTTGCTGCATAGAGCGGTACAAGGAAGTGTCCGATGGATCTGGCAGCCAGCCATGAAGGAGCGGGACCTGTGCCAAACGGAAGAGCAAGAGCTCTGCCGATGTGTCTGCACCTGTATCAGAGCCGAAATGCGTGGGTTGATCGAAGAACACGTCGATCTGGAATCCCTGCATAAGCTTGGGTAACACATTCAGCACGCGGCTCAGCTGCGTTGGGTCCGCGTGGATCTCGAGCAAGTAATCAGCCAACATGTCGGATACGTAGGCATAGGATACGGCAGGACGGTCTGGTGGTGTAATCTGCACTCGATTTTGGAGCAGCAAGACATTGGTAAGCGCAATCAGGGAACATGGGCCGTTTTCATTCTGCATGATAATTTTGGCATCACGACCACGCCACACAATGTCTTTGACGGACCATTGCGTATCGTTATGGATATCAGCAGCAGCTAGGCTCTGCGCGAGCTGTGCATCGGCATCGATTTGCTCTTGAGCATGGGTCGCCGCGGTCGTGGACTGGTCTGCGGTGCGATCCGACCCGATCGGTGGCATGGCGACCGGCGAGGTCGCCGTAGTTGTAAGGTAGTTGAAGGGCTCTGCAGCGCCTAATGGAGACGCCGCGATGGGCGCGCCTAGAACTGGGGCGCCGGGCTCGGAAGCAGGTGGCGCCCTCGTCGTTGTGGACTCGGCACTTGGGGCGGCCAGGAACGGATTTTTGGATGGGTGCATCGAGACGGGAGACGACGTCAAAATGTTTGGACCATGAGGCACATTTGTATCGACAAAGGGGGTCATGGCAGGCTGCTTCGTGAGAGAAGACGCCTGCGTAGGCGATGCTAGCTCAGCAGGCTGAGGCGAGCCGAGATCGAGACCGAGAAGATCGTCGATCGCATTCGACTTGCGTTCTTGAGGCGGCTGTGGTGTAGCTAGTGAGGCCAAAAATGGGTTGTGAGATTGGGACGGATCGGTCGACATGCTCCGCGAAGCCGCACCCACAAGGCGAACGTCGGTGGATGCTCCACGCGCGACTGGGGCGGCCGTGGGTCGGCGGCGGGGCTAGGGTTGTGGAGGTCGTTTCACGTGGCACACGGGGCAGACGACGACGAAGGGTCAGCCGAGACGTTCTTTTACGACATTTGTGGGAGAATGAGCGCAGCGACGGACGATGTGTCGAAGCTGCCGCGCGATGTCATTGACGTGGATGTGTTTGAACAGCTTCTAGACATGGACGAAGATGGACGAGAGTTCAGCCAGAGCCTTGTGTGGAACTACTTTGAGCAAGCTGAGCAGACGTTTGTCAAGATGGAAGAAGCCCTCGCTGCGAAATCGCTGGACGATATGTCGACGCTGGGCCACTTTCTGAAAGGGTCCTCGGCAGCTGTGGGCGTGATCAAAGTCCGGGACAGCTGTGAATACATACAGCACTACGGCAAGTGCCATGATACCGATGGTGTCACGGAGCTGCAGCCGGACGATGTACTCAACCGCCTCAGGCAGGTGATGGACAATGTCAAAGAACAGTATGAGGAGGCGCGGTCTGTCCTGCGCACATTTTTTGGCGTCTAATCTACGGAGCACGGTGTTTGGCTGCCAGTATATCATAGATACAATGTACGATGTGAGTCGACGCGGCGCCAAGATCCGTCGGCGGTGCCGTGGCCCAGGGCGTGTCGAGCAGGGCGGCCTCGATCTCGGTCGTGTCGTGCTCCATGCTGAGCTCTTGTACAAGGAGGAACAGCTGCTCGCTGGTGTGGATGCGCACGGCCGGATATCGATGCGTCAGAAAGGGTATCAGGTACGCAGCAGCGTCAGGCACGGCGCCAGGCACCTGGCTTGCATGCACGCAGATGCGCATGGCGGCGAGGATGCGCGGCACACTATGCACCTTGTCGACATGATGGCTCGCGAGACGCACGAAACGCGCCAGAAGGGGCACATCGAGGCGCACGTCCCAATCCAATAGCAGTTGGACCGTCTGCAGGACCGGTACAAAGGTGCGGTTATCGCGCGCGTGTGTGTTGGCTTGGCGGTGCAACATCACACCTACATCCTGGACCTTGTCGCTCGAAGCCTGCTTCGCCCATTGCACGAGCGCCTGTCCGGCGACGCGCAGCGCCATGTCCGATCGGCTGCCTATCGTGCGAACGAGGGAGCGCAGAAGCGAAAAGCGGTACGCAGGCTCATCGAGGAGGGGCATGAGATGTGGAAAGGCGTAGCTGGCATCACGCAGCAATGAGGGATCTCCGATCGCATCGCGCCATGACGCGTTCATCCGGCTCAGCACGTCGGCCGCCTTGACTCGGACCGTATCGATCCGCTCCATGAGCAGACCGGCCATATCGACGAGCGTGTCAGCATCGCACTCGAGCGCGCCGAGACTCTCGATGCAGGCCACGCGGACCCACGAGCCGACGTCGCCTCGCGCATCCGTCGTCATGTCATGCAGCCCAGCACGCAGCGCTGGCACAACACGGTGCGTCGGCAGCGTCGACAGGGAGCGTGCCGCTGCACAGCGCGCCTCGATGGCGCCCGACCGCAGCACGTCGCACAGGCGCTCACACCGCTCATCGGCGTACACGTCCACGACGCCCATCGCCTTGGCAGCCACGCACTGTGTGTCCGGAGACAGGCTCGGCCACGTATCGAGCCAAGTGCGCACGAGGTCGTGCACGATGACATGGTCCTTGAGGGCTCGGATCGACGCCACGACCATGTCCTGCACCTCGACTTCAGGTCGCAGCACTGCCTCGTTCCACAGGGAGCGCAGAGGCGCCGTGTCGGTCGGCGCAAGACAAAGGGACACAACATGGCACGCCGAGGCAAGAATCGACGCGCCGCCAGGCGCACGCCACACACTCGGCGACGTGCTCAGCGCGGCACGACAGGCCTCCTGCGCCAGAGCAGGGTGGTCACGCACAAGATGCGCCAGCGCCACCAGCGCGCCATGGGCCACGTCGGTGTCGTGACTCGCTGAACGAGGGCACAGACGCAGCAGCACAGGACGGGCATCGCGTCCAGCGAGCATGCGAGCGAGTGCCTGGGCACCCAGTATGCGCACAGCGGCATCCCAGTGCGAGAGAAGCGAGCGTTCTGCATACGCCACGAGGCCCGGGCGATACGTGTCGAACTGGGCCACGAAAGGCGCGCATGTCAAGTACGCATACCGACGTGTGCCGACGGCGGCAAAGTCGGCGGTGCGCAGGATGTCGATGCCATGCGGCACCGTCGCACGACCGACCCATTCTTGGAACGCCGCACTGGCAGCACGTCGGACAGCCACGTCGCGGTCGAGCGTGGCGGCGATAATGAGGCGCTGGGCTATCGGCACAGCGAGCACATGAGGCGCGTCGCGCGTACGTGCGAGAGACCACAGGACGTAGCAGCACGCATCACGCACACTTGTGCCTGTGGAGCCTGTGGCGCGACGAACGTCAAACACGAGGCCCGTGAGTGTCCAGTACACCATTCGTACGTCGATGGGCACCGCCGCGCGACGGATGCACTCGGCCAGCGCCAGAAACACGCCGTGCCACGTATACTCGGACACGCCATGCAGGTCAACGCACCGCAGTGTCTCGGCTGTCTGCTCACTGAACGCGCGTGCTTCGTGCAGGCCATCTGGCATCGTGTGAGACAGAATATGCTCAGAGAGCATGGTCAGCAGTGCCTCGAGGATCTGCGCGCGCCATGCGTGCGGGAGGCGCGAGGCAACGCGCGCCGTGCCCTTAGCCGCACTGTAGCGCACGCGTGAGTCGGCATGGGCCAGTGCATGCAGCAGGGTATCCACATGGGCGTCTCGTGGATCATGCATCGCGAGACGCCCTTCGAGCTTGATGGCGTAACGATCGACTAGCATGTTGCGTGTATCAACTGTGCGGAGATGGGCGATGACACGCAACATCGCATCATAGTGCGCTCGTATGAGGGATGCATCCGCCTGCTTGACGAACGCACAGAGTGTTTGCAGTACGCCTGTGGGCACGAGCGACGCAGTGGCCTGCTCAGCATCTTGAAGGAACGCCGAAAAGAAGAGCTCGCATTCTTCACGCGCGTACAAGCGTCCTAGCACGATACTCGCAGCATCGCGCTCCTTGCCTGGCCTAGACAGGAACCTGGCACAGAGGCGGTGAATGCGCTCCGACGGAGACGGCGTGCCGCGGTCCAGCGGGAAAGGGACAAGCACCACCGACGACAGCCACAGCAGCAGCACGTACAGGCATTCCCACGTCGGACTCTCGAATCGCTCGAGGGCGTCGAGGAGCAAGGGCATCTCGCGCACTTGGTGAGGGAAAAAGCGAGACACGACCTTGTAGCCACGCACCTTGGTATACATGTACAAGAGGCGCGCCACAGGTGCCATGCACATACAGCCGCTCTCCAGAACCTGCGCACGCATCGTCTGAGCCACGGGCGTAACGAGTCGTTCCAAGAACGGATCAAGCACGTACGCCTGTTCTTGATACCGCTGCAATTCTGCCTCCAACGCCGGTAGATACGCACACGCACCGTCTTCAGCATGCACCCCGACACACGCCAGCATCGCATGCTGCTTCTCCATAAACGCATCATACTGCTCAAAGCGGACGAGCTCGGCGCCCTCGCACAGAAGCTCGTCAGGCTCGTCCGCCGACATGCCGTAAGGACAAGAAATCTTGGCCTCCACGGCCCTTGCCTTTGCTCCACCATGAGCCAGGCACCACCCCACTTTGTGTCGCAAGCCGATCTGACGGATGCGCAGAAGCGACGCGAGCGCGAGATTCAGGAAGCATACGCCCGAATCGGTGAGGAGCCGCCGCCCAAGCCAGCAGAGGAGGCATATGACCCGCGTCCCCTATACGAACGACTTCGCGAAGCAAGAGCTCTCCAGGACGAGCGCATCGAGGAAATGTTCAAGCTAAGGAACCAATTTCGGGGCCTGGACGAGAGCGAGTCGCAGTTTCTTGCTGATATTGAGCAGGCACGAAAACATCGCGAACAGGAGAAACGGCAGCAGGATGCAAAAGAACTCGATGAGTTTCGTCGAGCCACCGAGTCCAAAAGTAGTGCGCCACCCCCTCTGCCTGAGCGAACAGCCCTACCTACGATCCCCAAAGCCAAGCCTCGCGCAGGCTCCAAACGCAAACGGGAACAAGCCTCCGCCCTCGGCATCGTCCCTCGCAAGTCTACTCAACCATCTGCATCTGCCTCATGTAAAAATGATCCCTCATCTTGATGTATAGTGTACTATATCATACGTGCCGACTAGGAAAAAAAAGGAACAAGAGCGTGCACAAGGGATGCTGCAGGTCCCTGCCGAGCTGGGGGAGGGGCAAAAAGAATCAAAGTGACCCTAACCAGGCTCGAACTGGCGACTTTGGAGTAACACTGTCGTATTAGCTCCACACTCTAACCGACTGAGTTATAGGGTCGTTCGATGTTTACCATGCTTGTCAAGGGCTACATAATCGCATCAAACTAAGCATATCCCTCCTCTTGCCAGCGTCGCAGTAAGGCATGGCCCTCAGCCAATGCGTAGCTCAACGTGCGCTGCCGGAAATCGACACCTAGTTCGAGCAGATCAATCACATCGTCCAAAAGATGCGCCTGGCCTACCAAGGAGCCTGGATGCGAAACAAAATTGGCAGAGAGCATGTGGACGTGCAGGTGGAAATACGTGGGCATATAGTGTACAAAGCACCGGAGAGGCGAAGTTGAGTCGGTCGATTCGGAAAGGCCATATACTTCATGTGCCACCTTTTGACCAGCCTGCTGAATTTTGCGCAACAGAGGAACGTGCTGCTTCGTAAGATCACGCAGCGTGACCAAGGAACCATCGCGGACAATCGCCATAAGATACAAAGATGACAGGGTGCGTCGATCCCATTTCATGTCGGGCAGAATAACGAAGCCAGTCTTGGGGTCGGGGTCTGAGTACAGCACTGACTCCGTCTCCGAGATTCCTTGAAGAATGTTCTGCACCCATGTTGTTTTCGAGGCGGGAAGCGATTCGATCCAAGGCCGTGTCACTAACTGATACATATGAGGCGTCTCGATCATCATGCGCCGATGAGGGGCAGAGTACTTGGCAATCAAGTCATCCGTCGCAGGACAAATGAGTGTCATTTTGGTCGGTGCATCGTGTCCGTCACGTTCCCATCCAAACATCCACGTGTAGATATCATTACGTCCGATCGTCTCTCTTCGCGGAAATGTGGTGGAAAGTCGAAGCGATGATAAAAAAGTGGGCGTGTAGTGAGTCTTTTCTAGTAGCAAGAGTGCCCTTTTTGGAACATCATTCGTGGTGCATGTGCCCAGTAAATTCGCGGTTTTAGCCCGTGGATCTTCATACAAAACGCGGTCCAGCACAAAGTCGGACATGGAGTGCACGAAAGGAGCGCTGCACGAGCCACCCAGGTTGTTCTCCACACTCGACGCCACTTGCTAGTGTCCGAGTCCCACATGGATCTTGTGCAGTCTATGCCGCCTGTGACGAGGGTCATGATCATTGGCATGGCCCTCATGGGACTTTCTTGCTCTACGAATATGGTATCTCCCTATGATCTGGCACTTTTGTGGCCATGGATCCTGAAACGGTGGCAGTGGTGGCGCATCATGAGTGCTTTTTTGTTTCCCGGCCTGGGCCTGCAAATGCTGTACAATGGAGTATTTTTTCTGGAAATGTCGCGGACAATTGAGTCCTCCGTGTTTTTGGGAGATACAGCCGAGTATGTGTGGTCGCTGATGGGCATTTCGAGCTTCATTCTGGCGTTCAACTATCCCCTCAGCAGTCCGTTTCTGTTTCAGCCGCTGTCGTCAGCCCTCACTGCCCTATTTTCGATCCACTTACCCCACATAAACCTGTCTTTGCTAGGCATGTTTTCCATGCCTGGCAAGTATGTGGCGCTCGGCTCTCTAGGCATCAGTTTGATTGCTGGTGGTGTGCCCGAATGCTTGCGGTGCTTTACGGGCATTGCGGCAGGGTATCTATGGCACGTACTCAAGAACCCTCTTCGGCCTGACCAGGATCGTCGGCACCACAGGATCCTGTCCTTCATCGGCAAATACATTTCGCCACGTTTGCAGGTGCCCACGGCACTCCGCCAGATGATGGCGCGCACCTCGCCCATCCGCCGCACTTCATTCGGCACAGTGTATCCGAGTCGAAGATCCACGACGTCCACCACGTCATCTAGGACCAAACCCGCGCGAGAGCAGACGCGCCCTGATCGTGCGGCCATCCTCGCCGCCACGGAGGCGCGTCTCCGTGCCACAGCACAGAATGAAAAGTAATGGTTTTATAGTCTACATGGATGCCTTGCAGAGGACCCCTTGTTGCAGCACAGCAAGTTGTGCGCCCAATGCCCATCCTAGCTCAAAGTCGCCCAGCTTCTTGGCCAGGGTGATCTTGCGCGAATCGTCGAGTTCGTATCCCAGACGCAAAAGGGTGTGCATGTAAGTCAGGTCTAGGCAGTAGTCTGGGCGCTGCTGCAGTTCCGCGACCGTTTCGGCAGAGAACGACGGCGACTTGAACAAACTCCATTGGCTCGGCAATGAGCACGCGCGCTCGGCAAGTTGCTCAAGCTCGCGGATCGTAAAGGTCGGGCCCAAGCCCAGCGGAGCAATGCGGTCGTAAAAGTATGACAGAGCCACAATGTCCGAGTTCTTGAAGGCATGTGAGAGAGATGGCTGGTACACGCCGGCAAATGAGCATGGGGCAATATGGCACTCAGCATCCTTGTTCATCGTTACTTCCACCAGGCGCTGGCAAGCGCGGAAGCCGCCGCTCGTACCGACCATCGTGATATCCGACGTCTTGAACTTGCCAAGCGACACTTTGGCCGTCTTTTGTGCGCCAGCGGCATAGCAGGGACTCGGCACGAACATGGTCTGGGGCGAAAACTTGTCCCAAGCCGAGACGTCACCCGCATGTTGCGCGGCCTGTGGATTCGTTGAGAGGTGCAAGAACGCAGTAAGCGAATTGATAGACTCGCGTGCCTGCTTCAGTCCATATCCCAGGTACGATTTTTGGTACAGCGTGAACGACGAGTTTTCAAAGTTCTTGAGCTCATAGACATGTTCTCCTGGATGCATGGGACTCGACGCTTGCAGCTGTGGCTGAAAGACGATCTGGGTAGAACCACCGCCCAGGTCCATCACGGCAGCCGTCTTTTTGTTGCCGCCCGAGCCAATCAGGTTCATAAGGTAATTGACGGTGATCCATGCAAATACACCTTCATCACGTCCATCCATGATCTCGATACCATTTTTCGTAGCCTTGTCATGATTGTCCACCAAGTCAGCGATGGGAAACGGATACGACGATTCAATCATATGACGCACGGCCTGGATGATCGCTCCGCTTTGCTCGGGTCCCAAGAGACGCAGTCCAGCTGTTGCCTTGAGTTGTAGTGGTGTACAAGCTTGCAGCGGTTGTGGCACGATGTCCAAAGCCTTGTCTAGTAAAGGACGGAGAGAATGGGCGGCGCCTTGCGCATCGGCTTTGTACGACGACAAGCCTGGCTCAATGTGATCAAAATGTTCGAACTCAAGCTCAGGCGAAGCCTTGCAGTAGTTAAATTTGTACACATGAATGCGGCTTCCCGTGCTGCCGGCATCTATCATGATGGCATACTGCACGACCGGGCGACGCCTGCCATTGGGATCGTACACCGGCGTCGCATTACTACACCGGCTCGTGAGAGAGGGGTCATGATGCAGTTGCGGCGGAATTCGGGTGCTCGTGGGCGCAGGCCTGTACATCGACAGACCGGGGAACGGTGGTATGTGCCATTTCTGCGAGTCACGCAATTCGGCCGCTGTATCCTTGAAGATGGTCGACACATTCGAATGCAAATTGAAGGGTACCAGCACCAACAAAATCAGGATCGTAATGCACAAGAGCACTATCGGCTTTCGCGTTCGGACAATGCGCGGAGCCCACAGAAACGGGGAGTTTGACATCAATGTACACACACACGCCCGGAAAAGCGCGATAGCAATTGAAAGTCCCCCGAGACCGTAATTTTTGGCCTCACACACGTGGCTGACACCCGAGATCGAAGGTGCCAAAGAAATCGAGCCTACCAACAAGCCGCTGAGAGTACGACATAACGACTACAAATGAACCTTCCTACAAGTATCATACATCCAGCGGCGGAAATTCACAGCAGGCACAATCGTGTGTGAACCTTTTTTTTCCCGCAAAGAAAAACAAAGGTGTGAACAAAGCGCGATGGACACGACATGCCAGCGCCTCTGGATCTAAAGATACTGTCGGCGCCTCAAAGCACAAGGCACTTACTCTTGCCACTCCGGCCACCACGAGGCTTCTGTATAAGCGCCGCGCGAGTCGCGTGCTCAAACACTTCCCGCACGCCTTCACCTGTCTTAGCGCTGCATTCAAGGTAGCGGACAGCACCGATCTTTGATGCCACAGCCATACCCTCCTCAGGCGTCACAGGGCGCTGGCTCGTTTTGCGCAGCTCCTCAATGATCTTGGGATCACGACGAAGATCCTTCTTGCAGCCCACCAGGATAATGGGCAGATTTTGGCAGAAGTGCAGCACTTCAGAGATCCACTTCTCCTGGACATTATCAAGACTGTCAGGCGAATCAATGGCGAAACAGATGAGGATCACATGAGAGTCGGGGTACGACAGCGGGCGCAGACGGTCGTAGTCTTCCTGACCAGCAGTATCCCAGAGCGCCAACTCAACGTGACGACCATCTACTTCCACATCAGCAACATAGTTCTCAAACACAGTAGGAACGTAGACCTGAGACAACGTGTAAGTACCTCGATCGATCGCCGGAAATGAACACATACCTCGGGGAAGGTGCCCTGTAGAATTGCGCAAGAAAAAGAAAAACGCCGCGTTAGTATCTGTTCCATGCATCATACAGGATGTTCTAGGCAGATGCTGGAAAAAACATGCACCACCCCGCACTGGCTCCCGCACACATGCCTGAACTATCCATGACATCGACGTACCTTGCTGAAGACAATCAGCAAACATGTCTTACCGCAGGCACCATCACCCACAATCACCAACTTCCGACGAAGCTCAGTCATATTTCTAGGCTTTCCGGAGATAGGATTGGTATGGAGATCAAGGAATACTTGATCACACACCAATAGAGACTAGGGGAAGAACCTTGGCTTTTGCCCGAGGATTTGACAACAGCCACAGCACACACGCGAAACCGCTGTCTGTTTAGTCTTGCGCCCGCAAGCCCAGCCAGTCATGTGCGTCACATGAAGCGACACCTACGCACACCATTTTCTAGAACATGTGAATTTGCTTATAACGATTCGAGCAACAGCGACTTACCAGGGTGCGTGGCTATAGTATAGTGGTCAGTACGTATCGTTGTGGATTTGGCGAAGCCAACCGCGGCAGTCTCCGATGAGACGCCGGTTCGATTCCGGCTAGCCACATTTTTGTAGAAGTAAAAAACACACGTGAGGTCTTAAGTAACGAAATTTCATCCGCCCGTGCCATGTGGCTATAGTATAGTGGTCAGTACGTATCGTTGTGGATTTGGCGTAGCCAACCGCGACAGTCTCCGATGAGACGCCGGTTCGATTCCGGCTAGCCACAATTTTTGCTTCGATTTCATTTTCACTCTGAGCGATGCGGCAAGAAGACATCGTGGCGTCGATCAGCTAAACACAATGTATCGCTCCCGTATCGCCGCCCCAGATGCCCTCCTATGAGGCAGTGCTCCTGGACCCATTCGCCTCCACGTACGTAAATCCTTCTGCGTGCGTGGAGTTTGCATCACGTGGAGTCCGAGTGCTGGCGTGAGGCGTGCGGGTCGCTGGTCGGTGCCACTGCCTACAACACATTGCATACGTTTGTGATTCTGATATGGTAAGTTGTGGATGTTGGGTGTATAAACTTACGCGCATGTGGTAGTCTTCGGGTGTAAAAGTAAGCCAAGAGTGTCTTGAGCAGTTTCAGTCGCTGAAGCTGGGCCGAAAGACCAAGTACATCATCTACACGCTTTCGCCAGACAATACCGAGATTGTTGTGTCCAAGACGAGTGACTCGTCCAACTACGATGATTTCCTTGCTGAGCTTCCACCTGCGGAATGCCGCTATGCCATCTACGACTTTGAGTTTCAGAAGGGTGATGAGGGTAAGCGCAACAAGATTTGCTTCTTCACATGGTCGCCTGACGAATCCAAGGTGAAGCAAAAAATGCTCTACGCGTCGTCGAAGGAGGCTCTGCGTAAGGCTCTTGTGGGTATTGCCACCGAGATCCAGGGCACGGACCTGAGCGAAGTTTCGTACGAGGCCGTGCTGGAGAAAGTGATGCGCTCGACGTTTTAAAATATACAAGATCTCTATAGGACATAGTCCATGGCGCTTCACGTACAACCCCATGTGTCCCAATGGGCAGCGACGCTGGCAGACTCCCACGTGCAGTTTTGGCCAAGTACGAAGCCCGCACCGAGCCAGTTTTGCAGTAGGGATGCCACCGTGTTCTTCGCGGCGATGGTGCTTGTCTCGACGGTAGAGACCCACCGCTCCATGGCGTTGATGTTGTACAGGTTCTGAGCCACGTGGAATGAGGGCCATTTGGAAGGCGGCGTAAGTTGGGGATATGCGCTCCATGCGTGGTGTCTGGTCCACACAATGCGGCCGGACAATATGCGTTCCAGCTGTTGGGGCGACAATGGTGCGAGGGAAAAGAGCTTGACAAGATAGAGTTTGTCCCACGTTGTTCCAGCGTGGCGGACATGGTGCATTTCGCGGAGGTAGCTGAGCGACAAAAATTCAGGCACAGAACCATCTGGCGCCTGTGTAGTAAGAATGGTTCGCGGCACTTGAGATGTTGCCGCGTAGCCAAAATATGCTTGGCTAGGCCGGGGTGCATCCGTGGCAACGAGCGTGACATGCACTTGTTGCATGTCGAACATAGGCACCGTGTGCTCCGTATTCAGCAGTGTGATATGAGCAGACTGCCAGGGCGTCGCAATGATCACGGCATCAAACACGCTGCCACGCCCGTCGCGTGTACCGACCCACCACTGAGACGACGCGCCTTGCATGCGCATCAGGCCAGTCACTTGGCCTGCTATGCCCGTGTGGACGGTGGCACCACTAGCTGCTAGCATCCGCTCGAATATCTGGGTATTCCCGCCTTCCATAGAAAATGCATTTGTGGCGGCCATAGATACCATACCGGCCAATGCATGGATGTGCTCGACATGTTGAGCATAATTGGCGCGTGTGACGCCATTTATCACTTCATCCACGAAGGCCGCTGATACCTTGTGCGACATATAATAGTTTTTGGTTGATACGGTGCTAGGATCCTGCAGCCCCAGACTGTGCACGAGGCCTTTCACGCTAGACCACGGAAAGCCTGACTTGGAGGTGGGACTGGACCTTTCCTGCAAAAACATTGGGGAGTATAATTGCAGAAACGATGTGAGAGCGCGTTGCATGAGCTGGAAAGCAATAGACAGACTGCGCCCGTACCGCCAATACAGCCGAAGTTGATCCCATTTTGTATCAGAAAATTGATCGATCAGCACCTCTTTTCCGTTCCAAAGACCGTAGCCACCACCGGGAATCTGTTCAGGTGGTACGCGCTTAATGCCAAACTTGTCAGTAGCATACAGGATGTGCTGGTTCGCACTCGATAGGATGCTAGCACCCATTTCCACGGGTGCCTGCTGCAGGTCGTCCAGCGGATGCACATGATGCACACGCCCACCCACACGATCACGCTCGTACACAGTCGTTTGCACGCGTTCAGGCCATACGGCACCCTCGCATCCAGGCAACCCTTGCATATGCACCTCATGTAGTCGCTCTTGTGCCTTAGATAGCAGGTAGGCAGCTGTCGTGCCCGATGCACCAGCACCGATGATCGCTACACGGAGCTCAGGGCGTGAGTAAGACGGGCATTCAGATATGTTGGATGACGCTACTATAAATGGCTCTTGTTGCCAAGACAGAATGTACCCTGCCTGACAAAGGACCGCAGTGGCCCACAGCCAGACAGGACTGCGAAGTCCAACCATGTGAGTGGAGGTGTGGGAAAAACGGCTCGTTTTGGCCACTTCCCCGTCACCTCCAACCAGCATGTCGAACAAAAAGGACAGTGCACAGGCGGATGTCCTTGCGCCGCGCTCCAGGGAGCTCGAGTTCGGAGGGGTACTGGGTGCATTGTTCATTACGGTGACTGTGCCGCTCACCATGTACTATCTCACGTTTGGATGCAGTCCCGAGATGGGATGCTCGTTGCCCCTATCTGCTTCGAACGCTCAGGCCTTGTGGACCTATGCCCGTCAGCAGCTTGTGGCCAGTTTCCAAGACCGCATGGGATGGAACCTGTATTATGCATGGTACATGTACTGTGTCGTTGCATGGTTTGTGGTTGATGGCAAATGGGTCGAGGGCCTGCCTCTCCGCACAGGGGAAAAACTCCGGTACAAGATCAATGCGCTCAAGACGGGCGCCATTGCTTTGGGATTTGCCATGACGATCATATTCATCAAGGGTCCGGCATCTTTCACGCTCTTGTATGATCACTTCCCTGGACTGCTCAGTGCTGCCTTGGTGAACTCGATTCTGCAGGCCGTCTATGTGTACGCTGCATCGTTTCATGGTAAAAAGCTCTTGGCCCTGGGAGGCAACAGCGGCAATCCCATCTTTGACTGGTTCATCGGCCGCGAGCTGAATCCTCGTATCGGTGAATTTGACATCAAGACCTTCAACGAGCTGCGTCCGGGTCTCATCCTTTGGGCGCTACTGGACATAAGCTGTGTGTGCCACCAATACACCAAGTTTGGTTGGGTCAGTGACAGCATTGTTCTTGTGACACTGTTCCACATTTGGTATATTGTCGATTCGCTCATCAATGAATCGACTATTCTCACACAAATGGACATTACGACAGATGGCTTCGGGTTCATGCTCAGTGTTGGCGACCTTGCTTGGCTACCATTCACGTACTGCTTACAAGCGCGCTTCCTGGCTTTCCATCCGATCCATCTCGGCTGGCTTGGTGTGCTAGCGATTCTCGCTGTTCAGTTCACAGGCTATTACATCTTCCGCGTGGCGAACCTTGAGAAGAATGAGTTCCGTCATGGACGTAATCCCAAAGGCACGTATACCGTGCGCTAACGAAGCAGGACTGCAATACATGACGACGTCTAGCGGACGTAAACTACTCACTTCAGGATGGTGGGGCAGAAGTCGTCACCCCAACTACCTCGGCGACTGGATTATGGGCTGGGCGTGGTGTTTGCCGTGTGGCTTTAGCACACCGATCCCCTACTTTTACGTCATCTACTTCGCCGTGCTGCTTTGGCACCGTCAGTTGCGCGATGATGATGCATGCCGCAAGAAGTATGGAGCAGAGTACGTATGATACCCTCGCCAAGCGCGGCAATACTGACACGCCTTTCTTCATCGGACTCTACAGCTGGGACGTTTACGTATGTATCACGCACCATGACAGCAGGAAACTAACACCACAGTGCCGACGTGTTCCATACCGCATCATCCCATACGTATACTAAACGTAGTGAAATGCATATCCAGAGTGATGATCGATTTCGCGATATCAAATGTGGCTACATCAAAGACGGTCGCGCTTGTACTTCTTGTCAAACTCGCCCTGTATTGTTAGAAACAGGCTGTACGTACCGTAATGTTCAACAGCTTATATTGAGTGCCCGGCTCCACGTTGTTCCAGGGAGTAGGGTTGTTCTGGCATAAGTTTAAATGCACATACCTTCTTGTCCCAAATCACATCAGGCGAGCGTGCGAGACGCGTAAGGTACCACGTAGCACCGCCGACGGCCAGGACCGAGACAGCGACGATGGGGTACACTTCAACAGGCATACTTTTATGTTAAAACATGCATACATACATCTTAGACCATTGGATGCCTTTCCTAGCAGTGTTGGGCGAGACCATTTTCGATTACAGGAGGATAGAGTCGTTCGGCCCTGGCGGCCCAGGTCGGGATCTAGTGGTCACGTGACAACACCCTGGAAGGCCGTAGTGGCCGTGGCTTTATGAAGCCAACATAGCAAGGACCTCTTGCTTATGGCGAACGTATGGCGCATGACGACGAGGCTCTGACGCATGATGCATGGATGAACGTGGGGATTGTGGCTGTGTGCGGGGAACTAGGGACGATCTTGTACGGCGTATAGCCTGTTGCGATGCGTGATCCCACTACGTAGCAAAAGAGCCCGCAAAGCAAAAGGTAGCTCAAACTGATCTACAGGCAAGTGAGTCCTTCTCAGCATCTCAGCTCAGGTTCGTGCGCGGTCGACCTCCTTCGGACCGGGGGTCGGTAGAATGAATTCATTATGGCTATTTTGGATGCATGAAAACGCGTCTGTAATTGGACACGTGCATTCCTAGGCCGAAATGTAGACAAGTTGCATTCACTCTACAAACGCGCCTATTCGTTGCACTGAAGGAATGTGTCCTGAGGATCGCACGTGCCATACCTCGCATAGTAGATCAATACGGCATCGTTTTGAGCGTCTACAAAGAAGTTGATAGCCTTAGAGCACCTGTCGCCGTGCCATCATGATCGGAATCGCACTTGTGGCAGCTGCGCTGAGTACGGTCGTCAATGCCTGGGGTGACCAGACGATCAACTGGAAAAACACCACGGGCACGTCCAGTGAGACCTTTCCTACAGATGTGGGTGTGCTGGGTGACACGGCTACCGGCCAGTCGCCCTTCAATGCTCAGTACGACCGTTTCTCCTCGGATAAGGTTGAACTTGTATACGCCATTGATATGCGCCACAAGCCGAAGAATGCTAACCGGGATCAAGCTTCAACGGACGACATATACAAGAACTTGGGCACGTACACGCCATGGCGACCTGCCGACGGCCTGTTCCCCGAAACGGAGGCGCACCGCATGGTGCCTGAGCACTGTGAGGTGAAGCAAGTGCACATTCTGCATCGCAACGGCGCAACCTACCCCGAAGATGCCCCGAATGAGGGACTGCCGAAGCTCATGAAGAAGCTTGTCAAGGGCATTCATGACAACAAGATCCATCCCAAGAACGAGCTCTCGTTCTTGTACAACTGGGACTACAAGCTGGGTCAGGCTCTCCTCGTGCACCAAGGTGCTCAGGAGTTGTTTGACTCGGGAGTGAAGCACTATTATGACTATGCCAAGCTGCTGACAGACCACAAGAAGCCTGTCGTCCGCACTACGAGCCATAGCTCCATGCTTGACTCGGCGCGCTATTGGACGCTGGGATTCTTTGGCTGGGACGCGCCCGATAAGGTAAACTTGGAAGTGCTTCTTGATGCCGACCACCAGAACAACACGCTTGAGCCTTCCAAGGCCTGCCAGAATGCCTACAAGCTTACCAAGGGCGACGATCTCGTGAATGAGTGGCAGAACATATACCTACAGGATGCTCGCAATCGTCTGCAGAGCAGTCTCGATGGCTACAGCCTGTCTGTAAGTGACGTCAGTCAGTTCATGTCGCTTTGCGCCTATGAGACAGTCGGCTTTGGCTTCTCAAACTTTTGTCATCTGTTCACCAAGGAAGAATGGGAAGGCTTCCAATACCAGAGCGACCTCCAGCAGCAGGGCAACGAAGGCTTCATGAGCCCAACGGCCAAGGCCAGGGGTCTTGGTTGGGTGCAAGAATTCCTCCGCCGCGTCACGAAGAAGCCCTTCAAGGGCCCTGTCGCCTCCAAGAACATGACGATTGACAACAATGAGACATACTTCCCTCTCAACCAACCGGTCTACGCTGACTTTACGCGCGACTCGGTCATTACCAACATTTTGACGGCCTTTGGATTCACTCAATTTGCTAAGCCACTCAAAGGCAACAAGCTCGACTCATCACGCACGTTCCGCTCTAGCAAGGTGGTGCCATTTGCTTCGCGCATTGTGTTCGAAATACTCGACTGTCATAAGGGTGAGGGCAAAGGCGAATACGTGCGTGTCAAGGTGAACGATGCTGTTCTCCCATTGGGCCATGACCAGGGCTGCAAGGAAAGCAAGGATGGTCTTTGCCAGCTCCACGACTTTGTCCAGCACGTCGAGTCGTGCGTCGATACGTATGACTTTGATGGCGCATGCTGCAACAACTAGGCTTAGTGGGTGACTGAGCTCCCATGCCGAACAGAGACGTGATCTAATGCGATAGTATACATATTCTAAGCAATCTACTTCTTAATAGCATGCTGAGGGATCGTGCCATCCTGGACGGGACCAGTCAGGACAAAGTCGGTGCCATTTTTGCCAAAGCACGCGAGGTCGAACTTGGAGGCTTCGTAGGCGTGCTTGTCCAAGTACGAAGCGTACGTGTCCAGTTTGCAGAGACCGTCTTTGCGCTTTTCACAGCCGTTCGATTCGTCTAGAGGATACACCACATCGTTGAGCTTCAAGCGAATATACATGTCTTCGTCTTCACAGTCCAACACTTCCCAGGCCAGGCGCATGCCCATGGGCGTAACGTCACCCGATCGAAGCTTGCGCTTAGGGTTTGGCTTCGTTGGGTTGAATTCCTCCTTAAACTGCGTCAGATTCAGCGCTGTCACAACACTGAACATGACACTGTGGTGTGAAAAGTCGATGTACAGCGGCTGGTCGAGTGGGAAGTAGGTCTCGTTGCTGGTGATCGTCATGTTCTGCGCCGTGACAGGGCCCGTGAACTTGTGCTTCTGCAGACGTGACACAAGCTCCTGGACGTACGGCACACCGACAGCTCGTGCCGTGGGGTTCTGGAATCCGTGCTTACCCACTAGCTGCAGGTCTTGGTCATATGCAAAGTTTTCCCATTCCTCCTTCGTGAAAAGGTGGCAGAACTGCGAGAAACCAATGCCACTCGTCAAGTAGGGGCATGACAGCATCATGTTATAGACATCCGTCTTAGTAAGATTGTACGAGTGGAAGTTTTCCTGCAGACGCTTGCGAGGTGCCTCAAGGTAAATGTTCTGCCATTGCGAGCTGAGATACTCGTCATACATGAAGTCGTCATTGTCAGCATTCCTGCAAGCATTCTTGGGAGCCAGCGTATTATTCTGGTAGTCTGTCTCCGTCAATACCTCGAGGTTGTAGTGATTTGATGCATCCCAGCCGAAAAAGCCCAAGCCAAAGTAGCGCGCGGAGTCAACGACACGGCTGTGAGAGGAGGTACGGAACACGGGCTTCTTGTGGTACTTGTCCAATAGCTGGGCATAGTCATAGTAGTGCTTCACACCCGATCGGAACATCTGCTCGGAGCCCTGATGCGTCAGAATTTTTTGGCCTAGGTCATAGTCAAAGTCCTCCAGGAATGAAAGGTCGCCCGAGACATTCAGCTTGCCCTGCTTGCGCTGGTCACTGACAATTTTTCCAAAGTTGCCAGGTCCATTTTTATGGCCTTTATCGGGAAACTTGGCACCGTGTCGATGAAGAACGTGCGCCTGCTTGATAGTGCAGTGCTTCGGCACTGTCGAGTGCGAGACCATGTCAGGGAACACGCGTTTGGCTGCGTGGTACGGTGCAAACTCGCCCAAATTGTACCAAAGATCCTCCCACGAGGAGTGATCTTTTTCCGCATCCTTGGGTTTCCAGCGCATTTCCACGACATCATCATGGTCACTACCAAGCGTGTCGACCATCGCGTTAAAAGGTGAGCCGCCAGACTTCTGTTCACCGCCAAAGCCCACGTTTTGCGGGAAGGTCACGGCGGACGTGCCTGTCACATTACCCCAGTTGGCCTCTTCCTTATCTTTGGCAGTCGCCAGACGAGGAGCGGACAAAGTAGAGAGGGCCAGGACCGACAAGAAAGCTTGCATGATGGTTACGATCTTGGGCGGACAAGCCTTATCTGTTTGGTAGGTGCACGAGCCCGATTCTTAATACATAAACATAGGCGTTGTAAAATTATGACTAATTATGCAAATCAAACACACGTTCCTACAGGAGCAAATCGGAGTGGTGGTGGTCACGACGGTTGCGTTTAGGAGTCATACTCGTTACATGCACGGTCAAAGTCGATAGATTCGATCGCGTGTCGCACGTGTTGCACAAACTGTGTCAATGGGCACAGACCGTCTGGTCGCGGTTTGGTACAGCCCTGGTGCTGATTTAGGGGCACAATCGCCTCATTGATCTTAGCGCGGATCCATGGCGACTCATCGCCGCAATCAATTACTTCGAATGCGAATCGCGCACCAAAAGGCGTAACGCGACTGGCTCGGTATCGCCGATTTGGATCTGGGCGCTTAGGGTCGAGTGTATCGCCGATCTGTGTCATATTGAGAGCTGTCAAAATGCTTGTCATCACACGATCATGCGAAAAATCGACATAGAGCTTGTCGTGGACGGGGAAATGCTCAGAGTTTGTTACTAGCGTCGCATTTTGTGAGGTAAATGGTCCAGCAAATGGTTTTTGTTCCAGACGATACAGGAACTCGGTGACCCATCCGACGCCGAGCGCCCTGGCCATCGGTCCCATGAATCCATCACTGCCTTGGACTTCGAGGTCCTTGGCATACTCGAAATTCTCCCACTCCGCCTTGGTGAAGAGTCGGCAAAATTCAGAGGTGCCCAAGGCGACAGTCTCATACGCGCACGCGCTCATCATGTCAAACACATCGTCGAGCGAAAATTCGAAGCCCTGAACATGTGACTGAAGTCGCGCAGCAATCGGCGGCAAAAAGACAGCGCGCCAAGACGCGCTCAGGTCATCTCCTAACTTGAAGCGCTTCTCGTGCGCATTCTTGCACGCATATTTCGGCGAAAGTGTATTATTCTTGTGCTCCGCCTCATCGATCACTTGAAAATGCATGCGGTTTGGCGCATCCCAGCCAAAGAAACCCAGGGCCCAGTACCGAGCAGACTCGAGCATGCGATTTTGTGTTGTGGTACGCACCAAGAGCTTGTGATCCAGTAGACCTGCATAGTCATAGTAGTCGTGCGATCCTGCGTCAAACATGCCTTTGGCCCCATAGTTGACAAGGTCTTCCAAGCCCAAGCCATAAGTCCAATTTCCGAGAAAAGCCAAGTCGCCAGACGCCTGAAAAGTACCATTCGCTTTAGCTAAACGCGCACCAAATCGACCAGGGCCCTTATCGCTCCCATGAGTGGGATATCGAGCACCGTGGCGATGAAGTAGGTGTGCCTGGACTAGGCGGCACTGCTCAGGAATGGCTTGATGCTTTGCTGTTTCAGGAAACAGGTCATCAGCTGGCTGATACGGTGATATTTGGCCCAAGTTACGAAATATATCAGATGATGATGCGTGATCATGGCTAGCGTTTTTGGGTAGCCAATGCACTTCAATCGCTTCCGATGCCCTGTTCTCTCCAAGCCGGTCATACTGCGATCGGAATGGAACATGGTAATGATGTGAATCATTTCGTGCTACATGGGCAGATGCTGCAAAAGAAGCCATCTGCGGCACAGTGGCATTGTATGCGCCCCAGGGACCCATGGTGGTCATGCAGGAAGTCTGCGCACGGTCCCGTCGGGACTTGGCACACGTGGCCCGTGATTTCGCGGGCGTAACAAAATAATGAGTAATCCCCGTATGCCAATTGCACCAACACTCTATGCTTCTATAGAATACAAACGAGGCGTGGCACAAATGCTTTTGCAAGGCCAAATGGCACTGTCATGAGAAAAAGACAATTTACTCGTCGTCGAGGTTGAAAGCGTCCTGGAAAGCAGCGATCTTCTTCTGGACACGCTCCTTGCGCTGCTCGTACGTGAGCTTGGGCTGCCTGAACTTCTTCGATTCAGCCGCCCAGTCCTTCGACTTCTCAGTGGGCTTGAAGTCAGGGTCCTCACGGATGGCCTCGTAGGCCTTCTCGTAGATCTCTTCAATGTCCTCACTGCCAATGTCGTCGTTCAGGTACGACGAGAAGTGCTTCTTGAAGCGCTCGTCATCCTCCTCTTCCAGCGACTCCATGAACTCAGCAATGTGGCCACCGTAGATGTAGTTGCGGAGGACCTCAGCGTCCAACTCCTTCGCCTCAACGTCGTAACCGGGGAAGCGGCGGGCGTTGTGGGGGATAAAGATACCACCATCCGAGGCACCCTTCATGGCACCAAAGACGCGCGAACCAGTCGAAGTGCGCTTCAGACCCACGTCGAGGTAGCACTTGAATGGACGAGGCTCGTCGTCGCCCAGAGGCTCAGTGTGGACGAGCTCACCATCGGGCTCCTCCTGACCCTGGTACTTTTCATCGAGGCCGAGCTTCTTGAGGGCACGGCGGGCAACCAGCAAACCAGTGGCGTAGGCGGCGGTCCAGTTAGCAAGACCGTGCTTGATGCCGTAGCGAGGGAGCTCGCGCGACGAGGCATGAGCAAACACATAGTCGCCCTGAATCTTGGCGTAGACAATCTGGCAGGTCACGAAGCGGTTAGAGAAACGCACAACAAGACGGTACTTGGGAGCGTTGTACTTGTTCTTGAACTGCGAGATCATACGCTTACGAGCATAGTAGTCAGTGCGGCCCTCACGACGACGGCGGTACTTGGTCTGGTAGCGCGAGAAGTACGAGTCCGACTTCACAGTCTTGTGAAAAGCCTATCTTGTGTCAGTGAATGCTGGGGCGCATTTACAACATACCATCTTTGACCAACGTCGGTGGTTGCGTTCAAACAATGAGCGCTTCGTCTGCCGACTTTCGCCTGCAGCCTGGCAGCGGCTGCCGCTTCTTCCACTTCGTTCGGCCGAGTTTCAAAACTGCAATACAGACAGAAATAGATCACGTGGTATATTACATTGTAGTAAATTTCGACCTACTAGGCCCAAAACATAGCTTCCAGCGTCGCGTTCAGGACGGCGTGGGTGAAACGACAGGGCAGGCCTGGGCGGACAGCGTCTTTCTCTACCCTCCAGTCCTCTGATTCCGCAAGGTACGTTGATGCCACCGAGCAAAGCATGATCATACTAACCGTTGAAGATGGGTGCCTACAAGTACCTTGAGGAGCTGTACAAGAAGAAGCAGAGCGATGTGCTCCGTTTCCTGCTGCGTGTTCGCTGCTGGGAGTACCGCCAGCTGAATGTGGTGCACCGCGCATCGGGTCCAGCTCGTCCCGACAAGGCTCACCGCCTCGGTTACAAGGCCAAGCAGGGCTACGTCATTTACCGCGTGCGTGTGCGCCGCGGTGACCGTAAGAAGCACGCCCACAAGGGTGCCACGTACGGTAAGCCTGTGCGACAGGGTGTGAACAAGCTCAAGCCCCAGCGCTCGCTGCGTGCGTTGGCTGAGGAACGCGTTGGTCGCAAGGTGTCGAACTTGCGTGTGCTTAATTCGTACTGGCTCAACCAGGATGGCGTGTACAAGTACTTTGAGGTCATTTGTGTCGACCCGCAGCACAAGGCTATCCGCCGCGACCCGCGCATCAACTGGATTGTCAACCCGGTGCACAAGCACCGCGAGTGCCGCGGTCTCACCGGCGCCGGCAAGAAGAGCCGTGGTATTGGCAAGGGCCACGGTTTCCACAACACGATCGGTGGTGGCCGGAACGCTGCCTACCGCAGGAGGGAGATCCTCCATCTGCGGCGCTACCGTTAAGCGAGTGCTTGACTGCGCATGGAATCGGCTTCGTATGCTTGCGATATATATGGATGCTTTGGCTTATGGGTCGTTCCTTGTGTCTTGGTGCTCGTCGACTGATGGTCGTCATGTAGTAGCGCTATAGCGCCCCAAAATACTAGGCTTGCATTCGCCCAAATAGATCTTGGCTCTGAACTATGCAGTCTATGGCGGTGAGCTATTGCTCGGCCGTCTCCGAGGACACAGTGTGCATTGTGGATGGTGGGTCATGCGGGGCGTCGGCTAGCGCTCGTTCATGCGATGTGTGCGGCGTGCGTGACGGGTCGGAAGGTGCCGTCTCATCGTAAGAGCACTCTGCTGAGCCCTTGATCGAGCCAATACGCACGCGTTCATCATTCATAGGAGCAACGCTAGAGGAGCGAACGTCCACGTTCGTCGACTGCCGCAGCTCGGCAATGGTGACAGGCGGAATAGGCGTGCCTGGAGCCGCATTGGCATACTCGAGCGTTCGACGACGTACGAGCTTGGCAAAGTGCAAGCCACAAGCATTGCACAGCGTTCGTGCACCCTCAGGACCACGACGCCATTCGGGTGTGTCGCTATGACCGCACGAATGGCATACGCCAGGCGCCGGCGCGCGGCTTCGTTTCCGATATTTGGGCATATGGGCGGGTGGTTGGCTGGGCTCGTGTGTCGCCGCTTTTCCGTACGCGTTGGCAGAAGCAGCATACGACGAGTGCGCTCCATGCAACCGAGCGGCAAAGATAAGATCGTCAGTACTACTCGTTACGCGCGCGTCAGGTCGCGCGGCATACTTGGATCCGGCTTTGTTCCGCTGACCGATGTTACGTCGTCGCACAGTTCCAAGCGGATCGTCGTCCATTCGCATCAGCTTAGAGTCACGCTCATCGCTTACCACTGGTGAGTAATACGGAGACGTGCTGCTATTGGGCATCCAGGGATAGTAAGGAGCCATATCCACCACATCGCGACCTGCGCGATAGTCATAGGCAGACATGAGTGTGCGTACTTCCTGGTTGATATCAGAGACGAGCGGAAGAAGCGTATGCACATCTTCCTGTCGCATCATAGAATGCTGGACGCTCAGCTGTTCGCCGACATGATTGTACAGTGCTAATGCGGCAGCATGCAAGCGTTCCAGAGCATATACAGCGTTCGCCTCAGACGACGTGGAAGACGATGGTGTGGGCACAGACCATGGCAGCACGCTAGCATAGTTTCGACTAGCAGTGCACGAAGCATAGGAAGGAAGTGCTTCGGTACTCCTGCCCGGCCGGGAGACAGGCACAGGTGCTTGATCAGGAATATCAGGAACATGTGATGGCACAGGCGCCGGGGTGGGTGCGGGGGGTGGTGGTGATGGCGAAGCTAGGGAGCCTGACATGCTAGGTGTTCTGGATGGCATGATCGCGGTGGACCGGTACATATTGACGGCTGGTGCATCGGCAGCTGAACTCTTGTCGAGTGCTCCTGCTGGTCCTGGCCTGTCCTCCGACACAATACCAATTGAGGCATTAGTGCCTCGGTACGACGATGCAATATCATTCGGGGGGAAATTCGGCATAATCTCAGTCGTTCGAGGCAAGCGTGGTTTGTACAATTTTGAATCAAGTTGATAAAGGTCTTTGCTATGCGACAAGGACGTCGATATGGCCATTTATCTGTGAGTAACTCAGCACGGCCTTTCGGTGCACTCTGAGGCTGAATAGCAATACCAACAAGACTTCGATTCGTATCTTAAGTACTGCAAATAGTTTTGGCTGTAAGCCTAGAGAAGCCCACTAAACGATGCCTGCTGCTCTTGTCGTCGCACTAGGATGCTACAATATCGGGCGTGAAAGACTCAGTACAACCAATGGATGTTGTTGGAGCGCAGGCAAAAACGCACCCGATTTGAAAATCCTTTCTAAGCAGGCACACCGGCACCGCTCGTGCGGCCCGATAGTATGTGGAGGTGATCTTTCGACTCGGGGTGCTAGCAAGCCAACACTCGTACCAAGGCGGCCCGACGCGGAAACGCACCACGCCAAACAGTCGCAGCGTCAACATCAGGGCAGCTCACGCTATGGACATAGGCACACATGTTCAAAATAAAAAAAATTTAGCGCTACACATGGCGCGTTGAAAATGACCATAGAGATATATGGGCCACGAACGGACTCACGAGAGAACTTAGCAGGCTTCACGCAAGTACGTGACGAGGTCGTTGCGGTCCTTATCCTTCTTGAGACCGTTGAAAGCTGAAACAAGTTAGAGCCATTCCTACTTGCATCATCGTACGTACCCATCTTTGTACTGTACATGTTCAAAAAGAAAGTGTCAGTATCCTTCATTCCTCGAAAAATGACATGGTCTCAAGCTTTGCATGCCGCATAGCTGGACTCAATCATGAATACTTACCCAGGGATGTACTGTGAGTGTGAGCACTTGCGCGTTAAGACAGATACGTACCTTCTTGGGGTTCTCAAGGTACTCGAAGAGAGTCTCCTCGTTCCAAGTGATACCCTTGTTCACGTTGGCAGCCGTGTAGCTGAAGCCGGGGGCCTGACCAGTCTTGCGGCCGAAAATGCCGTGAAGGTTAGGACCCACTGTGGGAGACGTTAGCTTCATTCCTCAAGTATCGACGGAGCACTTACCCTTGTTAGGACCACCCTCTTCGACGGTATGGCACTGAGCACAGCGGGTCTTGAACAGGCCAGCACCTTTCTTAGCGTCACCTTCAGCAAAAGGCATGATTTACGTTGTAAGGAGGTAAATTGGGCCCAGGCGGCCAGGCACTATACTCCTTTCAGTAATTCCACATTTCATCCGGATTGTTCCGTACTTTCTCCAATCAACACGAAGGAAATTGTCAGAGTGGCTCTGGTCGCTTACGAAACATTTGTTAGGTGACAAATGTTCGGAACATGGACTGCACAGAAGAATGGGGATGTCCCACGTGAACAAAACTTATTCGGCGAGGCCAACTCTCAACAAATTTTGTCCTGAATCCATCAGCGTTAGGTATGTGTCTCGAGCGAGGATGCAACGCGAGTTGTGCATCCATTAGATCATCCTCCAGATGATTAGCTCCAAATAAATGCATAGTTCAAATCTAGGCGACGTCCAATGCGAACAACCATACCATCACAAAAGTCTTTCGCTCCTATATGATGGATCACATGGATGCATGAACTCGTGTTGCCGTGCCTTTTATGGATGGGAAACTAACCCTTTGCAGTCTTGGTCTGCCGTGCACCACTACCACACTTTATCATTCTACTCCTATAGGGCCACAGCCAAAAGCCGTAGCTCCTTGGCATGTATTGATTACGAAACAAGCTTTGCCCTGTGGTAGAACGTGTTCCGTCGAGCGATTATACCGACTGACATGTCAAACGAGCGCGTGGATCATGGTACACCGAAGCTTGGTCAGATGAACTCCATGTCTCCAGAATGTACACCTTTGAAGCACAAGTATGATGATTGTTTTCATACCTGGTTCAAAGACTACTTAGACATGAGCTCATCTGCAAATGTAGAGCCATCCTCCCCACCCAAACAACATCCTTGGCCTAGTCGTGTCAAACAAGCGCCATCATCTGACCTTACTTCTTTGCGGAAACGGTACGAGACGGATTGCGGGAAGCTTTTTGAAGAATACCAAGCGTGTATTAAGGTACGTACGGTTTGTTCACAATCAGCGATCTATCAAAGACAAGGGGCTCCACGAAGCAATCGAGAAGGCTAGAAACGAAAACCCATTCCCTAGACATCACAATTGTTGAATAGAGCATAAAATTTCAATTTGAAGCCGCATTCAGCGGCGCGCCAAAGCATGACAAACTGCATCAGGACGAGTGATGTAGCGCCAGACATCTGATTTGTCGGCGCTCCGGTGCAACTGGGGAAAAAAGAATCCCGAATTAATCGAGTTCCGGGCAAGACTTGAACTCGCGACCTACAGATATATGCATTTTGCAATCTGTCGCTCTACCGCTGAGCTACCGGAACCAGATCTGGAGGAAGTTAGCACAGAGTCAAGAATATGAGCATTAAGCAAGATAAAAATCGTGCACGTCCGCACTTGATGTGAACATGGATATTGTCGCTTTCATATTCTACTAGTCTACTCGACGAATCTGATTTCTGCACATACTTATACCCAGACGCATGTTCCATGCCAAATGAATCAAGGCAAGCATTTGGGGTTGAGCGTGTGCCCCTCCATGACAGCTTAAACAAGAGTCCTGAAGAGGATGACGACTTAGTTGGGCTAAGGGTGGACTTACATCGTTTGCGAACTCAAGACACAATACCCGCCAGTGTAGATGTGATTCTATCCATTCGTGGCTCATTTGAAGGGAATCAGCCTTCATATTACGTGGCTCAGCACGAGACTGAATTGGATTACGATTTTGGGCATGAGAGCAAGTTAGTAGAATTGCCTCCGTCATGCTGTGCAACTAGAGAAGCGAACACTGTGCATTCAGGTATGCTTCATCGATCAAAGCGCATGATACTGGGCTTCGGCCGTCGTCGCACGCGGGGCGTGTCTGGTGAAGTTCCGACAACATCTCAGGGATCGATACGTCCACAGCGCATGCGGTCTCATTCGAGTCCGGCGCCGCCGAGTATGGAAGTCACACATCAGATGGGGATAGAATTTCGCGTGCTACTGGATGACGGGAAAAAACAGATATGTGTGGGAGAATGCATGTATTCAGTAACCGAAGTATCGGACCAAGCGTTGTGGCTGCCTATAATCACCAAACAGGGGCACCTGCATAGTGGTCTGCAGGTCACTTTGTCACTCCTTAACGAAAACCAATGGAACCAGTACAAATTGGAACGTTCTTTGATTACTGCGCCGGCTGATGAGCCTGTGGGAATGGTCGAAGAGGATGAGAATTTCGTGAATGAAGTGATTTTCGACCGGGTTGATGAGGACGAGGATGAGGATGAAGGCAGTGCTATGGATGAGCCACCAATTGAGCAGCTACAGCGTTCTCGACACTTTGGTATGCGGCGCCATACGAGACGTTTGCATACCCAGGCGCCACTGGAGACCACGGCGCTCAGCGACACTGACACACTCCCCCATGGAGCATTGAGTTCTCAGCTTGTACGGCGTAAGCATCGAAGGAGACTAGGCCTTGCACGAAGGCAGCAGCGCCATTACTCTGCCATTCATACAGCTGGTCAGCTTGGTCTTGACACCCATGGTGTGCAAGGCATCATCACGATGGAAGTCGTTAGCGCGCGAGACTTGCCCCGTTGGCGTAACATGACGTATACATCTTTTGATATGGATCCGTTTGTTGTGGTATCCTTTCACCGCAAAGTGTTCCGCACGCGCGTTTGTCGGCACACACTCAATCCTGAATGGCGCGAAAAGCTGTATGTGCACGTCCACAGTCGTGAGACGAGTTATAATGTGCGGTTCGCTGTCTATGACTGGGATAATATGTCATCCAACGATTACGTGGGTGAAGTGAGCTTGGAGATACGTATGTTGATGGAGGCTGCCGAGAAAGGTAGTGGCAAGGTCGCGCTGGACCTGCCGCTTGAACGAGAGGGGCATGACGAGGATGCCAAGTTTGGTGTTGGCAAGCCGCGGCCGACACTGCAACTCGAAGCCGCATACCAATCCTACTCAGCGCTGCGCCGTCAGTTCTGGCGCGAAATGTTACGATTGTACGACACGAATGAGTCAGGCAGCATTGACATGGACGAGCTACATACAATGCTTATGAGTTTGGGGAGTTCTTTGACGCCCACCACCCTGGCAGGCTTTTTTGAACGATTTGGCAAGAACCCGTATGTCGATGGCCTCACGCTAGACGAGGGTGTGCGAGCTCTCGAGGAAGAGCTAGAAAAATCGTGGGCCCATCGATGTGATCCTGAGACCGCGGACGACACGGACGATGCAGTGGACGTGGAGCGGGTGATTCAACTGCGAGAGTGTCCTTGGTGCCACATGCCATATCTCTCGCACGCTAACGAGAGCGATGTTGTGACGCATTTGGCGCTATGCTCATCGCAAGAGGGTCGTGCTGTGGATGACTTCATGGTGTCCAATTTTGTCACAGCGACACAAGCGCGGCGCAAATGGTACACAAATATGTTCAAAACCATGAGTCAAGGCGTGTATCAGATTGGAGCCAACAGTGCCAATATACTCGTGCAGGACCGCTTGACAGGCCAGCTTGTGGAAGAGAAAATGCAGGTGTACGTGCGCTTGGGAATTCGGCTCCTATACCAAGGCGCCAAGAGCCGTATGGAAGGCGCTCGTGCCCGCCGAATCCTGCGCAATATGACCATTAAGCAAGGTGCCAAGTACGATCAGCCCAGCAGTGTACGGGCCATCAAGCCATTTGTCATGTTTCACAATATTGACGAACACGAGATGGTCGATGCCTTGGACTCATTTACAACATTCAACGAGTTTTTTTGTCGACGCATCGACATGTCGCTGCGGCCCCTGGCAGAACCTGATAATTCTGCTTGTTTGGTGAGCTGTGCCGACTGTCGCCTGATGGCCTTTGAGAATGTGGATCAAGCCACAAAGCTGTGGATCAAGGGCCGTCACTTTTCTATCGCAAGACTGCTCGGATCAAACATATCACACGAGCAATTTGCCTTATTGATCTTCCGGCTCGCTCCACAGGACTATCATCGGTTTCATGCACCTGTCGACGGTGTGGTCGGTCCACCCAAATGGCTCGAGGGCGAGTACTATACAGTTAACCCTATGGCGATTCGAAGCGCCATTGATGTGTATGGTGAGAACACGCGCGTTGTAATTCCCATCACAACGCATGATTTTGGTACCGTGTACCTGGTCGCAATCGGTGCCATGATGGTCGGTTCAATTGTCATGACAGCCCAACAGGGCCAGCATGTGCAACGTAACGACGAACTGGGTTATTTCAAGTTCGGTGGAAGCACGCTTGTGCTCCTCGTTGATGCAGCGCGTGTGCAATGGGACGACGACCTGTTGGTCAACTCCGACGCCTGCATCGAAACGCTCGTTCGCGTGGGAATGCGCATGGGCCACGCACGAACGCTGCCTGACAGTGTGGGGGAAGAAACTCGGCCGAGATAACAGTAGGACTGGCTGGCTAGGCCCAAGGCATTGTAGGAGTCGCTTGTGACTCATCGAAGTATGCGACGCCAGTGGTGGGCCAACGTCGCTCGTAGTATGGCACGGTGCCCTGCTCGAGGCATGTCGACGTCTTGTGCGTGTGCTGCAGCCAAGGAACGGCCTCAGCCTGGCGACTTGAATCATTACTCTCGCATTATTACCCAGCCCAAAGACCAGGGCGCGTCCCAGGCTATGCTGTATGCAACGCATGGAATCGAGTCCGACTCCGACCTTAAGCGTGCTATGGTGGGTGTTGCAAGTGTGTGGTACGAAGGTAACCCGTGCAATGCGCATCTCCTGGGCGTGGGCCAGCGCATTCGTCAGTCACTGGACAACGCTGGTGTCACGGGCTACCAGTTTGGCACGGTCGGTGTGTCGGACGGTATCAGTATGGGTACAAGTGCCATGTCTTATTCTCTCCCGAGTCGAGATCTCATCGCTGACAGCGTTGAAAGCTGCATGGGTGGCCATTGGCTCGATGGCTGTGTCGTGGTGCCTGGCTGTGACAAGAACATGCCGGGTGTGCTGATGGCCCTCGGTCGCCTGAACCGACCGGGTATTATGGTATATGGTGGTACGATTCGCCCAGGTCATTGCGAGTCCATGTCTGGCACGCTTGATATTGTGAGCGCTTTTCAGAGCTACGGCCAATATCTGGCTTCTGGTAGCTCGCCTAGTGCCGAAAAAGTGCGCTACGATACTGTGCGCCACGCATGTCCCGGTCCAGGTGCATGTGGTGGTATGTACACGGCCAACACCATGGCGTCTTGTGCTGAGGTGCTTGGTATGACGCTGCCTGGCAGTAGTTCCTTCCCTGCGGAATACGACGAGAAGAAGGCCGAATGCGATTCCATTGGTCAGGCCATGCGTACGCTGTTGGAGAAAAACATTCGTCCACGCGACATTATGACGCGCAGTGCATTTGAAGACGCGATCACGCTCACCATGGTGCTGGGTGGCTCTACGAACGCTGTGCTGCACTTACTCGCCATGGCCAAGAGTGTCGGCGTCGACTTGACGATTGACGATTTTCAGCGCATCAGTGATGCCACACCATTCCTGGCCAACCTCAAGCCTAGTGGCACCTACGTCATGGAGGACGTCCATCGTGTGCTCGGAGGTATCCCATCGGTTGTGCACTACCTGATCGAAAACAAGCTTATCAAAGGTGAACACCTGACCGTGACTGGTCTTACACTCCGTGAGAACTGCGAGCGGTGGGTCGCTGAACGTGGTCCTATGCCCAAGAATCAGGACGTTCTACGCCCGATCGACCAGCCCATCAAAAGCACAGGTCATATTCGTGTGCTGTACGGCAACCTCGCGCCAGGCGGTGCGGTAGCCAAGATCACGGGTAAGGAGGGCCTGCATTTCACCGGCAAGGCTCGTGTATTTGACACAGAGGATGACATGGTGCATGCTGTGGAGCAAGGCTCCATCAAGAAGGGCGAGAAGACGGTAATAATTCTCCGTTACAAGGGCCCCAAGGGTGGTCCGGGTATGCCAGAAATGCTTAAGCCCACGAGCCTCATCATGGGCGCCGGTCTTGGTCATGATGTGGCTTGCCTGACAGATGGGCGCTTCAGTGGTGGATCGCACGGTTTCGTGATTGGACACGTCGTCCCAGAGGCACAAGAGGGCGGTCCTATTGGTCTCGTCCAGGACGGTGATGTCATCACCATTGATGCTGAAAGGAATACGATCAATATGACCAGCGTAACCGACGAAGAACTAGAACAGCGCCGTGCTGCATGGAAGCCTCGTCCGTTGAAGGTGACGCAGGGCGGCTTGTATAAATACACACGCCTCGTGTCAGATGCAAGCCAGGGTTGTGTCACAGACGCTTAGTATATGTACCAGATAGACTATGAGAGCAGCCCCTTCTTGTGTGCAATTTCCGCATTCAGTACTGAGCTCGTAGCAGCACCAAGCATCACGTTGTTGACGAGCGTCACAAACTTGACGTCTAGTACGGGGCATGCGCGGATGCGGCCGACATTCACGCCAGCACCGTTTTGCCACTCACGGTCCAAACGAGGCTGAGGACGGTCCAATTCATCATGCACCGTAATTGCCTGTGTAGGTGCACTGTGGCATCCAAGCTTTTGGGCCTCACATGTATACGACCGCAGAGCCTCAGCTACTTGCTCAGGTGACGGTGCGGGCTGCTTTTTGAAGCTCACGCTCACGCAGGACAAATGACCATCGACGACAGGGACACGGTTGCATTGTGCGCTGATGCGCATCGGACTGGATTCGTGCAAATCAAAGGCAGTGTTATTTTGTTTGAGGCCGCCGAGAATCTTGCTTGTCTCCCACTCAATTTTCTCTTCTTCTCCGCTAATGTATGGCACAATATTGTCAAGCATATCTAAAGAGCTCACACCAGGGTAGCCTGCACCACTGATAGCCTGCATGGTCTGCACCATAACGATATCCAAGGGGCCATACGCATCCTCCAGCGCCTTGAGCGGCACAATCACGCCCGTCGTCGAACAGTTGGCATTCGTCACGATAAACCCACGGTCTAGTGACAAAGATGCACGTTGATGTGGCACAATATCAAAGTGTGAGGGATTTACGAGTGGGACAATCAAAGGACAAAGGGGGTCGCGGCGGTAGTTTTTGGCGTTCGAGAACACGCGTAGATTCGCCTCACGGAATGCGGCTTCAACAGGACCGGCAGGGCCACTGTCAAGACCGCTGAACACCACGCTGCATTCGGAAAATGCACCTGGCTCACACTCGTGAACAGGCATGTTGCGTACTTGCGATGGAATTGGATGTATTTGCTTCCAACGACCGGCCACGGCGTCATGGTAGGACTTTCCCGCGGATGACGAGCTCGCACCCAGGGCAGCCAATTCAAACACAGGATGCGAACTTAGCTGAAGAATAAAACGCTGGCCTACAGTCCCCGTGGCACCCAGCACACCAACCTTGATTTTGGCATCAGTCATGTCGCAAGAACTCTTAGTGAGGCTAGATGGGTGGCCTTGATCTTGAGAATTAGTCATTCCTAAGCCGCTTTGCAACGGCCTTGGGCACTGCGTGCCAAATGGAGGGATTTGCAAATTTTATAGGGGCTCAGAAAAATATAAATTGTGCCACCTCAACTGTAGTTGGTTCCTCACCTTCTCTGGCCTTTTGGCTTAGATCAAGTGTAGTATCTGTTCTTTACAAGTTAACGCTTGTAACTCCTCCCTCTGGGAGGATTTCCGTTAACCATCTTTTTCGTCGCGGGGAGCAGTATGCAGGCTTGCTTGCACTGCTCCGGCTTGTCCTTGGCACTACACTACCGCCTTGAGACGAGCACCGTACTACCGGTCTCGAGCCGGTTCATTTTTTTTATGACTTGGATTGCTTACGTAATCAAATAGGGCACGCGCTACATGGGATGCGAAATGAATATGGCAAAGTTGTGCGTGAGCTTCATACCTACGTAATGTTACACAGTAAAGACGCGTGTTTGTGGCTGTTGAGTTGGATCGTCCAAGTCGATAGTTGGTGCAAAGAAAAATCCAGCAATGAAAACCAAATAGGCTAGAATCAGAATACTGCCACGATGGTAGTTGCTCCTTGCTTCGTTGTAGGTGTATGTGAGCAAAAAGACGGACAGGATGATAGCAATGACGTCCCACCGTGGGAAGATTAACGTGAAGGAGCGAGCGGCCATATCGATACCAGACTTCGCATAAGAAGAATTGTAAAACGCACTGAATCCAACCAGCACGGGAATTTGGATCAAGCACACTTGAAGCGCGTAAGCAGAACCAATTTCAAGCGACAAGGCAATATTTCCATTGATCGCAAAGCTCATTGCATTCATAAATTCTGTCGTATTTGGAACAAGAGCAAAAAGAGTGACACCGATAAATTTGGGCGATAAGCCTGAGCCTTCAATGACCACATCCACAAGATCCACAATGATTTCGGCAATAATAGCATACATGACTGTACATCCAAGAAGGACGCTGAGTGATACACTCCTGCTCCATGATGGTGCATCATGTCCACCTTGTCCATCTTCTTGACCCTCTTGTTCTTCAGCAATGGTTTCATACGGTTGACCCGATTTGTGTCGGTTAAACAAATATTGGTACATCCGAGCAGCCGCATCCAGAAGCATATCCTCCTGTGGCTTCGACTTGTTCTGTTTTTGCGTGTGGGAGCTCGTCGATTCATTATGCAGACTAGGTGTAGCTGAGGTGCTGCTGACCTGGCTGTCCACGTCACGAGTCGAAGGTCCAGCTTCGTTCTGGTGATGCAAAGGCAAGCGCGGCTCGTAGTTCTTCGGGAACAAGCGTTTGTACACAGAGGCCCGGTGCAGTGGTGGCGGTAAATGCTCAGGATGAATGGTGCTGGGAGTGCTGTTCCAAATATGCGAAGCATGAGTCCGAAGGGAAAACCACAAACCAATTCCGTAGGCTAGAAGAAGAATCGCGGCACATGAATAGATAAGACCCTTGACATTCGTTTGGAAGAACGAGTCATCGAGCGGTGAAATGTGCTCATAGGAACACTTATCGCATCGGAAACGATCTTCAGCATTGGAGGCATCGTCGGGACATCCGGTGCACACTAACTCGAATTTTCCATAGATTTGGTAAAACATAGTAGGAGTCAAAATGCCAATAATGGCCATAATGAGCATGGTGCTCGTCACACCGGCTGAGCGAGAATTGAATGTCTGCTCTTTGCGTCGCGTGGCTCCAGAGCACATACTTAAACCAGGCATAAGTAAAACGCCTGCGAGAATGGAGCCAATAATGGAGCCTTCGACGAGACTAGCCTTGGCTTCTGTCAGAGCAATGCTGTAGAGGATTAGTTCAATAATAGAACCAAACGTTGCATTAATCACAGCACCCATACCAATACTGCTTTGTGTACTGATACTAGCCACAGCCATGCCAATGAAGTAGGAAAGTGGCAGCACACTGGCAAGCGACATAATAAAGATGATAGAATCATTCGATAACATAGCCAATACACCAGATGTGATGTTGTGTGACATGGCGTAAGGGCGAATCACGTAGAACATGATTTGGGTCAGAAAAATCAGTGGGATAGTATTCACGAACATGATGTTCACACCGCCGACCGTGTACTTAAAATACTCCTTGCCCATGGCCTCGTAAAGACAGACCAGAATAACGCTGCGGCGTTTTGATGTGCCTTTCTTGCGGTGCTTTCGTTTCAACAATGGTGCCATGTGTCCGGGATGGAGCACATTCTGGAATTGAGCCTGGTCCGAGTCCTTCACTTTGAGTGTGCGCGTGTCGATTTGAAAAGGAGAACGGAAGTGCAGTGCCAGGGGTTGTGATGCCAAGTTCTTGATTAGGGTCCACGTAAGTTTGGCCATAGGAATCGTAACCACCAATGCCCAGCACAATAGACACACAATACCGAGTGCGGGGAATATCACAAGACCATACACCAGAGCATATGCAAGAATACCACCAATGCGCTTCGAGGCACCAACATCGTTCCCGTTTTTGTCAAATACGTAGTGGTAAAGCTTAAGCTCCAGTGAAATGCGCTCATCTTCGGACAGCTGACCGTCCTCTTCATCATTTTGAACGCCACCGTACAGTGCAGAGCTACCAGGTTGGACAAGTGGATCCGTTTCGGTGCCAGGATACGGTGTATCAACATGTTCCAGATTCTCGTCTTCTTCATCTTTCACTTCGTGTTCGTGCACCGCTGGCAAGCGACATGGCCCATGTCGATGACCACTCGCATGTGAGCATTCAACTTCAACATAATTTCCAAATGGCCACAGTATGTATGTGCCTAGACCATACAATTTGTGCCCATACATAGCACCGCCGCGAGGCACGCAATAAAGCAGAGCCGCACAAAAGAAGCACAGGCAGCTGATCCATATACCAACGAATACAAGCCATAAAATGTTACCCAGAGCCGCGCTGTTACGCGTCTGAAGTCCCGGAGTGCACTTCAGTGCCTTATCAGCCGTGCGCTGGATAGACCGGGACTTTTTGTACAAAGCCGGCTTCCAAATAGGCAGACCAAATGGATGTTCAATATTGATCGCATCCTGACGGTCCTTGACAGTATAATCCAATTCATCCCCATTCTGATCGTCCTGATTTTCATCAAAATCACCCAGAGTGCTGTCTTGCACTTCTACGCCATATAGGTCCGAGAGCGCTTGAGGCGTTGGGTCATTGTCGGATACAGCCTGCTCATCCATGCTCATCCTCTTAGTATCATCAAAGTGCGCATGACCATGTACGCCTTTTCCATTGTCGTGGAACGATGCAGACATGGGGGGATTTGATACAGATTGAGATTGGGGCTTCTCTGTGCTGTCAGAGATCAATGAACGAGACGCGTCAGCATCAGAATTGTCGCGTTGTTTTGTGCGTTTGTCGCGCTTCCTCTCTCGGATACGCTGTCTGATGAGTGCTTCTCCTCGATCTTCATTGATAGGCATTGAGTCCTCAGTTGGGAAAGAAGCATCAGGCGAATCGGTGGCTTGACCCCTGAGTGGTGCAATGGGCGTAACAGTGTTGCGCCGTGACATGAAGGAATTAGATTGATTTGGTTGGAACTGAGGGGACGAAGATTGCGCCGGAGACTTTGGTACAGAGAGCTCTGGCGGCAGGCGAGACATTATCAAGCGTCCACCATGCAAATCCAGTGATAGTCAGGGAGGAAAATGCTTTCTGTGCCGCCTCGATAAATATGCACCTTGTTCCACGTGTCTTGTACAACGCACGTCCCCATGTGCCTACACGCTCATTTGTTGGACAAGGACGTCTAGACGCATATGTCGAAAATCATTCGCATTCGCTTGACTGTACAAATTCTCTACGCTATGATACAAGACCATGAAGAGAGCGATGCAAAGATCTCCGAGGCCGTTGGCGCCTAGGCAGGAGTGCCCAAGCATCTCTGCGGCAAACGGAGCATGTAAGCCACTTTCCGATGGTGTCGTTCTCGGTACAGTTTTGGGTCAAATCTGACGCCAAGTGTACGTTGGCGTCCAAGTGTGGTGCCGATTCGCGTTCTTCGGTCATACTGTCAATGGTATCATCATCATCTGTGTCTTCTTCACAGTCTGTGTATGACCTGGCGCCTGAATATGCCATCTCGATGCGCATGTTGGTGCATAAGCAATCCAAGTGAATTTCGTGCCCACACGGCATCAGCTTGATCAATGGAGACTCGTGCTTTTCACCATCTGAGTAGCACGGAAAGCAGGTAGGTGCGTCGCATCGCCATCCATGTTCGCGCTCTTTCTGTTCAACATATTCTCGCAGCGTCATTGGCGGCGGATTGTGCTTGGCGTTTGATCGTAAAGGAGCGCGGCAGTATGGGCACGACCATTGACTCGGCGCCTTGCTTGATAACCATTCCACCAAACAAGATGCGTGAATCGTATGAAACCCGTGGCATGGTATGGCCACGACTGTTTCATCGGGCTCGTTGGTGCCTTCTGTAAACCACGCTGGTTTATCCTCAATTGGGTACGGCTCAAGACAGACGCCGCATCCAGACACGTGCTGCATGCTTGCATCGTTGGAGGATTCGACAGAGGCGCTAGTTATGGAAAAGTGTGCCATGCGCGATCGAAGTTCGGCGTCTACACGCTCAAGGGATTCAACATAGGCACGCGCCTTGTTTGAATCAGGCACGTCATTAGGATCTGATGGGCGCATCGTGAAAGTCAAATGGAATGGCATGCCGAGTACATGCACCAGGCGAGTGGACTCTTCGCCAGTATCTTGGTTCCCTGTACGCTCAATGCAATCAATAATCGGCCACACCAGATTTGATCCAACATCACTGAGCAAGGGAAATGGGAATGGTGACGCTTGTTCTGGTATGTACATAAAAAAACGAGAGCTTGGACGCGCATTTGTATGCGCCTCAGATGGTGAGTCGGCATGATCGTCGCGCTGTGGATCTGTTGTTCCATTGGGTGACGGTGGTTCTGAATGGCGCCGTTGATGTTCCTCGTTTTGATCTTGATTCGCTCCAGCAGATGTTGTGTCATTTATTTCGTGGCCGGAAGCGGAGTACTCGGCAGTATTTGAGCTTGATAAAGATTCATGAATGTCACTTTGTACCGAGTCAATAATGGGGTATAGTGAACGGTGAACCGAAGTCGGTGATGCTTCGTTATTATGTTCGGCATTAGGACGCCTCGTGTTCTGTGTTGTACATGAATCAAGTTGCCTTTCACTTGAGTTGCTTTGTGACAGCGCTGGGAGCTGGCTAGTGGCGTCTTCAGTGGACGTGATCGTATCCGTGACCAGCCCTGATACACATTCACTGGGTGGCAAATTGCGAGATGCAGTGCTTGGTATGGAATTAGGTATGGCTGAGACAGCTGTTATTGTACTAGTTTGATTGGTAGATGCGCATGATCCTGCATGTGATTCTGATACATGAGGTGGCTCGCACTCGCGGTCATGAGGCATGGTATTGGGACAGAGCATGGAGGCGAAAATCTTGTAGGAGAAATAAGCTCATGTAAATTTGGGGAATAATATAGAAAAAGTCCGAACCTGGCTATGGAACGCGGCCGCGCTCCTCTCTGGAAAGTGGAGAATTTTTGGATGCTTTCGCAAATTTTGGTTATTTAATTGTCGGTTGATGCTTTCACGCTAGCAGGCATCTACGTACATCTTGTGAGATGGATCAAACCTTGCCTTATGATCCACCCCCAAGCACGACAAATGTTAGCCAGAAGGATACCAATAGGGACACTGATACTTCCAAAAGAGGAATTGGAGTAACTAAATTCGAGTCTTATAATGAAGGTCCTTCAGAGAAAGAGACCCGAGAAACAACTTCGTGTGGACTTAAAGTGCCACAAGAAGATCGAACTAAGAAAGAACCCATAAAAAAGAGACCATCTCATCTTGGCTCAATGGTGCGAAAAAAGCGCAAGAGCCATCTGGCTGACTTGAGCGCAGCTGCTACTGCTCAACCAGTCAAACTAAACACACTCGAAAAGTCCAAGCTTGATTGGGAGGCTTACAAAGGCAATATCAAACAGACGGAGAACCAGGATACAATGTCTACAGAAGAACGAGAGGAACTCGAAGCGCAAACGAAAGGGGGCGGCAGTGGTCTGGGTGACGTAAAAGGTTTTCTACACAGAAAAGAATTTCTCGATCGTGTTCACGATCGCTTGGATACCCAGGAGTACGAAGCGTTTCATGCAAAAAATAATCCCTAGCAGGGGACAATGCACCGTACCAAAAAGGCATCGTGTAGGCTGTTAAACGTAAAATATTGCCAGAAAACTCGGCGAGGAAATAAAAAACGTTCCCAATCCGGGAGTCGAACCCGGGTCTTGTCGGCGCCACACAGCAATGCTAATGAGAGCGACATATACTAACCGTTGTACTAACTAGGAGAACGCTGGAAAGAAGTGAGCGTAATGATTACATGAGCCTACAACACCGATGCAGAATCAGCTCTGTATGGCCGCATGCAACGAGGCGCGCGAACTTTGTCTTCGAAGCCGTGATCGTAGTCGGTCAGCATCAGACGTTGAGCCGACCGTGCTAGATGTTGCATAAATATGCTCCTGCTTGGTGTCTGCCTCACTAACGCCAGGTGCGTTCGTGTCGACTGGCGCTTTAGAAGGGAACATAAGAGACGGAGTGACGGACAATACGCTAGATGGTCGTCGCCTGACTTTGCCAACTTTGTCTCCCATTCTGCTCCAGTACGGTGCTTCATCGTCTGGTTCCGAGTCCATCATGCACGCATGATCTGCTGAAAGAATTCGGCGGTTCATGACATTGGACACATCACGCAATTTGGTAGATGTGCTGCCAAAAAAACGCTGCGTATTGTGCCTCATCGCATGGTCAGTGGAAGGCGCTGATAATGCACTGGGTGGTTTGATTTGTGAATAGGGCTGAGGGTAGCTCATGGGTTTCCTCAGAGGAATGTTCCAAGAAGCGCGGAGATCACGACGGCTTCTCTGGTGCTTGAGACGATGCTCATTCATCTGAGTCACACTGATGTGTGGCTCCTTTGACTTCGCACATGTGAACGGGAACACACTGGAAATGCGCTGAAACATGGCCGACATCTCTGCCTCACTGAGCGTATGATTGAGCGAACGTTCCGCGTCCGGTGCGGCCCATTGTTGGACTTCGGAGGCCACATTTCGAAATTGCGTAAACTCCTGAGAATTGGATCGGGTCTCTGCCAAGTACTCAGTCCAAGCCTCATACGTTTCCTGCATAAAAGCTGCTTCTTTTTCCATGACAGCTTTGCGCATGAGTAAGAAAGATTCCAAGAACAAAGTGAACAAGTGGATATGGGTCAGATCATGCTCTACAGAGACAGAGTCTCCGGGTTCCTCTTCCCTATTCATTGACTCGGTGGCCTTGACCTTGCAAAGAACATCACGGAGTGCTGACCAAATCGATTCACGAGTTAGTTCAGCCGGTATCGTGTCTTTGACGCGGGCTTCTGGGTGCAAAAGCTCGCATGAACGGGGAAATAAAAGTAATAGTGCCATGGACACATCAGCATATGAATCCATGACCCTGAGTGCTTGGAGAGACTCGATTGAACATACGAGTATGCACAACAACTTGAGGGTTTGATACATAATCTGTAGGGCCGAATTTGATGTTACATTTCTTTCCATATCTAATACGACCAGTTGAAGGGCACGAATGCCCCATGCGATACCACGGAGCGAATCTCTTTCGAACAGATGGGTACCTGCCTGCTGAACGCCGAAGCCAAACATCTTTGCAAGCATAGCGCATGCTTCTGCTGATTCAAGCTCGGATGCACGTCGAAGGAGAACGGCACAAAGCACATAGCGTTGTTCCATATGTGCCATCTGAGCCTCCCATAAGATCTTGGATACGTCTGTAGCGCTCATAATTTTCTTATCAATGGCTTGTTCTAGTTCTATGCGCCAGCTCGCGTACTTACGCAGACTGATTCCACGATCTCCTAGGACAATTCGGTGGTTAGTGGGATGATCGAGACCCAAGCCACAGTTATCGCTGCATTGTCGAAGTTTTTTATATATACATGCATTGTACACCTGAACACTCGTTGGCACTTGATTTACATCACCCAACGCCCTCTCGCTACGCTCGCTTTTTGGCGCAGATGCCCACAAAGTGGGAACGGAGCGATGCCCCAGCAAGGCTGGGTGCCACAGCTCCATCACAACTCGCCACAGGGAAAGTGGTATGTCTGGTCCAAAATATCAAGCTCAACGCCCGGAGACCGTCAGCAACACGTGTGGAGACATCTTTCGATTGGATGCGCTGGCCCTTATCGTTGCACGCGTGAGTGGAGGAATCGTGAGAAGCCTAACTTAATGCAATGAAATGCTAAATATTTGGATGTCTTCTTTCGGCTTGTCGAACTTGTTGATTGACGCGTTTTCGATTTTGTGAATCACATCTAAGCCTCCTGTGGCACGTCCAAAAACAGTGTGTTTATTATCAAGCCATGGAGTAGGGACAGTCGTGATGAAGAATTGGCTTGCGTTGGTATTGCGACCTGCATTTGCCATACTAAGGGTGTACGGCCTATCGTGACGCAGTTCCTTCACGAACTCATCCTCGAACTCACCACCCCATAAACTCTCGCCACCTGTTCCATCGCCAAGTGGATCGCCTGTTTGAATCATAAACTTTTTTATTACGCGGTGAAAAATTACGCCATTGTAGTAGCCTTTTTTGGCAAGACCTACAAAATTTTCCACCGTCTTGGGCACAAGTTGAGGATATAGCTGGAGATGAATATCGCCCGCCGTTGTGTGCAAGATAGCAGATGTGATCACATGCTTTTTCTTTGCGCCAGGGTTCTCACTTGCAATCGCCTGCTCTTCACGTGTCGGCTTCTCGTTAAATATATCGCGGTCCTGACCGGCTAGCTTGGAGGTGGGATCTGTATCTGGTTCATTCTTCGTGAACATGTAGAAGCGTGCGCGTTTGAATGCGGTACAAAACAGCGTGGGATCTTGTTCATCTGGCTTCGCCAGTGGGTTATTGGACACGGCCAAAGCGATGTTGGTGGTAAACTTTTTTATCGGGACACCTTGATACAAGGACACATTCATAAATCGCATTGTCTCTTCCCTACCGAGCAAGCGAGCCACTTTGTTGGTCTTAAGATTGACCATCTTGATACCCAACATGGTTCCATACATGATAAAGTTCCCACTCTGATCAAACACAGCGTTCGCTGTACCTGCACCGGTCGCATTTGCTACCGCATCTCCTAGGCCAGGTAAGGTTGAGGCATCAATGTCACGCTCGACAGCAAGTCTGCGCCCGAATTCCATGTCATCCAGCTGGTAAATAGTCGTGTTGGCCTGCTGCATTTCTTGCACGGCTGCAAGTGATTCGTCGTACTTTCGCAGCAGCTTACCATGCTGGAAATCAAATACTCGCACCTGCCGATCACATGTGGACGTTGTTGCAAACCGTTGAAAGTCAGGAGAGAAAGTCAGTGTTGCTGGCACCGACTTGGTTCTTTTAAACTCAAATAAATCTGTGTTTGACTTTAGGGAGAATAAGCCCTGTGGCATAACATATGGCTCTCGAGGCTGCCAATATTCCACCATTCCGCTCGTGTCGGCTGATACAATGCAGTCGTAGGGTTCGTTGTACGCAAGAATATGACATGGATTCTTGTGCACCTTGGTCGAAGAAAAAAGAGGCGTACCATCACTATCACGTCCATCGTAAAAGTGGATGTGGGAACTGTGTTCCTCGGCCACGGCCAGTACAGTGTCAACGCTTCCACGACGGTGTACCCAGGCACATGCACGGGGGGTATAGGGCACTTGGAACATATGAATGAGGTCAAAATTAATCACATCGAATACCTTGATGGATCCGTCCGCGGCTGCACTGGCGAAATAGGCGCCATCGGCGCTTGTGGCCACAGCCACAATCATGCTCAGGTGCGCATTGTAGTGTTTTACAAATTCGATACTCGAAGACTGCTTTTTCCAAAATTTGACGTGACCGTCAACTGATGTAGTAATGACAAAGTCGGTATGCGGCGTGACTTGCACAAAATTGATAGTGTCGCGGTGCATGAGCGACTTGACATACCGGTCGGCGCGCGGGAGTTGATCTAAGTACAATTTCTCATATTGGAGCGTTTTGCGGCGCTTGGTGCTGTCCCCTCCGGCAGGACCTGGCAGAGGTCCGACGTCATCGTCGGAGGACGAGGCGTCTTCTGCGGCGCGCTTTTGCTCTTCCTTAGACATGCAGCCGACGGCGACGCGCGTCGTGCCGATCCTCGCTACCAGGTTTTGCCTATGCCACTAATCACGTGCCACCTACATTTCGGCTTCCAGGGCATGCTGCTCGATGACATCGTCAATTTTGAGGACAGCGCGCACAAGCTGCGTCGCAAGGAGCAGTTGTTGCCGCTTTGATACGAGTGGGTCGAACACGTGGCACTCTTTCATGTTGTTGTTCCCCCGTCCCATACAATCAATGCCGTAGCGAGCATCGCTCTCCGTCACCTGCTTGCTCTTTACCATGGCCAGGCTCTCGATGGGTGCCAAGCCGCTGTTTTCAGCGAGCGCTAAAGGTATGACATCTAGGGCTGCTGAAAATGCGCGTGTAGCGTACTGCTCCATCGATGCAATCTCGTCTGCCGATTGTGCAACAGCAATGGAGGCACATACTTCCGCAGCACCTCCGCCATACACGACGCGGTTGTCACGCACCAGGCTGCGCACAACACACATAGCATCATGGAGTGCACGCTTTGCCTCATCGATGACCATCTTGTTAGAGCCACGCAGGAAAGCAGTCACCGCCCTCGTATTGGCACATTCCTCGATCACCAACATGCGATCGCGTGTCGTGCCAAAGCTCATTTCACGGACAAGACCAGCATGACCCAGCTTGTCGGGCGTGAGGTCTTCAAAACGTGGAACAATACGTCCATTTGTTGCAATCGCAATCAACTCCATTTCGGGCCCACCAACCCAGCGTACAGCCGGCAGACCGTATTGTAAGAGGAGGTGGTTCGCCTCATCGTCAAAGCCCCATTGGCAAATGACAAGATTGGCACCACAGTCCTTGATCTTCTGGATCATACTTTGGAACGTTGTACGCTCATACTCCTCGAGGCGGCGGTACTCCTCAACGGAGCTGATATCGAGCTTGTGCTTCGTCTTGGGGCGCGGAGGCTCCAGAGGGCATGTAAGGATCGCGATGCGTGCATCGCGGATCTCACGCGGCATTTGAGGATGCGAGAAGTCTTTATCAATCACGACACCCTTCACCAGCACGGAGTCGTCCAGACTGCCACCCACCTTACCATCGACCTTGATCAGATCAAAGTCCACGTCTCTGCGCTCCAAATCAGCGACAGATAGCACGGCCTCTGTGGCAATACGGGCGAATTTGCTCGAAGACTTTGAGACAATCTTGCTTCCGAGACTCGTCTGGGCGACCTTTAGAAGTTCATCAATATGGTCACGGTCAAATTCGACCTTGTCCGATGCCTTTTCCAGAGCTCTGACGGCGACCTCACAAGCGCGTTCGAAGCCGTCGGCGATACGGATAGGGTGGATGCCACGATCGATCAGAGCTTCTGACTGCTCCAACAGAGCACCGGCCATGACGACCACACTCGTCGTGCCATCGCCAATTTCGTCGTCCTGGCTCTTGGAAAGTTGCACAAGCAGCTTGGCAATTTGGTGCTCTAGTTCCATATTACTCATGATCGTGGCACCATCATTCGTCACCTGAATGTCACCGTCGGGACTGATCAGGATCTTGTCAAGACCCCGAGGACCCAGCGACGTGCGAAGGATATTTGCCACGGTGCGAGCGGCCTGGATATGGTCCTTGATGGCCTGAGTGCCCTGTGCACGCGTTTTCTTTCCCTGCTCACGCACTACAATGAATGGATTGCCATACTCGTCTTGGGCGTAGGCCACCTGTGGTTCTGCCATACTCGTCGTCCAGACGCGCGTACTTCGTTGCGGCAAAACGCCACGCGGCGCCTGTGGGCGAAGCCAGGCGATCCAAAACATTATGTAAGCACAAGAAGGACCTTTCCTTCGCCAGCGCCAGTTTGGTGATTGTACGTAGCCCTGCGGATTACTATACATGGTGTGCGTGAATTACTCGTCATCCTCAGAGTCGTCATCGCCCTGGACTTCTGTATTTTCGCGCTCAACCTTAGCCATGAGCTGTGCCAGTTCTTCATCCTCAACAGCCGAGACTGCCTTGGGCTTCATTTTCACTGTGACCTTGCCTTCGCTCTTTTCAATCGTTTCCTGAATCTTTTCCAAGGCTTGTTCCATAAGTGCGACACCACCGACTTTGTCAGTCGAGTGCGTCACCAGGACGTAGAGCGGTGGCGCCACAAGCTTGATTTTGATGGGAATGTTTTCCGTTGACACCGCCTCACCAGCGCGCAGGGCTGCCTTGACAGCGTCGATACCCTCATATCCGAAGCATGAGACTTCTACATCGGCACGAATCTTGACGGGCTGTGGGGTCAGACGACGTGCAATGTTGGCTTCCAGCTCTCGAAGCACGTGCGGTTCAATGTCGATACCTTCGAATACTTTGGCCGACTCTGTCACAGCGAGCTTGAACGCATCGTATGAATGTCCATACGAATGGTCGAGTGGCCACAAGACCTTTTCGTATATCTGTTCCACAGGGTAGTCGAGCTTGTGTGCCACATGTGACACGATACTGTTCACGGCACGCGACTTGCTGTAGCGCTCTTCGCACTTGATCACATCCTCAGGCGACACGCGGCGCTTCGAAAGATCAATGTATCCTTTTTCTTTGTCCACACGCAGCACGACGACCACTTCATTGCGACCTACGCGGATGAGCTTCTGGATACTGCGAATACGTCGTCGGCTCAGTTCAGACAGCAAAATCATACCCTCAGCGTTGTCATATTCGAGCAGATTAACATATGCGCCCATCTCAGCAATCTGGCGCACCTGACACATGACGATCTCGTCAGTGTCAGGCAGCTGCTTTTCGTAGAACCGCATGTCAGTGTCAGAAGAAAAAATGCCGCCAACCAAGCTGCTGGGATCGCGTCGCAGAAAAGACCTATTTCGGCCGAATCTATGGAGCTCCACCTCCTAGGTAGGAGAAGACGACGCACGGCGCGCCTTGATCCATGCCTCGATTTGCTCGCGCACGTCGTCTGCCGGAATGACGTCCTCAAGCTTGAGCGGCATGCGGTTGAATGGATCCGTGCCATCACTAAGCAAGTGGGCCTTGATCGTAGAGCGGTCAATGACAGCGCGACTCGCAGGAAGCCGAACAGGATCGCGCATAATCGTGGCAAGTAGAGGATCCAGGAAGTCGTCCGGTACTTCGCCGAGGTCTTCTTCCTCCATTGCCTCTTGCGCCTTGATTTTTTCTACGCGGTCCACGAGTTGTGCGAGCGCATCGATATCGACGGGGCTCTTGAGCATGTGTCTCTGAGCAATACTAGCTGCCTTGGAAAAGATCTCACGACTGTAGCTGCGTCCATCGCGTGCCATGGCCGCCGCAAACTCTTCGTGAGGCGCAAGGTTTAAAATCACCGACAGAATCTCACTTAGGAGACTGCGTGGATCAAAGCCGACTGCCTTGGGGTCCTTGACTTTGAGGTCCTGGCACCGAGGACCCACGAGCACGTCGAGATTGTAGTCGAGCATGGCCGCGAGACGATCGACAATCTCTGGCATCATGAATGAGGCGCTCGTTTCTTTCGTGAACATGATAAATAAGCGCAAAAATTCGTGGCCCAAGCCCAAGTCACTTCTGATCTGAGCTTGGATGGTCCGCACGATACTCTCAAATTCCTGGCGCTCTTGAGCCGGGCGCTGGTGCCATGCGGAATGATCATCCATCTCGGCCTGCTTCATATGCAGCTCAGTCAGCTTCTCGAGCGCATCATCGAGCAAGAAGGTGACGTCGTTCATGAGCCGGTTGATGAACACGGCGAACTCGGCTTGGTTCTCACGCGCCTGCGTGTGCAATTGCTTCTTGTGGTCGACATTGTCCCAAATCGCCTTGAATACATGGCCGAGGTGGTATCGGATATTGAACTTGTCGTAAAATTGTGTGTGAGAGCCTGTCGACTCCGCCTCGATCCAGAACGTCATCAAGGCTGGCACAAGGTGAGCGATGGCCAGTGGCTGATTGTTGATGGCATCGCCCAGCACGCCCATCGAGAGGGCGCCGTATGGCATGACATTGTACGACAACATTTCGGCGAGCTTGGCCTTGAGGAAGGGGTTCCGGACGTACCATCCACTCGACAAAAATACTGTACAGAACGTCGTGATACTCTCGCGCGCTGGTCCATCGAGCACATCGGGCTTTCGGCGAGAGTAAAATAGCACCGTGTCGCAAGCATCTTCAAACATATGTTCAGGTAGCATGCGAAATATTTCAGGCACTTCTTTTGGTAGAGGCAATGACACGGTCGTATGTGGATGTGCCTGACGAGGGTCGGCCAGGCGGACAAGCCATGTCATGGAGAAGCTCGTGAATGACAAGGCCCGCTGTACGAATTCGGGCTCTAGCAGCTGGGTCTGAGCGGCGAGAACTTCGCTGTACAGCTTGTCGCTCTGGGCCCTGGCTCGCTGCAGGACCTGTTCGATGCCGGTAGGGTAAGGCGCGTTGTCCCATGTCGAGCGGGATTCCTCGAGCTCTGCGACACGCTTTTGCAGGCGATCCATTTCCTTCTCGCGGTGCTCTACGCGACGAAGCACCTTGCCGAGCGCCACATTCACGAGACGCAACGTAATAAAAAATACCTCTGTCACAAAGTTGGCGGGCCGCTGTGCATGGGGTGCGGGGGTATGTTGGATCCATTGAACACCCTCTGCCTCACTTGCGAGAATGCGAGTCAGCGTCGACGTATCCCATCGCCGCTGTGACTGGAGGTACAGGGGATCAATTCGGTCAATCTTGCCGCATGTTGGCTCGGCGAATGGTTCTGAAAAGCGGAGGAGGACGTCAAACACATTCATCATAAAGGCGTCTGTGGCCACTTCGCGCGATCGCACCTGCATAGCTCCGCGCTTCGCGTTCAGATGACAGATGTCGCCCCAGAATGCCAGGACACGCTCGCGTGGCTCGGCACCGGCGCGCACGAGTGCGTTGAAGATATGAAAGTTGGCTTTTTGCACGACATGCAGGGACATGCGCAAGGAGCTCATGCTGCTTTCCAGTTCCATGGGCGAGCGCGATCGAGCATCTGTAAAGGTATCGTGAGCAATGGATGGGTATGCATCTGGAAAACACGAGAGACGTAATAACGGGCCCAATAACGAGTCACGCTCCATGTGGGCTGCTGTCGTGTCTGGATGGAAAGATGCAAAGAACGGCAGGGCTGCTGCGAGCGTTTTGTGCTCTACCGCGGCGGCGAGCGCCATCTGAATCGGGCGCCAGTCCAGCTGGGCAATCGTCATTCCTTCGCGCGGGGGGGAGAATTCAGAGGCTTGTGCCTGTGGGTTGGGTACGCCGAGCATTTGTGCTAGCACAGCGTGTATGTCGTTAGCCACGGCGGTCTGTTGGTTTGATTCGTCTGCCGGGGCGCCGGGCGGCCGAATCACACACTGCGTGAGCGCATGTAGACTCTGGCCCAGCACCGTATCGAGTGCATCGTCCGGCGCGAATCTCGTGATCACATCGTGCACGAACGAGGCGGCCAGCGAAGGAGGTACGGCGTCCCAATCGAACAGCGTCGGCACAGGTGCGTCGTCGTCCAGCGCTGCCAAGTTGAGGAGCGTTGGTACCATCGCCTCAGGGCCAAGCTCAGATCCATGCTTGGTGCTCCTGGGGAACATGTCTGGCATATCGAGCAAGAGACCCGCATAACTTGTGAGCAGACTGCGTGCATGCTGCAGCCCTTCGAGTGCGCGCGACTTGAAAGACAGGGAGGAAGCCTGAATTCGCTGCTCTTCACGCACGCAGCGGGTCCAAGCACCAATGATATAGTCCCAGCTAGTATCTCGAGCATCGGCCAGCGATAGTCGTGCAATCAGCAGACGGTCTGACATGTCCCACGTCGCCATGGGCTCCGACTCGCCTCGTTCCGCCTCCAATTCGTCTCGCAATTCCGGCACATAGACAAGATGCTCATTCGCTTCACCAGGCCGGAGTGTCGCACCAAATACATGGGCTATGGCCTCCTGCGCCCATGCATCCCACGTCGCCATAGAGAATCGTCGTTGCCACGCTAGGCCTGTCCACGCGCCGCTATCACGGCTGGCTTACCAAAGGCGTCATGTGACGTGGTGCGTTGGGCGTGCGCGAGGGCCTCGATTCCTCCACTTCGACGATGCTCGGCCTGCCGTGGGGCGTGCTGCTGGGCGTGCTACTTTGGGTGGCTTGCATTCGCGTGCGTGCGATCCACCAGCGCACGGCGATGGTGGTCGTGCTGGGTGACGTGGGACGGAGTCCGCGTATGTGCTACCACATTGCGAGCCTCGTGCGGCACGGCTGGACCGTGTATGTCGCCGGCCACTTTGATACACAGCTGCCACGGTACCTATGCACGCCTCAAGTGCACCGCGTCCCCCTGTGGTCGCCACCGTCATTTTTCAGCAAGCTTCCTCGCGCCATTTTTGTACTCGTTGCAGCTGTCAAGGTGCCCATGCAGACCTTGTCCTTGTGGCTCGCCCTCGTCGCACGTACACCCAAGCCGGCCGTGGTGCTAGTGCAAACGCCCCCTGCCATCCCAACTCTTATGGTGGTACAATGTGCCTGCCTCCTCACGCGCAGCCGCCTTTTCCTTGATTGGCACAACTTGGCTTACACCCTTCTTGCGCTGCGACTCGGACCTCACAGTCCCCTCGTGCGTGTGTCCGAGACGCTGGAACGTCTCTTTGGAAGGCACGCAGATGCGCACCTCTTCGTGACTCAGGCCATGCTGCGCCATTTGGCCAAACGCTGGCACTTGCGCGGAGCCATGGCTGTCTTGCACGATAGGCCACCCGCCCACTTTCACCGCCTGTCTGAGGCAGATGCAAAGGCGTTTTTCGATCGTGTGGGGCCCATGCTCTGCGCAGGCGACAGGGGAGGCGCGGCGCTCGCCGTCACGAGCACCAGCTGGACCCCCGATGAAAACATGCATCTTCTGCTGGAAGCTGCATCCATGTACGAGGAGCGTGCCTGTACCATGCCGCTACGGAGCCTCGTGATTGTGATCACGGGCAAGGGACCACTTCGCGAGATCTTTGAGCGCACGATTCGCCAGCGCACGCAGGCATGGAAACATGTGCGTATCTCCACCGCATGGCTCTCGGCTGACGACTATCCGCGTCTCTTGGGCGCGGCGGATGTCGGCATATCTCTCCACTCGAGCTCCTCCGGCCTGGACTTGCCCATGAAAGTCGTGGATATGCTGGGGTGTGGCCTCCGTGTGTGTGCCCTGTCCTTTGCTTGCCTAGATGAGCTCATCCAGCCAGGCGTGAATGGCGATGTCTTTTCTGATGCACAGGGCCTCGCATCGTGCCTCGAGCGTCTTGCTAATGCACCTTCCGACGCTCTACATACCCCTTTTCTCGGTGCCGAGCCCCGCTCCTGGGACGCCCTGTGGGACCAAGTCGTAGTACCCCTTTTGCCGAGTAACACGTGACATGTTGGTCTGTGCCTGGTTCGCCGCGTACCATGACATGGGACGCAGACCTGCATCCGCGAACGCTCGTGGCGTTTGTCGTGGACGTATCCGAGCGGATGTCCATCAAAGAGAATGGGCGCACGTATCTTGAGCAATGCCAGCATTTCGTGTCCCTTCGCATCCTGGAGATCATGCTCCGTGGTTTGTCTACCATCAAAGTGTGCGTGTGCACGTATGGTGACCATCATGACGAGAAAGACGGATTTGCCGGTCTGCGTATACTGTGTCGTACTGCAAGGCCAACGACAGACATGCTGCGCGCCGTACATGATCTACGTCCGGCGACATCGACGGCGGCGTATGAACCAACCCTGGCACTCTCGTCCACGCTGGACATGATGGCGACCAAGGACCATGGCGAACCGTCATGGGCAAAAGTTGTGTACTTTGCTACGAGACCCGGACTTCCGGAGAATCTTGCGGACGTCGAAGTATTTCGCACTCAGCTCATCGACACACGCGTCCATCTTCGTGTGCTGGCCTACGGCCCGTCATCCGACGTATACTCGCTCAAGAATGCTTTTTGGCAGCGTCTCATCCAAGACGTGCCAGGCAGCACCATTGTCTCGCCGGAGGAAGCCATGTCTCAGGCGGAAGCTCCCACTCTGCAGATACCCTCGTCCCATCCCATCAACACCACGCTCTCCTTTGGCGATATTCATGCATCCGATAAGACATCGCTCCACTTTCCTGTCCAGATTATCAAGGCCACAGCTCAGCAGCGCATGCATGCACCACGGCGCATACTCAAGGATGCAACAGAAGACCGCGATATTGATACGAAGCGCGTCATGTACCGCGCCGATGAGGTGCTTCGGGCCGGGAACGACTTGAGTCAGATTGCGCCATTGCCCGACGAGTGCCAAGCCCACGTTCAACGCGCCTACAAACTAGGTGCTTCTATCGTCCCGCAGGAAGAGACGCCACCCGCCATCAGCACGACGGCTGGCTTGGAGATTCTGCACTTTGTGAATGCAAGCACGTACAGGCGCGAATACCATGTGGGTGAGACGTACATGGTCTTGGCCCATCCCAAGTCCAGACGCGCGCAACTCTCCCTATCAAGCTTGGTCCATGCAGCGAGCATCCGCGGCGTGTATGCATTGTGTCGATTTGTTGCACGCACGCATTCCGATCCCAAGCTCTGCCTGCTCGCGCCGATGATTGAGAATGAGTATGATGCATTTTACATGGTGCATGTGCCTTTCCGAGACGACGTGAAGCGCTCTGCCTTCCCGCCATTGGATCGCGTCACAACGAGTACGGGTGAATCTTTGTACGAGCACCCGACGATCCCCACGAAAGAGCAGCAGTCACGCATGGATACATTTGTCGACCTGATGGATCTCATGGACATGGATGATCATCCTGACGGATGGTATGCACCGTCCCTCTGCTACCATCCCGCTATTCATGCTCTAAAACACGCGATCAAATGGCGCTTCATGTTTCCCAACCAGCCTCTGCCTCCCTTGCATCCCAAACTGCAAGAATTTCTGCACATACCATCGTCAGTCGAAGCTCGCGCTCGAGACACTCGGACTGCTTGTGCGGCTGCCTTTCAAGTGCATGCTCCGCAGAAGCATCCAGCCACAGAAGCAGCCAGTGAAACACCTGCGAAGCAAGTGAAAGAAGACAACAGCGAGACAGAGACCGACACGGAAACCGAGCCGGACACGACCATGAATACCAACGCCGAACCCATCCCCCTGGATCAAATACTACCCACCTTTGAAGCACGTATCAAGACATCTGCCGTATCAGAGACTTGTCAAGACATGTCGCGTACACTACTGACGCTCGTGTCGCGACGGGTGGAAACGAACCATATTATGGAGGCCATGCATGTTTTTCGTCGCTCCGCTGCGGAATTGGACGAATCGCTCACTTACAACACGTACGTACCATGTCCTAACCTACAGCTTTCTACGCACACTTCACTCACGTGCGCGTACACAACATCCTGTCTTGTGGAAAGCTTTGAGGCACCGTATGGACCTCGGCCTTATCACGCATGACGAGGATGCCAGTCGACGCTCTACGGAAACAGATGCCACGGCTCGCGCTTTTGTGGCTTAAGCGTTGCTGTCTGGACCTCGTCCTGCGACATGCCCCGCGTGTGTGTGGAGATTTCCTCCCACCAATCCACTGCTGACTTGATGTGTCTCGCGAATGAACTTTCTGATATTCAAATATGATTGGCTCAATGATTTCTGCACAAGAAGGAACCATGTAATTTACGCGAAATCGACAAGCATAGTTCGGACCTGGAAGGGGCGAAAAAATTTGAAGGACGTTTATATAAAGAGGTACCACGCTGTACTCAGGGCGGCCGTTCAACATGCAATTCTCCATCAAGGCTCTTATTGGTGCTCTCGCCGCCCTTGCTGCCGTCAACGGCGCTGCTATTAGCCTGCCTGCCGACGAGGCTCCCGAGCCATCGGAGTCGCTCGAGGCTCGTAAGATTGTCACGATTCCCATTCCCCTGCCGATCGGTTTCTCGAAGTCGACGTCGACGTTCACGACGTACTCGAGCCTGCCAAGTGGTGTAAAGAACACCTGCCCTCCTATCAAGACGGTCACAGACCTTAAGAAGACGACTATTACGGTGCACGGCACACCTCCTCCCGGCGTCAAAAACGGTCAAACGCGCACGCATGACCTCAATGCCCGTGGTGATGGCATCAAGACGCTGGGTACCGTGTCCTTCCCTCTCAGCACCTCGATTTCGGTCTCGTGCCCGAGCCAAACGGTCTTCACCGCGCACAATACTCTTGTTGAGACTCTGTATCTCGCGCCTCAGCAGTAAGGCGCGCTTGTCATAGTCGCTGTGTAATAGTAAGAATGTGGTGTTTATAATCAGGTTTTTTATTTGTGCCATCTCATTTGATTCATGGGTCGCAGCAAGCGCGAGAATGAGGATGACACGGATCACGCGGAGAAGCGGAGACGCGGCAAGGCTCGACAGGGCGGTGATGTTAGTACATTGCTGCACCAGCATGACCTGCGTGCGTTGCGTGTGCAAGATATGCCATGGTCTGTGCAGCAGCCCGACCAGTATGCCACAGCAGGGTATGAAGGCGATGCACCCGCTGTCAAGGACCTGGCTGCATACATGATATCCAGTGTGCATCTTCCTCGAGCGTCACAACTATTGCATGTGGCTTGGGTGCCGCGTTTATCGCCTTGGTCTGCGTCGCCAGAGTACCATGAATGTTCCTATCCGCTCCATGCAACACCCCTACGATTTTCTGTGGCATCACACGAGCGTGAGGAGTCTCTGTCTATCCAGCCATACGAGTCTGCTCGCATAACTGATCCAGCCCACCCGTCACGTCCCATTCATTTGCTAGACGCAGTTGGCCACGTATACGACCTGGCATGGGCTCCCTTTGTAGATACGGACTGGCTCGCTGTCGCGTGTACCAAAACGCGCGGCAAGGGCGACGATGAAGGCATGCTTCAGTTTTGGAAACACACTGACGACGTGAATATGGCGTTCACCATCAAGTTGGATGACACACCTCTTCGAGTCGGATGGCGCCCAGGTGTACCTGCGCCCAACACATTGGGTACGCTGGCCGTATCCATGAAGAAAGGGCACGTTCTGGTGCTGGATATCCCTTGCACGGAGGCCAAGTGCATCCAGCTTACTCCGCGTATGATATTGCAGGTGCCTGGCACATCATGCTTCAGTGTGGCATGGGGCGGAGATGCACGCCTTGCGTCCGGATGCACGAATGGCCATATTGCGGTATGGGACGTGGATGCCAGTGAAAAGCCCCTTATCGATGCGCCTGTGCACGATACACTGGTGAGCGCTGTGAGCTGGCAGATGCTACCCCCCTTCAATACGTCTGGCAGCCCCGATCTGGCTGCGCGTCCTCAGATTCTCCTTTCTGTCGGATGGGATGGATCCGAGCATGTGACAGACGTACTCGACCCTTATGCTACAGCGCGTTTCGCACACAGTCGTGAGCCCCGGTATGCTGCTGTATGGGCGCCATGGAATGGAGCTTGGATTGTGGACATGGGTGACCATCAGTTCGGGTCCGTGTCGCTCCGAACGCACGATGTGGGAAAACACCATGTGGTTGGCTTCCACCACGGACGCATTCTCGCGCTGGACGCGTCAGCGTTCCATCCATTTATCGCATCGGGCTCCGCGGATGGATCTGTACACATCAGCAATGCGCTGCAGGTATCTAAGCGCAAGGCCATAGAGCCAGGCGGCCGTCTCATGCATAAGCGCTTCCGACTTGTTCGGCGCGATGAATCGTCTTTTTCACTGCGTCATGGGTACTATCCAGAGGGCATTTTACCCACAGCCCAAGGTGCGAAGCAAGCAGTCCTCTCAGTTGACCGCTGGGATCCAGCGGTCGGCGTCACGAGTGTGGCATGGTGTCCTAATGCATCTCGTGCTCTTTTGCTTGCCAGCGGAACAGGGATTGGTCTAGTACGCATAGAGTGCATCGAGTCTTAATCTACATGTCGAAGCCGTATAACGAATTGCACGGCACGTACTGCCGCACGCCATGAGCGCCTCTTTCTCGGTGGCCATGGCTCATACCCAGGCACGTAGCGCCTCAAGGTGGGCGCCAGTATATGCATATGCAAACGCACACGGTCTGCTAGCCACGTTTGCGAGTGCAGTGCGCGTGAAAGGTATGCTTTTTGAAAGATGAGTGCGCGGCATTGTTCCTTCAGTCCATCCAGGCGTGGCTGCCATTCAGAGAGTACATCAGCCATGTACTTTCGCACAAGTCGCGCGCATTCCTCGTCCATCTGTCTCGCGCGCATGGCGAGCATATCTTCCTTCTGCTGCAGCGCCCGAAGATCCGAGCCATACTGTTCCGTCTCCGTTCGCACGTCGCGCAAGCGCTGCTCAAACACGTTGAGTTGCTCCATAATCTCTCGACGCTCCATCCACATGTGGTCTTTCTCTCCACGCAACTGGCCTAGTTCAGCATGTTGCTCCGCCAACAGATTTTGTAGCGAATGCAGTTGCAGGAGCTGCTCATCAATCTGAGTCTCACATTCCATACGTGCGTGCCGGGCGCTATCAGCTTCAGCACAGGCACGGTCATAGCGCTCACCCGCGAGTCGGAGATGTTCTTGCAGCAACGTTTGCTGCTGCTGTGCCTGCTGCTGCAATGCGTGAGCCGCGGCTAGATCGGCCCGTGCTTTCTGCAGGCTTCGGTCCAAGGAAGTATCTGGACGTGGCAAGCTTTGCTGCAAAGATTCTAGTTCCTGGCACTGTTTATGCCGCTTGTCCAAACTTTCCTTGACGTCCGCGAGTTCATCCACCGCTGAAGCGAGTCGTGCCTCGATGCGCAACTTGCTCGCGTTCGCATCTGTGGACTGTGTCAACGCCGCTTCTAGCTGTGTTCGCGTTTCATGCAACTCTTGTGTTAGTGTGCGCACGGTTTGTTGCATTTGTTTCAAGTCTGTCGTGACTCTTGATGCATCCTGCACAACTGACATGGAAGCCACGGATCGACACAAAGATTCCATAGCATGGCTGCGGTGCGGCGTTGAATGCCGCCACGATGAGCTACTGCGACTTAGCAGCAACGATTCACTGGGACGCAACATGTCCGGGTCCACAGACGTGTCCATACCAGGTACCGCCTCTTGCAGTTCTTTAATGCAGCTATGCATTACTTCAGCGTTCCCTTGCGTTAGAGCACATCGAATCTTGGTAAGAAGCGGATCATATTCAGATGGGGTATCGTGCGAAGCTTCCTCTTTGATCCTGGCCATATCAGTTTGTTGTGATTCGATCACGGCATTCAGTCCTTCAATCTGCTTTACCAGCTGAGCCCGATCGTCCTCTTCTTTCTGTTTGTCGTGCTTTTGCATGATCTTCATCAACTCTTCACATTGGACCTTGAGAATTTCATTTTCTTGCGTAAGTCGCTCGTTCATTTGATGCTGGTACGCCATCAACCGCTTAGGGTCAATGTGCTCATGTGGCATGTTTGACGTGGATGCGACGAGTTGAGCAATCGAGGGTTCATCTGTGGAAGAAGAAGAAGTACTTGTCGGTTCGTGATGTTGCTCGCTATGCGTCGAAGCACCGGAAAGTCGACTTGTCATGGATTCTTCGCGGAAGGAAGTTTGGATGGCCGTCGTAGCAGCGGTAAACGCCGTCCGACCAGGTGCAGGCGGCTGCAGTGGTGTTGTTGCAGTCTGGATAGTGTTATTTACGACAACAGGAGATCCTGGTATAGACCCTGTTTTTTGGTTTCGACGGAATGAAGCATTTGAAGAAGAAGCATTCTGTGCACACGATTCAGATGGTGAAGGAGGCATAGAGATGGATGAGGAGGAATGGTCACTTTCTAGCCCATTCAGAGGCGGAGATTCGAAAGAGATTGTATCCAGAGAAGTATGTTGTCCTTCTTTATTTTCATTAGCAAGATCATGGGAGGCGGATACATCTGGTTTCGGGGCTGGGAGCGGAGGCGCTTCCATCGAGTCTGACTGGTCTAGTAGCTGCTCATTCAGATTATCGAATTGATTTTCCTGTATTTCTTTGCGCCTAGAGAGAGACGTATCGAGTTTTTGATCGCTTAGATCATGTATATTCGGTGTGGGCGGCTGCATCAGTCCAGACATTTCCGACATGGACTGCGTCATAGAAGCTCGTCGACTCATGCCGGGAATAGGAAAGTCTTCTGAGTCATCCTGAAAAAGCTCATGATCGATTCTGTTTTCCAGCTTGGAAGAAAGGTCAAATGTTATGTCCATCGTAACTGCATGCACCACACCCGAAGGAGCTCCGTTTGACGATGCGCAGCAAGCAACACGGTATCAACACGCACGACGCGAGTGGAGGCATACCACGTGACTAAATCAGAGAGCATGCGGGGCGTCATGATACCTGATCCGATTTACCAGAAAGAAGAGCCTGCCATGCCCCTTGTACATTGGGATGATGATGTGCGCGTTCCATTGACATTATATCGTCAAGATTCAAGTAATAACACATTATCTCCGACGCAGCCTTCTATCGATGAAACTGCGTTGGACCAATCGACCACATCACATACTTCTCATCTCGACCAAATACGAGATGCAGCTCACTACAACAGTCTAATTACATGGATGCGACAATCATTCCCGGAGAAGTGGGATGCTGGGACAGGCGTGTACGTAAATATATCATGACTTATAATCAGATGGCAGGCACCCCGCGGCAGGGAACATACATGAGACCCTAGATCACCTTATCCCCGTCTTTCCATAGTTTCATGCGAACGTGAGGTACGACGTGGTGAAAGAGTCGTAGCTGCCGTTCAGATGTCATAATAAAAAGGAATGCCCGCACCCCGAGTCGAACGAGGGATCTCTCCATGTACCAGAGTCCACAATACAAGTGGAGTGCGTTAACCACTGCGCCATACGGGCAAACACTGCCCAAGATGGTCCAATACAAGCACTATATTTTAACGGCGCTTCACGTGATGTTCGCGCTACGCGCTCCTCGGCAGGTACGGTGAGATGCGTGTTGAGCTATCATGTCGGATGCGCTCCTGAGTTTTGAAGAAATTCGTGACAAGCTGCACGCGCGTGGCTACTCGAAGCACCATATTTCGGAAGAAGGTCTAAGTTCGCGGGATAAGCAGACGCTTCTCGAGGTTTTGCGCGCGTTGCTGGCGGAGCACGATGAAGAAGTACAATTACGAGAAAAACTACTCGTGCGTAACCGCGAGCTAGAGCAGACATTAGAGAGAAATAAACGATCAAGGAAACAGGACGAAAATTTTTCGAACGAGAGGGATGCAAAACTTCACAACGCCCAGATGCAACTGCAAAGCGCACAGGCTGCGCTCAATGAAGAGCAAGTAGCTCACCGCATAACGCGCGATCAACTTACGCGCACGCGAAAGCAAATGAATCAAATCAAAACAGCTGCGAGCCAGTACCGAACATCGGCTGAAAGGCAAGTTGATCGACTGAGGGAGCGCGCCACGGCGCTGACCAAATCGGGACTGAAGGCACTGGTTCCTGACATTCGCATTGCCAGTCCATCGTTCCTCACACAGAGCAGCTCCGAGTCTGGTGATCTGCAAGAAAAATCACTAGAAGAGACGGAAAAGCGAAATGCAGCCTTGTTAGAAACATGTCATGCACTGAAGCGCCTTGCTCTCGACGCTCTCATCGTTTTGTACCAGGCGGATATTCGTTTAAAAAAGATTTTGGACGTAGAGTCGCGGGACTCTGCGCTGCGATCTTCTCGACGAGGCTTTCTTCCACAAACTTCATTGGAAGATTTGGAGCTCCATGAAATCTTTCCACCGCTTCGTCCCTTGGTCACGGACGACACAGAGGAAACACATCCGGCACGTCGGCATCTGGCACGTCTGGCCGACAACTTGCAATCACATGTAGCCGGCCTATCGCAGTGGGCAGCTCTGCAGCACGTTGAACAGGACCAACACGCGAAACGGCGACGCACGGATCCGTCTAAGTAAATATATGAACTCGTTTTCTTACTACGCTTCCGATGGATCATTCAGGGACATGAGGACGGCCTTGTATGTTTTTTGGCCGTGTTTGCGAGTCTTATCGTGCTTACGACCGCGGTGGAATAGCATGCGTTGCACAAACTTGATCACGTTGAGTGTCGGTCCCATAAGGTGCGACTCGAACACAAAGCAGGCAGCAGTGTTGGCCACCACAATCGCGAACAGCTTCCAGTGGAAAGAGGGTGGGAACTCCACGAGACCAAGCAACTCGAAGAAGAAGCCTCCGCGCATAAACAAGAAGTACATCGACATGCATGTGAGTACGGTGAGAGACGTGAGTAGCATGGGGTTGGTGTAGATGGGTTGACGGAAAGGGGGACCGACGCTGAATACCGCTGCGACGGTAATGTACTGGAATGAAGACACCAAAAAGAGAGCTGAGTTTTCAGCATTGACGACGTTCAGCTCGTCAGGATTGACTTGGGGGGGCCGGTACCATGGCTGTCGTCGCGTCAGACAAAAAACAAACACCTGGAAGCCCGAGCATAGAATAACCTGTGCCAACATGGACAGGAGCACCTTTTTCGACAAGAGGTTGGCGGTAGGGCGCTTGGTGTGCAAGGTTGGATACGGCCACGTCCGAGCCATGGCCACGGCGACAGGCAAGATAATAAAGAGGTCAATGAACAAGAACTGAAAGTCACCAAGGGAACTTGCGAGATTGTACAAGATCGTGATACTCGTGAATTGAATCAAGCTGTACAATGCCATGTACTTGAAACAGCTAAAGCTTGTGACCAGCGATGCGCGGCCCTCTTTGATAACCTCAATCACGCATGAAATGTCAGGGCGTGTCGATGTGAATGGTGCAGCCACGCTGGCTTCGGCCTCTGAGAGCGAAATGCCAATGTCCGCGGCTTTGAGTGCACCACAGTCATTTGCACCGTCACCGCACATGCCGACCGTGTAGCCCAGCTCCTGCAGCCTGTCGACCAGATCGTGCTTTTCATCCGGCGACATGCGGGCGAAAATTGTGCCTTTGATCAGCATGCGCCGGACAATCTCGATGGGAGCGTAGTCAATCATCCAGCGGAATACGTCACCTGTGATGACTAGCTCATACTCCAAAATATTGTGTTCGCCCAAATCAATATGCATCGGGTCAGGATTAATAGGCTTCAATGTGTCTGGATTGAGCTTCATAGACTCATCATCTGTGCTGCACCACGACAGGATCACATCGTTCGGTTCATCAGGAGAACCGTGGGCAAAAGATGGAAGAAACACAGTCGACGACTGTCCGAGTATACCACACTCGCGAGCGACACTGACAGCCGTGCGTGGATTATCACCCGTGACCATTTTGCAGCCGATGTTGGCATTACGCAGCGTCGCGACAGCTGGTAGGGAGCCCGGCTTCAGCTTGTTTTCAAACACAATGAGACCCAGGAACGAGAGTCCACTTTCAGCCTTTTCGCGTGGCAAGCGTTGCGCCTCAACCCAGCTCAGACCGGGCAGTGACTTGCCAGCGCAAGCAATGACCCGGAAGCCGTGATGGGTGTAATAAGCAAGCAGATCATCGAAATCTTGGGGCAGCGTCGCGCGGTCGCAAATGTCGATCAGTGCTTCCGGAGCGCCCTTCACAAAGACCTCCATAGACGATGAATGCAGCTGCTTGACAATCACACTCATTCGCCGCAGGGCTGACACAAATTCAAACGTCCGAATCACACCGAGCTCTAATACATTCTGATTCGCATGCCCGATTGTGTCGTTGGCGTCAAATGGTGGGCTGTCACGCGGTCGCACCACCGTTTGCACCAGGGATGGCGAGCGATCCTGGCCAAGAGCAAGAGTTCGAAGATCTGTTTCCTCGCCTTCATCGATGGTCCAGTCGGTATACTCAAACATCTTGACGTCGAGCGGATCGCCAATTACCTCCCCATGCACAATTTTTAGGCTGTGACATGTCGCCAACGCATATAAAAGCGACAGGCGCCCTGAGGGGTCAGACGAAGCTGTGTCAAGTTCGTTGGACGTTTGATGAAGCTCGCTAAACTGGCCCATATGGACATCCACGGTGCGCGTTCCCAGCACGTCCAGCCCGTCCTCTGTCAATGTGCCTGTCTTGTCGAAGCAAACGACGTTCACCTTTCCACCCATATTCACTCGTGTTGGCGAGATACAGAATACCCCCAACTTGCGCAATCGCGCTATGGCAAAGGCTGTGCCTATGCTCATCGTGGCAGGCAACGCTGGAGGTACGACAACTGTCACCAGGTCGAGCACGCGAATGGCAAGGGTGCGCCAGGAAATGCCAATCTGGATAAAATTGGCGGTATTGAAGCAGAGACCCACGAAGGCAATCGCCGCAAGAAACCCGATAAATCGAAATGAGTCACGATAAAACTTGAACCCCATGGGTTTGGGGAAAAGCATACCTCTCACGAGCGAGCCTTTTGTGGTATGAAAGCCAGTCCGAACGACCATGGCCTTGGCGGAAATGTCTTCTGGATCTAAGCTCCCGATGGCTGGGCGCGTGCGAATAATCTTGGTGCCTGAGAACAAAAAGTGCTTCGCCAAATGATTGGCGAGATCTGTGCGAGTCGATTGAATCGATGGTACTTGCTGCTCCGTTAAAGGCTGCTTACTGATCGGCACACTTTCTCCCGTAAGCATACTCTCATTCACAATGGCATCGCCGCTCAGCAAGATACAGTCGGCAGGGACAGTGGTCAAACTTTGTTCAGCCGCGTCAAATACATCGCCGGGCATCAGATCGCTGCTGTCCAGGTACCGCCATTGGCTATCGCGCAAGACACGCACACTGCAGACAAAGCGGTTCATTTCTCGCATGCGCGCAATCGTTTTCTTCGTCTCGAAAAGTGTCGATACGATACTGCCGATCGAAATAGTCGCGATGCAAAATGCATAGTAGTAGTAATCGTCCAGACTCCACAGAAGAATGGACACGATCTGGAAGATGTAGAATGGATGCAGCACTTCACTGATCAGCAGATCCAGCGACGACTTTTCTGCAATGTCAATTACGTTCAGGCCGAAAAATACTCGTCGTTCACGCTCTAATTCGGTACTGATCCCTTGACGCATCAGGTCCGTCGATGTCCACTTGCTATCGCGCCACTCGCGAATTGTGCGGAAGCGGCCTGTGGGCGGGTGTAGCAAAAACCGAGTGTAACGATACTCAAACATGAGTAAGTCCACAATTTCCTCGCCGTCATGGCCGCAGCTGCTCTCGTCAGGCACATCGTCATGCAGCATACTTTGTGCTTCAGCATACGTGCACGGTGGATCTCGAGACGTGGGTGGGAAAACTGACTTGAGCGGACGCGCAAATGGTACAGACATAAACGCCTCTTTGCTGATATCGCCCCATTGATTCTCGACCACCACAAACTCGGCATCAGCAAAATCGGCTTCTTGGTACACATAACGCAGACGCCAACGCGGAAACCACAGGGACAACAATCCAATAATGCCAAGAGAAAAAATGCATGCCGCCATGTACATGATGTAATGACCCCGTCTTGTGCGGTAGCCGGAAATACGAATCAATGTGTCCTCATCAGCCAAATAGATCTGCTGCTTCGTACGGCAAGTCTTATCAAGCCACGGGCTCTCAGTATAGCCTTCAGCATGCGTATTACCAACAGCATCCGTGTGCACATGCCCGTCTCTTGCCTCGTTTACTGCCTCCGGATAGTCCATCAAATGAACGGGTTTTGGAGGCATGGTCGGATCATCAAACGGCACATCTTGACGGCCATCTTCAAGGCCTTCTGCCCGATAGTCTACAAAGGGCTCTGGCACACCAAATACATTGGGTATGAAGCGATTTTGTGGCGAACCGTGCGGCTGACTATCCGCGCTTGATCGGTCGCTCGCGTCACTAATCAGCGCTTCATTTTCATCGTCATAGTCGTCCAAATCTAATGCTTCTTCATCAACCATATCCGATTCTTGATCAAGCCATCTTCCATTGTCCGCGTTTGCATCTGCTTCTGCCTCCGCCTGGTCAACACGGAATGTTGCGAAGAGTGAGCCAATTAAACTGGAGGATCCAGGCACAGACGAGCTTGCCCCATCCTCACTCACACGATATGCACGTCGTGGATATGCACGTTTTCGGTAACTAATAGAACTGTTGCCATGTGAGTCGAGAGTGTGGACACTGGACGGCGAATGATCCCGTGATTCACGGCTGTGTGATTGTATCGAGCTGGAAGCACGCCCACTCCGCGAGATGCGCGAATGAAAACGCTGACTGCGCCTGCGAGAATGTGGGTGCAGACTGGGTCGAGCCATATTGTGGTGCATACTTGTGACGGAGCTGGGCACAAATTCCGCTGAAGGGCCATCGAATATCGTGTTTGGATCTTCATAACTTCCCACTTGGCTATCGCGACGCTTCTTTACCGATCTTCCTATCATATCCGTACGACTCTTCATGGATTGGGATGCCCATTGCTCTGCTTCTTGCAACTCTTGCTCACCAAATAATGAAGTCGAACGCACCGATCCGGCATCCACGAAGGAGGAGGCATGATGGCTGTCCTCGCTCTGCCCTCTCACTTCAGGAATATGGTTACTAAATGGGGCCTGGTACTCCTCGTCGGCGAGCTCAGGATCATGGGGCCGGCTAGTAGTACCACGGGTTGTCATTGCCCGTGCCGATAGTCCGGATCAACCAAGTCGCGATAAACTATGCCGCACAACAAAATGCCACGTGCTCGCGCCACTCCTTATCACACTCAGTCGTTGCCATTGCACACTTGTACACTTAAACCATAACTCTCACCTATAAATTTGCGAAGAGAACTAAAAATTCAACAAGGTCGCATCATGAATTTATAGCACGCATTAGGACCAACCTTTTAAAAATTAGAGAACAGTACACATTCTCGCATTAACATTACGAAGGCACAGCCTTTCGTCATTTCGGTTCATCGCAGAGGGTCAATTAGAGTTGCTTCTCAAGCGACTCCAACTTGGAGTCAAACACATGGCTCTCAGGGTTCGGGTGAGCAAGCCTAAAGTCCTTCACATACTTGTGACCAAACTCACTGGCAAGGAAATCCCGCTGATGAGCCGAGAGGTCCTCCTCAGCATAACTGTTCATGGCCATCGTGCTGTCGTACACCGTACGGAACTCGCCAATCTTCTGCTGAGCATCAAGCTGAGGGTTGTAAGGAAGATGACGCTTGAGCACAACGCGCTCGTACAGCGAAATGTGACGCGGGTGGATAGCCACACCGTGGTAGTCCTGCTGGTTGCCAGACATGACATACTCCCAGTATCGCTCCTGCTCACGGAGGTCAAGACCCGTGGTGTCTGGCAGGAAAATGAGCGTGACAATGAGACCAGCAAGACCGAACCAAGTGACAATGTAGAACTTGGTGTGGTCTTCCACATAGTTGTAAATAATCGTGGGAACAAGGGCACCAAGCTTACCGCAAGCGGCACCCACACCGTGGCAAGTAGCACGGATCGAAGCAGGGAAAATCTCGGCAGCAACAAGGAAGGTTGTCGAGTTGTAACCGAACTGGTTCCAGAACGAAGAGAAGAAGAAGATGAACTGGAATGCCTTGACCTTGCCCATGTCGTTAGGGTCAGTCAGGCTGTTATACGCAAACGTAGCACCACAGAACAAGGCAAAGGTAGCCATGAAAGAGATGGCCTGCATCCACTTACGACCGTAGAACTTGTGGTCAACAAGAATCGCAGCCATGTAGTAACCGGGCATCTGGACACCAACGTTGATCAGATTGTAAAGCCACTTGGTACCAAACGAGTGAGGGTTGTAGGAATCACCTTTCGCCTTACCAGTAATAATGTCAATGAACTGGTTGGAGAAAATCTTGTTACCGTAGAAGAAAAAGTCGTTGCAGAACCAACCCATGGTCGAAGCAAAGAGACGATGCCAGTAATGGTGCAGCGCAAGCTTGAGCGAAGTAATGTCGTAACCAGAGGTGTTCAAACGTGCCTTAGCATCTCTGAGAGCGCCCTCAGCGTACTCGATCCTGTAGTAACGGTAGTACGCGAGGTAAAGCGTGACAGCGGCAATAAAGCCAAACGACACACGGAACGTGAACTGAGCGGCATCGGGCTTGATGGGCGTCTGGAGTGTGTTGTTGAAGATCAAGAGAAGGATAATCAGAAGACTCTGGTTCACAAACTGACCCCAACCCTGCATCAAGAAAGCCAGCAGCACGTTACGACCACGGTGAAGACGGTCTCCTGTGATCGAAGCAAAGCGGTTACTGTTACCCTCCATAGCACGCGTAGAGGTCATGGGGTACTCACCACCCACACCAATACCATAGATAAACAGAGACCAAGCATAGCAAATGACCCAACCGTTCATGGTGATACCCCACATGCACGTAAGCATTACCGAACCCAGCGTCATGATCAAAGCATCCTGCACCATACCAAACTTACGACCAACCCAGTCACCTTCAACACCGACAAGAATCTGACCGGTAATAATACCGACAATTTCGAGGTAGTCGATGGCACTCTGCCAGTCCTCATCACAGATGGACTTCTCCTTCCAGCATTGGTAGAACTTGCTGGTCTTAGCAGGCACGTTAGGCTGGCCAGGCAAGGCAGCATCCGTGTTTTGGAAGAGTGGCTTGATGTTACCGACGGAGAACAGCGTGTAACCTTCAACAAACATACCCATACCATTCACCACATAGGTGCCGAAATAGCTGGATACAACACTAAGTGGGTCCTTCTTGATCATACGACCAATGTGACAGAGCTCCTCGCGGCAAATCGAGTTTGACTGCCTGTTCACAAAGCGGAAACGCTCGCCGACAGGAAGATCCGCCCAGTACGTACCATTCTCGTACGAGTCTGGTGGGAACAAAATGTCGTTGAAAGCAGACTCAGCCTCCGTTGACATAGCGGCATGCGGGACTGGCTCGGGCTCAGCCTTCGAGGCGTCGGCCTCCGGCACATAGCGAGTCGCATCCGAAAAGTTGGTCGATGGCTCCGTGGGCATCTCAGTGTTCGAGTTAACACCTAGAGGCTCAGAGTTATGATTGATGTACTGATTGGTGAACTCTTGGTTATTACTCGACATCTTGAGGCAGGACCCGGCCTGAAAGAAGACAAGAACCGCAGACCTGGTGGTAGCGAGAACCGTAGGGGCAAGTCTTAAGAGTGCTTCCCGTTTTAGTACTTCATGTTGATCGCGAGCTCATAGGCGAAAAAAAAATTTGCCAACCAAACACGTTGTATGGCGCCGTGCAGCATGGGATGAGCCTCCTTGTTTGTCATACATCAAATTAGTTGGGCCTAATCGGTAGATGTGATGCGCACGTTCGCGATCGTGCTTTTTGCACATGCAATAGATAAAAAAAATGATTTTGCACGCCTGCATATTAGTGCTTATAAACGCATACTATTGGATAAACATGCACACGTGTGCCTGCAGTGATATGGAATGGCTTGCTATATTCAGTTTGAGGAAAAAACATTGCATAGATGACGGGTCTTGTATGATGGCGCGCGCGCTAGGTCAACCCTTGGCGAAAATAGGGTATCTCGTGGGCACGCGTCGCCAATATGGCTTGGCGCACGCGTCGGAACATGCATTGAGCTAATCCACGCCGGGAGATCCACATTGGATGCCGAGTCTAAGGCGCGCCCGTGTGCCATGTCCACAATTTGTCTTTCGTAGGGTTTTGCCGTTTTGCAGCAAGACACAGGATGGCAATGGCAGTACGTTGTTGTATAAGGGGCCAGGTATGCTTAAGTAGGTAGAGCCCGGATACATTTTGTTTAATCTGAGATACATTTGGGGCCTCGTCCACACGTGCCATTCAGTATGGAAGGACCGGGGCGGGTGCCGTCGGCAAGGCGGTATCCAACGCCTGGTTTTGCTGGATACAATGTGACTTGGTCGCCATTCTATCCTGACAGATTCGCTGTAGCTAGCTCAGCTAACTATGGGCTCGTGGGGAATGGGCGTTTGCATGTATTCGGATCCACGCCTCTCCCGCTGAAAATGTACGCTGAGTTTCGCTAATGTTTCAGATTCGATACTCAAGATGGCATATTTGATGTGGCCTGGTCTGAATTACATGAGAATCAGGCTGTCACAGCGTGCGGAGATGGAAGTATCAAGTTATGGGATGTTACACTGGATGATCATCCCATCCGTAACTGGCATGAACATTCGCGTGAAGTATTTTCTGTTGACTGGAACAATATCCAGAAAGAGCTCTTTGCCAGCGCAAGCTGGGATGGCAGCGTAAAGATCGTATGTCGCATGTCACTCACGTATCAGTGGACGCCTGAGCGTCCTGCTTCTATCCAAACCATCATGGCTCACAGGGCATGTGTATACCGATGCGCTTGGTCTCCTCACGCACCCAGTGTACTTGCTACAGCGTCTGCTGATGGGACGGCGAGTATTTTTGATCTCCGTACAGGGCCCCGACCCATCTCGACCATGTCGGCTGGAGGCGAAGTTCTGGCCGTAGACTGGAACAAATACCGGCCCATGACTCTTGCTACGGGTGGTACCGACCGGGCTGTCAAGATATGGGAAGCACAGGCTTCGGGTCCTGGAGGACTAGTACCAGAAAAATGCGTTTGCTTTGGACACCAATATGCCATACGCGGTGTGGCGTGGTCACCCCACCAGTCCAACGTGGTCGCTAGTGCCAGCTATGACATGACGGCGCGCATTTGGAATATCGACGATGCTGCGGTTTCAGCGCAAGTACCTATGGTGAATGTTCCGCGCCAAGTCTATACGGGGCACCGAGAGTTTGTGGTAAGTGTGGCCTGGTCGCTCTTTGAGCCGGGCATGGTTGCTACCTCTTCATGGGATATGGAAACCCATTTGTGGCCCGGCATCATCCCGAACACAGCATAGTCTCATTCCTTGTCCTGTACAGATGACGCATCGGCAGCAGCAGCTTCGTCTGCCTCAATTTCATCAGCATAGACGTCCGGATGCTGACGGAAACAGTCCTGCATGTGCTTGAAATGCTCGATGCAATCAATGCCCTTTGGCTCGGCCTCCGAAAATACAAAGCAGCTAAAGGCCTTCTTGAATTCTTCGCCGCATGGACCATCAGCCATGCCTCCGAGACAGGGGCAGTCCCAATTGATCTCGCCCGTGCGCTCATCAAAGGCTGACTCTACACCCTCTTCCATATCAAGATGACCGGCCTCTTCTGAGGATTCGTCTTGAGCAGGTTCTTCTTGAGCAGGTTCTTCTTGAGCAACTTCCTCTTTTTCACTTTCCTCATTCGATTCATGCACTCGGGTCAATCGCTTCGGATGAGGCTTGAAAGTGTTCGACAGCTTGATGCGCTCTTCATAGGACAGGAGTCGGTCTTGAAGCGAGATTGGCTGTGATAGACCAAGAATGGCAAAGGACACTGCACCGACCACGGGAACAGAAGCACGGGTCCAGCTGGCGTGGAGAACACGCGCAAACGCCCTTGAAGCCATACGACCCAACATCGCGACAAAGGGAGGTGCCTGGAGGTAAGAGCAATTCGCCACCCAGGTGCATGGTCAAACGCTTACAAAACCATGTTCCTCCACATCGACAGGGTGGACCCTTCATTGAACCACGTCGCACCTGGCAGGCTAGAGCCGAGTGGGATCAGGTCAAGGTGGCGCGCTGTGTCAATTGACACACGATTTGGGTGCCTTTTGCAATAATGTCTAGTGCCTATGTGGCGGTTTGGAGGCCTCTGTCTTTTTGTCCACGGTGCTTGCATACGAGCTCGAGGAGCAGAGGTAGATCTATCATGAGTATGCATCCAGGCTGAGCCGTGCTCTGATATAGCAGTAGGCCCACATTCTTATTGTCGCGAAGTTGTCGGCGCGGCGAGATGGTCTGAGCGCTGCGTACGAGGGGGCCGCAGGCATGTGGAGGTAAGGTCTGCTACGCGTGTGGACAGGCGGCGTAGAGCGGTCGGGTGGGGATTCAAGCACGTTTCGACCACCATGGTGGAATTGGAAGAAGTGCAGGATTCCAATGCACAAATCACCGAAAGGTTTCCACCGGGCATGGTAGCGGTATTTGCCGGTGCCACGAGAGGCATAGGCAAGGCCACTATGCTTGAGTTTGCGAAGCATATGCGCCAGCCGCGTATTTATTTGTTAGCTCGGTCGGAGGACACGGCACAGCCTGTGTTGGATGAGCTGCATGAGGTCAATCCTGATGGTGAGTATTACTATGTTGAAGCCGACTTGTCCTTGATCAACATGGTTGATGCTGCATGCCGTCGCGTTCGAGAAAACGAGAAAGCCATCAATGTGCTCTTCATGAGCCAAGGCACACTGGACTTTACGTCGCGTACAAGGGAGGGTCTGCGCACTATGTGGGCGCTTTCGTACTTCTCACGCATGCGCCTCATCAGCAATCTTTTGGATCACTTGCGTCGTGGCGAGAGTCTGCGCCGTGTTGTTTGTGTCATGGCCGGTTCAAGAGAGGGGCCCATTGATCCAAACGATGTGAGTGGACGCAAGGTGCCTATCCGCCAAGCTCGTGGGCATCTAAGCTCGTGCATCACTTTTGGTTTAGAGCACTTTGCCGAAATGGCACCGGAAGTGAGCTTTATACACGATCATCCTGGTTCGGTGCCGACCAAGCCGACCCGTGCCCTACCTCCGGGCATGGCGTCATTTGCTGTCTCGTTATCTATGGCGTCTGGCCGCAAAATCTCGCTTGAAGAAAGTGCGGAGCGTCATCTTTTCTTAACCACGAGCTCGCGCTATCCGCCGATCTCGGTAGAAGACCGACCGCTGGCTCGTGGCGTGCCGCTCTCGGCGGGCCTACGCGTGGCTTTGTCGTCCACAGCCCGTGTGGCTGGTGGTGTGTACACCGTCAACTCAGACTGCGTCAGTGCGGACTACAACACGTTAGAACTGCTGAGGACGATGCGCGAACAAAACATCCCGGCCGCACTATGGGAGTGGACCCAAGAGGAGATAGACCGAGTCGAGGTCATTATACCTGATCCACCCACACCCAAGGAGCAGCCCAAGCCCTTGGCTATGGAGCCTGAGGAAATGCTCTTCCTTCCTCGTCCGATGCCAGACGGCACCTATCCATTACCTGATCCCGTGAGTGCCACGCGCCCGCCTGTTACGACGCCTGAGCCGCCCGAGCCACTTGACCAGCCAGCACCAGAGTTGGTGCAAGACCAGGCAGCGATGTTCCTCCCGCAAGTACGACCTGATGGCACGTACCCTCTGCCCGATCGTGTGAGACCCACTCGTTTGACCACGCCTGAGCCGCCCGAGCCACTGGCGCAGCCACATCCTGAGATGCTGCCAAATGCCCATGCCATGTTCCTTCCAGAGGTGCTACCGGATGGAACGTACCCACTACCGGCAAAGGTACGACCCACGCGTCTTCCGATTCCCAGCCCAGAGCCAGAGCCGGAGCCCAAGCCGGAGCCCAAGCCGGAGCCGGCACCAGAGCGAAGCGCGACGTCGGAGAGCCACGAAGCTGCTCGTGCGTCTCAGGACGAGTCTCGGCGCAGGTCATTCTTGCCCATGTTTGTCAAGCGTCTCCAGCCCAAGCCTTTCCGCCCCTTTAAAAGGCAGGGGCGTACAGATGGCGCGGATGATACGAGTATGGCGGAGACGGTGCCTGAGAGAGTCTCTCAAAGTGCGTCCGAGGCTGTCCCTGAGACAGCAGCGCCTGGCACCTCTAGCCATTCTGTTGTTCCGCTGTCGGCACCTGTACTTCGTCCTGAAGTGAATGAAGCGCAAACTGCGAAGGCAGCAGAGCATGCTCAGCCCAACACGGTCGTCAGCCACCCCGCCACCGCACTAAACCATGCGTCTGCCAGTGGCTTTGAGCCATCTGTGAATGCCACACAAGCGGCGCCTCAGTCGCCCACGGCGCAGGACATTATTCAGTCGTACCAATCATAGTGGCATGCTTCATAGTATCATATACACGCATGATTCATTCAGCCTACGATATTTCGGTATCATCGAACGGATCCTGGTCTTCGAGGATGTGCGTCGTGGGTGGTGGTGCATAAAGCCGTGGTGGTGGCGGCGGTTGCTGCGAAGGCTGCGATGGAGCATGCTCGGGTACGTCAAAAGACTCCATCGCTACCACATCGTTGTTCGTGGAAAGGCCCTGTTCGATGTTTGAGTAAGAGAAAAAGTGTTGTGGCTCTTTCGGGCGCTCGCCTGACAGACCATACCGGCCGCCATAGCCGACATAGGTATCGATAAGAATGTTGAACCACAGAAACAATAAAAATGCCACAGAAAAGTCAATGAGGCCCCACGTCACATAGTCAATGCCCTTGGCATCAGCCCAGCGCATTTCCTCATCTGTAGCGCTCATGAACATGATCCCTCCAGCGACAAGGAGGAAGGGAGGCAGATACTGAAACACGCTCACTGGGAACCATGCACCAGGTACGGTGGGACGATCCACGGTGCCACTTGGAGCATCACGGAGCACGAAGCAAATCTCAATGATGCGGCAGACGCCACCGGCTATGAGTGCATAGCCAAACAAAGCATGGATGTGGGTGGATATAGCTACCGCCTGCTTGTGTCCGCTCATGGCCCAGCCCGTGAGCATGATGATGACCGCGGGTAAGACGGAGCGTTGGCCCTTTCGACTCAGCCAGACGCCTGCAGCACCACCAGCCCACCATACGACGCCCATAAGTGTGTGCTGCAGGTCCTTGTGTGTCCATGGTCCGCCCTGGTGCTCGGTAAAGGTATTGATCATGCCCCATATGAAAATCACCCACGAGTCAAGGTACTCTTGCGCGCAGCCGCGGCGCCGGAGCCACTCGACGGCGCACTTCATCATGATCAGCAGGATGACAGAGTAGGCAGTAAAGGCTGAGCCCATAATGTAGTGCGCGAGGCATTGATTCAAGTGTCCGCCTTCACACCACGACTGCAGTGTCGCGATGCCAAACACCATCTGCGCCCATCCGACGACGGGGAATGCGCGTCCTAGCACACCATGGATGACGAGGACCACAGGCCGAACATAGCGTTCTCTCGACCACGCAAGGTGCAAGCGAAGGTACACACCACACGCCGCCTGGGCTAGAAGGAGAAAGAAAAGCACACCTGCAAAGGTGCCGTGGACTGTATGCTTAAACTGACGACCACCATGGTGCTGACCAAAGATGAAGCCAGTGAGCGAGATGACTACGGCCGCGATAGACAGAGGCACGTGAAACCTATGCCGTACGAGACCCAGCACCATGGCCAGCGGAAACAAGACAGCCCACGCTCCGGCCTCCATCGCAATATGGAGCCACAGCCACCCATCCACGGGCTCGCTTGCCTGTTGCTTTGTCGGCACATGCGCATGATTCCCATGCGCCGCAGCTTGGGCGATCACACTTGCCCAGCACAACAATGTCCCTCGCATCGCCCACGTCGCTGGTTGAGAACCGTCGTTGGAGGTGGAGGGGGAGAGTCCTACGCGGTCTATGGACGCGCCGCCGACTCGGTGGCACGGGCGTTGGGACCTGGAGCACTGCCTGAGCTAAGTGCACGCGAGGGTGGTATCGGGGTGTTCATGCGACGTGAAAGAAGCCATGAGGGCACCCATCCACGGTAGGGCGGCATACTTTCGGCGATGCAGTACGACCAGGAATGATAGCGCTTAAACACACGGACGCGGTCGCCTGCAGAGAAAGAGTGATCTTGAGCGGGGAGATCTGTGAGCAAGGTAGCTGCAGAGCCACTCATTGGCACGTAGAGCAGCGGAAGAGGCGCATACATCATGATCTGCTGCCATGTATCTTGTGAATCAGGCATCCGATAACACGATTGCGAGTGCAGTATCGTTGCCATCGGCTGTACGATTTCCAAGAGGCAGCCCGTCGGGGCCCAGCCCGTCCATACCTCGATCGAAGGTCGAGCTCGATCCAAGACGTACACATCACCCTGCCCATCGGCCGCGGAGTCGCGCCGAAGAGCCCACCAGCCTTGGCTCTTGGACAACACAATAAAGGTATCACCCAATTGAAAATCAAATTCGTCATCGCGCTCCGACACGTAGGGGTAGATCGCGACCGCGTATGAAATGTGCTTGAATGCGAGGTCCGCCGCGGGGCCTCTTGTGTGTGCATGGCTATGTGCCTCTGCGCCGCCTGGCCATGTCAAAAGATGACGTGTTGAAATGAGTCGAGCGTCTTTGGCTACAGGCAAGCCTGGTGCCCCCGCCCGTTGCCGGAGGGCTGGGTGCTTCATTTCCATACCGAGCTGCTTCTGCTGCTGCCTATCGTGGAATTTCCGATACGCCACTTGTACGGGCGACTCAATGTCAGCCACGTATCGCGCCACCAACGCGGCATCGGGGGATTTTTCTTGCATGGTCTGAAGGATCCGCAGTGGTTTTTCATCGTATGCGATACAGTATTCTGTGGTAGAAGACGTTGCAAACAACACAACGTTATGCCAGTCTTCATGGATGCCGTAAAGGCGCAGTGCCAAGGGCAACAGAGTACTGCATGGATCATTCAGCGTGACGGGATGGAAGCGCTGCTGTGCCTCATTCGGTGCTCGCTCCATGCCTCGTTGTCGGAGCAATGCGCCGATAGCCTCTAGTACGGGCGCCAACGTGCGGTCATCTTGAGCCGACTCACTCCACGGTAGCGGCGCTGTGGCCTGCAAAGCGCGCGCCTGGCCGTCACGGTCGTCCTGGGCCTCCGTGGATGTTGAGGCGGCATGCGTCAGTGGTGGCTGAGACTGCTGCACACGGGCTGTATGAGGCACGCCGAGCGTCTTCGAAATGACTGCGATCTGTTCGTGCAGCTGCATCAGTGCCGTATCGAGGTACGACACATGAGACTCGAGTGCGTAGATTCGCTCGTCACGCTCACGCAAGAGCTGCGTCATGTCTTGATACGTGGGGGGCTCAAGTTCCTGCGGCACCCAGTCGCCTGGCTCAAACGGGATATTGTGTGCGATTTTCATCTGGTATATAGCATCCAAGAGCGACACACGGTGTCCGATCGATGCGACGCCAATATCCTTGAGCGCAGCCTCGTCCATCAAGACAAGAGCCTCGCCGTCGATCCGATTCGACTCAAATGCCTCCGCATAGCATGCCATGTCCATGCTCTGCAGCCAGAGACTCACATCGCTAAGGGTCCAATGTCGCACGTCGCTCTCCATGTGGATATTCCCCCTCCCGTCCGGAAGGGGACGACGCACAGGCAAAAATCGAGCTCCGAGCTTGTGGGCCGCGCCGCGGCGCATGTGGAGATGCGTGGGCTGTGCTTCTGTCGTGCCCTAGTTGGGCGCCGCGCGCGCGAGTCGCCTGGGAAGCAGTGGAGCATGCATGCCATTGGATCTGCTGTACTAAACCCACAGTCGCTGCAGCCAGCGCACTTTTTCACACCCTGTTCTCCATTGCACCTGGACTCTATGCGTGACGACGCTGCGCAACATGCGAGCGTAGAGAACCAGGGGGCATCTGCTCGACTGGATGCGATCGCCAAGCTGCGTCGCGCGGCATCGCAGCGTGAAGTGAGGCAGGCCAAGCCCCCGCCCACGACCGCCACAACGGCGGCCACGCATGCTGGGACGGCAGACTCTGTGTCGTCCAACGCTGAGGCGCAATTAGTGGAGCGTAATGCGGCACGACCAGATGGTCAGTTTCCCTTGCTGTCACTGGAACAGTTGCGTCAGCGCCTCGTACAAGAGCGGAAACCCACGGGCATGTCTCGCTCGGCCAGCACGAGTGCAGCCTCTCAGGTCGCTCGGGCATACACTATGCAAAAGCTTTTGGGCGCTAGCACACCTATTTCGTACAATGACATGTTTGCGTTCGTCAGGAATGCGAGTCAGATGCGAGATGCGCCCTCTTCTTCCAAGGACCGGCCCCTGCCGGACCGCGCCATCGAGACGCCTCGTCGCACGACACTAATACGCAGCGTATCAGCTCGCGATCATTCGCGGGTCCACGCATACAAACAGGCGGCGCGTGCTCCCCTGCCTTCGCCTACCTCGGCACAAGCTGTGAGTTCGCCGACGTGGGACGACCGAAGCTCCGTCGCACACGATTCTAGCAGCACATCCAGCTGGCGCCTGTCGCTCTACGACTACGACAGCACGAGTCCTGTGGTGTCGCAGACGAGCGCTTTGGCGCCTGTCTCGTCTACACCTAGCATACCCACGACGGCCAGTGTATCGGCTGAGCCGCCCATCAAAACGGCTGAGGCACCGTCTCATCTTCCTGCCAAGCCACAACAGTCTGAACCCCGGGAACTTGATAAAAGCGCCCACTTGTTCATGACACGCAACCGCTCGCACAGCTCCTCGTCGGCCACAGTCACGCGCGTCACCGCACACACGCCCCACGTGGATACTCAACTACCCCGCAGTGTGAAAAACTCGTCCGACATCCCGCGAGAGACGGTGCCTGCGAACCCCATGCCCAAGACACCTGCTCCAACATACCCATCCCCCGTGTCTGTATCTTTCAGTCATGAGCCAGCGCCTGCATCGGCGCCCGTTTTTACGATGGCTGGACATGCGGACGACGCGCAAAAACCCCTACCACACCTTCCCTCTGCCATGTCGCAAATGCTCGAAGAGTCTCTGGGACTGGGGCACCCAAGCTCCTCACCCTCCGTTGATGCCGCACACGCTGCCGAAGCGTCTAGCCATGTGCGCTCCAACAGCGCGAGCGCGGCGACGACAGACACAAGAAAGGACTCCAAAGTGGCACGCATCTTTGGTTCTATTCGACGCAAGTCGTCGCGACGAGGCCTCGGCTCCCTGCGTCGACCCTCTAAAGCATCGAATGACTCGGCGTCGACGTCATCGCCTGTGGCGTCGCACACGCTGATGGCCTCGGTCATTTTACAAAAGGAGGTACAAGACGCGTGGCTTCACGACACTGTTATTACGATACCCACGACGCCAGCCGCTCTTATGCGCTGGAACCAAAAGCTACCGCGGCCTGTCCGACATGTTCTGGCACCTTTCCCCGCACAAGTCCCCTTAGAGGTGGCGTTGGATCCTCCGCGTCGACTTGTGCGTATTCTCCCGCTTCTCCAGTCGGCTGGCGATGAATATGTCAAGCTTCGCTATCTCTTCCTTTTTCAGGATACGGCCGTGTTGGCCAAGCCTATGATTGCGCCTATGCAAGGTGAGTCGCTTTCTGACCTAATCATCCGAAAACTGGGGTGTGCCCCCGATTTGAGTGAGTCCTGCACGCCTATTACTGTGCTTGGTTTGCGCGATCTTTACGTGGATGATAGCAGGCAAGGCAAGCTGTCTGAACTAGCCATGCTGGTCCAGCGGCGCGAGGCGCAGCTGCACGCCCATCCTTTTGAGACATTGCATGTGCTGCGGATGGAGGCGCAGCTGCCGGGCTCTGAAGCATATGCGCACGCCCAATTGCTCTACGCCGGCGCATCACTGGATAGGATGGCTGTGGCTCAGTATTTGTATGCGCACCGCGACGTGATGAAGCACTATGTCATGATGCACTGCGTCACCGGAGCACCCATCGAACTAGCACTGCGTTCCCTGCTTTCGAGCGTGCCGTGGCCACAGGATTTTGGTACGTTTGAGGCTCTGCTGTCCGCCTTTGCGGTGCACTGGCACAAGGCCAATGCGTCCGAACACCAAATGACGGCCGAATGCGTAGCGGACTTGACCTTGGCTATTCTAGGCCTCAATGATGCTTTGCACGGCGCTACGGGCCTCTTTACATACCCCCCGCATGCTATTTCGCTCGAAGAGTTTGTGAAGCTCTTTCGCGCACGCGACACACAGCATATGGTGAGCGACCGCATGCTGAGCGACGCGTACGTTGCGATCAAAACATCACCTCTTACCCCCGCTGTGCCGCGTCATGCTTGGCGCACTGTGTCGTATGATGCGCGCGCGCTGAGTGAGCCACTGCGTCCTGGCGTACCAAGCCTGCGAGTACGCGTCTCGCTCGACCAGCCTGATCCAGATGTGCGCATTTGCCTGGTGGGACGCGGTCTGTATATGGATCCACCGGTGCTTACATTCACGCATGCCGCACACTCTGAATTTACCGTGCTGGCTACGGCGCCTGGCACGTATGATCTGCTGTTTCTGCGTACAGGACAGCATGCGCCCATGTATATCAGCGGTCGTCATCACGGCACGCAGCGCGCGCTGCCTCTGCACCTCACGCTGTCCTGCGAGGATGCGACTACGACGACGCCTGGACGCCGGACCGTGTCGCTCGTGCATTTAGCGCCGGGAGCGCCGCGCCGCGCCTTGACCTTCTGCATGACGCATCAGGCTATGGCCGAGCAAGTCCTTCGGTGCTTGCGCACTCAAGTCGAACAGGCCCGCGAGGAGGCACGGCACCAGTCGCAGACGGAACGCGACGTGCACGCACTGAGTCAGCTTGTGCTCGAGTCAGCTCTCTTTTCCCTGCCGGCGTCTGATGACACCCACAGGCTTGGTCGCAGTGGCACGATGACAGGTGCGAGTATTGTGCGTATGGCACGCGAAAATAGCTTGCTGTCTCATGTGCTATGCATGAGAGACCGGCAAATTGTCACATAGCTCAAAAGACCCGGCTGATGGCCATTCTCGCAGGACGCCTTGGGCCACCCAGAACCGCAGCGCCTCGAGTGCCAACGCCGCGTGCTGCAATTCTAGCACTTGGGCCAAGTCCTCCGCTGTCACGACACCCGGCGTCTCGTTTTCCGACACGAGCTCCAAGACCGCAAGCTGCAGCGGCGAGACACGCATCGATACGCGCTCATTGTTCTGCAGCTCGATGTCGACGTCGACGGTGCCTAGATGCGGCAGCCATCGCACACACTTGGTAGGGTTCTGCCTCGTATAAAATGCCGAGAACTGCTGCAGGGACTGGGCCAGTCGAGTCGGCCATGTCCATGTCCGCGTGTCGAGATCGGGCCAAAACTGCCGCGACACGACCATGGGGTGCACGTACTCAGCGACGTTCTCCTGAGTGTGGAAGGCGCTATCCAAGGCACGCGACGTTGCCACATCGGCGAGCATGACGTCACAATGATGCAAACTTTGCTCACCCAGGCGTCGCTTGAAAATCGCAATGTTGTGCTGCACGCGCGAAGTATCGTAGTCCACGGTGCGGACGAGACGCTGAGCCGTGTGCTGCTCCAGTGCATGCAGAAATCCTTGGCGGTCGTGGAAAATCTGGGCAAGTAAACCCACCACATCATTGGATCGCATCAAGCGGAAGGCCGGCCCGGCATCCACAGGCCTCGGTGCCCATGTTGGGTCGACCCAGTGCTCAAGGCGTGTATATTGCTCATCCTCTGCGTCCATGTCCCATGCACTCGAGGGTGCATCATTTTCTGGCTGCAATTGTACAAGCTCGGACCGCAGAAGCTCAAATTCCGCATCATCACCAAGAAGTGCGTGTACAATCACCCGAATCGTGTCGTGTCGTGTCCGCAAGTAGTGCTGCACCGGCGGCAAGACGCGCGATAGTACCACGCCAGACGTGTCTACCATGCGCAGCGCAAATACGATATTTATATAGTACGCCAGAATCGCATGCGTATCCATATCTGGGTGCAAAAGACGCGTCTGAAGAGCCTGTGTAAATGACTGAGCCAATTCGATGCGTTCGTCCGTCTTGGCTAGCCACATCACCATATCCTCCATGGCAGCGCGGCTCTGTGGAAACATACCGACGAGCGCATACAACTGCGTTAAACGGTGCTTTCCAACCATCTTGGCCAGCGAATACTCTAGTCGGAGATACAGCGATTCATGATCCTCATCGAGTTCTGGGGTATCATCGTACATCATGGACACACTAATATCCCAAGCATTATAGAGCGTGGGTGACATGGACACAGGCTCTTTGGGCCGGGCATTCAGCATGGACGAGAGAGCTGGCATTAGTTCGTCACATAGGAGCGCATGGAGCGCTGGGTATACGGCTTCTTGTAGTGAGCCTGAGCGTGTCACGGCTTGCTGCGTCGCATGCTCCAGAATGTGCGAGGCCGTTTCAGTTAAGGCACTTTGGACAACAGCATCCAGACCCAAGATCCTAAGTTGAGTACATACCTGGGCGCACGTCGAATCCGGCACAACGTTAGTAGACTCCTCGACATGCAAGGCACTTTGGAAATAGTTTTCAATCACCTTATGCATGCCCGGCTGCATGGCAGCAGAAATAACCGTCTTACAATGCGAAAATAGGATAGCGGTGCATGTGTCATGCGGCAAAATGCCTGCCTCGAGTGCCAATGTTTGTCGGCTCACGATCCATTCGAAGCAAGTGTCGACAGCAAATGGAAGATGGGCTGTGGCATGCTCATCAGATATCAATGGTGCGAGTACCTCCATGCACAATTGGTGGAATGCGCTCATGTATGCATCAACATACCATGCGGCCAAACGCTCTTGACTGTACCGCAGGGAAGCCAAAGCTTCTCGCACGAAAGGCTGATCACGTTCTGGCGCTGCCCACGGTTCGCGTGGATCAAAGGCCGCAATAATGGTAGTCCAAATAGATGCCTGTTCTGCACCTTCCCCTTCGTTGATTGTTTTCTTACAGACACGTAGCGCCTCCTCCCACGCTGCATCCATGGCACGTTCGCCTGAAGGGATACTAGTGTATTGTGTGCATTTCTTGGTGCATCTGACTAAACCTCGACTCTCGACGCGTCCTTGCGCATGCACGCGCGTTACGGTGTTGCGATCGGCCTGCTTGCTATTCTTTGCACATGAGGGCGCCCATCACGCTCAGATATGTTCTCGCCTCTTCCTTATGCTTCATCTACTTTGTGTACGCAATTTGGAATTGCGCCCGCGTGATAAAAGGGTACAAGTTGGGGAAGATTCCTTGGTATGTGCCGGCATGTGCTGGATGCATTTCAGCATTGGGCTTGTTGAGCATGTCGCTGCCTAACAAAGAAAAAGACTGGATCAACTTCGTATATGCAACACAAAGTATTGGCTTCTTGCTAACCATTGAGCTCGTTGACAAGATGATAGACGATTGGTTCTTTCACACACGCATGACGCCAACCAAGCCCACCAGGCTGAAAAAAATGCTGACACTGATTCTTGCCTGCACACTGGTTGCGATTTACGTGAATCCAAGAAACATCATTATACCAATTGTACTGTGCATGAGTTCATTTTACTGCAGTGAGCGTTTGTCAGGGAGAATTGGCAACTTGATAAATTCTATGGATTCACAAGATTCTAGAACGCGCAGCAGCGCATCTTCTTATGCAGTTCGAGATGCTCTAGAGACTATGGCGCGCATACTGGCCAACTTCACGACCTTGCTCAGTGCATCCGCAGGTGCTTTTATGGCCGTACATGTACTAGCACTGCACAAGCCTAAGCTTGCGGATCTCGACTTTCAATATTTGGGGTTCTTTTTGTCAAACTTCCTTGGTCCCATTCCTATCACGCATGTCCTGAGCCTTTCATCTACCCTTGGACACCTGGAGGCGCTGAGAAACTATGCTTGAGTTACATTTGCTTATATAAGATTGCTGTGTTGCTCAAAAGCCCGCGTTTCCACTTGAAGCGCCTTTACGACTCGCGTTATGAAATTGCTCGTCACAGGCGCCTCTGGCCTGTTGGGGCGCGCAGTGATGCAAGAATGCACAAGAGCCGGTCACGAAGTAATAGGCTTGGCCTTTTCTCGCGTATCTGGCGCTCTCGTCAAGCTCGACCTTACCGATGCAGAGGCCATCCACGGTCTTATACAGCGTGAACGACCCGATGTCGTTATCAATCTGGCAGCCGAAAGACGCCCAGATGTGGTGGAACGTGATCCAGTGGCAGTAAAAAGGCTGAACGTTGATGCACCGGCTATTCTGGCCCAAGCATGTGCCACTCTGGACCCGCCTGCTTATCTACTCAATATCTCCACGGACTATGTGTTTGATGGGCGGAACCCACCTTACTTTGTCGATTCGCCTACCCATCCATTGAATGCATACGGAATGAGTAAGCGGGAGGGTGAGATCGCGGTATTGGATGCAGCATTAGCAGGCCATGCCACGAACCTTCGACTGCCGGTTCTGTATGGCGAAACATTGTATAATGAGGAGTCAGCTGTCAACGTGCTCCTGAACTCTATTCGATCGAATGAAAAGCGAATCAAGATGGACGCTCATGCCGTGCGATATCCGACGAACGTCTCAGACGTAGCACGCGTGATTGAACAGTTGTCGTCTCTGTACAAAAAGCAGCTTCATTCATCTGCTATGCCCGAAACACTACATTTCTCTGCTCAAGAGGCTATGACAAAGTATGACATGTGCCTTGTGCTCAGTCGGCTATGGAACCTCGTATGTCAAGAGGAAGTATCCTCGGTGGAGCATCTCGACCCACAATACGAGGCTGATGCTAATGCTGGTACTAAACGCCCTGGTCATTGTAAGCTGGACATTTCGACGACAAATGAGCTAGGCATTGATACAAGTTGTGTCCCATTTGATGAATGGTGGCGTAACTACTTAGAGCACTGTGATCGTCCTGCTCCTTTGCATGGCGAATCCAAGCTTGACAATGATTTTTCATCGGCGAAGGAAGCAATCCCTACTGAGGAGGATGCTGAAAAACAAGGTGCGAGTGAATTGTCTTCTAACGCGAAGAAATCTGATGCAAGTGAGGCTTTTAGTGAATCTGTTCATGAAACGGGGTCCAGCTCTAAAGAAACAGAGACTGCCCTGCCTATTTCTGACGAAGAAGAGCGGTATGGAACTCGGACTCCGAATGAGCGCGAAAACGAGGTGCATGAACAGCCAAAAGTAGAATTCCTTGTACGTGTGGGAGACCCGCAACGAGTGGGAGATCCGATGACAGCGCATGTTGTGTATACTGTACGTGTGCAAACAAATGCGCCATGGCTCTCTCGTCCAGAATATTCTGTGCTGCGGCGGTACAATGATTTTCGATGGCTCCATGCGGCCATGGTGCACAATCATCCAGGTGTAGTCGTCCCACCTATTCCCGAAAAGGTCAAAGTCGGCCGGTTTGCGCCCGAACTGGTTGAATTTCGTCGTCGGTCTCTGGAACGAGCATTGCTCAAAATGCTTCAACATCCCATTCTTCAACAAGATGATGATCTGGCTTTGTTTTTGGAAAGTGGAAATCTCACTGCCGATATACATCAGCGTGATCTTCGTAAAGGTCCTGTTGTAACCCCGGAATACAAGACGTACTTTGGTTGGAGCCATGCATTTCATCATTACCGTTTCCAAGAGCCTGATGAGTGGTTCACTTCGCAGTTGAACTATTTGTCTCAATTTGAAACACGCATGAAAGAAATTTGTGATGCTTTGACTACCCTCTCCCACAAACGAGCAGAGCTAGCCGATGCATACTTACAACTGTATCACAGTCTTGTGGCTTTATCAAGCAGTGGCATGTCGCGTAGCGTCTCAACGTGCTTTGCCATTTTGGCTGATATGAAAAAGCGTTCTGCCCAAGCATGCACTCAACTTGCTGATTACGAAGCAAATGTGTTTGGCCTCGCTCTTTATGAGTATGAACGCCTTGTCGGAAGTATTCGCAAAGCTTTCCAATCTCGTGAAGAAGTATGGCAGGCATGGCAGTGCGCCGACGATGAGCTTTCTCGCGTCCGATCGAAGTATGCAAAGTCGAATGAAACGCACATTGATACCCAGAACCACGCATTGACTCATACACAACTTGCGTATGCGGCTCTTAGTACACGCTTCGAGGAGGTAACACGACTCAGTAAATTGGAAGTGGAGCGCTTTGAATGCGGCAAGGCGCAAGAAATCCGTACGGCATTTGAAGAATATGTTCGTGTGTTCTCTGCGATCCAACGAGATATTTTGGATGAGTGGGAGCACTGTGGATCGATTGTACAGCGTATAATAACCAAGAACCAAAGCAAGGTGTGTATATCACAGCATGGTATGTGAGCAATGTATCGCGTCCAAAAGATTTTCTCGTCGCTTTTGCGACTTTCGCACATGTTAGACTGCCGATCTGCATGACGGATCTTTTTCTTTTATGATGGGCCATACAGGGCGTGCATACCATGTATCAGCGTGTAAAGCGCAAGCTAACAAAGCAGGCTACAGGAAAAGAAACAACTCAATAGTCTTTACTCGCAGTAGCATTGTCATCCGCTACCGGTCGTATCGCCACCAATGTATCATTGGCTAAGCGACACAGAATATCGTTCCGCAAAGACGTCTCGACCAACACATCTTCGATACTTGTGGCTGCCTGCATTAATCTTATCGCAGATTGAGCATAGCGGTCTTCCATGTTAGCTGCGGAGTCGTTTTGCGCCTGGATGTCATCAGTCAACGAGACAAAGGGAAATCCGAACATGGCGTCTCTTTCACTTGGCTGTTTGGATGAAGCAACAGCGCCGCCATATGTATAGTCTGGACACCCATAACCGTCACGTCTCAGAATGATAGACGAAATGCGAATGACATAACGCAGTATTAGCACCGAAAGAAACGCAATACCACAGGGTAACGGTGGCTGCCCGGCCAAGGCTGTCGGTATCGATGGCGTACGTTCCACGTCGAACGTAATTACACCAGGGCGCTCATGTGTACCCAAAGCAGGTGTGGCAGATGGGGCATATATGATATCTTGTTCATGTACAGGTGGCAAGTGGGTACGCACATGCAAATGCAGCTCGGCACGCTGAGATGCTTCGTCATTCGGCGAAGCAGCAAAGGAACATCCTTGGCATCGACACAAACCATCAGAAGAATGAGCCACATGTGACACCAAATGCTCTCGCACATTCGCCCAAGTGTGTGCCTGTGGCGTTGGACACCCAACCCATGGACATGATGGCCCGGCCAAACTCTCACGGATCCGTGGTGCTATGCCACGAATGACAAAGCGCGACTGAGCACCAGCGACACCAGAAATGACCATCGCAGCAGCACCAGGGAATGTTTGAGATACATTACGAATCAAGTTGGCAGCTGGCTGCAGAGGCGCACCTCCTGCATTGGCAATAGGTGTGAATTGGTCGCGATATGCAATCCAAAAGTCCATCTGTGTGACTTCGCCTTGTGCGTCGTATTCGAATAACGTCTTCATCCATTGTGTACCCCGCTCAGGTTCAGGCAATGTCTCAATTTGGGAGCGAATGTCTGATGGAAGCACTTTCCATCGCTGCCGCTCCATGGGAGACATTTTTTCACGTCGTTCCCATTCGCGATTTTGGCGAATTCTTTGAGTATTAGGCACAAGACTTGCCCACCATGCGTGCTGATTTGAAATCATAGGCGAATCGCGTTCCCACACTGATTTTCCAAGAGACAAGTTCCGTGCCAGGAAGTGAACAATAGCGTGCGTTGGCACATTGTCCAAGCCTAGCATGAGTGCATTATCATCAATGGTCAAAAGCTGGTACAACAGGTCCAACACAGCTTCCAGCAGCTCTGGATCTTGTGTGAGTGGAAGCAGCAAAAGACATCGCTTGACGAGACCCAGTGAAGTGGGATGTAGTGCCATGTCCACTTCGACAAGCACTTGGGAATTCTGTGCATTGGAAGCAAATGCTCGAATGCATCGCAATGATCCGAGCAAGAGAGCCCGGTCCTGAGTTGTGTTAATCCAGTCATACAAAATTACGAAAAGTCGGTCTTCGACGAATTGAGGAGTCGTATCCTTTTCAGTATTAAGAACAAAACGACGTCGTACCCAATCGCTTAAAGTCAGATGTGGTGCGAGATTTTCGAGTATGTCGAGCAAATTTATGCGAATATCGGCGCACTGTTCCATCGCCACACCTTTAGTATCAAGTACAAGGGCGCCATACAGGTGGTTGAGAAAGTGTGGAACTTGTGCGATCGATGGGAGATTGCTTTGACTAAGTGCCAAGTTACGCAATATAAGCACAGATTCCAGGGTACGACGCAAAAGAGCTGCATCACGAATATATTTGAACGGCTGGAATGGCTCTGTAGCTGCAACGGGAGAAGGCGGTTTATGTGTCAACCTTACGCTGGCCATAGCAATACCCGCAAAACCCCCATCATCATCTCCGCCTGTTCCTTGATCAACGATAAGTCCATTCAGGTTTTGTGGACGCTGCATCACGTCCCACTCCGAACGAGATGCACCATGCGTAGCAAGGAACAAACGCCGCAAAAAATCAGCCAGCGCTTCTGCAAGGCCAGGATAATTCGTTAAAATGAGTTTATCTGACGCTTCACTTGTGTACATAGCTAACCTTCGCAGGGCCCAGTCTACTTGTGATGGAATCCCTGAACGCAATGATAAGCACAGCCGGTTCATGGGCCCTGGTTCCAGGCACGCATCTGGGATAGCATTCAGTGAAGCTGGCTGACCTGCACGCGTCGCGAGCATCTGTGAGCGCAACACGTCATAGGAAGTAGCCATTTTATCAATATTTGAACAGGTCAGAACAATATCTGCCTGTGTCAAGCGATTCGTAGTCCACGGCCGTTGTTGTTGGTAACGCTTGTTGCGAACGCGATGCCTACCATAAGAGCCACGTGGTATTCCTAACAGCTCCACAGCTACATGACACCTGACTCACTACGCGTGGAAATGGGCATACTGATAGATCGGCGCTCGAGAACACCTTTGAGTTCATGCACCATGACCTGAGGCTGAAAAATGTCTGTATTCACGTTAAGACTCGCACGTCTCTCATTTTTCAATCGAATTCGTTCGGCACGCGTCATTTGTGACTTTGGAAATAGAGCAGGCACAGACGACGTATCGCCTTCAAACACTTCCTCTTGGCCCATCGGCGTAGGCAGATGTGAAGGCGAAGTGGAATCGAGAAGTAGATCATGAAATATCTGAGGACCTTGCGCACCGCTAAGGTATTCGACATTTTCATGCATTGCCGAAGGAGACGATGGTATACTGCCCCCTTCTTCCTTGTCTTCAGTGAACGAAGACGATTCAGAAGATGAAGATATTGTATTGGTATTATGTGAGAAGTCTTTCGGAGCTGCTCCATAGAAAATATTTTGACCTGCTTCCCAATCAGATGACAACGACAGCAAGTCTTCACGCACGCTGTCGAAGATGGACCTCATTATATCTTTATTTTGAGAGCATGGAGGAATCTCGTTTTGAACGCCATGCAATGTTGGTGTTGGCAGATGCAGTTCTTCACAGCATACATGTAGTTTGCACTGAATTGCCCGAAGTGTACGTCCCATTTCCGTCAAGTGATCACCCAAGCTAGCATGGCTTTCAAGAGGAGGTGTAGTGGAAGACGCCTCAGAATTCGGCTCCACGACATGGAAATGTTTTTGTACCTGTTTTTTCATATATGAGGACATTTGCCAAAACAGGTTCGTTAATGCAGAAAGCACCTCATCTAGCACTTCTCTCCGCCAGAACGTATCGAGCGTTTCGCATGTTGAGTCAATATGAATGCGATCCCAGTCCAAACCCAGAAGTGCGTACAATAGTGACTGACGCGTAGAATGCATGCTTTCGAAGTGTGAGCGAACCGATAAAAGAGATAAGCGATCGTATCGTTCAGATTCTTGATGCTTGAATTTTGGCGCTGGCGATCCATTGAACTTGTCATTTTTGAGTAGCGATGGCGAAGAAATTGTGTTTGAACATTGCTGGCCATTGGATTCATTGAGCAAGCTTTTGCGCCTCAGTTGGCGTGCCGGCGTGTCTGAGGCAGACGAAGACAATGAGCTTGGTATAGGAAAAGACATGACTGTCGCCACATCCTTCAAGGGATTTTGCCGCACAGTGGCAAGTCCTCGCGAAAGAGGCACATCGCTAAATTCAATGTGCTTTTCTAATCGACGCAACGCAGCATTGCAATGATAAGCGACTTCCTCCAATGCATCGACCATGTCCTTTCTAAGAGCTAAAAGTCGCAATGGAAACCTGGAGCGCTGGCTGTATTCAAAATTTTTGAGAGATTGCAAACCGTCTGCTGCCTCCAGCCGAGATATAGGCGCCAATGGAGACGATAATCTGTATCCTCGAGACACCAGTTCAACCTCTTGTATAGCTGCTAGTGCATCATTAATACTGTAATCCATTGTCTGTGCAGCTTTAACAAATTCTTGTATTTGTTGTAGTATATTTACTTGCAGATAAATACGTTCATCGACCACCCAAACAGGGTTCGGTACATTTAGCGCAAGAAATGGCAGATGATTAGCGGGAGGCGTCGAAACCACGCACGATATCATTTTTGGTGACCATGAAAGTAAGTCAGACGCACCCGAAAAAGAAACTAAAGCGTCAAGTCCAATAGAAAGCAAAATACAGTAAGAAAGTGGGAGCCTTGCGTGGAAATAGGCACACAAGATCAAAATGATGACAACCATTGGCATGACAGACAAAGATCCGACGATCCGGACAGATACTTCATGACATGCAGGTGGAATGTTAGCAAAATATATTTTTTCAGCAGAGGGTATCCAGCTTTTCGGTTGAGCCAAAGCTTCATGTCGATGGTCGTACATAGAAATGGACAACGTCGAGCCAAGTAGGTAGGATGACACAATCGTATATTTAAGCTTTTCAGCAAATTCTTCCACACCTTCATCAGGCTCATATGCTGCTTTTTCTGCTTCAGAAATTGCCTCTGATATAGATGCTTCATGAGGCAACACACTCTTGCAAAAGCGATGCCAAGCATGTGTCCAGCTCTTTCTGGTTACAGGTGTTGTATTAGGACTCGCTGAAGATGAGTTCAAACCGAGCGTCGCTAAAATTGTAAGACATACGCTAAATACATACAATCAATGTAAGAAGCAATGGGACCATCCTGTAACACAGGCTCAGCCATTCGATGCACCTAGGAACAGGGCAAGCTTAGAAACTCGCACCAAAATGCTACCCCTATTGTACCAAGTCTGACGTAAGCCACTTTCAGTGATCCCTGGAGACAGCGCTGTATAGGCGCCAAGGCGCAATCCTGACGCGTACTGATTGGCTTCCCACGAAACATCGCTTTTATGACAAGCTACACGGAGAAAAAGAGTTCAACTTCGTTGCCGAAGGCGACGCTCACGAGCAGCTGCGAGTCTTGATTGCTTTTCAGCATGGTTCAGCTCATTTGCAACATTAGAGGGTTGCTGTTTGGATTTTGTGGCGTCTGCCATGAGCGCATCCAAGGCACGCGAGCGTGACTGATTTAAGTTCTGAGAAGTGTTGTCCGACTTGCGGTACAATGGCGCGGGTTCAGGGCGACGAGATGAGGCATTGCCGCCCGAATTAGTACGGGCATTATTCATGCTAGAACGGATATTTTCCATGAATGACTTTTGTTTGACGTGTGGCTTGACAGGGTGCTCAATTTTAGTGGGGAGACGAAGTAAGCGTTTCATGAACTTTGTGCGGAGAAGCAGTAACTGGGCAAGAGAAAATGTGTTTGTGGTTGACCAGTACAATAGTAGGGCAGAGGGGAAGCTAGAAATGAACCAGGCAGCTAACACGGTAACACCCCGGAGTATATACTTAACAATGCGGGCCTGCTGACTCTGATTCATTGCCGTTGTTCCAGTCTCTGCGCCAGTTTCAAGAACAAGAAGTGTCATGATGGTACTAATAGCAGGAAGCGCGTAGTATGGGTCAGCCACTGTAAGGTCAGGGAACCAAGCCACACCACCAGTGGTAAGGGCAGGAAGTGGTGCCTTTGCGAGTCGATCCAAAGCAAAGTAGAAAGACAAAAAGACAGGCATTTGAACAAGCGGCAAAAGAAGAGACTTGAACGGCGAGCAATTATTATCCGAAAGCAACTTACGAACTTTCATAGCGGCGCTTTGCATTTCTTGTTGGTTGCCAGTGGACTTGGCATACTCCATGTCCTTAATCATATCCTGCATTTGAGGCTGTATGTTCGACAGTCGGATCGAATTGCCCTGAACGTACACAATAAGTGGTGCAATAGCTAGACGAATGCCGCATGTAACAGCAATAATCGTTGCCCACCATGGAAGATCCGTATAATACTGCACTGCATCAAGAAGTTGTTGTAGTAGTCCAGAGGGCGAATAGCCTCCAAGACCAAGCGCCTTCAACTCTGTTGACGCTGTTTCAGCCGCTTGGGAAATAGCCTCGCTTTCATGTCCGACAGCTGAACTGATGGCGTTTTCCGCATGGGCGATACGGTCATGAATCGAAGGACCCACATCAGCCAGGTTCTGCTGGACATCATGACTTGCACTTTTCACACTCGATGCAAGAGCTTCGCCATGTTCAAAGATAGCCTTTCGAGCATCCTCGTTCGTGGTTTTAGCCCCCCACAGGGAAAAAGCACGCGAAGATGTGCCGTTCATTGTCATAGAAGCACAAAAAAGTGGAACAGCTGCGGTTTTTGTACGACCATGGGAGAGCATAGTGAGTCCTTGCCGCACAGTGACTCTGTACATCATATTACTCAAACGATGCATCGCCATAGTGTACGGGAGGATGAAAGAAGTTCTCGGAGGAAGCCACAAGCCGTCGCTTGCAGTCACGTGGCAGACCATCGACATTCGCGAACATACTCACCTTGACAGAATGAGACGCCAGCCATAATAAATGACCCTTACTGCATATACATTTTACAGGCATCTATGATCATCGCATCCATAATACATATAATAAGAGTCCTAACATGCTGGCACAGGTATCTTCGGAGATGGTCTTCTCACGGTTTCCTGAATTCGGACAGCACGGGGAGAATGAGGTTGAATGCGGTATAAATCTCCTCTCGCACCTTTGCACCAGTGAGTACAATTTTTCCGGACACGAAAATGAGCAATACAACTTTGGGTTTCACCATGCGATATATTAAGCCCGGGAATAACTCAGGTTCATAAGAAGAATAGACACCGTGGCTGTAAGCCAGACCCTCGAGACGAATAGGGAAACGGACGTCACACGAGCCGACAATGTTCTGGATCTTAAACTCACTGAAACGAGCCTCAAATCCGAGCTTTTGAATAATACGTGCATATTTGCGACTAGCCAAGCGGCTATCATCTTCGCTTTTAGCACCTGTGATTACCATTTTCCCTGATGCGAAGATTAAAGCGGTGGTCTTGGGTTCACGGATACGCATGATAACCGCTGCAAAACGCTGTACAAAGAATTAATACTCAAACAAAACAAGCATACCTTGGGGTTGTATTCAGCATTCCGTGCGTGAAGTGCAATGGTTTTTAAATCCAATCTCGCTTCGAGGTTTACCGTTGCCACAATATTTCTGTTCAGTGTTAGCTTGTCCACTGATTTGGGAGAGGACGTACTGTAAAGTTGGAACTATGCCATGCATGCTCGACAGAGTCTGTTCCGTAATGGACGGCGGCACGGATGGGGTATCCTTTACATCGGGCTTGCCATCTTCTTTTGAGCCATTCGAGGACGTAGAATCAATGCCCTTGCTTTGGGTGGGAAGGGAGAGGGGCTTTTGTTGTGGTAGAGCCTGTGATGTGGACTTTGCCTGAGCTTGAGGAAGTTGTAAAGGACCACTTGAAGACATGGATCTCAGCCCAATCACGGACGCAAGACTTCGACACCTCCTACAGCTAAACCCACGCGGATTGGGGGATAAATTAAAATCCGGCCTCCCTTTATATATGTTTGCCACATTCCTCCCGCGAAGTCCCGCGTTGAAGCCACGTGACCTCCACTGATCGCGAAAAAACTGCGGCCACATCGCCTCGATGGCTCTTCCATAGCCCTTGCACGGTCGAAGAGAAGTTGGCCGAGAATCACCATACAACCTTCTGGAGTGGTTGGGCGTGAATAGAGAAGGAAGGAAAGGCTATCAAAAACCCGCATGACTTTCGCAGTTTTTTAAGGCTGATGCCAAATACAACGTTGCAATCGAAGTCATCGACAGAGACGCCACAACCAGCAGCGATGAACAGGAATAACCCAGCATTCCTTAACAAGTTGCGCAGCATGGTCGATGATCCTAATACTGATGAGCTCATCAGATGGTCCCCTGCTGGTGATACGTTCCTCGTTCCAAACCATGTGCGGTTTGGTGAAGAAGTGTTGCCTCGATTTTTCAAGCACAATAACTTCTCGTCATTCGTTCGACAATTGAACATGTATGGCTTTCATAAAGTACCTCATTTGCAGCAAGGTGCTTTGAAATCGGATCAACCATCTCAAAATGAACTTTGGGAGTTTTCAAATCAATGTTTCCATCGCGATCACCCTGACTTATTATCTAAGGTACAGCGGAAGCGGAGTGGGAAAGAGCGGGATCATCATCATTCCAACTCTATCGATGAAACGAACCGTGTTTTAAATTCTATGAGTGGTGCGTTAACGAGAGGTGATTATGACATGCGGGGGGACTCTCATGAAGTATCCAATTTCGTTGGCTCCGTTCAAATGTCGAATTTGCTCGGCGCTATTCAGGGCTTGAAAAACAATCAGCGAACGCTCATTGAAGAATTATCTAAACTACAGCATTCAAGTCAGGCCTTATGGCAACAGAGTCTTGAAAACCGACAACAAGTTCGACGGCAACAAGATACAATCAATCGAATTTTGCGTTTCTTAGCCAGTGTATTCGGTTCATCAAACGTGGGCGATATTCTTTCAAACCCCTCTAGTGCCGACTATCATAACTTTGGCATGCCTTCGGATGGAAATGCGACATCCCATGATTTTTCAGCGCAGGGCGATGCATTCTCCCAGAATGCGCCTCGAGGACCGGTGCGCCCACAGAAGCGGGCACGACTACTTATCAGTGACACTCCTTATGCTGACCCCATGGCCGAAGACAAAGACGCCTCCAACTTAGATACCGAAGAGCTTACGCCCGTAAGCGCAGAGCAACGATTCACAGAAGCTGCAAGCGACACAGATGGTGGATCCCCTAAACTGGGCATGACGCCTACGTCCCCCTCCTCTTATACACCTGATATGATACTAAATGGCAATTCCACTGACTCGGACGCTTGGCAATCAGACCAGACATTGCGTAACTTCCTACCAGAGTCCAACGATAGCTCAGCCTGGTTGGCTAACATATTAGCTAGCCAAGGACAGGGCTCTAATGCTTCGAATTTGGATGTGTCCCGCTTGGATCCGCAGCTTCTAAGGTCTTTACAGCATACTATCAACCAGCAGTCAACACCCAAAATGCCTTCTTCCTCAAAAACTAATGCACCCGGATTGGTTAGCAGCAATACGAGAAGTGGCATGTCGACCTCTATAACACCTTATGGCTCCTTGATGGCCAACATGCCTCCAGCCTGGCGGCAACCTATACCTCAAATGAATGAAAAAGATAATTTGGTTCCTGAAGAGCAACTCTTTCATAATGTAGAGCGTTTAAATCAAGAGGCGAAAAACAATATGGATCAAACAAACCAACTTCAAAACCAGATCCAAACATTAGTGAAGAATCTTCGCCTGGAACCCAATCAAGCGCGTAACATGATCGAAAATGAATCTTTCGATTCCAAGAATAACACGCTTTCAGATTCGCGAAACCCTGGATGGGTGGTACCTTCATCTATCCTTGGTGCGACATATCCATCCTCACCGGCAAACTTGGTGAATGGTGTATCAGCAAGCGCCCAAAATGATTTTGATCTTGATTCTTTCTTGAATCAGTTTGTGGATCCTGTGAACCAACAAAGTCCCTCTTTTGATCAAGCAAACTCGCTCATGACCGAAGAATCGCCTGACGCACCTGGCTCTAAGAATAATTAAGTTCTTTTTTTTTCAGATATTGGCATCATCGCGAAATATACATGTACCGGTAGTTATGATAGTTGTACAGGGAAATATCATAAATCGTAAAAAACTAATCAACTATCGTAGGGCATTGACTAGCCTAAGTTTGTCCATAGGCGCAGCTTGAGCACTGCGTTGGACGGACCTACGAGTGGCATCGAATTTTCTTGTCGTGCGAAGCGAACGCGCCCGTTCAATTGCCATGGGCGGCTTATTCTCATCTGCTTCAGCTCGGCTAGTATGGATCACAGGCACTGTCGTAGTAGGCATTCGTGAAGAGGAATACAGTGCCTGTCTCAGCAGTACAGGATCCGCCACGCCCTCATATTCTGCCTGTGCATACTTTGCACGCTTAGTGCTCTTTGAATGCAAAAATTCATTCAAGTTCGTAGCCTGTGCAGGTGACGTTGACTCTAGGATGGATCGCATTCGGCGTGCCATCTTAGAGACTTTATGGAACTGTGTTTTTGATACGTCTTTAACATTTTCGAGATTGGCGGCAGAAGTGAGTGCTGAGGGTGCCTTGGCTTTGTCATGATGTGAATTATCGTGACTCAGTAAGCCATACTGCCGATTCTCATTTGAAGAAGGGACGGGCGAACACGACCTGAGCGAAGCTGGCACAATCGAGGTGAGGGCACTAGACTCATCACGGGAATCCGACACTGCTTGAAAAGCGGGTATATCCGTGAGCGGTGTAGATATAGAGGAAGCTGCTGAGTGCGCGTGAGCATGTGACATTGCTCGTGTATCGTCCAAAGATGTCGTTGGCCTTGGCTGCGGTGAAGTTGGCCTTGGAGACGCTGGGTCCTGACGGCGCAGCTCCATCGCAGAAGCGGGTCGCTCTTTTTTCGTTGTACGCGAGTCGTCATCCATGGAAACATGCTTTGATTTTGGCCTCGCAGAAGCTCCGACTTCTGGCGCATTGCCCTCTGACGCATTAGGTTGATCGTTTATGGCGCTGATGAGCCAATCAAGGGCATCTTCGGACGTGTTAGTACGGTCGGGTGACTCTTTCTCAGTTGCGGAGTTTGAATCAATACCGACATCGGTGCCCTGATTTGGAATCTCGCAGATCATCTGCATGGGTAACATATCGGGCAGGCTCGGCTGGGGACTTGCGCACCTAGCATAGCCACGCCCGGAGACTCTGGGTGTAGTAATACCGACGGGAGATGATGGCGAATCAACAGGCGGGCTAGCCATGATTGAGGACACATGGCTAGAACGTGAATGAGTTGACAAGCGGCTAGTGGTGCGATTCATAACGGTCTGATGCAGCAATGGACTTGATTGCTCGGTATGCGGAGGAAGCACAGGGCTCTGTGATGGCATAGGCGGGCTCTTTATCGAGGGAGATGAAGCTCTTGGAGAGCTATGAGGCAATTCGGCAAGCGCAGGTGACATTGGTTTAGGTGAACTAGCCTGATGAACTTGGATACTCTGACGCAGCAAGTCCGCCAGTTCGGGTGCTTTGCCACGCGCTTTGATGCCGCGGCGCTTACACAGATTTACAAGCTGCTCGCGACGTAGGCAGTACAAGGCTTCGCTTTGGATCAGTGCATTGTCCAAGTCACTGTCCATTATCGTAAACACTCGTAGTTGTGATACAACCACGGATCGCTAAACAACATAGAACAACACACTAGTCTAAATTCTACATCAGAAACGAGTTCCACAGACTTGGCAGGCACGCCAGTCCGTATATTTTTTATTAGTCATGATGATGTGAAAGTGTATCAGCTAAAGTGCTGCAGCACAAAGGTATCTCGAACGACCCGAGCCTCGGCCACGGTAATCGCTTCTTCGACGGCACGCAAAGATGCCAGTTCATTGCGCTCCCAATCCGTGAGTAGACTGTTAGCATCCTCTCGTACATCAGTACGCTCAGATTTTCGAAGCAAAGAAGTCTTTTGGGACTGCTCATAAAGTCGGCGGCGGCTCAGCTGAATAAGAGTGCGATGGAGTTGATCCTGGAGCCAAGACTTGCAATGAACCGCATCCACATACCAAAGAAAGAATGTACGTTGAGGGTTGCGTTCATTGCTCTTGGGTACTTCTTGCAAGCTCAAGATCGACGCAGCAAAAAGACGCGAACAAATATCGCGTGTTTCACCCATGGAGATTAAACCGATTTTAGAGATGTGCTTTTCTTCAAGCTTGCCCTTCTCAACAAGAATGCTAAAGATGCGACCAGCGATCGGACCGAACCGATCGACAACCACATCACGAACCATGTCGAGTTGTAGTTGCCTGATAATATTAACATATTCGACGGTGAAGGTTGAGGCGACACGTGTTCCTGTTGTCGCGCCCGATACGCTGCCAGAGCCACAAGGCGCCAAAAAACGAGTGGAGTGTACAGACGAGGAGATGTTGTCGTTGCACGTCAGTACAGCCACATACTCGGCCAATAGTTCGCTAGTCGACGGTGTAGCCGACCGTTTCGTATCATACTGTGCCATGATGGAGCGCTTGTCAAAACCACGTTGAATGCGAGTGTCTTTCGGAATTCGATGTGCAAGTGAGGAAACAGAGATAGGCCGAGAACGCTCATCTTTTTCGCACGGGGCTGTCCCAGGTCGGTCGGTTTCAAGCATATAACGCATAATCTCACCCGTCATTGAATTGTATCGAGATGTCGTAGCTCGCACGATAATATCGTTACGCAAGCGAATATGGAAAAAGTCATAATGTACACGGAGCCACACATTCGAATCAATATCAATATCATCACGCGACACACTCACATCAGTATTGGAGCGTCGCTTTTGTCGTTTGTCACGGTTTTGATCACTAGATGCTTTCCGTACCAGACCCAGTCGAAGGCCGTCAGTATCGCCAATTGAGCTACCTTCCCAATCACGATAATCTTCCTCGTTAATAATAGATTCAACTTTTGCTTTGATTTCTCGAAGAGATTTAGCCGTTGGAACACCCCTTTGCGTCTTTCGAAGAGACAGTTCTAGCGTCAGCTGGCGGTCCAAAGGCGAGACATGTTGTATGGGTGTGCTGGGCCGTACAACTGAATCTTGAAGCATACTGACCAGCAGCACACGCAAACGAGCAATCCGGTTAGCATCAGGCACTTGAGTCTCGTCTGAATGAGTAAGTGCGCTTAGTATGTCTGCAACACGCATTTGGCCGTGGTATAAAAGGACTCGAACAACGTCTTGAGCATCATCACCACCCCATGCATGAGCCAAAGACAGGTATGTTCCGAAGCGTAAACGACAAAGCACTTCTTCTTGGTTAATTTCAAAAAACTCTTCGCCAGATAATGCGTCGCCAGTCGGCTTGGAGTGCAGGACGCAATGGTGCTGGATCAAAACAATAAGCGCTTGCTGTACAACGCGCAAGGGAAATAACCTACTAGAAGCTTTTGATGTGAGTTCTGATCTTTTCGGGGTGAGGTGTCCGGGAATAGATACAGGAGATGCATTGAGGTAACGGACCAGCTCAGGCACCGTGAGACGGCCTCGACGAAGAAGCACGTGTGCGACACTCTACGCAGGTTAGACATGGATTCTGACTGCATACATACTTCGACAATGGGACCAAAATGTTCGCGAATGATATGCAGGCACAGGTGCGATTGTTCACGCACACTGACGCTGCTCATCGCCGTTAGGTAACGGACGTGGAAGCAGACCCAGGAGCTGTGGTAAAAAAAGGACATGTCTACGCAGCTGACTAATGCAACTAGCCTTCTGCATACCATGGCATGGTGGTTTCTAGAATCAGTGATCAAGACGTTTAGGTCCGAGAACCCGAATCAAACATCGCAGGGTACTTGTCCTGTTGATCATGATACACGCGAAAGGTATTTAGAAGAGAGCAAGTGTCCTGTTGACCATAATGCTCAAAAAACATACTTGGACATGGCAAAAAGCCAAGCGTCTTTTCCAAAGCGTGGGGCTAAGCGTGCTCTATCGAATGAGAGAGAAGTATCATCTATACCGAGGTATTACCTAGACCAAAACAACAGTGATGCGCCAGAATCGGCGCATGCATCTGCCGATGCAGTGTCAAATGGTGATAACGAAAAGCATTGGGTGTACCCCTCGCCACAGCAGTTTTATAATGCAGTTCGGCGCAAAAACCACAATGCGCGTGTAGAGGATATGGACGTGGTGGTTCCTATACACAATGCTGTAAACGAAGAGGCTTGGCGCCGCATCACCGAATGGGAAGATGCATGGAAGTCTGATGCCGATGCGCCCCGTCCCCAACTGGTCAACTTTGTTGGGCGTCCTCGTGACATTACATGGCGCGCATGGTTCCGCGGCCTGGCCGGTTACGAAATGCCATTCGACCGACATGATTGGGTGATTGTTCGTCCACGGTCGGACGATGACCAAACACCTCAGACGATGCGATATATTATCGACTTTTACGCTGGACGTGCACCATCCTCGTCCTCAACAAATTCTCCTGTGAGCTTTTACTTGGATGTGAGACCAGCACCAAGTAGTATGGAGGGCATTGCTATGCGTTTGCATCGGTGGTGGATGGATATGAAGGTATGATTTTAAAGCACGTCGTCCAGCGAGAGGGACGGTTCTTCTTCATCAGATGGGAGTTGATCAAGATGAAGGGCGCGACGTGTTCGATGCCATATAAACCAACTCGATGCGACAGCAAAAAGCATGCTTACAAATATAAATGCAGCATTCATCCGCTGTGACATGGGATCCAAACTGTCGCGCATGTCCCGGTCACTCAACTCGTATATTTTGGCGCCCATGAATAAAGGGAATATAAGCCGTGGCGCAGTGATAAAGGTGCTCAAGGCAAACGTACCAAAGGATAATGAATCCAGCGAAGCGAGGAGTAAGTTTGTGTAGCAAAATGGCAACGGGCAGAAACGCGCCAAAGTCGCCATGACAAGGCCATGCTCGGTTATAGCACGTTGCAGGGCTTGGAATCGGCGGTCTTCTCTGAGGCGTGCTAACATCTGCCATTGGCCATGCAAATGATGCAGCACTCGACGTAACACCATCATGCTAATGCAGGCACTAAGAACCAACCCGATTGTGGCGAGGAACCATGCATATAGAAGGGTATAGACCTGCTCCGAAATGGTGGCATGGGCATCTGTCGAAGCAAAGGCCATGCCAAAAAGAGTGATGCACGTCGTGAATCCATGCATAGGTGGGAGTGCACAGACTGTCATAGAGATATAAAGAATTAGAATGCCCAACTTTGAATGGGAAATCCACGCGGCCAAGCGCGCCAACGAGTGCAGAATTTGATCGCCTCCATAGTATGTGACCATGGCGAAAATGAGAACTTGTGTAGCGACAATCAAGACGACACACACTCTTTGTAACGGTGTTAGTGACGCAAAGCGCCACTTTATGTGATGCAGAATGTGTGCGACATGCATACGCAATACAGGATGACCGCGGGGTAAAAGGGCTCAGTTGGAGTTCCTGCAGTTAGCGGCCCGATCAAACGCCCGATCAAGACAGACGCGTGCATAGAATTTCACCACCACATCTCGAATGGCACTACCGACACCTACCAGGTATGGCATACTGCCGACCGAGATGGAGTATGTGGCCAGCTCAGAGACCATCGTTGATATTCTACCGCTTATATCGTTAGACCGCGTGCGATTGCTAAGCGGTACGTATGGCCCATTTGAGCCTCCGGCCCGTGCTCAGGTACCTTTATGGCTCGCTATTTTGTTACGAAAGAAGCGAAAGTGCGTGATTGTGCCCCCCGAATGGCTTAGTGTCGGTGAGTAGAATGCTTTGGGGCATGCATCTAACGCCAGAAACTTTAGCTGAATTTCTGCGACAAGAGACAGTCACGTTGCCATTCTCTCCTCTTCCACTCCATTATGTGGCCATAGCGCATCTTCTCTTGGAACATGCGGCGGAAGATATACCCGATGCATCGCGTGTGCGAGCATTGTTGAAAGACTTGCGTGATGCGAGGCAAAGTAAGATACTCGCCGGACTTGGGATGATTAATCCAACGCATTTGGAAATGACGAACATATCGTCTATGGAAATATGTGAGCTACGACCCCTCTTTGTGACAGCTCTTTCGCAGCTCCATGCACTTCATGGGTCATCTAATGATGCAAATACTGAGGACATGCCGTCGCAAACATCTGAAAGCGTTGCACCTACTTTGGACGATAACGACGAAAATATATCTGTCCGACGTGCCTAATGTATAAATATTCTACACTTCAATTTCTTGCGTGACCAAGCTTGGCCTTCTCGATCTGTTGAATTTTAGCGTCCAGAGCCACAAAAATGCTCGATAGTTGGTCGACGTAGAGATCATAGCGTTGCAGGAGCGATGTGGTACGCGCTTGTGCTTCCATGAATTGGGTTTCGAGCGAGTGCTGCTGCTCCAAACATGCTTGCAGTCTTTCACGCAGAGGCTCGTGTTCTTGAAGCTGACCAGAGCCAGTAGCGCCGTGTTCATCCAATTCACGGCATGCTTCCATGACACGAACAAAGTTTTGCATAGAAGCTGCATTATCTAGCACTAAAGCTAGCTGTGTATCAGCGTCAAGATCATTTTTTGGCAGTTCCTTGAGTAGTTTTTGAATACATTCATCTTTGTTCAGTTAGAACTGTAGTTCGTATACATACTCTGATTAAGTAAACGCTGCAGAGATACGTGTGGCACTACGGCCTCTCCAAGAGCGTGCTCAATTTGAGCCACTCGACTCTCTAGTGGTAGACTATGCGTGTCTGGCTTCCATCCATAAATTTGAGTGCTAATCGAGCGTAAGCGCAATGCCAGCGTAAACGCTGCATCCATGAAGAAAACAAAATTACTTGCGGTTCGCCAGGCAGCGAATGTAAGTAATCCATGCCTTCTTTGATTGGCTTAATGTACCCCACCTCGCTTTGACCTCCTTCCTGGTTTTGAACACTTCCTCGTGACATCGCTCGACTGATTCATATCAGCACAAGCCAAGGCGGCCAAAAATATGTCTGATCAAATATAAACTTCAACTACATTCACCTTACTTGAACATGATGTTCACTGGAAATGTACTATTCTGTGAACATCTCGCCGAGGCTACAAGCACATTTTCACTAGTGACTGCTCCGCTGACGGTGTCAATTAGACGCGTTCCAGTCTAGGCACACTGCACAAAAAGTACATCATATTCACAATATAAGCTGCGTTTTATTTCAAGCGCGTTCTTGATACGCCTGAGGCGCACGAGCATGGTTCAGATCTCTGCTCCTCGACATTCTTCAGGGCTTTTGCTTTATGTAGCTTGGTTGTTCCTCTTGCAATTAATACATACAATCTACTGGTTGGCATATGACTATTAGCCGCTTTCAAGCTGGATCGGTATTGCCTGCAATATCTTGTAATGCCTGCCTTAGTTCTGACGCGTAAGAACATGTTGTACGCACGAGCTTCCGTGATGAAAGGCTCCCGGATATCTGCACAGTCCACACCGTAGCATTGAATCCCGATCTCGCCAAGCTCATCTATGCATGGCCAAACATCACCCTGACGAACATAGATAACATGTGTAATGATGTCTGTCACAGCAAAAGCATTCTCTTCCCCTGCCATGTCAATCTCGTGGATTTTTTTCAAAGAGCGAAGAATAGCACTGAGTCAGATATTATGCGACGTACTTAACAAAGCCAATACCAGTCATTCGATGAGTTTCTCGGTCATGCTTCGAATTTAAGAGCAGTATCTTGTATTTAAGCGAAGGTGAACGAGCAATAGCATGAGGTACGCCACGCAGTATAAGGCATGGTATAATACTGGTCCACAAAGAACCGCAAGAATAAATGAGAACACGGCTGCGTTGCAATCCAACAAGATATGATGGGTTTGGTAGAGGAAAGACTTCATTTCGATACGACTGCGGTTAGCAGTTGGTAGCGTACATTCACATAGAAAACGCCTGCGTAAGTTTTTGTATACGTACGCTCAATAGGCGCTGGTAGAGGCATTGCATCCTCTTTTGGTACATAAGATATATTCCCGACTGATTCAAAAAGCTCCGGCATTTCAAGAGGCTCATCATCAAGTAGCTGATCGTCGGCACTATCATCAGAATCTTCCAGGCTGAGTGCACTCGATGATGTACGTGCATCACTCATGCTACCCAGAGATCGCATTCTTAGCTGTTGTAATTGCTCTTCAGTACCCTGGGGTCCGAAACCAAACACAGAATCCTGTAGTTCAGAAAGCCGGCGAAGAGGTCGTGTATGTGTGCTCATACGACTTCGCCGAATGACCTCATAGGATGGGTGTGATATTTCGCATTGACCAACAAGAATAGATCCATCTGCTAATTCGGCTGCGATTGTGGTCGTTTTATTCGTGTTGATTGCGGGAAGCACGTCACAACTCTTCATGGCATGAGGAATTTCTGATATGGATGAGAATAGAAAGATGGCGCTTTGGATGGAACGGAAAAAGCGTTGCATGGATGCAAGAAAAAAGTTGCCGATACTTCCGCCACGAAAATTAAAGTTGCGATGAGCTCGATGTAAAACCTCACTTTGGAAATACACGAGGAAGCCACGCACACATTCGCGCTTTTCTGGATCAATGCCACGCCATAATCGATGTTTCCCTTCTAATATGTCCATCCATTCTTGCTTAATTTCCTTATGTGATCCATGCAGTGGTAAGCGGTACGAAAGAAGGTCAGACATGGCTTCTCGTGATTCGGCGTTGCCAAGCTGTGATGCACGGTGATTTTTTGATGCGGCGATGGCTGCCAGACGTGCAAGACGCGAGCGAATATCACCGATCGATGGTCCTCCCATAACACGAATAATTTCTGCGTAAGTACGAATGACGCTCGTACCTGATGATGAACCTGCACGAGCACCCCAGAAAAGCATGTATCAGCTCGGCGAAATGAGACACGTACCGCCATTGTCCGACACTGGATAAGAGAATAAAGTTACGTACCTGGCATAACATATATGGCTGATGGCGTTGCTCCCACCAGATTATTATAGCCGCTGCCACCACTTAGGACGATTACCTGGCCTATGCCCTTGCCATCCGACATAGTGGCACGGTAAGGGCACAGAGGTGGAGGGCCAAGATAATTCACGAATGTTTCAAAATACAAGGGTCCATTGGTAAGCAAAAAGTAGCACGCGGTTGGCATGCAACGAGTGTCTTCCACGACGTTGACTGCTGCGCGAGTCACTATGATGCAAGCTAAAAAGGCGCACTCTCCACCTAGTCCGACAGATTCGCTACCATCGAAAAAAGCACGGACAGTGGCATTAAAGCGGGATCGAAAGCGTGTGCACAATTTGCAAAAAGCCTACCAGAAGCAAGTGCTAAAACATGGTGATCCGCCCATTTTGTTTGACATTCTTGAGATGCTTGGCAAGCCGCGAGTAGATGAGATTTTAGCGCGGAACGAGGAGTTTGAGCGCGTGCCACCATTCGGTGAAGAGGTCGTGGTAAAGATCGATCGACTTAGCTCACATGGCGACGGCCTTGCACTCACACCACAAGGCGACCGACTCTTGGTGGTACCATTTGCACTTCCTGGCGAAGTTGTGCGTGTGTATCCATATGCATCTGACCGATTTGTTTTCAAGTCGCGCATTGTAGAAATACTGGAACGGAATGCGTCCATGCGTAAGGAGAGTCTTGTGCAATGTCGATATTTCGGACAATGTGGTGGTTGCCAATACCAGATGATCCCCTATGAGCAGCAATTGGAGCTAAAACGGGAAGTAGTGCGACGCGCATTCATGCATTATTCTAAGTTGGACTCGTCGCTCGTGCCAGAAGTGCTTCCAACCATGCCATCTCCTGAGAGGATGCATTATCGCACAAAGCTCACGCCGCATTTTGATCTCCCAGCTTCATTGCGCCGTGCGTACGGAAAAGAAGTACCGGCAGAGCCTGTCGATGTGGCTATCGGATTTGATAATCCTTCCACGGGTCGTGTCATGGATATCGAGGAGTGCCCTATCGGCACACCGGTTCTTAATGAGGCAATGAAACGGGAACGTCAGAGGGTGCGCGAGTCAATTCGAAGCTTTAAAAATGGGGCTACCTTGCTTCTTCGAGACTCTTTGAAGTCGTTTGATAGCGAAGAGTCTGTGGCCGTCACTGACCACAAAGCCACCGTTTATGAGCGTGTTGGTTCCACCAAATTTTCAACACCGGCCGGTGCTTTTTTCCAGAACAATCGCTCTATTATTCCCCTCGTCATGGATTATGTGCGGTCACAGCTCCCAGCTAGTGATAAGCCGCGGTATCTCGTGGATACATATTGTGGTTCAGGCCTCTTCGCGCTGTCCCTGGCCCCGCTCTTTGACAAAGTAGCAGGGGTCGAAATCAGTGCCAGCTCGATTGAATGTGCCAATGAAAACGCCCGGCAAAATCATATTTTCAATGCCGACTTTCTGGCAGGCGAGGCAGAAAACATTTTTTCAAAGATTTCCTTTCCGCGTGCACAAACCACGGTCGTGATTGATCCTCCTCGCCGGGGATGCGATCAGGCATTTATTGATCAGCTCGTTGCCCTACGACCACGAAACATCATTTATGTGTCATGCAATGTTCATGTACGTCGACTATTCTTACAATGACAGACCCAGGCACGCGACACGGGTATGCTCCTTCGGGCGTGTCCTTCGTACCAGATCCAGAGTGTGCGTGGATTTGACTTCTTCCCACAAACGCAGTACGTGGCGCGCGTATTCTGACATGAAACAGCCACGTTGAGAGCATATGCGTTATGCAGGACACTGAATTTACCACGGCAGGAGACACGCAAAGCTTACAGTAATAATCAGGTTGCCCACCATACTAATCCAAGAGAACGGAATACCGAGCAAGACGTCCGTGAGCTGGACCAGAACGGTAGTGAGCAGGCAGGACATGGAAGCGAGAACGGGGCCCCAAAGAGAAAGCAGAATGGCAAAGCATCCGTTAAACAGGGTGCCGCAGAGAATGCTGAGAAGAATCCATAGGAGTGTAGTCCCACTCGTAGGCCATTCGATCCTCTCTATGCCAAAGAGATGTGAGAACAACAGTGGGATCCAGAAAAGGCACAAAGTCATGGCGCCGATACCTGTCATCATCATGATGGGATGGAGCCCAAAAGGCAACTCGCCCTCGATCTCATCCTGAGGTGCATGCTCCGACAGTTCGTCCGAAGACAATGGCTGAAACGAGCCGCGCAACTCGTCCTGGGGTATCATGGCTAGGCGCTTGTAGAAGATCTCGTAAGCGGCCATAGATATAGCTCCTAGTAGAGCCAACACATCGCCCAACAGTGCATATGAAATAACGCGACCGCCCTGAAGACCCGCGATGATAGCAGGTTGCGTTGCGCCGCCATAAGCCGACAAGACCACACCTACGAGGCCCAACAAGACAGCAATAACTTGAAGGTAAGAACATGGTTCCTTTAAAAAGTACACGGAAAAAACCAGAGCCCATAAACTAAAAGTGTTATAGATAGACGTGATATTGGCCATGCTCGTGAGGGGCACAGCCAGGAACCAACTCACCGAGGGAATGGTCAGCGCAACCGTGAGTATGAAGAGCACACAGGACAAACGAGTTATGTTGGCAGCTAAGCTGCTTTTTTCAGAGCCAAAGGCCAGTGACAGCTGTTTTTTCGTGTCGCGCTTGAGCATGGCACAACAGTGTGGCACAGAATGAGATGTGCACACGTGTATCAAGGCCAAGTGGATCGGCAGCAGGAACATAAAACTGCTATGCGTTACATACAAAAGCAAAAGAGGCTTTTTGTATCCCAGAGTATGTTGTATGTATTGTATTGCCTCCGTTTGAGTGGTATAGGACACGAGAATGCATAGAAACACGGCAATCGATGCCGGTCCTCCCGGCAATCGATCCCACATGGCTCTGGACAGAGGTCGGTGGAGGTGCACGCTTTCTGTGCGCGTTCATGACGCAGGAGCTTGTAGATGCCTGGTGCCGAGACATTGAACAGCGTCGACTTGTCATGGAGGCCCATGATGCCTATAAAAACTGGGAGCGTATGTCTGCATGCACTCACGCATAGAAATGATGGCGGTTGTGTGTGAAAGATCACCTGTTCAAATCCTATGCTTGGGCATTGGGTCAGCGTCAGTGCCGGCTGCCCGGGATCAATGGGCATTGTTGCAGGATATGCGCCAGCATATAAGCAAGCGCTGTGGAACACAACCTTTGGTTGTGGTATTTGATCCTCAATTCGATGACATGGATGTGGCGCTAGTGCAACGTCAACAAGCACAACTGCCACAGGAGAATAACTGTGGTGCCTATCAACTATCGGAGCCCACGTTGGTATACATGCCGCATTGTCCCAAAGAGCTGTACGAGGCACTTCTACGTGCCAACTGGAAAAAAGAAGCGCTGGATCACATCATTCTTTGTGGGAATGAACTCAGCCTGTATTCAACAGATATGACTGCCTATCCTTGCCTCGAGAGAATCGCACCCTATACGCACGCATATCCCGTACCATCACTACCTGCATCCACAGCCGGTGCACTGGATGCAAGTATGCAGGTGTTTTTTTCGCCGTGGCAGGATATGCCGGATTCGAAGCCCGCCCAGACGTGGACCTATCAGCCCGTTCGACGCAAAGCGCGAGCGCGACGTGCCCGATCGAGTCTTGTGCGTGAACCAATGCGCATGGAAGAAGACGCCTTCTGGTCACTACCGCAGGCCAGGTTGGAGTATGGTCCAGAGGTGCTGACCACACCGGTGATGAATACCACAAAAATCGTGTAGAATGTATGTACAGTTATGTGTGTGGGTTGGAAAAGAGGGCGGCTTCGTGTTCAATCAGAAATTCCACCGCTCGGGCATAAATTGGTGTTTCGATAAGCTCGACAGATGGTTCACGGGCATGCATGATGGTAGGGCCGAATACGATGGCCAAGTTTCGGGCTGACATACGAGTCTGATGACTGTGGTCGTGAACCACCTTCAAGTGAGTACAAAGGCGTTGTAGTGTGTCGTAATGTGGCTTAGGAAGCTGCTCTAATAGCAAGCGCATAGCTGGAATGGACAGCGCATCAGGGGTCTCCATGATATAAATGTACTTGTCATGCATAGAGTATGGCACAAGGGGCTCAGGTAATTGACGCAGGTAGCTTTTGAGAACGCCTGTGATAGCCGAGATATCGTTGAATTGATCCTCGTCGCACAAGTCAAACGAAGCTCCGTTGTCGAACAACTGGACAATATGGCGCTGCTGCTGTGTGCTCCCAGACTTGCGATAGAGACCTTCGTCCGACAATCCATGCACTTCAATGGCTTCTAAGCAGCGACGCACCACTAGGGGCACGCTACTTCCATCTAACTCAGCCTGCTCACAAAGCGGTCGACCCATCATGGACACTTTGGGTGGCAGAGAAGTCGATACGTTGGGTTCTTGTGGCGCATACGTCACATGAGATTTGGATCTCGCAGGTAGAGGCGGACCGTCTTGTGTTAATGAAAGCGTAAAGAGTGCGCTCACAGGCGGGGCTAATGTGGGTGTGGCCGAAGAATGGGAAGTCGAGGTTGATGGCATCTGTTCAGGTGGTGACGTGGCAGCCGCTGGGGATGTTGGAGCTGGCTTGTACTCGCTCGGGCGCTCGAAAGAGTGCGACATTTTGGACCCGTTGGACATACCTCCCGGTGACGAAGAAAGACGCAGAGGCCTAGTTAGTTCATGCGCAGGGAGAAGCAGTGTTTCGCCAAACGCATTTAAATCTGATACATTGGGTATACGAGGTCGTATCCAACGAAATTTGCGGGGAGACGGTAACGGGGGAAGTGACGCATCCCGACGGTCCAAGCTTGTGGTGGGTGAAGAGGAGTTGTTGGCAGGTGCTTGGATTGATGGCGTCGGGGCAGGTATACTTCTAGTGCTTTCTATGCCGTCAAGGCGGTCGCTGGAGGAGTGAGACGATGATGGGAGACCTTGTGATGAAAACGATGACGACGATTCATTTCGTGGAACAGTCGCAGATGGGATCAAAACGGGCGATGAGCTAGGCACCTTTTCGACTTTGGGCACCGGTGGCACGGCTCTCGTAGGTGGCGCCGGTGTCACAGCCACTGGGTCATTGGTAGTGACAGTTGAAGGTATGTTTGAAGGTCCAGTGGACGACAGTGACGCAGTATCTTCCAAAGAAATCGACATATCGGGCTGGTTCGAAGGCGATACTGGGTCATTCCTCGGTACTAGCACGGAAGATGATGCAGCATCTTCCGCCTGGTCTTGAGCAGGTAGCTCTTTCTCTAGCGTCGTGTTGGGCGGCACATGTTCCGACTGATCGGCATGGGAGCTAGACAAAGAACTAGCGTTGCCCGAAGCAAGCTCTCTCGATATCGCTGGCGCATTGGACCTGGTCTCTTCCAACGACTCGGGAGCATCGCTTGCAGCGTCAGGCATGATTTCTTCGTGAGGCGGCATGCGATCCTTCATTGTCTCAGAGTCTTTTTGACTCTCGAGCAGGGACAAGTGCTCCGTCATTTCGTCAATTCGCTCAGCGAGAGACTGTGACTCTTGCATGAGCGTATTACGTACTTGCATCATCGGTTTGAGCTCCTGACGAACAGAATGTTGCATGAGCAGCAGTGACTCGAGCTCACGACGATATTCACCCTTAATTGTGTCAAGATGCGCTAACAGGGAAGTGAGTACCATATTGACTCGATTTTGAACAGACTTGTCGTCAGACGATTGGTGCTGTTGCTGAGCTGATTGTACACTCAAAAGTTCTGCCAAAGCCATGTGTCGCTGCATTTGAAGCTGAGAGATTTCGTCTAATAGCGCCGCAGCATGCTCAGGATGGGTGGCCGACCAAGATGTAGATGAAGCATTGTCGTCGAGAACAGGCGACCGTTTGACACTGTTGGAAATGGACCCGGACGCATAAGGGCTGCGCGGGCCAAATATGGAGCTACGACGCGCGGCAAATTCGGGCGTCGAAATCAGGGCCTCGAACTCGCTGTCATGCATAGACAGCGAGCGCAGAATATCCGACTCAGTCACCGAGTGTACTCGCGTCCAAAGGTCCTGCACAGTGCTTGACACCGAGGCATTAGAAGTGGTTTTTCGTTGAATGATCTCTTCTTGTGGCGGTGTAGGACCATCGTTGTGGGAGGAATAGTACACTTGCAGAATTTCGGACTGAATCGCATCCGACAAGCGTTCGTGTTTCTGAGAGTCACCTAGCGTTTGAGAAGCTGTGGCATCCGTGGAGGCAAGTTCAGTTGTATTCTTTGGCGCCTCATAGGGCGTCTCCTGGTGATAAGCCGAGTCGATATGAAAAGGTGATGCCTGTTTGTTCTGCTCAACCTCAGCATGGACCAGCGGGGGTTTGTTCTCAGCCAGAAGCGCATCCGACTTATCTTGACAGTTCTCACAGCGTACTTGTCCATCCACTGTGGAAAACGATTGCGTGTCCATTTTTTTATCACAAGCACCGCAGCGGAAACATGCCGTGTGATATGGATCTTGACCACACAAGACAACCTCATCCGTGATCGGGCTGCCGCAGGATATGCAGTTGAATGTACAGCTCCCACACATAGGCTGTGACCCAACAAGCAAGACATTATCCTGCTCAAACGGCACAGGACGACCACAAGTAATACATGTAAAGCATTCCATGTGCCAGTACGCCCCGGCCATGTGCACAACACCATCCGCAGCCTCCTCATCGGTGATTTCAGCTTGGCAAGTCTCGCACAAGACAGCCATAATCGGATCGTCCATTTCTTTGGTGCGATTCGCGACTTGGCCTTCAGTCATGCCGCTCACGAGGGGTGCGTTTGGCCGCCCCAACCCTTGCCAATCCACGGACAGGATCAAGATTCTATCACCTGTCCTGGCAATCGTAACCGTTCCGCCTGCGCAGTTATGCAATGACCTGCGAGATGTTTACCCTGCATGCATAAGCTCGCGAATGAATCGGAGCGACCTACATTTACCTATCCGGCCGACGTCATCGGCCGAAAAGGAGGGCGTTCACCCGCAGCACCAGGCTCGTCTGTCAGCGGCCAAATCCTCTCTGCCCTATTAGGTACATCGAAATGACCTTGAGTAACAAGCCAAGACGTGGGCTGACCTGCCGCGGTCGGTCGGCACCTCGGTACTCGTGGCCCGTGACAAAACGACCTCCATCCATCCATTCTTCCCCTGGTGGGTGTGTAAGTGCGAGCTTGGTAACAGGACTCGCGACTTGTGTTCTGAAAGCCTGTCTTTTTGTGAAAGATAGGTATTAGCCTGCTTTTCCGCGCTTTTTCTTGCCAGCCGTGTGCGATCGGTAGCGTGTCGCGCTCCACGCACAAGGCGGCCTGATTATGATGGACATGCATTTTATCGCGTTCAGTGTCCCGCGTGATGCGACAAGCACATCGCACAAACATACGGAGGCTTCTGAGACGTCGGGTAGCGTTTTACCGCCTGATGCTCGAGCTGTTGGAAGTCGCCCCGGTGTTGCCATGCCGATCCCCTTGTCTCTCGCGCCAGGCTCACAGCGTCCATCGGCATCCACCAGTACACCCAGCGTGGAACTGACTGATACCACCTCTGATCCATTCGGAGTGTCCTCCGCCCTATCCACCCCCTCATCATCTTTGGGACCTCGTCAGGCAGCGTATTCCAGCGCCGTACACAATGCATGTGCTCATGCCATGTCAATCCATGGGTGTGTCATCCATGCAGCTTCGACGGTACCGCCACTTAATGGGGATACGGATGGCGTCACTTCCAACTCTGCCGTGCGGATAGCACCTGTCAGTGCCTCGCCTAAATCGACTCAAAGCCCCAAAGCACCGCTCTCTTTAGGAACAAGTGCAGCTTCGTCTGATACTTTGATCCAACCTAGTCCTACACCAATCCTGGACCCTGCTCTTCCGCGTTTTAGTATAAGCATGTGTGGTACCGAGACGCAGGTGAATGATGCGCGAGGCCTTTTGATCCAAACGCTTCCTTTTACATGGCGTCTTGAAATCTTTTTGGAGTCATCCGATATAATGCAACCTGGTCGTGACGTGGTTCAACCAGCTATCCGCTCGCGTTTGGACCAGATCATGCAAGAATCTGGCACATTGCTGCAAATTGAGCCTGTCGATGCAGCCTCCGCAGACGGAAAGCCAGCGACAGACACCCAATCGCAAGTGTCCCTGGTTATTTCGGGTGGCATCGAACCTATTGAGTATGCCCGTGTCCAGGTCCTCATCATGCTGGACGAACTCAACAATCTTTATATTGATACCATCGACATGGACAGCAAAACCTTGCATGTGAATGCAGGTCGTAAACGATCTACCATCCAGTCGATTGAGCGCGAGTCCGGTGCCAACATTTACATACCCTCTCCCTTCTTTGGCGTGCTACAAAGCGCCGTGCCACCCAAGGTGCAAGAACGCCGACACACAGTATATGTAACAGGACCACCACAGGCTGTATCAAGAGCTCGTGAAATGCTCCAGGCACTCTCGAAGAAGAGCCGTAACCAAGTCAAACGCCAAGTCACTTTGATGCCACGCAAGCTAGATTGGCTTCTGCTTGAGCGCCTTGAGGCTCTTCGTGAGGTTATGTTGGACAACAGTACATTCCTTGAGCTTCCATTGATTGGAAGTCAGCGTGGTCAGGTCACTGTGCATGGTACTTCTCGCGTGGACGTTGAACGCAGCATCCGCATCCTGATGCAGCTCGTTTCTCCGTGTTATGTGGCCTCATTATGGCTTCTCTCCAGTGTGTTGGATTCTTTGGGTCTTTCAAAAGGTGATACCAGAGCCATGGCTACGCTTTTGTCATCGGCAAGTGCTGCATCTGGTGCTGAAGTATGCTTTCAAGGTAACTGCGTTGAGATTTACGGCACGGATGCAGAAGTTCGCTCTTGTCTAAGTTTTTTCCTCCGACAGTCAGCTATCAAGCACTACACGAGCGAGGTGCGATTTCAATTGGAATTGGCCACCGACCACCGTGAGTTTATTAGTGGCAAGAAGAATGGCAAAATCAACAAAATTATGGAAGGCTGTGGCGTTCGAATCCGTTTTGAGCCATTTAATGACTACAACTTCCTTATCGAGGTGCATGGTCGTGAGCCAGAGGCCACACTTCAAGGTCTTGGTCAGCTGCAAGAAGAATTGCCCGCCGAAATGTCGTTTTATGTTCCAGAAGCTTACCATAAGCGCATTATTGGCGTCGGTGGCAAAAACATTCAGCGTATTATGAAGAAGTTTGGCGTGTATGTGAAATTTTCCAACGCGGAAGAATTTGCTGCCCTCGGTGGATACATCGATAATGATGATAATGTGATTGCACGGACGCCGTCCAAGAATGCCCCTAATTTGGAAAATTTGAAGAACTCGGTTATGGAGCTTGTGGGGCCGAAAGATAAGGACTTCGTAACGGAAGTGGTAAGTGTGCCACGCAAGTATCATCGTATCTTGCTGAGTGAGAAAAGCGAGGTTTTGGACGACATTGGGCACCGTACGCGATGCTCTATCCGGTTTGCACGCAAGGAGTCGGCACTCGATAAAGTGTTCGTCGTCGGTCCAGAGTCCCAAACAGTCGCAGCTGTGCAGATGTTGTTACAGCATGTTCCGCTGGAAGCAGACTATTTCGTCAGTCACTCGAACGAGCTTTCCAAACTGCTCGAGTCTCCAGAATATGAGGCATTGGTTGAGCGCCTGCAGAAGGAGATGAATGTGTCACTCAGCTTAGCAAAATCAAAGAACACATTGGCGGAATCATCATTTTCATTGCGTTTGAACCGTTCCGATATGGAAATGTTGCCTTTAGCAAAGAATGCGCTGGAAGAACTATGCACTAAGCACCATGTCATGTTGCACACAACATGTTCGCCCATTGATGATGTGCCCTACAGTTTCATCCCGCCTTTCTCAACATCGCACTTGTCACCACCTAGGGCAATGGCCGACAGCAATGTCGATCCAACGATGCCATCTTCTGTGGGAATGCGATACGATGATGCTCCGCCGCGTCCTTCAGCTTCAAACAAGAATCTCAAGGCATTATTTGAGCAATCGACCATGCCGCCTTCGATGCCATTCGAAGGAGCAAGTGCGAATACCCCTCTTGTATCGCCATTTTATACCCCTGGCTATACTGATAGCTCTGCGCTATCAGCACAGGTCTGGGGTGCGCCGATTCCATCTTTGCAGGACATGGGAGGCCATGCATCGAAATCTAATGTATTTGGCGCATTTTCGCCTGCACCGATACCATTTTCGTTTTCCCCAACTGAATCAATGGTCAAGGGACCAGAAATGAGCCGCGCTTCAGTGGGGGCTCCATTTCCATCCGCCCAAAACCATCTCTTGAACCCTGATGGGATGAGCAGCAGCCTTTCGAGTGGCATGGATGTTAACACGTTCGCATCGCATCCATTATCTCGGACTAGTATGGGCATGCTCGGCACCGATATGGACGACGGCATTGACGGATTCCATCCTCTTAGTGATCCAACTCCGAGATCGAATCTTTCCATGCGTAGTGTCCCCCCATCCACTTCATCAATGCCAAGAGGATCGAGTATGCACATGCCACGTACTTCATCTTCACAAGGAGCTGCTAACGATACCATGGATGAAGTATCGCGTGTGCTTGCCCAAATTGCATTTGACAAACAATAGGCAAGCTACTTCTAGTTTTAAAAAAACTTTTTTTTTTCTTTAGTGTGTGATGTACTAGTCCTATGCCTATGATCATCCCTAAAATTACTTCGTTGCATAGCAAGTTCGTGCTACTCACCTAGTTGCTACCCCAGCGTTCCACTTGGGAAAGTGGAGGCAAAGCAAGGGCCCGTAGATTTTTGAAGCACGTGATTACTCGCAAAGAGAAGTGTCGACCTGAGCACGACAGTGATCGGCCCTGAAGGTGTGGCCGCACACACGAGGCACCTGGATGAACGACGACCGTGAAGTTGCGCGCCTCTGGCGCATTAACCGTACGATACATGAGCTTGTTGCAGACAGGGTATGTAATGATGAGGTTCCTTTGTGTGAATGATGCTAACACCTTTGCAGGGCTACGAAGTGTCAGAGGAAGAATTGAGCGTTGACTTGGACACTTTCAAGGCTGAGGTGTCATCGAACGGCATTGTTGACAGGAATCGCATGAACTTTTTCACACAGCATAAGGACAAGCCGGAAGAGCGTTTGTTTGTCTTTTACTCCATGGAACGCAATGTTGGTGTCAAGACGATGCGACAATTCATCAACATTTTAGAGGAGAAAAATATCACGCGTGGTATCATTATTTGGAGTGATAAGATGACGAGTGCTGCGAAGAAAGTAGGTATACCTGGTGATATTGTGTACTTACCCTAGGTCATTGATGCTATGCGCCTACAGCTTGTGCTGGAGGACTTCGAAGAAGCTTTCCTCCTCGTAAATATCACGCATCATCAACTTGTGCCAAAGCATGAAGTACTTACTCCTGAGGAAAAAACGGAACTGCTTCATCGCTAGTATGTATACGTGGTCTTAAAATGGTGTGTGTGCTGACACCTTCAGTCGTTTGAAAGAGTCGCAGCTGCCACGTATCCAACAAAGCGACCCAGTGGCGCGTTATTTTGGACTCTCCCGTGGTCAAGTGGTAAAAATTACTCGACGTAAGTATACTGACTATATGGACCATGCTAATACATTCAACAGCATCGGAGACGAGTGGACGTTACTGTTCGTATCGTATTTGCATGTAATACATAGTTCTTAGAACCAAAAAAGTGCACCGTTCGATAAGGCCTTTTGGAACAAAATTTATGCATGGTGCAGAGCACTCTCTGAACTACAGTGCTATGATCGTAACGTAATTCAAGCAAGGTATGAACATATGATCGTTGTAGGGATTGGCAAAAAAGCGACCCATACTGGGATCGAACCAGTGACCTTAGAGTTTTATAGTCGACACACGACCAGTTTAACAGCTCCACGTGCTAACCACTGTACCAATGGGTCGAACTTCTATTCGGGCTTGGGTGAAAGGTAGTTATGAAGGCATCATTCAAGGGATTCATCTTATCAAGCGGACCGTAAGTACTTGCTCGTTCAATTACAATGTTTGAAATTACCGGGGATGAGGGACACAATCTATATACAAATAAGCTGTTTCTTCCAATGGGATTAGCACCAGGCCCATAGGATGCAATATTAGTCGTTCGAAATCTTGAATTTGGAGGTTGAACTTCTTCATGCTCTTACTGTAAATGGCGTGTGTGCGTACCCTTGTGTAATATGTTCCCATCAAGAAGGGCCATAGTTGAAAAGTTAGTTGTGCCAGGATGTTATCAATCAGCCCATATACAGGGTTTGCGGCTTGTCGCAATGTTTCATTGAGTGCAACGATCATGGAAACATAGGTCAATGAGTCAACCTGGAGCATGTAAGACCGTGTATACATACATAATTGCTCCATTGCTCAGGGAAATGTGTGGAAAATTCGCATGTTTCATAACCATTGAAGACACGAGGGATTCTGTGTAAGTCGAATACACGCACCTAACTGAACATTCTGTGTCGGCACCTGAGCCGCGCGTTTGAGCTACGGTTGAGAGAGCAACCACACTGGCAGATCCTTTGCCAGTTGTGGCTTCTTCCTCATCGAAAGATCTTGTAGCATTCAGCTCTTCCATTGAATACGACGTAGTATCGTATTCGAGAGATACCATGCCTCATGCGAAGCTGTCGCACGCACTGAGAAACCACCATGGGTGGGCGCGTCAGGCAAATGCTTTATTGATGACTAAACAAATGAAGCATCGCCTAGCGCACAAGCCTTGCGAGAAAGGCTTGCCAGTGTCACCTTGGTGGAAATGGCGTCTGCTGGACAAGATAATGATGCCAATTTTGATAATTCCATCATTTTAGGTGTGGTTGTTGTGGACTTTGTACGTTGTAAATATGCTTATTTGTATTGAATCATCTAGTGGGCCCTCAGATTGAATACGCATATCCACGGGAGCTTGAATCGAATGAAGAGCTTGGAACACAGCTTCCGTTCATGGCCCTACCGGATGGTAGTCATATGGTATGTAAGCAAGTACTAATCCAAGTCTGATGAGGATTACTCTTACTTTCATCTGCTATGTCGTTCTCTGCGCCCTAGCACTATTTTTGGCATTTCGTGCAACCGGCAAATCCAAGCAGATGATTTGATCAACAAGGGCTCAGACGTGAAGCGCAGTATGGTGCAAAAGGCCATTGTTATTCTCGCTATGCAGCCTATTTTTGGACCTTTACGCACGAAGCTTGGAATGGTAACGCGTGCTTTCTTTGCACAACGTGATTTAAATAATGTCAAACTTCTCGAGGAGTTTTATGAGACTCTTGAGTCAGGCGTGCATCGTTCTCCAGCTAAAGATAAAAGTATTTCATCTGATGAGGATGGAAATACATTATATATGGGCACATCTATTCGAGAGTGTGTGCATAAATGGCGATTCCGAACCCTGATGCTCCTGAAGCTCATCTTATTACAGAAACGCATTATGGTGTATGGATACCCAGTCGAACATTTGTGTACATTGCAGTACAGTCTTGTTTCTTTAATACCTGCGCTACTTCCACACCTCCAAGATGCGGCCGCCCCGGAATTGAATACATTGTCCCGGGATCGTGTCAAGGCCGAGTCGCTTCGTATGTCAGATCGAGACAGTTTACTTGCTTACATGGGACTGCCTCTGCCTTTATTTAGCCATGACGCATTTTTTCAGCCATACTGCCCATTACAGCAGATTGACAATCTCCGGTGCAAGACATGGCTGATCGGCACAACTAATCAGATTTTCAAGCACCAGAAAACGTCGCAGCCCGACGTAATTGTGGATCTGTACAAGATGCAGCTCTCTTTCCTGGATCCAACTTTGCATAATCTCGTATCACTCACACCGGCCGATCGAAAATGGATGGATGACGTGATTAATGTGGTGCAGTCCACATGGAATAGCGCCGATCCAGCACAGCCGGTACAAATGCAGTACAAGGGAAGTGACGACTATCTTCGTGCACGTTTTGAAGAGTACGTGTTTGGCTTACTATCTACCGCCAAGTATTGTGAATTGCATCCATCAGCTGGAGAAGCATCCTCACTATTATCTTTTGGCTCCGACTTTGTCGAAGCGTTCCGGCAAACGTCCGTGTTTCAAACATGGCATCAGTTCACTGACGAGACATTATGTGAATTGATTCCTGGCCAGCATCCATGCTCAGGAAAGACGACGGTACTATCAGACGTGGCGATCCGACTCCAAGCCGGCATTAATGATCTCAACTTGGAAGAGAACCTCGGACCAACACGGGAGCGCATCGGTGCAGCATGGCAGGCAGGTAGTGCGAGTCTATTGCGGGCTGCGCATACATGGCGCCAGGATCTTGGTCGTATGACTGCATCTTATTCAAGAAATGACACGGAATCTGGCGAATCGACGCCCAAGCTTTCAAATGCTTTATCTGCATGGCAGGCAACAAGTTCCCAGGGGGCCGCGGCATTAAGTCAATTCGGATCATACTTGTCGTCCAAGCAACGGGAATGGTACGGAAGCTTTACCAAGTCTTCTGACAAAAATGATGACTCTATGGCAGCAGAGAACAAAGAGTCTCCTCAAAAACATACATAGTCATAATAGGAAGAGTCATCGTCTATATACCCTCCATATGACTTAGTGCTTACTTTGCGATTCTGATTCTGTAATTGGTAAGACACAAAATACATACCCCGTCGTGTGGCATCTTCAAGCAACTGGGTATCAACAGCAGCGGCTGGGATGTGTACAGATCGAACGACAGATCCTCGGATGAAAGTAGACTTGACAGCCATCATGTGTGGGTACCGTGCTTCATCTAGCACCTTGATGTCATCCAGCTTAAAGTTGAGAAACTGATCCACACTTTTGAGAGTACCCTGAATAGCTAAATCGTTCTTGAGCTCGACCGTGACAGTCTGGCCTGTCAAGGTCTTGAAGGCTGAGAACATCAACATGCTGGTGAAAGAGGCTGTCTCGATGCCTTGTGTGTGGTGGAGGAAAAAGGCAGGTAGACCTCAGCCGTCATCCAGTGTAATTGGCAGTAGGGCAAGTCTCCAGTTCGCAATTTCTTTTTCCCCCATTTTCCCAAGGAACGCAACATGGCCTCTCTTGCGCCGGAACTAGAGAAGGCCTCCATCTCGACCGAATTGTCTTCCGCAAATGATGCTGCTGTGGAGCAGAAAGTGACGCCCTGGGATGTCGAGGGTGGCTACGTGGATGGCAAACAGGTATCAATTGACTATGATAAGCTCATTAAGGACTTTGGCACAAAACGTATTGATGACGCGTTGCTAAAGCGCTTTGAGACTGTAACTGGTCATCGCCCGCACCCACTACTTCGCCGCGGCAGCTTTTTCAGTCACAGGGAGCTGGATATGATTCTTACCCGTTATGAGCAACAGAAGCCCTTTTACCTGTATACGGGACGTGGTCCAAGCTCAGCATCTATGCACCTGGGTCATTTAATTCCTTTCTTGTTCACCAAGTGGCTCCAAGATGTCTTTGACGTACCCTTAGTGATCCAGTTGACTGATGACGAAAAGTTCCTATTCAAATATGACCTAAAAATTGATCAGGTGCAAAAATTTGCATTTGAAAACGCTCGCGACATCATTGCGTGCGGTTTCAAGCTCGAAAAGACGTTTATTTTCTCAGATCTCAACTATGTGGGCGGACCCTTTTATCATAACGTGGTTCGTATTGCTCGCTACATCACTGTAAACCAGGCTAAAGGCACGTTTGGTTTCAATGATAGTGACAGTGTGGGAAAGATGCATTTTGTGTCGATTCAGGCTGCGCCGTCTTTTAGTAACTCGTTTCCCCAAATCTTTGGCTCGCGTTCAGATGTGCCTTGTCTGATTCCGTGCGCAATTGATCAGGACCCCTACTTCCGTCAGACCCGTGATGTGGCCGTGCGTCTCAAGTATCCCAAGCCAAGCCTGATCCACTCCAAATTTTTCCCGGCTCTCCAAGGCGCTCAGACAAAAATGAGTGCTTCGAAGGAAACGTCAAGCATCTTCATGCACGACACGCCAAACCAGATCAAGAACAAGATTAACAAGTATGCGATCTCAGGTGGTCAGGAAACGCTGGAAGAGCAGCGCCGTCTGGGCGGTAACCCTGATGTCGATGTGAGTTTCCAGTATCTCACGTTCTTCGTTGATGATGATGATGAAATCGAAAAGATCGCGGTCGACTACCGCGCTGGTCGTTTGTTGACTGGCGAACTCAAAAAGCGCTGCATCCAAGAATTGCAACGCGTCGTTGGTGAGTTTCAGGAACGCAAGTCTAAAGTGACGGACGAAATGATCCTTCAGTTCATGGATGGCACACGAAAGATTGACTCTACACCACCCGTACCGCACAGCGCAGCTAGCTCGGAACCTGCGCCCGCTGAATGCACGCCTTCGGCTTCGTAGACGCCATGGTAGGGTCGTATACTTTTGTCACGTGATGTATCCTTGTTGCTCGGTCGACAGATGCACTGCAACGCGGCACGAAACGTACCTCTTCGCAACAAACGCCTCGTTGGGAAACCAACGCTCGGGGCATAGCGAACCAGAGGGTCACGCAGGCTTTTAATAACTAATTGAGGGCTTTTCAACATGGCAAGTATGAGCGTATCCCGGGTATACGCGGATGCGAATGAGTCTCGAGGTCGAGAGTGGTGGGACTACGACAACCTTGCCCTGCAGTGGGGAACGCAGGATCACTTCGAAATCTTGCAAAAGGTTGGTCGCGGGAAGTACTCCGAAGTGTTTGAGGGCGTTAACATGTCCACATCCACGTACGATAAGTGCATTATCAAGGTGTTAAAGCCAGTGAAAAAGAAGAAGATCAAGCGAGAGATCAAAATTCTCCAAAATCTGATGGGCGGACCTAACGTCGTCCAGCTAATTGACGTGGTACGCGATCCTCAGTCCAAGACACCGTCTATTATCACGGAATATATCGATAATACCGACTTTAAAGTTTTGTACCCCACATTCTCCGACTATGACGTGCGCTACTATATTTTCGAGCTGCTCAAGGCACTCGACTTTTGTCACTCACGGGGCATAATGCACCGCGATGTCAAGCCACACAATGTCATGATTGATCATGAAAAGCGCAAGCTGCGTTTGATTGACTGGGGTTTGGCTGAGTTTTATCATCCTCACACAGAATACAATGTGCGCGTTGCCTCGCGGTACTTCAAGGGCCCAGAACTGCTCGTTGATTTTCAGGAGTATGATTACTCGCTAGATATGTGGAGCCTGGGATGTATGTTTGCTTCAATGATTTTCCGCAAGGAGCCATTCTTCCATGGCCATGACAATTACGACCAGCTAGTGAAAATATGCAAGGTGCTGGGTACAGATGATTTCCAGGTGTATTTGGACAAGTACAAAATTGAGCTGGACTCGCATTACGATGTAATTCTTGGACGCTACCCGCGCAAGCCATGGTCTCGTTTTGTCACACCGGAGAACCAACATTTTGTGTCCGACGAAGCCATCGACTTTCTCGATAAGCTGCTTCGCTATGATCATCAGGAGCGCCTGACTGCACAAGAGGCACAGAACCATCCTTACTTTGATCCAGTCCGTGCGCTGCTGATGGAAAAGCGCCCTGACATGTAAGTAGCACCTTCGCCCATTTTAAAATATGCCCAAATTTGAATTATTAAATTCTGCTGTATTTGCTAGAGAAGTTTAGGTAAGCCTCGGAAGGGAGGGGCAGTGGAGTCGTGCCGTCCAGCACGGCACTGGTACGATGCCAACCAGGCACAGGAGGAGCGGCGTACCATATCACATTGCCTTGTTCGTCTTGACGGAATAAGTTGCGCGTCTCAGGAGGCAGCATTTCAAAGTCAGCGCCTTGTTTATGAGCAGCGTACACAGCTGCAGCGGTGGGCAAGTTGCGTTCGAATGCAGAAGTATTACTGGCTGTGGGTGTCGCGCTCAATACACCAGCAGCAATGGCAGCATCGCGCAATTGTGTTATTAATTCGGGCGGAACGGCACCTCCTACCTCAATCGCCATGGCCGCTAGTTCAGCGTGCGTAGCAAGCGGACGAGCCTCCAATGCCCTTTGCAACTTGCTATAAGCTGCGGGCCGCACGCGTCGAGATATGTCAGAGGCAGCAGCGTGAAACACTGCATACGCTCGCAATTTGTCCGCCTGTGATACAGCAACAGGGGGTGGCACGACTGGCGACTCGGATGAGACAGCAGAAAAGCTCGGTATAGAAACAGGTACCGCTTCTTCAAATAGGTTAGGCCATTCATCACGCTCGAGACCAGCATCTGTCTCGTCGAGAAGCATTCCGCCGGGTATATCATGACCATTTGTCAATGCTGACGGTTTTTTTGGCGGTGCTTCAGCAGGATGACTGAATATATCCATTGGCGTGGCTTTTGAACGAACGGCCGAAGGAACATAGTACTCCCATTTTTCAATCTTGTGAAATGTGTGCAGTTCCACATCATATTTGGATTCGACCACATACAAAGGGGCATCCATTCGCCAGTAGTGAGCCGATGGCCTAGCTCGCAGGTACACTGGAAGCCACAGCACGAGCACATCTTCTAGGATATCTTCCAAAGCATGCTCACCGTACACACCCGTTTGGAACACTTCATTTGGAAAGAAACGCCGCGATTTGATATGCCACGTCTGTTCTGGTCGGTAGTACCAACATGCCGTGAAGAAAACGCCTGGCTTTTTCTGCTGCTTGTACAAACGGAATATTTGACCAACGATCGGCCGTGCCGGGTCGACCGGATTCATCACATGAACCCAATCGCCCACATGATAAAAGCGCCCTTTATAGGGTACATGTTCCATAAGCGTTATATCCTGTGCTGTAACGTCCTTCGGCGGCTCTCTTCCAGGGCCGTATTCTGTTGATGCAAAGCACTGTCGAGATACAGCTTTAGATCGAAGCATGTCAACAACTTCAACGTCTGTCATGCGGGATTTGGTTTGCCGCACTCCAAGTGCATCCGTGAGGCGCCCCTGGGATGGTGTGAGCTGATTGTACAATCGTAAAAGGGTGACCATTTCAGCATAACCTTCAGAGCCAAGGCCGTACCAAGTCCGCGCATTCTCAAACAGCTGAAGCATGTCTTGTTCAAATAATGCTGGCGAAGCATATTCACAATGCACTAAGCGATGTGTAATGGTCTGCAGACACGTGGGACGCAGTATCTGATCATAATATTCAGGATTTTCAGCAGGATCCGGACATTCTTCAAGAGGATCACTTAACACACGAAGTCCATCTTCCTCTGATACATCTGAATGTATGTTTCTGACTTCCACATCTCGTAAAAAGTGCAAAATGTGGGCATACATTCGATGCATGTGCTCGAGGTCCTTGGCTCGACAATACAACCACCCATAATCACTTACATCGTCATTTGACTTCGCTGACAAAGGTGTTTGCACATTTGTAGGCTCACCACTCCCTATACAGAGCTCTAGCCAAGCTTGCTCTGACTCCGAAGCCATTGTTGTGGTGGTGATCGACTTGGTCCGCCTTTCCAACTACAAGACGCGTCAGTCGCGCCCCCGATCTGCCCGATCTCATATGCACAATGCGTGACGCAAGACAAGCGGCGAAATGTCATTTTACCCTTGTTCAAAGTGCATCGTGCCGTGGTGAATGGCACCAAGCACAAAAGAGTATGCGATCGGAGCATTGCTGATCATACTCGTGGATGTGCTTTGGACAAGCTCGAACTACCTCGCCAATACTGTACTGTATGTTGCCACTCTAACCGCAGGACCCGTGGATATGATAAGCCTTTCGCCTTAACGTATCTTTCTACTGCTTCCTTCACTGTGTATCTTATCCCATTCTGTATTATAATTCAGCATCGAAAACAAACATTCCAGCCGAGCACAAATTCATGGTGGTATAAGTTGGGATTTCGTCTTCCTACTCCCCATGATGTGTCTTCTCGCGTAGGACGGTCGAGCAACACCGATATAACGCCTCCTAAAAAATTGCCTCGGGCGTCATCAATCGATGGCCGCCTTCCTGCTGTCAGTATCCCTATTAGAACACAAAGAAGAAGCATACAATGGAACACTGAAACACAAGCCCTTATTGAGAACGATCCTCTTTCGACGGATCCCGGAAGGCTTGTGTCCCAAGCCCCGGTTCTTGTGGATGCATCAGAATTACCATCACTCTCGATTTTTGAAACCGCTTGTTTAGCCATGGAGTTTTCCGTGATTTGGTTTATCGCGAATTGGACGTTTGTTGCAGCTTTGGCGTTCACCAGTGTTGCCAGCGGCACCACATTGGGTAGTACAAGTGGCCTATTCACACTGATACTTGGCAGTTTGTGTGGCATTGATACGTTCTCTTTTTGGAAATTATTTGCAGTGGTGCTCAGTTTTACAGGAGTGACTTTGGTAACGTTTGTGGACCACGACAAGTCAAACACTCCAATGTCATTATCTAAACCTCTGTGGGGTGATGTCCTTGCACTAGTATCGGCCCTGTGCTATGCTGGCTATGTTACATTCCTTAAATTGCGCATTGGCTCTGAGGATCGCATATCGATGCCTCTTTTTCTTGGATGTGTCGGAGCATTCAACTTGGTCGCATTTTGGCCCGTTGGTCTTCTATTGCATTTCGCTGGTATCGAGCTCTTGTCATGGCCTAATGATGGTCTGACTATGGCGGGTCTTTTTTTCAACATGTGCATAACGGTGGTGTCTGACTTTGCTTACCTTGTGGCCATACTCAAATCGTCTCCATTGTTGACCACTATCGGACTTTCTCTAACCATCCCCATGGCTGTTTGCATCGATGCCATCCAAAATGCCATGTCTCTACCTTTACAAAGTATTATCGGAAGTATTCTTGTGTTGGTACGTATAGTGATCTTACACGAAACAGACTAGTTTCGGAGGTATTGCATGGGAGGAAAATCAAGCAAATGTAAATGTCTAATTCTATGCGTGTCCTACAGTATGGGTATAGAGTGTATCAAGGCATGGCTGTTTTCAAGCAAAAGCGCGCACGTTCTTGGCCGAATATAAACCGGACGTACTCCATCAAAAAACGAGCCTGCTCCGCTGTCTCGATAGCACGCAAACTGCGCCGTTTCCGCACAGTGTCAATGAGTTTCAGCACAGTGTCAAGCACTTGAGATGAAGTATTGGAGCATGGACATAATTTTGGTGTATCCTCTGACCCAAGCGATACGAGATTCATCTTGAGCAACCAGATACAAGCCACTAAGCCTGCACGTCCCACACCCCCCCGACAATGCACGAGAATGGAAGTTCCACGCAGCGTATAGTTCAGGATCAACATAGACATGATCATGTCTAGGCGGGTCATATTGATCGGTGCAAAGCCTTCGGCCATGGGTAGACAAATCAGATCAAATCCTTGCGATTGTGCTTGTTCTCGGTACTCATGACATGGTGCTCCAAGCATGTTGAGCTCTTCATCATCCAGGCAACATACAATGGCTCGTACACCCATTTGCCTGATCCTGTCGAGGTCAATCTTTAGATCACGGCAAATGGGGCTTCGGCCTTGGAAAGGTTCGTCAAGACGGACCTTTTTGCCCGGACACGAAGAGAGCAGCAGATTGCCTATTAAAGGCCCTTCAGATGTAGGGGAATGGGATGAAAACTGCTCCAATGGTGCACCATTTTCATTCAACATACTGTCGAGTGGAACACTCCTGGGCATACGAACGAGGTGTTCACCTCGAATCTGCCCCAGCGCGTAACCCTCAGTGTCCTGTAAACTTTTTTCCAAGTACACGTCGAGATCTTCACGTCGAACAGTGGTCTTTAGAGATATATGCACAGGATCTTGACTCTTATCATGCGTCTCGGGCATTTTGAAGCACGGGGGCAAATGGCTCAGCACGTCCGCAGATATATATGGCAGCAAGTGAACAGGAATGATAGGACTGAGACTAATAGGGTGCGAGTTACTGGTCTTGATCACACACGCTGAGTCCTGAGATTCAGCCAGGGACTTGTCCGCCATGGCCACTTGTAAGTCCTGATAAATGCGTTCATTAGTCCCATCAGTTAGCTTATCCACGAGATGAATGGCATTACTTGAATCTTTCAGCCCTAAACCAGCATTCAAATGTAGTTTCACTCGCCATGCGTGCGTCTCGTTTTTACGCTGGCGCTCTAGCACGGTTTCTGCCAAGCGTGGTTGTTGAAGCGTCAATGGAAGATACGCATAGGGGGCCCCAGAGACTCCGAACTTGAGCACACTATACGCACTCAAATGGTACTGACTCGCCATAGGGGCACAGTTCATGAGCTCTATCCAGTCGCATCGACGAGTGCGTAGCACGGATTGGTATACATCATGTGCCAGCTTGTCACGCGCCACCACGCCTGCGTAAGGAATTTCGTTGGATGAGCAGGGGCGTTCAGGTTCTTTCGTACAGTAAGGCGTAGGCAGCGCCATCCAGTGTCGGACACCACTTTCAGGACCACTGGTTGGTGGCGTTGCTGATTGTGGCAACGAGAAAGCTAACGCGCAGCTTTTCTCCACACAGCACTGTTCGCGCGGAGGCAGCAGCCGCGCTCGACAAAGGGCACGTGGTATGCGTGGCAGAAGGGTATCTGTCAAGCGTCATGAGCCAATAATACAACTGCAAGCAGGAAAGGGGACTGGCAAGCTTCCTCGATCCCTCAAAGGGTCGGTTGGGCGAAACGGGAATAAGAAGCGCCTACTCGCGTCCAGCACGACACCACTTCGCACCCCTTAAACTAAATCACGTTAAACGCACTTTCCAGTGCACATACACCCTACAGGTACTCCCTATCCCTGCTAAGTGCCCAGAGACGTTGCGATGCTGAACCAGCTCAATCGCCGCAGGGACACGGCAAAGTCGTTCATTCGGAGGCCTAGCACCGTATCAGAGGATGAAACGTCCGTGGATGTATCCTCCGTGGCCCCACCGCCCTTGCAGAGCTCCACTGCCATATACAGGGGCCGGTCTCTCTACCGTCCAGAGCGCGGTCACGCACGAGCGCCTCTTCTTAATCCAGAAGGCGAACCGGATGATCCATTTTCCGTGTCTCATAAGCCTCGTTGGTGGCGAATGTGGTGGCATTATCTTGCACTTATATGCACATTTTGGGCACCTGCACCTCTTCTATCACTTATTGGCCTACATACTGCTGCTGTGCGGCAGGCATGGCGCGAGAAAATAACTTTGGTCCTCCTATCATGTTCACTGGGTGGTATTATCGCATTTATTACTGTGGGACTACAACGTACGCTTTGTGGCGATCAAGCGGAGGGCGTATTTGTTAATGTTAAGCGTGCATCCGGCTATGTCGGCGTCTTGGGCGAGGCCTACAGCACCGCTAATTCGAAGTTCCCAGAAGCATTCATCTATGATCAAATTCGAGAGCATAGTGGTCTTGATGTATCGCAGTTTTTTGAATTCTCTGAGGATGCTTTCCCAGCATGCAAGACTATCAACACAACCGTGGCCAAACCACTAGACTGTGCTGATGCCGACGGGAAAAAAATCAGATGTCTGGACAAGCTTCGCGTCGATAATTTAGAGTCCGATCTTGGTCTCAAGAAAGTAAATCAACATATTGGCTACGACTGGGAAGACCTTGTTAACGGCACTGGCAAGCTACTCGCCATCGACGGATATGTGCTAAATTTTAATGCCTACCTCGCCACATATACAAAACCCATACCTAATGATCCCGTCGACAAAGTGATCCGCAACTTCTTTTCCCCTTCATCTAACTACACAGACATGTCTGATGCCACGCGCCTATTTACCATCGACAAGCTTGCTCGTGATGCTATACCTTGCTTGAAGCAACGATACCAGGCGGGTCGTGTAAATTACAAGACCACCGGCTGTTTCATGGCTGACCTCATTCTTTATATATCCTTGATTGTAATTCTTGGCCTCGTATTTGCACGTACCATCATGGCTGTTTGGTATGCCTTTGTTGGATCGCGCCGCTTGGCTAGCACGCCACCACCACCAGGCAAGTTCTCAGCTACAGGTATGCGGCGTCCGCGACCAAAGTCGCATGTTGCCATGCCTGACGGCGCAACACATGAAAACTCAATGGGTGTTGCACCATGGGCCCAAAAAGGTATAGTGACACCTACGCCGGCCTCAAGTAAAAACTTGCCAAATAACAATGTGTCGCTCATGACACCTGCCTCCATGACACCTGAAGATATTGGCAATGATCCATACATTGTTTGTCTGGTGACATGCTATTCAGAGGGTCTTGATGGTATTTCTGCTACTCTATCGTCTCTGAGCGCGACGGAATATCCTACAAACCGCAAACTTATCTTTGTTGTCGCTGATGGTATGATCACGGGCAAGGGTGAGTCTATGAGCACACCGGATGTGTGCGTCAGTCTTATGACCCCTGACATGCGCTTTGGCACACCCACGCCAATGAAATATCGCTCGGTTTCATCAGGTAAGAAAGCGCAGAACATGGCGCTTGTTTACGCTGGCCATTATCAAGACCCTTCTGGTGGTGAGTCTGTGCCGATGGTTGTGGTGGTCAAATGCGGTATGCCTGAAGAGGCCGCTGGTCAAAAGGCAGGAAACCGCGGTAAACGTGACTCCCAAATGGTCCTAATGAGCTTTTTCCAACACGTTACATACAATGATCCCATGTCGCCCTTGGACTATGACTTGTTCCGAAAAATTCATGCATTGATGGGTGTAACGCCAGACTTTTTTGAGATGGTCCTTATGGTTGATGCTGACACCAAGGTTCATCCACCAGCGCTTCGTTATTTGGCTAATGCCATGCTGAATGACCACCGGATTATGGGAGCGTGTGGTGAGACGCGAATCCAAAACAAGCTACAAAGCTGGGTCACAGCGATACAAGTGTTTGAGTATTTCATTTCGCACCATCAGGTCAAGGCATTTGAAGCTGTTTTCGGTGGTGTCACATGTTTGCCTGGTTGCTTTAGTATGTACCGTATCAAAGCGCGCAAGCCTGGCTTCGACGATTGGATTCCTGTGATCGTGAAGCAAGATATCATTCGCGAATACAGTCAAACGATCGTCACGACTCTGCATCAAAAGAACTTGCTATTGCTTGGCGAAGATCGATTTCTCAGCACCCTCATGCTACGAACCTTTCCCCACCGCCGTATGGTGTTCGTACCACATGCCGTGTGTCACACCGAGGTACCACATACGCTTCGCATGCTCCTGTCACAACGACGTCGCTGGATTAATTCGACCGTGCATAACCTTATGGAGCTTCTGTTGGTGCGAGATCTGTGCGGCACTTTCTGTTTTTCGATGCAATTCGTCGTACTTATGGATCTGATTGGTACTCTTGTTCTGCCCGTGGCTATTTCACTCACATACTACCTTATCATCATGTCGGCCAAAGACCCGCCCAAGGACTTCACATCTGCCATCCCACTCATGATGCTTCTTGTCGTTCTTTTCTTACCAGGATTTATCATTGCTATGGTGCGCTTCAGCCCTTCCCATGTAATTTGGCTTGTCATCTATCTAATTTTCTTGCCTGTGTGGAATTTTCTTCTTCCCGCGTATTCATTTTGGCATTTCGATGACTTTTCTTGGGGTGAGACACGTCGAATAGAGGGTGAAACGAAGAGTGGGGCTCATGAAACTTCGGAAGAAGGTTACCATGCTGCTCTCGAGGTGCCGATGCGATTGTGGACTGAATGGGAAACGTCGCGAATTCGCAAGCAGGAGCGCAATGCACGGCGGCGCCAAGAAATGGAGCATCAGTTTGGGGGCGGCTTTCACAATGACGTCGATCCTCGGCATGATGCGGGTCTTCGCCTCGCTGATCTCGATCGGCCATGCTCGCCCATGTCACAGGAAACATCAGAAGATCAATGGGGCGATCATATCGATGGCTATGACGAGAATGCGCCTTTGCCCGACCTCATGCATTCTGCGCGCCCCTTATCTATGATTGCAGCGCAAGGCGGCGGTACAGTTCAAGATGATGACTTGGAAAACATTCTACAGGGCGGTTGGGATGATGATGGCTCCATATCATGGGAAAAACGGAGGCCGCCTCCGCTCATCAGTGCAGCCAACGATTCGATTGTATCCTTCCAGGGCGAGTCAGATCCGCTGGCGGGCTTGACACCCGTGCGTTCATCGGTTGATTTGGGCGCCAGCTTACCTAGCTTGGCACCATTTGATGATGGATTTAACTCCCACGAAATGACGCCGGCTGCCTCATCGGCAGTTGAAGAACGCCGCACACATGTCCGCAACCGCTCTTCCGGTCCGTCGCGCCCGCTATCCAAGGTCCGCTTTTTCCATTGAGGTGAAACTTTTCTAGCAAGCACCGCGTATAGTCATGACCTCATTCTAGATACCAAACTGCACTACGTAGCCGGTTAAGTGCTACACCAATATCCAAGCGACGGGGACGTGCGAGGAAACCATCCGCAGACCGCTCCTGTAAGGCGTCTAGACCTGATTTCTCCATATCGTCATAAAGCTGATCCACAATTGTGCGCAAAGACGCCGGAGAAGCGCTCATCCAACGGCGCAAAAGAGTTTCAATGGCTCGGGTCTGACTCTTGTGCACGAGTTGCGGTGTCGAGCTCAAATCAAGAGCATGATCGCCAAACTGTATCAAATGTCGATGTTGCGTCGTAGTCCGGACTTGTGGCAACGGAAAGCCGACCGTCCTTTTACACAGAGTTGGGAAGGAGGATGAGTCTGATGTAGGCACTGAGTTTACATTGATGCTCTTGCACAACTGTTTGGCACGTTCGGTGACATCCTTCATAACATAGCGGTCCATCTGCAACACAACGTCTGCCTCGTACAAAAATGAGCTCGAGGAGCCACACACCAACAGGATGGACGCCCCCGTTGTGTCCACTAATGCACGTGCTCGGGTCACAAGCGGTGTAATGGGTTCATTTGGGACGAGCAATTGCATTGCATAATCACGAACTAGGAAGTTGGATGCCGTCGTATCTTCGTCTAGAACTAGCAAGTCTGCACCCAATTCGAGAGACTCCATCAGCGATGCTGCACACGACGTACTTCCAGATGCATTTGTTGTGCTGAACATAGTCGTATCTGCTGCATTGGGAAGGTTAGAAATGAACGGAGAAATGTCGACCTTTCCAACAGAGCGGCCGTCTTCCGAGCGCACGCTGGCCACATCTTCACATGTGCACACAAATTCACGTCCGTCGTCAGGAACAAAATTGTAGGAGCCGAGGGCCATGGCCGACAAGAATGTGGATTTTCCATGGAATCCGCCACCGATGCACACGTTTAGCGAGCCCCTTTTTAGTCCCATGCCTTGTATGGATCCCCGGTTTGGTATGTCGATAGATACTTGTACACTCGGGGGACTCTGGAATGGGACACAAGATGTCATGGGCAAATCTGAGTCGCCACTGGCACGGGCTAATTTGGCTCCATTTGGAACAAATGCCACAAGACCATGGTCCTTGAGCTTGGTGCGCAGCACGTGTTGGTCTTCAATGACGAGCACATGTCGTTCCAATGCTCGAGTGTCATAGCTTGCATACAAAAGACCACATTCGACCATTTCAGGAACGTGTTCACAAATGACGGCAGCAGCAAGATGGCCAAGAATACTTCGACCTTGCGCTGGAAGACCCACAAGGAATCGCATCTCAATACCGTCCTTGTCCACAATCACTGCGGTGCGTTCGAGTACATGCTGACCGGGCGCATCCACCTCGAGTTGACCACCTTTGGCTCCCGCCCATCCACCACCTTTCAGCTTCTGGTCATATTTTCTTTCCTGGCAGACTCTGTGCAAGCGGCGCAAGATATAGTCTGCTAATGCAGTTCGACGGATACGTGGCTCTAGCACAGAGGATGGAAATCCTGCGTTTTCATGAGAGATACGCACGCGTGCCTTACTTGGGGCAGCGTATGGGTCTGCTTGTGCATGATCCAGATAAAAAGTAAAGGCTGGGAAAGCCCACATACCCTCAATGTCATGATACGCAGGGTACGGGCGCATATGAAGATTATGGAGCGATCGTGCTAAATCTTCGGAGGTGCCTCGTACTGTTCGAGTCTTTTTCTGAGAGTAGACATCCGAATTTTTTGCGAACGTTCCATTAGATTTACTGCCTCGACCTCGGCTACCATAAAGCTCGCGATAATAGCCACCGCGGCCTCGGCCGCCACGACTGCTCATGTTTGAGTGGGAGGTCTGTGTGTCAAGCTTTGTGAGACGCTGACGGCATGATGACATATGATTAGAAAAACACCTGACGTCATGCGCGGTCGGGACATGGTCCGACCGTGCCGCCCTTTCTTTCTCTCTTCCAACAATAATTCATATGTTCCGCGCAGCAGCTCGTACTACAAACCTTGCTCGCACCTCGTTGAGGCAGTCCCTTTTCTCCGCTAAGCAGGTGCGCAACTACTCTGTTCGCCACAATGCGCAACAGGCGTCATCAAACATGGGCCTCTACCTCTCGCTCGGCGGTCTTGCTGGTATTGCCACCTGGTACGGCATGGGCGGCTTCAACGGTGACATTCGCTCGAAGCTACAGAAAATCAACGCTGACTCTGAAGATGTGGCCCTTTCGAATGAAGAGTTTCGTGCTCTGAAGCTCAAGGAAGTTCGTCCTTACAACCACGACAGTGCCTTCTACGTTTTTGAGCTTCCTGACAACAAGCGCTCTGGTATGTTCACTGCATCTGCTCTTGTGATTCGTGGTGCTGGTGATGATCCCAAGAACAAAGAGGGAAAGCCCGTCATCCGCCCCTACACTCCAGTCAACCCCCCGTCGGACAAGGGAGAGATTGTTCTGCTCATCAAACATTACCCTGGTGGCCAGATGACGCAATACCTCAAGGGCCTCAAGGCTGGTGACGAGATGTGCTTCAAGGGTCCCATCCCCAAGCATCCCTACAAGTCTAACCAGTTCGAGGAAATTGGTATGATTGCTGCTGGCACGGGCATCACGCCCATGTGGCAGCTCATCCAGGAAATTGCTGCGAACCCCTCTGACAAGACCAAGGTGACGCTCCTTTATGGCAACAAGACAGAGGCTGACATTCTGCTCCGTGAGAAGTTCGACGAGCTGAGCAAGGACTCCCGCTTCAACATCGTTTACTTCCTCGATGAGAATGCCAAGAGCGTCAAGTCTGAGAAGGGCTACATCACGAAGGATCACGTCAAGAAGTATCTTCCAGATGCTGAAAAGGGTGAAAAAGCCAAGATCTTTGTATGTGGTCCTCCACCCATGGTTGGTGCGATTGCTGGCCCTAAGCAGGGCTTCCAGCAGGGTGAATTGAAGGGTGTCCTGTCGGAGCTTGGCTACAAAGCTGAGCAGGTCTTTAAGTTCTAAGCTTATTCGCATAGTAAGATACATGAAAACAATATAGTATTTTTTCCTTCACAATTATCGTTACCATCTTGGAGCTGTAAGGAGTAGGATGCATGAAGGTCTTGGGCGCTGTCCAGGTCACATATCCGTGCCACAAAGACATAATGTTTTCTTTAACTATACTACTAAATGCAATCCGGAGAGAAATTCGACCCATTGGTACAGTGGTTAGCACGTGGAGCTGTTAAACTGGTCGTGTGTCGACTATAAAACTCTAAGGTCACTGGTTCGATCCCAGTATGGGTCGCTGTCTTTTTGTTGCCCTGAGATAGCTCTTTTTCGAGGCCGCCAATTCGGTCTCCCAGAACATTTTTAGACCGTAGGATTTTACTATTGAAGCACATTTCAAGCTAGAGAGTTACATGGTAGAGACACTAGGAGTTGGTAGAAGATGTTTTAAAGGTGTCTTACTTATGCCGTTGGTATTGAGCCACGAGCATGGCGTGATCACGTTCATATGGTTCCAGCGTCAATTGTTCGCGAGGGCGGAATGAGCTCTTCTTAAGCTTGTTGACTTCCTCAGCAAATACGGCCTCTGGCTGGGCCGTTGAGTCGATACAGCTGGCCTTAATCGAAATGACAGCGTGTCCGCCATTCTTGAGGAAGTATTCGGCGTTGAATGCAACAATACGAGCCTGATCCGGCTGAGCAACATCAGCAAAGATAGTATCAACCGAACCAACCAACATGCGATACTTGGCTGGGTGACGTGCATCTTCGATGATTGGGATTACGTTTGTACGCTTCTTTGCCATGTTGATCAAATCACGGCCAGACCGATGCGAAAATTCCACAGCATATACGATTCCCTCTGGACCAACAACATCAGCCACATGACTGACACTAGTACCACTAGCAGCACCAAGATATAAGACTTTGACACCAGGCTTGATGTGAATATTGTCAAGACCGCCAAGAATACCGGCAGCTAACTTTGAACGGAATGGATTCCACACACGGTACTCTGTCTTGTTCGTGATAGCAGTTCCATCTTCACCAGAGCCCGGAGTTTCAACAGCAATACGCTTCTCACCGTAGACAGACTCGCCAGGGACAAGGTTTTTGGTCACGAGCAAATGCTCCTTGCCCTCTGCTACAAAAACACCTTCGTGACGGTGAGGCTTAACGATAACATTAGATCCACCTTTCGCACCGCCACGACCGCCTTTAGCGCCGCCACGACCACCGCGAGCACCGCCGCGGCCACCACGGCCACCACCACGGCCACCACCGCGGGCGCCGCCACGACCACCGCGAGCGCCACCACGCATACCGCCACGACCAGGTGGTCCACCGCGGCCACGACCGGGTGCACCACCGCGACCTCCACGAGCTCCAAATGCCATTTCTAAGTTTTGAAGGGCTTAGGCTCGTCGGTACACACGCTCTTTGAATGTACAAGAAAAAGACGTCCCAGCCGTCCCGCCAACGTTTTTTTTTCGCACCTGCCTCCTAGCAAAGGCACATGGCATCTCACGTGACCTCATGGGCAGCGCGTAGCGCGTTGTTGCCATGGATGCGACAGTGCGCGTTTGATAGTGCCTTGACTACGACGCAACTTGTCCATTGCTTCTAGTAGGCATGCCGCGTGAGCTTATTACTATACAAACAGGACAATGCGGAAATCAAATCGGCTCACAGTTTTGGGAACAGCTATGTCGTGAGCATGGCATATCGAGGGATGGTACATTAGAAGAATTTGCGACCGAGGGTCAAGCTGGTGATCGCAAAGATGTATTCTTCTATCAGGCTGATGATGAGCACTATATACCGAGAGCGATCCTCGTGGATTTGGAACCAAGGGTATGTATACGATACGTGGGCTGTTTACGAATGCGCAGGTCATCAACAATATCATGACAGGACCATACAAGTCCTTGTACAACCCAGAGAATGTATATCGTAATGAAGCTGGTGGTGGTGCAGGCAATAATTGGGCTCAAGGATATGCAGCTGGTGAAAAAGCGGCAGATGAGTTGATTGAAATGGTCGACCGTGAAGCAGACGGAAGTGAAAGTCTTGAGGTGCGTGCGCTGAACTCTCACACCAGGGGTTTTTCCTGTTACATTCTATAGCAGGTGGAACAGGTTCCGGAATGGGATCATTTCTGCTGGAGCGTCTAAACGATGCATTTCCTAAAAAGCTGATTCAGACATACAGCGTTTTTCCAAACTCGGAAGAGACATCCGATGTGGTGGTTCAACCATACAATTCTGTGCTCACACTTAAGCGCCTTGTGAATAATGCGGACAGTGTAGTGGTGCTGGACAATGCTGCACTAAGCCGCATTGCAAGTGACCGATTGCACTTGCAAAACCCGAGTTACCACCAAACGAATCAACTCGTGAGCACAGTAATGAGCACCTCTACCACAACGCTGCGGTACCCAGGGTATATGAACAATGATTTATGTGGTATTCTTGCCTCACTCATACCCTCTCCGCGTGCCCATTTCCTCATGACGTCGTACACGCCCTTCACCTCAGATAATGTGGATCGTGGAAAGGCTACCATGAAAACGACTGTGCTTGATGTCATGCGCCGTCTTTTGCAGCCGAAAAACCGTATGGTTAGCATCACTGGTGCAAGCAAGACAAGCTGCTATATGTCTGTGCTGAATATTATCCAAGGCGATGTGGACCCTCGAGACGTGCATAAGAGTCTTTTACGCATTCGCGAACGGCACCTAGCTAGTTTTGTGCCCTGGGGTCCAGCAAGTATTCAAGTGGCATTGTCACGACGGAGCCCGTATGTGGCCAGCTCTCATCGTGTGAGTGGTCTTATGTTGGCGAATCATACTGGTATTGCAAGTATGTTCAAGCGCACAGCAGATCAATATGACAGGTTGCGCAAGCGAAATGCATTCTTGGACATGTACAAGCGCGAAGCCATGTTCTCTAGTGATTTGTCTGAGTTTGACGAGGCGCGCGAAACAGTGGCTGAACTCATGAGCGAGTATCGCGCCGCTGAGAAAGACGATTATATAACAGGCGCCGCGGTGCCATAAGATCCGGATGTCATAGGTGGTATGCTACACAAGTTTCACCTCCACTGCTTTGTAATTTGATTGGCCGTATAGTATGCATGGGCAGGTTTGGCGCACTACCATCTCAAGGCATACTTTTTGTCAAAGCACTGCGTGGTAGTTGGAGTTTTTGGCTCATCCAACGACAATGCCAGGTTTCCCGATAAGCCCAGGGCGACCAGCTGATCTGGGCATTTCCCTTGGGACTGACGATCGGCATGTGGGGCCGGATAGACCAGGATCAGGTTTATCACACACTGAAAGTGTCGATGTGACCCAACCCCGAGCTTGGGCAAATACCAGCACAGACTCTTTGAACATGTATCATTTCCCGCCAGATGGGGATTATTTTGAGAACGCTTCCCATAATACAGAGGGACAAGATACTTTTGTTGGAAATGACGCACGAGCATGGGCCAGTACGAGCACCTTGCCATTGGATGATGATAAGTCGTCACTCGACATCGGTCTAGGAGATGTCTTCGATACCTTTCACTTATCACGCAGTGAAATCAACAGTGAATCTGCTCGAATATCAGAAGGTCCTAATCGATGGCGGGAATACCTGCCTATTGAAGGGCTTGGTGAGTCTCCCCCAGTGAATGAACTACCAAATGGCGATGAAGAAAATATGCCTTCGGAGAAGCCTAAAGCACTGAAATTTGTCAATATGCTACAAAAGGTAAAGGAATCATCAAAAATCACATTAAATCAAGCTCGGAAACGTCGCGAGCGACGCCGTGAGCGTGTGGACAATAACGATGATTGGCTTCCTATGCGAGAGCCTTCCAATATGTCGGATGACAAAGAGCCATCTCTGTCACCTCTGCCCGTTCACATGTGTCTTCGTGGAAAATCACTGACGATTTTCGGGCCAAGGCATCCGTGGCGTGTATATCTTGCCAAAATACTGTCTTCCTGGTGGATCGAGCCTTTACTTTTGCTTCTCATATTTATCAACGTTGTTGTACTTATTGTTTCATCTAGTCGCGATATTCGCTTCGAAACGCGCACGAGGAATGTTTTTTCAAGGGCCGAGGAAATTTTGTTACTTGTGGTATTCATTGCATATACAATTGAAATGATTGCACGTATTATCGTTTCTGGCCTCGTAATCAACCCTCCATCCTTGGATGAGAACGTCATGCGAGAAGGTGGCCCTGAGGAGGAGCTCGAGTATTCGAACACATACGACGTGCTTTACAATATGTATCTTGACGCGCTGCAGAGCGCACACCGCTTCTTACATCCATACAGCAAGGTCGAAAGAGAACGCGCGGAGGCCAAGCTTGCTTCTATCCATCCTGCTGAAGGCATGGCACCTTTGGACGACATGTTCATTTCCAAGGTGGAAAATGGACTCGATTTAAATAATGGCCATCAACGTTGGTGGGATGTGTTGTATTACAATATCGTTTCAATATGTCTACATCTCTCGCGCACTATCACAACAGATCCGAAGCAATTGTGCAACCATGCTTACTTACGCCAGAGCTGGAATCGAGTGGATGCATTGGCGATACTTTGCTATTGGGTCGCCGTCGGTTTGGAAATCTCTGGCGTGGAAGTGACTGAGAAGCATCACATATTTGTGTTTCGAGCCCTCAGTGTTCTACGGTGCGCTCGACTCTTGGGACTATGGGAAGGCACAGAAACGATTCTTCGATCGCTCAAGCGTGTAGCCCCGCTCTTGTTGCGTGTACTTTGCTTTCTCGTGTTTGCCATGGTTCTTTTCGCCGTGATCGGCATTCAGAGTTTCCATGGCTCGTATCTTCGTCGTTGCGTCTGGCTTGGCGACTACAACAATAGTCCTGGCGTGAATTACACACTATCACAGATATGCGGTGGCAGTGTGGACCCGAATGACCGGTCTAAGACCATCAGTCACTTGAATGACCATGGTGCCTATGATCCCGCCAGAAAGCCTAATGGATTTATTTGTCCATATGGGCAAGTGTGTATGGAGCAAGACATGAATCCTTTTAACAATGTACAGAGCTTTGATGATGTGTTTCATTCGCTTTTGCAAGTGGCCGTCATTGTTTCCCTAAATGGCTGGTCGGATACTATGTACGATATGGTGGATGCCGATTACTATACCGCGATCATATTTTTCATCATCGGTATCATTCTACTCAATTTCTGGCTTGCTAATTTATTCGTTGCCGTCATTTCGCATTCATTCGCCTCACTCAGTGCGCAGACCGAGCGAAGCGCATTTGCCGCTCGCGATTTTCGACAAGAGCAGGAAGGGGTCCAGGAAGCATCTCAAGAACCACGACGACGGCGTAATCGCCTGGTTACATGGTATAAAAAGATTCGGAAATACACGCAGTATATTTGGCTTTCTTTGATTATTGTGGGATTGGCTGTCCAAGGTAGCAAGGCATCCTATGAATTTGAAGACCAAAAGAAGTGGCGCGAAGATGTCGAGCGTTATCTTGTCATTCCTTTTGACCTCGAAATCCTCGTCCGATTCATTTTTGAATCTATGGAAGGTGGTCCAGGTCAGTTTTTCCAGGGTAAACGCAATGTGCTGGACCTGTTTTTGGCTATTATCACGACTATCATCCAAATCCCCGTCGTGAATAATTCATCATGGTATCCATGGCTCACTTTTTTTCAATTGCTGCGTTTTTATCGAGTGATTGCAGCTATTCCTCGCATGAAGAGTTTGTTACTGCGTGTGGTCGGCTCTATGTCGGCTCTCTTTAACACTATTGCTTTTCTGGTCATGACCATTTTTCTTGCCGCACTTATGAGTGTACAGCTTTTTCGTGGTGACATCGAACAAAGTGATGATGGCACTGAGTCGGACACTTTTACTTGGAAACAACTGTTTAACGGTTTTCTAGGTGTATACCAGATATTTTCTTCGGAGGGCTGGAAAGATTTAATGTTCAATGTGATCAGTTCTACCAAGCAATACAAGCAAGGCGTAATCGCTGGTATGTTTATCGTGGGATGGTTTCTCTTCGCAAACCTGATTTTGCTTCAGCTTTTTGTTGCTGTTATCAATGAAAACTTTCGAGTGGCTGAGGGGGATAAGTACAAGAAGCAAATGGAAAATTACCTTCGCCGGACTGAGCCACCGCAAGAGTCGCTTGTTGCTCGCTTAATGCAACGGCTTAGTCCATTCCGTGTACCACATGAGCACAACACTTTATCGCATCGCTTGGAAGGGCCTGTCCTCGATGATGCTCGGCAGCATGCAGACACGAGCAAGGCGAACTATGTGGAAGAGCGGCCATTACGAAGCATGTTCATGCAACTTGTCACACCAGATCACGCTGGTCTAGCATTCGGCACATTGCGACGTGTTCTACGACTCGATAAGCCACATGAGCACGCGCGACTCGAGGCCCTGCGGAGACAATCTAGTGGCGGCAAGCAATCACAGACTATGGACGAACTAGAGGATATGATCAATAACCAGCAGGATATACGCGCGTTGGGTTCTGAACACGTCAGGATTATGCGTACTGATCTAGGTTTGGTCAACCAGGAAGAAGGCCAGGAATTCCTGAAAGACTATGTTACGCGTAATGAGCTAGATCCTCGCATTCGTATGGCACGTCTCATGGCTGAACATCCGTCATACGATCGGTCTTGGTTCATTTTCTCAAACCGGAACCCTATTCGTCGCTTCTGCCAAAGTCTCACGCGTACATCTCATGGTGAGCGTGTGTTTGGTCGACCCATGTCCAAATTCCGCAATCATATCTTCCAGGCGATAGTATTTGGAGCGATTATTGGATCAGTTGTCCTGGCCGGAATCGCAACGCCAGCGTACCGAAAAAAGTACATGGCTGAACACCGTTCTGTCTTTTATGCTTGGTACGCAGTGATTGAAGTCAGTCTTTCACTCATTTTCGTGCTTGAGTTTTTCATCAAGACTATTGCGGATGGCTTCATTTTCACGCCCAATGCATACCTGTACAATATGTGGAACCTACTAGATCTGTTTGTGCTCATTTCACTACTTATCAACGTCATTAGTGAATTGATCGTACCAGGGGGCGTGTCGCACTTTACTCGTGCACTCAAGGCTTTCCGCGCGCTCCGCCTAATTAATGTCAGCTCACTAATGCGTGATACGTTCCATGCCGTGATGATTGCGGGGGCTGGTTATATTCTGGATGCATCTATTCTCGCTTTACTGTACATCATCCCTTATGCCGTTTGGGGTCAAAATTTATTTGCTGGACTCATGTACTCATGCACTGATACTAGTGACAGCATTGTGACCAAACTTGATTGTCATGGTGAATACCGTTCTCAGCCGCTCAACTGGTCTTATCTTGCGCCTCGTGCATGGACGAATCCAACAGAAGGCAGCATGTACTCATTTGATGATTTTAAGAGTGCTTTGCTGATCCTTTTTGAGATTGTGTCGCTAGAAGGCTGGATCGATGTTATGCAAAGAGCCATGAGCATAAGGGGCCGTGACATGCAACCCCGAGCTGATGCTGCGCAGCATAATGCCATTTTCTTCCTTGTGTACAACTTGATTGGGGCTGTGAGTGTATTGACACTCTTCGTCTCGGTGATTATCGAAAACTTCCAGCGATATTCTGGCGCTGCGTACTTGACCACTGAACAACGCCAATGGCTCGATATGAAGCGGCAACTTCAGCGCCAGGGTCCATCTAAGCGGCCTCGAATACCCTCTTCAAACCCATTTATTCGCTGGTGCTTTCAAGTTTCGACACGAAAGCGTGGCTGGTGGTCCCGATTCATGGGTCTCTTGTATTTTATTGTACTTATTTTGCTTATGACTCAGTCCGCTCATGATACATGGACTACGGAACGAGGCCGCGCTATCGCCTATGTGGTCTTGGGATTTGTATTTGTATGTGACATCATTATACGTCTCCTTGGTTTGGGTTTCACAAGCTTCCGACGCAGTTATTGGAACTGGTATGACGTGATTATTATGGGCGGTGTAATTGGCACGAGTCTTTCCCATGTTTTGATGCCGTCTGCCTCTCACGCACATGCACAGCTGCAAAAGTTGTTTGTCACAGCCATTACGCTCAAGTTAATCCAACGGAGCGATTCGCTGGACCTACTATTCAAGACAGCAGTGGGATCTGTCCCTGCTATCATTGCCTTGTTTCTATTGTGGCTCACCATGTTTCTCGTGTGGGGTATTATGTTAGTGGAAGTGTTTGGTCTGACGAAATGGGGTATAAACGAATCCCACGCTAAGAATCTCAGCTCATTGTGGCAGACACTCATTTTTTTATCGATGACGTCAACGGGCGAAGGATGGAATCAGTACATGCATGATTATGCTGTCCAGCCGCCCATGTGCACGCCGTCGAAAAATTATTTGGAATCTGATTGTGGCAGCATTGCCTGGTCGTATTTCTTGTTTATTTCGTGGAACATTATTTCCATGTTCATTTTCCTCAACATGTTCACAGGTACAGTGGTTGAAAACTTCTCGTACGTGTATCATCTTCAAGGCAGCAGCGCTTTGTCTCGGGACCAAATGCGTATTTATAAGGACATTTGGAGCCAATTCGATCCTCAGGGCCATGGATACATTTCTCAGCAGCACATTATACCATTTTTGTCGCGTCTCACTGGAATGTTTGAAGTCAGATTATACCCTTCTGATTTAAGCGTCTCATCACTGCTAGACCATTCACGTGTTTCTTCGCCTATGTACAAGAAGTCTGCATCTACGTCCTCTCTGCGTTTAGGTCGCCGCTCACCAAGATCGTCAAGGTCTCCCAGGTCTCCTCGATCTCCACGATCTCCACGGACGCCCCAGTCTCCCCGATCACCCAATCTGGCTCATTCTGATATGCTCGAGCCGGTGAACGCGACTGACGGCATGATATCGTTCCATGATGCATCATCGACCGAAGACGTACAATCGACGAGTCGAATTGTCAGCGGTATTGATTTGGATGCTCTCAGCGAAGCATTGGACTCCGCCAACGTGCAAGAGCTGCGCATGCGACGTCAGCGCTTGAATCGGATGTATTATGAAGCGATTTTGGCCGACAAGGGAAAAGGCGTTTCTTTTTCGACCATGCTTTTTATCTTGGCCTACTACAAGATGTGTGGCTCTCCTGTAAATATGGAAGTGTCGGAGTTTATTGAGCGGCGAGAACTTATGAATAAAATTGACTCGCGCATCAACTTGGAGCGTGTCCGAGGACTGCTTCGTGGTGTTTATCTTCGTCGTCGCTTTCTTGCCGTGCGTGCGGAGCGTGAGCGTCAGAGTGTAATGCATCTCTTTTCAAGCGATCAGTCTCGTGGTTTCCCCTCTATTACTGTTGAGCGGCCTATTTCTGAAGCTCACCAGCATGACCGACAACGTCCCAATATCCGAGTTGAGACAAATCTTTCAGATTCGTCTCCATTATATGGTGACGCTTTACACATGCCCTCACCGCGTTCACCAAGTGGATATGTCAGCAGCGATGATGGCGACTCAGGCAATGCAAGCGATGTGCAGGTCTCACCTTTATCTGTCGCGGTTCCTCGGCGTCGTCTATCGTTTCAAAACTATGATGAAAATCCATTCGAAGATGCACGCTCTCACAACGCCAATATATCATCATCACATCTTCACGCTCCTCTCGAAATGGACACATGGACACAAATCATGCACCGTCTTTCGACCAGTACCCACGACGACTCTGAAGATCATATGCATCACAACACATAGTGCACGTGATAGTTGATCTTGATATCCAACACGCCTGTCCACCGTCGGAGAGTAGGCTCAAGTTCATGTCTATGGCTCTGAGTTCTCTGGCGTCACAGGCGCAGCCCACGTCGCATAGTCCGGACGTGCCGGATACTTTTCTTGGATCCATTCTGCATGGTAATCCCATCTTTTCAGCAGGTTTCGGACTAATGGTGATGGGCGGCGCACTGGCCTACGGTCGATCTGCGCTTCGTTGGGGTGCTAGTGCTGCACAACGTCGCATGCTCGTCTCACTTGAAATTCCATCCAAAGACCGTGCGCATCCTTGGTTTTTGCACTGGATGGGGGCACAAGCTGCCGCCCAAGCGTTGAGACGCAAAGCAAATCACGGTCATCTGCCCAGAGAATCTATCCTTGAATTCCTAGGCCTAACACGTCCTAGGGTCTATTCGGATGAAAATACCAACAATCCCTTGCGTGCAGCTACAGGCGAAGTTGTGTCACCCGTACGAATTGTTTCGCGTGAGCTTGCTGTGGATACACAATATGATGAGACCACTACACCAGGCGTGCCTGGCGGCAGCGATCGTGGGCAGGCTACTTTTTCGCTCGTGCCTGGACCAGGAACACATTGGTTCCGATACAAAGGCGTATGGATGCGTCTTCAACGTGAGCGAAACGGCAAACTAGTGGATCTATCGACGGGAGCGCCCTGGGAGACGGTGACGCTGACCACCTTATCATCGTATGAGCACTTATTCTCTCAATTGCTATTAGAAGCCAGGCAATTAGCGCTATCTTCAACATATGGAAAAACGATCATTTACACAAGCTGGGGGGTTGAATGGCGCCCTTTCGGCCATCCTCGTCGTGTACGTGAACTCGGCAGCGTCGTGCTACCAGAGGGAAAGAAGGAAGAGATTGTAAACGATGTTCACCGATTTCTCTCTCGCGGTACTTGGTATGCCAAAAGAGGTATACCATACCGCCGCGGATATCTCTTGCATGGTGCGCCAGGCTCAGGGAAGACGTCCTTTATTACAGCACTTGCTGGTAGCCTAGACTTTAATATTTGCCTTTTAAATCTGGCCGAGCGGGGCATGACAGATGACAAACTCAATTATCTCATGTCGAATGCTCCAGAGCGCAGTATACTGCTTCTTGAAGACATTGACGCAGCGTTCTTGGGACGTGGGCCGCATTCGCCAGAGCGCCACGCCGATGGATACCAACCTAACGTCACATTTTCAGGTTTGCTGAACGCATTGGATGGTGTAGCGTCAGGAGAGTCACGCATCATTTTTATGACAACGAATCATTTAGAGCGACTCGACCCGGCGCTTATTCGACCGGGGCGTGTTGATATGATTTGCGAATTGGGCGATGCCGATGCCAAACAGGTTCGTGAACTTTTGACCCATTTTTACCAGAGTGACCTGGTGGATATGCGCGTTGATGCGATACGCCGTGCAAACGGTATCAATCCGGAAGAGATGACACGCGCGATGCAGCCGCCTGACGTGAGCGCACCTTACTACCAGAAAGCAATTCGCGAAGCTGCACAAGAGCTTTCGGTCGTGGCTGATACTCTTGTCACATATGTGGATGAGGTCACAAAACGTCGGCGCCATGCGTTAGGCTTGGATGCATCTGGATATGATCCAGGATCTAATCGTACATTGGATCGGCGTGCAGCACGCGGTGGGGTGAGCATGGCAGAATTGCAAGGTCTTTTTATTCGGTACCCAGATGACCCGCATGTGGCTGTAGACGCTTGGGCCGTCGAACAGGGACTCAAAGAGCTATGATTCGATCTCCGAGCGTCTGCGCCATTTTGTATGCTAGCAAAAGGATAAGCTGGGCGCATACATCAACAATAGCCGTAGTGAATGGCATACATGTTGTGTCTGGATCATAGTCCCAGTACCACAAAAAGAGGCACAGAGTGTGAGCGAAGAACAGTGCGAAAACAGACAAGATAGAGACGAGAACAATCACGCACATGTAAAACATCACACCAAATTGCAAGGATCCAATACCTCGTAAAATAAGCATGAATATGGCTTGTATCAAAACAACGTTTAAAATGATAGTGATAGGCGTAGTCCATTCGTCGATTTGAGGTTGCAGGGAATCAACCAGCTGTGATCCAAATTGCTTCCACCATACAAGATGGAAAGGCGATGCTGGATCTAATCTTTGAGGTGGTGACGTAGAATCCTCGATGACCTGCTCTTGAAGGGGCATATAGGAGGGATGTGCAGGTCGTGTATTTGCCCTGAATGTATGGGCATGCAGCGATGAAGTCAATCGTGACGTATGTACAGCAGCGGCGATGCTCGGCATACCAGCAACAATAGGGGCAAGAAGCGGGTATCCGGGGTATTGTGAAGCATTCTTTTCCAAAATCACTCCTGCGAGGGAACTCAATCCTGTTGCAACGAACAATGGAGCCCATCCACACGCAAGAAGCTCCCGTACATAAACATTTCGTAAGGTAGCGAGCATGAAGACAACACACAATGTAATGAGCCCCAAAAACAGAAGCGTGGCGATGCCCGTTCCCTCGAAGTACAAAAGACCCGCTCCAATCAGTCCTAATAGAGTAAGTGTACACAAGTCGCCCAAAGACCCGGCAATAGGAATCACCATATTATCAGGATCAAAACCAGACTTGCGTGCCCACACAACTAATGCGCAAATAAATGATCCTTGGACGGCGGATGACATCGATGCCGCAAGTTGTGAGACAGCCAAGACCAAAGCAAATTCGAAATATCCATCCCGGAGCCGAGCCGTTTTGTCTAAAATAGGCTTTCCAGAATGTACGGGTCCACGCATAGTTAAATCTGGCTGATCTCCATGAGATTCTTTCGCGCCCAGACCAAATGATAAAATGCCTGCAACACTCGCGACAATGAGGGCCTGAACTTGCAGGAGCCACATATTACCCGAGACGATCAGCTGACGTGTCCTACAATTGTCAATTTCCCCAATGTTTGCAGCTGTGGCCATACGTAAGGATAAGTTCATTTCGAGGTTGCCCTTGAGATTTAGCATAATCGGTACTAGAATCAGGAATTTATCGACCTTGGAAAAAGTCTTCCATGTGGTCATGTGGTCAAGCTCCATACCAGATAGCAGTAGACCTGCTAATGCACATAGCATGACAGGAAGTGTCTCGCGCGTGAGACCCCATGCCTTACGCCACGGCATGAGGACTAGCGCGAGAGACCTTTCAAAAGAGGAATGGAATGCTAAGCCACGCACTATATTCCGTGTCAGATCCTCCACTTGAGATACCCTGTACCAAACTCCGTCTTTCGATCTCTTGAAACTTTGCACATCGAAAATCTGAAACGAAGTCCAGTGATACCAAAATAGTGTCATGGCTGAGCCATTTCAGGTGTCTCTCTAAATCCATACTGGCAGCTTTTGCTACACAACATGTTTTGTACAGCAGGTTTCAGTCGCCAGAATTCATTATGTGGTTGTATGAGTATATTCTACCGACGAGCAGTTTTAAACAAGTCATCACTTCACATAGCATCTAGCTATGAGGCGCAAAGAGCTTGCGAGGCGAAAAATGTACACTCTTGCATAAAAGCGCGCCATAGAAACCTGTTTACTGCATACTATCGCTACCTAGCGCGCACCCGGTGGACGGTATGCTCCCGTGCGTGGCTTCACGGTAGTGAATCCATCAGTATCATTCTGGCCAGCATTCCGTGCGGGAGGGGGTGCGCTTTGGGCCGCCCCGCCAGCACCCTGGCGCATGCGTGAAAAGGCACCTGGAACGTAACGTCCTGAGCCACCGCCCATGCCGCCAGCACCGCCAGTGCGTGAAAAAGCAGAAGGCGCTTGCGACGGCGGTGGTTGTGAAGGTTGGGCGCCTCCAGCTGCTGCTCGGCTGCGAGCCAGGTCGCCTGGTCGGTAACGCCTGTTAGCAAATAGAGGGTCAACAGAGCCAGTAGATGATGCAGGAGGTCCACGACGCCATGTGTCGGCTGTCTCAGCCCGGGACGTAGGAGGTGCGGCGCTTTCGGGAGGAAGGCGACCATAAGTGCGTGCTTCTTGCGAGGAGTGCATATCTGTCTGACGTCGCAAGAGAGACTGGCGTTCCTCAATTTCAGCTCGCTTCTGAGCTTCGAGTTGCGCCTCACGCTCGGCGTCAGCACGCTGGCGCTCGAGCCTAGCCTTTTCTTCCTGTTCGCGCTGCCTTGCCAATTCCTCCTGCTCGGCAGCGCGGCGTGAAGCTTCTTGCCGCTCCTCGATAACTTGGGCGCGACGACGTTCCTTCTCGTGCTCGATGAGTTTTTGGGCCTCGGCGCGGCGTTTCTCGTATTCGGCGCGGCGCTTCTCGAGCACCTTGCTTCTCAGCATGCTGTAGTCAGGCATGACGGAAGAAAGCGTGGCTTTCATAGCCAGATCCGTCTGATACCGCTCACGAGCAGCAGCGACACGGGCCTCGTGGGCCAGCTTGTGGTTCTCGCGGTCTGCAGACATCTGTCGCTCGTAGTCTGCAGCCAAAAGAGGTCGCTCCTCATGACGATACGCACGTTCGATATGGTCCATGCGGCGCTGGATGGTGCGCAAACGCTCATTGAGGTCTTTCTTCTCTTTTTCAATTTGTTCCACCTGCAGCTTCACGAGCTTCTCGGTATCGAGCGAAGCAAACTCTTCTTCAGACAGCTTGAGACCACCACGCTCCTTCAGCGATTGCGCCATCTTGCGTGCCTCCTCGAGCTTGGCAGCCTCCATCTCCTTGCGCACATGATCCAGTTCACGGCGACGGGCCTCTTCCGCAAAGCGGCGTTGCTCGGCCTCGGCATGCTGACGGAGACGATCACTGCGCAATTGCGCTTCTTCCTCTTCCTTACGGCGCATCATATCACGTAGAAGCTCCTTGCGGCGCTCAATCATACTCTTGCGCTTGAGGGTTGCCTGGTGCTCCTCTTCAGCCGTAGCAATCGCGCGTTGCATGGCTTGTTCACGAGCAGCATGTTCCTTTGCAAGACCCTCCCTGTCGACCACACGCAGCGTACGATCCAGGCTTTCGGCCAGGCGGGCAAGTTGCGTACGAACCAGTTCGGATGGCATCGATTGAAGGCGAACAGAGTCGGTCTCACCGGCATTGGATAATGCTGGATGCACATCAGCCGCAAATACATCGTCCTGGAACGTAATAGCCCGCGACATGTGGTCAATTCGCAGGCTTACATGACCACGCTTGCAAGCGTGCAGACAGAACATTTCAATATCCATAGGCGTGTACGAGTAGGGCTCTTTGAAAGCAGACACGAGCTGCATCACCTGGTCTAGCTTGACAGAATCGTACACTTGACTCAGCTGCTGGAACAAACGGGTCAAAACCACAGAGTGCAAGGGCTTCACGTAGTTAGCCATGTCTGGGTCTTGTGCGATCTGGCTCAAAATTGGCTCGATCTTGGCGCAGATTGAAAGAGGATGGAATTGCACTTCCAGCATGTGGTAGAGCTCGCGCAGTTCAGGACGCACATGACGCAAAACGTTGCGGTTCAGTGCCTCGCGAAGCAAACCAGCACGTGTGGGAGTTTTGTTCAAGCCCAGCAGAGCATTGAGGCGACCCGTGCGCTGCCGAGTCTCTGAGTCAGCTTGCAGAAAGTCCGTTCGTCCTTTGGACATGTTACCCGATCCAGGGGCACTTGAAGTAATCACAGGAACGGCGAGTGCACTCAACAGGACAAACGAGGCCATACGCGCGTTTTCCTTGTCGGAATGCGCTGTCATGCGCGCCAGTGCATAGTACCTGTTCCAGGCGGCCGCATGGAACAAATGGTTGTCACTCACAATAAAGATGCGAGAAAGCTTTTCATAGTAGTTAGCCATCATAGCTGGTTTAGGCGCCTTCTTCGCCAGCATCAAGAGATTGTGCACATCTTCCACGCTGCGGAACGCCTCCTGCCACAACTCTAGTTCGACAGCACTGTTCAACTGCGTAAAGCGTGTATCCAGGTGACGCTGAAGCGTGTCAGCATCAGAAAAGTCAATGGCGTTTGTATGGTGCGCCGACCGAGCTACGCTTTGGAGATGCTGGCGCAGCACCTCACACAAACGACGGAACTCGGTCTTTCGCTGATGCTGCAGACAAAAGTGCAGCGCCTGGTCAGCAATCTGTTGATAGGCCATCTCAAGACGTGTGTTGTTCTTGAGAATATCCAGTGCAGTGCGATAAGCCTCCCACAAGAACTTGAGCCAAGGTGTGACGAGCGTGCGATCAGTACGGTCACGATCCTGATCTTGAGAAACACTTCCAAGAAGAATGCTCTCTGGTGTTTCACTTTCTTCAAGGTCGTCCACGTCGAGTTCTTCTGCTGCAGCATCTGCACGACTGCGAGCCTCTGCTACCTTCGAGTCCGCGTGCTCCAAGAAGTGACGCGTCACGTTGCAAATGGACTGAGGGTCCGTGTTCTGAAATGCATTCTTGTATTGCATCAGTGCATCTTTCGCAGCACGTCCACGGCGCTGATCGACACAGAGCTCCATGAATCGATCCATCAGGGGCTCCATCGACGACGATGGACCTTGCTTAAAACGCCGCGAAAACGTGAATTCCTGCAATGCTTGCAGGGCAGAAGATGCCTGACCAACATTTATCAGCTCCTCAGAACGTTTTAGTACCGCTTCCGGCTTTACCACGGGCGGCATTGTTACACGCACGCCGGATGGTCGAGATAAAAAAAAGAAGTGGCCGAAGATTTCTTCGCCTACTCCCTCCGCTGGCCTTGTTCCCCAGCGTGTACGTCAGCTCGGCCTTGGGTGCTTGTCGCTTCTTCCGCAGCTCGGCCGAACAAGTACAGCCATTCCGAGCCACCTACGCCAAAAATTCGCCATTGTCAGTTGTCCTGAGCGTAGCGCCGTTGGTTTTCCCAATGGCCTCATCGGCAGCAGCGCCGCCAGTAATAAATGCAGTCTTAACAAAGAATGCCAAAAGACGCGCTAAGAAAAAGCTGCAGCGGTCACAGTCCGAAATTCCACAAAAATCATCGGTTTCTAAGGAGTCATACGAGTCTTCCCCTCAAGCTCGTGTGGAAGATGAGGCTGCATTGCCGTCTTACATCGAGGCACCGCCGGATCCTGTCGCTGCCCCTCTACCAGACATGGATGATGAAATGTTTGCGAGTTTCTCGTCTGTCTTGGAACGATTCCAACCCCAGGAAACAGACGCGCCCAATCCAAAGGGACAAGTGCTGTATTCCGACGACGATATGTACTCAGACGATGAACAGCCTCGTTTACCACAAAGCACCATGTCGCGGAAGAAGCTCCGTGAACTACAACGCATGTCAGTGGCTGAGCTCAAGCAGCTGGTGCACCATCCAGAGGCCGTCGAATGGGCAGACGTAGCTTCACCGGACCCACGCTTACTGATTCATTTGAAGAGCTATCGCAATGCGGTACCAGTACCCTCGCATTGGGGTCACAAGCGCGAGTATTTATCTCATCGTCGCGGCACGGAGAAGCCTCCATACGAGTTGCCGTCCTACATTGCTGAGACAGGCATTGCGACTCTTCGGAATGCTGTTACGTCTGCAGAAGCGAACAAGACTCTTAAAGCCAAAACACGCGAACGTGTCCAGCCTAAAATGGCTCGTATGGATATTGATTACCAGCGATTGCATGACGCCTTTTTCCGGTTTCAGACCAAACCACCTATGACTCAATATGGTGAAACCTACTTTGAAGGCAGAGATGGCGGGTCTCGAGCACGTCATCGTCGGCCTGGTGATTTATCTGAAGCATTGCGAGAGGCCCTATCTATCCCCCCACTTGCCCCACTTCCCTGGCTCATTGCCATGCAGCGACATGGCCCACCACCCAGTTACCCACATATGCGTATTCCTGGTCTGAATGCGCCGATTCCAGAGGGTGCTCAATGGGGCTTCCACCCTGGTGGCTGGGGACGGCCGCCCATTGACGAAAAAGGGCAGCCTATTTATGGTGATGTTTTTGGTGAAAATAAACAAGAACACCAAGATTTGTTTGAACTTGACATACCACAGCGTGAACTATGGGGTGAGATTGCTGTGGATGAGGAAGATTATGATGAAGACAGTGACGAAGATGAGGAGCAAGATGAGAATGAAGAAGGCACCGACGAAGATATGGATGAAGACGAAGATGAAGACGAGCCAGCGGTGACAGAGGCTGACCATTTCGTGCCCACCTCGGGTCTTGAGACGCCATCCGGCATCCAGTCCGTCTTGGCTGGGCTCGAAACACCAGCCCACATCGAGCTTCGAAAATCTGTCCCCACGCCTTCTCAGCCAAATGGACCACCGCCATCACTATACCATATCTTGCCTGAGCGCGAGGCCGGTGCGCAAGGCCATGGCTTTATGGGCAGCGACCATGTGTATGACATGAATGCAAGTCGTCCGCATAATTCTACGTAGTTATGCTATTTCCATTCTTGTAATATTTGATCGGCTTCGTGCATGATATCGCTGAGCGTGCGTCGTGGTGAATCGTTTTTATCCTTGCTGGTTGACTTTATGTTGTCAACGTAGCGTGGTGCCTCCGACACGGTTCGGCGAGCCACGTCGCGGTCATCCTGCGGACACCGGGGAAGAGAAGGCGACTTTCGATCTGCCGACAGTGTCGTTACTACACTCGTCGAGCGAATATCATTCTCTTCTGGCGTTGAGTTTTCAGGCAAAAGAGAGTGTGGATCGGTGATTGATGCAGCAAGGTTGTTGCTTGTTGATGAGAGATCTTGTTCATTCGAAGCAGGACGCACAGAAAAATCGGCATCGCAGATCGGGTCGGTGGGAGTAGATGAATCAAGCACGGGGGCAATCGAAACATCTTCGACAGAAGAGTCATTGCGCTTCTTGCTCTGCTCGAGCGACGTATCTTGCCGAGAAAAATCTTGTGTGGGAGGGAAGCGAGCGGAAGCAATCCAAAGATCAGGAACGTCTCCTTCTGATTCATATTCACTGTCGCTGCCATGACTTGTTTCTCCGATGCTTCCTGATGCATTGCGTCGGCACGGCTGTATGAGCTCGGTGCTCACTTGTGAGTTGCACGCATCTGCATCTTGGTCTGGTATTGTATGCAGTCCTGAAACACGAGCTGCATCAGGAGTATGCTCATCGTTGCTCGGCAAAGTCGCCGACGGCTCGGACTGGTTCATAGCATCTTTTGCGTCCTCTTTAGACAGGATTTCCTTACTTTCGTCGCTATCCTTCTCATCAGCGCCGGCAGTATGTATCAGCATCGTTGTATTGCCGTCTTCGTCGAACAGTGGCGACCTTGTGTCTTTATCATTGTCGAGATTGGCAACTGGAGAGACAGGCGAGGCTTTTGTCGGCCTCTGTGGACGTCCATCAAGTGGCGATTCGCGGGGTGTTGCCGGATTTGAAGCAGAAGACTGTTGCACTGATGACGAGCGTTCAGCTATGTCTGAAGACAGGCCCTTCATCTGTGATAATGTGTCAGTTTTCTCCTCCTTCGAGAACTCTTTATAAGAAAGCTCATCGGATGCATGAGGCGGTTGTGATTTCATGCTGGGATCAATTTCTTTTAAAGATTCAGTGTCTGTCGCTGATAATTCCTGCAAGTTTTTTGATGGGCGATCCATTGATGGATCCCCGTCATTGACATGAAAATCAGGATGATCTCTAGGCAAGTCCATTGTAGTAGGCGTGGATGCTGTCACATCCGCCTTCTGTTCATCTAAATTCTTCTTTCCAGCCACTAGCGAAGGTACTGTCGCAGATGCTAGATGCATTGACTTATCACTTGACACAGAATGCTTCGTTTTTATATCGTCGTTGTTCACATGCTCTAAAGCTGTGTCGGTGGGGCGTGCATTTGAAATGTCTTCGTTTAAGCGTTCTTCATCCTGCATGATGTGATTATTTTGGATAGGCAAAGAATTCATGGAAGAAGGGGATGCTTCCAAAGTTGATTTTTTGAAAATTGAGCATGATGCATTTTCAGTCCCATGCTGATCACCTTCGGCGACAAAATTACTGAGTTTGGATGCCATACCTGCTTCCATCGGGAGTGAATCCTCGGTTGACAAAGTCTCGGTCGCCAATAGAATATCTTGTGACGAGGAAGCTTCTTGGCTTGAATTTAAAACGTTTTCCAAAGTGGACGAGGCATCCTTGGACGGAGATAGAGAACCTTTTGCTGGCGTTACAATATTTGACGGGTTGGAGCCATGCTCCATCGTAGAAGGAATATATTCCTCAGAAGTAGACAAATCAGGCACAGATGATATAGCGTCTTGAGATGAAGAGAATGCATGTCGGCCGGAAAAATTGTCGTCGGCGTGAATTGGAGTACAAGATCCATTTCTTCGAGACGATGAATTTAAACAAGAGTCCACAGAATGTACCTGTTGTGCATTTGCATGCAAGATCTCATCTCGCTCATGACAAATAGTGACATCTGATTCATATGATACATCGGGTATGGGCGAGTGTGACGCATTTAATGCAGCCGTCTCCAAAGGCTCTTTGCCTAAGGCGTCCGATGCTTGTACATCATGCATTTTATCGTCCAAAGACGCCTTTTTTTCCGCATTTTCGCTCCGCATAGTCTTGGTAAGTTCCACATCACGAAGCTCGGTTTGCTCTTGCACAGTTCGACCAAAATTCTCTGATTCTCTGGTCGGTTCTTTCGATGCAAAATCGACACTTTGCAAATTTGACACAGTGCATTTGGGATTCTCGTCTAATCGCTGGGGATCTGTTTCAGAGCAAGTTTCTGTTGTAGCCTCATTCGAAAGGGCTTTATGCAGTTCACGAGTAGGTGATGTGGCATTATCATTTGCACAACCAGGCTCTTTTGTGTGCAAACTAGTCTCCATGGCACCGTTTTCAGCGAAAGGGTCCGCATTAGTTGGTCTAGCGTCAGAAATCCGAGTTTCATCTTCAGGTTGATTTAATTCGGTTTGTACTTCTGATATCAAAGTGCCCTTGTCCTCCTGATCGCTAGACTCAGATTTGATGAATTCTAAGTTTTCAGACTCCTGCGAGACATTCGTTTCGGGATGAACCCGATTCAACGAGTTATCCTGGTTCGACGCTTTTGGCTCGTTGAACCTATTGAGTGTGTCGGCTGGCTCGTCTTTTTTCGTTTCAAAGGCAACATTCTTTTCAGACTCGGAATGGCATTTTTCATCGTTATGATATTCTTGTTCATTTGCATCTTCGGCAAAAAGGGCTGCCTCTTTCGTTGATCCAGATAATTCAGTATCATCATGTAAGTTTGATTCAGGAACTAGATCCGCACTTTCTTCTTTTATGTACGGAGATAATGATCCAGGATCTTTCCTGTTCTCATCAGACATTGACGCAGATTGATTTAATTTCGTGGAATCAGTTTCTGGTGAACTTGACCCATCTAGAAAAGGCACAGACATTGTTTGTTCTGCGTCCAGAGTATCATTCTCACATGAGTTAGCAGGTACTTCATTTTTTGATGACACGTCCATGTTATCTTTTTTGTCGCATAATGATACTTCAGAGACAAATGAGCTGTCACGCATGTTTGCTTCGTTCAAGGCTTCTAGCTCTTCAACAAGTTGACTTTTAGCTTCTTCACGGGGTTGTGCTTCTTTAGGTGAATTATTTGGAATCGTAGCCTCTATTGGCGCGAATTCATGATCATCTGTCAATGTTTCCCTGGAGTCAAGTTTGTTGTCTTTTTCCTCAACAAGTTCCATCTTTGATTTTGCAGCTGCCTGACTGCCGTCTTCATGCGACGTTTCTTGTCCTGATCCTCTAGCGTTACTTTCAATTTGAGCTTCCTCAAATTTGTTTATATCAGGAGACAAAAGCTTGGATTCTTCAAGGGTTTCAGGTTCGGTATTTAAACCGAAAGTACTACCATCTACGCCTTGTTCCACAGCAAGAGGTTCTTTCAAAGCAGGATCTTCAAGGGCTGCTGATACATTTTTGTTTTGACCAAAAGCGTGAGTATTTTTGTCCTGAAGTGATTCATCTCCGCCAAAATGGTCGTTTGCGTTTCCGCCATGAGATGAACGCGTTTGCTTTTGTGGTGAAGGAATGATGCCTTTTGTAAGAAAAGCCTCAGCTTCTTCGTCTGATATCTTCATATTTGAGAGACCCAGGGTATCGAATAACTCATCATTTTTACGATCATTCTCAGTTTTTTCTAAACGAGCGCGACGCTCCTTCATAATCTCTTCGGTGGAACGCTTATTGAGTCGCATACGAGGCGCAAACTTCCGTGGAGCGGGAGATACACCAATAGCTTTAGCAGCTTCTGAAACAAGGTTTCTAGACAGCATCGCGTCAGGGTCATATTTAGCGGGCTCACCAGGAGCTTGAGGACGGTCTTTGGGCATAGTGGGTAGCGGAAGAGGGTCATTCCTGGCACGACTTGATGGAAAATATGAGCGCTTTGTTGTTCTTGGGAGAGGTTTTTCTAGCTCCTTCAGTAACGCATCCACCTCGGCATCGGTTACGGTAGTGCCTTGAGGAAGGAAAGACAGCACATCGTCATCGTCCTGTAGAACACGTCGTTCATTAGCTGACGTAGTATATGTTGGTATTTGTGTCGATCCAGATTTACCATCCCGAGTATCGGATTGTAAGGAAATTTTTGGCTGCGAAGGAACCGAAGAAGCCGAGCGCACATTTGGATCGATTCTCAAAAACGCATCCAAATCCCCTAGTTCGACTGCCTCTTCGAATTCATCGTATGTGCCTCTCCATTCATTTTGTACTAAAATACCTGGGATTTGTGGGTTTTTTGACTAGGATTAATGGCTAGCATGAACATACCTTACTGCGCCATCGCTTCTTGGCGCACTCATCTGAAGCAAGATCGTAACACACGAAAGGTATCTAACATAAGAACTTCCATTAACATACCTTGAATGCTTTCAGCACAGTAACATATCTATCATGTCTTGATCTCGTAACTGGATTTCCTAGAATTGATGTGCTGAATAGCTCGACATCGGCGCTCATGTCGGGGGAGGCGCAACAAACCAACACCAACGAGACGCACGGATGTGTGGGTGTTGCGTCACGTGATTTAAAGGGGCCGCGCGTCGATGAGATGTAGCAACGTCGTCTCGCAAGATCAAGGCTAGTGTCGATATGAGTGAGCATCGCGGTAGCGGTTTTGATTTTTCGGGACATCTTCGAAACCATGCTCTTGGTACTCAAGGTCATTCGATCCCGCGTGCAACGAGCACGGGTACGACAATTGTCGGATTGATCTACAAAGATGGCGTAGTACTGGGCGCTGATACGCGAGCGACAGAAGGGCCGATCGTCGCAGACAAGAATTGTGAAAAAATCCACTATATCACGGATAGTATTCGTTGCTGCGGTGCAGGTACTGCCGCAGACACGGAATTTGTTACCAACATGATTTCCAGCAACATGCAGCTTCATGCGCTTCATACTCGCAAGCGTCCGCGTGTTCTAGCTGCATTAACCATGCTCAAGCAGCGCCTTTTTCAATATCAAGGATATATCGGTGCTGCTCTTGTCTTGGGAGGATACGATTCGACAGGCCCGCAACTTTTCACGATTGCCCCGCATGGATCGACAGACAAGCTCCCTTACGTTACTATGGGATCAGGTTCCTTGGCGGCCATGTCGGTGTTTGAAAGTGCATGGAAACCAGATATGCAGGTATGTGATTATACAACAGTTAATGGGCTAACGTCAGGAACAAGAGGCTATTGATCTAGTGGTGGCTGCTATTGAATCCGGCATCTTCAACGATCTGGGTTCTGGTTCTAATGTTGATGTCTGTGTTATTCGCGAAAAAGAGACAAAGATGCTGCGTAATTACCGAAAGCCGAATGAACGCGCACAAAAGGAGCAGTCGTATAAGTTTGCTCGTGGTACAACTGCTTTCACCAAGGAAGAAATTTACAACATGATCGTAAAAGAAGGTACGCATCTCCGCCCTTTAACATTAGATGTGCTCGGTCTAGATAACACTACACCTGACGCCACGGCAACCACCGAGGCGATGGACACCGATGCGTCATAAAACTTGCCCAAATGTATAGTGGCTCAAAGTAGGTAAACCACGTGGTGTAGCGTAATCGACCGCAGGCTTGACGCTGGATTATGTTACAAACCGGCGTCAATTCAGCACGGACCTCTCTTGTTCACTGGTCAATTGAGCCATAAAAGCATGTCTGATCAGAGAAAAGAGCGTATCTTTGTGGGGTTAGCATGTGATATGCCTGTCGGATCGATCACCGAAGTTCCTTTGGATGGTGCTTTGGATCCGCCGGTGAATGCATTAGTAGCAAATGTGCACGGAACGTACTATGCGACTACGTCGAAGTGTACACATTACGGCTTGGCATTGAGCAAGGGTATATTAACAAGTGAAGGACGCCTCTACTGTCCATTCCATGGTGCATGCTTTAAAGTGACAACAGGAGATATTGAAGATGCGCCCGCGCTTGAACCTTTAAAGACCTTCGAAGTACAGCGGGACAATGATGATAAAGTGTACATTTTGGTGGATTACGAAGCGCTGAAACGGTCGCCCTGGGAATCATGCAAGAAAGAAACACACGAAAATAAGAGCGGACTTCATACTGTGTTTGTGGGAGGTGGTGCTGTGACGCTTCATGCAGTCCAGGAGATGCGGAGGAACGGATACAAAGGTTCTATAACTGTCCTTACTGCTGAGCCCTATCCCACCATTGACCGAACAAAGCTTAGCAAGGCGTACGCTCCTGAGCTAAAGCATGCTCTTGTGAGGGATGAGTTTTTTTGGCGCGAAACACTTAATGTAGATTTGCGCCTTTCAAGCTACGTTTATGATATTGATACAAAGATGAAGCGTCTAAGTATCCGAGGGGGGAATACCATTCTTTATGACAATTTAGTTCTGGCCACAGGCTCAGTCCCGCGTCGCTTACCCATCGAGGGTGCTAATGCTAAAGGTGTTTACGTGCTTCGAACGCATTCGGATGCAAAGGCTTTGACAGAGTCATTGAGGAAGCACCCATCGCCTCAGCTCGTCATTATTGGCACTGGTTTCATTGGTCTGGAAATGGGCATCGCTCTGGCAAAGCATGCAAAGGTCACATTACTAGGGCAAACACATGTGCCTCTCGAGGGACCATTGGGTCGAAGTGTTGGCGGCGGTTTGCAAACCGCTATTATGAATGAGCGACCTCTACGATTTCTCAACGCGGTTGACCTGGTTCGAATTGAAACAGATATGAATAATAGTGTGCGTGGTGTGACTGTGCAACCACGCGCGCGGGGCTCTCCGGAGCTGTTCCTTGCAGCAGATGTGGTTTTGATGTCCACGGGTGCCAAACCAGCGACTGATTTTCTGCGGAATTCGCCGTCGTTCCCTGCGTTGCGGCCAGACGGATCTGTGGAAGTGGACGCGGCGCTACGCGTGGTGGGCCTGCAGAACGTGTTTGCCGGTGGCGACATTGCAGCTTACCCTTGGGACAATGGCGTTGTGCGTATTGAGCATTGGAATGTGGCTTGCAACCATGGACGCGACATTGGGCGGACCATTGCCTCTGGTCGATTGCATCCTCATCGCCATATTCCTGTGTTCTGGTCAGGTCTAACTTCGCCGCTGCGATATGCTGGTGTAGGTCTAGGCTACAACCAGATGCACGTGGATGGTGAGCCTGATGAAGCTGAGTTTATTGCCTATTATGCTAAGGATGATCGAGTTATCGGTGTAGCAACGTGCGTATGAATGCAGGATGCTTGACTAACTTTCAGCATGTGGAGAGACCCTATGATGGTCCAGGCATTGTCATTAATGAAAGCTGGTAAAATGCCCAGGCTAAGCGACATTGTAGCTGGTCTGGACATCATGACGCTGACTACGACCCCCACGAGGAAGATGTAGCTGCATCATAGAAGTTGGTTTGAAGAAAGTCGACATGAACATTTGACAGGCGCGTGATAAACCACGTGGAGGCTGGTCATTTAGAACACGGGCCGCCGTTGGCGGCCACTTAACCTTGTCTTGTTGCCTTCCCTGTTGTGCTGGCGTGTACTTATACAATGAGCAACATGGTTGCATCCGCGCTGAATTTGACACCAGCGGAGCGTCAATCGTTTGCGCAGCTGTACTCAATGGCGGACTCGACGAACGCTGGGGTCGTTACTGGCGATGCGGCTGTCAAGTTCTTTGAAGGATTTAAGCTACCTACGCTTACGCTTGGCCAGATTTGGTCCATAGCCGACAGCGGGAACAATGGATTTCTGACATTCAATTCTTTTGCAGTAGCTATGCGCTTGACGGCACGAGCCCAGCGTGGCGAAAGTGTGAATGAGCAGGCAGTACACATTCCTGGTGAGCCGCCAGTGCACGAGAACGTTCTTATGCCGTCCAATGCGATTGACTCCTCCCCCGTGTCTCTTATCAGTCCTGAGGATAAGGCCCGTTTCATGCGAATTTTTGCTATGGTCGGCCCTACAAACGGTGTACTGAATGGAGATCAAGTGAAGGACGTATTCCTCAAGTCCAAGTTGCCGTATTCCAAGCTGGGTGAGATCTGGAATCTCGCTGACACAAAGCAGCGGGGTGTATTAGACCTTACCGACTTTATTATTGGTATGCATTATATTCAGGGCACGATGAATGGGACCATAACCACACTTCCGACGGTGTTGCCGAACGGCATGTACGAGTCAGCGAGTGATCATTCCTCTGTGCCTTCGACGCCCTTGCAGCCACAACGAACAGGAACGGACCAGCACATAATGCCAAGCCCTGTACCTGCTTCTGCGCTTGCACCACCTTCTGCATCGATGCCAGCAGCGGCTCCCCCGCGCGCTTCAACTCTGTTCTCTGGACCTGCGCCTGAACGCTCCACGACGATGCCTGCCACTGCTTTGTCATCCTCTGGACCATTATCAGATGGTTGGGCTATTACGCCTGCAGACAAGACGCGCTACGATGGTTTCTTTGATTCACTTGATACCGAACGTGCCGGATATGTGGATGGCAGCGTGGTAGTGCCGTTCTTTTTGCAGAGCGGATTGGATGAATCGACTCTGGCGCATGTGTGGGACCTTACTGATATGAACCAGAGCGGCACGCTGACGCGGGACGAGTTTGCTGTGGCGATGCACTTGATTAACGATCGCATTTCCGGAAAGGAGCTTCCGCAGGAGCTCCCAGCCTCTCTTGTGCCGCCATCGATGCGCTCGCAAACCGGAACCAAGCAAACCGAAACTCAGCGCGACTTGTTCTCACTACTGGACACGGATGTGCCTAGTAGTAGGTTGGATGTTGGGTCGCCCTTTGATGATGCAGCTGTGGCTGCTGCACCGGCTCCATCCAACACCAAGACACCCGAACTGCCAAAGACGAGTAGTGTGAACCCTGATGCTGCCGCGGCCGGTGCTGGCCTCGCTACTGTGGCCAGTGCTAATGCCGGCACCAGCGCTGTGACTGATGGCTTGGGTGGCAAGCCTCGTGAGGTACCGCAAGCCTTTGACGATGACTTTGATGCACCGCTTTCGGCACTTTCGCGTGATACCAAGGCTGAAGAGACTAGCAAGGCTCTAGAGTCGTCCAACAAAGATTTGGAGGATGTCAAGGCGCGCCGCGCTGCTGCTGAGTCGACGCTCTCGTCACATTCGACGACGATTGGTGAGCTGGAAGCGCAGCTGGCGCGTGCACGCAATGCATTTGCCTCCGAGCAAATGGCTCTGAAGGAGGTGGAAGATAAGGTGCAGGTGCAGAATGCCGAAATTACTAGCCTTCGCCAGGATGTGATCCGAGAAGAGAGTGAGCTAAGTGCTATCCGCACACAGCGTGATGAGCTGGAACAGAAGCTTCTCCAGGACCGTGAATCTGCACACGAGCTTAGGCGCCAGCTCGCGGAGCTCGAGACAGAGACGTCGCGCCTGCGTGAAAGCCATGGCGTTTTGGAGCAGCAACAGCGCAAGGAAGCGGATGCTGCAGCCGCTTTGAACAAGCAGCTGTCGTCCGCACGCGACGAACATGAGTCGTTGTCTCGGTCCATGTCGCCCAATGCAGGGGCACCACCGACCACGCGTGCCCGTAACCCATTCGAGGCACTGTACAACGAAGGAGACCACGCCTATACGGAAGAGCCCGTCAGATTTGACTCTCAATACGGCTTTGATGCATTCACAGCGGCTGGTGCGGGTGTTGCTGCAGGTGCTACTTTGGGCGGCACTGCTAGCCAGGGAAAGGAAGCGGTGCCGGCGACCGAGGAAAACGAGCATGAAAAGGGTCCCGAAGCCCCAGATGCCATGCGCCACGATACAGCGCCTGACACGAACATCCCACGGGAAGACGTGGATGACATGGACGTGCCTGGTGGTTTTCCGAGTCAGGCCCACACAGAGCCCTCGGCGCATGCGACCTCAGCAGTGTCGTCCGCGCCAGGCAAGCCCGTTCAGGTCATTGATTTGCCGGCGCCTGAGCCGCATTCGCCTAATACATCCGGCACTGCCGCCATGCCATCCAATGATGTCATGAAGTCGAGTATTCCTCCATCTTCGGCATCGACAGTGACTCTGCCTGCATCCTCGGAGCCACAGACGCCCAGCTTGCAGACATCGCAACAAAAAGACGACTTTGAGCTTGCGTTTTCTCACATGAGTTTCGCGAATGTGGTTCAGCATCAGACAGAACCGGCTGCATCAGGCGTTGCCCCCGCATCGCTTGGTAAGAACCTTGGTGTCTCTTCACGTTCGCCCGTGACGGGAGGTGTACCTGCCTATCTGCAGCAGTCCACGAAACTCACGGCCGCTGCGGCGCAGCAGCCCATGTCGGGAGGCGTGCCTGTGCTGGCCCCGACCGCCGGAGCAACACCTCAATCTACTGCCGCTCCAGTTTCGACACCCCAAGATGCGTTTGAGGACAACTTCAGTCCGAACAAGCCGCTCTCGCCGCCACAGCCCACCCAAGCACGGGCGCCAACACCCCCTGTTCCCGGCGACATTGGACCTGTGCGCCAGCTGTGCCAAATGGGTTTCTCGCGCTCGCAGGTCGTCAAGGCGTTGGAGCGCAGTAATTATCGCACGGAGCGTGCCCTGGAGCGTCTACTTTCCCAACAACAGGCGCCATAAGTGTGATGTCCAAAGGGGAAAGCTGTCCATAGTGTATAATGAAGTGGTCACATGATTGAACTCGTATCGTGCGTGCAACGCCTCCACCATTTCGTCTTGCTATCTTATACCATGGCCCGCCTGCGCGTAAGTGGCGGCGGGTCGCGCGGCGCACCAAAAGATGATGCACGCGCCATCAAGACGCATCTGTTTGAAAAATTGGGGACGCACGCCGAAGAGTACTGGCAGCTGCTCGGTGCCCTGTGCACGGCGTCGATCGATCGGGCGGAATTCCACCATCGCGTAAAAAAGTGGATGACACCAGCTTGTGTGCCCTTACATAATGCACTGGTGCTTAGCATACTGGCTCAGGCATGCTCAAAGTCGGCGACGTCTGCATTCAGCGCAGGTGCCCGGTCATTAACGAGCCCCATTGAACCCCGTACTGCACTGCTAGATGAGGCGGATGAGGCAGCGGACGCCATGGAACCATCAGTATATGGGCATGATGGTCGCGGTCTGAAGCGTTTGCGACATATGTATGCTGGACTCACAGAAGAGGAGCGCACGAGACTCGATTCACTTGCCAAACAAAATACTTCATCTGCTCATACATCTGCTTCTATCTGGGCCGGCGCGGGCGCCGAGCTGTTGGAGAAGAAGCGAAAAGAAGACGAAAAGCGCCGCGCTGTTGAAGATCGAAGACGCACTCGTGAAGTGAAGACGGCCATCGGCGCGTCGCATTGGCGTCTGTCGGCCATGCAAACGGCAGCTCAAACGGAGACGCTACGTTCGCGCTTGTCGACAACTATGCAGGAGACTTTGATTCGCAGCGTATCGACGCCATATTGCACAGAATCACATTCTCTGCCAGATGTGCACAGTTTACAGGACCGCATGTCTCTAGCTGCTATCGAATCCGGCCTGTCTAGCGGCGTGCATGCTCAGGCAGCAGCAGTCGCTCTCAGCGCACTGCAGGACTACTTACAAAATATTCTCCGTCGCATTTTCATGCATACGCGTTCTAGGCAGAAAAACACAGCTCGTCCTTCGCGCATTACCATACCCGATGTCATGGCTGTGTTGGATTTGGCGCCGCATTTGATCGTCGAACCTCTGGGCCAAGGACCATTAGAGTGTTTGCTGGCACCAGAGTCTGCTCACGTACCAAGCTCGAGTGTCGATGCTAAAGGTGTGTCTTGGGCTGAGGAAGATGCCGTGGCCCATTTTGCTCGTTCGTGTGCAACAAGCAAGCTCGCGGAGCACACCGTGCCACTCGCTGTGCCAGCAAACGCTGACTTTGAACAGGCGCAATTATTCCGGCAGCAGCAGCAGCGAGACGCTGTTCGAAATCAAGTCATTATTGATCAGTTGGCTCCTCTGCGCTTGCTCGATCGACGCACATTAAGTGAGTCACTGGCTCCAAAAAGCAAGGACAAGCCCCCCTTCACAACGCCCTTGTCAACTGCATTGGAACAGCATTATCTTGCCGGACAACATCATCATCACCAGCATCTGCACCGTATGCATCGGCACAAAGACGAGCAATTTGATGTCATTGACCCCGTGGCTCTTTTTCATAATACATGTGAATAGATTTACACCTCACGGTATGTACCTACAGCGTGATGCCATCATTAGGTGTCTAGTACATCCCAACGAGAACGCAAAGCTTCGTGCCAACGCTCGAATAGAAGAGAAGCAAGGCGCGAGCGCGCGGCAGGAATACGAGGCGCATCGCCTCCGCGAGCCGTCGGGTCCATGAGGATATCCACAAGCATGTCAAGGTACTCAGGCGTGTAGCGACCCAATTGGCTTAAAAGACCGTGCAGTTGGTGCACGAGGGCCACAGGGGCCAATTCACTTACATCTTGGCCGGCCAAATAAGCGAGCTGCTCAAGTGCGAGCTGAATCCTTGCTGGTGTATCTGGCACTGGCAGATGCGGGGTCCGATTCGTAGCGCTCCTGGTCGGTGATTCCATCATTCGGTTGCGAGGCATTCCGTGGTGATGATGAGGATTTGAGGGCGTATGTGGTTCTCTAGTGGGCGACATTGTCGGTGTGATCGGCCAAGGAGGAGAGTCTGTGTGGCTAGGAACAGTGGCAGCAGTACTAGGCGCTGGAGCTTCTTCCGTTACCCCACGCTCTGGATCCAAACCCAGCGCATCGCTCGCAGACATGTTAAAATCCCATTCACTCAAGATGCTGGTGTCCAACAAGCTCGAGTCATGCAGAGAGACGCTCGTATCTGCCTGCTTCGGTACACCACGCTTGTCGATGATATTGCGCACCAATTCAGTGGAGCCCGCTCCTTCAATCCAAGGATCTGCCTGTAACTGATGCGCCGTGGCACGGTCATGGGGCTTTAGTACCAGGCAACGGTCCAGAAAGCGCACTAGACCGGGGTGATGATTCGAGGTATCCAAACGAGGAGGCGTAGCCTTGGGAATCAAAAACATGGCTCGCATGGGGTGATATTCGGACAAAGGTGGACGACCGGTGGCCAGTTCCATGATGGTGATGCCCAGCGACCATATATCTGCCCGACCATCATACATAGACTGTCGAATAACTTCGGGTGCCATCCAGTATGGAGATCCAACTAGTGTATTTCTTTGCGATTCTCGATGAATCAGCTGCGCAGCGACGCCAAAGTCTGCCAACTTAACTTGCCCCGTACGTGTCAGCAAAATATTGGCCGCTTTGATATCGCGGTGCATGATGCCCTGAGCGTGTAAGTAGCACAGACCAAGAACAATCTCGCGCGCTATGACAGCTGTCACTTCATCAGGTAATGGACCAGCTCGTTTTAAAAGTGATAAACACGAGCCGCCGTCCATGAGTTCCATAATTACCCAAAGCGTGTATTTTTTGACGAAGCTACCAAAGTAGCGCGTCACTCGATCGCAGTCTTGACATTGTGCGAGACTCGCGATTTCTCTTTGTATTTCTTCCAAGTCTTGCATATGTGATTCGTTGTCGGAATCACTGGATTCCAACGCAATTTGCTTGACTGCCACAACGTGGCGGGTTGGTTTGTGCACTGCTTCATAGACGTGCCCAAAACTACCACGCCCTAATTTTCGGACGATGCTATACTCATCCCATGGATTGCTTTTATTCATCAATGGGAATGGTATACGATCGCTAATGCGCTCATCGTTCTCATCTGGTGACAGAACCGGTCTGTCTGTCATTCGTGTCAACAATACTGCCGGAGGGGAACAAAGGTGGAGGTGGGGAAATAAAATTTGCTATACATATCTAGTCTATGGTAACGCCCACAAGCTCCGTGGAAGGTGTCTCGGGCGTGCCCGAAGAGGTATCACGTCGTGCTTTTCGCCAAGAAGCCATCCAGCTCTGGAATGAATGGATAGCTCCACGGTGAAGAGACACATTGGCATTATTCTGATCATTTTGGGCTTGGTTTGTCAGGGACGTCGGAGACGAAGCGATCATGGCATCCATATAAGGCGGTGGATGGGATGAGGCACTTTCCTCATCATCTTGTTTCAGCGTATTCATACGAATGCCTTGTGACGAAACGTCTCTGTGCACATCAGGGGTTTGAGCAATAGATCGTGCGACTTCATAAGGTGGGACGCGCAAAACTTGACCTGAACGGGTATCACTAGCGAGTTGTGTCGATGTGCCTGGTACATTGCAGGCCTCAATCAAGACACTGTCTTTGTCTTGTCCATAAGCAGGTGGGGGTGCAAGAGTGCCTATCATGGGAGCGAGTCCCCATTTTTTCACGTTGGCTTCGATAAACACAAATCCTGCTTGTCCAAAATTAACATGGACTTCGGCCGCACCATCTGCTGAAATGGTTGGGAATAGGTTGTAGCTCTGAAGACCGGTGAATGCCTCAGCCATCCGTACGCCATTGCGAGTGAAAAATACGGAGCCGGTCCGGGGACGGAAGCCTACACCGACCACATCACCTTTGACGAATGGCGCACCGTAGGATTGGGCATTCAATGGATGATTATAGCATTTGAAGCCATCTTGCGAAAATATAGCCACAGAATGCTTACAGTATCCAGGGAAGCGAAATGACGGATACGGCTTCGTACTCAGACCGATGGCAATGGTCGTAGCTTCCGGTTTGCTAAAAATTTTGGATTCCCAATAATAAATGTCATTGGATTTGGGCAAGGGCAAATTGCTCTGGATGGTACATGCGCCACCTTCTTCAGTTGCCATGCCTGGGCTGTCAGCAAAAAATTGAAGTTCTGTGCGAGCAGAAACCATGACACCCTGGTTCGATTCATATGCAGGATCAAAGCTCCAAGCACTGACACCCTTTTCTTGAATCCCAAGGAACTGGGGCATAGTAATATCTGTATCGCGGGGCGAAAGGGGAGGATGATTTGCGCACCATCGTTGAGCTAGTTCATAACCTGCGCGAGTATTGTCGTCGAGCTGATCAGCCCAATTTTGGCATGCGCGTTGAAAAGAGCTAGAGAATTCTAGTTGCTCTTCGTACTGTACATTGATGGGCCCATCACGCTCTGATAGTGTAACACCCGGTCGAAAGCGCAACACCAGATAAATGATAAACGGCGCAATCAGAACAAATATGAGAGCCACGGAAATGATTAGGAGTGGGAGGAGCAACAGAATTAACGCTGTGATTGAATCACCACCGCTAGGTATTGTCTCTTGCCGCTGTGACATATGCTGCAAGGCAGGCATGATCCCGAATTAGTCCAAAAAGCCCGTCTTGGCGCGGCAGATAGGAATTTTTACTTTTGGGACGGAAGCAACGCCCAACAATCTAGCGAGGGAAGGGGATCGTAATAAGCAGTGTTACACAGTCAAGTCGCCAAGAAGCTCGAATTCCGCCGACACAAAGCGCTTGCCCCGCCTCAGCGCTGCCATTGAGTTGTGCGCCACCCACGCGGTCTGCATGCGGTCTTGCTTATTCGGCCGAGAAACGGTTTCCATAACCGAAGCGGGCCGGCTCCAAAAAAAGCTTGGAGCCAGAGCCAGAGCATCCCGGAGCTTCAACACCTCCTTTTGTCATCCTTAGCAAATAGAAGAGCACATTGTTGGTGAGTGGAGTCGCGTTGGACGCGTAGGGCGTCATGCTGGTGTAGGATTGGGACACTAACACGGTACAGACATGGATCACACATCCCCTGCCCCTCCGCCACCGATGCCTGATGGAGCATTTGGTACAGTTATCCAATTGGCGAACGTATCTTCCCGGCCGGATGGAGAACTGGGCAACAATCACAACAATTCCCAACACCACCATAACCCGTCCGACTACACTCATCAACGCGGCCTCAAAAGTCGAGAAAGCGAAATGAGTGAAAACCCTCGCTCATCTAAGCAAATTCGAATGGATAATGGTGCACCTCATGCTGGTGTAGATGCTCAAGCGTTGTCGTGGGCGCCCACCGCGCCACCCGCGTACCCAGGTCACGGCTTGGACCAAAGCGGCATGCCGGGTCTGACGCATGGCGATGCAAATGCATTTGATGCTGCTGCTCATGATGTGAGTGCTTATGGTGATGCTTCTGGTGTCCAGAATGATCAGACTCGTATGGCTCCGCCGCCACCTGTGGCCAACACAGCGTCTGAGCAAGCCAAGCTCACGTCTGAGCAAACGGGTCTTGTCGGTGCGCGTGGTAAGACAGGTATGACGCGCACACTCAGCACGAGTCGTCGTGCCGAACAGAACCGTAATGCTCAGCGCGTATTCCGCGAACGCAAGAACAAGTATATTTCTGACCTAGAGAGCAAGGCTGCTTCTTTGGAGAGTGCACTTCTTGCGGCTGAGGAGCATCGCCGCCGTTTCAATGAAGCTATCGAAACGATTGAAATACTCAAGCGCGATAACGACACGCTCCGAGTGGCGCTCCGAGCTCTTGGTGGTCACCAGGCTGTACCGAGTGCACCTGCCCTTCCTATTGATCGCCCTTCACATACGCCTGCATTATTGTCCACGTTCCATCACCAACACGCTGGTGCACCTGCGCCTCCTGCTCGCGGTACAGAACATGACGATCCTGCGCATGCACAAGGTCAGCCACCGACGATGCACGAGTCGACCGATCACGCGGCGCAGGATCCTGCCACAGCAGCGGCTGTAGCAGCAGCAGCTTCGGGGGGTGCGCCCTACTGGTTGCTGGAGGCTGTGTCCAACGCCAACCAGCAACACGGCTTTCATGTCCCGAACCACTTTTCGTCCCAACTAGCTGACAGTGGCATGGCAGCTGGACCGCACGCACACATGCACCCAAATGACCCCAATGCCATGCGGGCGCGTGGTGCCATACAGCCGCAGCGTGCTGAGGGTATGCTGGATCCATCTCTTGAGCATGCGACTTTGGGTGATGCGTCGCGTGCGCCGGGGCGAGTGCAGGGCGAAGAGAATAAAGGCGAAGGTATTGACGCAGCAGGAAACCCAGATAACCTTGCCTCTCTCAGTGCGGTGGCGGCGGCCGCTGCCGCTGCCGCTGCTTCGCAAAAGGTGAACACTTGAGCCCGATAATCATACTTGTTAACTATGTATCTTGTTAGAAGTAAGAGTTTCTTGTAACCATGCAGTAAACATTTGTGCAATGTGTCGCTCCGGTTCGGGCTGTGATGTGAGGGCCAAACTGTCCGCGTATTCCGCCTTTCCGGCATACACGCGCACAAATTGTCGGCGTAGCGTCTGAAGACGAGCAGGTGAGGGAAACGTGTTCAAGGGTGGACATGTAAACACAATAGGAGGGGGCGGGATGAATTGTGGCAGCGACAAGGAAATACTGCCACACATAGCGCCTCCCTGTGCACGATATTCAGAAATAGCACCTAGTACGGCTTGCGTCACTGTGTCGAGAAGCTCGAGGCTATTGTTGGTCGTTTTTTTGCGGACAAGGGTAACGGCCTTGGGCGGCTGGACCTTGGCCTGTGTGATGGCCTCCCAGAGCCCATCCAGCGGTGTGGGAAGGCATTCTGGTGCATCAGGAGCACCTGTGGTCGTAGTGGTAAAGAGGGGTCGATGCCAACGAGCCTCAGGCGTGGGCTCCTCAAAGCGGTATATGAGTTCATCAAGACTGGTGTGTAAGAAGCGTGGACGTACCATATGTCAGTGTAAGATGGCTCGCCTCGCTCCCTTCGTTGGGTATTCCATGCGTGGCATAAGGTAGAAGGACATGCGATGTAAAGCTGCTGGATGAGAGAGCTTGGATACATACAGTGGCACAACGGAGGCCCAGTTCACGTGTGGCACACCACAATTCGTAGCGAGATCCCTTAATATTCAAACCCGCTCCGCCATCCGCAATCACAATGGCGCTCGGGCTCAATGCACGCCGAACTGCGCTAAGATAAGCGGCGCGCGCGCGTCCCTCCGTGCGTTGAGCTGTCGTGTAAGGGAGCGGTCAACATACATTCATATACATGTCGATCTACATGTACATCAGCATCTTGAATGACGCATACGCGTGATAGTGATGGATTCGATTCTAACCGTGACTCGAAGTACGACTGAATCTCCTTGACGCGCGTCGAGCGACCAGAGCAAGGCAAACCGGTCACTACCAAAAGGGCCATGTGAGGGAGTGACAAAAAAGACCTCCACGAAAGTGCTTCATCTTCGTCTGCCTCCCAGGAGAATGCGGTGGCCCTCCTTGGTGTGTAGAACGGCGCGGTCGCGTGCATGGATACGGTCGTATACCCAAAGTGCATGGGATGAGCTCTTGGCCGACACGAATTCCTCGACACATGGCAGTTCATTGAATCAAGATACCCCAACAAATTCTGTGCTCCGAGATATCTTGTATGCACAGGAGCGGCCCAACTCGCCATCACTGCGTCAGCGGCGGCGGCATTATGATACGTCAGCACTGACACCCTCAGAGTCTGCACAATTTCGAAGGATCTTTGAATTGTTAGGGCAAGAGACGGATCATACGCCGGTGCCTGATCCAGCATTGGATGCGTTTGCGCAGCGCAACGCCCTGCGGCCGAAAAAGCTCACAGCTCGTGGCGGTGGTGTAGGTACGCGATTTGAAGCGAGTATGGAAGGGCTTGCTGCCCAAATTCCCGTCGAGGAATTGGATCGTGGCGTGGACCACATTTGGGAGGCATTGCAAACGAAAAACACGGTCGTGGAAACATGGCAATGGGCTGAGAAGCATGTATGGGCGCAAGACGCAGCATATGGCGCACATACGGCTTTTTTTGCACCGGCACTACATATGCTTCTATTGACATTGCGCGACAAGTACCGGGCGCCACACACAGCGTTAGCTGTCATGGATAGGACACGCAAGAATGGCGCACACGCCTATGTGCTGGGATGCACGTCGTCCCTGTTTGCTGAAATGATACGAACGCAATGGCTCTGTTTGGGTGACGCGCAAGGTGTGCTTGCGACGGCCAGGGAAGCGCGTTCAGCAGGTGTCTTCACAGACTCAAGCGCGAAGAAGACAGAACGTGACGATGCATCCCTACACACTCAGATGGAACGCGTACGCGACCAACTCCGAGCCCATGTGATGAATGGGGCACAGGCGCGTGTTAGGAATCCGGACGGCACATTGGCTATGCTGGCAGATGATCATGACGCATTGCAAATGGCCGCTGAGCTAGGCCGCATTATGGGGCGCAAATCGCTGCGTCCAAAACCGGCCACCAAGCCCAAGGCGCCTCGAAAGAGCAAGACGCCAAAGTCACTCTTGATCTATCCGCAAGATCCACAGTCACTCTTACGGACCGAGGTACATCGCCGTATTGAGAGGCCGGTAGACCATGATGATTAGACCACAGAGTACCGCCCGCCCATGGACGACGTGCGTGATTCTCCGTCCAAGTATGCCTGTGTACCTTCAAGTAAGTGGCGCTTGATTTCTCTGATAGCATGCTCGACGCGGAAACTGTCGTTGCTTTCGATCAGTAGAGATAACTTGGGCGGATCACCAGGGTGTGGTTCACGACCGCGTTCATAAAAGGCACCTTTGTTGGTAATGGATGCACCTGTGGATTCAATCAGCATGGCCATGGTCTCCTTGTTCGTAACGTTCCAACGCGCCTTCTGCGGGAAGTCATTGATGGGGAAAATGGCATGGAACTTGGTTGCATCAGGATCACGAGCACGGCGCGAGTTCTCCAGCTCTTCGCGCCGACGACTTGCCGTCGCATTGATGCGTGCAATCACACCCTGGAGCTTGGATGTGTCGGCACCCGCAAGGCGTGCTGCTTCCATACGCGCTTGATGGGCAGCATGGTCTGCTTCTGAAGGGAGCGGCTGCTTATTCTCGCGCACCGCCTCCGGGATGGGGCCGGTGCACACCTGAATGTCCGTGTTATTCAGTCGATTGGTCTCTTCTGCGGCACGAGCTGCAGCAGCTTCAGGATCTGCCTCTTCGTCCTCGATCATGATGGAGGCTTGTGCCTGAAGTAGACGTTCGCGACTCTCAGCAAGTCGTTCGAGACCACGACCACCGAATCCTGAGCTCGATGCATGAGTCTTACCCTCTGCAAGCTTTTCCTTGAACTGCATACTCAGCGTTTCCAGCTCAGGAGGCACGGGGGCTTTGCTGGCACGTAGCGCAGTCACTAGATCCTTTGCATATCGGTCTTGGTCCGGTGTAATAAAGGTCACACATGTGCCCTCGTTCCCCGCGCGTCCTGTGCGTCCAGCTCGATGCACATAGTCTTCTAGGTGATTCGGTACATCATAGTTGACGACCAACTTGAGTTGCTTGACATCCAATCCACGCGCGGCCACGGAAGTCGCTGTCAAAATGGGCACAATACCCGCTTTAAAGTCAGATATCGTTGTATCACGGTCCGCCTGATCTTTGCCGCCGTGCAGTGACATGGCTGGGTATCCGCGCTTCATGAGCTCATGCATTAGTCCATCCGCTGCATCTTGGCGCTCTACAAAAATGAGGGTTCGAGCATCTTGATCATTATGATACAATTGGCCGAGAATCACCAATAGACGGTGAAACTTGGTGGATTCATCGCGCACTTCCACGACTTGCCGGATTTCGGGGGCGACAACACTTCGACCGCCCACAATCACTTCCATCGGTTCATGACGTAGCATCTTGCGAGCCAGGCTCTCCATGGGTTTCGGGAAGGTGGCGGAAAATAGAACCGTCTGTCGGTCAGGTCGAATCAGCCCGAGGATCTTCATAACTTGCGGCTCAAAGCCAAGGTCAAACATACGGTCAGCTTCGTCCAACACAAGGTACGTCACGCGTTGCATATTAGTGACACGACCGCTATTGGCGGAGAGTAAATCGATCATACGACCCGGAGTTGCCACGACAAACTCAACCGTCTTTTTCATCTCTGCAATCTGCTCGGAAATGGGTGTACCGCCGTACACACATGCCCCGCGCAATCCAAATGCACGCGCAAATGGCTGGGCATCCCGGAAAATTTGCACGGCGAGTTCTCGCGTCGGTGTCATAATGAGGGCAATGGGACCTTCCCCTGGCTCGACAGGACGCTGATCCTTTACGTGTCGGAACATGGGAAGTAGAAAAGCCATCGTCTTACCGGATCCTGTCTTGGCTACACCGATCATGTCTCGGCCGCTCATGATAGCAGGCATCGCCTGACTCTGGATCGGCGTGGGGGCCGTGTATCCCAGCCTTTTAATGACATCCAGGCAATGCACCGGGAGGCCACAATGCGTCCATTTCTTGATTGGAGCAGGACAATGCTTGCCTCGTACCGACATGCCATCGAGTTCGAGGCGCAGACGCTCGGCATCAGCCTCGCTAATAGTTGCCACGTCCTCTGGTGCGTGATAAAACGCTTTGCGAAATGGTTCGTAGCGAATGGATGCATGATCCACGGTGGGAAGTTGTTTTTTCTTGGATCCGCGATTCGCCATCGCCAAAATATCTTCGGCACGAATCGAGTCAATATCGACCTCGTCTTCTTCGTTCGCAACCGTCGCATGGTCCGGTTCCTCGTCATCGGCTGTGAGTACCTCGGAGTGGTGATTTCTTTCACGCTGTACCTCCCCCTCTAGTTGATTCATATACGCATCAAGTGGGTCTTCCTTAGAGTCGGCCTTGGTACCCTCCGATTCTGTAAACGCGTCCAGCGTAAATCGACGATGAGGTTTCCGCAGTAATTCATCATCGCTTTCATCTTGTGCATCAAGACGCACACGTGGTTTTACGCTTGGTGGGCGTGGGCTACCTTGCGTATGAAATCCTAGCGTTGTGGCAAACTTTCCTGCTGGAGGCGTAGGGGTATCACTAACCTTGGCCTTCTTGGACGATGCATCATCGTCCCCCGAAACCTGGCGCTTTTTCTTAGCTTGCTCGCGCCTCCATGCTTCCAGGCGTTCTCGCTTGGCTCGCTTCTTTGCCTCGGCGTCTATGGCGGCAGCATCAGCCATCGCCGCCTGTGCCTGACTCGAAGGAGAAAAGGTGGTTGCTAATTTGTCATCGATCGGGGGACTCGCATCAAGTGGCCGGCGATTTTCTGCTTCCTTTATGCCGCCACGCGCGCCGAATGAAACAGGGCCTGTAACGCACGAGGAAAGCAATGCGCTAGGCAGTGACTTTATTTCTTTTGATCAGTCGGATGAAAGTCATGTTGAGGAGTCTGAATCGGAACCTGAACCAGTGGTCGTGGACGATACGGTGCGCGAGCATGCATCGGCTCGAAGCACGCCTTGGGCTCAGCATGTGCCATGGCATAAATGTCGCAATGTATCAGAAATGTTATGTGAGGAAGTTCGAACGTACACGGAGTGGATTTCTCCCACCAAAGAAGAGCATGCTACTCGTACAATGGTGATTGCTCTGCTCCAGCGAGCGTTATGCTCAAGATGGCCTGACGCCGAAGTGTATTCGTTCGGCAGCCAGGACACCGAATTATACCTGCCACAAGGCGATATTGATCTGGTGGTTTTGTCCAAAGCGATGGACTCTCAATCTCGTGAAGGAACCTTGCGCGAGATCGCATCGTGTTTAAGATCGCATAAACTCGCGACGAATATCCAAGTGATCGGCCGTGCCAAAGTGCCTATCATCAAGTTTGTTTGCCCATATGGTCACTTTCATATTGATATTTCGATCAATCAGGCGAACGGACTTCAAACAGCCCATTTCATCAACCGCTGGTTACAAAAGCAACCCGCCCTTCGGCCGCTCATCATGGTGGTCAAGCAGTTTCTGCAGCAACGCGCGCTTTCAGAAGTTTTCACGGGTGGCTTAGGGAGCTACAGTGTGACGCTTATGGTGCTGAGCTTCTTGCAAGTGCATCCGAAATTGCAGCGTGGAGAAATGCCTCCCGAGCAGAACCTCGGTGCCTTGCTGATGGAGTTTTTTGAGTTGTATGGCAAGAATTTCGGTTACGACGAGTGTGCTATCACTGTGCGTGGCCGCGGTGGATATGTGAGTAAACGACAGCGAGGCTTTTTTGATCCACGTAAGCCGTTTATGCTAAGCATCGAGGATCCGCATGACCCAGAGGGTGATGTGTCCAAAGGATCGTTTGCCATTATTAGTGTGCGCTCAGCCTTAGGAGGCGCCTTTGACATCTTGCATGCAGCACTCTGTGAACGTTCGAACGATTTGCACAACTTTCGACGTCGGCAGCGGCTCTTGTATAATCGCCAGATGCAGAGCACCCATGTTCATTTTGATGCCGATGCGAGTGATAATCGCTTACATTTGACGTCACAAATCAAGGAACCGGAAAGTCTACTGGGCTCGGTGTTGGGTGTTTCGCGGGAAATGATTCGGCGACGTAATGAAATTAAGCAGCTGTATGATTCAGAAGTCCTGCAAAAATTGCTGGATATTCCCGTGGATTCAACGCCATCAGCACCAGCAGTACGTGTCAACGCGCCCACCCCACATGACACGTCCGACAACTCGATCATGATTCATGCACAAGAGAGTATCAAGCGGCGGGTACATCCTGATGAACAAGACACGCCTGAAAGCAAGTATGACGCAAAACGACCCAAAAAACGTGCTATGCAGGATCCCTGGTCCTCACGCGTGCAGTCGGTGCCATCTGACACCGAAGAAGAGGAGCTCATGGCCAATGACGCGCCCTATGTTGCTGTGTCTAGCGACAGTGACGGTCCCTCACCTGCGCCCGTGGCTAGCACGCCCGTGAAAACACAGGGTCTCCGCATTGCAGGCCGTGCCAAACAGTCGAAACTAAGCAAGAAAGACCGTTTGCAGTACTGGCATAACAAGGCATCAGCTACATAGGAGATTCGTCCTTGATTCATAGAATCATTATACCCATTCTCTATGATAAGGATGTGTTTTCAAATGTGCGCTGCATGGCGCCGATCCACTCTGCACAGGAAAAGGCACCTGGAGCGTGTAGGTATTGTGCATGTGCAAGCACGGGTAAACGTCGCAATGATCGACCAGAGGCGCCGTGGCAGTACTCTGCAAGGTGACGAAGTTGATGCGCTACTTTATTGTCCGATGCATCGATGGCTCCATACGAGGGGATGCATTCTTCTTGTGCGAGCCCTGCACGGATCAACTCGATCAGACATGAGCGTAAAATGGAGTAGATGGCCTCGGTGCCTGGTGGTCCGATGTACTGGCGAATATCTGCGCGGTCCAAAAAAGCGGTATCGATGGAATCTGAGAGGTTGGATGTTGTCATCACCAGTGCGTTGCGTTTATGTTTCAGTTTATCGAGTTCCGTGAGTAGTGCATTGACAACACGGATCGAGTCGCTCGGCTCTGCACCCGTGGCAACCGAGCTTCGGGCCTTTGATAGACTCTCGATTTCATCGATAAGTACAACGACAAAGCCTGTTTCATCCTCCACAAGCTGAGACACCATATCAAACAAGCGGTGGACTAACTTGCCAGACTCCGAGAACCATTTTGAGAAGAGGGAGTGCGAATTGATTTCAACGAGCTTTCCATGGGTATAACGCTCATGCAAGCGAATAGAAAGCTTCTGAGCAAGTGCGCGACAGAGGGACGTTTTGCCAGTACCAGGTGGTCCATGCAGAAGAACGACCCTGTTCCAAGCAATGAGATGAAAATCGACATCTGCATCAGAAAACAGTATGGTCGAATAGATGTAACGCAGCAGGCGCCATTTCACATCATCTTCATAGACCAAACTGTTCCAAACGCCGTCAAGACTGTGATTGGGTAGTTCACAAAGTGTAGCTGCCACAGCATTGTCGGATGTGTCTGCCTCGCCCACACCAAACTCGTCAATATTATCCACAGGACACGGCTGGTAGGTGTGGAATTCGAATTTTCCATTCGTTGGAGATACCGTCTTTATGCCCGGCTCATCCGCTTCAGCCACATAGATGCGATCGACGTGTTCGGCCAAAAACGCATTTTGCTGCCATCCACGCAAATCACTCTCACATTCGACAAGGGGTATCTTGTCAAGAAGGGCACGAACAGCCGTTTCTATTTCGGATACATGCGCATCAGAGGTAGCACGAAGACGCACCTCGACATGTGCGATGGATGGTAGGGGAGAGCTGTAAGTCTCAGTGTCCATCAACGGCGTCTTCGGTGAGACTTGCGCGCTTCTCGCGATGCCACATCCAGACGCGTCCTCGCGAAGCTTCTCACGTGACAGTGGACAAGCTACAGACCATCTTCTATCGCTTTCTTGGCTGGAAGAGGAGGTATCTGAATACAAAGGCGGACTACTGGTCCTTGTTTTCAATCTCGAAGTCAGGTCCATACGGCTTGCTTTTAAAGAATGATTCATCGAACCAGTTGATACGCACATAACCATCTTCACCACCACTGGCGTACGCTGTACCAGCTGGGTGAACAGCCAGAGTGTTGATGGGACCAAAGTGACCAGGCAGGCGTGCACACTCCTCTTCAAAGATCTTGTGCCAAAATCGCGACTCGAACTTACCCTGGCGAGCACTTGTTGTGGTCACACTCATGGCTTCCTGACCACCACCCATGATGACATAGGGGCGTGTTGGCAAAGAAATAGCTGAGTTCAGCGGCGTATCCGTCATATACGTCTTTATAATGTCCAGCGTAGAAGCATCAATGATGTGAGATGACTTGTCTTTGCTGGATGTGATAATGTATGTGCCATCCCAACCAAGTTGCAAGTCTGTCACGATTTCGGCATGTGCCATTGTATGATGGATTTCGAGCTCGGCATCGATACCCGTCTCACCTTCTTTTTCGTCGTGCGAGTATAGAGCAACTTTGCCACTCTCGTGACCCGTGATAATGTGATGATCAAAAACGTCAAAGCAAGCCACCGACGCTTTACTGCCCGAGAATGTAATCATGCGCATGGGCTCAGTTTCCTGCTTCGTCCAGCTTGCGGGATCACGGTTGATATTAAATACGCGAAGTGCACCACGATGTCCCATACGCTCCTCTGTAATGACCAGGATCTGAGTGCCACGCTTGTTGAATGCGACACATTTAGCGGCAGTGGGAAACTCCCACACGAACAAGCACTCGCCTGTCTTCACATTCCACAGGCGCACCTGGTTATCAGCAGATCCTGTAACAAGTAACAGTGTTTCTCTGTCAACATCCACGGACCACACGGTACCGTTGTGTCCGTTGTACGTGCCGAGCCTCTCACCATTGTGAGAGAACCACACGTTCACAAGATTATCCTTCGATACAGAAAACAGCAGATCACCTTCGCGGTTGAACTTGATCTTGTTCAGGGAACGTGTGTGTCCCGATAGAACAATGGGACGCTACGTATGTTAGAGGGCCTCAAGGACAATATACACGTACCATCTTTCCTGGCCACGCCCAATGTCACTAGCGATCTACGATTGACGAGAGCGAAGCAAAACTAAGAAGAGATGGTCACGTGTTGGTCGGCCGAAAATACTCTCCGCCCTAGAGAAGCAACAAGCGTTGTTGTCTCGCAGCGCAGCTGATTCAACTGATTTGAGTTTCTTCGGCTTGGTGTCTTTAAACGGCTCACCGAATTGACTCTTGCGTGAAATAATGGGACAAATCTTGTCGGAGCCGATCGTCGACAAGGTACGTTTTTTGTTTCAGTCATGAGACGGAGAGGAGCATTTTTAGAACATGGTGCTGACCTTGCGCGCGTTGAATGTCAATTTGATCCTTTCAATGCAATAGCGTACTTCCCAAGATGAAGATGAGAACTTGGCCTTCTGCGTTTCAGACATGCAAGGGTGGCGTATCTCAATGGAGGATGCCCACGCTGGTGTGTTGAACCTTTCGCATGAAGCTACTACCAGCCCCACGGAGCGTGTGAGTTTCTTTGCTGTTTACGATGGCCATGGTGGTATGTGTGTCCACAACTGACCAAACAGGCGCAAATGTCGCACGCTACTCTGGCCGCACATTGCACTCTCGTCTGCTTGATTTGCCCGAGTTCAAGGAAAAGAAGTGGGAGGCAGCATTGCACCGTGCTTTCCTCAAGACGGATGAGGATCTACGAAGTGATCCCGTCTATGCGAATGACACATCCGGTTGCACGGCTGTGGCAGCTCTGATTGTGCCTGATGCTAATGAAAAGGGACGTCGTATTTACGTTGCCAACGCCGGTGACTCGCGATGTGTGCTTGGTTTAGCTGGCGAGGCTAAGCCAATGAGTTACGATCACAAGCCTGGAAATGCTGAGGAGCACTCGCGTATCTTGAATGCTGGTGGTTTTGTTGAATTTGACCGTGTGAATGGTAATCTCGCGTTGAGTCGTGCCATTGGCGACTTTGAATTCAAGCAAAACCCATCGCTGCCTGCAGAGCAGCAGATTGTGACAGCTGACCCTGAAGTGCGTTCTCACCAGTGGACTGCTGAGGAAGAGTTTCTTGTGCTTGCTTGTGATGGTATCTGGGACTGTCTATCCAATCAGCAAGTCGTCGACATTATTCGAAGAGGCATTGCTCAGGGCAAGGCTCTCGATGTGATTACCGAAGACATAATTGACCGGTGCCTTGCGCCAGATGCCGAAGTGGGTGGTATCGGTTGCGATAACATGACATTGCTTATTGTGGCCTTGTTGGGCGACCGAACGAAGGAGCAGTGGTACGAGTGGGTCAAGTCGCGTGTGGAAAACAATGTGGGATATAATACGCCCGAAAGTGTGCCACCTGTATTCCGGTCACACTTGCAGCAGCAATCGACGGCCTCTATGCTGGGACAAGCGGCCTCCAATGTCCAGCAAAATGCCTCCATGTCTCTTGGTGGCCTGAGTGGTGGAGATATTCTAGCTGCCATTCCGCGTGTCCTCTCAGGTCAGGCGGTGCACGAGGATTTCGATGAGCAAAATACCGAGCACGGTCGTATTGTTGCAGAAGAGAACGGAGCCCCAGCGAATGAATAAATGCGATTCAGTGTATTTACTAGCCTCCCAATGGGGAGGAACTGTACGTGCCTTTTATTGATAGTTCGTTGGATACGTTTCATGATTCAGCGATAATACCAGAAAGCACGTTATAATCTAAGCTTCTATTGAATGTAGTACGCGCCTGGGGTAAACTTTTTCGCAGATAAGACCAGCCATTGTTGGCTGGTGTGGAATATGTCGGCGATATGCGCCAGCGTAGGTGAGGGGGTGGACCCAGCTGCGCAACTATAAGCGTGACGATTTTCGTGAAATGATAGGACCGCCTGGAAGTGAAGATAAATGGCCAGCACGATGGCCACATGCCACAGTTGATGGGAATGGCCGACGATGTCGAATTTGCCCGGCGCCCAACGCTCGGGCCAACGGAAGCTGTACAGGACGACACCGACAATGTAGGAGCCCAGGCTAGGAATCAGAGGGGCATAAAATTGTGCCATGTTATCATATCCATGCAAAATGGTGCCGTGCACAAAAGGCACAATACCCATACATGCCATGCCGAGGAAAAGGGTTATACGGATGGTACGGTACCGTATATCATTGAACCACGGCGACCAAGGCAGGATTGACATAATAACTCCAATGGCAATCACACCGACTGTATATAGCGCAATCAGACCAGGCTGGCAGTAAAATCCGTTGTATACAATCGTCTCGAGGGACGCAGCCACAAGCCATGAGATACCCGTGTAGTCAATGCAGGCAAAACACGTGAACCATTGTAAATCTGCGCATCCTGCCATGATATGCCAAGAAACAGAGCATATCAGGCACTTGGCTGCAGCGAATAAGTAGATGGTAACGATCCATCGATCCATCGTCGTGGTAGTGGTTGGGTCTAGGGAGCTTGTGAGCCAAAACAGAACACCTACTAGGAATAGGCCTCCCAGATGAGTGTGAATATTGCCCGTCTCATTGTGTATGTGAAATGCGCTCAGAATGAGACGATGCCATTGGTCCTTGGGAATAAACCGATACCCTGTTACAATAAAATCGTTGTTGCGCCATAACTCGGGCAATGCATGATAAGAAATCAATTCGCGACCGTTGTTGGCCAGCCGACATGCAGCTTCGTATATGGCATCTTCCACATCATGTACAGCATGAACAATTTGTGCACCAGCTTCCATGCCGCGCGAACCAAGCATGGCAAGTGTTTCTCTCACGTGTTGGGGCAGATGATGAAGCGTTGCTCGGTCGGGCAAAAATGCCTGAGCATCATGAGCCCATGCGGATGACGTATTGCGCAACAGGGGTATCGTGACATTTTGAAAGTGGTTACGCATGGCCGACATACTTTTTTGAACCTCTTCAGACAAGTAAGCAGCTGTGGCTGGCATGCGTAAGGAGGACTGGGTCTTTGATTCAGATGTTGGAGTTCGAGCAAACAGCGTAGGTTGCAATGTCATGGCGCGTCGCTCCCATTCTTGAACGAGGACATGGATACGATGCTTGATTTCGTCGCTGGACGAAAGCTTGCAGCGCGATGCTTCCTTGCCCTCATACCGGCTAAAGGATGCTTCCTGCGCCATGCGAAGCATGGCATCATAAGCTGCACTAAAGCGTGCCTCCATATATTCAAGTGGCACAAGGATGGACATCCTGTGTGCCTTGTTTGCATAGACGAGGTGCTCCATATCTTTAATATAATCGGACATGCGCGCTCGAGCATAGGCAAACCAATACGGTAAGGACGTCGCAAGGTCAAGAGCGTCCACCAGAGAGTGCGAAGTGCCAGGATCGCTCGTCTCGTCGCCGCTCACATCAGGGAGAGATGAGTGTGACGCCCTTCTATGGATGAGAGTCGACCGATCCTCCAGGGCGGAGGTGGAAGCGTGGGCAGCATGTTGCTCCTCCGATGGAAAGGGCATGAAGTCGAAATGCAATTTTAAATATGTGGATGCAAGACATGCGCGACCTACCAAAAAATGCACTACGCGCTAACGAAACTGCCAGGCCTCTTCGTCCCAGTCCTCGACAAGCTCAGGATCTCTTTTGAATTTATTACCAAAGTGAGAAAACCCGTCACGAAGAACGTATACCTGTTGCGTGGTCGGCGGCATTCGTCCGGCCTCGATATTCGCATCTCGAATTTCGCGGTATATGCGTGCAGCTTTGGGGCCACTGACGTATAAGTAGAGGTAGTACGTACCGTTGTTGCGAAAGAGCACAGTGGAACACAACGTTTTCGTCTTCGGTCAATACGTGCACAACATACATGTTTCTAGCGGTTTCAGAAGCGTGTTGACGCCATCGAGAAATGTTGAAGAGGGTGAATGAAAGGCACCTTTGATATGTCCGCCCTCGAAGTCATCGTCTAGGGTAAGTGTCGTTGATGGCAACGTACCTCGCACATCTACTACAGCCGTGCTTGGTCTTTGTTCTTTGAGTTTGGATGCAAGTGCATCTGCTTCTATATACATGTAGGGTGGCTGGAAAGACATGGTCGAAAAAGCGTGCCGCGTCCGTGCTCCGTGCTGCCACACGCCTCGCGCTGTCCGGAGCATGGAACGGAGAAAAGGACCCTTTTCTCGAAATTCGGCCGAGTTCCCTTTAGGCCCTCTCTTCGTGGCGCATCACCTCCATTCCGACGCGCGTAGCTGCGGCGTTGATGGTGGGTGTATCGAGCTACGTGCCGCCTACAGCGGCGCGCGCCGATGTGCTAGAGCAAGATGCACGCGCCGCCGTATCTAAGCTGATTGCACATGTGGCACAGGATGCTGGTTTCGAGGGCACACGCCGCCGCGCACTGGACCGCTTCGAGGGACTGGTCGATATGTGTATGTCATGTGGGACTAACCGCAGTTGTCATGACGCTGCTGTACAATTGCATGCAATATAACCAATTGGTCAACAGGAATTATCCAACGATCCATGATGTCATGGATACGTTGGAAGGCCTGGGGATATCTCTGGAGGAATTGGGTGCATTTGCGAGTCGGTTGCGGGGGCAGACTGAGCAACGGTGTCGAGTGCATGTGGCTGAACCGAAGCGTGGTCATGAGGCATGGGAGAGCCCTAGCTCCTCTTTTCTCCCGTCTGAAGACGAGGGTGACGAGAGCGAAAGTCAGACCACAACTTGGGCTACTCTCATGCATGATATTATTCCAGACCACTTACCTCCCGAGCCACCGCGTCACTGTTGGATGTTTACGCCCGTGTATGCAACCGAAATGCTGTCCGATATGCCCGCGCTCCAGCTCGTGAATCGAAAGTTGGACAACGCACGCTTGGTGGAATCGTCGCTACGGAAGCTTATCAAGCATACGGATGCTGCTGCACCGCCAAAATTATGGACGCCCCCCGACCCCACTCGCTCTGACGATACCATGGCACGGCCGAAAGTGCAACCAGCCCAAGCAGTGGGAGATGACTCGATCATGTCGGTCGATGAGCCTGATGCAACCGTCCATGACATGCCACTCACCACAACACTCGACAACGTGGGTCGCTCTGATCCATCGCGACGCGTGCTACCGCGCGCCGTGAATTATAAAGCAGCATGGTACACTGCGACCTCTTCTACGGACAGCAAATTGCCCACGGCTAACTTGTACACTGCGCGACTGCGTGGAAATATGGACGAATCGGCCCGGCGTACACGTCGATACATAGTGCCCTCATAGCCAGCGCGTTCTATGCTTGATGATTGGGCCGAAAAAGGCCCCCATGACAGCTCCACTTGCCGCTCGTGTCCTGCCATGCAACCATTGCGTTGGGTGGCGATACTATGGTTCTTGTACGCCTCTTTGGCAATGGCGCAACGCAGGAGCCCAAGCTCGAGGGCGAGCTCAATATCTTCTAGATCATCTAGGCGCAGTACGTTATCACGGAACAGAACCGCCTCTACGACCAAGCCATCTTCGCCGCCTTCGCCGCCCCTGCCCAAGGGCTTCATGAACCCATTAGATACCGGAGGAAGTATGTTGGGCCAATACCCTGATCGTCCATATGAGGGCGAGCCGTTGAATGTGATCATCTCCAACACTTCGTCGCCGGATGTGCTCAAGCCGGAAGGATTCCTGATATGGGCGACGGCCCTTGGCTTCGGTGTCTCTTGTCTTGGTCAAGGTGATTCCCAGACCATCATGTATGCCAACTTGGGGAATGGGAATCGAAATGTAAAGCAAGGCTCGGAGTCAGGTTTGAATGGAGTGCTGCGATGGAACTATGGATTCCCTGACGTGGGAACCTGCAAGGAATCCATTGTGGGAGGGAATCATTTTCGTTGGTTCCAGCAACGGCTACATATGGACAGGTCTATCTTTATCTCCGTCTCGCTCGAACAAAGCTTAGAAAATCTGCATAATATCGAACGAGATGGATACAATCGTGGACGTGATGATGTGATTGAGAGGGCTACGAACCCCGATGGCATTGAGTGGGAGGGCAACAAGTTCCGCGCCACTGTACAGTGGATCGACTCAGGAATCCTCATGAATGCCACATCTAACAACATCAGCCACGCAGAAATGGCTGCCAAGGGGCAGCCTGTCGTGGATGGGCGCGTAGCTGTGCTATACATCCAGACAATCGCACGATCCGATGGCGAACCCCCCAATGCCGCTGCCCACGTAGTGCTGCCGATTACGGCACTTTGGAGCGTGTTGCTCGGCACGATGTTGATTCTTTCCATGTAGCATAATTCATACCACTACCCATACGATGATCCGCGTGAAGCGAGCTCCGAGTGGCCCAAGTGCTGCGTCGGAGCGATTTTATCACGAACACGGTTCTTGAGCTCACGGAGCTCAGGGAAGCCGCCCTGGGTCTTTCGGTCCCAAATAAGCTCGACAGCATTTGCCAAAACGAGCCAAACACGGAAACGACCAGCCGTTTCGGGCTTGGCTTGTGGGACCAACATGGAAGATGCCAAGTACCCGCCGCCTGATGCTTTCGGCGCGTCATTATCGAGCGCACCTTTTTCAGAAAAAGTAATCAGCAGTTCAGTCTGGAGCCAAATAGCACGGTGCATCCATCTGCAACGATCACAATATTCGATCACGAGACATGGTTTGGGCACGGCATCTGTTTGTTCGGGTGCAATAGGCGGCGGAATGTCGGGCGCAGAGTGTATTGGAGTCTCTGTGGTCGAATCGCATGGCACGCATTTTGGTGGCAAGGCACCTGGCATAGACTCGGATGACTGATCCGCCTGGGCAGTGTCAGTCTGCGAAGTTTCGGCAGCATCTTGAGCATTTGTCGTAGTTGTGGCTTCAGACACACCATCAGGGGCTGCTTCTTTCTCAGTACGTTCCCCGGTGTCAGATACATCGGATTTGTCTACTTCTTCCGAAGTTTTTAGTCCCACGGATTCGGCGGCGATTCCTGCTGTAGATGCTGGTGGAATCGTTTCGGCTAAGTGCTCCAGCGTCGAATCTTCTTTTTCCTGATCTTTTGGTGCTTGCTCTGTGGCAAATGCATCTGTCGCAGGGGCAGCAGATGAATCCGGCGCCGCACCGTCAACAGTACGTTCAGGCATCGTTGCTTCACTGGCATTAGCATCAGTTTGTGTCACGGCATTATGCGTCGTCTCTTCGAGAGTGTCTTTGGACGTAGGCACCTCACCCGCTGCCGGAGCGGGCAGATCGTTTGGCTCTTGGCTGATGTTCGATGGGATTATGTTGGCGTTTTCTTTCGTATTGGCGGGTGATTCATTGGTCGTTTCCACTGTCTTGGGGGAGACCCTGGATGCCTCAGTCATTTTGGAGGAGACGTCGTTCGCCTCCGTGGGCGGCACCACGGGGAGATCTTTAGATACCTCGGCCTCTTGAGCTGCAGAGTCTGCGTGTGAAAGAATGGGTAGAGACGTGACCGGCTGAACTGTTTCCACCTCTTCCAACTCGAAAGGCACGTTGTTATCAACCGGCCACGGTGACTCTGACACGGCCCACGGCATGCGCCGCTCGTCAAGCTCAGCATCATGCCCAGCTTGTAGGGCCGATGCTGAGGGTGCAAAGGTCCATGCCTCTGTCGGCAACTTGGATGGACTCTGCGCATCAAAAGCGTGGCGGGTTTCTTTGAACTTTGGCGGTGTGACTTGAACGACCTCCAAAGCAGACGCATGGGACTCGCGCTGTGTATGTACAACTTCTGAGGGAGCCCATGGACTGTTTGCGTGGGCAGGAGCGAATGCGAGACGGCGAGATGCGATCAAAGTCTCATCTTCAGATACAGAGCCTGGTGGCGCTGATACGGGCACGGTCTTTGGCGACGGGGGCATAGAGTCTTTGGTGAGTAGTGTCTCTTTTGTGATGGAAGGGGTAGATGATACGTCATGCGGCTCTTTTTTCGACCCTACAAGGTCCCGGAGCTTGCTTTCGCTATTTCGTTTAGGCAAGTTGAGGAAAAAGAGTCGCTTCTCCTTCTTCTTGTTGGTGGGATCAGGACGAGTTTCGGCATCGGAGTGCGGGGATGTTGCGGATCCGTTGTCAGTCGAGGGCGGTGCTGGTGTGGGTGGCACGGGCCGGGCTGGCAAAGGAGGCTGACTTGGCAGAGATATGTCGGTGGGCGACGACGCCAGGAACACCGGGGCTTTTGTCTCTGATGAGCCATATGAGCGATTCGTACTTGGCGCCTGAGGCTCGATATAGAGCGGTAGAGAAGACTTTGTGGACAAAGCATTTGCGTCCCCGGGATCCGTTTGATCGTTCATGATCACAGAGGCCGTTGAGCTCTTTGTCATGAAGGAGGATCCATCTTGGTCGGAAGTTGACCCTGAAGTGCGAGAGCGACTCGAATGACGCGGGACGCTGCGCACGACAGATGGTGGCGCGGGTGCATAGATGGTATAAGCACCTTCGGGGACGCGGCTCCGCCCCTCAAAGGAACCACCGGGCCTTTGCCAAGTAGACGCCCCTTGTTGCAGCGACGATTGAGATGAGTCGGACAAAGACCCGCGATCGTCCGAGAAGCGCAAAGATCGGACCGACGTGCGAGGAAACGCGTTCTCGTCGCGCGTCGTTTCGGAAAGGTTGGGGGATGGGATAGGTAAGCCCCAGGGCGGAGGCACGTGGGATGCATCATGCCGCGATGATGCACTTTGTGGTATGTCGAAGGACTGTGGTACAGTAGCGTTCGGTGTGGCGCTGGATAAGTTCGCGGGTGGCGAAGTGTGTTGAAGAGGAGAACGTGCACGGATCGGCGAGGTAGGACTTTGAGCGGTAGGAAAGGCGGTGAATTCAGGCGAGGTCCCAGTGTAAACCGGGCGATTTTTGTTGCGTGGTGGGATAGCCGGAGCGTGTGGGCCCATCTGATGCATTTGACGGCCGTTGGTTACGATCCAGACCGGGGCGATATTTTCGCTGTACGGGAGATGGAGGCACGGCCCTATTTTGTTGGTCTGGGCGAATCGAACGTCGTCCAACACTAGTCACGTGGGGAAAACAGACCCACGACGATCACAACAACCGCGGCGAGGCAGCCGACATGTTGGTCGTGTGTCTGCCGGCGCCCAGCGAGCCGGTAGAGCTGTCGCGTAAGCCAGTCTCGCAAGGAAGACGTGTCTTTACGCGCAGTAGTACGTTGGGCTCAGTCAAGACAGAGACGCAAAGTGAGCCCGTGGGCCAAGCGGTACCCACCACCTTGACGTATCAGGCACCTCGGGACATACAGATGCCAAACTATGCGCAAGTATCGACGCAGGTGGAGCATGATTTAGGACGTGTATACCAATCGTTCCGACAAGCACGGCGCATTGCTGTTGTATGCGGCGCAGGTATCTCTGTATCGTCCCCTGCTAATATACCCGATTTTCGATCCGCCTCAGGTCTTTTTGCCTCGCTTAAGCAGCGTTATCCTACTAGTGGTCTCACAAGTGGAAAGGATCTGTTTGATGCCCGCTTATTTCAATCGGAATCCTCGACTGCCTTGTTCTTTGCGATGATCGCCGAGCTCAAGGATATGTCGGATGCCGCCCAGCCCACACTCTTCCACCATATGTTACGCCGCCTGGATATGGAAGGGCGCCTTCAACGCGTGTATACCCAGAATATTGATGGACTAGAAGAAAAGGTGGGGCTCTCTTTTGGCGTTGGATCTCCTGAAGCTTGCTTGCCTACATCGAAGCGGAAACGAGGTGCACAGTTTGCACGGTCCCAGTCCGATTCATCCGTCAGGCTTTCGACCCATCCCTCGTGCGAAAAGCCACTGTTTCCTCGTGCGATACCACTGCATGGAAGTCTGTCGAGCATGACATGCATGCTTTGCTCGCACAAACTACGCCTCACCCGGGAGCAGGAGGCCGGGCGGCAGGCGTTAGAGACACTGCGACGGGGCGAACCCGTATGGTGCGAACAATGTGAAGTGACAGATCAGCTCCGCACATCTGCTGGGCTTCGTTCGCACGGAATTGGGCGTATGAAAGTGGATGTCGTGTTGTATAATGGCGAAAACGATGCTGCAGAGCATGTGGGAGCATGTGTGGAACGCGATTTGCTGGGAATCAGAGATCCTCATGAGCCTGATGTTCCAGAGACTATGGCAGAGACGCGTGCGCGGGAACGAAAGGAGCGGCAAAGGGAGGAGATTGGCGACTTGAGCGTGACATCTGGCAGTATCAAGGCCGAAGATGCTCTCGGCGATGCATTCCAAAGCGAAGATCAGGTGTCGGACCCACCTCCCCGTCGGCCCCGACGACTCAAGCCCTTGCCACCGGATATGCTGATTGTGGCAGGGACAAGTCTCAAGGTGCCAGGAACTAAGCGCATTGTGCGCGAATTTTCCAAGGCATGTCGGATGCAGAATGCGGACCGCAAGAAAGGGGCGCACGAACCACCTGTCCGTGTGGTGTATATGAACTACGACTTTCCCAGCAGCGCAAGCGAGTGGTCTGGCGTGTTTGATATGTGGATTCAGGGCGATGTACAACAGGCGGCCTTGGGTCTGTGCGAGCCCATGGTCATGAAGGAGGGCATGGACCCGGCCGTGGAAGCCCTGGTGGCCCGGCACTCGTGGCATGCCTACCCGACCAAGACACCGCCGCCGCGTATACTCACTATGAAAAGCACGGAAACGAAGAAGCGGCCGTCGAATCGTCTCGGCATGGTGTCAGGCAAGCTGCGCACGTCCTCGAACCAGGCCACAGGCAAGGCAGGACTGGTCCGACCCCCCACCCCACCGGCGCCTATAGCCCCGTAGCGCGCATGTCAGGCTCTGTTGCACGTGATGCGCGTCACGTGTGTGAGTCCGATCTACTCCGCAAGCGCCCGGTCCATAGAGGCCTTGTCTGTACCGCTTTATCATCATGTTTGCTGTTCGTTCGATGCTCCGGGCTGGCAGCCGTGCGGCTACGCCGCTGCGCGCCTTTTCGACGTCTTCTATGCGTCAGGCCAACACGCTTCTTTTTGTTGAGCACAAGAACGGAGTGATCAACCCCGCGTCGCTCTCGGCTGTCACAGCCGCCCAAAAGCTCGGCGGCGAGATCCACGCACTTGTGGCGGGCTCGTCGAGTCATGCCAAGGCCGTGGCTGAAGCTGCGTCGAAGGTTCAGGGTGTCTCCAAGGTGCTGGTGAGCACGTCGGATGCATTCTCCGCTTTGCTGGCTGAGCCGATTGCGCCGCTGATCGAGTCGCTTGTCAAGTCCAAGTCCTACACGCACGTCGTGGCAGGCCACACGGCCGTGGGTCGTGACATTATTCCCCGTGCTGCTGTGTGCCTGGACTCGTCGCAGGTGTCAGACATTATTGAGGTGCAGGGTGAGGACACGTTTGTGCGCCCTATCTATGCTGGCAACGCCCTTGCCACTGTGATGTCGAAGGACGGTGTGAAGGTGGTGACGGTCCGTGGTACTGCTTTTGACGCCGCAAGTGCGGAAGGTGGCAGTGCTTCGGTGGAAGAGGTCGACGCTGGTGAGGTGCCGCAGCCTACCAAGCTCGTGCAGGAGAAGATGAGCGAGTCGACGCGTCCTGACCTGGCCACAGCGTCGCGCGTTGTGTCGGGCGGTCGTGCCCTCAAGTCTTCTGAGGGCTTTGCGAAGTACATTGAGCCACTTGCTGACAAGCTGGAGGCCGCTGTGGGTGCGTCGCGTGCTGCCGTGGACGCGGGCTACGCGGACAATGCCCTCCAGGTGGGTCAGACGGGTAAGATTGTGGCTCCTGAGCTCTACGTGGCTGTGGGTATCAGTGGAGCTATTCAGCACCTGGCTGGTATGAAGGACAGCAAGACGATCGTGGCCATCAACAAGGACCCAGAAGCACCCATCTTCCAAGTGGCCGACATGGGTCTGGTGGCTGATCTGTATGAGGCAGTGCCTGAACTCACAGAAAAGCTCTAAAAGGGATTACAATCAAGGTACATACACTGATAGCGAGCGTTTATCTTCTTTGAGCACGAGGCATGCATCACGTTGCGAAGCGGCGAGGAACCGGCCCCGGTGCATGGGCACAGAGTGCGGAGGGGGCCAAGAGGGTGTGCGTGACGCTGGAAAAGCGCCCACGTACGTAGATTGCTCAGCGTCCACCCAGAGCACAAACAGGTAGAGCGGCGATAAGGTCGCGTCTAAAAGTTGCCCGCCCGAAGGCACTTGTATCGTTTGCACGGCACAAGGAGAGGACGACACTTGCACAAGGGAGAGTTGGGTATCCGACAAGTACAGGTGCGTGTGGGTATCTCGTTGAGTGGGAATGGCTCGCATCATAGGACGAGAGATGTGAGATGCGACGTGCGCCGCAGCATTTGCCGCAACTGAACGGAGCGCATCGTCATGCAGGCATGGGGATGCAGGCATGGGCCAAGGATCGGCACATTCGGAAGACGATGTGGACTCGTGCAAAAGGGCAGCTGAGAAGATATGTCCGGCAGCCTTTCCTGCGTCCTCTAACTGCTGGAAAAGGGAAAGCGCGTGGCCAGGAAGCATGTGCGGCTCTGCTGAGGCGGCTGGACCCGTAAATAGGGAGGTGTGGTGAAAGACTTGGTGCCATTGATCATCGGCAGGCTGAGACTGGTTCGATTCTGACGCTTCCTGTGCATCGAGCCATGCAAGGGCATCTTGGACTGTGACGCAAGAGGGTTCATGGAGTGGACGTGTCTCTTCATACAAGACGCGTTGAGGAGGGAACAAGGGCTCAGAGATAGCATGACTGTCGTCGGATGAGTCGGCAGCGTTATCGGTTGCCTGACCGGGTGGTGCAGGTGCTGCCTCCTGCGCGGGAGCTGATAGAATAGCGTCTAGCTCTGGTGAAAGAAAGCCACGTCGACAAAGTTCAAGGATCGAGAGGGTATCATGCTGGATCGGGACGTGGGCCGACGGGATGTCTGATTTGGCTCGCTCCAAGCGCTCTTGCTCATAGCGCCACCACTTGTAAAACTCATCAAAGGCAAGAAGTTCACGCTCGGCATGCTCTTGGAGCGAGATAGCCAAACCATGACAAGTCTGAATAAGAGAAATGAGAGATGAGATACGGGGTGATGAGGGCGGGTAACGGGCGGACCAAGAAGCACAGCCCATCCATTCAGTCAAAAGAATCAAAAGACGCTCGCATGCCGGTACGACATTCGTCGCGGCCAAGCGACGAATGCGCTTGAGACCGCGTTTCATGTCAGATTCCATAGCAATGAGTGCGCCCTCGGTAAGCTGAGAAAGAAGTTGCTCGCACGGCTGAGAAGGAAGAGCCGTAGTGAGGAGCGTCATCCAGTCTGCCACAATGTCGACACCATAAGCATTCGCCAGGTCATGCCAAAGAGCGAGCCACTCGTTAGCTCGGGGGCGAACAAAAGTAGACCAAGCATGTGTGGCGTAAAAGGTGGCATCGAGAGCGATAGCAAGGCAGTGTTGGAAGGACGAAGAGAGACGCGCGATATGGAGAAACGAAATATTCCATGGTAGAGATATACGGAATGCGCGAAGAGAAGATGCATCGTGGATGAGGGCGCTGGCCGAGTGATCCGCGGCGGCCAGCGAAAGAATGGAGCCCGGGAGGACCGTAGGGGCTAGCGGCACCGTGCCATCCATCCAAGCTTCGATCGCTTGGTTTTCGGCAGAGAGGAGGAGGGACGGTGCATCCTCGTCAAGGCGTAGCATAAAGGGTATTGATGCAAGAACACCGAGGCCACGCACACACGCGGCGCTGGGTGATTCACCGGGTGGCGAGTGGGGAAGGGATGATCCGTGCCATCGAGCCTTGTCATCGTCAAAAGGTTGAGCAGGGTATAGTGGAGCCAGTCGTTGAAGAATATGCAGTGCTTGTGATTCAAGGGAGCCAGAAAGCCTGAGGGGTATCCAAAGCAGAGACGCGTGCGACGGGGGGTGTGAACAGGGAACTAGACGGGCATGCAGCAGGCCACCATCGTACACAGAGAGTAGATACAAGAGAAGGGTATGATGAGGAGTTCCACTAATAATGTTTGTAATACACGCGCGCACAGCAAGACGGTCGCCTTTGGGAGCCCAGGTCATGCTCAGCACTTGAAGGGATTGACTCGTTGTCCCCGGTGGCCCAGGTGGCAATTCAAAGGGTTTATCCCAGACGGGAGAAGGATATTTTCCTGTGCGCCAGACTGAGATGCGTACAGTCGGTCCGGATTGGACACTAATGGAAGACGAAGCTGGATGAGCAAGTTGTCCTTTCTTGCGCGCCTGCATGTCCAAGACGCGTTGCCGCATGGCAGCCTGGGCTGCATTGACCCCAGGCGGGAGGGTCGATGCTGGCTTTTCTGGCGGGGCCTCGCGGCTTACGAGTGCCACGAGGTCTAGCACTGGATTTACAGCAGATCCAAGCAGCAGAGACTCGTGAGGCACCTGCATATCCATCCTGTGCCTCGCGAGTGTGAGCGTAGGCTTAAAAGCATGTCACATGATCACGTCGCGACACCCATCACATGATACGCGGGCCCTAGGGCCTTATGCGTGTCATGGCGCTGGGTCATAGCACAAGCGAGTATGCAGGGCCGTTCGTGCATGAAGCGCGAAGTGGGAGCGGCCTGACTTGTCCCAGGACCAGGAAAGTGATGGCTCAGATTGACGTAGAAAATAAGCTGCCTTCATCGTGTAAATGTGTCTATCGTCTATGTGGTTTATATCGATGCTAGTCTCGTTGACATTGCCCTATAGTGCAGTCGCTTCCTGGTGGCTCGACTAATACCTGTAGATCTTTCATGACATGGACGAACATGGCCACTTTTTTCACGCTGAATTTACTGACATGGTGTGTTACACGTTGCTGTATTGGAATCACTGTACCGATGATGAGGCTATGTGCACCTTGTGCCTTTGTCAGTGTTGCATTCTTCGTTTGTTTCGCTATAGGATGCAATGTGATAAATGCTTGGCCCACTGCTCTCATTTACACCTATACGGGCAACGCGCTCAAGGGAACGTACGGCGCGTCCCTCCACTCCGCGAAGAAGGAGAAGGTCCACGTAAAATCGTCAAATTTTGGCCAAATAAACGCGCACGTCTAATTCCAAGCACACTGAGACCCATTAAAGGAGTCTAGGGTGATCACAGGTGCTCATCTGGGTTGTGCGCCATGTCGTACCGAGTGCATCAAGAGGGAAAGGAGCACATGTGAAAGCAGGGGCCAGTTCTTGGCACCGTGCGGTGTCACCGGGGTTCAGTGGGTTGTCACCTTCAACACAATGGCAATGTAGGAAGTAGAGTGCAAATGACCACAGAAATCCGAAATATCAACGCCACATTCAAAAGCATAAATATGGCATGACAAGAGGCGAACTTACACCATCTGCACGAGCGAATGAGAAGATGGAGAGGCAATGGTTCACGGCGACGAGCGCTAAGAGGGGATGCGCGTCGACGGTGTGGCAGGCGGGCCTGCAGGGACAAAAGTGGGAAAGCCAAGTGCAGTTTGACGGCGAATGCAAGGCATAGATAAGAGATACCATGTATAGAGAGAATGCTGTAATGAGACAAGGAAAAGCTGAGAAGGAGAGAGAGAGGGGGAGCAAGGAGAAGAAAGGCCAAGACAGGCTAGGACGAGCAGAGCCGCCAAGTGTGAGGGGTGATAGACCAGACGCACCGTGCACCACAGTCGATGAACACGATGTAAAAATGAAGAACAAATATGGCCAAGGGACAGGCGGCGGCAAGGATGGATGGAGGCAAAGGCAGCTGGCAGGCTGTCAAGAGAGAGTTGGAGTAAGAAGGGAGTGGAGGATCGTCACGAGGCCCTGAGCATTTTCTTCGACATGAAGGTGACAGTGCGGGGAAGTGGAGAGGAAGAAGGCCTGGAGTAGCAGGAAGCCGGGATCGGGCGCCACACACACATGTGGGACACTATATCAATATGAGAGAGATTGACATGACGGGTCATACATTCAACGCATTAGTAGGAGCTACATGAAGCATCAACGAAAAAAAAAAGTCGGCATCATAACGGGATATCTAAAGAGGCGGCATATCCACCTAGAAAGAGAGGCAGAGAGACAGAGAGACAGACAGGCAGACGTAGCATAGATTAGCGTGCTTTAGCAAAGCCCATGCGGCGCGTGTCATAGTTAAAGATGACGGAGCCGAGCTCCATGAAGGGAGAGCCGAGGATCCAGTCATTCAAGCCGAGGGTGCCACCCATAGCCAAGAAACACTCGTCACCAGCGTAGCCAAAGTTGATAGCATCGCTGGAGAGCTTGAAGGTCTGGCCGGCGACGGTGAAGTGCAAGTTGGGCGGGTTCTGGCAGCTGTAGCGGCCTTGGTAGGTGCCGTCGGGAGACTGCTCGACCCAGACGCCATCGAGCTGGTCGAGGACAGCCTTGACCTGGTCGTTGGGGCCGGTGATGACATTGGTGCCGGAGTCGATGATGGCGTTTTCGATCTTGTTTCCGTTGAGCTCGACAGAGGTTCGCCAGAAGGACTTGTCGGTGTTCTTGTCAGCCCAGGAGATGGGACCAGCGAGCTCGGAGTGGTCCACGTCGCCGACATTGAGGGTGGCCTTGCCACTGCGGCGAAGAGTGAACTGGAAAGAGCTGGATTGGATGGGGTTCTGTTTCTTGGCGGCCCAGATGAAGGGGTCCTGCTTGACGTTGAAGCCACTGTTTTCGGCAGTGGAGAAGGAGAGGCCAAACTTGCCGCCAGTCAGATCACCGTCAAAGTCTTCTCTGCCATGGCCGATGGGGACGTTGTCGGCCTTGACGTCGCCTATGGCGACGTGGTCGGAGTAGATGTCGCCGTAGACATGGAGATTGATGTAGGAGAAATCAAAGGGAGTGTTGAGGTTGTTGGCGGAGAGAGACTTTTTAGGGTTGTAGAAGGACTTGTCGAGGATGAGGTCGGAAGAGCCGGTATCGAAGACGACGGGAGCAGGTTGTGGGGGAGAGCCGACAAGGATGGAGCCGGTCCAGTAGGTGTTGTAACGAAGAGAGGTCTTGCCGGAGGCACGTTTTTGTTTGTCGGCGTAATGCAAGTCGACGATGTCCAAGTGTTGGCCGGTGGAGTTGAAGTGACGCTTTGCGAAGCCGGCGTACTTGTTTAGAAGAGAGCGCCTTTCGGCATGGAAGGAGTCCGGGTTGGACCTGTCAGTGTGAGAAAGAGTGATCTGAGAGGCCGAGGCGAAAGAGACGCCCACGAGAAGAGCCAAAGCAGGGGGAAGAAGGAGCATAAGAGCAAGAAGATGTAATTGATAGAGAGAGATAGATAGGCCGGAGTGAGAGCTTATCTAGGTGCGAATTCTTGATATGCCGGAGAATGAAAGCGTGTAGCATGCGGACATAGGGACGGATTAGAAGATGAAAGAGGAAACACAGCCCCAATTACACCGAGAAGCAAGGATCGGACATAGGGAAGAGCTTGAAGCGGAGAGACATAGACGGAGAAGAGGGGAGGAAGGACATTGATTGGACGAAAGGAGGACGAAAGGAGTAATGTGACCCATTCGGAGGGCTGAAGGAAGCAGAAGGGCGACTAGAGGAGCGGAAAGGGCGCGGCAAATAGGAAAAAGATGGGAGAGGAGGGACAACGATTGGATGGAAAAAGGCTATACGAAAGGAGTAATAGGACCAATTTTGAGGGCTAAAGAGGGCGGGGCGGCAATATGGACAGGGAAAAAAAAAGTGGAATAGGGGTGTCAAAAAAGGGAGGACAGGAGGGAAACAAAGCTGATTGGAGGGAAAAGAGGGGAACGGAAGGGGAAATTTGACCCAACGAGAGGGAGGAGAGGGTGGGTGGCGTACAGAGGGCGTATGGGTCCTAAAAGGGGACGAATGAGAAAGGAAAATGGGAGGGGAGGGAGACGATCAAGAGAGAAAAAAAAAGGAGAAATGGAAACCAGCCAATGAGGGAGAGGGAAAATGGAGGAAAAAAGAAAGGACATTTTAATAAAGAAGCATAAATGGGAAAGAGTAGGGCGAGGAGTAGGGCGGCGTTACCGAATAGGGAGAGAGAGTAGAGTAGAGAGGAGAGCAAGGGAGAGAAATAGAGCGAGAATAGAGATAGCAGAAAAGGAGAGAGCAAAAAAAGTACACAGTAAAAGGAAGAATAAGAATGGGAGGGGGTGCTGGGAGACAAGGATGAGGAGGTGAGAGAGAGAAGACGAAGCAGAATAAGACGAGAAGAGTAGGCAAGTAGAGAGAAATTAGGAAGTACATTTGAATGCATCAGAGAGAGAGAGTCAATGAGAGATAGAGAGCGTGAGACAGTGTCTTTGTATAAAGTGAATCTTAGTGTGTGAGTGTGAGTGTGAGTGTGAGTGTGAGTGTGAGTGTGAGTGTGAGTGTGAGTGTGAG